>Ga0335069_10000008_pt1 | contig 387728 bp, 322 predicted proteins | sample Lox_Sample_11_FD_206714 | JGI IMG/M metagenome (GOLD analysis project Ga0335069, IMG submission 206714) | Soil microbial communities from Loxahatchee National Wildlife Refuge, Florida, United States - Lox_Sample_1.1 | ecosystem: Environmental > Terrestrial > Soil > Wetlands | place: USA... | reverse complement strand
CGATGGCAAGCTATCGGAAGGCGAGGCGAAGTTGCGCGGCGCGGTAGCGCTGGTCACGTTCGATACGAGCACATCCGCCAACTCCTTCGCGGCAAACTACGTTGTCATGCGCTCGCGCACCGCGCGCCAGCTGGCGGACGCAGGCGCGATCGCCATGTTCATTCCGTCCGAAAAACCGGACCGCATGCTCTACACATCGGCTGCCGGGCTCTATCCGCGGGCACCGTTGCCGGTTGTCTCCGTCGCGAAGGAAGACACGCTCTTCTTACGGCGGCTGCTGACCAAAGGGGAAGTCAAAATCGCCCTCGACATTCAGAACTCATTTGAAGATCATCCACCCAAAGAAAGAAATGTGATCGCCGACCTCCCCGGCTCAAATCCTGAAAACGTTGTTCTGCTCGGAGCGCATTTCGATTCGTGGGATCTCGCACAAGGCGCTGACGATAACGGCTCGGCAGTCGCTGCCGTACTGGAGGCGGCGCGCATCCTAAGGTCACTGAACGTCAAGCCGAAAGCAACAATTCGATTCGCGTTTTTCGCTGGTGAGGAGCAGGCGTGTCTCGGCTCCCGCGCCTACATCGAAAAACACCGAGAGCAACTCGACCACCTCTGGGCCGCGCTCATCATGGATAACGGAGCGGCTGCGCCTACCGGGTTTTCGTTGCATGGACGCGACGATCTGGAGAAGCCCTTGAAGAAGCTGCTGGCTAGCCTGGGGCCGATAGGAGCGAGTTCGATCGTCAGTGGCGGCGACCTTTACTCCGATGACGAAAGCTTCGTCGTAGCGGGCGTGCCGGCACTCAGCCTCGAAGTCGTGGCCTCCGACTACGACAACCGCCATCATACGATCACCGACACTTTCGACAAGATCAATCCGCAGGCGCTGGCGCTCGATACAGCTGCGCTCGCGCTGGCATCGTACTTCATCGCGAATGCCGAGCAAGCGCCGGGCCGGCGTCTATCTCCGCAGGAAGTCGACGTGTTGCTCAAGACCACAGGACAGCTAGACTACGTTGACCTGGATTTTTCGCCCGCGGAGAAGTGGCATTAAACTAAGGAAGGATTAGTTCTTACTCCCGCAATCTCACTTCAGACTACTCCGAGATCGTGCTCTCTTCGCTCTGCGCCCGCAGTACGCGATCCACGGAATACGGGCTACGTTGCGATGAGGGCTCGTGGTAGTGCCGGACCTGCATCTCTCCAAGCAAGCCCACCGCTAGCAAATTGAGTCCAGCCAGCAGAAGCACCGCCGCAAACAACATCAGCGGACCGTGCTTGGTCATTACATCGGTCTGATGCATGAGCTTTTCTATGCCGAGATAAGTAGCGACGGCGAATCCGCTCATGATGCTGAACATGCCAATGGTGCCGAAGAAGTGCAGCGGGCGCGAAAGATATTTCAGCAGGAAGCGGATGGTGAGCAGATCGAAGAAGACACGGAAGGTGCGGGAGATTCCGTAATGCGAGGCTCCGCGCTCACGGTTCACGTTCTTGATGGGAACTTCGATGATCGAAGCGCCGTGCCACGAGGCGAGGGCCGGAATGAAGCGGTGCATCTCACCGTAGAGGGGAACCTGCGTGAGGATGTCGCGGCGATAGGCTTTGAAAGTCGTTCCGAAATCGTGAATGTCGACGCCGCTGAGTTTGGCCATCAGCCAGTTGGCGCAGCGCGATGGAATACGGCGCAACCAGAAATTGTCGACGCGATTCTTGCGCCAGCCGCTGACGATGTCATAGCCTTCGGCGATTTTTTCGAGGAACATCGGGATGTCGGCGGGATCGTGCTGGAGGTCGCCGTCCATGGCGATGATGTACTCGCCGCGGGCGTGATCGAAACCAGCAGCGAGGCCCGCGGTCTGGCCGAAATTGCGGCGCAGCTTGACGACGGTGACGCGACTGTCAACGGCGGCGATTTCGCGCAGGAGGTTGAAGGTGCCGTCAATGGAGCCATCATCGACGAGGATCATCTCGAAGGGCTCGCCGTTGGCTTCCATGACGGATTTGAGGCGGGCGTAGAGGTCCGTCACGTTCTCCTGCTCGTTGTGCAGGGGGACTACGATCGAATACTTGAACACGATGCTTTAGATTATACGGGATTGAGCGGCATCATTCGAAGTGGCTTCCGTGAGGCGCAAGGCTTCTCGGATATATCTTGACCCTGGCTCATCGGCGAAAGAGACGCACATCGGCAGGCATCACCTCTTGTTCACGACCTGCTCGATTGTGTTTGAGGTGCTGCGGCCAAAATTGGAATCTCCACCGTATTCCGCCGTAATTGCCGTTATGCCGACTTTCAACTTCGTGGTTGTTAAGGCTGCCGTACCCCCGCTCAACGTTGCCTTCCCGAGCACCTTCGCTCCCTTTTTGAACGTTACGATTTCTCCATCGGCTGGCGCACCGCCAGCGGAACCGACCGTGGCGGTGAACGTTACTGCCTGACCTTGCGTCGAAGGATTCAGGCTGGAGGTAAGAAGGGCCGAGGTTGGGTAAGGGCCGATATTCAAAAGTATCGCAACGTCATTGGTCCAGAAGTCTGGCGCTATCAAATCCGGTCTGCCGTCTCCATTCAGATCCGCGATTGTTACCGAAAGTGAACCCGTTCCCCCCGAGTCGTAGGTCACCGCTTTGCCAAGTTTGCCGTTGCCCTTGCCTAGCAGGACCGTTAACTGTCCATCACCGGAATGGAGTTGGAAACCGGCCACCACGACATCGGGCGCGCCGTCTGCATTGAGATCCGCGGCTGCTAGATGTTGTGCGACAGTTGCGAGCTTCGGGTAGCGCACCTGCGGTTGGAAAGTCCCATCGCCGTTCCCCTTCAGAACGCTCACATAGTGAGCCGATTTGCCCCCATTGTAGGTTAGCGTGAGGATGTCGAGTTTACCGTCCCCATCAAGATCGGAGGCGACCGCGTCAATTTCCTGTTCGCTCAATGGAAATGACCCGGAGAAAACAAAGGTGCCGTCGCCATTGCCGAGAAGCACGGAGACCGAGCCATAGGGCCCCCCCAAGGACCCCAAAAGCAAGTCCGGCTTGCCGTCGCCGTTCAGGTCGGCAACGTCGATCGAACCGTAACCGGGGGTGACAACATCGGGTTGGAACGTGCCGTCCCCGTTGCCGAGCATAACTCCGAACCCGCCCTCTAAAAACCCCAGCAGCAGATCCGGCTTGCCGTCCAGGTTCAAATCCGCCACCAGCACTTGCGCGGGTGCCTCTGCGCCCGCGTCGTAGAGGATCGGCGCTTGAAACGAGCCATCACCGTTACCGAGGAAAATGGCAATGACTCCATCCGTACCGGTAGGACAGAAGCCCGGCATGTCGGTGCCGCAATTGGCTACGACCATATCCAGTTTGCCGTCCCCATTCAGGTCGACAAGTTTCACGGAAGTGCCGTCTTCCGCGCCCGACGCATACCACTCCTTAAGCGTAAATGTGCCGTCCCCATTGCCCAGGAACACGTCGACCACCCCCTGATCACCGTCATATCCCATGAGCGACACGACAAGATCGGGTTTGCCGTCTCCGTTCAAGTCGCCGACGGCAGAAGCGTTTGGGTAAGCCCCGAACATCGCAAGGTTTTGGGCGGGAGCGAACAATGTGGCTGAGTCCGGCGTGGCGGCCAGTCCAAACTTCGTGGCTTCGCTCCGATTGACTTGGGGCGCAGGCTTTGATTGCGAGAGGACGAGCGGGGCGCTTAAACAGAGAAACAGGCAAAAGAGAGAGGCGCGCTTCATAGGGTGCATCCTCGGTCTAACGAAGTCGTGGGAGAGGCCGGCTTCGGCTGCCCAGTGGGAGGAGTTGCGCGGCAATCGAAACCGCACGATTATCTGCCTGTTGACTCCTGCGGTCAAGGCGAAACGCGGGAACCGTAAGACGGATCCACGGCGATTCTCAGCCGCCGACGAGTTTCTGCTGGTACTGCGTCCAACCCATACACGAAAGTAACCTACACAGACTGCGGCGAAGGGCTGAAGATGGTGATGTCCGATTCGATCCGGACTTTACGACCTATGCCGCAGAAGCTGATGGACGTTCTCATGCTGGGACGATGCTCGCACGAATTTTCCTGGCCGCGCCGCGCGGCAAGTGGAGACTATTACCAGGTTTGCCTGTTGTGCGCGACCGCGTATCAGTACGACTGGAAGACGATGCGCCGGGGCAACAAGGTGGAAGAGCCAGTCGGGGAGACGACCGCGGTTCGCCGCCGCACGAGCAAGAAGCAGCCGACATGGGTTCCGCGAGCGCGCCGACTGAAGGTAAGCCTGCCGGTGCGGTATCGCGGGAAGAGTCTGGGCACGTGGTATGAAGGGTCCATCCAGAACATCAGCCAGTCCGGCCTCATGTTTAGCGGGCCGCAACCAATGCCAGCCAATGCTTTGATTGAAATGATCTTTGAAATGCCTGAGGAAATCTCTGGGCAGAAGAACAGCAGCGTACTGTGCCAGGGGCGCGTGGTGCGGGCGAAGGAGAGCACGACGACGGTCGCGGACGACGGAGCGGAGATAGAGTCGTTTAATCTGGCTGCTTCGGTGCTGGATTATAAGTTCCTGCACTCACACTGAGGTTCGCTCCACACGAAGTTCGCTGTACGATTTCCAATCGTGGACGAGATAGCTCAGTTCCTATGGCTCTGTAGGATGGCGGCTGAGTTTATTGGTTTCCCTCCTTTCCTCATTGTCTTCGGCCTTTTGGTTACCAACTTCATATGCGCATACGTCCGGCAGAGGCCGTTTCGGAATGGCAGGTGGACGAGTTCGTATTGGCTGGTTTTCACGCAGAGCCTGTTCTACCCAGCTGTGATTGCTGTCGCGGTAGTTGGCGGAACAAGTTTTCGCCCGGTGGCCGAACCAAATAAAGCCGCCTTGTTGTACGTCGATATCCTTTGGTGGGCATCATTCATTTCTGGTGTGTTCTGGATTTGGCGGTTAAGAGGAATACGGTGGACTGCCTTTAGCCTCGTTGCACTTCAAGAGTTCATGTTTTTCGGCGCGTATCTCACAGCGGATATGGCAATCTCAGGGCGATGGATTTGAGCTTGTGTCTCCCTTGTTAACTTGTAGCTTCTAGACATCACAGCACACCCGCATCTAACGGCATAAAATGATTCGTTTTGCATTGGGGGCGGTTATGAGACTTGGGGGCCGATACTGGGCGTGTGTGCTCGCCGGCGTTTTGATCGCGGGTGCGGGTTGCGCAAAGGCGCCGACTGACAGCCAACTCGGCGATCAGATTCGCGCGAAATTCAAGCAGGACTCGGGACTGCAGGAAAAGACGATCGGCGTCGAGATTTCGAAAGGCGTGGTGACCTTGTCGGGAACCGTCGACAATGATGCCGAGCGTTCCGCGGCTTCACGATATGCATCGACGACGCCAGGAATCAAGGAAGTGGTCAACAATCTGCAGGTCGCGCCAGCAGCGGCCATCGTTGAGCCCGCTGCGACGCCTGCTCAAACCTCGACGGCACCCCTACCGGCATCGCAAGCTTCCGCAACCACGGCACAGGCAAAGCCGAGTGCTGCTCCGCGGCGCAAAGGGACCGATAACTCTTCTCGACAACTCGCATCTTCCAGTCAAACGACGACGGCGGGCGCACCTGTCGGGGATTTCTCCACCGCCAAAATCGAGCCCTCCGACGCGCCAGAACAGATTGCCGCAAAGGCCCAGCCTCCGCAGGAGTCGGCAGACACACCGCCCGACGCTCCGCCTGCGCCGGCGCGGGCTTCCGAGCCGAAGCTGATGACGGTCGAGGCGGGCACGTCGCTCGCTGTGCGGTTGGTGGATGACCTCGATTCGGAGTCGGCCGCACCGGGGCAAAAATTCCGGGCGACACTCGACTCGCCCCTCGCCTCCGAATGGGATGTTGCCATCCCCGCGGGCTACGACGTAGAAGGCCATGTCGTCGAGGTCAAGAGCGCGGGGAAATTCGCGGGTCGGGCTCAGCTGGTGGTGACTCTCGACAGGATTCTCGTGGGCGGAAAGAGCTATGACATCCAGACCGACGATTACCGCCGCCAGGGAAAGAGCCAGGCAACGAAGACCGCTACGAAGGTAGGCGCCGGCGCGACGATCGGCGCGATCATTGGCGGAATTGCCGGCGGCGGCAAAGGGGCAGGCATAGGAGCGGCCGCGGGAGGCGGCGTTGGCGGCGCCGCCCAAACTGCGAGCAAGCCCGAACCGGTGCGTCTCCCGAGCGAGACGGTCCTGAACTTCAGGCTGCAGTCACCGGTCACTGTGACCCAAGTGGAAGAAGGCCCCGGGCACGACCGACGTCAGTTGAAGCCGAAGAACGAGTAGGACTCCCCGGAGAAGGGGTGGGGGGATGGGCGGAGGGTTGGACCTGGAGTCACTTCTTCCTGTGACCGCGCTCACCGTGGGGTGTGCAGGGTGGAACTACACTGGCGGGTTGTGCGCATTTTGTCGTCCCTAAGGAGGACGTTATGCTCGTTCACCGGGTTATTTTGACTGTCGCGGCTGGCGCGTGGCTGACGATTACCGCGATGGCGCAGGATCAGGCGGCCAAGCAGGAATCGGGCAAGGAAATCAAGCATGTGGCGGTGAAGCAGACTTCGCCGGCTTCGGGCGTTGAGATGTACAAGTCATATTGCGCGGTGTGCCACGGCGTGGATGGCACGGGCAATGGCCCGGCGGCTTCTGCGCTGAAGGTTGCGCCGACCGATCTGACTGCCCTGAGCGCGAAGAATAATGGCAAGTATCCATCGATGCGGGTTGCCTCGATCCTTCGCGGCGAGGAACTGCTGGCGGCACATGGAACCAAGGACATGCCGATCTGGGGCAATCTGTTTTGGAGCATGAGCAGCGGGCATGAAGCGGAAGTGCAGCAACGCGTGTCGAATTTGAATAAGTATCTGGAGTCGATGCAAAAGAAGTAGGGCTTTGGGCTGCGGCTTTCGCTTTCGGCTTTGGTTTCGGTTGACACTTCTCGCTGGCACTTTGCTGGGGAGCGCTTGGTTACTCTTTTCACACCCTGGCCGCGGAGTTGCCGCGGCCTCCGGGTGCTGTTAGATTCTTTCCTGCACGCGGACGCATCTTAAACTTTGGCAGGCTGTTTTTCGTAAGGGTCCGATTGGGCCTCCAGTCGGAACAGCGGCGTTGCAGCAAAATGCCGGACTCCTCGGATCAGCGAACAGACAAGGGCCATTGGATCGCACGCTATCGCCACTCGGCGTGGGTGCGGTATGGCGGCGCTGCGGTCGCGGTGTGGGTGGCGATCAGCCTGTGGACCTTCTCGCCCCTGCTCCATCGGCATGCTTTCACGCTTTGCCTGGCGGCGGTGCTGATTACCGCGCGCTTTCTGGGATTCGGTCCCGCGTTGTTCTCTTCGTTGTTGTCGGCGGCTTGCCTCGACTTCTTTGTCTATCACGTATTTTCGGCGGGAGTACTCAAGGGAGAGAACCTGGAACGGCTGCTGGTATTCGTGGCGATCGCGATATTTGCGGGGAGCATGGCGCGGCAAAGAACTCTGGCGGAAACGCGCGCGGAACGCTCGACCCGGGAGATGGCCGCGATCGTGGAATGTTCGGCGGATGCCATCTTCAGCACCGACCCGGAGGGAACGATTCTAAGCTGGAACCGCGCCGCGGAGTCTCTCTTCGGCTACAGCTCAGAAGAGGCGGTGGGCATGTCAGCAGAGCGGCTGGCTCCTCCCGGCGGCGAAGACGAATCGGGCCGGCAACGCTTCAATGCCGCGAGCGATATCGATCCTTACCAGACGGAGCGCCTGAAAAAAGACGGCAAGCTGGTGCCGGTGCTCGTGTCGAGTTCGGCGCTGCGCGACGCGCGCGGCAACATTGTTGGAGCATCGGTGATTGCGCGCGACATCTCGGCAGAGAAGCAGTCGCAGGAGGCGGTGCGGCGCAGCGAAAAGCTGGCCACCGCGGGGCGGCTGGCGGCCTCGATTGCGCACGAGATCAATAATCCACTGGAAGCGGTGGTGAACCTGCTTTATCTGGCGCGCGAAGATTCGGCCAATGCCGCACAGTATCTGACGATGGCGGAGGAGGAAGTTGGGCGAGTCGCGCGGCTGGCGCAGCAGACGCTCGGGTTTGTGCGGGACACGAATTCTCCGGGCCCGGTCAAAGCGGCCAGCATCATGGAAGAGATCCTGTCGTTGTACTCGCGCAAGATCGAGACGCGGCAGATCCGGGTGATTCGCCGCTTCCGCCAGGTGGAGGAGATTCAGGGATATTCGGGGGAGATGCGGCAACTGTTCGCGAACCTAGTGGTGAACGCCATCGAAGCGATGGGGATCGAAGGCAGGCTGTATGTGCGCGTGTCACCGGGACATGACTGGCAAAGCGAACGCGATGGAGTGCGAATCACGGTCGCGGACACCGGAAGCGGCATTTCACCGAGCGACATGGAGCGGATTTTTGAGCCCTTCTACACCACGAAGAAAGAGACCGGCACCGGCCTTGGGCTGTGGGTGTCAAGCGGGATCGTGAAGAAGCATGGGGGCGCGATTCGGGTGCGCAGCCGGATGGAGGGCGGTACGGTATTTTCGGTTTTCCTCCCTTATGCGCGCGAGTTCAGTCCGGTCGGGTAGCTGGTGGGGAGCGGATGTTTGGACGTCACAAGGTTTTTGAGAACGTCACATCGTTTCGCCTGAGTTTCGCCAAAAAATATTTTTTGAAAATTGGGTTTTTTTTGAGCTGCGGGGGCAAACCGCGCGCAGAAGCTATTGGGCAACAATCACTTCCCTTTTTGGGACACGCTCAAAACCGCTATATCATGGCTGTCAATAGCGTATTGACAAAAGTGCATGTACAGGACGGGAAACCGTTGAGCCCTCTAGAGTTAGTGGATCGAGGTTGGCGAGCGCCGCGAGGCTCCCAGCGTGGGCTTTTTATGGCCCCTGGAAGTGGTTTATTTCCTTGGGCTTGGAGAGGGCGTTTTTGAGGCACGCGGTCTGCTGGCCAATGCCACTGAAGCAAGGGGTGTCAAGGCGCGCAATCGCAGCTGTCGAGTCCGCGGATACCGAGACGAAGGCCCCACTCAAGCCAAAAGAAGGCTTGAATGGGGCACCTGCCCCTGGAAGTGGTTTATTTCCTTGGGCTTGGAGAGGGCGTTTTTGAGGTACGCAGTCTGCTGGCCGACGCCACTGAAGCAAGGGGTGTCAAGGCGCGCAATCGCAGATGTCGAATCCGCGGATACCGAGACGAAGGCCCCACTCAAGCCAAAAGAAGGCTTGAATGGGGCAGCGGCAGGAACACTTTGTCCCTCCTCGAACTTCCCCACTCAAGCCAAAAGAAGGCTTGAATGGGGCACCGACGGGACCGCAAATCGAATGCGAACGGACGGCGTGAAGGCGCGTGCGAGCGGCAGGAACACTTTGTCCCTCCTCGAACTTCCCCACTCAAGCCAAAAGAGGGCTTGAATGGGGCACCTGCCGCATCGGAGCCGACACGGTTACCTAATCAGCCAGTTATGTGCGGCTGCGTCAGCTCCGCACTGGCTGGCTGATGAGGCGTAGGACGGGCACGCGCAGCAGCGCTGCACGATCGCGCGGATCGACGTGGAGTTGGGATCCCGTTTGCTCGAAGCGATAACGCGCACCGCTGACAGGTCCGATGATGGTTAGTGCAGTGCCGCCCAGATATTGAAAGGCCGGGCCGGAGGAAAAGCCGACGGGACTAGTCGGCCCGACTGGTCCTTTGGCCAATCCGTGACTAGGAACGATGAATGGAGATCGGCTCGGATTTCTGCCGCAGCACATGTTCGTCCTCCCGCTTTCCCTGAGTTTCCGGCTTTTCCGGATCTTCGTAGTACAACGGCGTGGAAGCTTCGCGGTGGATCGTCCGCTCCAGCACAATCGCCCCCGCCGAAAGCGCCGGCCACAAGACCAGGCGTTCCTTCCAGGAGTCGCCGATGAAGAAAGCCAACGGCGCGGCGATCCAGATACTCATGCAATAGAGGCAAGTGACAAGTTCGGTGTGAAACGCCTTTTGCAACCCCTGCCGCATGCGGCCGACTGAGTTCCACGGTCCCGCTTCCGAAGTCAGCAGATAGCCGATGCGCCAGACTGCCAGAATTCCAAGAATGAGCCAATAGAATCGCAAAATCACTCCGAGAGAAATCGCCGAATAACTCGGGATTAAGGGACGCCAATCGGTTTATTGGCGTCCCTCGAAAGTCCCCCGCGACTAGGAGAACTTCAGCGCTACAGTCTGGAACTGCCCGTCGGCGAGCGAGGGCAGGCTGTAGCCGTTGGTCGACCGCTTCGCCAGACGGATGCGGAACTCATAGCAGCAGTCGGGCGGCTCGCTGGTCAGGCTGAACGGAGGCGTCCAATTCGTTCCTCCCGGACCGTTCGGGAAATACATGGTTTCGCTTCCGCCCACCCAAGATTTGCAGGTGTAGTTAGGATCACCACCGCATGCAGGAGGCAGCGTCTGCGGCGCTCCCGATGACAGAGGATTCGTGACGTAGCCCCGCACGCCAGGAGGCGTAACGGCAACCGCGCTTCCCGATCCGTACTCGGCATCCACGTAATACCCGAACAGATGACCCATGCTATCGGACACCGACGTGGAGATCTGCACGTAGCCTCCGGGGCCAACATTGTAGGCCGGGCACTGGTTGGTGCCGGTTAATGGAGCGAGCGAGCCATCCGCGCGGAAAGCGTTCACGATGGAGATTGCGTCGGTCGTCAATGGCGTATTGTCGATCATCAGCGTCAGGGGATAATCCGGCACCAACGTCACGCTATGGACCGCCGCGTCGTAACCGAGCACGGTGAGATCGACCGCTCCGCTGGTTGCGCCTGCAATCAGGTTCTGCGAAGAGGTGGAGACCATAAGGCCCGGTTGGGAGAATCCAAACACGGTCCAGCCGGGCGGAAGCGGTATATTAGGCAATCCGGCGATCGGACCTGCCGCGCGCGCCGCCTCCGTGGCGTAAAGACCGGAGACGCCATTTTGAGTGAACGGCCCCATCTTCACGCTGACGAAGTGGATGATGGTATGGGTGGGATCCTCGATGATGGCCGTACGATAGAGGTCGGCCTGCAACAAGGATGTTGAGGTTGGAGCTGTCCCGCCCCGCGCAGGATTCCCCGACCATTGTCCGGCCGTGACTTGATAGAACGAGACGTTGGATCCGGGTGCGAAGCTTCCAAACAAGTCGAGGCCACCGCCAAAGACGAGGTCCTGATAGTCCGGGTCGGCAGCGGTCCAAGCCGGAACTGTCGCGTATCCCTGGCTGATGTCGTTCACGTCGATGTTGCCGACATTCGTCCAGACGAAGCCCGATTCCGGCGGGCAATGCGGATGGCAAAGCGTAATACTGTCGTCGTTGCCGACCAGCGTTACGTTGCTGCCGTCTTCAAAGCACCAGCGGGTAGCGACTGCCGGGTTCTCATCAAGAATGACGTTGCCATTCTGGGTAACGCTGAAGACGATGTTCGGATCGTCGCAGCACCACCACCACCAGGGGAAAATCTCGCGAATGCGCGGATTCGCGAGCTTGGCCTTGATCAGCGCGGTGCGGTTGGCGTCAGCAGCAAAGTTGTCCTGATAGTGCGCGAATCCCTGGCCGCGCATGAGGGCCCTGGCATCCGGCCGCAGCAGCGTCGCCTGGCTGCTGAGAGTTTCGATCTGACCGAGTCCCGGTTGTGGAATCCTCTCCAGTGCTTCGATGACGTGCAGGATGTCCCACTCCCACCACCACGGCCAACACAGGTACCAATGCGGCCAGCAGGGCCAGCACGGGAAACAGAAGATACAGGAGCACCACTCGAAGCAGGCGGTAAAGGTTCCGTTGGCACCCGTGTTGACGGTGGCCCTGGGAACCTTCGAGTAGCCTCCGCCGGTGTAGTAAACGCTGTAGACGGTAACATCGGCGCCGGGTACGGCGCAGCCGTCCGGACCCACGACTGTTCCGCTGACGCAGTACCAGCGGCACCAGGTCCACCAAAGCTTCAAGATTTCCGAGGCAATCGAAATGTTGGCAACGCGATACTCCTTCTCGCTCTTTTCGAGATCGGGGCGCTTGAGAGCAATGCGCGTGACGTTGGGCAGGTGTTCGAGGTGCGACCCGGCGGTTGCGGGGGCGACCACGAGATCGAAACCGAAGGGGCTTTCCTCCTTAAGAGCCGTACGAGGCAGACTCAAGTGGTACGTCCCATCGGCCTGTATCGCGGAACTGACAATGATGTGATTACAACGAAGAACGAATGCCGCGAGGCGCTGAGCGTCGGCCTCGGCGACATTGGTAACTTTGCCAATGATGTTGATGGACGGTGAAGCCATGAGAACTCTCCTTCAGCTGGCGGCGCCAGCGGCAATTAACGATGCTCGGGATCGAGTCGGGAAGGAAGCGCGCTAAGTCAGCGGGGAACAGCTCTGGTCAATCAACCTAGTGGGGAAAATCTGGAATTGCCGACACCGGAGCACTGCAGCGTCGCTTATACAGTTAGTGATGGTTTGGGCGCCAGCGTTTCATTGTGGAAAGAACGACGAGAAACGTGACGGCCCACTTGCGGTGTGACAAGGACGCCACATGCGCGGGCGAATGTGAGGCAAACTGGCTCTATTTTCCTCAATGCTGACAATAACTTGTCGACGGCATGAGTACAGTACCGGAACAGTGACCTTCGTGCTTGGAGAGGCTAAAGCGCCCCGCCCTATAATTGAGAAAACCCTGCAGGATGGGCTTTACGGGACCGTGGAATTCATTTTTGAAGCCGCGATTTTCGCTCTGGGGCTGTGCTGGGGCAGCTTCCTGAACGTGTGCATCTACCGGCTGCCGCGGGGCAGGTCGGTGGTGGCGCCGCGCTCGGCGTGTCCGCATTGCGGGAAGATGATTCCGCTGTACCACAACGTTCCCGTGCTGAGCTGGGTGATTTTGCGGGGCAAGTGCCGCGAGTGCAAGGGCCCGATTTCGCCGCGTTACATGGTGGTGGAACTTATAACTGGCGCGCTTTTTCTGGCCTGCTATCTGCACTTCGGGCCGACTTTGGCGGCGGTGAAATGTGCGGTGCTCGGGTACCTGCTGCTGGGACTTGTTTTTACCGATGCGGAAACAAAGCTTTTGCCCGACGCGATGACTTTGCCCGGGCTGGCGATGGGCATTGCCTTCAGTTTGCTTGTGCCGGTGAACGATCTGGCGTCTCGCATCGTGCCGGGGCTGGTGTCGGCGGCGACGCGCGACATGGTTTCGTGGCGCTACTGGTCGCTGGCGGATTCGCTGCTGGGGGCGGCGGTTGGGGCGTCGTTCCTGTACGGCGCGGCGGCAATTTATCTGCGGGCGCGCGGGGTCGAAGGCATGGGATTCGGGGACGTCAAGCTGATGGCGATGATCGGCGCGTTCCTGGGGACGAAGCTGACGGTGCTGACGATTTTTGCGGCGTCGCTGGCGGGATCGATATTTGGATTGAGCGCGGTGCTGGTGGTTTGGGTGAAGCGCTGGCGGCGGATCGAGGCGCGTGGCGCTTCGGGGATTGTGGCGCGGCGGAGGGCGTGGCACTCGGCGCGCATCATGCTGCGCTATTACCAGATGCCGTTTGGAGTTTTTCTCGGCAGCATGGGAATGGTTTCGTTTGTGTTTGGAAACATGCTGCTGCGATGGTATTGGCGGGCGCTGTGAGAAGTCAGAAGTTAGAAGTCAGATTGCAGAAGGTTTTTCACCACTAAGGACACGAAGGTGCACGAAGAGTTCGTAAGCTTAGGCGGAGCTTTTACAGGGATGGAAGTTGGCATGGGCGCCACTGGCCGGCGCTACAGTCGAGTTTTTTGGGAGATAGCTATGAAGCGAATCATGGCGGTTATTGCTGGTGCGGTTCTGGTGCTGGGAACGAGTGCGGGTTGGGCGCAGAGTTCGTCGCAGACGGGACAGTCTTTGGGAGACGCGGCTCGGGCGGCGCGCAAAAAGAAAGCGCAGCCGGACGGTCCGGTGAAGGTCTATGACAATGACAACCTTCCGACCACGGAGACGCTGAGCATTGTTGGGCCGGAGCCTGCGGCAGCGGGTGGCCAGCAGGCATCGTCGCCGCAAACGCCGGAGCAAAAAGCTCAAGCGAAGGCCGCGGCAGAGGAACAGAAGAAGCAGGCTGCGACCGACATGCAGAAGAAGTTGGACGAGCAGAATGCCAAGATCGCCCAGTTGTCGCGAGAACTGGATCTCGATCAGCGGGAGTACCGGCTGCGGGCTGCCGCCTTCTACAGCGATGCCGGAAACCGGCTGCGCAATGCGGCGCAGTGGGACAAGGACGACGCCAGTTACAAGACCGATATCGAAGCCAAGCAGAAGGCGCTCGACGACGCGAAGGCGGCACTCACTGGCTTGCAGGAAGAAGCGCGCAAGGCGGGCTTGAAGGAGAACAGCCAGTCAGGCAAAGAGAGCGACAAGCAGGTCAACGACGACAGCAAGAAAGACGAAGACAAGAAATAAGAAGTGGCAACGAGAGGTTGGGGGCCGGCACTCGCTCGCGAGCAGCCGGCCTCAGTCTTTGAGGCGCTCGCGAATTTGTTTGGCATGATGGCGGCCGTGAACGAGATGGAATTTGCGCCATCCGGCGGCGGTGAGGGGGCCGATGAAGGGATGGTCCATAAGCGGCGTGCGAGTGCCGAAGAGCCGCTCGCAATCGGTGAAGCCGGATTCCATTTTTTCGATCTCGCTGAATATAGCCGCGCGGACTTCCGTAGCCGGCAGGCCTTGCGGCAGGGCTCGTGCCGGCGCTTCCCTGCCCGTGGGCATATACCCGAGATCGACAACGAGCATCTTACCGACGCGGTGCCTGAAGGTCGGGGGCGTGGCGAAGGGCTTGCCTTTCTCGCGGCACCTGGCGAGTCCGAAGTTGGTGTTTTTGTAGGTGAGATAGAGATGCTCGAGGATCTGGATTGAAGTCCACTTTCCGGCAGGCGCGCGGGAGAGCGCGGAGTCGGGCGCGTCGCCGAGGGCGGCGGCGAGTTCGTTGCGCAGTTGCTGCAAGTGTGAGGGCATCAGAGTGATGAACGAATGGCGGCTATTCTATAGGAATCGGTCCGGATGGTTGAGTACAATGGTCGCGATAATTTCGATTGGGGTTGGAAAACAATTCAGCCGTTCAGGAAACGAGTTGAGATGAAAACACTAATCGCAGCGGTCCTTTCGACGGGACTGGCCGCCGGACTGGTGGTGTGCCTGGCCGGATGTTCGCCGGCGCCGGCTCCCTCATCCGCGGAAAAAGCTCAGCCGAAAGCGCCCGAGACGGCCACGGGAAGCGGCGCTTTCTACAAATGTTACATTGCGGCGCGCGGCTGGGCGGCGGATGCGCAGCCGTATAGTGTCGAGTCGGCGCCTACCAAGAGCAAGGATGGGAAGGCGGGTGAGTGGCGGTCTGGTTTCGCGTCGGCCGCGCGGGGGAAGACGCAGGCTTACACGTGGAAGAATGGCGATGTCGAGCACAATGTCGAGGACACCTACAGCCCGGGCAATTCGTCGACGCAGGTTTTCAACGTGCAGTTTTTGAAGACCGATACCGACAAAGTATTCGCAGTCGCGCAACAACACGGCGGAGACAAGCTGCTGGAGAAGACTCCGGACACGCCCGTGATTTTTTTGCTGGAATGGAATCGTCAGTCAAACCAGTTGCTCTGGCATGTGATTTACGGAGCGGACCGCGAGACGGCGGCGCTGCGGGTGGCGGTGGACGCGTCTACTGGGGATTTCGTTAGGGTTGAGAAGTAAGACGTCTCTCGACTCCAGTTATTTCCCCTTCAAGCATGTTGCTTAGGACAGGAGATCAGCCAATACCTGGCTCATATGTTGCCGAGTTATTCGATTGACAATAGCTATTCCGTTTCCTAAATTTTCTTGTTGACACTGCAATGAACTGAGATATGCTCTTGTCATTTCCGTCGCTACAGGCCGTGCTTACTTCCCCGTAAGTTGTTTTGACGTTCATCCATTCCCGCCAGAGGTGACGCCCTTGCTTGGCTCATTATTCGAGAGGGATCCAGACGAGACCATCACCGAACGTGACGTCCGCCGGACCGTAGCAACGATTCTAGGCTTTACACTTTTTGGTCTCATAGCGCTGTTCCTGTTTACCTTCACTTCGACTGCTCCCTTTTCCTGGGGGAAGTCATTACGCCTGACTGGGATGGGCCTGCTGTATGCTGGCGCTTTCTTCAGCGTGGGTGCGTTAGTTGGATTGCTATTCGGTATTCCGCGGAGTCTGCAAGAAAAACCAGAGCGGAAAAACAACGATGCCCATGAAGAAAAGGAAGGGACAAATGAGAATTCTACAAAGCCTATCTTCGCCACCAACACGAATCTGGAGGAAATCTCGGACTGGCTGACAAAGATCATCGTGGGATTGGGCCTTGTTAACCTAAAGAAACTGCCGGAGTACATCAAGGAACTAGGGTGGTACTTTTCCAATTTTTGTGGGAATGACGTTTGCGAGGCAGTGGCAATGGCGCTGATCCTCTTTTTCGCAACTTGCGGCTTTTTTCTCGGCTATCTTGTGACTCGGTTGTACCTGACAGGCGCATTCACTCGGGCAAGCCGTGAGGTCGTAGGCGATCAAAAAACGCCCTCAAGGGAGGTAGTTGAGGTGTACAAGACACTTCGTCCCGCCGTGGAGACGGGAACTCCACCTCAACCGCCCCAGTAGATCGAATAATAATATTAGATTGAATGAGTTACACGATCATTGCCAAAACGACTTTTTTTGCTTGACAAGCAGGATGCTGAGTATATAATGAGTGTCGCATGAGTACTTCTTGAGTATCATTTGAGTACAAATTCGGCGCTCTGTGGGAGAATTCACATGTCACAGAACGGCGAGAAGGTCGTCAGCTATCACGACTTGCAAGTCTACCAGGCTTCGGTCCCGTTTGTTTTGCCGCCTAATGTGACAGTCAAGCGGGTTGATTTTGGACAGGACACTTCGATCCTGGAAGTGCCCATCGAAGCAGATACTCCAGAGGAGCCATAGAATTTCGAGGAGGATCTAAGCCATGGCGGTCAAGTCCAGGGTTCAATTTGATTTTACCGAAGAAGCACTTACCGAGCTTGATGGTCTCAAGGAGAAGCTTAGGGTCAGCACCCGTGCCGAAGTGATACGTTACGCATTGCGCCTTATGCAGTGGCTAATCGAACAAATCACGTCGGGCGGACGGATTTTGGTCGAACGGAATGGTGAAGTTCAAAGCGTAATTTTTCCGTTCCTCGGGGACGTGGTTGATACCAAGGTCCAGAAGGAAAAAGCGGCACGTCCTCTGGTCGCGGCCGGCTGAGGGCTTCTCTGGAGAGGCCGCACTAGTTTAGGGAGCGATGGGTGGGGCGCTGATTGCTGCAATCGCATTCTCGGGCTAATGTGTATTGTCTAATTTCGCGAGTGAGTTGTGCGCTTCTTTGGCGAGCGGGCCGTCGGGCAGGATCTTTAGATATTGCTCGAAATTCTTTCGCGCCTCTTCTTTGTTTCCTAACTTTTCCTGACATTGCGCGAGGCGGAAGGTTGCTACCGCATCGTTTGGCTTGTAATAGAGAGCTTCTTTGTAGCGATCGAGCGCGCCTTTGTAGTTTTTGCGCTTGTAGTAGTAGTCGCCGACCTGAACATCTTTGTTCGCCTTGTACGGGTTCCAGGGATGGAACTCCTGCACGTCGGAGCCGTCGGATGGCGGAGGCGCATCGAGGCCGGAGACGGCATCGGCGCTGTTGGGGTGGTTCTTGGCATCGTCTTTCGGAGCGGTGGTATCGATGCGCGTATCGCGGCTGGAACTTTCCTGATCGTCGGGGTTCGCAGGTTTGCTCGCGTCTTTTTGGCTGGGCGCATCCTGCCTGGGCCGGTCCTGCTTCGGCGCATCCTGCTGCGCCAGACAAACAGCGCCCAGGAGCAGAGTGCCGAAGAGGAGAGAAAGACGCATTGACCTTATTCTAGCCGAATCAGCCGCGTGATTTTCTTGCCGATGCCCTGGAAGAGCGGCCCCTTATTCTGCCGGGAATAACTCGTCAAACAAACGGCGTACCAGTTGGTCATAGGCCTGTTGACCGTGTTCCTGCACGTAGCGCCGAACCGCGGGGCGTATCGGATCTTCGTACGGATGAAAGTGTCCCGCAGGAGCAGCCGTCGTCCCACTCGCGAGCCTTCCTCTCGCCATCGTTGGCCCCCTTAGCATTCCCTCGGGCCTCTTCTGAACGCCAGCCGTGGCCGTCTCGTTCTGCACGGCAACCCGCGCAAAGTGAACACGCGAAAACTGCTCGTGGAGGTTATTGATGAGCTTTAAACTTTCAAGAGCCCGGCATCCATCGGCCAGAGATCCGGCGGAGTCGGCGGCATAGACGTTCGGCATCGACCAAATCGATTGCGTGAGCTCTCGCTGCCAGTTGCGCTGGCTCATCTGAAAATCCACGACGCGAAAGTGATGCAATTCTTCGGCGGTGATGACCGTTTCCTCCGGAGCCTCGATCTCGCGAACATATTCGTTCCAGACGCCGACGACTCGATCTTCAGGGACCAAAGCGCCTTCGGTGACAGCGTCAAATTCGGCGCGGGCCACACGATGGCGAAACCGCTGCGCCGACCAAAACAGATGCTTGTGATGGGTGAGTTCTTCGGCGACTGCGTTGACAAGCTGGCGTGCATCGGCTTCGGAGTGGATGTTGGCGGCGAGGTCATTGATGCGGACCGCCTCCTGCCGGGCCGGCGCGCGGCTCAGGCGAATCTGCTCCTCTTTTTGCTTGATTTGTTTTTCCTGCTCCGGCGTCCAGCGCGGCGCGGTCGTGGCACCCGTAGTGGATTCTTTGGTGGTTGGAGGGGGAGTTGAGGAGTCCTGCGGAGCGCCAACCAGCACCAAAGCCAACAAAGGGATCGCAATCATTATTGCCTCCCGGTCAGGCGGAATTGTAACGCGATATTGGTGCGATGCCGCGAAGTTCAATGTTGGCTGCTCAGGCTCGCGGGCGAGTGCGCCCGCCCTACACAAAAAAACAGGCCGCCTAATTCTGGCGGCCTGGTTTGGCAATTCCTCCGGGGAGGAGGGAAAAACTTAAATCTACATCGAGGGCGGAGTCGCGGTGCTAGCCGACGGACTCTGCTGCTGTTCCGTGCCATTGCCGGTGTTGGTCATGAGATGAATATCGACGCGGCGATTCTTGGCGCGCCCTTCGCGGGTCTTGTTCGTCTCGACCGGCTTATCCTTGCCGAGGCCGATCAGATAAATTTTGTAGGCCGGAATGTTCTTCTCCGAAGCCAGGTACTGAATGACGGCGTCGGCGCGGCGCTGGCTCAACTCGTAGTTGTAATCGGATCCGCCAACCGAGTCGGTCCCGCCTTCCACCGTGATGATGTAGCCCTTGGTGGAAGCGACGCTCTCCGCGAGCTGATCGATGGCTTCGCGAGCCTCTTTGGTCAGGTTGTCCTTATTGAAGCCGAAATGCACCGAGGTCTCGGCGACCGGGCGATAGTTGTCGAGATTGATGACTCTGTCGGTCAGAGTATCGACGCGCTGCGAGGCGGTGTTGGCGGCCATTTGAGCTTTGTCTGCGCTCTGGCCGGCGGCGAGAGCTTTCTGGTCGGCGGTATTCGCGGCGTTCTGCGCGGTCTGAATGCCGGCCTGTGCGCGCTGGTCGACGTCCTTGATCGCCTTTGTGTTCTGCGCGGTCATGTCGTCCAGTTCGTTGGTCTTGTTGATCAGCGGCGTCGTCTGCTGGCGCACGTAATTCTTGGTGGTGCAACCGATCGATGCGGCGACGGCAAGTGCCAGCATTAGGGTCAATGAAAGTTGCTTCATGCGATTTAGGGGCTCCTTCCCCAAATAAGTGCTATTCATGCTTGCTGCCGGATGACCGATCTTTCCCAGCTGCTTTTCGATGTCTATTAAAGCACGAAGGATGCCAATCCAAGTCCGCGAGGGCTCGCCGTAAGAACCTTGATAATCAATAGGTTACAGACCGGCAGCGGAAAACGGCGGCAAAATGGCGTGGCCGCCGAAACACGAAGCATGGAATTTTTATACGGTTTAGCCTTCGCAGTGCCGTTTACATGACTGGCGGAACGGTGATGCCCATGATCGCTAGAGCGCGGACGAGTTCCCGGCGAGCGACGGCAGCGGTGGTCAGCAGGAAGCGCTTTCGTGACTCGTCGGCTTCCGAGAGGATCGGATGCTGATGATAGAAGGTGTTGAATAGTTGCGCGAGCTGGAAAGCGTGCTTGGCTAAGTACGCGGGCTCGGTGGTGGCGATGCATTGGCTGACGACGTAAGAGGTCTTGGAGGCCGCGAGCCAGAGTTCCCAAATGCTGTTGCCGGAGTCGCCGGTAAGATGCTGCGCGAAGTCGGCGGAGGAAAGGTGCGCGGCCTCGTTTGCCAGGAATGTATCCGGATCGAATCCGCCCCTGCGAAAGATGTTGCTGGCGCGCACGATCGCATATTGCGCGTAAGGCCCGGTTTCGCCCTCGAAGCTGAGCGCGTCTTTGAAGTCGAAAGCAATCACCGACGGCTTGGTGAACTTGAGCATGAAATAGCGCAACGCGCCGATGGCGATCTGGGTAGCGATTTCAGCACGGCCGGCGTCGGACAGCTCGGGGTGGCGCGAGTCGACTTCCTTTCGCGCGGAGGCGATCAGCGCATCGAGCAGGTCATCGGCCTTGACTCCGAAACCTTTGCGGCCGGAGACCTCGATCCAAGAGCGCTGCTTCTCTTCTGCGCTGAGTTCGTAGCCGAGTTCAGCAGCGCAGCGCGGAGTGAGCGCTACCATCTCGTAGGAGAAGTGCGTGTAGCGATCGGCTGCCTCGTCGTGGCCGAGGCCGCGCAGGGCTTCGATGACCGTGTTTTGCGCTTCGGACTGGCGCGTGTCGATGACGTTGTAGATTTCGGCAACATCGCCGAAGTGGGGATGCGTTTGCTCGGCGGCGGGATCGGCGGGGGTGGTCGAAATCCAGCAATCGTGATGATTGGGGTAGTGGAAGAATTTGCGATAGCTGAAGTCGCGTCCGAGGAGACCGAACTTCCACATGTGGTAGGCGATGTCCTTGCCAACGTAGCCGACTGTGCCGTTGGAACGGACGATGACTTTCTGATCTTCCTCGGAGATTTTCTCCGGATCGGCGTTCTTCTCCGCTTCGCTCATCTCCGCGTTCTCTGCGGGTTTCTCCGCACCCTCTGCGTTTAAGGATTTTGAAGTCCCAGCCCGGCGCATGATCCAGCAGCCTTTATTCTTGCCTTCGTTTTCGAAGGTCAGGACGGCGGCTTCTTTGAGCTTGGTAAACGCAGCGTCCCAGAAATGAAGATGGAGAATCTCGCTCTCGCGCGGGAGGAAGTCGTATTCGATGTCGAGACGGTCCATCGTCTCAAGATGGCGGCGCAGAACGGCGACCGAGATGAGGTCGGCAATCTTCGATGTTTCGTTGTTGCCTTCCTCAATCGCATGCAGCGTGGCGGCACGGGCGGCGAGATTCTGTTTGTCCTCTTCGTACCAGCGCGAGACGCGGGCGTAGAGATCCCAGCAGTAGTAGTCGAATCGCGGCGCGGCAGCGAGCGCTTCGATTTCGGCGAGCGCCTTTTTCTCGACGTGCATGAATCCGACAACCACGTCAGCTACCTGCACGCCGGTGTTGTCGATGTAGTTCTGGACGTCGACTTCTCTGCCCGCAAAGCGCAGCAGGCGGACAAACGTGTCGCCGAGGATGGCATTGCGCAGGTGTCCGATGTGCGCCGCTTTGTTGGGATTGATGCTGGAGTGCTCAACGAGAATCTTGCCGCCTGCGTCGTTGGCCGCTCGTCGTTGGTCGTTAGCCAACCCGTTGACCAGTTCGGTACGCCGGATGTGTGCATTGATGTAGCCAGCGCCGGCAACCTCGAGCTTTTCAAAGCCTTCGATCTGGCCGAGGCCGGCGACGAGCTCGTCGGCAATCTTGCGCGGCGCCTTGCGCAGCTTGCGCGCGAGCTCGAAGGCGATGGGAAGGGCGTACTCGCCGAATTCGATTTTTGGCGGCTGCTCCACGACGATATTGGCGATTTCAAGCTGGTAGGTCCGGCGTAAAAATTCGCGGACGGCGTTGGTCAGTCGGAGTTCGAGATGACGGTACAAGAAGGTCCTTTAAATGATTGAAGAAGAAGTGATTTTAACAAAGACGAGCGATGAGTTCGGCGCGGCGCGGGGTTTGACGCAGTCAAGAACGAAACCTATGATGAAAATCAGTCCTTCGTCCTTGGTTCTTCGTCCCTGGCTGAGAGCGGGCCGGCGTTGCTCGCGACTGTGATTCGCCACCGCGTACGAAGATGACTTCAGTGAGTATCCACGTTTTCCGAAGGACTAAGGACCAACGACGAAGGACGCTTTCCCATGCGCATTGCCTACCTCAACTGCTTCTCCGGCATCAGCGGCGACATGTTTCTGGGCGCGCTGATCGATGGCGGAGTGTTTCCGGGATTGCTGGAGCAGACCGTGGCCGCGCTCAATGTGGGCGCCGAGTTGGAGATTGCGCGCGTGATGCGGGGCGGGATCGCGGCGACGAAAGTCGATGTGCTTGTCGGCGGCGAGAAAGATTTGCCGCGCGAGGAGTTTTGGGCCCAGAAGGAACACGACGACACACACTCGCATGGACATGGACATGGGCATCATCATCATCATGAGGAGCACTCGCATTCGCATGAACATCACGGCCGCGGGCTGAAAGAGATTCGGGCGATCATCGCGGCCGCAGGCATCACCGAGTCGGCGAAGAAAACCGCTGTCACGATTTTCGAGGCGCTGGGCCAAGCCGAAGCTGAGATTCATAACACGACGCTCGATGCTGTTCACTTTCACGAGGTCGGCGCGGTTGATGCGATGGTCGATATCGTGTGCGCGGCGGTGGGGTCAGAAGCGCTCGGCATAGACGAGTGGGTATGCTCGCCGCTGAATGTCGGTAGCGGAACCGTGAAATGCGCGCATGGGATGTTGCCGGTACCCGCGCCTGCAACGGTAAAACTGCTGGCCGGAGCACCGGTCTATGCCGCGGGACCACAGGTCGAACTTGTCACGCCGACGGGAGCGGCGATCGTGAAGGCACTGGTGAAGCGCTTTGGCGCGCTTCCGGCGATGAAGTTGGAGAAAGCGGGCTATGGCGCGGGTAGTCGCGACTTTGTTGATTTGCCAAATGTTTTGCGGCTGACGATTGGCGAATGGGTGCCTGCGGAGGAAATCCCCGCGCGCGAGACTGCGTCGTACGCCGCTCTCCACGCATCGCATGGAATCTCCAGCGACTGGATTGCAATTCTGGAAGCGAATCTCGACGATCTGAGCCCGCAGGTGCTGGCCTACGCGATGGAGCGCCTGCTCGAAGAAGGTGCGCTCGATGTTTTCAGCACTCCGGTGCAGATGAAGAAAAATCGTCCGGGCGCGCTGCTAACGGTGCTCGCGAAGTCGGAAGATGCGGAGCGGTTGACGAAGATCATCTTTGCCGAGACCTCTACACTAGGTGTTCGCCGCCGCGACGAAGCGCGGCAAGTGCTCAGCCGCCGCTGGGAGACGGTAGAGACTGCCTGGGGGCCGGTGCGCATCAAGATTGCGAACATGAATGGTACGGTTGCAAACTACGCACCCGAATTTGAAGATTGCCGCCGTCTAGCAACCGAACATCGCGTGCCGTTGAAGCGCGTGATGCAGGAGGCGCTGCGCGTCTTCTCACAAACCAGCAAACGCTGACCGCTGCCTGGAACCGCACATCGGAAACAAGCTACTTGATGACACCGGGGATGCCCACAACTAAAGCCAAGCAGCACACAGTCGAGGTCCGGGCAGACTACGACAAGCTTGCGGCTGAATATGCATCGCATCTATACGACGAGTTGCGCAACAAGCCGCTGGATCGCGAACTGCTCGACCGCTTCGCTGATCGTGTGCGCGGTAAGGGACCGACCTGCGATCTCGGGTGCGGGCCCGGCCAGATCGCGCGCCACCTCCATGAAAGGAAGATCGAAGTCTTCGGCATGGACCTTTCGCCCGGGATGGTCGGGCAAGCGCGTCGACTGAATCCAGACGTCGATTTCCAGCAAGGCAACATGCTCGCTTTGCCGGTACCCGACGAATCGTGGGCGGGAATCGCGGCATTCTACGCGATCGTCAACTTCCCGCCGGGCGATCTGCCAACAGTCATGGGGGAGATAAAGCGCGCACTGCAACCCGGCGGCTGGCTGCTGCTCAGCTTTCACATCGGCGAGCAAATCGAGCACGTGGAAGATCTGTGGGGCTGCGCCGTTTCCCTTGACTTTTACTTTTTCAGCGTCAAACACGTGACAGATGAGCTGCTTGCTACCGGATTCGAAATCGACGAGGTTGTCGAACGCGGTCCTTATGCACCCGAAGTCGAATATCAAAGCCGCCGGGCATACATCTTTGCGCGCAGGCCAATGAGACAATAGAGAGTGGTGTCCCTCGCCCGGCTTTGTCACGACCCAGACTTTCCGGACGAGCAGGATCATTCAGGAGAGTCATGGAAACGATTGCCGTGATGCATACGCTGCTGGCTCAGGTACCCATGCGCCTTAGAAAACTATCCAAGGAACAAGCCGGGCAGAAGTCCGCGCCCTCCAAATGGTCCGCGAAGGAAGAGCTGGGGCACTTGTTGGATTCGGCCGCCAACAACCACCAGCGCATCGTGCGCGCCCAGCTCGAAGACAAGCTAGCCATGCCGGGCTATGACCAGACGAACTGGGTGCGAATCCACGGCTATCAGAGTCGCGATTGGAGCGAGCTGATCGAATTGTGGACGGCGCTCAACCGGCAACTGTTGGCAGCCGCGGAGGCGGTACCGGAGTCGGCGTGGTCGCATACGCTGACCATCAGCGCCGGTGCCCCGGTCACACTGCAATTTGTCTTTGAAGACTACGTCGCGCACATGGTTCACCATCTTGAGCACATCGGGGTCGAGGTCGACGATATCCGGTCGCGTAAATGGTCGGCGGCGTAAACTGCTATCAAGGTCGACTTTCAGCAGCAAAGTAGAGGCAAGGCACAGGAATGAGCGGGAAGTTCTACATCACAACTCCTATTTATTACGTGAACGCGCGGCCGCACATCGGGCACGCCTATACGACGATCGCCTGCGACACGATGGCGCGGCGGCATCGCATGCTCGGCGACGACACATGGTTCCTGACAGGCACGGACGAGCACGGGCAGAAGATCGAGCGGGCGGCGCAGGCTGCGGGAAAGACGCCGCAGCAATTCACCGATGAAGTTTCGGCGCAGTTTCGCGGGCTCTGGGACCGCATGGGCCTCAGCTACAACGACTATATCCGCACGACTTCGCCGCGCCACAAGCAGGGCGTGCAGGCGCTGTGGAAGCGCATCGCCGACGCGGGCTACATCTACAAGAGCCACTACACCGGCCAGTATTGCGTGTTTGACGAACTTTACGTTGATGCGCTGGGACCCGGCGCGCCGTGCCCCGAGTGCGGACGCCCTACCGAAACCGTGCAGGAAGAGAATTATTTCTTCAAGCTCTCGGCCTTCCAGGAGCCGCTGATCAAGCTGTACACGGGCCAACCCGATTTCATTCGTCCGGAAACGCGGCGCAATGAGGTTCTGTCGTTTGTGAGCGGCGGCCTGCGCGATCTTTCCATCAGCCGCAGCACATTTTCATGGGGCATTCCTGTGCCGGGCGATCCCAAGCACGTCATCTACGTCTGGCTCGATGCGCTCGCCAATTACGTGACCGCGCTCGGCTACGGATCGAACGATACCAGTAAGTACGAAAAATACTGGCCGGCCGATGTGCACATGATCGGCAAAGAAATCGTCCGCTTCCATTGCGTCTATTGGCCGGCGTTTCTGATGGCTGCGGGATTGCCGCTGCCCAAAGGCATCACGGCGCACGGCTGGCTGCTCTTCGAAGAAAACAAAATGTCGAAGTCGCGCGGCAACATCGTGCGCGCGGAAACCATCGTCGACGTTCTCGGGACCGATGCGCTGCGCTATTTTCTGCTGCGTGAAATTGTTTTCGGGCAGGACGGCTCGTTCAGCTTCGACGCGCTGGTGCAGCGCTACAACGCAGATCTCGCGAACGGACTCGGCAACCTCGCCAGCCGCACGTTGACCATGATCACGCGCTACTTCAAGGGAGAAATTCCCTACCCTTCGCACGCGGCGCATAAGCCTGAAGACGATGCGATTGCCGAGACGGCGCGCAAAGCGATTGCCGATTTCGGCTCGTATTTCGATCAGTTCCAGTTTTCGAGAGCGCTGGAGGCGGCTTGGGGACTGGTTTCGGCGGTGGATAAATATATCGTCGAGAATGAACCCTGGTCGCTTGGCGACAAGCAGGATGAAGAGAGCCGGGCTCGCCTGGCGACTGTGCTTTATACGAGCGCTGAGGCATTGCGGATTGCTACAGCCTTGGCGCATCCGGTCATGCCCGATTCGACGGCGAGAATCTGGGAGCAGCTGGGCCTGGGCGAGATCAAGCAGTTCGACCTCACTCAGCTCGCATGGGGGCAATTGCAACTGGGCACCAAGCTTGGCGAGGTGAAGGCCGTGTTCCCGCGCGCGGATAAATCCGCGATTGAGAGGATGCAGAAGATGGAAGAACAAAATAATTCGACGGCCGCGACGACGGCGGCCGCACAACCGGTGATGCCCGCGGCTGCCACGACACCCGCGCAGGCCGCTTCGTCGGCACCAACTGCGGCTGCTCCTGCAAAGCCCGCTGCCGCGATTCCGGATGGCAAGATCGGGATCGACGATTTCGCAAAGGTTGAGTTGCGGGTCGCTCAAGTGAAAGTTGCCGAGCGCGTGAAGGGGGCGGACAAACTGCTGCGGCTTGAAGTGGACCTTGGGACGGAAGTGCGGCAGATTCTCGCGGGAATCGCAGAAGCTTATGCGCCGGAGACGCTGGTTGGCCGCAAGATCGTCATTGTCGCGAATCTGGCGCCGCGCAAGATGCGCGGGTTGGAATCGAATGGGATGCTGCTGGCGGCATCTCTAGAGGGCGGCAAACCGGTGCTGGCGAGCTTTCTCGAGGACGTGCCTGTCGGGGCGAGGCTGAAGTAGTTTCGGCACGGGCGGGGCGCCCGTGCCTCCACATGTTTATCGATTCCCACGCTCATCTTGAAGGCAAACGCTACGATGCTGACCGCGAGGCGGTGCTCGCGCGCGCCAGGGCCGCCGGTATCGATGCCTATCTCGCCATCGGCAACGGTGATGGCCCCGAAACCGCGGATTGCGGAATTCGGCTCGCCGAAAAGTATAATGGCCAACCACAATTCCCCGATATTTGGGCCAGCGTCGGCATTCATCCGCACGAGGCACACCTCGCCAATGATGCGGCATACGCAAAGCTGGCTGAATGGGCGCGGCATCCACGGGTGATCGGCTGGGGGGAAATCGGCCTCGACTATTTCTACGATCACTCTCCGCGCGACGTTCAGAAGGCTGTTTTTCTGCGGCAGATGGAACTGGCGCAGGCCGCGAAGCTGCCGATCATCATTCACTGCCGGCCCTCCGACAATAGCGAAAACGCGTGGGACGACTGCCTGAGCATGATCGCCGAGCATTGGAGCGCCGCTCATCGGAGTTCGGCGGGGCTTGGCGGCATCCTGCATTGCTTTACCGGCAGTATTGAACACGTGCGACGCGGCCTCGATCTTGGCTTCATGATTTCTTTTGCCGGGAACATTACTTTCCCAAAAGCTCAGAACATTCGCGACGCCGCGCAATTCGTGCCGCTGGACCGCATGCTGATCGAGACGGACTCGCCTTACCTCGCGCCGATTCCGCATCGCGGGCAGCGCAATGAGCCGGGCTTCGTCATCGAAACGGCGCGCCAGATCGGCCAACTACGGGGCATCTCCGCCGAGGAAGTTGGCCGCCAGACCTCCGACAACTTTTTCAAATTCTTCCAACTGGCGGAACGGAGCAAAAGCGGTTAGCTTCGCCCCCAGGCAAGCGCGCTTCTGATAACCTCAAGGGTACGGCTTGGGCGGATTCCGCCGCGGTTGCCTCATCCCACGGCGAGGTACGGTGGTTTCTTTGATTCCGCGCTGCCCGTGCGACAATCTAATGCGCTAAAGGCAAAACCCCCCATGCCCGACAATAGTTTTGACATCGTGAGCAAGATCGACCTGCAGGAAGTGACGAACGCGATCAACCAGTCCATGAAGGAGATTACGACGCGCTTCGACCTGAAAGACTCGAAGTCACAGATCGCACTCGAAGGCAAGGACGCGATTACATTGCACTCGGCCGACGAGTTCAAGCTCAAATCGATCAACGACATTTTTCAGCAGAAGCTGGTGAAGCGTGGCGTGCCGCTGAAAGGACTGACCTACGGTCCGGTTGAACCGGCTGCCGGCAGCACCTCGAAACAGAAAATCACCATGCAGCAAGGAATCCCGATCGAGAAGGCGCGCGAGATCGTGAAGACGGTGAAGGACTCGAAGAAAAAAGTTCAGGCTTCGATCCAGGGCGACCTCGTGCGGATCAGCGGCAAAGACCGCGACACGCTGCAGGAAATTATCGCGCTGTTAAAGCAAAGAGATTTTGGGATCGATATGCAGTTCACGAACTACCGCAGTAACTGAGCGAAGCGTGAAGTAAGAAGTCAGATTGCAGAAGTGAAACCCTATTGAGCACATCCAGCGCCATTAACGGGAAAGAGATCTTCGACCTGCTGCGCGACGATATCGCCGCCATCGAAGAGCAGTTCGGGCAGGACACGGTCTCGAACGTTGCCGCGATCACCGAGATCGGCGAATACCTGCGCGCCGGTGGCGGCAAGCGGATTCGGCCGGCGCTGCTGCTGCTCGCGGCCAAGTTATTCGGCTATAAGGGTCCCGGCGCGGTCAAATTGGCATCGGTTGTCGAGATCATCCACACAGCAACGCTCGTTCACGACGACATCATCGACGAGGCGGACACGCGGCGCGGCCGTCCTGCTGCCAACACGCGTTGGGGGAACTCGAAGTGCGTGCTGGCGGGCGACTGGCTTTACATGCAGGCGTTCAAGATTGCCGTGCAGGCGCGCAATTTTCGCATTCTCGATGTGCTCATCGAACTTACGCAGCAAATGGTCGAGGGCGAGCTTCTTCAAATGGAAAAGCTCGGCAAGCCTATCTCGCTGGAAGAGCATCTCGACCTGATCTACCGCAAGACGGCGTGTCTGTTTTCGGCTTCGATGCGCGTCGGCGGGATCCTTGGCGGCGCGACCGAAGAGCAAGAAGAACGGCTGGGCAAGTACGGACGCGATCTTGGCATGGCATTTCAAATCGTCGACGATGTCCTCGACCTTACCGCATCTGAAAGCGTGCTCGGCAAGCCTGTGGCCAGCGACCTTCGCGAAGGCAAGGCGACCATGGCCGTCATTCACGCGCTCGATCATTGCACGCCTGCCGAACGCTCGAAGATCGAAGCCGTGCTGCGCGAGCGCGCCTTCAACGGCGTAACCCACGCCGACATTCTTGCCATTCTGAACCGCTACGGGTCGCTGGAATATGCAAATAAAGAGGCCGCGCGGTACGCCGAATCCGCCCGCCAGGCCATCTGCACCTTCCCCGATTCCGAGATCAAACGGGGATTGTTGTGGGCTCCGGAATTTGTGGTGGCGAGGGAAAAGTAGAAAGAATAGGTCTTAGGTATTGGGTGTTGGGTCTTGGGTCTTAGGAAATCCAACCCAGTATGCCATTCCTAATCCCTAACACCTAAGACCTAACGCCTGCCTATGAACGATCTCGTCACACTGATCTCGCATCACGGATACCTGCTGCTTGCAGTCATTTGCTTTGCCGAGGCGATCGGCCTGCCGGTTCCGGCGGCGCTCGCAATTCTGACCGCAGGCGCGGTAGCGGCCTACGGAAAGTTACATCTTTACGCTCTTTTGCCCCTCGCGGTGGCGGCCACACTGAGCGGTGACATCCTCTTATTTTTCGCCGGGCGGGCCAGCGGTTGGGCGCTACTTGGCCTTCTTTGCCGTCTCTCTGCGAATCCTGAAACCTGCATTCTGCGCTCGGCGGAATATTTTTATCACCGCGGCAAGCTGACGCTGCTCTTCGCCAAATTCATTCCCGGCATCAACACGATGTCGCCGCCACTGGCGGGCAGCATGCGCATGCGCACTCCTCAATTTCTCGCTTTCGACTCGCTGGGAGCAGCCATTTACATCGGCACTTACACGGCAGCGGGATACATCTTCAGCGACGTGCTCCGGGACATCACGCGGCGGATGCGCTCGGCGGGCGCGGCCGCAGAAACGGTTCTCGGCATCGGGCTCGCTTGCTATATCGTTTACCGAATCATCATCTACCGCCGGTACCGCCTGCTGGACACGGCGCCCCGGGTCTCGGCAGAAGAAGTCGGACAGCGTCTGGCTTCCGCCGCGCCGGGCAGCGTTCTTATCGCGGACGTGCGCAGCCACGGTTACTACGACGCAGACTCCGAGCGCATCGCAGGTTCGGTTCGTCTGGAGCCAAATAAGATCGAGGAAGAGGTGAAGGGTCTTTCCAAGGACCGCGAGATTTACCTCTACTGTACTTGAGCACGCGAAGCCACGAGCGCCCGGGTGGCGCAAATACTGATCAAAGAGGGTTTCAAAGTGTTCGTGATTTCCGGAGGCCTGCGCGCCTGGCGAAAAGCGGGACAGCCAGTCGAAATGGTGCCCCACGACGACCTGATCAAGTTGCCGATGTTCGAGTGACCGCTAACCTTGTTCCCCGGCAGTCCGGATGCTATCTTCGCATCATGGCGCGAACGCTTGGTTTTTGCGCGGTAATCCTGGCTGCGGGTGAGTCGACGCGCATGGGGCGCGACAAGGCGCTGCTGCCTTGGCCAATGCAGAGCGCCGGCGCCGGGACCTTTCTTTCCGCTGCCATCCAGCTCTTCGATCCTCACGTTGATATCGTGCTCGTGGTGGGCGGCAAGAATCAGGAGAATATTGCGCCGGTGGTCTACGCAAACGGGGCTTCGCTCACGGTAAATCCCCATCCTGAGCATGGCCAATTCAGTTCCCTGCAGATCGGTTTGCGGGAGGTTCTAAACCGGGGCCGCGACGCTGCCATGATCACGCTGGTGGATCGCCCGCCGGTCACTCCGGCGACGATTGAGCAACTTTCCGACGCTTTCGACGAAGCGCTCTCTCAGGGCAAATGGGCCGTCGTGCCGGACTATCAGGGCAAGCACGGGCATCCGATTCTGGCTGGCCGCGAGATGATTGAAGCATTCCTGAGGGCGCCGTTAACGTCGAATGCGCGCGACACGGAGCACGCGCATCAGGAAAAAATCTCTTACGTTCCGGTTGAGGACGCGGCGGTTGCAGCTAATGTCGACACGCCGGAACAATACGCCGACCTGCATGCGCCCGCGTAGGCCCCATTTAAAATCATTCGAAATCAATCCATGACAAGTCTGACAGCGAAGCAAACTGCCTTCATCGAAAGCGTTCTTCAACTCTCGCCACGGGTTGCGACATTCGACTGCGACGGCACGCTCTGGTCCGGCGACGCGGGCGAAGGTTTTTTCTCTTGGGAGCTTGAGCAGGGGCTGGTCTCGAACGAAATCGCCCGCTGGGCGCGAGCCCGCTACGCCGACTATCGCGCGGGTAAAGTTGCGGAAGATGTAATGTGCGGCGAGATGGTCACCATCCACCACGGGCTGCGCGAAGAGGACGTGCAAAGAGCCTGCGATACGTATTTCGCACTGGGAAAAGAAAACATCTTCCCTGAGATGCAGAATCTTGTGCAGCGACTGCGTGACTCAGGCTGCGACGTATGGGCAGTCTCGTCTTCCAATCAGTGGGTCATCCAATCGGCGATGAAAGCTTTTGGAATTCCGAATGACCGCATTCTTGCCGCGCAGGCTGAGGTCGAAAATGGGATCGTAGTCAACCGACTGCTTCGCGTTCCCAGCGGGTCGGGAAAAGTCGAGGCGATCGAATCCGCGGTCAGTCGCGCCCCCGACTGCGCCTTTGGCAACGCTATCTGGGATCGCGAGATGCTCGCGCTCGCAAAACACGCCTTCGCGATCAACCCTAATCCCAATCTATTAGAAATAGCGCAAGCAAATCGCTGGCATAGCTATCAGCCGGATGTGAATCACAGAGTGCGAGAGTAGGGGCGGCAACCGGCCGGACAGCCATGAACGAAGTTGAACCGTTGTGCGTACGTGCCTCGCCGTTACAATCTCGATCTTGCCTCACAGACTTTTTAAAGCCGCCCGCAACGCATCGACAGCCAAAACACCGGCGTGCTTCGAGGTCTCGGGGACGCCTCCAACTTTCCGCAAAACGTCGTCGATTCGAAATTCCCGCGCAGTCTCAATGCTCTTCCCTTTCGCCAACTCAGTAATCGCCGACCCGCAAGCCATCGACGGAACACAGCCCTTCGCCTTAAATCGAATTTCGACGATGCGCTTCTCTTCAACCTTCACATAAAGTTCCAGCACATCCCCGCATACAGGGTTCTCTACTCGCACTACCGCATCGGCGTTCTCTAGCGTCCCGGCATTGCGCGGATGCTGAAAATGATCGAGAAGTTCGGGAGAGTACACCTCGCCATTCTAATGAACTTCTCTTCGACAGATGGACACGGATTCTCATGGATAAGAAATGGATAAGGAAAGGAAAAAAGGTTTATCCGCGAAAATCCGTGAAATCCGCGGAAACGAAGTTTGCCCGAAACCGCCACCGCTCTGCCCTTCGTCTCCTAAAATAAGCGTATGCCCATCCCCCCGCCGCTGCGAATCGCCTGTCTGCAACCAAGCGCCACAGTGATTCTCGCCAGCGCCGGAGCGCTGGATCGAGTGGTTGCATGCACCAGATACTGCGCCGATGTCGTCCCCGGACTCGACACTGCCAATCGCCTTGTCATCGCCGACTCCTGGACCGCCAAGGCGAGCGAGATTCTGGAAGCGAGACCGGACCTTGTCATCGGCGCTGTCCCCTATCAGGAGGCTGCGGTTTCCGAAATCCTCAAGGCCGGCGTCCGATTTTTAGGGCTCGCTCCACGCACCCTTGCTGACGTCTATGCAGACATCGCCATCATCGCCGGATGCGCAGGTGTCAGCGACCGCGCTACACAGGTCATCTCTGAAATGCAACGCGAAATCGAGACTGTCAGGTCGAGAACGGCGACGACGCCCAAAAAGCGAGCCTTCTGCGAAGAGTGGGGCAAGCCGATCATCGCCTCGCAGCCGTGGGTCGCAGAACTCATCGAAGCCGCCGGAGGAGAGTTCCTAGGCAAGCCCGGCGTGCAGATTTCCGCCGCCGAAGTAACTCAGCTCGATCCCGAAGTAATCATCGCGGCCTGGTGCGGAGCCGGCGATCGCGTTCCGCTTGCGAAAATCATCCGCGAGCGTGGATGGTCACAAACAACGGCCGCACGCAACTCGCAGGTCTACTGCATCTCGGACGAACTGCTGAACACGCCCGCGCCGACTCTGCTGGCCGGATTGCGGGCGCTCGAAGCGGCGATCCATCCTGGGCCCGATGGAAACACCTCGATTACGCCCGGACTGCGCGCGATTACCGACGATTCTCGTTCGGCTCAAGCCGTGGTTTAGGATATCTGGCAATGGAGACTTCCCCTCAAGCCGATAAGCTAACGACCGTCCGCGCGGCAGTAGAACGGCTTAGCTCCGAGTCACGCACCGCCGATCAATTGATGAGCGGGATCGCGACTTTGCTTCACGAGCAGATGCTCAAGTACAACTGGGTGGGCTTCTACATGCTCGAACGCCACGCGCAGCCGCCGGTTCTTGTGCTCGGTCATTTTCAGGGAGCGATGACGCCGCACACGCGCATTCACCTGCATCAGGGAATCTGCGGCGCCGCGGCATCGTCCGGCAAAACTGTGGTGGTCGACGACGTCTCCAAGGATTCGCGCTACCTCGCTTGCTCACTTGAAACCAAATCCGAGATCGTCGTGCCGATTTTTGTGCACGGCGAAGTCGTCGGCGAACTCGATATTGACAGCCATTTCCCGGCGGCTTTCGCGGCCGACGATCAGCATCTCGTCGAGCATTGCGCGCGACTCGTTGGCCAACGGCTGGAGATGGAGCCGGGGAAAGCAAACTGATTCCCTCCATGGCCTCTATGAAGCGCGTCGTCGCAGCATTGATCGTTCACGATGGCCAGATTCTGGCCTGCCAGCGGACGCGTCATCAACCCATGCCTTTGAAGTGGGAATTTCCCGGAGGCAAGATCGAGGAAGGTGAGCAGCCGCGCGACGCCTTGCGGCGCGAACTGGAAGAAGAACTGGGCATCGACGCGACCGTCGGGGATGAGATCTCGCGCATCACCCACCATTACCCTAGTGGAGGCGCGGTCGAATTACGTTTCTTCGAAGTCCGCCAATACAGCGGGGAAATGGAAAACCGAATCTTCCGCGAGATCCGCTGGGTGCGGCGCAAAGAACTCCTGGACCTCGACTTTCTTGAGGCCGACCGTACATTGGTCCAGGATCTCGCGGCGGGAAAACTTCTCTAGACTGCCGAGTCCCGGACGCTTACTACCGGACACGCGGCATGAGAGATCACCTGGTGCGGCGTTGTCCACGGCAGATGCGCCGATACGCGGGCGGAAGAGCCGTGATGCGTGCCGATGACGATCAGCTCCGCTTTCCTCGCCGCGGCTACCCTTAGGATCAGCTCGGAAGGCATCCCAACTTCGACAACGCAATCGGCATGCATCTCGGCCGGAACCAACTGGCGGATCCTCGTTGCTGCGTCGGCTCTCGCGGCTTCCACGTAATCGGAGGGAGCATCGGTCAATGGCTTGACCACATGCGCCAGAGTCAACAGCGCCTCTTCCCCTCGCGCCAGGTGCAAGGCAAAGTCAAGCGAGCGGGCGGAGTGATGCAGCAAATCGGTCGCATACAAAATGCTCTTGAGATTCCCCGCCGCACCAAGCGTTGAAACCTGTGGCCCAACCGTCAGAACAGGACACGGTGCCGATCCCACAATTTGTTCCGCCACCGAACCCAGAAGCATCTTCTTGATTCCGCCGCGCCCGCGGGTCCCGAGCACCAGGAGATCGATGCGCAATCCCTCGACCAGTTCGGCAAGTTCCCGGGCCACATCGCCCTCTCTCAGCAGTTCGCGATGTGCAATGCCTCGAAACGGATCGGCCACCACCAGGCGCTTCATTCTCGCTTCCGCGGAATGCAGCAGATAAAAAGGATCCGGCGGTTGCACCTCGCTGATTTCCTCGCGCACGACGTGCGCGGTGTAGAGCGTCGAATGGTAGCGCCGACAAAGACCGATGGCATAGGAGAGAGCCGCATCGGACCACGAAGAAAAATCCGTTGCCAGCAGAATGTTTTGAAGGGAAATACCGGAAGCAACTGCAGTATCCATGGAACACCCCCTGATCAGGCGGTGCTTTAGCCACAAGTTAATCTATCTGGATTGTCCCTCTAAATCGGCCAGCAACACCGTGATACCGGTCACGAGCGAAAGTGAGCGCTCAGCCTTCGATTTCATCCCGCTTTTCCGCTCAGCTGTCCCCACAACAGCAAAACGGTCAACACGATCATGATGCCCGTTGTCGCCCAGGCGATGATGTTGAACGACATCGTGTTTACGAATTCGCCCATCAATTCCTTCTTGTTGACGAGAAGGAGCATGAAGATCAGCACAAACGGCAGCACGGCCCCATTGACCACCTGCGACGCTACGATAATCTTGACCAACGGCAGTCCGGGCACGAGTACCACCACGCCACCGGCCACAATCAGCGCGGTATACAGCCAGTAAAATATCGGAGCCTCTGAGAACTTCAGCCCCACGCCCGATTCAAATCCCAGCCCCTCGCAAACCGTGTAGGCGGTCGACAGCGGCAGAATTGACGCGGCAAAGAGCGAGGCGTTAAAAAGCCCCAGAGAAAAAAGAATGTAGGCGTAATCGCCGGCGAGAGGACGTAGAGCCTGGGCGGCATCGGCGGCCTCGCGAATTTCGGTCTGGCCGTGTACATAAAGCGTCGCCGCGCAAGCCACAATGATGAACCACGCCACCACGTCGGTGAAAATGCAGCCTACGATCACATCGAGCTTCGAGGCTTTGTACTGGCGCCGCGTCACACCCTTCTCTACGATCGACGACTGCAAATAAAACTGCATCCAGGGAGCGATCGTCGTCCCAACCACGCCGATGACCATATAAAGGTAGGAGTCCTGCTTAAAGGCGGCCAGCTGTGGCGGATGAACGGTCGCCTTCAGAGCCTCGATCCACGCAGGTTTTGCGATCACGCCGGCAAAAATGTAGGTGATATAGAAAAACGACGCCGCGAGGAAAATCTTCTCGACACTCTTGTACTGCCCTTTCACGATGATCAGCCACACGATCACGGCGCAGACCGGCACCGAATAGTATTTCGGGACGCCAAACAGTTCCATGCTGCCCGCGATCCCGGCGAACTCGGTAATGACGTTGCCAAAATTTGTGATGAGAATGCCGAGCATCATCAGAAACGTGATGCGCAGGCCAAATTCTTCGCGGATGAGGTCGCTAAGCCCTTTGCCGGTGACCGCGCCCATGCGGGCGCACATCTCCTGCACCACGATCAGCGCGATGGTAATCGGGATCATGGTCCACAGCAGCATGTGGCCGAACTGCGCGCCGGCAGCCGAGTAGGTGAAGATGCCACCCGCATCGTTGTCGACGTTCGCGGTGATGAATCCTGGTCCGATTACGGCAAAGAACAGCAGGATCTGGATCTTCCAGCGTTTCAGCAATCTCATGCGCGCAGTTCAAGGGAGCGAATTGCCTAAACAGACGGTTCAGGATAAACGCAGAAGGGTTTTCTGAACAGGCCAAATCGTGCCGGAAGCAGAAAAATCGCAGGAGAAAGGCGCGTGCCCAATCGCGCACATCACATTTTGGCGCGCAGCATGTTGATGACGTCATCGGGTGTAATGACGCCCATCAACTGATTCCTCTCGTCGATCACGGGCAACGTCAGCAGGTTGTATTTGTCGAAAAGCTCAGCGAAGTCCTTCTCCTTCGCGTTTTCATGACAGGAGATGAGCCGCTCCTGGGACAGGCCTAAAAGCGCGGTTCCTGGCGGAGCGAGAACTATCCTGGCCAGCGGCACCGCGCCCGAGAGTGTGCCATGCGAATCGACCAGGAAGATCGTACTCATACTCTCCATACGACCCTCGAACTTGCGCATCATCTCGATCGCATCGTTCGTGGTCGCGTCAACCGGCAGCGCGATGTACTCGGTGGTCATGCGGCCGGCTGCGGAGTTCTCTTTGAACTCGAGCAACTCGCTAACCTCCTGGCGCTCTTCCGGCGCCATCTGCACCAGGATTTCGGCGGTTCGCTCCTCAGGAAGATCGGCCAATAGATCGGCGGCAGCGTCCGGCTCCATTTCCTCGACAATATCGGCCGCGCGGTCCGAGTCGAGCGACTCGACCACCGCCTTCTGCACTCTCGGTTCCAGTTCCTCGAGCGCCTCGGCAGCTACTTCCTCGTCGAGCGTCTCGAAGACGGCCTCGCGCTCGTCAGGCGCCAGGTCTTCAATAATGTCGGCCAGGTCGGCAGGATGCAGCTTCGCCAGCTTGTCATGCGAAATTTTCAACTTCACGCGCCGGGCGGCATCGGTTTCAATCAGGTCGACGAAATCCCATGGAATTTCGCGCGGCGGCACTCGTTGTAGCAAGACCTTTAAGGCGGCGGCAGGCACCACACCCTTCAGCAGCCGCCGAATCGCACCGCGCGCGCCAACGTCTACCCCGCCAACCTTCAGCTGCGTGCGGCCCAGCGCTGTTTCCTGATGGAAATCAACGTCATTGACGCGCACGACCTTGCGCCCATGCACATCGATAACCTGCTGGTCGAGCAGATCGCGGCTGAGCAACAGCAGCCCTTCAGCCCCAGTGGCGGTCATCCACTCAGCGGCCGAGGTCGTGGCGCGCACACCCCCGTTAATGTTGGACACGGCGCTGAACGGAAGCAGGCGGTTACCCGAGGAAGTCTTGACGATGAGAAGGGCAATCTTCGCGCGGTCCTCCTGAGGAGCGAGCGCAACTTCGCGCACCCGTCCCTGGGCCGCTCCCGTCGAGTCGTAGACCGGCGTTCCTAGCAATTCGCTGAGGGCGATTGTGCTGTTCATCGTCTTCTATATCGACAAGAGAATACAAAACTGTGGAGGCGGAAGCCAGAATATTTCAACTTTCAGCTTCAGTTCTCGGTTCTCGGTTCTCGGTTCTCGGTTCTCAATCAAAGCGATACATTCCAAGGTGTACGAGGTTGCCCTTCGAAACTAAGACTACCCGCTATTCGAGTACGTCGGCGGGATTCACTGAGAACTGAGAACTCGTTCGTAGATTCCGCGCTGTGGAAAGCGCGTCGTATTTCCTGTGAATCGCCTGCCTGGCGCGGCAATTGACATTCCGAATGTCAGGCCGCATCATGAACCTACCCCAGCTGGCCGAAGAAAAATCCTTCGTTGATGGAGTGTGGCTTATGCTTCCGATTCTCCGCAGCATCTGGCAAAACGAAGAAGGCCAGGACATCGCGGAATATGCTGTGATGTTGGCGGTCATTCTGGTGCTGGTCATCGGCACGGTGCGCCTCATCGGATCCAACGCCAACACAGTCTTCTCTAACGCGGCGAGCGCGATCCAGTAGGGTCGGCAAAACTCCGCACAATTGGCAACCATGCCCCTGGGAGACCCTTGAATGGGTGATCTTCGGGCGAAGGCGTACTCAAAACGGAGCCGCCTTTCCGGCTTGCGAAGTAGCTCGCAAGCTGCCCCGCGGATCTTGCTTTTCCCTATAAGGCATTAAAGAGGCGGCGCCGTTTGATTTTCACAGGCATTCCATCCTTCCCACGGCACCACTACCCCGATTCACTCTCCGCTGGACAACACGCGTGCAGCTCGACGAATATCCTGTGAAATAAATTATTATATCCCTTGACACGTATATACGTCTTGCAGTATATACAAGGGGTGGAATCCGCCTTCGAGATTATCGCTGAGCCCAACCGCCGAGCCATCTTGAGTCTCTTGGTCTCCTCCGAACAGTCGGTGGGAGAGATCGAGCGCCAGCTTCGTATGCCGCAGCCGACGGTCTCCAAGCACCTGCGCGTGCTGCGGGAGGCCGGGCTCGTTGAATCGACAGTCGACGCACAGCGACGCCTCTACCGGCTGAAACCGGAACCGCTTCGTGAGATCGATGAATGGCTGGCTCAGTTCCGCCGGTTCTGGTCCGCGCACGTCGATGCTCTCGAACGCTACCTCGACCGCATGCATCCAAGCGTGCCAACGAAAGCGACAACCGCAAACAAAAAAACAAGGAGCACAAAATGACGAGTGCACGCGAACATTACAATCCCGGTCCGGCCAATGCAGCCCATGTCGAGAAGGATGGCGAAAAATGGACGCTCGTGGTCGCTAAGGAACTGCGGCACTCTCCGGAGAAAGTCTGGGAGGCACTTACCGATCCGGCCCACTTGCGCGAGTGGGCGCCGTTCGATGCCGACGGCAACATGGGCGCTGCGGGCGCGGCCGTGAAGCTGACCACCGTCGGCGCGCCGGGACCGCACATTACGGAAACAAAAGTGAAGCGCGCCGATCGTCCCAACTCGCTCGAATATTCCTGGGGTGACTTCGATATGCGGTGGCAACTCGAAGATCTTGGCGGCCGCACGCGCCTGACGCTATGGACAAACATCGCTCGTCCGTACATCGCCATGGGCGCCGCCGGCTGGCATATCGCGTTCGACGTGCTCGATCAGCATCTCGTTGGCGAGCCCATTGGGCGCATCACCGGCCCTGAGGCGATGAAGTTCCCAGGCTGGCAGCGGTTGAATGCCGAGTACTCAAAGCAGTTTGGGATCGAGACGCCCAAGTGGGCATCTCAGGTAATTGAGCGATCGTAAAAGCAAAACATGTACTGGCGGGAAAGCTTTGCAATCAGCCAATGGAGAATGCATCATGAAAAAGGGCATCGCACGTTCAATCTTCCGCTGGATTCACATTGTCCTGAGTATTCCGATACTCGGATACATCTACAGTCCATTCGACAAACTTCATTATTATGCTTTCCAGACGCGCTACGTCTTCGTTCCGATCATCGTGCTGTCGGGGCTGTGGATGTGGAAAGGACACGTCGTGCATCGACTGTTCTCAACCAGGCCGGAGAGATCGCGCAGCGGCATGCTTTTACAGAGCTCCTGAGGATGCTCTCGATAACCATGGCTTGACCTTTTTTGCCGGTCCATATCACTATTCGGCGAGCGTGACACTATGGCAACAACTCTCTCAAAGAAACAACGCGAAGAAATACTCGAAACGCTGAAAAGCAGGTTCGAGAAAAACATGAGCCGCCACAAAAACCTTGACTGGGCAAAGGTGCAGGCAAGACTGGAGGCCAGTGCCGAGAAACTTTGGACGTTGAGCGAAATGGAAAGAACCGGCGGTGAGCCGGATGTTATCGGCCAAGACAAGAAGACGGGCGAATACATTTTCTATGACTGCTCGGCCGACACTCCGAAAGGCCGGAGAAGTAGCTGTTATGACCGCGAAGCGCTGGACTCAAGAAAAGAACATAAGCCCAAGACCAGTGCGATGGAAATGGCGGTGGCTATGGGAGTCGAGATGCTGACGGAAGAAGAGTACAGAGGGCTGCAGAAGCTCGGCGAGTTCGACACGAAGACTTCGAGCTGGGTGAAGACTCCTGCCAACATCCGGAAACTCGGCGGCGCGCTCTTTTGCGACCGTCGCTTCGATACGGTTTTTGTTTATCACAATGGAGCCGAGTCGTACTACGGGGGCCGTGGATTCCGGGGATCGGTGAGGATCTAGCTGGACATCCAATGCGGCCTCAGCGGACAACCCCGCAATTTGAATGAGGCGCACAATCAGCCAGCTTCCCGGCGAAGTCAGGTTGATCATGTTTGCGAAAAGGCGAACGAATCAAAGCCAGCCGTCGAACCGTTTTCGTCGCGCGACCGAACCTTCGCGTAGCGATCTAGGGGCCCTGTGACACACGACTGTACACAGGCTCAGCCTCCGAGGAGAAAGAGTCGATCGAGCAAAACGCATCCCTTAGCGACTTGGCTGCGGCTTGGCTTTCTTCTCCGCTTGGCGCCTGTACCTGAAGCATGCCAGTGCGCCCGGGGCTAGGCAGGGGCGGGAAGGTGTGCTGGTGTTGCATTATGAATTCCAGCGTGTGGGCCAAATCGACTGACTGAAATCCATTCTTGAAGTGGATGCCTTTCTTATGCGGTGCGAAAGTTGACAACCAGTAGTCGCAGACGAGATCCCATTCGCCCCGAAACTTGGATGACCAAAGCATAAGGTAGTCCAGAGAGTTGTCGGGCGTAAACGCGTATTCAAGGTGAAGCGATCCGGCCGTGACACCGTTCATCAAGTCTGGCCAGCTCTGGATTACCGCGGACTTAAGCATGCGGTCGAGACTCTGAGTGTTTGGCTTCATAGCGACTCGCTTCGCGTCATCCGATCGGTGATTGATTCGATCGACAATCTCCGTTTCGGCTGCAACAGCTCCATGGAGAAGAAGAAGAGAAGAACCGTCAAGGCGCTAACCATTCCGAAGATGTAGCTGGACAATGGAATCGGAATAACAGGATTGAACAGGCAGACGACCAACAGGAACATGGTCATCCAGACATAGCGGCGCATCCTTGCCGCTTGGGTTAGCACAACCGCGGCCGCAGCCGCCACCACAAACCCCGAAACGAGGCGAAAGGAAGAAACGGAGTACCAAAATCCACCTACCATTAACGCTACGATCGCAGTTACTTTTATGATCTTAGTAAGCATTTTTAGTTTAGCCTTCTGGTGTTGTGGCCCAGGTTGCTGTTCGTTGGTTTCAGGAGCCTAATCGAGTTCCGCCATGCGGGGAAGCAGTAACTCCAGCCGTTCTGTGCGCTGGTCGTGTTCTGCCTTCGTTTCCGGGGTCCAGCCACAAAAAACAGCGGTTTCGATGGAATCCGATTGTTGTCTCCGCAACAGGCAGATCTCCGCAACCAATGCAGCACGTTTTTCGGAATCTGCCATTTTGTGAGTTCCTGGTGTAGCCCGCAATGTGTAGCCCGCAATCCACGGAAAAAGGTTGTGTTGACGGAAGGACTCGCTAGGCCGCCTGTCCCCTCTTAGCAAAGCTCTGCTTGCTGCGGATCTCTCCGGTTGCACTTGAGACCGTGTCGCTTGAGGGCATGGACGTGTTGATGTCGTCCAGTGCACCGACTAGCTTTGAGATGCGGCTGGAACGCCGTTCTCTTGCAAGCTTGGCTTTAAGAGTCCAACCGAGGTAAGTCGCATCAATCTCAGACTCAAATTGCTGCTTCCGCAGTGTTGCGATCTCAGCAACTACATTGGCACGTTCGTCGCGGTATGCCATATCTTACCTCCGGTGAAATTCGCACCCGTACTTTCGGTTTTGCTTCTCTTTCAGTCTGATGCCGGAGGCAGAACAAAACTGCTCAAAAGTGACCACTTCGGCAAGTGCTGCACGTCTCCTGGGAGAAGTTGGTCGAAAGCTCTGCTGCACTATGACCTGGCCTCGCTAACCGCGAGACTCCGCCAGAGCTCAACCAAAATCAGGTGCAAACTCCAATCTGCAAGCAGCGTGCCTAGGCGGAGACCCGTACGGGCACTAACTCCGGAGTCCACCGGGAAGTTTGGACAGATTTAGCCGCATCCTCGGCGGTGAGTTTTCCCATGATCAGTGCGAGCTTGCGGTTGCTAGTCATCTGGATGGGAGTCGGATTGACCCTCTGTACGTAGGCAGGAGGGTGAGCAGCGCCGCGCATAACTCTTACGACAAATTTGAAGTTTTTCATGATTTCTCCTTTTTGCGTCTGATTGTGTTCAGTTGCCGCGACTCGAGGGATTCCCAAGCATTGGTGCCAGATTTTCAGTGCCCGTACACCACATCCAGAACCATCATGCCCTTGCGGAAGATTGCGCGATGGTCACAATTGACCATCTTCTTGTTTATCAACCATGCATTGTGTAGACGTGAAAGCCACACAGAAAGAATCGTTGACGGTGCGCTGCCCTACATGCGGCGCGAAGCCGGGCGAAAAGTGCGAACTCAGCACAGGGCTGCTACGAACGGACCCGCATCGTGACCGCCGCTTAGAAGCCGCGGAGAGCGAATTGTGCGAGACCGTCAGACGAACGCCAGGAACTAAGCCAAATGGACGAAGACTACGCTGACCAGAGCCGTGGCGGCCGCGTACTCTTGATCTTTTGAGGGAGGGGTGACGAGGCCTTGAGATGATGGGCTGTTTCCCCTGCGCAAAACTTGTTTCAATGTGAATAAGGACCGCCGCCGATCAAATCAGCCAAGAGCTGACCACGGCGAATTGAAGGACTCTCTCTAGCTAGATTTCCAATCGGATTCCCAATGGCTTGCTTTCTGCGCGTGCTGGGAGATTAACGGGAAACTCAGCCATTGGCCCATTCGGCGGCGTCCTGAGACGTCTGGCGTACATCAGTGCTGTCCAGATTGGAACCGTGTTGCAGGTGGCGAGAATGCGCGGACACGGTCACATACGGCACGCCGAGGAAGTGTCGAGCAACAATCGCGGTAACCTCAAGGCCATTGAAGTGCTGTGGCTTCACCTTTGCCAGAATCCGCTTCAACGCGCTTTGTACCTTTGACGCGCTTAGAGACCCGAAGAACATCGCCTTGACTTCAGCAGCCATGAAAAAGAAATTCCATCCCGCGGCATGAACTTTGCGATCGAGGCTGAATGCATCCGGCACTCGAACCATGCTCCACTCCCCCAAGCGGGGCCCGCTTTCAAACAGGATGAGTTGCGGCATTCCGGGCCACTCTTTTATCAGAATCGTGCCGACTTGAACGGTTGATGGCATAGATCTCCGGATCGGTGGTGGTGTTACTTTGCTTGGGCTCCATTCTGATGCGTGAGGCACAACAAAACTGCTCAAAACTGACCACTCCGGGAGAACTTGCGGAGTTAAGGTCCCGGACCTTCACGAAATGAGCTGGGGCAAGAGACTGTAAGGACTGGCCTTCGTCGGGGGCTATACTTGTTTGTTGATGAGGCTTGCATCGGCAGCGAGGAAAGGCGTCAGATTCGACCCCAACACCTTTCTTGCGACCATTGGGGAGGGCAGGAAGATCCTCTCGGTGCGGAAGAAGCGGGTGATATTTGCGCAAGGAGACGCGGCGGACGCCGTCTTTTATGTCCAGAAAGGCAAGGTGAGACTCACCGTTGTGTCTAAGATCGGGAAGGAAGCAACGATCGCGATCGTGAGCGAGGGGAATTTTTTTGGTGAGGGCTCGCTGGCAGGTCAGCTTCTGCGCATGGGTTCTGCGGTCGCGATGACCGATTGCGAGATTCTGCGTGTCGAGAAGAAGGCGATGATGGATGTCCTGCAACGCGAACCAGCCTTCTCTGAAGTTTTTGTGGCCTATTTGTTGGCGCGCAATATCCGCTATGAAGAGGATCTGGTTGACCAACTGTTCAACTCAAGCGAAAAAAGGCTGGCACGGGTTCTTCTCTTGCTTGCGCATTTTGGTAAGGACGGTATTCCCGAGAGCGTAGTCCCTAAGATCAGTCAAGAGACTCTGGCTGAGATGGTCGGGACCACCCGTTCGCGAGTCAGCTTCTTCATGAACAGATTCAGGAGACTAGGCTTCATTAATTATGCCGGCGGTTCGGAGGGCGCGCTGCAGGTCCACAGTTCGCTGCTGAATGTTGTTTTGCACGATTAGGTCCGCTCGGGCCTTTTGCTTTCGAAGAGTTAGTTGCGGCCGCCCGCGAAAGGAAACCGGGAGGTCACCTCGGCTAGTCCCTGGCGCGCTCTTGTCGTTTACCAGCGAAGATGACAAATAGCACGGCGGCGACCGTGGCAATCAACCCGATAACAATGAATAGGCCCGGATGCGCGTGTTGTGAGATGAAGTTGAGGATCTGCTGTCCAAAGCGTGCGGCAAAGAAAGCGAGAAGTGTGTACCGGATCATTCGCCCGAGAGTGAGCGCGAAGAGGAATTTTCTCACTGGATATTGCATTGTTCCCGCGCCAAACACAAATGGAACCATGGGCATAGGTGGGGGCAGCAGAGCAGGGATAGCGACCGCGCCGACTCCCCATTTCTCAAAAGTCTTGTATACCTTTTTCAACGTCTTGGCGGGGAACCTGCGTGCCAGGGTTTCCTTTCCTCCCTTGCGAGCAAGCCTGTACGTCAGGAAACCTCCGATGACCGAACCGATGGTCGCCATGAGGGCGTAGTAAAGCCAAAACTGTTGCTTACGTGCCGATAAGAAAAGCGTAAGGACATCCATGCTGCCGGGGAGCGGAACGACGGAGTTGTCGAGAATGCCGAGGGGAATAAAGCCCAGTCCGCCCAGTTGGTAAATCCAGTGTCTGACGGTTCGCGACACCGCGGGGAATGCGACCACGATCATGTGGAGATTCAGCATTTTTCTCGCGGAACCGTCCGGCGCAGGGATGCAGTTGTCCCCGAGTACCGCCCCGGACTTTTAGATGGCGCTACCGTTGGGATGAAATCAGAAAGATTAGAGCGCACCTTTTAGGCTGGGTTTAAGAGCCTTGCCGCATTCGAGACAACATGTTTCGTGGCGCGGGGTAATGAGACCACAAGACGGACACACCCGCTGAGAAGCGAAATCGCCGTCGTGCGGTTCCATTCGAAGCATCTTCCTCAACGAGGCGGCGATGAAAGCGCGCAGGCTGCGAGCACGGACAAGGGAAGAGTGCAAGACTGTATTGATAGTCAACCCCCGACTTTCTTCTAAACCTGGCAAAATCACGATGACACAGAAATTCCGGGAGTTCTGTGTAAAAGTGCTCGCTTTTGGGCCGTCGGGCTCTTTGCCGATGAACGCCATGCGCTTGCCGTCCACTGCCACGATTGCATAGTCAATATCATCTGGTGGTACTTCGATGACCGTCGCGAAACGAAACCTGTTGACTCATCGCGAGAACATTCATTCGCCCGTCGACCACACCCCTAACTCCCGAGTGACCGTTGTAACCAGTGCTCGTCATCTCTTCTGGTATACTAGTTCCACGTACGAACTACGGTTTGCTCGTCACGCGGTAGTCTTTCAGACTAGATTCATCTCCGCCTTTCCTGCCTGCCGTTTACTTGCGTAAATCACAATCAAATGTGAGCGGCATACAGCCCTCGACGTGTGTCAGAGTGTGCGTGACAGCTTGCCCTCCAGAAAGAAACCAAATCGAATGACTACATTCTCAGAACTGCCCCTGTCCTCAGCATTACAGCAGAGGCTGGCGGCAGCTCAGTTCACCAACCTCACACCTATCCAGGAACGCGCCATTCCCCCGGCACTCGAAGGCCGGGATGTTATCGGCACAGCTCAAACCGGCACCGGCAAGACATTGGCATTTCTCATACCGCTCATTGAGACCTTGCAGCAGGAGCGGGGGCATTCTACGGGCGCTTTGGTGCTGCTGCCGACGCGCGAACTTGCGATGCAAGTCGAGGAGCAATACGAGCAGTTGCGCACGAAAGCGATGCCCAGCGCGGCCCTGGTCATCGGCGGCGTTTCGGAAAAGACACAGATTCAAAGTCTGCGCGCCGGATCAAAACTGGTGATCGCTACTCCCGGGCGCTTGCAGGATCTGATGAATCGCAGGCTCGCCAATCTGCAGAACATCAAAATACTCGTGCTCGACGAAGCGGACCGTATGCTCGACATGGGATTCCTGCCGGCGATCCGCCGCATTTTGTCGACGCTGCCTCGACAGCGCCAGACGCTGTGTTTCTCGGCCACGATGGAACTGTCCGTTGCCGGCCTGGTGAACGAGTACATGCTGAATCCGGTCCGAGTCGCTTTGGGCTCGGTGCTCAAGCCTGCCGAGAGCGTGGAACTCAAGGCCTACGAAGTGCGGCCGGGAGAGAAACTCGACGTCGTCCGCCAGTTACTGTATGCAGAAAAGGGGCAGACGCTGATCTTCACACGCACGAAGCGTGGCGCAGAGCGTCTGGCCAAGGAACTGGCGCGCGACGGCTTCGCGGCTGCAATGATTCATGGCGATCGTTCTCAATCGCAGCGCAACGGAGCTCTAAGCGGCTTCCAGGAAGGCCGCTTTCAGGTGCTGGTCGCCACCGACATCGCGTCCCGAGGTCTGCATGTGGATGACGTGGCCCACGTCATCAACTACGATGTGCCTAAAATGGCGGAAGACTTTATCCATCGAGTGGGCCGCACGGGCAGGGCAGGCCTGCAAGGGCGCGCTTCGACCTTGGCGGCAGGAGCTGAGGTGCTCGAACTGCGTCAGATCGAACGCACTCTCAAGCTGAAGATCGAGCGCAGGCAAAGTGAGATGGCAGCGGACGCTCCACCTCGGCGGTTGATAAAAAATACGCTAATGTCGCGGACTCTGTCCGCTTTGCCGGGAGAAGTATTTGTATAGAATCCGAACGTCGCTCGCCAGTGCATCAGGGTAGTTGTAATGACGCGGATCGGCGGCTCCGAAATCCGAGCTCTAAGTGTCTATAGGATTTGACCTAGGCTTTGAAGCTCAGTTTTCACGCGTTGCACGTTGGCGTCGAGTTTGTCCCGCTCGGCTTCGGTTAACTCAACGTCGCCTCTCAGCCGCGCAATCGAGTCACAGGCTCCACGGGCCGGAATGGTCGTGCGCGTTTTCGTGGTCTAGTCTGTCACCGCCAATGCGATGCCCGAAAAGTCAGCGCGACTTCGGAGCCAATTCGCAGGAAACCTGCCGCAACGGTGTTCGTGGTATTTACGAGTAGTGGAGCTATGCTGGGGCGGGCCACCAACCTGATAACACTCTTTTACAACGTCACTTATTTTCCCGGCGGGAATTCGTCCCAAATGAGCCTTCTTTGCGAACCTTTTTTCGCGCGCGCTTCTGCGCCAATGCCTGTTTTACGCGCCGTCTTTCGCCCGGCTTCAAGTAGTAAGAGTGACGTTTTACCTCTTTAATGATGTCCTCCGTTTGCACCTTACGCTTGAATCGACGGAGCGCATTCTCTAAAGATTCGCCTTCCTGCAATCGAATTTCTGCCAAGTTGACCCTCTCTGATTGGATTTTTGCGATACGCATCATTTCTGCCAGGATCAAGCGCTAGCAGACCGTGGAAATCAGGCGTTACTCGCCGATTCGGATGTGGGGGAGGACTCATCCAGAGTTTCAGTTTCTTCCACGCCGATGTTGACGAGCGCCGCCTGTGCCGCCGCATTTTCGCGCAGTTCGGTCATCTCATCGACACTGCCTGCGGCAAGCTTCTCCTGTTTTCGTTGACTCCTGCGCTCAGCCTTGTCCCGTTGTCTCTGTTGCCGTGTTTGTTCTTTTTGACGCTTAGTAAATGTGGAACGCCCTCTTGGCATTACGTATCTCCTGGCTTCTTTCCTCTTCGTCGCGGCGCCACTGGTGCCCGGTCCGACGCCCTTACACCTTTGAAAACTACCAGCGCGGCTCGCGCGGCTGCCGTGGATGGCCACGATAGTCATCTCGTCCACCCCCGCCTCCGCCGCCGAAGCGACGGCCTCCTCCTCCTGGACGTTCCGACTTCGGTTTGGCCTCATTGATGGTCAGCGATCGCCCCCCTAAATCGGCGCCGTTGAGTGCCGTGATCGCCTTGCTGGCTTCATTGGCATCAGTCATTTCAACAAAGCCAAAACCACGCGACCGGCCTGTATCCCGATCGGTCACGAGTGTGATCTTTCCGACCGAGCCATGGGCCTCGAACATACTCCGCAACTCAGCTTCGGTCGTACTGTGGGGCAAGTTTCCAACATACAGATTTTTCATCGCAGTTCCTCTCTCAATAAAATATCCAGGCTAGCTGCGGCCGACCTCCGTTTCGAGAAACGTGTCTCGGAATCTCGTACGGGAGCGGGTCTGTCCTGCATCGCTCGGGTGCGGGCAACGGATGCGGAGCGGACGGCCGATATTCGCCGGGAGGCCTCGAGGATTCCCCAGCGCTCCGGCAGTGCGCTACTTTCGTCGGGAAGACCTGCCCCCAGGTCCACGGCTTGGACTTGTTCGTCGTTCTTCTGGACAGAGGGTTCTCCGTTCACCCTGGGCACCCCTGCGAGGTACTCGGGTTTGCCTACCAGGAACGCCAGGCTTTGCGGAGGCGTGGCGTTGCGAATGACTTCACAGAAGTCGTCCCGCTGGCCAACGTCATCCTGGGCATTGATGAGCACCAGGTTGTAAAGATCAGCTCGCCACCAGGAAAGCGCTTCGTTGATATCTGCGGCGCAATCCACATCAATACCGAGTTTCCTCATAATCTCGGCGCGCAACTCGCGCTTCGCCTGAGACGTGTCGATGAGCAGCACTCGTTTCTTCTTTGCTTCTCCATCTTTGACGTCCCCATGGATGGGCACGGAGAGCAGCGACGCAGGAGGCAGTGTGGTGGTCATGCCGACACCAACCTTGGCTGCCTGAGCTGCGACGATGTGTCCACTAGCTTGGCGTTAGCCGCCCGTGCCAGCAGTACTTGAGTACGCTTCCGTCGAGCGATCTTTTGCTTGCGCTCGCGGTGAAACCTCGATTTGTCGCCATTTTGTGCTGACACCGGGACTCCAATCATTTCGCTGGCTAGTAGCGGGTGATCACAACGTTTCTTGCAGGTGCTTGGCTACCAACGGATGGGTAAATTTTCTAAATATGGTCGGCGAAGCTGCGAAGAGCGACAGAGTCGCCATGTCGAGTAAGGATGGAGAAAGGGCGACCGCCAGAGTAGCGTTTGCCACCTGCGTTATGAGGCGTATCAAGATGCACGCTTTCGAGTGCCGTTCGTTCCAATTGTGGAGTAGATAAGCTGAACAAAGTGTAGCCACTGCGCGAACATACGCCTCTCGATCTCTCAATCGCGAAGGCGCAGAGTGTTTTATGCGGCGTATCTTCGAGGTTAAGTAGATTCAGTATACGCTGTTGGCTGCAATCATGCCCGAAGAGCCGCGCGCCCGCGATTGTGAGAGCGCGAATCATCCGGCGTGCAACCTCCGTACCGCTCGTGAGGCACCCGAAGCACGTTGAAAATACTGATGGCGAATCGCATTGCTAATAGTTCTGCCATCGCGTACGATCAAGGTGTGCGTTAGACCGAATCGGTCGTGAGCAGTTCTCGCCTCAACAGCCAGTAACCTGCCCTTCGGTACCTCCGAATCTCTCAGCGTAAATCAATCAAAAAGGAAACTTGTATCAACATGGCAGAACAAGGAACAGTAAAGTGGTTCAACGACGCCAAGGGCTACGGCTTCATCAGCCGTCAAAATGGCGAAGACGTTTTTGTGCATTTTTCGGCAATCCAAGCGGGAGGGTTCAAGAGCCTCCAAGAGGGCCAAACGGTGCAGTTCGATGTCACCAAGGGGCCCAAGGGCTGGCAAGCCGAAAATGTCCAAGCACTCTAGATCGATGAATTCTGCGAATAGGCGATAGTAGCGAAGATCGCCTTTTCGCTTTTTACGGGCAAGGAAAGCTAAAAATTCTGCGGAAAACTGTGATCAACATCTTCGTTCGAAACCTGGACCCGACGACCACGGAAGCGCAGTTGAAAGATCTTTTCGCAGGCTATGGATCCGTGAAAAGCGTTACCATTGTGAAGGACCGTGACACCAGCGGGCCTCGAGGTTTCGCTTTCGTTGAGATGACAGACGCGGCGGAAGCCAAGGCGGCCATTGAATCTTTGAAGGGGTTCCGCTTAAATGACCGCGCGATCAGTTTGAACGAAGCTCGCCCAAAACTTGAGCACGATGCAACACGCGAGTCATCGAGAGAACACCGGCGTCATAAAATTTGAGATCTGTTGTTTCGGTTGCGTTTGTTGTGCGTTGGACTTGTTGCAACGGGATTCCTATTGACCATCAACGACAGTGGCGGCTCCTACGCCATCATCTGCTATAACATCCGCACGTACCGCTCGGCGGGCGTGGTCGCCGTAGTCGGGGGCAAGCGTCAGGCTGAACTGGAGATGAAGAAGTTTGAGCAGGCCCAAAGCTCCTCAGACCGGCATGAAGGCTGGCGCTATCTGCTCGACAAGACAGATCTCAAGGCGGGAACAAATCCCGCTGAAGCTACGCTGTATCGCCAGGCGGAATTGGAAAAACGAGAATCAAAAGCTCTGCGGGAGCCAGATACCTCAAACTTTTCTTCGCCGCATCGTCAGAGGTGAGAATGCTGGGACGCACCAACCCTCAGCATTCAACGTGGCATAGTTCACTCTCATGTGGGCGACCCCAAGACGCCTGGCACCGAGAAAGCCGATACTGCTAGCTGAAAACCTGCTCACGATTCGGCGTGAGCGGACAGCGTACCCGGCAGACTCCGATTGGGTGTTTGCTTCGCCCTACAAAGACGCGGTACTTCCCTACCGGCCGGATTCGACACTAACCGAGTTCGTGAAACCTGCCGCTTTGCGAGCGGCATCACCAAGCGTATCGGCTGGCACTGGTTCCGACACACCCACTCAACGCTGCTTCGTGCGAACGGTACTGATTTGAAAGTGCAAAGCGAACTGCTACGGCACTCGAACATCGGCACCACGTTGAACGTGTACACGCAGGCTGTGAGCGAGGAAAACGCGCGGCGCTCGCGCGCAATCGTTGGGCAATTGCTGCCTGCTTAGCGCAGTGTGAGCGCAAAGTGAGCGGGGCTTATGACCCGAAAACCAGCTAAGTTGTTGGTGGAGTTGGTTGCGGGGGGTGGATTTGAACCACCGACCTTTGGGTTATGAGCCCAACGAGCTACCAGACTGCTCCACCCCGCAGAAAAATCATATCAGCGGGGTGGGACACGGTCAAACATCGAGCGGCACTTAATCTCTTCATCCGGTCTCGCATCATGTACATCGAATCGAAACCAGGGCCTGAGCTGCCCTGCCCGGATAGCCGCATTACATTCAACCGGAATTGGACGCGCGCTTTACTACAGAGGCCAATTCTTCCAAAGCCTCAAGGGCCGAGGCTTTAAAGCTATATCGTGATATCGAAACAAGGGACGAATCCTGGATTTCAGGTCGGCGCCTCGATAGGCTAGATCGTCTGTAGGGAAAAAGTGCCAGTCGTGAAATAGATGACGATGTTCGGGAATTGTTTGATTGAGGATGCGAAGTTCCAGATTACGCTCATTAACCTACGAACGTCATGCCATTGATTTCAAAATATTTTGTCTTTAACTCCTGATTACCCAAATATTTACCAGACATCCGTTTTCGAAATCGCTGGTTCTAAAACATCACCCAGGAGGGGTCTCAAAGAAGCACTCAGTTCAGCGCCCAAACTTCCGCGTCTCCCGATGCCAAAGAAATTCACCGACCTTTCGGCATCTCACGGTAAACTCAGGTTAATCCCCCTAAGGTCCAATCAATCGCAGTGCCGGAACTAGAAACCATTCCCGAACCCGCGGCAATCGCCAGCGAATGGCCTGAACCACCTCATCTCCTCATCGAGTGGTCTTCGCCGTGGGAGGAATTCAAGTCGGCCTGGCGTCCCGCGCTTGCGCGGGCTCCGATTGCGCTGGCCGGAGAAGCGCCGGTGGGGATGTTTCCGTATCGCGGGATGCTTGTCTCGTGGGTGCTGGAATGCCTGCTGCTGATCGCAATCATCGTGCTTCCCGCGCGTATTGCCACTTTGCAGCCTTTCGTTCCGCCTCCGAAACCCAAATGGGATGTCATCTACTTCTCAGGAGACGAACTGCCGCAAACCGCCGATCGCGGAGGCTCGCAGGCCGGCAAATCCGGACGAGCGGGCGGGCAGCAAGCTCACCATCGCACCCAGACGATCAAGGTCGCGCGCGGAGACAGGCCCGGAGAAACCGTGGTCGATGCGCCCAAAGTGAATTTGCCGCGCAGCGATTCCGCCGTTGCAAACCTGCTCGCGTTTAAGCCGGTTCCAGGACCAGCTCCAGCGGAAGGCATGCAGGCAAGGATGATCGCTCCACTCCTGCCCAACGCCGCGCCAATTCCTCCGGCGCCGCAAGTAGGATCTGCCAGGCGTAATCAAGCCTCGCTCGCAAGCAGCGTAGTCGCGCCTGCGCCGGAAGTCGCGCACGACACTCGCCTTAATGCAGCCATAAACGCGCAGGTCATCGCGCCTGCACCGAATGTCGCTGCCGGCAAGCTGCGCGCCTCAACCGCGATCTCATCCACCGTAGTCGCACCTGCACCAACCACACCGCGCGATCTCGCTGCTTCGCGCGCACAACTTTCGCAGACAAGCGATGTCGTCGCGCCTCCAGTTTCCGCCCCCACGCGCGATTCCTCGTCCATCGCCAAGCTATCGTTGCCGGCACAAAACGTCGTCGCTCCACCTCCTTCCGCCGCGCATGAGATCAACAGCTGGGGAAGCGCTCGCACCGGAGACTTGCGCTCGCAGCCAGTTCCACCTCCGCCTTCCGCAGGTGGAGTCAGCGCACAAGGACGTGGACGTGCAGGCAATGGAACACTCGCCAGCGAAGTGGTTCCACCGCCAGCAAGCATCGGCGGAAACGGATCTTCGGGAGGATCCTCAAATGGGCAAGCGAGAGGTGGCCGCGGAAGCGCAGGCCAACTCGACGCCAATGCAGTCATTCCACCACCTCCAACGCTGGGCGGAACTATTGGCGGAGGAAAATCGCCCAGCGGAAACGGACGAGGCAATAAAGGCTCAGGAACTGGAAGTCCGTTTGACTTAGGTTCGTCCGCAGCGCCTCCCGGAAACAATGGCAACACCGCGGGAACGGGAGTGGTAGTTTCAAGCCAGCCCGGCTCGAAGGTAGGAGTACCGAAGGGCTCAGGTGGAGGCGCAATCGCCATGTCGCCCGAAGGCACCGCGAAAAGTGGCCTCGGGGGCAGCGGCGGAGGAAATGGCATTGGACGCGGAAACGGCCCTGGTAGCGGACTTTCGGGCGAAGGCTCAGGCGCGGCGAAGGCAGGCGCGGGCCGCGGGTCGGACGCGAATGCGCGCGGCGGCATCTCTCCCTATCCTGGTTCCGGAGGCGCGGGAAGCGGAACGAGCGGTTCGCCCGCAGTACCGGGAGTTTCGGTGGAAGGTGGAACAACCTCGATCACGCTGCCAAGCTTCGGTCCTCCAGGAGGAGACGCGTCCAGCAGCGGTCCCGGACGATCGTCGACCGGATCGCATCGCGGATTCGAAGCTACCGTCGAAGCAGGCTCGCGATCGGGCGGCGTTTTCGGCACTGGCTATTACGGCTTCCTCAAAGGCAAGAACTACTCCATCTACATCGAGACATCGATTGGCACAGCAGTCATGCAGTATTCGGATCCCGCCTCAGCAGCGCATCCGACAGGCGAGTCACTAAGCGCTCCCGAACCGATGCGCAAGGAACTCCCCACAGGATTGCGAGCAACACGAGTGATCCTCGCCTGCACTCTCGATCGTTCAGGGGTGCTCAAAAACGTACGAATTCTCGAGCCAGGCGCGGCCGAGACGACAAGCAAGATCCTGGTAGCTCTGCAGTCCTGGAAGTTCCGCCCAGCCTTTCGTGGCAACGATCCGGTAGAAGTCACAGCCATCCTAGGTTTCGGCGTAGACACGCGGTAGCCTGAAGAAGCAAGCTTTGACGGCCATTCGTGCCGCCCGCACCAGCGGGCTTTTTACTTCTGCAATCTGACTTCTGCAATCTGCACTTGCACGAACGTCCGCGACCCACGGTCGTATCTAACTGTATGGCGCCAGACGGTCAGTCGTCCCGAAGGTGATGCTCCTCTCGTGCCGTTTCTTACCCCGGAGGTAACATCGTGCCGCCGGCCAAAGGCTGTATTATGAGTCCATTCCGCATCGTTCGATGCGAGGAGCAAGAATGTCCGGGCAAGCAGCAGAACCGCGCCTTACCGTTGATCTACCAGTCCGCATCTGGGGCATGAGCGCGCAGGGCCGACCTTTCTCGCAGCACGTACGCGCTCAGAACATCAGCCACGAAGGCGCCCTGCTCAACAACGTCGAGAGCGAACTGAAAGTCGGCGACGTCATCGGCGTGCAGTTCGAGGATAAGAAGGCCCGCTGCTCTGTGATCTGGGCGATGAACACCGGCTCGATGAAGAAGAACCAGGTGGGCATCCGCCTGCTCACCGATCAGGAATGTCCCTGGGAAAAGCAGTTGCCCGAAGGTGCGGTTAGCGCGGTTTCGGATTCGAACCGCCGCCGCTACCACCGCCATAAGATCAGCATGCCGATCGAAATCCGTGATGAGCGCGTGCAGGCGCCGACGCGGATCAACGCAACGGACGTCAGCGGCAACGGCTGCTATATCGAGACCATGATGCCGATGCCCGTCGGCACAGTGCTTCGAATCGATATCTGGATCGATGCCGACCGCATCACGGCATCGGCCGTTGTGCGCACGAGCGATCCTGGAGTAGGAAACGGAATTGAATTCACCGGCCTCCCGGCGGACGGCAAAGTGAAATTGCAGAAATATCTCGACGCCATCGACCCGCAGCGCGGTATTTCGGAGCCGGAAGGGTCCGAGTTCTAAAGCCGCAAGACACGGCTCCTCAAAAGACGCTTACATTCTCATTCGCTGATCACGTGGTCGGCCCATTCCACCAGGGAAACGTAGATCGGAGGCGCGCCCCATTTCGCGTTCCAGTTGCCCAAGTCCGCTTCGGTGATTCCACGGGCACGTGAGCAGGCCCCGCAAGAGAATATGGGAATGCCTTTGGCTACAACCTTCGCCATGGTCTCGCTCAACGGAGGCCAGCCGATGGGCTTGACCGCATCGACGGTCGATTTCCGCATCAGGAATGTGGCGTCGTGCGTAAGGAATATCTGCACGTCATGCCCGGCCTCAGCCAATACGAGGCCATGATCGAAGACAAACGACGCACGGGTTGGCTCATCGGTCCCCCATGAACTCCTCATCAAAATGTGCAGCTTTTTCTTAGGAGCCTCGGGCTGCTGGGTCTGGGCCTCGCTGGCGGATGCGGGAATGGCCACTGCCGCAAGTGCGCCAGCAGCCAATTGCGTCGATCGTTCAAGAAAGGTTCGGCGGGTTGCCATTTCCTACCTCCTGAAAATTGGCGGGAGTTTACATGAGAGAGGACCGAATTACAACAAAAGTTCCGATTATGAATGTTGGGATTACGTCGTCTTGGCGTAGCGCGCGAGGACGATAGCGCGTATCAGACCGCCCATGGTGAATTCACGGGCCTCAATGGAGACGGGCAGGTTGAGCTCGCGCAGGGTTGACGATGTAACCGGACCGATGGAGGCAAACTGGACATCCTTCAGCGCGGAAGAATTCGCCTTTGCTGCCGCGGCCACCCCGAGCAATTCCGCGAAGTTCTTTACCGTGGATGAACTAGTAAACGTGACGACGTGCGGACGCCGTTTGCTCTTGAAAAGCGCGCGAAGCCGGGCGCGCGACTTCTCCGGAACCACCGTCTCATAAGCTTCAATCACCTCAACTTGCGCCCCAACGTTGCGCAGAGAATCGGGGATCACGTCGCGGGCGACTTTGGCGCGCACGAGCAGTACCCGCTTGCCGTTCACCTTGTCGTGCAGTCCTTTTACCACCGATTCCGCAACGTACTCCTCCGGCATCATCTTTACCTTGAGCCCATGCCTGACGATGGCCTTCTTCGTAGCGGGACCGATTGCAGCTATTTGCAAAGGCTTCAACCGCGTGCGTGGAATGCGAAGCTTGCGCAGCCGTTCCCACATGGCTTCGACGCCATTGGCGCTGGTGAGGATGAGCCAGTCGTAGGTGCTCAGATTCTTGAGCGCGGAATCAAGCGGCGCGAAGGATTGTGGCTTGCGAATCTCAATAAAGGGAATTTCGATAACGGCAGCGCCAAGCCCGCGCAGGCTTGAGGAAAGGCTTCCAGCCTGATGGCGAGCACGGCCCACGAGGATGCGGGTTCCGGTGAGAGGACGGGTTGCGTTGGGCTTTGGCATGAGTTGATTGCAGAAGTAAGAAGTCAGATTGCAGAAGTAAAAATCGTGACGCTTATACTTCTGCAATCTGACTTCTTACCTCTGACTTCTTATGGTTGCGGCAGCGCGAATCCTCCGCCGTAGACCTCCTCGAGAATAGCATCGCCGCCGCGCTGCAAGAGCGTCTCACCCACCTCTTCGCCGAGGCGAGCCGGATCTTTTCCGTCGCGCTGCTCGCGCAGAATTCTTGTGCCATCCGGATGGGCTACCAGCCCATTCAGATGAATCACGCCATCGTGCATCTCGGCGTAGGCGCCGATTGGAACCTGGCAACCGCCTCCCAATTTATTCAGCAGCGCTCGCTCACAGGTCGTAGTCGCGCGAGCAGCTGCGTCGTCGAGAAATGCCAGCAGGTCGCGCGTGGTTTTGTCGCCTCGCCGGATTTCTATGCCCAGCGCGCCTTGTCCCGCGGCAGGCGTCATGATTTTGGCGGGGATCACTTGCTTCACTAGTTGCGTCTTGCCCAGACGATTCAGGCCAGCAGCGGCGAGGATGATCGCGTCGTAATCTCCCGCTTCGAGCTTGCGAAGCCGCGTATCGACGTTGCCGCGCAGAGGATGAATCTCGAGATCGGGCCGAAGCGCTTTGAGCTGTGCCTGACGGCGCAGGCTGCTGGTGCCGACGTTCGCTTTTTGCGGAAGAGCATCGATGCTGGCAAATTTCACCGAGCAGAAAACATCGCGTGGGTTCTGGCGCGTGGTGATGGCGGCAATTTCGAAATCGTGAGCGAGTTCCGTGGGCAGGTCTTTGAGGCTGTGAACGGCGAGATCGACCCGGTTCTCAACGAGAGCCTCTTCGATCTCTTTGGTGAACATTCCCTTGGTTCCGACTTTAGCCAAAGCCACATCGGTGATCTTGTCGCCGGTCGTCTTGATGATTTCGAGTTCGACGGTGTGGCCCTGTCCGCAAAGAAGATCGGAGATGTGATGAGCCTGCCAAAGAGCTAGTTGCGAACCGCGCGAGCCGATGCGTAGATGCGCCATTAGTTTTGTCCTCCGCGGCTGGACTGGCCGGTGACGGCCGGCTCTTTGTCTTTCTCCGTTTCGCGGAGGTTGAAGAGGCGGCGGACAAGATCGACGACGGTGGTCGACTCGGGGTCGCGGGCCGCGGTTTTCAGTGTGCTGATGGGAGTGTGCATGATCTTGTTGATGATGCCGCGGCTTAGAGCTTCAACGGCCATTTCCTGGTCTGCACTCAGGGTGCCGAGGCGCCCGCGAACACGATCGATTTCCGCCTGGCGGATGGTTTCGAGATGGTCCTGCAGGCTGACGATGGTCGGAACGACATCGAGCGTCTGTAGGCGTACGTGGAATTTCTGTACTTCACCGGAGACAATGGCCTCGGCTTTTTCCGCTTCTTTCTTGCGATCCGCAACGTGGGTACTGACGGCTTGCTGCAGGTCGTCGATGTCGTAGACGAAGATGCCGTCGAGCTTGTTCATCTCCGGATCGACGTCGCGGGGGACGGCGATATCGATGAAGAACATCGGGCGATTGCGGCGCTTAGAGAGGAACTTCTCGGCGTGCTCGGGGCGGAAGATGAAGTGCGGCGCGCCGGTGGAGGTGATGACGATGTCGGCGTTGTCGCAGGTGTCGTAGAGACGGCTGAACTCGATGGCCTGGCCGTCGAACTTCTGCGCCATGCGGATGGCGCGGTCGTAGGTGCGATTAGCGACGAAGATCGACGACGCGCCGTGGGCGAGCAGGTGGCGGGCCGCAAGCTCGCTCATCTTCCCTGCTCCGACGAGGTAGACGGTTTTGCCGTTCAGATTGCCAAAAATCTTTTCGGCGAGTTCAACAGCGACTGAAGCGATCGAAACCGACGACGAGCCGATGGCAGTCTCGGTGCGAACACGTTTGGCCACCGCGAAGGCGCGGGTGAGGAGCTGGTCGAGTTGCGCGCGAACTGCACCGACGGCGCGCGCGGTCGCATAGGCTTCCTTCACCTGGCCCAGAATCTGCGGTTCGCCCACCACCATCGAGTCGAGACTGGATGCAACGCGAAACAAATGGCGGATGGCGTCATCTTCCTTGAACTCGTAAAGATGGCTCTCGAACTGGCTGCGATCGACCTGGAAGTACTCACTCATGAAGTCGCGGAGGTCGCCAGCGCCGTTCTTCATGTTGGCGATGAACTCGACGCGATTGCAAGTGGAGACGATCATGCCCTCGCTCACGGCGGGATGTTCCACGAGCTTCTTGCAGGCGTCTGGCAGGCGCGACTCGGGAATGGCGAGACGCTCGCGGACTTCGACCGGAGCCGTCTTGTGATTCACGCCGATGAGTTGGAATCTCATGATGCGATGAACCTGTGCATTCCGCTGAAGTAATTGGCGATCCAGGCAACGATCGCCGTGACGAAGGCGACGCTGGCGAGCATGGCGGCGCGACGGCCGCGCCATCCAGCTTCGAGACGCGTGTACACCATCAGGAGGTAGACCGCCCACATGAGGACGGAGAGCAGAATTTTGGGATCGAGGAAATCGACTTTGCCGTAGGCGAACGCGGCGACCACCGAACCGGCGATGAGGCCGAGCGTCATGAATGGGAAACCGAGCATGAGTGAGCGATAGCCGATGTCGTCGATGACCTGGAGCGAGGGGAGGCGCGAGAACATTCCGCTGCGGCTTTTGGATTTGAGGGCGCGCTCCTGGAGCAAGTAAAGAATGCTGGCGCCGAAGCTCAGAAAGAGGGCGGCGTATCCGGTGAAGATCATCAGGATGTGGACCGCTAGCCAGCTGTGCTTGACGGTGACGGAGGAGACGACCAGCGGCTGCTGGTTGGTGGCGGCGACGAACGTCAATAAGAAGACCAGCGGGAAGACCACGATACCCGGCGACGTCGTTTTGTAGACGAGGTAGGCGAGCATGAAGACGACCATGATGAGGAAGGCGAGAAGCGACTCGGCGTTGTGGATGGACGCGGAGGCGAGCTGGCCAGACTGGACTACGGCCTCGGTCAGCGAAACGAGATGAAAGACCATGCCGAGATAGGCGGCGTGGAGGGCGATTTTACTTAGAATTTCAGAGGTGCGGGTGAGCGCGACGAGGGCGTAGAGGAGTCCCACTCCGTAAAATGCGAGCGCCACGCGAAGCCAGGTTAGAGCCATAGGATATTGATTGCTGACCCGCCGGTTTTGTTCCCCCACTCCCCGACTGGCAATTATAGTGTGCCGGGTAAGAAGGGGGCGGGTAAACCGGGGCGGTCACAGGCGGTTGTGATGGAGATCACATATGACCCGCGCCCGTAGAACTATTCAACACCGAGCGAGGCCATGGCCTCTTCAATGAACGGGATATCGACCTGCAACTGCCTACCTTGCGCCTGCATGTCTTCGATTTCGTCGAAGGCGCGGAAGAGACGGAGCTTTACGGCGGCGTATTGCTCGGAGTCCGAGAGCGGACGGCTGTGCGATTCGACCCAGGCGAGCACGATGGCGCGCGGCAGCAGGATGCTGACCGAGTAGGTGAGCTTGCGGTCGCTGGTGACGTCGAAGACGTATTCGGTGCCCTGCGGAGGTCCGTCAGAAGGACGCTGGCCGACAAAATAATACTGGTAAACGTAGCCTTGCGATCCGGCGTACGTTTTTAGGCGGCGGATGGTCATGGGAAAACAGCTGTCAGCTCTCGGCTATCAGCTCTCAGTTAATTCGGTGACCGGATGAAATCACCGTTCTCCTTGCTCCATATTCCTTAAAGCTTGACTTCACGCAGACGTTTTACTGCCGTTTCGGATGTTAGCGGCGAATAATAGGTTTCCTTAAACGTGTACGAACGAGCTTTGGCTTCGAGGATGGGCAGGATCTCGATGTGCCAATGATAGTCGTCATCGATCGTCTTCCAGTAGCCGAGCGACTCGGACGGATGCTGGCTATTCGGCGACGTGTGCAGCACGGCGTGGAAAGAATTCGCGACCGTGAGAATGCGCTGGAACGTGCGGCGAAGCAGCGAGGCAAGATCGGCGAGGCTGTTGACGCGTGACGTGCCGGTGCTTTCAAAAGCGGCCTCGTGGGTGCGCGGAAGAATCCAGGTTTCATACGGGACCCGTGGCGCAAATGGCCCAACCGCGATGTAGTCGCCGCGGATTTCAACCACGCGGATGTTTTGCTTTTCTTCCTGCGCAATGATGTCGCAGAAAACGCAGCGTTCTTTGCTCTGATAGTAGTCGCGGCTGGCGCGGAGCTCGTAGAGAACGCGGCGGGGAACGAACGTGGTCGCGGTGAGCTGCGAAGTCGGATGCGAGAATTCCTGGCCGGCACTCTCGCCATGGTTCTTGAAGACGCTGACATATTTGAGGCGGCTATCTTTCTTCAGGTCCTGAATACGCTGCGCCATGAGGCGAAGAAATTGTTCGACCTCGGCGTCGCTGGCATTCCAGATGTGGCCATCGTGACGCGGATTTTCGATTAGAACTTCGTGCGCGCCGATCGTGCGCATGCGGTCGTAAAGGCCTTCGCCGCGGCGCTGCGGTTCGCCTTCGACGTGGTAAAGGGCCTGCGGGTGCACGACGGACCGGGCCGACCACGCATTGCCGTCAACGCCGGGGAGCGAGGCGATGATCTGCATGGGTTGGGCGGAGGGTCCGCAAAACTGGCAGGCCTGAGCGCGCGCCGGCGTTTCGATAACATCGTCGCCGATGATCACCCAGGAACGGGTGATGGGATCTTTGCGGAGTTCCATGGATGTAGGAGAGCAAAAGGCGAGGGATACGTCAATGACAATTGGCCGAAGAACATTTGGTAATTTCGTAATCTGTAATTTTGTAATTTGGCTCGACCTTTGAGCATCGAACCGCGCTTGGATTGCAAATTCGCAAATTACAAATTACAAATTACCAATCGCCCTATGTCCGATCCATCCACGCCGCTGATGCGGCAATATTCCGCGATTAAGAAAGAGCATCCGAATGCTCTGCTCTTTTTTCGGCTGGGCGATTTTTACGAATTGTTTTTTGACGATGCGGTGCTGGCTGCTCGCGAATTGCAGATCACGCTGACCTCTCGCAACAAAGAAAAAGGCATCGACATTCCGATGTGCGGCGTGCCTTACCACGCCGCCGAAGGATATATTGCCAAGCTGATCCGCCGCGGATTCAAAGTTGCGGTGTGCGAGCAGATGGAGGATCCGCGATTCGCAAAGAAGTTGGTGCGGCGCGAAGTGACGCGCGTGGTGACGCCGGGGACGGCTGCCGATTCCTCGCTCAACGCCGAGGAGAATAACTTCCTCGCGGCGGTGGCGAGTCTCGACGATCGCGTGGGATTCGCTGCGCTCGATCTTTCAACGGGCGAGTTTCGGGCAACGGAGTTTGCGGGGGAAACGGCCGGACGGCGCATTCAAGAAGAGCTTGAGCAGTTGCGGCCACAAGAATTGTTATACGGGTCTTCGGCACCGTTGTTTGAGTCGAGTGCGAAGCGACGAACAACGCAAACGTCGGGTCAACTTTCAGGGCAGACACAATTCGGCGTAACGGCGCGAGCACTGGATTCGGCATGGGCGGAGACCCCTCTGGATGACTGGATCTTTGCGCCGGATCATGCGATTCCCCTGCTCGAAAATCACTTTGGCGTTTTGTCGCTGGAGGGCTTTGGGTTGGCGGGCAAACCGGCGGCGGCCTCGGCAGCAGGATCGATCCTCTATTACATTCGCTCGACGCAGCGCGGGACGCTCGATCACATCGACCGAATTGGATTTTATGAGCGGCAAAATTGCCTGGTGCTCGATGCGGTCACAGTACGCAACCTGGAGTTGATCGAACCGCTCTTTGCCGGGACCGATGCGGGCGTCACGCTTTTCCGCTCGCTCGATGCGACGGTTACGCCGATGGGCAAACGGTTGCTGCGAGCGTGGATGCTGCGGCCTTCCGTTGAAACGAATGAGATTGAAGCGCGGCTGGAATCGGTGGGATCGCTGGTGAAAGACCTCGTACGGCGCGAAGAGTTGCGGCGCACGCTGGACGGCATTCTAGATCTTGAGCGGTTGCTGAGCCGGGTGACGCTTGAGACTGCGAATCCTCGTGACGTAATCGCACTGGGCGCGTCTCTGGGGCGAATTCCGCAAGTGCGCTCGACACTCGCGGGGTTGGCTGCGACGCGACTGGCTGCGCTTCACTCGTCGCTTGACGAACTTGGCGATCTGCGGGAGACGATCGAAAAGACAATCGTGGCCGAACCGCCGCTGACCCTGAGCGATGGCGGCGTAATCGCCGAGGGCGTCGATAAAGAACTGGACGTCCTGCGCGATTTGAGCAGGAATTCGAAGCAATACCTGGCGAAGGTCGAGCAGCGCGAGCGAGACCGGACCGGGATTGGCTCGCTCAAGGTCAAGTTCAACTCCGTTTTCGGGTACTACATCGAGATTTCGAAAGCCAACCTGGCGCACGCGCCGGCCGACTACGAACGCAAGCAGACGCTGGTGAATGCCGAGCGGTTTACGACTCCGGAGTTGAAGGAGTATGAGTCGAAGATCCTCGATGCGCAGGAGAAGATCGTCGAGATCGAGCGCCGACTGTTTGCCGAGTTGCGATCGGCGATCGCGGCAGAGGCAAAGCGCATCCGGCAGACCGCGCTCGCGCTGGCCGAGGTCGATGTATTGGCCTCCCTCGCGCACATTGCCGCGCTCCGCAATTATTGCCGTCCGAAGTTCGAGTCCGAGACTGCGGGCGACAATTCGCGGCGCTCAGGCGATCTCGAAATTGTCGAGGGCCGGCATCCGGTAATCGAGCAACAAGAATTGGCCGCGGGGAGCGAGCGCTTCGTTCCCAACGACATCTTCCTGAATTCGTCGAGCCACAACATCATCGTCCTGACCGGCCCGAACATGGGCGGCAAGAGCACGTACCTGCGGCAGGCGGCGCTGATTGTGATCATGGCGCAGATGGGATCGTTTGTCCCGGCACGGTCGGCACGGCTGGGCATTGTCGACCGCGTGTTCACGCGCATTGGCGCCAGCGACAACCTGGCGCGCGGGCGCTCGACGTTTATGGTCGAGATGACCGAGACGGCGGCGATTCTGCACACGGCCACGGCGCGGTCACTCATTTTGCTGGACGAGGTAGGACGCGGCACTTCCACCTATGACGGCCTCGCGATTGCCTGGGCGGCGATTGAATATCTGCATGCGCACGTGCGGGCGAAGACGCTTTTTGCAACGCATTATTTTGAGTTGACGGAACTCGCGGACCAGTTGGGCGGGGTGAAGAATTATCACGTTTCGGTGAAAGAGGCGGGCGGTAGTGTTGTTTTTCTGCGCAGGGTCGAGCCGGGCGCGGCCGATCGCAGCTATGGAATTGAAGTCGCCAAACTGGCTGGGCTACCGAATGAAGTTGTAGTGCGGGCGCGCGAGGTGCTGGCCGAGCATGAGTCGTCGGAGCACCGGCTGACGGAGCGCATTACGCCCGGGTCTTCGGATGTGCCGGAGCGGCCGGCGCAGCTGACGATTTTTACTCCGCTGTCGCAGCCCGTGCTTGAGAAGCTACGCGAGGTCGATTTGAATCGGCTGACGCCCCTGGAGGCGCTAAACTTGCTGGCGGAGCTGAAGAAGGAAATTTAACCGCCGCGGAAAAAGGGGATCGCCGGTGGATGCTCGTGGTGGTCGGCGATGCCCGGCGCGGTAGAGCATGACTAAGATGGCCAGAAATAACAGTTGGTGGCGTAGTTGGGAGATTGCGATCGACAGCGATTGGATTACAACGGGCCTGATGGTATTCCTTCTGGTGTTCTGCGTTTTAAGGTTGGCCCGGGAAATTCATTTTGTCCTTCAGGGTCGCTTCTCTGGGCCCGTGCACCTTCGGGTGAGTTTCTGGGGCATTTGGGATAAGACTTTCGAAGCCATTGCTGCAATCTATTTTTTATTCTTTGCGTTCAAGACCCCGAATGTTATTCCATTTAAGTTTCCGACAGCGGTGAGGTTTGCTTTTGCACTGAGTGGAACCGACTTGGCGGTCTACACCCTGTTGAGTTGTTTGCGTATTTCCGAGACGGTGGCCCATGGGGTGGGTATATGCGGATCAGTTGTGCGCCAGGGCGCCTTAGTGATTTACGTCATCGCCATTGTCCAATGGTTTAGGTCGGTCCTCTACTGGTCTTTCCCAGATTCTCAGAGGATCAAAATCTGATGGCTCGGATGGCAAGGGCTGAGAATGTTGGCCAACTTCTAGTCATCGGCTTCGACGGAGCGGAGATTTCGTCGCGTCTCGCTTCCCTGCTCTCAAGAATTCAGCCGGCGGGAGTAATTCTATTTGCCCGAAATATCACCGGAGCGGAGCAGACGCATCGATTGCTGCGCGAGTGCCAAAAGCACGTTTCGACTCCGCTGTTCACTTGCGTCGATCTGGAGGGCGGACGGGTGGACCGGTTTCGCAATGTCCTCGGGTCGGCACCCTCAGCGGCGGATGTTTTTGCTACCCGAGATCGAAAGCTCTTTCGAAAACATGGGCGGATCATCGGCGAGAACTGCCGGGCCCTTGGATTTAACGTCGACTTTGCGCCCGTGCTGGACCTCGCCTTCGAGGCTTCGCGGACCGTCATGAGTTCGCGGGCGGTATCGGCGGACCCGCGCGAGGTCATTATTTATGTGCGCGAATTCCTCTTCGGATTGCGCGAGGCGGGGGTGCTCGGCTGCGGCAAACATTTTCCGGGGCTGGGCGAAGGCAAGCTTGATAGTCATCATGAGTTGCCGGTGATTCGCAAGGCGCTAAAACAAATGTGGGTGGAGGACATTTCCCCGTACCGAATCCTGCGCAATCGGCTTCCCTTTGTCATGGTTTCTCATGCCGCTTATCCCAAGGTGACCGGCGACGACGCGCCCGCTTCGCTCTCCAAAAAGTGGATTACTGACGTTCTAAGGAAGCGAATTCGATATAACGGAGTGGTTGCCTCCGACGATATGGAGATGGGAGCGGTGCAGAAGTTTGCTCCGATTGAGGAGAGCGTGGTGCAGCATATCCGCGCGGGCGGCGATCTGGCATTGATTTGCCACAGCGAGGAACTGATTACTCGCGGATACGAGGCCCTGAGGCGAGAAGCGGAGCGCGATGCGCGGTTTCGAACTCGCATTGCCGGATCTGCGCGGCGAGTGCGGAAGCTCAAGAAGTTGCTTGCCGCCTCCCCGCAATTTGCAAAGGCATCTTCGCCGACGCAACCCAGGGTTGAACGGCTGACGCGCAGGCTATGGGAGTTCAGTGAGGAAGTTCGTCTGGCGGCCCTGGAGCGCTCCGCATGATTGTTGCCGGCGTAATGAGCGGGACTTCGGCGGATGGGGTCAATGTCGCGATTGTGCGGATCGGGGAGTCTCGATCCGGCAAACTGTCTTCCAGACGCACCCTTCTGCGCGGACAAGAGTGTCCGCGCTTCACCATCCTTGCTCATGACGAGTTTCCCTACCCCGCTGGGGTGCGGCGGGCGATTCTCGCGGCGATGAATGCCGAGGCCGCTTCCGTCGCCAACCTTGCGCGCCTGAATTTTCTGCTCGCAGAACTCTACTCAAATGCGGTGGCGCGGACCGCACTGAATGCTGGCGTGAAGATCGACCTGGTGGGATGTCACGGGCAGACGATCTATCACCAGGGCGAGGCGAAGAGGTTTCTCGGACGCAGGATCGCCGTCACCTGGCAAACGGGCGAAGGCGCTGTAATTGCAGCGCGGTTGCACGTGCCAGTAGTCTCCGACTTCCGTCCGGCAGATATGGCAGCAGGTGGGAAAGGCGCCCCGCTGGTTCCATTCCTCGATTACTTTCTCTATCGCCATGCCCGTGTGGGGCGGATCGCGCAGAACATCGGCGGGATCGCCAACCTGACGGCGATTCCCGCAGGCGCTTCGGCGCAGGACGTAATCGCCTTCGACACCGGACCGGGGAATATGGTCATTGATGGCGTCATGCAGGAGCTTTATGGGCGGCGCTATGACCGTGACGGCAAGCTTGCAGCGTCTGGGCAAGTCGACCAGCGTTTGATCGCCCAGTTGCTGCGCGCACCGTTCTTTGAGCAACGGCCTCCGCGGACCGCTGGGCGCGAGGAATTCGGCCGGGAGTATGTGCGGCGCTTCTTGCGGAGTTGTCACGGGCTGGAGAAGGCTGACCAAGCGGCTACGGCGACCGCGCTCACCGCGAGATCGATTGCAGACGTTATCCGGAGATTCGTCCTACCAGGACATAGAAGCTACCGCGAACTGGTCGTCTCGGGTGGAGGCGCAAAGAATCTGACGCTCATGGCGATGTTGCGCGAGGAGTTGCAGCCGCTGGATCTCGAACTACGATTTTCCGACGAATTTGGCGTGCCGAGTGAAGCAAAAGAGGCGGTGGCATTCGCGGTCCTGGCGCATGAAACCTGGCGTCGTCGGCCTTCGAACGTGCCCTCGGCCACCGGTGCTCGGCGCCCGGCAATCCTGGGAAAGATCTCGTATGCGTGAGCAGCGGGGGCTCGCGCCGCGCCTGGTGCTGCCACTTCTTCTGCTCTCACCGCTACTTCTCTCTCTTCTTTCCTGTTCCCAGCCGCCAGATGCGAATACGTTCGTCATGATCATCGAGAGCAGCCCGGCGAATCTCGATCCGCGCATCGGCGTTGACGCGCAGTCGGAGCGCATCGACGAGTTGATCTTCGATGCTCTGCTCACGCGCGATGAGCATTTCAATGTGCAGCCGGGCCTCGCGGAAAAATGGGAGACGCCCGATCCGCTCACCTGTATTTTTCATCTGCGCCATGGAGTCAAATTCCACGACGGTCGGCCACTTACGTCGCGCGATGTGAAGTGGACCATCGATTCGCTGCTCCAGCGAACAATTCGCAGCACGCGCGCCGCGACTTTCCGATATGTCGACCACATCGACGCGCCGGACGATTACACGGTCGTCTTCCATCTGAAAGAGCCGTTTGCCAGTCTGCTCTGGAATCTCTCTTCGGGCGCGATCGGGATCGTGCCGTATGGGTCGCTCGATGAAGTTGCGCAAAAGCCAATCGGGTCAGGGCCATTCAAGTTTGTCCGAGCCGAGCAAGACAAGGAAGTCGTCCTGGAGCGCAACGACGAGTACTGGGGCGAGAAGCCTCACCTCGCGCGAGTGCGATTTTCCGTCGTGCCCGACACAACCACGCGGGCTCTTGAACTCCGCAAAGGCAGTGCTGACGCAGTCTTGAACGCCTTGACGTCGGACATCGTCGTGGCCCTCGAGAAGAATCCGGCGTTGGCAATGCAGAAATCGCCAGGCACCATCCTTGCCTACCTATCTTTCAATATGCGCGACCCCGTGCTGCGCGATTATCGTGTGCGCCAGGCGATCGCATGCGCCATCGACCGTAAGCCGCTGATCGACTACATCTGGGGCGGCTTCGCGCAGCCCGCCACGAATCTGATCCCGGTGCAAAGCTGGGCCTACGACCCCAACATCACGGCTCTGACTTACGATCCGGAGAAGGCGCGGCAGATTCTCGATGCGGCGGGCTATCCCGAGCACGACGGCGTGCGCTTTCATTTGACGATGAAAACATCGACGGAGGAGACGACGCGCCTGCTTGCCGCTGTTTTGCAGCAGCAACTGCGCGCGGTGGGAATCATTCTCGACATCCGCACCTACGAATTTGCGACGTTCCTCGCGGACGTGAGCAGCGGCGCTTTCCAGGTTTACTCACTGCGCTGGAGCGGCAACGAGGACCCGGACATTTTCGACATGGCGTTTCACTCGCACAACTTTCCTCCGGCCGGAAGAAACCGCGGATACTATTCGAATCCGCACGTCGACGAGTTGATCGATCAAGCTCGCCGCGAGACCGACCAACGCGCGCGGAAAGAGCTCTATTTCAAGGTGCAGGAGATTCTCGCGCGCGAGGTTCCCTACGTGAATTTGTGGTATTTCGACAATGTGCTGGTGCACTCGCAGCGGACACGAAATTTTGTCCTGTCGCCGTCGGGAAACTACAACTTCCTGAAGACCGCAGAGATCGTCGCGCAATGACGCGATTGCGGATTTTAGAACTCAGATTGCAGCAGGAAGCCTCTGTCCTCTTGTGCCTTCCCCGGACGATCTTCCGTGCGTGATACCATCGAAAATTGATCTTTGTGCCGGTTGTCGGACCTTGATGCCTTCCTTCGCAATCACTGAGAACTGACGACTGAGAAGTGAGCACTCTTTGAACATCCTCTTTATAGGTGACATTTTTGGGCGGCCCGGGCGAACCATCGTCAAGGAACGCCTGCCGGAACTGGTGAAAAACCACTCCGCTGATCTTGTCATTGCGAATTGCGAAAACGCCGCCGCCGGCTTTGGCATTACGCCTTCGCTGGCCGAGGAGCTCTTCGAACTCGGCATCGACGTGATGACGACCGGCAACCACGTCTGGGACAAGCGCGAGATTATCGACTATTTTCAGAATGCCGACGGCAATCCGCATAGCCCGGCCCGGCGGTTATTGCGCCCGGCAAACTTTCCCGAAAATCTTCCCGGGCATGGCGTCTACGAAGGTAAGAAGAATGGCGTTGCCTACGCGGTCATCAATCTGCAGGGACGGGTGTTTATGGGCTCGTCCGACGATCCTTACCGGTATGCCGACCGGTTGCTGAAGGAGATCAAAGCGAAGATCATCTTTGTCGATTTCCACGCCGAGGCCACGTCGGAGAAGATTTCTTTCGGTTGGTATCTGGACGGGCGCGTGACCGCGGTCGTCGGAACACACACGCATATCCCGACAGCTGACGAGAACGTGTTGACGAAGGGGACTGCCTACATCACCGATGTGGGCATGACGGGCCCTTACGACAGCGTGATCGGCGTGAAGAAAGAGCTTGTTATTGACCGTTTCCTCAGCGGGATGCCGGCCCGGTTTGAGCCCGCCTCCGGCGATGTGCGGCTTTGCGCCGTGGTCGTGGAATGCGATGACCAAACTGGCCGGGCAAAGCGCATTCAGCGGCTGATGGTTCGGTAATGTAGCTGGCACATTGCCGAGACTCGCCATGGGCCCGCTGTTACCCGCGCAGTTCCCTATCGAGTATTTCACTTGCAAGACATCCCGTGGGCGGCATTCTATAGTTGTAAATATGCGCTGGATACGGGGAGGAGCGTTTTTGCTGGCTTCGTTGGTGTGCGCAGCCGGCAATCGTCTGGCTGCTGACACCCCCGCACCCCCCGCACCGACTTCAACCACAAAGCCGGCCCCTGCTCCGACTCCTGGCCCAGATGCGGGTCGTCCGGCCGCTCAAGCAACTTGCCCAAATGAAGCAGAGGCACCTGCGTGTTCTGCATCAACCCCTGCCGTGTCCACCGCTCCCGCTCCGGTATTCGTGCCGGCTTCGAGCAAAGAACGCAAGGCCGCTCATCGGGCATTTGAGCGCGGATTGAGGGCGCAACAATCCCAGAAACTCGACGAGGCGTTTTCCGAGTTCGAGGAGGCAGCCCGCCTTTCTCCGCAAGACGTGAAGTACATCACCGCGCGTGAGATGACGCGACAGACTCTGGCTTCGACCCATCTCGAACGCGGCAACCAGGACATGCTCAAAGGCCGCTCGGCTGAAGCGCTGGCAGAGTTTCGCACGGCCCTGAACCTCGATCCGCAAAACGAGTTCGCGCAACAGCGGGTGCAGGATGCCGCTGGGCCGCCGCCCTCAAAAGTGGCTGGAACTCCGCAGCTGGTGGCAAAAGAAGACACCATTCGGGTTCGTCCGATTGACCGGATCGCCGATTTTCACTACTCCGGCGACGCGCGCGGCTTGCTGACGACGGTCGCGACAAGCTATGGATTATCGGTCACCTTCGATGACAGTTTTCCAACGCGCCGGGTTCGCTTCGACATCGAGCAAGCCGATTTCGCCACGGCGTTGCGCGCGGCTTCTGCGATAACCAAGAGCTTCAGTGTCCCGGTGGAAGAGGCGGTACTGTTTGCCGCTGCCGATACGGCTGAAAATCATCGACTTCTCGATCGCATGGGAATGCGGTCGTTTTATATTCCGGCGGGTGACGCATCGAAAGATCTTCAGGACGTAGTGAACTCGCTGCGGACTTTGTTCGAGTTCCGCTTTGTGAGCCTGAACGTCGCGGCCAGCACAGTCACAGTACGCGGACCGATGGCAATGCTCGAAGCCGCGACCCAATTCGTCGATCAACTCAGCGCCGAGCGGCCGGAAGTTCTGCTCGATGTGAACGTGATGGAGGTCGATCATACTTACGCGCGGAATATCGGGCTTCATGTGCCCGATCAATTCAATCTCTACAACATTCCAGCGGCCGCATTCGCCTCCTTGAGCGGGCAGAATGTGCAGGATCTGATCAACCAGCTTATTTCCGGCGGCAACATCAACCAGGCCGGCAACCAGTCGATTGCCGCGCTGCTTTCGCAGTTGGGGGGTCAATCGAACGGAATCTTCAGCCAGCCACTGGCGACCTTCGGCGGTGGTCTGACGCTCGAAGGTCTTTCACTTGATCATCTGGCTGCGGTGCTTTCCTTGAACGAGAGCTCGGTGCAATCCTTGCAGCATGTGACTCTGCGCGCGGAACAGGGAAAAGAGGCAACCTTCAAGCTTGGCGCCCGGTATCCAGTGCTGAACGCCAGCTTCGCGCCAATTTCCACCAGTCCTCAGATCGCGAGCGTGATTGGGAACCAGTCCTACACTGCACCGTTCCCCTCGGTCAACTATGAGGATATTGGGTTGACGCTGAAAGCGAAGCCGACCATTCATCACAATTCGGATGTCGCACTCGAGTTGAGCGTACAGATGCGCGCCCTGGGAACCACAAATAACGATGGGATTCCCATTATTACGAACCGCGAATTTACCGGCGGAATTCTGCTCAAGAATGGTGAACCCGCGTTCATCGCGGGAATGATCTCGACGCTGGACCAGCGCAGCCTAAACGGACTGCCGTTAGCTGGACAGATTCCTGGGTTCGGTGTGCTGACTTCCCAAAATTCCAGGCAAAATGAAGAAGACGAATTGCTGATCCTGCTGACGCCCCACGTGGTCAGCGAGCCGCAGCAAACTGATGCTCCACTGATTTGGCTGACCCGATAAGTTACTTTGTGCCGTTTTCCTGCGCTGCCTTTACCTGACTTGCTTCAAATTCCACGACTTTCTTCAGCGTCTCGACGGGTGCTGTGGCGCCGATGGATCGTCCATTGATGAAGAGCGTCGGCGTTCCAGTCACTCCCAGGGACTTGCCGAGCGCAATCGAAGCCTCGATACGGGACTTGGTCTCGGGCTTGGCGGCACAGACGGCGATTTCATCGCCGTTGACTCCGGCGGCGGTAGCAATGGCTTTCAGCTTTTCGTCGACGTTAGCCGCTGTGATGTTGTTTTGATCCTCGAATGTCTTATCGATGAACTTCCATACCGCCTCGTTCGAAGCCCGGCCGACGCAATCCACATAGGCCGCCGCTTTCTCCGCCCAGTTATGCATCGGCAGAGGGAAATTCTGGAAGACGAAGTGAACATCGGGTTCCTGTGCCAACAGCGACTCGACCGCCGGTTCAGCTTTTTGGCAATGCGGACATTGCATGTCGCTGAAATCGACGATTGTGACAGGCGCATTTGCCGGACCTTTGGCTGGGCCGTTAAGAGTTCCCTTCGCCAACTTTTCGCGCGCCTCCTCATAGGGCTTGGCCCCAAAAGGCAGCACGTCGCCGGTGATGGCGTGCTTGCCATCGGAACTCACGAAGAGGCGGTTGGAATTCGCCCCTTGCGGAGTGGTGATGACGATGTTCACTTCCGCCAAGCCGGGGATTTCCGATGGACGGATGTCCTCAACCTTCCAGGTAATAGTCGGATCGTAACCGAACGTCTGAAAGAGAAAGGAATTGACGGTCTCTTCCGAAGGCAGGACGGTGGCCGCAGCGGCACCAGTCGGACTGGCCGCCCCCTGCTTAGCGGGATGCAGCGAAGGTTTGGCTTGTGGCCAACCGAGGTGGGCAAACGTGGCTAGGCAAAATATTGCGGCGCTTGCATTGCGTTGCATAAGTGTCATGGGGATTGGATACGCGTTCCTACGTTTGATTGTTACAGAACAAAACTTGGTTGTCATTTCGGGCGTTCGATGACATAATCTTTGCTCTCTCCTCCAGGCGTCTGTGGCGCCTTTCGACGTGCTCTAAAGACATTTTTTGGGATCACTCTCTCCACAGGTGCCATTCCCACTAACTCTCCGGTTTACGAGGTGGATCGATGAAAGGCCCAATTCTTACGAAGGCGAGCATTAACAATACCATGCGCCAGACCCTGCTCTTTCAGAAGAGCCTATGGTCGGTCATTGCCATCGCCGCGCTGATATCTCTGCATTCTTCTTCTCTTTTTGCGCAAAACGATGTCTTGACCCAGCACAACGACAACGGGCGCACCGGGCAGAACCTGAATGAGACCTTGCTCACCCCGGCGAACGTGAACGTCAATCAGTTTGGAAAGCTTTTTACCTGGGATGTCGACGGAATTGTAGTAGCTCAGCCTCTCTACGCCAGCAATGTGCTCATGGCGGATGGGCTTGTGCATAATGTGGTTTTCGTGGCCACGCAGCACAATACCGTGTATGCCTTCGATGCCGACAGCAAATCGGGCAGCAATGCGGCTCCTCTTTGGCAGGTCAGTTTAGATGATGGAGGAACCACCGACCCCATCACCGATTTCGGCTGCCCCGGCACGGGCTTCAAGGAAGTCGGAATTACCAGTACACCGGTCATTGACGCTGCAAAGACAACCATCTACGTTGTGGCCAAGACCGTCACACCCTCCGGAGACCGGCAGTTCGCCTTGCATGCGCTCGACCTTACCTCGGGCAGTGAGACCCGTGGCGGGCCGGTAGTCGTTACCGGCTCCTATGGACCCGATAACTTTCAGGTCCTTTACCAGCTCCAGCGCCCGGCTCTTCTGCTGCAGGATGGCGTCATCTACATCGCATTCGGGGGAAACGGCTGCGACAAGTATCAATACAATGGTTGGGTTTTTGCCCAGGATGCCCAAACTCTGCAGCAGCGTGGTGTGTTCGAGGTCGCTCCGAACGGCAAGCAGTCCGCAATCTGGCAGGGTGGAAGCGGCCCTTCGGCTGACGAGTTTGGCAACATCTATGTAGTCACTGCCAATGGAACCTATGACGGCCCTGGAGGCGAAAATGATTATGGTGACTCGGTCCTCAAGCTGGCCTGGAACAGCGGCAGCCTTGGGATCCAGGATTATTTCACTCCTGCCGACGAGCAGACTCTTCAGGACTTCGATATCGACTTGGGATCTGCGGGCTCTTTGATTTTGCCCGACCAGCCCGGTGCTTATCCGCACGAATTGATCGCAGGCGGAAAAGAAGGAACCTTATATCTAATCAATCGCGATTCCATGGGCCACTTCAACCCGGGATTCGATGATGTCATCCAATCGATTCCCGGCATTGTGCCCGGCGAACTTACAGGGGTTCCAGTTTATTGGAACGGCAACGTCTACATCACCGGCGACCGCGACTACGTTAAGCAATTCCCTATGATCAATGGAGTACTCGCGGCACAGCCTGCCTCCCAGACAACTGTTCTATTTAGCGGTACCGGTCCCTCCTCCGCCTCGTTGAGCGCGAACGGAAACACGAACGGTATTCTCTGGGTCCTCCAGCACTCCCAACACATTCTTTACGCCTTCGATCCCACGAATCTGGCCACCACACTCTATAGCAGCAAGCAGGCGTTGCACGCGCGCGACGCCATGTCTTTGACAATTCGCTTCGTCACCCCGACGATCTCCAACGGAAAGGTCTACGTCGGCGGAAAGAGCCAGTTCACGGTTTTCGGTCTGCTTCCCCGGCTGTCTCCGTCCGGCGGCAACAATCAGACCGGGGCTCCTAAGCAAGTCTTGTCTTCGCCGCTGACAGTACTGGCCAGCGATGCTTATTCCCACGCACCGATCCCCGGCCTGCCGGTCACCTGCAACGACGGCTCTGCGCGAGGTCTCTTCATCCCCAGCGCAACCCAAACCACTGACAGCACTGGCACGGCCACCTTCCAATATCAGCTTCCGCCTTCAGTGGAAGTGGTGAGTATCACGTGCACCAGTCCAACCACAACCTCGGCTGCGTTCACCGAATACTCGGCACCGGGAGTCCCCACCACTCTTCGAATTGTTTCCGGCAACAAACAGGTGGCGCCTCCCAACACCCTCCTGCCCAGCCCCCTGGTGGTAAAGGTGTTGGATGCGAACGGGAATCTGGTTCCGGGTGTGACCGTTAGCTTCACCGATAACGGTGCGGGAGGCTCGTTCTCGGTACCATCCGCAGTCACCGATTCAAAGGGCAAGGCAACGACTCAGTACACGACCGGCGCCAACACTGGCAAGATTACAATCACCGCCTCGGCGCCTGGAACTAATTCCGTCACTTTCCAGGAAACAGTCCAGTAGAAGAATCGCCAGCCGTGGCGGGCAGGCATTTTGCCCGTCCTTGTTTGCTCGACGCGGGCTCGACCGCGCGGCAAGCTCCAATCTATGTGGGTTTATGATTCCACTTTTGCGGCGATTGGGAATCTCCGCCCATAGCCGAAGGCCTTCGCAGTAATCTTGATCCCTGGCGCGGCCTGCTGCCGCTTATATTCGCTGAGAATGATCATTCGAATTACTCGCTTCACCAAACCGGGATCGTAGTTGTGCGATTCGGAGATCTGTTCCGCCGTGCGTGAGTCTTCCACATACTCTTCGACAATCGTATCGAGAACGTCGTATGGAGGAAGCGAATCGGAGTCTTTCTGATCCGCACGCAACTCCGCCGACGGCGCCTTATCGATGGTCGCCTGCGGAATAACCTGCCTTTTGCGGCTCGAGTTGATGTACTCGGCGATGCGATAAACGAGCGTCTTCGGCACATCCGAGATCACGGCGAGACCGCCAACCATATCTCCATAAAGTGTGCAATAGCCGACCGCGAGTTCGCTCTTATTGCCCGTCGAGAGCACGAGCGCACCGAACTTATTTGAAAGCGACATCAGGATCAATCCGCGCGCGCGCGATTGGATGTTTTCCTCGGTCACGTCCTCAGGTTTGTCCGCAAAGACCGGGGCCAGCGTCTGCCGCGCCGAATCGTAGATCTTGTTGATCGAAAGAATCTCGAAGCGGATGCCGAGATTCGCCGCCAGAGAGCGCGCATCCGAAATCGAGCCCGGCGAGGAATAAGGGCCCGGCATGCCGACGCCGATAACATTCTCGGCACCAAGGGCATCCGCTGCGATGCAGGCGGTCAGCGCAGAATCGATGCCGCCGCTGAGGCCGACGATCGCACGGCGAAAACCACATTTTTGCACGTAATCGCGGGTCCCAAGAACCAGCGCGGCATACGCGCTCGCTTCTTCCCCTGGATGTTCCGCGTGGATCTCCCCGGTAAGCGCCGCAGAATCGAAGAGAATCAGGTCTTCTTCGAACGATTTGCCCTGTGCGATCACATGGCCATCGGGCGCAATCACCAGGCTCGACCCATCGAATACAAGGCTGTCATTGCCCCCCACCTGATTGACCATTGCAACCGGCACTTTCTGGTTGCGCGCAATCGAGGCCAGCATGTCGTGTCGGAATTCGCGTTTGCCCAGCCAGAAAGGGGAGGCAGAGATGTTAAGCACGAAATCCCCCCCCGCTCGAACAAGTTCCTCCACTGGATCGACGAGATAGAGGCGCTTGCTCCAGAATTGCTTGTCGTTCCATGCGTCTTCGCAGATCGTCAGTGCCATTTGTTTCCCGCAGAAGCTGAAGAGTTTCTGGCTGCGTGCGGGGGCGAAGTTGCGCATCTCGTCGAATACGTCATAGGTGGGAAGCAGCATCTTCGACTGGATGAAGTCGATCCGGCCTTCCCGCAATAAAGCCGCTGAGTTCATCACGGACTTGCCGGACTCAGCCTCCGCCGGGGTAACCATGCCACAGATGACCGCGATGCCCGAGGTCTGCGCGGCGATCTGCTCGACCGCAGTGCGGTTCCGCTCCACGAACCACGGGCGTTCGACAAGGTCTCGCGGCGGATAACCGCACACCGCAAGTTCCGGGAAAAGAATGAGGCTGGCGCCCGCGCTCTGCGCCCGCCTGGCAAACTGAACAATCTTGGCTGAGTTGCCGGAAAAATCCCCAACCGTGGGGTTGATCTGGCCGAGGGCGATCTTCACAGGAATAGTCTAAATGTATCGCGCGCGAAGGATTTAGACATTTAATGGTCGCATCATTGAAAACCCGAATTGAGCAGGTGACAGCGGCACCTGCAACAGCTCAATGACTAAATGCCTAAATGACTCAATGATTCAATGTCCTCATTCCGTCGGCAACCAGTTCGGCCCCGGATCGCCCCCCGGAGGCTCAGGCGTGGGTTGTGGCGCGTACACCGGAGTCGGCGAGGGGTTTTGGCGTGGAGTATCTGGCGTGTCTTCTCCGGGACGGCGCAGAGTCGGCGCGTTACCGGACGGTTGCACTTTCTTCGCGGCCACCGTCGTATCGTCGAGGTTCACCTCTTTTTCGACCCGCACCACCTTCTGCCCGTCCACTTTCATGGTTTCAACCCGCACTACTTCGTCGCCGACGAATCGGACAAAATCCACGTCCTCCGGCGGGGTTCCAAAAATCCACTCTTCGTATGCCGTATCTCCGTCCTGCTCCCGCAGCCGCTTTGGTGGGCGGCCCTTTGCGTAGATCACCATCTGCTGGTTCATTCCCACAAGAACATGGTGATTCTGAATCGCTTCCTTCACTTTCGCCGGCACGCTCTCGAGATAAGCCTCCAGCGGCGTCTTGGAATCGAAATCAAAAACCGGCCACAGCAGGTCCTTTAACTCCGGCCCGGTCATTTCCGGAACGAACTTGTCGAAGTATAGATCGACATAGGACCCACGAGGATTGCCGGGCTGCGCCTCTCCACCCGGAGTGACCGTTGTCGGCTGCGAGCCCTGAATCTGAATGTGCTGATACCATTTTTGTTTCTTGACCGGCCCACCGTTAATCTCGAACCGGATGAAGTTGGATTTGATGCTGACGTCGCTGATCCGCGCCTGGTCTCCAGGCTTCACCGCCGGACCCCACATCGCCATTAACCGCTGCAGCTCTTCGCCACTCGGAGTTATGCTCCCATCTTTTATCTTCAGCCCCGTCTTCCCCATCGGGAAATTGGTTCGGATGTAAACCAATTCCGCGTTGAACGCGTGGAGAATTTCCTCCCGCGTCTTGGCGGTCATGGGTTGCTGAGAAGCGGGCTTAGACGGCACGGTTGGAGTTGGGGCGCAAAACGCTAGCGGCGACAAGATCAAGAAGCCAAGCACGATCGATCTGCGAAAGCCGGAAAATGGACGGAAAGAGCGGAAAAACTGCATAAAACACCCCAGGCCCACGCCAGCATTATAGTCCCGCTGGCAGGCCGGGCGCACATTCGATGTTCTAGCTCGAAGTGGAGATGCCCATGGAAATCTCCAGACCCTGGCGCGCGACTTTCAGCGGTAGCAAGCCTCCTCCGGCCCTAGAAATTGCCTTCGAGACGGATTCTTGCGCACCCTCCTCGATCATAAGAAGCACACATCCGCCCCCGCCCGCGCCGCAAACTTTCGCCGCCCTCCCGCCGTTCTTTCCCGCGACCGCAATCAGTTTGTCGATCAGAGGCGTAGTAATCCCCGGAGCATTAGTGCGCCGCAGCTTCCACTCTTCTCGCAGCAGGCGGGCAACATCTTCCCAGTCATGCCGCAAGAATGCCTGGTGCATGTCGCGGGCGATGGCTGCGATGTTTTCAAAGTTTCGGAAGACGTTCCTGTCGCCGTCGATGTGGGCCTTAAAGACCTCCCAATTGTTGATGCCGGACTGGCGCGGAGCCCCCGTATAGGCAAGCAGGAAGCGGCTATCGATCTCTTCCGGCGCGACCGGAACCGCCGCCCGCCGCACCCCGTCGGGATCAAGATGAATCGCGCTAACGCCGCCGTAGAGCGCCGGATAGTAATCCTGGCAGCCCGTAGGCACGCTGATGATCTGCGCTTCTATGTTCTGCGCAATGATTCGTAACTGCTCCAGATCGTATTCGCGTCCGGTGAATCGAGCTAAAGCCGCGCACGTTGCAATCATGAGCGCCGAGGAACCAGAGATGCCGGCTCCTGCCGGCGATTCGGAGTTGGTTTCAAGCCGCAGCCCCTGTTCGGGCGCAAAAAAACGCAGGCAATACGCAGCCAATGGATGCCGGAGTTTGCTCGCCTCATTCAACGCTTCAAGATTGGCAAATGTCTCCTCGCGGCCTGTGTCCAGCGAGCGCAATTCGATGCGGGAGTTCGGGAGCGGCGTGATGCGGCAGGTCGTCAGGATTTGTAGCGCAAAGTTAAGCGTAAGCGCGCCCGGATGGAAAAGATAAAGCGGCCACAGATCGATCGTGCCACCCGCGAGATCGGCGCGGCACGGAGCATGCGCCGTGATCGTAGGTCCAGCCGCTGCCGAGGACTTCTTGGGCATGAAAGGCTGTTGTATCACGGTTCGTGCAGATTCTTAGTGACGAACCGCACACCAGGGCGGCTCTAATTTGCTGGCAGCAGCGCTTTGGTCGCGGGTGTTCCTGAATGGTTTGGCGTGCAGGGCGTGCCAACTCACCACTTCTTCTATTCAGCGAGGTTCCAACGCGGCAAGCGCTGCCTGCAACTCTCCAGCGTTCCGGTAGTCTTCGTCGTTTTCCGTGATGAACTCCAAACCATACCGGTTTCCGTCGCGGTTGCGCACAAAGCAACGGAAGCTCATGCGCCGGTCGGAATAAGGCAAGGTGAACTCGACTCCGACCTGACCGTCATTCGGAAGATCGCTATCTACGGTGACTGCCAACCCGCCGGCGCTGATATCTGTGCCCTGCCCCTTCCATGTCACAACCTTCGTCGGACCCTGAGTTGTGACCCGCACCTGCACGGTCATGCCGACGTAGTACCGCGGCCAACGCCGCTGCGCCACATAGTCGATTTCTTCTTTTAGCGGCGCGGCGCTTTGGCCGCAGGCCTCACTCATCTCCAGAGCGGAATTCGCAGGACACTCGTCAGACATCGATCACCTCGACTCCCTGCCCAGCTAAAGGATCAGTTTCAACGATCTTGCCGAAACATCGCTGTGACAGGCAACAGGACGGCGGCACGTCGGTAACGCCGCACACGTTACCTCAAAATTCTGCGGCTGATTTTTACCCGCGCTAGTCCTCTCACTACGTGCTGCGATAGTTGCCGCCGTAGTCACCGCACACGCACATGTGACCCGCGTCACCGAGCAGCCGCCCGCGTTTCCCTATTGTGAAATTGAAATTCAATTTCATTTTCATGTTCCGGACTCATACATACCATCCGGCAGGGCAAGGGAGCGATCTCAGTGAAGCGTCACGGGGACTTTTCGCACATCAGGCATACGGCTGTTCGCTTTGGAATCTTCTTAACCATCTTCTTGATTAGTTGCACAGCGACATGGGCCGAGAGCCCGGCCAGCCTGACTGGAACCGTTATCGATCCAAGCGGAGCCGTTGTCGCTGGAGGGACCGCGGTTCTCACCAATCTCGAAACGAATGCTGTAGCAACGGCGACCACCGACGGCAGCGGTTCATTCGCCTTCCCTGCTCTCGCACCCGGCCCCTACGGCCTCATGATCACGGCGGGCAGCTTTAAGCCCTTCGAGCAGGAAAATCTTGTTGTGGCGGCGGGCATTCCCGTCAAACTCGACATAACACTCAAGCTCGAATCCTCCAGAACCACAGTCGAAGTTTCCACGCAAACACTTTACGTCGATATCTCCAGCACTCAGATGGGCGAGTCCATTGAGGCCGCCAAGATGGCCACCGTTCCGCTCAATGGCCGCAGCTTCACCGACGTGCTCGCAATTCAACCAGGGGTAGTTCCCGCCAGTTCCGCGCAGCCGAATGCAGTCGTTATGTCCGGATGCACCAGCACGCCTCCTTCCGGTGATATGAATCCAGGCAACATGTCCGTCAGCGGCCAGCGTGAGACGGCCAACGGATTCAGCGTGAACGGCAGCATGGTCGAGGAAGATTTCAATAACGGCACAGCGGTCCTTCCGAATCTCGATTCCATTCAGGACCTGAAGGTGCTCACCGGCGACTTCGACGCCGAGTATGGTAACTTCAGCGGCGGCCAAGTCATTCTCGCGACCAAGTCCGGCGGCGACAAGCTTCACGGCAGCGCCTTCGAATACGTACGTAACACATCGCTCGACGCCCGCGGTTACTTTGCCTCCGAGCGCGCGCAGTTTGACCGCAATCAATACGGCGGAACGCTGGGTGGCGCCATCCGCAAAGGCAAGGCGTACTTCTTCCTCGACTATCAAGGCACCAACATGACGCAGGGGCAAGAGACCGGCAATATCATCGTGCCCAGCCTCGCCGACCGCGAGGGCAATCTCTCCGACCTGACAAAGCAGCTCACGGGCACGGTCAGCAGCGACTACTGGGCGGCGCAGCTCTCCCAGAAACTCGGCTATTCGGTCACGGCAGGCGAGCCTTACACATCTGTATTCCCAAACGGCGTAATTCCGCAGACCGCATGGTCGCTTCCGGCGCAGTCTCTCTTGCAGTACATCCCAACGCCAAACTCCGGCACGAACATTTTTTCCAGCGCAGCGGAAAACGAAACGCTCACCGACAACAAAACCGCGGCCCGTTTCGACCTGAATACGCGTTTCGGCGCGCTCTCCGCTTACTACTTTTTTGACCAATACTCGATGGACAATCCCTATCCGACTGGCCAAGGTGGCGCGAACGTGCCGGGCTTCAATGCCACCTCCGACGGTCGCGCCCAACTTATCAGCCTCGGCCTAACAAAATCCTGGGGCGCGAGCACAGTGAATGAAGCGCGCTTCAGCTACATGCGATTTGCAAACGTGATCGGCCAGCCAGTTGGCGGCGTCGGACCATCGTTGGCGTCGCAAGGGTTCATCGAAGGCGAAGGAACGCTGGGGATTGTTCCGCTGAACCCGGGCATCGAAGGTATCGAAAACGTCGCCTTCAACGACCTCACCATCGGCGTCGACGTCACCGGCGAGCGCCAGACGAACAACACCTATCAATGGAGCGATACCTTTTCAAAGATCAAAGGCAAGCACACGCTGAAAATCGGTGGCAGCTTCCACCTCGACCAGGTCAACATCGACTCCAACTCCATCAACAACGGCTCGTTCGTCTTCCAGGGCACCGAGACCGGCTCCGACTTCGCCGACTACCTTCTCGGCATCGCCAGCACCTACGAACAGGGCGACGCCAGCCGCTTCTACATCCGCAACAAGTACATCGGCGCATTTGCGCAGGATAGCTGGCGCATCCGGCCGAACCTGACGGTCAACTACGGCATGCGCTGGGACGTGCTGCCTCCGTGGCGCGAAAAATACAATCAGCTGCAAACCTTCGTCCTCGGCCAGCAGTCTGAGGTCTATCCCGGCGCGCCGGCGGGAATCGTTTTCCCCGGCGACCGCGGCATTCCCAACACCCTCGCTCCCACCGACTACCACAATTTTGTCCCGCGCATCGGCATCGCCTACTCGCCCGCGGATGAAGACGGCCTCATTGGCAAGCTCTTCGGCGGCGCGGGCAAAAGCAGCATCCGTGCGGGCTTTGGAATGTTTCACAGCGCCTACGAAGGCCTGTCGGCCGGAATCATGAGCGCCTGCGCCCCTTACGGCTACGATTACGACAGCACGGTCGGGCACCCGCTCTTCAACGAGCCATTCGTCTCCGCGACTACTGGCCTCAGCAACGGCCAGCCCTTCCCTTCTCCGATTCCGGCATTTGGCGCGTCCCCTAGCCATCCAAACAACACCGTCGATTGGTCGAAGTACACGCCAATCACCGGCGACCCCGCCTTCTACTATCGCAACACCTCGCCTTATACGGAGAGCTACACGCTGTCTGTCGAACGCGAACTGAATCCGGCCACCTTCCTCAAGCTGAGCTACGTCGGAGCGCAGGCGCATCACCTGCTCGTGCTCACCTCCGCCGATCCCGGCAACGCCGCACTCTGCCTGAGCGTCAGCGAACCGGATCAGGTCATGCCGGGCACGCCGACCTGCGGCCCATTCGCGGAAGGTGGCATCTTCACGCGCGCCGACGGCACCCAGGTCCAAGTGCGTGGCCCATTCGGGTCGTCCTTCGACGGCATCACCTATCAGAAGACGATCGGCTTCTCGAACTACAACGCCTTCGAAGTTTCGCTCCGCCACAACAGCCGTTCGCTCGAAGTGATGGCCGGTTACACCTATGGGAAATCACTCGACGACTCATCGAGCCTCTCTGAGCCGGTATATCCGATGGGCGCGGCGCTAACGAAAGCTATCTCGGCTTTCGATCTCCGTCAGAGCCTCGTCGTCAGCTACAACTACCATCTGCCATTCGCGCGGCTCATGCGCGCCAACAATCGCTGGACGGAAGGCTGGGCGCTCTCCGGCGTAACCCGCTTCGCCACCGGCATGCCCGTCACGCTCTTCAATAACACCGACAGCTCGCTGATCGGCAGCATGCCAAACGGGATCAACAACAACGGTGTCGACACTCCGTATTACCTGCCGGGCAAACTCAATGTGAACACCGACCCGCGCAACGGCAAGCCGGCCTTCAACACCGACCTCTTCCCCTCGGACGTTACTCCCTATCTCGGACAAATCGGCAATGCGCCGCGACGTTTCTTCTACGGCCCGGGGCTCTCAAATTTCGACATGGCCCTGCAGAAAGAGTTGACCCTGGTCGAAGGCAAGACCGTCCAATTCCGCATGGAGGCCTTCAACGTCTTCAACCACGCCCAGTTCTTCGGAGCCGCGGCGGTCAACGGCAACATCAGTAGCGCTGGCTTCGGCCAGTTCGTAAACGCCGCTTCGCCACGGCTAATCCAGGTCGCGGCGCGCTTTACTTTCTAGCAGAAAGCGAGGGCCCTCATACCTCCCGTGGTCCTCGCGGTTCTCTGTTCCTGGTCACGTGCGCTGGGGTACTTCGGTAACGGTCCCCTGTACCTTAAGCACCTGAGGTAACCCATGAGAGCACCCTTAGAATGAAACTGACCGGACCAGCTTTCCCCCCTCGCTCGGGCCGGCCGGACGCCACTTTTGACGCTGAATCTACCTATTCCCGCGCGCATTCCTCTGCTCTACGTCATCCTTGGCGTCCTGCTCGCCATCAGCGTTCTGCCCATGTATTTTTACTCGGCGCAGATCGAGGAGATGAACCGCGAGCGCCTCAAGACCAACGAAATGCTGCTGCAGAACACGGTCACCCGCTCGTTGGCCGACGACATCTCTCAGCACCAGGAAACGCTGCGCATGATGCTCGCCAACCTGTCGTCTTCGGTACAGGTAGAGAGCGGCAATGACCTGGGAGATCAGCACATTGAGACGCCAGAACTGCGAGCACTACTCGAAAATTTCGTTTCGTCCTCAACCGACATCGCCTATGCAAGCTTGCTGAATGCCGATGGCAAAGGCGTCTCCGCCGGCCGCATCGATCCAGACGCTTTCTTGCAACGCGAACTCGAGCGCGCCTATCAGGCCGCCCGCGAGGGACGCGTCTATAGCGGTCAGCCGCTCATGGTGGGCTCGGGGAAATCCGCCAAAACCGTCATGCTCGTCAGTTCGCCGATCATGTATGGTGGCCGCTTCCTGGGGATGGTCGGGTCGGTTGTCGATCTCTCATACCTGATCAAGCGATTGCAGAGCGTAACCCTGAGTGGACTGATGCCGTATGTCGTCGACAGTCAGGGCCGGCTCGTGGCCGCGGCAACGCCGCAGTACGCCACCGGCCAGGACATGACGCACTTTGAAATTGTCCGGAGTTTCGTCGATGTCGGTTCCAAAGCACAGCTCGCTGCGACGCGCGAATTCACTGTCGGCAAGGACAAGAATTCTCAGATGATGCTCGGCACCTACAGCCCGGTGACTACGCTCGATTGGGCGGTTGTGGTGCAGAAGCCGCGCGATGAAGCCTATCGCGGAATCTACGAAATGCAGCGCACCGGGCGCCTGCTGGCATGGCTCGCGGTGTTTGTCAGCGTGGGCTTGAGCATCCTCTCTGCGCGGCGCATCACCAGCCCGCTCCAGACTTTGACTCAATCCAGCCGCGCCATCGCCCGCGGAGACTTCTCGCAACGCGTCCACGTCAAGACTCGCACCGAGATCGGCGAACTCGCCACTACCTTCAACACCATGTCCGAGGAACTCGAACAGTTCGTCGAGGACCTCAAGCGCGCCGCGGAAGAGAACAAAGCGCTGTTCATGGGCTCGATCCAGATGCTCGCCGGCGCGGTCGACGAAAAAGATCCCTACACCCGAGGCCACTCCGACCGCGTCACAAAATATTCGCTGATGATTGCGAAAGAGATGGGACTCGACCCGGCCTTCCTCGAAATTCTGCGCATCTCCGCGCAACTTCATGACGTCGGCAAGATCGGCATCGAGGATCGCATCCTGAAAAAACCAGGCGCACTCACGCCGGAGGAATTCGAGATCATGAAGACGCACACCACCAAGGGTGCGAATATTTTGCGCCCTGTGCCGCAGTTACGCGAGATGCTGCCGGGAATCGAACTTCACCACGAAGCCCTCAACGGCCGCGGCTATCCCTATGGCCTGAAGGGCGACGAGATTCCATTGCTGCCTCGCGTTATTGCCGTCGCCGATACCTTCGACGCGCTCACCACCAATCGTCCGTATCAGAAGGCATTCGATCCGGTCGAGGCGGTGCGCATCATCCGCAACCTGTCGGGCCAGCGCTTAGATCCGACCGCGGTAAACGCGCTCCTGGCAGTCTTCCAGCGCGGAGAAATCCGTCTGCAGAAGCAACTATCAGACACGGCTACACAACCAGTCACCGTACAAGTGCCGCTTCCCACTCCATCGTCGCCGCCCGATTCGCTCACGGTTGAAACTACCCGGACCTAGGAATTTGCAATTTCCGGTTTGTGATTTGTAATGTGTAAACGCACACCAAGCCTTCAGCGCACATCCGCCCGTCGCCAGGGTTTTCAATTACCAATCACAAATTACCAATTACAAATTCTCTTATAATCAAAACGAAATGATTCAAACGTTATTTGGCAGCCTCGACGAAGAAAAAAAGCCGAGTTTTATAGAGCGCATGAAGGAGGCGGTCTCGCGCACCCGCGAGAACCTCGCCGAGCGCATCGAGGAAGTCGTTTCCATCGGCAAGGAGATCGACCGCTCCACGCTCGACGATCTCGAAGCCACCCTGATCGGCGCCGACCTCGGCACGACAACGACACAAGAAGTTCTCGACAAACTCCGCGACAAGGCTGACCGCAAACAGATTAAAGACGTTGAGGAACTCAAGCGCCTGCTCAAAGAAGAACTGCTGGCGATCTTGACCGCAAGCCCAGTCCGTCCGGTGGCCCGTGTCGATGCCGCCCCGGAAGTCATTATGGTTGTCGGAGTAAATGGCGCAGGCAAAACGACGACGATCGGCAAGCTAGCCCAGGTCTTCCGAAGCCAGGGCAAGACCGTGATAATGTGCGCCGCAGACACCTTCCGCGCCGCCGCCATCGAGCAACTCGAAATCTGGGGACAGCGCACCGGCACCGAAGTCATCAAGACCAAAGCCGGCGGCGATCCCTCCGCCGTCCTCTTCGACGCGCTGCAAAAAGCGGCCAGCCGAAAAACCGACTACGTCATCGTCGACACCGCGGGCCGCCTGCACACCAAGCAAAACCTAATGCAGGAACTCGAAAAGATGAAGCGCACCGCTCAGCGCATCGTTCCCGGCGCGCCGCATGAGACTTTGCTCGTAATGGACGCAACCACAGGCCAGAATGGCCTGCAGCAGGCCCGCCAGTTCACGCAGTCGGCGGGAGTGACGGGCATTGTTCTAACCAAGCTCGACGGCACGGCCAAAGGCGGAGTGGTGGTGGCAATCTCGCGCGAACTGGGGCTGCCCGTGCGCTTCGTCGGCGTCGGCGAAAAGGCCGGCGACCTGCTCCCATTCGACGCTAAAGATTTCGTGGATTCCCTCTTCAATTAGTGGCAAACTGTCGGGAACCGCAATGGGGCCCTTTCGACGAATCGAGGGCAGTCATGAAGAACCCGTCTTTCCTCAAGCGCCTGCTTGACCGCATCGCACGCCTGTGGCGTAAACCTGAACCAGAAGATCCCTACGCCTATCGCACCGCGCCGTTGCGCCGTCCCCCGTTAAGCCGTAGCGGAGCAGCCGTAGCAGAACTCGACGAGGAATAGACCTGTAGTTGGTGTGTAGGGTTTTTACTTCTGCAATCTGACTTCTGAAATCGCCGCCCTAGCCTAGTCCCGTCCGGCTGCGATAGTCTTGATTGTTCCGATGGCATCCGACGAACAATACATGCGGCGCGCGCTCGACCTCGCGCGTGCTGGCATCGGCCTCGTATCACCCAATCCCGCCGTGGGCGCGGTCGTGGTCGAACCGGGGGGCACCGAGGTCGGCGCCGGCACTCACACCTACGACGGCATTAAACACGCTGAAGTCATTGCGCTCGAAAAAGCCGGCCCACGTGCTCGCGGCGGCACACTCTATCTCAATCTCGAGCCCTGCTCCCACCAGGGACGCACTCCTCCCTGCGCCGAGGCTGTGATTTCCGCGGGCATCGCACGCGTAGTCTGCGCCATGCAGGATCCTAACCCGCAAGTCTCAGGGCAGGGCTTTGCCAAACTGCGTGCCCACGGCATTCACGTAGATGTTGGCTTGCTCGAGGCCGAAGCGCGGTCGCTGAACGAAGGCTTCGCCAAATTCGTCCGCCGCCGCATCCCGCTGGTCACGCTCAAAGCCGCGATGACACTCGACGGCAAGATCGCCCCGCCTCCAATTGGCGCCAATACGACCAGCCTGCGCGTTCCCGCCGAGATCGCAGCCGGCGGCTCGACCGGAGGCTGGATCACGGGCGAGATCGCGCGCCAGCATGTCCACGTGCTGCGTCACGAAAACGACGCCATCATGGCAGGAGTAGGCACCGTAATTGCCGACGACCCGCTGCTCACTGACCGCAGCGGCCGCCCGCGCCGCCGCCCGCTTCTGCGCGTTATTCTCGACTCCTGGCTGCGGATGCCGACCACATCGCGTCTCGTGAAATCCGCACAAGGCGACGTGCTCGTTCTCTATTCCCAGGCCGACGAAAAACAAAAGGCGGAACTCGAACGGCTAGGCGTCCGCACCGAGAAAGTAGGCGCGCACTCCGACGGCCGCCCGAACCTCCCCGACGTCATGCAGCATCTCGCCAAATACGACGTCACAAGCGTCCTCATTGAGGGCGGTTCCACGGTCAACTGGAATGCACTGTCGTCAGGAGTCGTCGACAAATTGTTTCTCTTTTATGCGCCAAAGATTCTCGGCGAGGGATCGGTGCCATTCGTGGCCAGTCCGGCTGAAGGACACACTCACGTCATGTTAGGCGCTCGTCGCCTGCGCCTGCATCAGTTCGGCGACGATTTCGCAGTCGAAGGCTATTTGCGAGATCCATATAAAGAGCAGTCGTGATTTTCGCAGTATGTTTTATGCAGTCATTCGTATCTGGGGGGCTTCATGTTTACAGGAATCGTTGAGGAAGTCGGCAAAATTGCAAAAATCGAACAGCGCGGCGAAAACCGCCGCATCACCGTCACGGCCCAAAACACCCCCAAAGAACTCGGCACTGGGCACAGCGTCTCCGTGAGCGGCGTCTGCCTGACGGCGCTCGACATCACCCCAACATCCTTCTGCGCCGACCTCGCCCCCGAAACCTGGGAGCGCACCTCCTTCTCGCGCATCCATGAGGGCGCCAAGGTCAATCTCGAACTCCCAATGAAAGCCGACGGGCGTTTCGGCGGCCACGTCGTTCAGGGACACGTCGATGGCGTCGGCAAGCTCATCGACTTCGAGCGTATCGCCGATTCCGAAAATTTCTGGCTGCACATCGAGATCCCTTCGGATGTGGAAAAGTACACAGTATTTAAAGGATCGATCTGCATCGAAGGCATCAGCCTCACCGTCGCCAAGCTGGAGAAGAACCGCTGCACTATCGCGATCATTCCCCATACCGTCGAACTCACCAACCTCGGCTCTCTGAAGCCAGGGGACCCGCTCAATCTCGAAGCCGACGTCATCGCTAAGTACGTCGAGAAGATGATGATGCGAGGCGAAAGCTCGCTGACGGTAAACGAACTGGTCGCCCAGGGATTCTAAAACCTGTAGATTCCAAAATCCGTATCAACTCAAGTTACTAACACGAAGTTAGTAATTACGTTCGACTTCTAGTGAGCGCCACGTTTCATTCGCATGAAACAAATGTAACGTCGTGCCCGATCATATTGCACCATCGTGACTTCGCCCCGTAACCTCATTCTCACCAATTGACACTTCAGCTTGTCTTCCGTTCGCGCTATTGTCCTTCCGCTGTAGCCTAGTTCCTCCCCCGCGCCCGAGGGTCTCTACAGGAATCCCAGTATGGAGAAACTCCATGAACTGCTTAAGCCGTGCCCTCTCCCGCAGTTTGTTGTTCGCCCTGGCAATCCTGCCGCTCTCAACCGCCTTGTACTCCCAGGACTTCAAAAAACAAACCATCTACCAGATTGTTACCGACCGCTTTTATAACGGAGATACTTCCAACGATAACCCTTCCCAAAGCTCCGGCCTGTTTGACGGCACCGAGACTAACTGGCACCTCTACTGGGGTGGCGACCTCGCCGGTATCAAGCAGAAGCTGAGCTATCTTCAGTCCATGGGAGTTACCGCCATCTGGATATCCCCGCCCGTCGACAATCTCAATCTCAACATTCCCGACGGCAGCGGAAATCCCACCGCCTCCTATCACGGCTACGGCGCCCGTGACTTCATGCGGATCGAAGAGCATTTCGGCAGCTCGGCCAATGACTGGACCGCATTCGACGCTCTGGTCAGCGCCGCCCACGCCGATGGGATCAAGATCGTCGTCGATTTCGCCCCCAACCACTCCAACCCGGATAACGGCGGCGAATACGGCTCCCTCTACAACGCGGGCACATTCATGGCCGCCTGCAACAACGACTCCGGCGGAATCTTCCACCACAATCCCGACATCAGCGACTTCAACGACCGCTACCAGATCCAGTACTACACGCTCGAAGACCTGTGCGACCTCAACCAGGAGAACTCCACCATCGACTCCTACCTCAAATCCGCGCTACAGCAGCTCCAGCAGCACGGTGTAGATGCCTTCCGCATCGACGCAGTCAAGCACGTCACCTGGGGCTGGGAATACAGCATGTCCAACGCCGCCTTCACTTATGGCGGCAGTTTCTTTTTTGGCGAGTGGTATCAGAATTGGGGCGACCCGCTCTATCACGACTCCTACAAGTTCGCGAACAAAAGCGGCATCTCCGTTCTCGATTTCAATGTCAACCAGGCGGTGCGCGATGTCTTCGCCAGCAACAACAATTTCTCCGAACTCGACAATGTCGTAAATTCCGAAGATTCAAACTTCACATGGCAGAACGATCTTGTCACCTTCGTCGACAGCCACGACGTGCCTCGCCTGCTTAGCGTCAACAACAACACAAACCGCCTGATCGAAGCTCAATCCTATGTGCTGACCACCCGCGGCATTCCGGTCGTCTACTACGGGGACGAGCAATACATTCACAACGACACCAGCGGCGGCGGCGATCCCTATAATCGCAACCAAATGAGCGGCTGGAGCACCTCCACCACTCTCTATCAGGTCATCAACAAGCTGGCGGGCCTGCGCGCCGGCAGCAATGACGCGCTCGGCTACGGCTCCTACCAGCAACGCTGGATCAACAACGACGTCTACATCTACGAGCGCAAGTTCTTTAACGATGTCGTGCTTGTCGCCATCAACAAGAACGACACGACGGGCTACTCGGTCACCGGGCTTAACACCGCTCTTCCCTCGGGCAATTACACGGACTATCTCACGGGCCTGATGAGCGGCCCCGGAATCACTGTCACCACCGGCAGCGGCGGAAACAATCCCGTAGCGAGCTTCACCATGCCCGCGCACTCGGTCGCAGTCTGGCAATACACCAGCACCGCTAGCGCGCCGCAGGTCGGTTCGATCGGTCCCACCCTCGGCCAGTCCGGCGTCAAAGTCACCATCGCCGGCAAGGGCTTTGGCTCGAGCACTGGATCGGTATTGGTCGGCACAACTTCAGCCACCATCAATAGCTGGTCGGCCACATCCGTGACCTTTACCGTCCCTAATGTCACCAACGGCGTCTACAACGTGACGCTGAAAAACTCGTCGGGAACCGCCGCTAATACAATTCAATTCACAGTTCTCACAGCGAAACTTATCCCCGTGACCTTCACCGTCAACAACGCAACTCCGACCAGTCCCGGCGACTACATCTTCCTGACCGGCAGCACAATCGAGTTAGGAAACTGGGGCACAACCTGGGACACCGCCATCGGTCCGCTTCTCGATCCCAACTATCCCAACTGGTTCCTCAATGTCTCCGTTCCGGCAGGCACAAATATTCAATTCAAGTTCATCAAAATTGCCGCGGGCGGGGCGGTCACCTGGGAGAACGGCAGCAATCACACCTACACCGTTCCAAGCAGCGGCGAAGGATTCGTGAACGTGAACTGGCAGTATTGAATGGACTTAACTGGAATCGTTTGAATAGGGGCCGGCCGTGCGCCGGCCCTTACTTTTTGCAATCACCTAGGCTTCAAGTTTCAATTCATCCAGTTCGAGGAATTCCTGGATGATCGGGTGCCTCGACTGTTCCATCTCTCTATAGCTCCCGAAGAAGATCGCCTCGGCCTCGTGCAGGAACACCAGCCGGTCTGCCAGCTTTTTCGCCAGCCGCATATCGTGCGTGACAACAACGGATGTCAAATGCAATTGCAACTTGAGGCGCGCAATCAGATCGCCGAGTAAATTCCCCATCAGCGGGTCGACCATCGTCGTCGGCTCGTCATAGAGCACGCATTCTGGTTGCGCCGATAGCGCCCGAGCAATCGCCACCGACCGCTTCATCCCCGTCGAAAGGTCCGACGGCAACATCTCGCGCATCTCCTTCACGCCGACCATCTCGAGCAATCCGTCGACCACCTGAAAAATCTGGTCCTCCGAAAGCTCGCGCTTCTCGCGCAGAGGGAACGCAACGTTCTCGCCCACCGTCAGCGAATCGAACAACGCCCCGTTCTGGAAGACCATCGTAACTTTCTTGTGAATCTCCTCGAGCTGCGGCTCACTGTAGTTGGTAATGTCCTGCCCGGCAACAATCACGCGGCCCGAGTCGGGCTTGAGGAATCCCATGATGTTGTGCAGCGAAACCGATTTGCCCACGCCGCTTCGTCCCAGAATGCACACCATCTCTCCCGGAAGCACTTCAAAGCTGACGTGCTTTAGCACCTCGCGGGAACCAAATGCCTTGGAGACATCCTTGAATTCAATGTAGGGTGCAAGCGTGCCGGGCGTAGGCGTGTTCGCGGCCATGGGCTAACAGAATGGCATGAAAGGCAGATTGCGCTCAAGGATTAAGATCCACACGATTAAGATCGGCGGCCCAGCGCCAATCGTCAGGCGTGTTGACATTGAAGAAATCCCGTTCGGAAAAACCCGCCGCGGTGAGGTCCGCGTCCGACACAACATAAATCGGAATGCCCGCGAAAGCGGCGTCGATCTTGTAATTCCCTGCCCTGATCGCCTTTTCGGCAACGTCTGCGAAGGCAGCCCGATAAACGGCACAAAGCGGCTGAAGTCCCCGACGAGTTCTGGGAACGGTAACTATGGCGGTTGACTCTGAAGCTTGTTGAAGAAGAAATGCCAGCAGATCGCCGGAGACGAAGGGCATGTCCACAGCCAGCATCAGATTGAGCTCGGCAACCGATTGTGCGAGAGCCGCATGAATCCCTCCCAGCGGACCACAATTAGGGAAGACATCGGAAATAGCGCGCCCGTAACCGGAGTAGATTTCTTTGTCTCCCACAATCGTGACCTGGCCGCAAACCTGTCTCAGCTTCCCTAGCCCACGCGCCAGCAGCATCTGTCCCTCGAACTCCAGGAACGCCTTATTCCTCCCCATGCGCGAACTCTTCCCTCCTGCTTGCAGAAACGCGGCACATGAGGGCTGAGGTTTGCCGAGCATTACGGTCCGAACAAAGCATAGCGTATCGCCCTGCAAAGAGAAGCCCCATCCAAGTTAAGCTCGGATGGGGCACTTGTTGAAGGCGGTAATGTGCGGCCTAAAAGATCTTCTTGAACGCCGCGAACAAAAATCCAGCCAGCACCATCGATGCGGGCAACGTCAGCACCCACGCCATCGCCAGATTGCGCACCGTGCTCCACTGTAATCCGGAGCGGTTCGCCGCCATCGTTCCCGCAATGCCCGACGATAGCACGTGCGTCGTACTCACGGGCATGCCGTACCAGTCTGCCAGTCCGATCGTGAACATCGCGGTGATTTCGGCAGCGGCACCCTGGCCGTATGTCAGGTGCTCCTTGCCGATTTTTTCGCCAACCGTCACCACGATCCGCTTCCACCCGATCATGGTTCCGAGGCCAAGCGCCAAGGCAACCGCAACCTTCACCCACGAAGGAATGAAGCGGGTCGCCCCGTCGACGTGTTTTTTATAGTTGTCGAGCGCAGCCCAATCGGCGGTGCCAATCGCCCCAGCCTGAGTTTTCTTCATCAGCCGCAGGCTCTCGCTCACCACGTACATATCGTTGCGGAAATTGCGCACGCGGTCATTCGGAACCTTGGCCAGTTCACCAAACAGCACAGTCTCGTTGCCGATGTCGGTGATCAGCTGGCGCAGGCCAAGCATGGTGTTCGGAGTAAATTGCTTGGTGCGAATGTAATCTGTTAATTCCTCTCGATCGTCGGCAATGACGGCATTGGGGCTAACGTATTTGCTGACAATGGTCGCGGCCTGTTGCGAGACCGCAATAAAGTCGTCCGAGTCCTTGCGTGTAATGGCGTGGTTGAGTGCGTAGGCCGTAGGCACGGTACCGACCAGGATCAGCATGATAAGTCCCATGCCCTTCTGGCCGTCGTTCGATCCATGCGCAAAACTCACGCCGGTGCAGGTGAGAACAAGCAATCCGCGGATCCAGAATGGAGGCGGCTCAGCTCCAACCGGCGCCTCATAAAGCGCGCGATTCTTGATCACCGCTTTCATGAGCCACAAAAGCAGGAAGGCGCAAATAAAGCCGATGAGCGGCGAGAGCAGCAGCGACTGCCCTATCTTCGTAGCCTGCGCCCAATCGACGCCGCTGGTTCCTGTACGCGCCGACATCAATTGGTTCGCAATTCCGACGCCGATGATCGAACCGATCAGCGTATGCGAACTCGACGCGGGCAGGCCGAAGTACCAGGTTCCCAAATTCCAGATGATAGCCGCCACAAGCAGAGCGAAAACCATGGCGAAGCCGGCTTTGCTACCAACTTGCAAAATCAATTCCACCGGCAGCAGCGAGATGATCCCGAAAGCAACCAGACCGCTCGAGGTGAGAACTCCCAGAAAATTCCAGAATCCGGACCAGACGACCGCAACATGCGGCTCGAGCGAGTGCGTATAAATCACCGTGGCGACGGCGTTGGCAGTGTCGTGGAAACCGTTGACAAACTCGAATCCCAACGCGACAAGCAGCGCGATGCCCAATAACACATAAGGCATAATCGGGCCCGAGCCGACGGTCGAAAGATCGGACAACAAGTGGTAGCCCGCGTAAATGAAGCCAATCAGCACTACAATGCCGAAACCGATCATGCCCAGCTTGCCCGGGCTCCGGGACATTTTCGAATCGAGTACAGAAGACGTTGCCTGTGCTGTCGTTGCCATAAACGTTCCTTTGTGAAGTTGGGGTTAGGACTAAAGCGAAGGCCCCCACCGAGCCTCCTGAGAAGCAGGAAATATACGGAATGATTGTTACGGAAATGTGAATGCGGCCCTTAGGAATCGCCTGATTTTTGGCTATATTCCGCCCGGGGTTGCGTGCTGCGCTTTGAATGTGAGATCACTGATAAGTGTGGCGCGGACATTCCCGTCCGCGGGCAGCACCTACGGCGGAAATGCCTCTAGCGGTCAGCAATGTCCCCGCCACACGGCTCATCTATGCCAACGTTCGCTGCCATCGACATCGGATCAAACTCGGTTCGCCTCAAGATCGCCCGTCTTCACGCCGGCCACCTCAAGGAGATCCACGAAGACCGCGAAGTCACGCGCCTCGGCGAAGGCGTCTTCTCCAGCGGCTTGCTCGCGCCTGAAGCCATGTCGGAAACTGTGCGCGTGCTGCGGCGTTTCAACCGCTCCATCCAGGAGTGCGGCACCGACGCCGTTCGCGTGGTCGCCACCGCCGCCCTCCGCGACGCCCGCAACTCCCACGCCTTCCTCGAGTGGGTACGCTCCACCACCGGCTGGACCATTGAAATCGTCTCCGGACTCGAAGAAGCCCGCCTGATTCACCTCGGCATCATCTCCCACGCCCGCCTTGGCTCGTCCAGCGTTCTCCTCGCCGACCTCGGCGGCGGCAGTTGCGAACTCACTCTCTCCCGCGAAGGCAAAATCCGCGACACCGTGAGCCTCCCGCTCGGCGCCGTCCGCCTCACCGGAGACTTCCTCAAGCACGACCCGCCGCGTAAGGGCGAGATAAAGCAGTTGCAAGGCTTCGTCACGCGCGAAATAGGCCGCATTCAAAACCGCGTTCGCGCCGCCCGCGTCGGCACAGTCATCGCCACTTCAGGCACCGCCGCCGCCCTTGCCGGCGCTGCCAGCCACCTCGCGCGCACCAACCGCCGCAACATCCCAATCACCCGTGAAATGATGCGCCGCATCGTGAAGCTGCTCACCCGCATGCCCCTCGAGCAGCGCAAGAAAGTACCCGGCATCGGCCCTCGCCGCGCCGAGATCATCTGCGCCGGCGCGGTCGCCTATGCCGAGTTGCTGGAGCGCTGCCACCTTTCCGCCTTCCGCTATTCACCCCTCGGACTGCGCGATGGCATTCTCGCTCAGATGGCGGCCGAAAACGATGGCAGCACGCGCTCCGGCCGCGTCATCGAGTCGGAACGCTGGGAGTCCATCAAGCGTGCCGTCGAGCACTACGGCGTCGATATACATCACGCCCTCCACGTCCGCGAGATCGCCCTGCAGCTTTTCTCCGCCCTAAAGTCGGTTCACCAGCTTCCGCCCGAATATCGCGAATGGCTCGGCGCGGCGGCCATGCTCTACGAGGTCGGCGATTACGTGAACCGCAACGGCCATCACCGGCACACGTACTACATCATCGCCAACTCAGAGATTTTGGGATATACACCGCAGCAGCGGAAAATCATCGGCTCGATTGCGCGCTATTTGGGAAAATCGCGTCCCACTCCCGGCGACGGCCCAATGAGCGGCTTAAGCCCCGAAGATCAGGAATCAGTGAAGAAAGCCGCAATGCTGCTGCGCATCGCGCGCGCCGTAAACATCGGCCGCAGCCAGTCGGTCGCTCGTATGGGAGTTTCCGCCCGCAACGGACGCGTCTCAATGAAGCTCGCCGCCCGCGGCAATGCCAGCGTCGATCTTGAAGTCTGGGCGATCGAAAAAGACCGCGCCTATTTCCGTGAAGTCTTCGGCCGCGAGCTTTCCGTCGCCGCCGTGTGAAGCGTTCGCAAGATCCGTGGCGTAATGCACCAACTGAGCGAGCCGGCATTGCGCCGCATCTCCACCTTGGCCACCGCTCCCTTTTTCAGTTCGATCACCGCCTCGCACCCGGAATCCGAAATTACGCGTCCAAGAAAATCACGCAGATTCGGATTGTGCCCGACCAGCATGATGCCGTCCTGCCGCGCATATTTCTCCAGCATCTTCTGAAAGTCGGCGAATCCAGCCTCAGGCCGCAGGGCGTTTTCCTTCACCAGCTTGCCCTCGTGTCCCATTTCGTTTCCCACCAGCGCCGCAGTCTGCATAGCCCGCTTCAAAGGACTCGTAATAATGACATCCACCTGCACTCCAAGCGCTGCCAGCGCACGCCCAATGTATCCGCACTGCTCGATTCCGTCCTTGTCGAGCGCGCGCGATTCGTCCTTTTTGGCGCTCGTGCCGAGCTTCCGTTGTCCGGCACTGGCGTGCCTCAAAAAGTAAACAAACATGTCGAAAGCCTATTCCTCTCCGATCAGAAATTTTTCCTTGATGTTCCCTGGATGGGATATCTGCCGTCGCAGTGCGGGTGCAGGAATATTCTCCGGCGACTCCTTCCCCTCCGCCAGCGCGACAAGAAAATCCTGTGCGCTGAACGCGGCCCGGCCTTGTGGCGGCCGCTTGCTGCGCCCCGAAGCACTTTGCCACGACCGCAGATACCGCCCATCTTTCTGCAGGAATCGAGACTTCACATTGTCGGCAAGGTAAGCCGCGAGAATTTCGTGCAGCACGCGCCCGCGCAGCAAACGGTCTTTCAGCGGAAAAAGCACCTCCACCCGCTCGTGTAGATTGCGCGACATCCAATCCGCACTCCCGGCGTAAACCTCCGGCTCACCGCCATTTTCAAAACAGAAAATCCGGCTGTGTTCCAGAAACCGCCCCACGATGCTGCGTACACGAATCCGGTGACTCACGCCTCGAACTCCCGGCCGCAGCGAACACATCCCGCGTACAATCAAATCGATCTCCACTCCTGCCTGCGACGCGCGATACAGCGACTCGATCATCTCCTTGTCGACCAGCGAATTCATCTTCGCGACAATGCGCGCCGGTCGCCCCTCCCGGGCATGTTCGGCCTCCCGCTCAATCAGCCCCATGCAGCGTTCCGCCAAATCGAGCGGCGCCACCATCAGCGGCCCGTAATCCACGTGCTCAGCATAAGCAGTCAAAAAGCTGAACACATCCTGCACCGCCGCGGTAATCTCTGGATCGGCAGTCAGCAAACTCAAATCCGTATAAAACCGCGCCGTCGACGCGTTGTAGTTCCCCGTGCCCAGGTGCGCGTACCGTCGCGTCACGCCGTCAGGATCCCGCCGCACCAGCAGCGATAGCTTGCAGTGCGTCTTCAATCCGACCAACCCGTGAAATACCTGCACACCCGCATCTTCCAGATCGCGCGCCCAGCGGATGTTCGACGCCTCGTCGAAGCGCGCCTTCAGTTCGACCACCGCCGTGACGTCTTTGTGCGGGGCGGCCTCGATCAGCGCCGGAACGATCAGAGAATGTTCGCTGGTGCGATAAAGCGTCTGCTTGATCGAGAGGACGTTATCGTCTTCGGCCGCCGACTGGATGAAAGAAATCACCGAGTCGTAGGAATCGAATGGATGGTGCAGCAAAATATCGTGCCGCCGCAATTCCTCGAAAAGATCGCGCGACTTGGCAGTCAGCCGCAGTTCGCGAGGCACAAATGTCCTGAATTTCAGCTCCGGCCGTGCCGTCGTTTCATACACATTCATCAACCGTGACAGATTGACCGGCCCGTCAACCGGGAAAACTTGCCACGGCTCCAGTTCGAATACTGTGCGCAGCCGCTCGATGATCTCCAGGTCGGCTCCCGACTCGATCTCCATCCGCACCGCATCGCCCTTGCGCCGGTTGTGCAGTTCCGCCCTCACCGACTCCAGCAGGTTCCGCGACTCTTCTTCCTGCAAATAAAGATTGCTGTTGCGGGTGACGCGAAAGGCCGCTGACGAAACAATGTCGTAGCCCTTGTACATCCGCGTTGCATGGTGCACCACGAGATCGGCGAGAAAGATAAAGTCCACCGTGCTCTGCGAAGGCACGCGCACCAGCCGCGGCAAGGCGCGCGGAACGGTTACCACCCCCGTATACGTGAGCGACGACCGCCGCCGCCGGCGCAGCAGCAGCGCCACGCACAATGCTTTGTTGATAACTCTCGGAAAGGGATGCGCCGGATCGACCGTCACCGGCGTCAGCAGTGGATCCAACTCCCGCTCGCAATACTCCTCAACAAACGACTGGGCCTCACCATCCAGCTCACTGATGCCAAGCACCCGAATTCCCTGCTCTGCCAGTTCCGGACGCAGGCGCTCATTCCAGCACGAATATTCCTCATCGACAAACTTGTGCGTCGCGCGATTGATCAACTCGCGCTCATCCACCATCGTTAATCCGCCGGAGGTGATGGCATTCTGCCCGTCTTCCAGTTGCTGCAGCAATCCGCCCACACGTATCTCAAAAAATTCATCCAGATTGCTGGCGCTGATGGCCAGGAACTTGACGCGTTCGAGCAGCGGATTCCGCGCATCCTCCGCCTCCTCCAGGACGCGCCAGTTAAACTTCAGCCACGACTCCTCGCGATTCAGGAAAAGCGAACGTCCGTTGCGGGCTGGGACCTTTCGAGCCATAGGTAGAAAGCCGACTCCTCCGCTCCTTTAAACTGCCTTCCACTTGCGGGGCTCACCCAACTAAGGAGGGATGTCCAGAACGGCAGGAGATGATCGTTGCTCGATTCCTCCCGGCTCCCTGGGCCGGCGAAATCGCATCATCATGCGGCTATCCAAAGTATACCAAGACGCAAAAAGGCGCCGGATATCACCGGCGCCATGCGTATGAGACGGAGCTGGCAGCGTCTTTCCCCAGAAGAAACGGTCCCGCGCCGCTGCCCGCGCGGGACCGGGCTTATTACGGCAGGTAATACCGGAACGAGCTGAACACCATAGTGTCAAGGCCGCCCGGCTGCAAGCCTCCGCTCCCAGCCGCCAAACCACCGGTTCCCGACCAGGTATTCCGTGAGACGTAAGAGAACTGGTTGCCGTACTGGAAGGTTCCCCGAGGTCCGGTGTAGAACTTATACCAGAACCCGGCCGTTCCCTCGATCAGAGCGCGCGTATCCCCGACGCAATTGGCCAGCGTTCCGGGCGTGAAGCCGCCAGAACCTGGCGCTACTTCCGTGCGGCAGCCCGTGTTGTTGAAGGATGGCGCGCCATAGCCCACATTCTTGTTCTGGATAGTGTCGAGCGCATAACTGCGTCCTGCGTACTCGACTCCGCCATAACTGTAGATCGTCAGTTTCTTGGTCTTGAACTCCAAGGTACCGAGGCCATGCAGATTCTTAATCAGGTGAATCGTGCCATCCGGATTGATCGACGCATCGGAGAGTCCGCCGGGGGCGTAACGGCCAACGCCGCTACCGCCGAAGCCCTTCAGACCAAAGGTGACGTGCTTGACGAATGTCCAGCGCGCGCTGGCACCCACACCGCCGCCTTCCTTCGACGCATTGTGAGCGCCGGAAGACGTGGTCGCACCCGTCTGCGTGCAAATGGGATTCTGCGTAATGTTCTCCACGCATGGAAAGACGCGGTCGGTAAATCGTGAGGCGATACCGTAGGCCTCATAGTGTCCGAAACCGGGATCAAAAGCGATTTTCGCGATGATGTCCGGCGCGGGGTTGAAGGAGTACGTCGTCGCACTGTTGTAGCTCTTACCGTCGCCACTTTGGCCAAGCAGGTAGTTGCTCACATTCGTGTGAGTGGTGAGCGAGGCTTGGGGGTTTTCGATCGAGAAGGCGACGGCAACCGCACCACCAAAGCTCTTCGTTACGCGCAGTCCCCACTGGCGGGCAAAATCGAAACCGACGTTATAGGAGGGGTCAATTGTTTTAGGCCGCACATCGTTCGTCTTGCCCATATCGTCATCGGGCGCAATCCCCTTGGCGTCTTCTGTCGCAAGACTCCAGCTTTGCCCCCCGAGGAAACTAAACCCATTCTTGAATTTTGCCTGCGCCCACGCTTGTCTCAATCGCAGCGTGTAGCCATTGGTCGAGGTTGAGGTCGAAGTTGTGCCTGCGGACAGGAAATCAGCCGAAATATAGCTGGACAAATCGACATCGCCGAGGCGTCCGTCGACAAATGTCGTGATCTTTGACTGGCGGCCCGATCCAAAGAATTCCGGAATCCGGCTCTGCGATGCCCCTGGCATTGTCAGGTTGTTGTACGGCGTGGCAACGTCGGCCGACAACGCCCTTGTCCGATACACAAATTCGCCGGCGGCGTAACCGCCGGGAGTGATATTGATGCCGCGGAAGCGGATCGTGATCGGGCTCTCCATCTGCTTGTTGTAAACCTCAATCTGCGGATCCTGCACCATCGCCGGCTCCGCAAGGTTCATAGCAGCGGGCTGGATTGCATTCTGCACGATCGGAACGTTAATGGCCGACAGCCCGGAAGACTTGAGACCATTGAAATCGATCAGCAACGCTCCGACTGTCTGCTCTTGCTTTGCCACTCGCAACTGGGCCGAATCGGCCTTGGCGGACGCCGCTTCGGCCGCATTCTGCGCCTGTTGCACCGCCTGGTCTCGCCGCCGCAGTTCATCCTGCAGCGCTCGAATCTGTTCTTGTGCCGCCGCCAGACCATCTTTCAAGACCTGAATATCAGCCGCCGAAACACCGGACTGGGACGTTGACGCAATGGCTGCGGGTTGCGTCGTCGCCGCATTCTGTGCCCTTCCCATGGCGGGCACTGCCACCACGGCCAGAGCGATGATAAACAGCTGCTTGTAGCGTTTCATGGGTTTCGAGTCCTCTCCTTCGCTTGTGGGATCAATGGCGCCGGTGTCAAAAAGGGGAAGCCCCGGCGCGCTTCAGATCTATAATGTCTATTATAGTACTAGACTACATAGACAATCTAGCAATTCAACTGCCGCTTCACCTTCCTGCTTCTTGCCTGTAACTGATTGATAAAACTGGAACTAGAGTTTCCCTGGAGAGCGTTCGCCATCCGCCTGTGCAATTGCTTTCGCTTTCACGGCGGTACTTTTCACGGTCATAGCATGTTTCGTACACGGCGGCCTGCCAGTCTTCCGGGCTACATCCATTCTTCGGCGGTCGCCTCTTGCGGCTTTATGAAACAAATAAAAAAGCCGAGCTTCTAAGAGCTCGGCTCTTCGTACATTGGTCTACGTCCTTCTCGCGTTCTGACCGCTACTACCGATCTAGTGCACCTGTTGGATCGTCGCCTTCACCTTCTCGGCTACATTCGCCGGTAGCGGCGCGTAGCTAAGTTGTGTTGTCATCTTCTGCCCGTCCGTCACCATCCAGTTTAGGAAATCCGCAATAATCTTCCCCTTCTTCGGGTCCTTCGACTGTTCCGGAATCAGCAGCCACGTAAAACTGGAAATTGGATACGCCGTCTTCCCCGGCGCATTCGTGATCGAAACTCGGAAGTCCGCCGGCATGGTCTTCACCGACGCCGCCGCTTCCGTCACTCCATCCAGCGAAGCCTTGATGAAGTTCCCCGCCGCATTCTTTACCGATCCAAATGGAATCTTGTTCTCCAGCGCATAGATCAATTCGATGTACCCGATCGATCCCTGCAGCTGCCGGATCTGACCCGCCACGCCTTCATTTCCCTTGCCGCCCAAGCCCACCGGCCACTTCACCGAGGTTCCCTTACCCACGCTCGACTCCCAATCCTTGCTTACCTTCGAGAGGTAGTCGGTAAAGATGAACGTCGTGCCGCTGCCGTCCGAGCGGTGTACCACGATGATGTTCTGGTCTGGAAAGTTCACGCCGGGGTTCGCCTTCGTGATCGCCGGGTCATTCCACTTGGAGATTTTTCCCAGGAAAATTCCAGCCAGCGCCTCCGGCGTAAACTTCACTTCCCCGCTCACGCCCGGCACGTTGTAGGCAGGCACAACCGCACCCAGCACGGTCGGAATATGAAACAGCTTGAATTTCGCCTCTTTGAGCTGCTCATCCGACATGGGACCGTCGCTGGCTCCGAAATCCACCGTTCCGTTGATCACCTGCCGGATGCCGCCGCCGCTGCCAATCGATTGATAATTGATCTGCACATCCGGATGCAGTTTGTTGTATTCGTTGAACCACTTGGAGTAAATCGGATAAGGGAAAGTTGCGCCCGCTCCGTTCAGAGTTGTGGTCTCGCCAAATACCGGCACGGTCAGCGCAAGGACCGCCAACAGCAGCGCAAGGCGTCGTGTCACAGGAATCCTCCTCGATATGTTGTAGATGTCTACAATCCCGGTTCTAGTGGCCAAGTATTAAAGAACTGTTACAGTGTGGTGAATTTCTGATGAACGGGCAACTGAAGATAAGGAGTTAAGTGGCCTAGCCGGGCACATCGCGGCTCCCAATTCCGTGACCAACAATACTCGCAACAGCCAGACCTGAAGGCTGGCAACTCGCCCTTAGCGACTGGCGATTTTATCCAGCCGCGCCAGTTCCTTCGCGAAGAGTGGATTTTGTGGAAACTCCTGCTCCAACCCAAGCAGCGTCACGCGCGCCTGCGCCGTGTTCTTGTCCCGCACGTACGCAATCGCCAGCAAAATGCGCGCAAACGGCGCCAGCAATTTGCCCTTCTCAGCGGTCGTCTGTAGTTCGGCAATGCCGCCCTGTTTGTCTCCCTGCACGCCGCCCATGCGCAAAATCCACCGCACCGGCGCCGACATGGACCCGATAATGTACCGGCTCACTCCGCTCGCAAGGTGCGCGTCGTAACAGGTTGGATCGGCGGCCAACAACTGGTTCGCCCAGGCCGTCGCCTCCTTCGTGTAATGCAGCGATGCCAGGTTCTTTTTCTCGATCAAGGCGGCAAAGTCCGACCGCAGTCCCGCGGCCAGTGTCATCGCCAGCAGCCCATCGCGATCATGCGCGTCGCGCGCCAGTCTGGTTTTTGCCAACGCCTCGGCGCGATCGAGTTTTTCTTCGAACCGCTTTTTCTGCGCCGGATCGGCCTCATACTTCTTGCGCGCCGCAAACACCGAATCATCTTCGTAAAACTGCGCTTCCAGCACACCCAGCCGGTTGAACTCCGAAAAAAGAATTCCCGCCGCCTCGCTTACCGGCCCCATCGGATTCTCCGGGTTCACCTTCTCCCACGCCTCGAAGTCCCGCTGAGCCCCGCCAAAATCCAGATCATAAAGCCGCCTGTAGCCGTCCCCCAATGCAACCTGCGGCACATCGGCCCGTGCCCCCCTCGGGCCCAACAAACACGCGCAAACGCACACTAACCCAACCACGCACCTTTGAATCTGCGCCGGCCAATGTTTTCGCGAATCCTGTTTCCCACCCCACATATCCAAGCTTAGATGCCAATGTTGCCGCCATCGCCCAACAGTTGCAAGCAACAAATGTCAAATTCTGGCAAACTCAATCGCGAAGGTTTCCACCTGTGAACCAAGAAATCAGCTACGCCCCGGGGTGGCCCGGTATCGAACCTCGCTGGACCTCCAGCGCCAAGACCGGCATTGGCACCGCGCTCAACCTGCACAGCCGTGTCTGGTTCACGCTGAGCCACGGCATCCTCAACGAAATCTATTTTCCGCGCGTCGACCAGGCCTGCACCCGCGACTTCGGACTCCTCGTCGCCGACGGCCGCGATTACTTTTCCGAAGAGAAGCGCCATTGCACCTTCGAGCACCTTCCCGTCGAACCCGGCGTCCCCTCCTATGAACTGATCAACACCTCCATCGACCGCCGATACCGTATCGTCAAGGAAGTCCTAACCGACCCCTGGCGCAACGTCGTCCTCCAAAAAATTCGCTTCTTCCCCCTCAAAGGCTCACTCTCCGACTACAAGCTCTTCGCTCTCCTCTCCCCGCATCTCAGCAACTTCGGCAACGGCAACACCGGCTGGATCGACAGTTACAAAGGCCGCGAGATGCTCTTCGCCCAACGCGAGTTCTGCGCTCTAGCCGTAGCCTCCTCCGCTCCCTGGCGCAAACGCTCAGTCGGATACGTCGGCTACTCCGACGGCTGGCAAGATGTCTCGCAGAATTTTCAGATGACCTGGCAGTACGAGCGCGCCGAAAACGGCAACATCGCGCTCACCGGAGAAATCGACCTCGCCGCCTGCAACGGCGAGTTCATCCTCGCCCTCGGCTTCGGAGGAATCTGGGCCGAGGCCGGCCAGCAAGCTCTCTCTTCCCTGCTCACTTCCTATGACCGCATCCGCGACGACTACATCTTCCATTGGCGTCACTGGCAAAAAAGCCTGAAAAAGCTCGACGCCCAGCCGCGCGAAAAAGACCTCTACCGCGCCAGCACCGCCGTCCTCCGGTCGCACGAGTCCAAAGATTTCCTGGGCGGCATCATTGCCAGCCTCTCCATCCCCTGGGGCTTCAACAAAGGCGACGAAGATTTAGGTGGCTACCATCTCGTCTGGCCGCGCGATCTGGTGGAGAACGCCGGAGGCATGCTCGCTGCCGGTGCGCACGACGATGCTCTCCGCGTCCTCCATTACCTCGAAGCCACACAAGAAGCCGACGGCCACTGGGCCCAAAACATGTGGCTCGATGGCCGCCCCTACTGGAACGGGCTCCAGATGGACGAGACCGCCTTCCCTATCCTTCTCGTCGATATGCTGCGCCGCGAATCCCCGCGCTGCTTCGAAAACGTTCGCCGCTGGTGGCCCATGGTCAGCAAGGCTGCCTCCTTCATCGCCCAAAACGGCCCGGTCACGCAGCAGGATCGCTGGGAAGAAGACGGCGGCTACTCGCCCTTCACCATGGCCGCCGAAATCGCCGCGTTACTCATCGCCGCCGACTTCTCCGACGAAATGGGTGAGCCCCGCCGGGCCGAGTTCCTGCGCGCCATGGCCGACAGCTGGAACTTCGCCCTCGAACGCCGCACCTACGCCATCAATACCGATCTCGCCCGTCAGGTCGGCGTCGAAGGCTATTACGTCCGCATCACGCCCCCGCCCACCGCCGACGGCGCTTCGCCCCTCGAAGGCTTCGTCCCCATCAAGAATCGTCCCTACGGCCCAGACGCCCGCGCCGTAGAAATCGTCAGTCCCGACGCGCTAGCGCTAGTGCGCTTTGGCCTCCGCGCCCATGACGATCCGCGCATTCTCAACACCATCAAGGTTCTCGATGCGCTCCTCCGCGCCACTCTTCCAACCGGCCCCAACTGGTATCGCTACAACGGTGACGGTTACGGAGAACACGAAGACGGCTCGCCCTTCGACGGAACAGGCATCGGGCGGCCATGGCCTTTGCTCGCGGGTGAACGCGCGCATTATGAAATCGCCGCCGGCAATCACTCCGCCGCGGAAGCTCTGCTCACGGTAATGGAGAATTCCACTGGTACAACGCACCTGATCCCTGAGCAGGTCTGGGACAAGCAAGACCTTCCCGAGAAAGAACTCTTTGCCGGCAAAGCCTCAGGCTCAGCCTGCCCGCTGGTCTGGGCGCACTCCGAGTACATCAAGCTCCGCCGTTCGCTCCAAGACGGCAAAATCTTCGACCAGCCTCCGCAAACCGTCCGGCGCTACCTGGTCGAGCAACACTCGTCCGGGTATTACAACTGGCGCTTCAACAACAAACCCCGCTCCATGCCCTGCGGCAAAAAGCTGCGCGTTCTAACCATGGAACCAGCCCTAGTCCACTGGACCTTTGACAACTGGGGAACAAGCAATGACGGAAATACGCAACCGAGCGGCTGGGATCTCGAATATCTCGATCTCCCCTCAGACAGACTGGTAACGGGAAGTCAGATCATCCTGACGTTCTACTGGAAAAATCAAAGCCGCTGGGAAGACCGCCAATTCACAGTAACGGTCGAGTGACCGATATCCCGGACGTTGAGTCGTGGGCGCGCGGATTCTGGGTGGCCCAGCGGTTTACCGCTGCGATAAACAGGCATCTACTGATCTCGGGCTTTAGGGGGAAGCGTGGTCAATGCTGGGAGTAAAACAATCCATCGAGTCCACGAAGTTCGCTTCATGCTTATTCCATGCCTTGGCTTAGGCTCAAGACCCGCAACAACGCCCCCCCGCAGCCAACCGCAATCGCCAGGAACAGCGCCCCGATCCCGCGCGGACCTATAATGACCCACCCACCGCCAAACAAAGCAGCATAGACCATGGCACAACCCAGCACCCAGCAAGCCAGATTCCGTCCAAGGTCGCGGGTAGGCGTCACTTCAGGCACCAGCCGAGCGATCGGTCCCCAGCCACCAACATGCGGCCGAACCTGCCGATAAAAATCCAGCAGTAAAGCTTCCGGCTCCGGCGACGTCAAGAAAGTTACAAGCACCCACACCAGCGTAGTAACGGCAGTAGTAGCCAACGCAGTCTTGGCAAACAGGACGGGAGCATTCCCCGAAAATGGCGACCACCATCTCAGCGCCAAGGTCGATGCAAGCGCGGTCGCCATGGCAGAAATCTCGCTCCACGCATTGATCCGCCACCAGTACCAGCGGAGCAAATAAACGCCACCGGTGCCGGCCCCAACTTCAAGAACAAACTCCCAGCCGGACCGGATCGAAGCAAGCTGCGCCGAAACATAAGCCGATACGATGACGAGCAACACAGTCGCCAGCCGCGAGGCATTCACGTAATGCGCATCGCTTCCATTTTTCTTCCAGAACCGCCGGTAAAAATCTGCCACCAGATACGACGCTCCCCAATTGAGTTGAGTGGCAAACGTCGACATGAACGCGGCCATGAATCCAGCAACAACGATCCCGCGCAGCGCCGGCGGCACGTGCTGCGTGACCACCATCATGTACCCAGCTTCAGGATGCTCAAGCCGCGGATAAAGTACGATGACGGAAAGCGCGGTCAGAATCCAAGGCCAGGGCCGCAAGGCATAGTGAGCGATGTTGAACCAGAGCACCGAAAGCAATCCGTGACGCTCATCCTTGGCGCTGAAGATGCGCTGCGCAATGTAGCCTCCGCCTCCAGGCTCCGCCCCCGGATACCAGAATGCCCACCACTGCAACCCAAGGTTGACAAGAAACGTAAGCGCAGGAAGGGTCCAAAGCGCCTCCGAACTTAAAGGCCGCGAAAAATCCGGAAAGAACGAAGTCGCATCGCCTGCATTCGGAGTCGCAGCCCGCAGAGCCGTAAGCTGCGAGAGCAGCGCGCCCATTCCTCCGCAAGCGCGCACCGCAAAATAGGCAACGCCAATGACAATCGACATCTTCAGCACAAACTGAAAGAGGTCAGTCCAAAGCACTCCCCATAAGCCGCCCAGGGCAACATACAGCCCAGTAAATGGGATCAGAAAAAAGACGCAAACCATCAACGCGCCGCGATCGCTAAGCCCCAGCGTCGTCGCGACAATCGTCGTCATCGCCTTCGTCACCCACCCAAGAATCAGGCAGTTCATCAAAAGCCCGAGATAAAGCGCGCGAAAGCCCCGCAGAAAAGCCGCCGGCTTCCCCGAATATCGCATCTCGGCAAACTGCACATCGGTAAGCAGACCGGAACGCCGCCACAATCGGGCAAAGAGGAACACAGTCATCATCCCGGAAAGCAGAAACGACCACCACAGCCAATTCCCGGCGATGCCCTGCGAATAAACCAGGCCTGTGACAACCAGCGGGGTATCGGCGGCAAACGTAGTCGCCACCATCGAAGTTCCCGCCAGCCACCAGCTCACGCTGCGTCCGGAAACGAAGTAATCATCGACGCTCTTTCCTGAACGCCTCCGAAAGTAAAGCCCCAGCCCAAGCGTGATGAGGAGATAACCGGCTATCGCCGACCAGTCAAGAATGCTGAAGTTCATGGATGCGCCAAGGATAATTCACCGCTCCACGATCGAGAAGTCGCCCTTTGGGTTCCGTCTCTTTGCTAGACTCTCCTTTTCCCGAGGACCCGATGCGCATCTTCCATCCCTTTGCTATCGTCGTCATAATGGCCGCCATTATCCAAGCCGAAACTCTCCCCTCGCCGCAAGCCATCACCGACCCCAAACAAATCACCTCAAAGCCCGACGCGCGCGTCGAAAAGAATCTCACCATCGAAAAGCTCTACATGACCCGCCAGGTCGGGCGCGCCACATGGTCGCCCGACGGCAAAACCGTAGCCTTCGTCAGCAATATGAGCGGCCGCAACAATATATGGACCGTCCCCTCCGACGGCGGCTGGCCAATCCAACTCACAGTCAGCGACCAGCGCCAGACCGCGTCCACATGGTCCCCCGACGGCAAGTGGATCGCCTATATGTCCGACTACGACGGCGACGAGCAGTGGGACATCTTCCTCGTCTCGCCGAAAAACGGGCAGGTGGTGAACGTCACCAATACGCGCGAGATCGCGGAAGAAAGTCCCGCGTGGTCGCCCGACGGACGCTATCTCGCCTACATGGTTAAGCCGAAAACGTCGTCCGTCTTCGAAATCGACGTCTACGACACGGCCCTTCGCGACGTAAAGCACCTCACCACAGGCACCGCGAAAGACCGCATGAACGTAAGTCCAATCTGGTCGGCAGACGGCAAGTTCATCGTTTACACGCAGGAGCAAGCCAAAGGCACGGACTCGAACATCTACATGGCCGAAGTCGCCACCGGCGAGAGCACGCTCCTCACGCCGCACGAAGGCGAAAAGCTGCACAGCGCCAACGACGTCTCTCCCGATGGCAAGTACGTCCTAGTCACCTCGAATGCCGGCAACGGCTACGACAACGCCGGGCTCCTCGACATCGCCACGAAAAAGATCCACTGGCTCACGCAAGATAAATGGGAAATTGCCGGAGAGAACTTCGCGCCCGACGGCAAGTCGCTGCTCTACACCGCCAACGTCGACGGCAACTACGAGATTTACTCTTACGATCTCGCGACGGGAAAATCGCGCGCGCTCCCGCTACCAAAAGGCCTGAACGCGCCAAGCGGCCGTCCCTCGCCCTTCACTCGCGACAACTCGCACCTTCTCTACGCCCACACCGGCGCCACTGCTCCAGGCGATCTCTGGGTCTACACCATCTCTGACGGCAAATCCCATCCGCTCACCCATTCGCTAGTCGGAGGCGTGCGCGCCGAAGACATGGTCGAGCCAACCCTCGTCCACTTCCCCAGCAAAGACAACAAGTGGACCATCTCCGCCCTTGTCTACGTTCCCTACAATCTCCCGCGCAACGCGCAGCATCCCGCCATCGTTTACGTCCACGGAGGCCCAGCCGCACAAACGGTCAACAGCTTCAACCGCTTCGTGCAGTACATGGCCAACCAGGGCTATCTCGTGATCGCGCCGAACTATCGCGGCTCAACCGGCTACGGCAAGGAATTCCAGCAGGCCAACCTCTTCGACATGGGGGGAGGCGATCTTCAGGATGTTCTCGCCGCCGCCGACTGGATCAAGCAAACCGGCTACGTCGATCCGAAAAAATTAATTCTTATGGGTGGCAGCTATGGCGGCTATCTCACCATGATGGGCGTAACCAAAGCTCCCGATCTCTGGGCTGCAGGCATTCCGATTGTGCCGTTCGTCAATTGGTTCACCGAAATCCAGCACGAAGATCCCATCCTTCAACAGTCGGACTTGGCCACCATGGGTGACCTCGAAACCAACAAGGCCCGCTATGAGGAGCGCTCGCCCATCAACTTCGTCGACCAGATCAAAGCGCCGCTCTATCTCCTCGCCGGCGGCAACGACCCGCGCTGCCCGAAAGAAGAAACGCAGCAGGTAGTCGACGCTGTGCATAAACGCGGCGGCGTAGCCGAAGTCAAAGTCTACGAAAACGAAGGCCACGGCTTCGCGCGCGTAGAGAATCAGATCGACGCCTACAAGCGAGTCGCCGACTTCCTCATCGCCCACGTCCCGCCCGCCGATTGCGGTTGTGAGCTCAGCCAGTAAGCGAAATCACTGCGGAGGCAGCCGCAAAAAAAAGAAGAAGTTTTCCATTTCCCCGGGGACTCCGCGTCTCCGTAGTCAAAAGAGTGTAGCTCGGCGTCACGATCTGCGGGCCGCGACCTTCTTCTTCTCCTCTTCATATCGCAGATAAAGCATGTAGAAAACAATCAGCAGATTGATGAAGAGCACGGCGAATCGAAACCAACTCGGTTTGCGAAAAAAGTCATCGGCTTCAAATGGCACATAGATCGCGCCGGTAATCGCCGCCATCCACTCCGCCCAAGGCAATGTGTACCAAAGGCCATACGCTTCGACGAAACGAAGAACTACATACACGCTGGCGATCACCGCAAGCTTCCACAGCCGCACATCGCTGATCTTGGAAATCAGGTCGATGAACACACCCACAAAGTGGTGATTAGGATTCACGTGCAGGAATTCCAGCAGGCTCTCCGCCACTCCCCAAATGCTCTTGTGGCGCATGGTGAGCAGTCCAAGCCCGGCCAGCATCACGATCACGCCTTTGGTGAATTCCACCGTCGCCACCGTGCGAACGCCCTTGACATGTTTGGGATCCCGCACCACTGGGTGTGGCACATGAGCATGAATGCGGGGCGTGGTCTTCACTGCTCGCGGCGCACGCTGGCGCGCAACTCCTCGACGATCTCTTGCGCCGCTTTGTGCGCCTCTTCGTTCTTGGTTACATCGAACGAAATCGCGCCCACGCGCGCGTGTCCGCCTCCGCCATACCGTTCGCAAACTTTGGCGAGATTGACGGTCGGCTCCCGCCTCGACCACGGATTCGATCCAACCGAAACCTTCACGCGAAACGAACTCTTGCTTATCCCCACGCTGTAGATCGAATCCGGATGCAGGTAGTACGGGATGAACTTGTTGTAGCCCTCGAGATCGTAGCCGCTGATATCGAAGAAAATCGTCCCATCGCTCTCCGCAGTCCGCTCGCGCAAAATATCGATCGAGCGGCGGTGGCGTTCGAGCAGCGGCGGCAAAACAGCGGCGACAAAGGGCTCGTCCAGAAGGTCGCCAAGCGCCCGGTAAGCGAGCAGCGGAATCAACCTCTTCACAAAATCGTGTTCCGTCGCCGCTTCGATCGCCATGGTCAACTTCATCGCAGGCGCCTGCATCTCCACCGCCGACTTCGCGTCGTCATACATCGCTCCATCGACAATGTCGGCCCAGCGCACCAGTTCGGCTATAGGACGCGGATCGAAGCCAAAGCGTTTCTCGGCAATCATCGCAATAAAACTGGTACACGACCGGAATGCCGGATCGTAAAATTTCCGGTTGCTCTGCCCCTGCTCGAAGTGCGCCGCGTCCGCCGGAGTCAGAAACGCGCTCTCGTGATGGTCGAACCACCACGTGATCTGCGGCGAGCTCGAATACTTGAAGTCGACAATCGCATTCTCGTCGCCGTCGAACTGCTTCTCGTCAAACAGCGCCCCGGCGCGGTGCAGCAGCCCGGAGTAGACGAACTCGACATCGCTCCGCACCCGTTCCCGGTAAAAACGGCTGAACAGCGCCGCCGAGCAGGCACCATCGAAACACTTGTCGTGATAAAACACCCGAACGCGCAAAATATTTTCCTCATGCCACCCAAACCGCGGGCGGAAGTGAAAAACAACTAGGGTTGCTGGTTTGGAGGCTTATGTCAAGATGGAACTTTAGTGGATGGTGACGAAAAAGACTGTAGAGGCCGCTCGCAGCCGTCTACCGATGTCTTGCCTGACCTCCAAATCATTTTTTCCGCCGCCGGATCTTCAAATCGAAGCTGACCACGCCGTTTTGATCGCGCAGCGCGATGATCGAAATATTTCGCGTGATGTTGTACTCGCCCTGGATGATCTGCTGGTTCGAGACCGACACGTTGGTGCTGTAAGTCACCGTGAGGTTGCTCACCACCTGCTGCTCAACCGTGAGCTGCGGCCCTTGCACGCCCCTGTAAACACTCGTCTCGCTGTTCAGGCCCTGCGGATCGATCTTGATCCGGCTCACCCCGAACAATTTCTGAATCCGGCTGCTGACGCTTGTATTGAGCGCCTCATTCAGTAGAAGATTCGTGGCATCTCCACCGAATCCCAGCGACCCGCCCGTCTGTTGCGCATATGCGGCTTCCTCTTGCGTCCGCCCAAGCGCGAGCAGCGCAATCACGTCGGCCTCCGGAAGCTGCGGCTCCGACTGCCACGTGATCTTCAAGCCGCTCGGGCTGCTGGCATCGCCGCGAAAGCGCACGGTGATGTCATAATCACGCACTCGCGTGCTCGCCTGCAGATCGATCACCGGCTGCGTCTTCGCCGGATTCGCGAATGTCACGTCGCCGCGTTCCAGTTGATACTTATTTCCGTTAAACGAAATCTCGCCCTCAAGCACCTCCGCCCGGCCCACCACCACCGGGCGATCCGCCGTCCCGCGCAGCCGCAGGTCCGCATTCCCCGAGAGCCGCGCAATCGCAGTTTGCATCTGCAATTCCGGGGTCGTCGTCACATGCACGTCCAGCCGCAGCCGCGCCGTCAGACTGTCCGCTTGCGTGAACGTGATCGTCTGCCGGCTGTTCGCGAAGTAGGCTCCGAAATCGAATCCCGGAGTAATCGCCAGCTTGGTCACAACAACGTCGCCGCTCAACACCGCGGCATTCGACGTGCCAGTCAGCCGCAAATTCGCGTTCGCGGTCGAGCTGACCCCCGGCGGATAACGCAGCCGCACACCCTGCGCAGTCGCTCCCACGTCGAGTTGCGCCACGCCGCGTTCATACGTCGCAGATCCCGTCAGCGCAATTGTTCCTCCGCCCGTCGTGCCGCTCAGATTTTGAATCTGCACCCGATTTCGATCGAATGCCAGCACTCCATTCAGGTCGCTCAACCCGCTCGGAAAATCGTTGTGGCTGATAAACGTGTTCTTGACGTCCAGCCGCCCCTGCAAAATCGGGTCCTGCAGGCTGCCGGTCGCGCTCAGGCTCACGCCCAGCGTTCCGCGCGCTAGAATTTTCGGGTTCAGCGACTGGAACAGCGCCATATTGATCGTCCCGTCGAGCCCCACATCCATCTCTTGCCCGCCCGCAAGGTGCGCTCGCCCGTGCGCGGTGAAGTCCGTCCCGCTCCCGTTCAAGTGGAAGTTTTCGATGATCAACGTCTGGTCAACCACCTCAAAGCGCACGGGCCCGACGCTCTCGACGGCAACTTTCTCCACTTCCATCCCAAACGAACTCACCTCGGCAGACGCCTTCAATTGTTGCGGGATGCGCAGCGGCCCGCGCAACTGCATGTTCCCATTGATCGGCGATCGCCCCGTAATCTTCCCCGGCAGATAAATGCTGAGCAGCGAAACTACATCGAGGTCACGAAACTCAAGTTTAAGATCGGCCGGAAAATTTTCTTCCAGCCCCACCGTACCGGCGACCTTCAAGTCCGATTTTTCGAAATCCGAATGCGCCTTGATATCGAGCAACCGCCCGGTAGTCGTCGCATCGACGTAGAAATCACCCGCCCGCTGCTTATCGAGCGCCAGGTCCTTCAGTCGCACGTGCGCATCAATCACCGGCAACTCAGGCGTGCCGCTGACGCGCGCCGAAAAATCGGCCACGCCGTCCATCGTGAAGCGCGTCGATTGCAAGCGCGGAAAATGATTGAGGTTAATGTTGCGCCCGGCAAAGCTCAGATGAAATTGATCGCCCGAGATGCTGATGCCCCCATTGCCGGTCAGCGAAGCATCGTAGGCGCGAGCCTCGACGTTATTGAATTGCAATTCGTCGTGCGACAGCCGCAGATCGCCGCGCGCGGTGGGTATCACAACTCCATACGCCATTCCCTCGTGCACTTCAAAATGCCCGTCACCATGAGGATTCGTGCGCGTCCCGGAGAGATTGACAGTAAGCCCCAGGCTTCCAGCGACCGGCCGGTCAAAGTCCGCCATCTTGGCCAGTTCCGCCAGGTCGCCGTTGAGCAAATCGACATGCAGGGTGAACGGAGAATTCTCGCCGAACTCGCCGCCGGCAAGTGCCGCGCTCGCATCGAAGTGCGCCAGCGTCCGCCCGTGAATCACCGAGCCATTGCGCGCCGCCAAACCATTGTCGGAATACTGCAGCGCGGTCGCGAGCGCGTCCCAATGCACCGTCTGCGAGGGCGTTCGTCTCGTCGCCGGAATCAACGTCTCGAAATCGTAGACCTCGAGATTCCCATTCAGCGATGGAGACGAAACATGTCCGCTCACGTTGCCGGTCAGTGTCGCAAAGCCATGCACCGCGAACGGCAGTTGCGGCGAACCGTATACCGCCTCCAGAAGCGGATACCACTCCCTGACGCCGTGCGACGTAATAGAAAAATGCAGCGACGAATTCGATGACAGACTGCCCGAAGCCTGAATCTCGGAAGCGTTGGTGTTCAAGTGAAGCGCACTCAGCTCGACCTCATCGTGCGCCGCGTGATAGATGCCATCGACCTTGCCGTTCACGGCGATTTCGTTTGCGCCGGGGTGCGCCGGCGAGGCGATTTCCAGTTTCGCCTTCGTATCCGCATCCCGGATCGAGCCCACCCAAGCCAACTCAACCGAGCCGCTCGAATTCCCCGCCAAGCCCACCCGATCCAGCGGCAGCTTCGGACCGCTCAGGTAAACAAGCGCCGGCCCGATCGGAAATCCGCTCAATTGCAGCCGAACCGTTCCGCGCTGAGGATTCGCGCCCGCCACCCGCGCATTCGCGCGACGGTAGGCTGTTGCCCCGGTCGGCGACTCCGTTGAACTCTGCCAATTCGTGATGTCGATTTCGCCGGTAACGCTCCCGCCCAGCAGCGTCGCCTTCACTGTAGGAATCCGCACTCGCGCCGGATCGACAGCAAATGCAGCCTGCAGGCGTCCATTGCGAAACGAAACCTTCTTGCCGTCGAGCCATTCCAGTTCCTTCGAGTCCAGCGTTCCCTCAAAGGAAAACGTGCGCAGGCTCCACGAACCCTTCCCCGCAAACTTCGTCGTCCCCTGCCGCAGCCGGGGTTCATGCACGATCGCCGCAAGTTCGCCCAGCGCCAGCGTGCCATGGTATTCGCCGGTAATTTGCGGGTCGCGATAGTTCTCCAATCTTCCCGTAAACTTCACATCCGATTGTCCGGACTTCAAAGTCACATCGCGAATGTCGACATGATGCCGGGCCAGCACGAACGCGGCATCCGCGCTCCACGAAAACTCGGCATACTTCGCCCAACGCGTCTCCGCGCCGCCGATGGTCACACGAGTTTCATAGTGTTGCCGCAAAAGCGAAAAATCGAGATGCAGCGCAACATCGCGCGCCGCAAAGTCGAACGGCACGTTCTGGTCCTGCCACAGAAATCTCCCCTCATGCGCCTCGATGTGCGCCACCGACATCGAGACCAGCCGCTCGATCGCCGTCCTGTCCGAAGAGAGCTTGATCGCCGGCGCCGGCATATTCGTCGTGCCGTCCGGATAGGCAATGATGTGGACAACCGGCCGCTCCAGTTGCAGAGAGTGCAGGCCAATCGATTTCTCGAACAGCGAGATGATCTTCAGCTCCGCCTGCACCCGCTCAACCTGCACAAAAGGAACTTCCCCCGCGCCTTCCCGCCCATGAATCGTAAGGTTGCGCGCGTCGACGCGAAGCCGGAATGGAATCGTGTGCAGTTCGCCAAGTTCGACGCGCCCGCCCGTGGCCTCTTCCAGCGCCGCTACTACTCGCCGCCGCACCCGCTGCTGAAACGAATCGGTCGTCACCCACCACCCAATGACGGCAAAGCCCGCCATGCAGAAGGCAAGAAACGACAGCAATAGATTTCTCAGGATTCGCCGGCGCACGCGCGGAGCGGGCTGCTCGCTCACCGATTCTGCACTCCGGATTTCGAGTCTGGCGTCAGGATGTGACCCTCCGACCGGAGGCTGGCAAGCCAGCCGGTCAGGAGCTCATTCAATTTCTGTTCCGCCAGCAGCGTCTTGATTCGCCCATACATCTCGGTCAGAGGCTTGGCTTGGGTTCCCGCCTTTTGCAGTTCGGGAACGAGCCGGTCACGGTAATAGTTCTCGACCGCCTGCTGATCGATGTGAACGGACGGCCGCAGGCGATCCTCGACCAACTTCATCAGCTGGATCTGGTCGCTCAGGCGCGCCTCAAGCGACTTTTGTGTCAATCCGCAGTGCTGCAGGGCCGAGCGCCAGCCTTCCTCGGTGGTCGCACTCGGATGCAGTTTGCGAACTTCCGCCATGCGCTCGGCAACCTGCTCTGACGGCGCTGCCTGCGACGGCCGCACCTGTTCCCGCAGCAGTTCCTGGTCGATCAGCCGGTCCAGCGCCGCCTTGCGCTCGGCCTCCGTAAAAGTCGCGGGGTCCTTTCCGTCTTCGAAAGCTTCGAAGCTGACTTCTTCCTCCCAGTCGCTCTGCAGCACGACATGCCCGTTCACATTGGCAACAACGCGGTCAACGATAGGGCCCGCGAGCATGACGCTCGGCAGCAGAAGCGCCAGTGCGGCAACCGCCCCGCGCGCCGGCCAATGGAACTCTCGCCGGATATGTCGCCAGCTCTTCATCAGAAAGATTGCCCTACGTTAAAGGAAAAGTTGAAATGCGGGGCCGTCTGCACGCCCCAAATACCGGTCTCAGTCCCATTGATCCGATTGATCGTGATGTTAGTGTAGCTCGGAAACGCCGGCGGGTTCAGATTGTATCCGAAGTCAAACGTCAATGGACCAATGGGGGTCTGGTACCGCACCCCCACTCCCACCGCATGCGAAACATAGTTGTACTGGCATCCAGACAATTGAAACTGCGGCACCGGAGTGAAGCATGCATCGCGATCCGGCTGATGAAACCGCCCGATACTCGGCACCATCTCCTGCGGCCGGGCAAACACGTTGCCCATATCGTGAAAAATCGCAAAACCGATGGTGTCGTGCAGGTAAGGCAAGGTCACACCGGGAAATCGCAGCTCAAGATTATTCAAAAACAGCGCACTCCCCCCCACCGGAAATCCCGTAATCGGGTCGCGCGGCCCCGCTTGGTTTAACCCGAATCCCCGATGAGAGTTGCCGCCCCCGCTATAAAAACGTTCCGGCAGCGGTACCAGCGAATGCGTCGTCGTCGGCTCGTATTGAGGATCTTGCACAATCGTGCCGCCAAATGGATTTTCCAGCCCGACCGTCGTCGATCGGGCAAAGATGAACCTCCGCCCGGTAAACGAATTTCTTCCGAAAGAGTAATAACTCGAATTCTTCACCAACACCCTGCTGAAGTTGGCCTCCGAACCAAAGTACGACGATGCAACTCCCCCTTCGATTGAGGTGTAGTTGCCATGAGTTGTCTCCAGATCGTTGTCCCGCCGATTTCGCACATAGAGAAAGTTCGGCGATCCAACCCGCGTCGGTTTCGACAGCAACGGCACCAGCGCCGCTTCCACTTCAAGGTTCGAAGCCTCTACCCGGCGGTACGTAAACCCATAAGATATCGTCGTCAGGTCCCGGTCATTTCGCCGGAACAGTACCTGCAGATTTTTCAGGCTGGCTTCCAGCCGCTTCGAGGTAAACGTCGCCACATCTACCGTATTGTCATAAAACGTGGTGAATGAAAGATGCAGGTCTTCGCGGTTCAGCAGTTTTGGTATGTCGTAATTGATGAGCGCTCTTTGCTGTAGCCGTCCAACGTTGCCCTTGAACGTGAAGGTCTGGTCCCGTCCTCCAACATTCGTGCGGTTGACCGCAAACAAGGCCCGCGGACTCACTCCCGTCTCGCCCAACGGCTGGTTGGTGCCAACAGCGGGCTGTCCGGTCTGGAACTCGAGTCCTCCGCCGTAGTCGAACGTATACCGCTTCCCCTCGCGCGCCGTGATAATCACGTTCTTGCGCGACTCGGTTCCGTCCGGGTTCTGAATCGCCGTATCCACCTGCGAGAAGAGTCCCAGATCGTACAGCCGCCTCTGCGTCTCCAGCATGTCGCTCTGGCTGAGTGGTTCGCCGGGGTGCACGCGAAGTTCGCGCCGTGCCACGCCCGGTCGCGTATGCTCGAGCCCGTCTAGAAAAACCTGGTTGGTAAAGAACTGTTCGCCCTCGTGGATAGTGAAGGTCACTCCCACCCGCGGCAACCCATCCGGCCCCGCTGGTGCAGTCGTATAAGCCACGTCCACTGTTGCAGTTGAAAATCCGTTATTAAAGTATTTCCCAAGAATCAAATCGCGGTCCGCCGCCAACGTCGATTCGTCAAATCCCTGTCCTTCCGCCGTGGAAATTTCGGGAAGCTGATCGTCCGGCAGCGTATAGTTGCCCTCAATCCGCACCCAGGCCACGCGGGTCTGCGGTCCTTCTTTGATCTTTATGTCGATCGCCAATAGCGAAGGATCGTTCTGATAATCGGTAATCAGCTTCGCGTCTACCTCGGCCTGCCGGAATCCGCTCGCCTGATACAACCCCTTGATGTTGGCCACATCCGTCTCCAGCATCGCCTCGCTGTACCGCCCGTGGCTCAGGAATCGCCCGCCCGTTCCCTCCTGCAAGCGCTGACGTATCAATTCTTCCGGAAAATATTGATTGCCTGTGATGCGGATCGCCGCCACCTTGTGCCGGTCCCCGGGCTTGATCGTGTAGACGATCCGCAGGCTCTTGCCATCGCTCGAATTTCGCTGGCTTACCGCCACCGTCGCCTCGAAATACCCCAGCGCCTGCATGTGGTTCTGAATCGCCCGCGAGCCCTCGTTCAGCAGGTCCTCATCGACCGCGCCCTCCTGGTAAATCGGAACCAGACGCCGCAACGCCCGTTGGCTCAGCTTGTATCCCTCCGATTCGATCTCCACCACCGGCCCGCGATCGATCTGGAATACATAGTCCACCGCATTCCGCTCCGGCCGATACTCCGAGCTCGCCAGCGATACCTGCGCCAGCAGCCGGTCCTGCTTCTGATACCGCGACCGAATCCGCTGCAGTGCCCGTGTCATTCGGCTCGAAATGACCGGATCTCCCGAATGCAACTTGGCGATGTCGCGAATCTCGCCGTTCGACGAACTCGCATCGCCCTGCACCGTGACCGCCCCCACCACAGCCCGCGGCCCCAGGATAATTTCGAACGTCAGGTTGGCCTGATGCTGCTCATCGTTGCGCTGTTCTGTGACGTTGATTTGCGACAAGTGAAACCCGTTCTCGTTCAGCACTCGCTCAATCCCTGCCTTCGCCGTTTCCAGTTTCTCTGCCGTGTAGAGTTCCCCCAGCTGCAGCCGCGTCGCGCTGGCCAACTGGTTCGGCGACGGATTCACAGTCGTTCCTTCCACCGTCACGATCCCGACAAAATAGTTGGCCACGGTGATGAACCGCAGCCTGATCCCCGCCGTTTCGGTTCGATTGACCTCCGCCTGAATGTCCGCAAAACGCCCGGTCGCAAACAGCGCCTTGATCGCGTCGCGCAGGTTGTCTCGGGTCAGCGCGTCGCCCACCTTCAGCGGCGTCATCGCGATCAACGCATTCGCGTCCTCCGCCGTAATTCCCGGCAGATCGATCTCATCGAGCGTCAGCCCAAGATATGGATTGATTGCGCCAAACTGGGTAGCGGACTCGGCAGGTTGCTGAACGGTCGTCTGCTGGCCCGGTTGCGGATCAGCGGATGCTAAGCCGATGCGGCCCGCTGTCCCCAGGATCAGCAGCCCCATCATGAGCCGAAAAAAAACAGGCCGCACGGCATTAACGACTCGCAAAAATCCCCTTCTTCCCGCCCGCCCGTCGCGAAATGCACCCCTCGGATTCGATGGACGGTTCATCGCCACGCGTTGCTCGCAAGAAGTTTGAGGACCGCAACCTATAATAAAGGGTTAAAGCTCTGCAAAAGGTAATCGCTTTGGGACGACAGTAACCGTCCCGCCGCATTGGGAGAGGGGTTTTGAGCCCGGATTCGAACCAGAATTTGATCCACCCAGACTTGAAGCAAGACGAGCGCTATTCCCGCCAGATTCTCTTCCAAGAGATCGGCGCCGAAGGCCAAGCCAGGCTGTCCCGCGCCCGCATAGTGATCGTAGGCTGCGGTGCGACCGGCTCAGTCCTGTCATCGCTTCTGGCCCGCGCTGGCCTCGGCACAATCCGCATCATCGACCGCGACTACGTCGAGCCCAGCAATCTCCAGCGCCAATCCCTCTTCGACGAAAACGATGCGCGCGAGTCAGTCCCCAAAGCGATCGCCGCCGCCCGCCAGATCGCCCGCTTCAATTCCGCAATCGTCATCGAGTCGCACGTAGCCGACTTAGTTCCGCAAAACGCCGAAACGCTCCTTGGTGGCGCCGACCTGATCCTCGACGGCACCGACAACTTCGAAAGCCGCTACCTGATCAACGACTACGCGATTAAGAATTCCCTCCCCTGGATCTACGCCGCCGCGGTAGGCAGCTATGCCGTCACCATGAACATCCTCCCCGCCGAAACCGCCTGCCTCGCCTGCATCTTTCCCGACTCCCCGCGCGGCGCAATCGAGACCTGCGAAACCGCCGGCATTTTAAACTCGGCCGTAAACCTCGTTGCTTCCCTGGCCGCAACCGAAGCCATCAAATTGCTGACCGGCGCTCGCGCAAAAATGCGCCGCACTCTTCTCTCCTGGGACGTCTGGAGCAACGACCAGGCCGAAGTCAACGCCTCCTCACCCCGCCCCGGATGCCACACCTGTGGCGGCCAAGAGTTCCCGCACCTCGCCGGCGAAGGACGCCCTCACATCACGCTATGCGGCCGAAACTCCGTCCAGATCCACGAGCGTCAGCGCCCGGTAGATTTCGCCGAAATCAGCGCCCGCCTCAATCCGCTGGGCAGCGTCCGCCACAACGATTTCGTCCTGAAGTTCGTCCGCCCCCCCTATGAAATCACCCTCTTCCCCGACGGCCGCGCCATAATAAAAGGCACCACCGACACCGCCATAGCCCGCAGTCTCTACGCCCGCTACATCGGCAGTTAAATTCCCAATATTTTCGTAGAGACGTGGCCTGCCCTTCGTCTCTGTCGAATCCAAATCCAATGCCGTCACGTTGAAAGGTTCAGCGTTCTCTCTGCATCCCCCTGCAAGAAGTGCGCAGCCATTTTCACCGCCGCCCCCCAGCGCCCGCATCGAAATCACGCGGTTTCACCCTGTTTTCACCCGATATCGCCCGAAATGCCCGCCAGTAGCGCCTTTTCAAGCCCCTCCCCCGCAACTGGCCCGCAAACTGCATCAGACCAACCCAGAGCAGTTTCTGTCTGTGGAGGCAGTATGCGACCCTTTGCGATTCTCTCTGTTCTGACCCTGGTTGCCGTCGCCGCCTTTGGCCAGCAGCCCAGCCCCCATCCGTCCTTTCCCGGATACGGCTTTGCCCCGTTCGCGCCGCTCATCACCACTCCGATGATCTCGCTCGAAACCGTCTCGCCGAACCCGGTGGGCGCTTCGAACGCCACCACCGGCCTGGTCGCGGGTGCAACGAACTCGACCGTCTCGGAACTCGAGGGCTCGACCAGCTCCAACTACACGGCAGGCGTCTGGTATCAAGGCGGAGCGCCGCTGATGGCTCCCGGCGTCAACTTGCTGCCCGAGCCGCTAGGCCGCATGCACGCTCACCACGGCCCGATGATAGAAGAACACGCCATGGAGCGCGAAGGCCACCACGAACAGCCCGCCCAGTGGACCTACTTCTCCGGTCCCGAGTACACGGCTTCGGTCGCGGGCGCAGCCAAGGGCCCTGGCCCCGGCAAGCACATGTACACGAACGACGACGTAACTCGTCAGAACAACAACAACGGCAACGTCCATTACGACAGCAAGACGGAGAAGATTCAGTAGCGTTTACAGAGTAATGACCCTGACTGTCATGCAGTAATTTCATCTGCATTCGTACTTTCCTTCAGTCGGGGGAACGGTGGTTCTCAGGCGTGCCTGATCAGCGCGTCTGAGAGCCCTTCGTTTTTGTGGGCCCGTGTAGCGCGGGTGCCCCGCCCGCGAAAAAGTGTCCCCCAAATCTACTGTTTCAAATTCCAGGTTGCTGCTTCTCCGATAAAATCCTGTGGTTGTAATCGGAGGCCCCATGAGCAAACTCTCCCTCTGTCTCGTCGCGATTCTCGCCTGCTCAGCCGCGCAATCCCAAACTCTCTCCCCGCAAGTCCGCAACTTCGTAAAGGTAGACTCGCCAGTAGTCGCCCTAACTCACGTGAGGGTCATCGACGGCACCGGCGCCCCCGCCCGCGAAGACCAGACCATCCTCATCTCGCACGGCAAAATCGACTCCGTCTCCGACGCCGCCTCAGACAGCATCCCCAAAGACGCGCAGGTCCTCGACCTCCACGGTTACTCCGTCATCCCCGGCCTCGTGGGCATGCACGACCATCTCTTTTACCCGATGGGCAACGGCATCTTCGGCGAAATGGGATACAGCTTCCCGCGCCTCTATCTCGCCGGAGGCGTCACGACCATCCGCACGACTGGTGGCCTCGAGCCCTACACCGACATTGAACTCAAAAAGCTCATCGACTTAGGCCGCATGCCCGGCCCTAAAATTCACGTTACCGGACCGTACCTCGAAGGCCACGGTTCCTTCGCCGTCCAGATGCACGCCCTCACCAGCCCCGACGACGCCACCAAAACCGTCAACTTCTGGCTCGACGAGGGCGTCGACAATTTCAAGGCCTACATGAACATCACGCCGGCCGAACTCGCCGCCGCGGTCACTGCAGCCCACAAACGAGGCGCCAAAGTCACCGGCCATCTCTGCTCCATCGGATTCCGCGAAGCCGCCGCCATCGGGATCGACGACCTCGAGCACGGCCTCTTAGTCGACACCGAATTCTTCCCCTGGAAAAAACCCAGCGAGTGCCCATCCGACCATCTCGACTACGACTTCATCGGCAAGCTCGACATCCAAAACGGCCCTGTCCACGACATGATCCAGGACCTGGTCCAGCACCATGTTGCCGTCACATCAACGCTGCCGGTCTTCGAAATGTCTGTCCCCGGCCGCCCGACCATTCAGCAGCGAGTCCTGGACGCCCTCGCCGCCGACTCCCGCAGCCAGGTTCTCGACAACAAAGTCCGCTCGACGGACGCCAACGCCATCCGCCAGCGCTACAAGTCCGACGCATCCCCATGGCCCGCCGCCTTCAAAAAAGAAATGGAATTCGAGCACGCCTTCTCCCAAGCCGGAGGCCTCCTGCTAGCCGGTCTAGATCCAACCGGCATGGGCGGAGTAATCGCCGGCTTCGGCGATCAGCGCGAAGTGGAGCTTCTGGTCGAAGCGGGCTTTACGCCGGTAGAAGCTATCCACATCGCGACTTACAATGGCGCACAGTTTCTGGGAGACCTTGACCACATCGGGACCATCGCCACCGGCAAGCAAGCCGACCTGGTAGTAATCAAAGGCGACCCCTCCAAGCAAATCGAAGACATCGAAAAAGTAGAAACAGTCTTCAAGGACGGAATAGGCTACGACTCAGCGAAGCTGATCGAATCAGTAAGAGGGATGGTGGGAAGTCGCTAAAGCCGGACCAGATTGGGTCAACCAATGCGCGTTAACGCCCTGCTAGTGCCAACCGTCCTTGACTCATAAGCACAAGTTTTTGACAGCGGCATACTTTCGGCGCAGGATTGGGAACATAATGCGCACAATCGTGTTTGTTCTCCCATTGGCTCTGAGTTATATGGCGTTTGGAGAGCACGTCTGGAAGGCTCCCGCTGTTGACGTTTCAGCCCCAAACCTTGTCTTAGACCTCAAGGCAAAGGATGTGTGCGGAGTTGATTTCCGAAACAGCCACATGTTCGGCGAAAACACGGATTGGAGCGCAGATCTCAAGGACGGAAATTATGCACGGCAGCAGGACAACGGCTACGAATCCGCGAGGATCGAGCACGTATTCTGCGTAGGTGGGAAAAATGGTCGCGGGATGTATGCTCTGGTAGCTAGTGACTGGTTAGATTGTGGCGGCAGTTGCACTAGATTAGGGGTTGTGCAGCTATTTACGCTCCGTGACTCTCACCCCGTGATTACGCAGCAGTTTGTTTTCGATTCTCACGCGGTTGGAACAGGAGCCAGTTTCGATGCAAAGAGACTTGCTCTGACCATCACCGGACGGAGTGACGACGGAAGCCCCAATTGTTGCGCAATGAATTTCGATATCGTTACCTACGAGTTTCGAGAAGATAAGTTTGTTCAGCGGTGCTATAAACGGGTGCGAGCCCCACGAAGAGCCCACCGTCCCATGGGCGATCCAGAAATACCACCCGACCGCTAGTTGGCAATCATCCCGGTTGCACCCAACAAGCCGCATTTAGGTAGTCGATCCGCCGCTCGCCACGCTATTCCCCGATCCGAATTAACTGGCCCGTCTTTATGGATTGGAGCGCCTTCAGGCAGTCGGGCACAAGAGGGACAAGATCCGATAACCGATTTGATTTTGCGCGAAGAACGATTACCGCAAGATGGGAATTGGAAAGATTCTGTTCGTACTCAATCCCTTTATCCATCGTGATGAAAACCTCAAAGTGCTCCCGCTCGGCGATGGCGAGGAGTTCGCCATTTTTCTTACCGCCAAGGCCTGCCTCGGGCGCAGTGAGGCACTCGTGATCGGAAAACTTGTTTTTCAGCTTTCGCGGCAGGCACTCATCCAGCAGGATCTTCATCCCAGTTGCCGAACGACCAACGATTTGCCTTGTTCAAGCGCGGAGACTGCTGCGTCACGAGTCACTGTGGGGAAATCTTCCAGGAAGTCGTGGAGTGTCTGGCCGCCTTCCAGGTAATCCAGCAAGGCCTGCAAGGGGACACGAGTTCCACGGAACACAGGCGTGCCGCCAAGCACGTCCCGATCGATCGAAATAACATCTCGCACGCTCAACATAACTCTCCCAAGCCCATCCAAATTCTAACCCGCCCGGATTGCTGATGCCAGCGCGGAATTCCAGGGCTCTGCTGCAAGCGAGCCGAAAGGGAGCAGCTTTGCTGGAGCTTGGAGTTGCGATCTTGGAGGCGGTTCAATGACTCAATGACTCAATGATTCAATGATTCAATGACTAAATGATTCAATCGTCTCCCCCAATCTGCTATCTTCATCCGGTCGTCCTTTCACCCAAATTAAAATGCCATTCTTCCATCCCTCCGGACGCCCCTATCGCTTCACCATCCTGTTCTTCATCAGCCTGCTGATCCTGGGAAGTTACTTCGCCTACGACAGCATCGGAGCCCTCGCGCCCACGCTCATTGAGGCTCTGCATCTGGGCCGCAGCGACATCGGCAATCTCTACACCGCCTACTCCGTGGCCGCCGTCTTCATCGTTTTCTTCGGCGGCATGCTCTATGACAAGCTCGGCCCCCGCCGTTCGAGCCTCCTGTTCTGCACACTCGTCCTGGTCGGTGCCACCATCGTCGCCATGGCCCATTCGCGCTGGGAACTCTTCGCCGGACGGTTAATCTTTGGCGGCGGGTCGGAAGCGCTGATCGTGGTGCAAAGCGCAATCATCAGCCGCTGGTTCAAGGGCAAAGAGATGGCGCTTGCCTTCGGCATCGCCCTCACCATCAGCCGCGTCGGAACCCTTTTCAGCTTCAATACCGAAGAGCTCATCGCCCGCTATTTCGGAAGCTACCGGACCGCACTTTGGGCAGCCGCCGGCCTTTGCCTTTTTTCCGTGCTTTGCAATCTGGTCTACAACCTCATGGATGCCCACGGCGAAAAAGTCCTCAAGCTTCCCAAGCCGGACAGTAGCGACAAAATCGTCTTCTCGGACATCCGAAAATTCAACTCGTCCTATTGGTATGTGGTCTTTCTCTGCGTCACCTTCTATAGCGCTATCTTTCCCTTCACCGCCCTCGCCACCGACATGTTCCACGACAAATGGGGCCTTCCTCTAGTTAGCGAATCCACCGGCGGCTTTCTGTCTCAAATTTTCGACAACTTCCTGCACATGTTCTCGACGGCCCCGGGAGTCACCAGCATCGTCATCTTCGCCTCCATGATCTTCGCGCCCTTCGCCGGCAACCTGGTCGACCGCATCGGCAAGCGCGCCACGCTGATGGTGCTCGGTTCCCTCATGCTGATTCCCGCCCACCTCGTCATGGGCCTCACTCACTGGAACCCGCTCCCCAGCATGATCGTCCTCGGCGCAGCCTTCGTTCTCGTCCCGGCAGCCATGTGGCCGTCGGTTCCGCTGGTAGTCGAGGAGAATCGCGTGGGCACAGCCTTCGGCCTGATGACCGCCATCCAGAACATAGGCCTCGGACTCTTCCCCCTCCTGAATGGCAAGCTCCGCGATGCAACCGGCACCTACACAGCAACCCAAATCATGTTCTCCTGCCTGGGCGTAGCCGGACTAATCTTCGCCTTCCTCCTCCTCGCCTCCGACCGCCGCCACGGTGGCAAGCTGGAGCAAGGAAAAAGCGAAAAACCAGCCTGAGTCGGGTCGAAGTTTCGAGCAATAGCCTTCGTGTACCTTAGTGTCCTTCGTGGTAAGTAAAGGGGTTGCTCGACGCGCGTAGCTCGTAGCTATTGGCATCCGGGAAGGCCGCAGCCATCACTGCCGCCGTAGCGCACATTACCAAAGTGCCCCGCATGTCTCCCCCGCGTCCATTTCCGGTAAAACAATCGCCCCGAACTCCTGCTCTTACTACGGTTTTTGGTATTCTTAGCGAGCCGGAATGGGACTCTGTGCCAAGGCCGCATCATCGGCAAATAAGTACAACGATTAGAGTTCAAAGCCGCATCTGAGACTGTAGCGGCCGGAACAGGCGACTTGACCGACCCGAAACAACGAATAACCGAAGCAGAGGCGATTGAGCGGGCGAAGCAGGGGGACGAGGCAGCCTTCGAAACCCTCTACCAGCTGCACAAGCGTCGTGTGTACTCCCTATGTTTGCGCATGGTTTCCAATCCCGCGCAGGCGGAAGATCTGGCGCAAGAGGCGTTTCTCCAGCTTTTCCGCAAGATTGGCACCTTCCGCGGCGAATCTGCCTTTTCTACCTGGCTGCACCGCATGACCGTGAACGTTGTGCTCATGCAGCTTCGCAAAAAGAATCTGCCTTCGGTCTCGCTCGAGGAAACACTGGAATCCGACGAAGAGGCGCCGCGCAAGGAATTCGGCGCCGACGATGTGAAGCTGGAAGGCTCGGTTGACCGGTTGCAGTTACAGCGGGCTATTGATCGCCTGCCGCCCGGTTACAAAAAGGTTTTTGTACTCCACGATGTCGAGGGATTTGAGCATAATGAAATCGCCCAGCTCGTGGGTTGCTCGATTGGGAATAGCAAGTCGCAGCTCCATAAAGCCCGTTTGAAGCTGCGGGACTATCTGAAGTTCATGAGAGCCGAAAAGGCCAAAACGGGATAAAGACTGGATAGCACGTGTACGGTTTCGGGGAGAGAGTGCTTATGAAGTGTTCTGACGTAGATCGAATACTGCCTGACCTGATCGATGGCGTCGCCGTCGACGAGAGTCAGGACCTCGAAGTTCAATCCCATCTCCGGGCTTGCGCGGAATGTTCTGACCTCGTCGCCGATTTGAAGTTAATCGCGCGCGAGGCGCGCAGTCTTTCCGATTGCGAGGAACCGCCCGCCAGAGTCTGGGTGCGAATCGCCAATGAGCTGCGCGCGGAAGGGCTGATCCGTGAGCATGATGCCGAGTTCGCGAGGCCGGTTCTCGTGCCCGCTGCGCGCCGCCGTTGGAATCCCCTCTGGCTGGTCCCATTGACCGCCGCCGTTCTGGCAGCGGGATCCTATCTCCTCGTTCACCATCCATCGCACCACGCCGTCGCGCAGGTAGCCAAATCATCGCCCGCTCAGACGGCACCGCAGGTGGCTGATCAATCCACAGCGCAGCTAACCGCCGCACAGCACCCCAGTTCTCAACCGTCGCAACCTTCCGGCCAGCAAATGGCAAGATTGCAGCCGGCGCCGCAGACCGTCGCACCATCGATCGACAACACGCCGGATGACACCGAGGAAGCCGAACTCACTCCTCCCATCACCGACAATCAGTTTCTGTCCGACGTGTCCACTCGGGCGCCGTCCATGCGGACAACCTATGCAAACGAGCTGCAAGCGGTGAATAATGAGATTCGCGAAACCAAGGCGTACATCGCCAGGCACCCCGGTGATGTTGACGCCCGCCAGCATTTGCTCGAAGTTTATCAACAGAAGGTTATGCTCTATCAGATGGCGCTCGACCGAATTCAATAGGGTGAGGTACCGCCGGTAACACCCGGCAAAAAGGGGCTTTTGTTATGGAGCGGCTTCAGCGGACCACGGTGGTAACTCTGGTGTTGGCAACCTGTCTGGCCTCGGCGGCCATTGCCGAGTCCCGCAAGGAATATCGTTTTCAGGTCGGCCCCAAGGCCAACATTTCGGTCGATACGCAATATGGCGCCATTTCTGTCAAGCCCGGCAACAGCAACGAAGTCGTCGTCACTGCTATTTCGCAATCTGACAAAACCGAGGTCGACAAAGATCAGCGCGGCAATCGCATTGAAATCGCCACGCACCTTCTCGACGGCGCCGACGCCCAAACCGGCCGCGTCGATTACGAACTCCTCATCCCTGCCGACGCCACTCTAAGCCTGCGCTCCTCCACCGGCCCGCTCTCCGCCGAGAACCTCCAGGGCGACCTTTCCTTCGAAGGCACCGACGCCGTCGTCAACGTTCATGACGTCAGCAACGGCCATGTCCACGTCACCACCATGGATGGCCCCATCACCCTCAGTGACGTAAGAAACGGCCACGTCGAAATCTCTTCCATCAGCGGAGCCCTCGCCCTCACCTCGGTCACCGGTCCCTACGTCCGCGCCAACTCCGGCAGCGGCAAGATTTTCTATAACGGCGATTTTGGTTCCGGCGGCGACTACAAATTCACCACCCACAGCGGCGACATCGAAGCCCTCGTTGCCGGCAACACCTCCGCCGACTTCAGCGCCCATTCCATGCGAGGCAAGGTCCGCAACGAACTCGATCTCATCCCGCAGCACTCCCGCTACGCAGTCGAGCAAGGCCGAGCCTTCTTCGGAGCCGTAGGCCAGGCCGCCTCAAAGGTCGTCCTGCGTTCCTTCAGCGGCAAAATCCGCCTCAAGCAGCGTTAATTCGACCTTACGTAAGCACCGCGGAAGTATCCCCACTTCCCTATCCAGCCGATTAGCCTGGCTTTGCGGAGGTGCAGCGCCTGAAGCGCTGGGCCAAGGCGCGGTTCGACAATGACCTGTTCATTTTCTTCTTGCGCAATTCCACGACTCGTGCGATCTTCAAATATCTCTTACGAAAGGACGCCTGATTTGGTGAGTAAGAACTACAAACCGCTTCGCGGGCAACTGCTAAGTTGCCATACGGCGTTCTCCGGCTACATAAGCTAGCTTCTGACGCCTTCCAAACGCAAAGCAAAAGGGTGAGTCAACACGCTCGTCGTGTCGATTCCGCCAGAACTCCGGCGAAGGGGGTCGCTCTTCGTCTTAACTCCGGCTTAGGCCGGTTAGAAAACACATATGACCATTACTTTGAAGATTAAGAACGGCACGCTCATCGAAGGTGAGTCGCTCTGCCGCACCTGCCGCAACGCGCATATCCAGCGCGGGTTCCGCGAGAGCGAGGAGGCCATCTTCTGCAGCTGGGGACAGTTCCGCGCCGTGCCTTTTAAGGTGGCGGAATGCAGCGATTTTTCCGACCGCCTCGTACCCTTTCGCTGGGAACTCGAAAAGATGGCTTTGCTCATCAACGTCGATCCCGCGCGCAAGCCTGCTGGCTTTCGTTCCGCGGCAGGCTTCGCCGCGGTTGTGTCCGACCTCGAGGACGAAGATGTCGAGGACGAAGATACCGTCTCCTCGATGGAATAAGACAACAACTAACATGGAAGAATGAGAGTTAGTAAGTGACAGCACCTCATTCTTCCACCTCCGGCTGGAGGCTGAGAAAGGAGATCTTAGTGCCGATTGCGTTCATTCTCGCGATCCTGATTCGTATGATCACTGCCATACACGGAGCGCGCGCATTCCGTCAGCGACAGGCCATGCTGAAATCGCAGTGCAATGAGTGCGCCTACGCCCACATTCAGTTTGGCGCCTGCGGAAGGCGCGCGATCTCCTGCACCTTTGGCGGAGGTATTCGTCTCGTAAAGCTGGATGTGTTGTACTGCACCGAATACCGTCCGCGTTTGGCGCCGTCTCGGCCTCCGGTCGGATTTGTGCGCGAAATCGCTCCTGCCGGCTGAGGCCATCCCAGGTCTCGCGCTTTTCGAGACCTGGGCGCCCTAAACTATGGCTGCCGATTTCTAGGGCTGATAGCCGGCGCCGCGCAGCACCTTGCCTGCCAGCGCGCCCGTCATCTTGCCGGCTTCGATCACCGGGACCCCGTTGACGAGCACGTACTCCATGCCCTCTGACAGGCGGTTGGGCTCGTCAAACGTCGCCAGGTCTCGCACCTTCTCCGGATCGAAGACCACGACATCGGCCCACATGCCCTGCTTGAGGACGCCGCGATCGGTGAGCCGCATGCGCTGTGCCGGCAGCGCCGAAAATTTTCGGATCGCTTCTTCGAGCGTCAGCTTTTTTTCTTCGCGAACGTACTTGCGCAGAATTCGCGGAAACGTTCCATACGCGCGCGGATGCGGATGCTCTTCGCCAAGAATGCCGTCTGGCGAAGTGCCGGAAGAATCGTTGTCGGCGGAAACCCACGGCTGCTCGAGCGCCAGCGCGATGTCAGGCTCGGACATGCCGAAGACGGCACAGTAGGTGAAACCTTTGTCGGCGATCAGCACGTCAAACAGCGCGTCCATCGCCTCTTCGTGCATCGCCTGCGCAATTTCAGAGAGACGCTTGCCCTGATATTTCTTCAGCTCCGGGTTCTCCACCACTCCAATCATCACCGCTTCCGGCCCGGGAATTTCCTGCCATTCGTTGTCCCACTTGCCCGAAGGTGTTTCGAGGTCTTTGCGAATGCGCGCGCGGGTTGCGGGATCCTTGAGCCGCTCGATCAGCTCGGCGTCGCCGCCATCGTGCGCCCACGGCGGAACGAACGCGGACATGCTGTTGAACCATGCGGGATAAGCGTACGTGTCGGCGGTGATGTCGCTGCCCTGCGCGCGGGCCTGATTGATTTTCGCGACAACTTGCGGCATTCGTCCCCAATTGTTCTTGCCCGCAACCTTCAGGTGCCAAATCTCGACCGGAATGTGAGCTTCGCGCCCAATCCGCACCGCTTCATCGATCGCTTCTAGAACGGAATCGCTCTCGTCGCGCATGTGCGTCGCGTAGATTCCGCCGAACTTCGACGCTTCGGAGGCCAGCGCAATGATCTCCTCGGTCTTCGCATAAGGAGCAGGCGCATATTCGAGCGATGTCGAAACGCCGACTGCTCCGTCGCGCATCGCATCGCGCACAAGCGCTTTCATTTTGTCGAGTTGCTCCGGCGTTGGCTGAACATCGGCGTCGCCCAGCACGACACGTCTCACCTGCGTCGCGCCGACATAGCTGGCGAGATTGATACCCATTCCCTGCTTTTCGAGCCGCGCAAAGTACTCGCGAAATGTCTGCCAGTCGACATCGACCTTGTAATGCGCGTACGCGGGACGATCCACCTCGACGATGGCTTTTGTCAGCGGTGCGGCCGATCCGCCTTCGCCGGTGATTTCGGTCGTGATGCCCTGATAGATCTTCGAAGGCAGCCGCGGATCGACCAGAATCGTCGTCTCCGATTGGCCGAGCATGTCGATGAAACCTGGAGCGACAACTTTGCCGGCAGCGTCGATGGTGCGCTTGCGCGCAGCGGCGGAAAGATTCCCGATAGCGGCAACTCGTCCATCGCGGATTCCAACGTCACCCGAATACCACGGCGAACCAGTGCCGTCGATAATGTGGCCGTTGATGATGACGATATCGAAACCAGTGTCAGCGGCGTATACAAGTGAAGACGCAACAGTCAGCAGCGCGAGAAAGAAGCAGCGAACGAGTGTCATGAGTGAGCCCCGAATTACTCCGCGCCAAGAATAGTCGAGAGGCAGGCAGGACTCAACTGGGGCCGGACATCTCGGCATGCAGAATCTTCATCTCAGATTTCCCCGCCATCACAAAACGCGGGCGCAAAGGAGCCTCCGATGAAAGACAAGCCCATCCCAGTTCCCGTTCCCGGCGGCGGCGATCCCAAAGTGCGCGCCATTCAGGAAGAGCAAAAGCGCACGGTAGCCAAAAAGGAAAACCATCCATTCAGCGAGCAGGAAAAGCACGGAGAGCAAGCGCAGCGCCGTCCTCCACTCAACGAGCAGGAGAGAAAAGGAGCTTCGGTGCAACCGCACTCCAGCGAACAGCAACCGCCGCGGGAGAAGACACGCAAAACTGCATAATCTCGCGAGAAGCCAAGACGCCGCAGCCGGCGACTCGGCACGAGCGCATTCCTCCCGGCTACGCTTTCCCTCGATGCAGAACCCTGGATGCCGGGATCGCGACCTTGAACCACAACTTATCTCCGCCGAAGCGGTTCTCGACCAGCATCTCGTGCTGCCACTGGGCGGTGAAAGTCAGATCGCTTCTGCTCCGATAGCCGATGCTCGGTCCGGCTGCCAGGACGCGGCCTTCGCGCCCCGCGTCCCACATGCCCGATTCAGCGGGAACAGTTTGACCTTCCACCGTGTCAGGCGTGACCTGCTTGAGCGCGTAGCCCGTCGCCCCCAGCATCCATCGGCCCAGATGTCTTCCCACAAGATAGTCGAGATGAAAGTCCTGCCCCGAATGGTAGTTTGTCGCCTGGTTGGTGGTCTTGAGGTTGTACATGATCTTGACCGAGGCTTCCCACGCAGACTTCGGCATATAACTGAGCGCAAGCAACGGTTCGAAGCTGTAATAGTTCGCGCCGATGCTGATGCGCGGATCGCTGCGGCTGTAAACAACCGCCGCCAGGTTGATGTCGAACGCGGCAACCGCATGCCAGTTTTCTCCGTGCCATCCGAGAACCAACGGATCGATCGTGATGTCGCCGAGGCCGGTCGTGCCGTTCCTGCCATTCAGGTCAACGGACTGGTGCACGAGCGGGACAATCGCATGCACTCCGTAATCCGCGCCCAGAAACCTGAAATGCGTCATCTCGAGGAAGCGGAATGCGTTGAAGGTCGCATCGACCGATGGCGTTGTGCCGTTCAACGACACTTTCCCGCCTGATCCATTCTTAAGCTGGCCGGTGTAATAACCGAAATAGTCGATGTAGTAGAGGCCCGGCGGCGGAGTTGCCCCCGCAAACCAGTTCTCCGCCCCATTTGGATACTGATCGCTTCCCTCTTTTGCATAGGCGGACGCCGTGGAAAGGACAAGCAACATCGCCATCGCCAGACAAAGCAAAACAAGTGTTCTTCCCATGGTTGTCCCAGCAGATCCCGTTTGCAGCCGCAACGCGATCATTATGGAAAGGCGGCGTCGGGTGACGGCGTGATACTCGTCACCCATGGCTGTTCGCGCAAGCCCGGAGATGAGAATTGGCGGACCCAGGCTGGGAACGGCGGCGCTCGAAGCCGGCGAAAACCTGAAACGCAGCCGCCTTCGCCGTCACTACCTATCATCGCCTCACCACGGCGATGCGGGCCCTCTACGTTCGACCGCGGTCCCATACCGAAGACCGCACTAAGGAGAATCCCATGGCTGAAAAACGTACCTTCAGGCTTGGCCGCACTGCGCGTGCCTTCGATCCTCGCATTCCGCACATGAGCGCCTTGCTGCCCGGAAAAAACCTCGTGCCTCTACCCGCTACGCTCGACTACACCAAAGGCATGCCGAAAGACCTTGGCATGATGCTCAACGACACACTCGGCGACTGCACCTGTGCCGCCGTTTATCACGCGATTCAGGTCTGGACGTTCAATGCAACCAAGGGCAGATCCATCGACACGGAGCCGGATAACGAAGTCCGGCAACTCTACGAACTGGCCTGCGGATACAACCCGAAAGTTTCGGGCGAAGGTCCGGGCGGCAACGAGCAGCATGTGCTCAAGTACCTGCTTCGAACGGGCGCGCCGCTCAAAACCGGGAAGACCAACAGGATTGCCGCATTCGTCGAGGTCGATCCCCGCAATCAGGACGATGTCAAGCGGACGATCTATGACTGCGGTGTTGCCTACATCGGTTTCAACGTGCCCGCCAACATCATGCCTCCGAACGCCGAGCCGCCCGCAATTTGGACGGTGGATCCATCGAATCCGAAAATCGTCGGCGGCCACGCGGTTGTGCTCGCCGGTTACGACGCAAAGGGGGCCCGCGTCATTTCGTGGGGACAGTACTACACGATGACTTGGGATTTCTTCGCGACCTATGTCGACGAAGTCTATGCCATCGCCGACCGGGATTGGGTGGAGGCCACCAAGAAGACGCCGCTGGGCATGAGCCTGGCCGATCTCGAAGCGCAGATGAAGGCCTTGACCGACGCGTTAGCGGCTGCCGCCTGAGCGGTCGTTTGCCCCACATGAACAAGCCTGCGTCAGTGCCCCATTTAAGCCATCTTTTGGTTTGAGTGGGGCCTTTCTCAACGCGATCGCCGTACAATAAGCCTATGGCCACCTTGCGCGAGATTCTCGCTTCGCGCGCGCGCATCGGCGACCCCGCTCTTTGGGAGTCGATCGAACCCGGCTCCAGCGGCGGCAACCGCATTCGCTGTTACGCCTGCGGACATCGGTGCCCAATTCCTGAGGGACAGCCGGGAGTCTGCAAGGTTCGCTTCAATCGCGGCGGCACCCTTTATGTTCCGTACGGATATGTCGCGGGCATGCAGTGCGACCCGATCGAGAAGAAACCGTTTTTCCACGTCATGCCCGGCGCCCTTGCCTTCAGTTTTGGAATGCTGGGCTGCGATCTGCATTGCGCCTACTGCCAGAACTGGGTGACTTCGCAAGCGCTGCGCGATCCGGAAGCTATCTCTCCTCCGCAGCAAGTCGATCCCGCTGACATGGTCAGAGACGCGCTTGCGCATGGCGCGAAGGTGATGGTCAGCACATACAACGAGCCGTTGATCACCAGCGAGTGGGCTGTCGCCGTCTTCAAAGAGGCCCGCGCCGCGGGACTGCGAACGGCCTACGTCTCCAATGGCAACGGCACTCCGCAGGTGCTTGAATACCTGCGGCCGTGGATCGATTTCTATAAGGTCGATCTTAAGAGCTTCGACGACCGGCACTATCGCGAACTTGGCGGACGCTTGCAGCCGATCCTCGAGACGATTCGCACGCTGCTCGGCATGGGAATCTGGATCGAGCTGGTCACATTGCTCATTCCCGGTTTCAACGACAGCAGTGAAGAACTGCGCCACCTGACGGAATTCATAGCCAGCGTTTCGGTGGATATTCCCTGGCACGTTACCGCGTTCCACCAGGACTACAAGATGACTTCGCCGGACGATACACGCCCCCAGGATTTGCTTCGCGCGTCGGCGATTGGGCGCGAGGCGGGCCTGCGCTACATCTATTGCGGCAATGCCGGCGGCCGCGTTGGCGACGCCGAAAACACTCGCTGCCATCATTGCGGAGAGACGCTGATTCGCCGTCGCGGATATTGGATCGAAGATTACAAGCTGACGTCGGACGGCGCGTGCCCCAATTGCCACACGCAAATTCCGGGACGCTGGTCCTCCAAGTTCGATGGCCAGATTGCGGCGACTCCTTTTCTACCCCGCCGCAAGCAGCAATTCGTTAGAATCCTGACGAGATAAACAGAGCTTCGAGTCACGAGCCGCGAGGCGCGAGCAGACTATCTCGAATTTAGGTCGAAACTCGCGACTCGAGACTCGTAGCTCAACAAGCAGCCACCTTATTCATGCGCACCGCAAAAATGCTTTTTCTAGTCGCGCTGTCGTTCACGTCCGCCTGCTCGCCGCGCGATTTTCTTACTCGCCGCCTGGCTGCCGACCTCATCTCCGCCGCCGAGCCCTTCAACGCGCCGCAGACCTTCTGGCTCAACACCGGCATTGTCTCGAACAAGGATTTCTCTTCGCCGGAATCGATGGTCTTGCAGCGCCGCGGATGGATCACCGGCAACGAGGAGAAATGTCCGCCGGGCGTCGAACCTGCGCCCTGTTGGGACATCGTTCTTTCGCCACACGGAGTCGACACGATTCGTCCGCTGATCGCGAGCGGCTCTTCCGGCAACGGACCGATCGCCATTCAGGCGGCAAGACGCGAGTTAATCGCCATCACTGGCATCAGCAAGGCGGGAAGTTTCGCCGACGTCGAATTCACCTGGCACTGGGTTGCACTCAACAAGGTCGGCGAGGCGCTGTACGATAGCGGCGTGCATTATCGCTCGGCCGTTGCATTTCGCAGTTACGACGATGGCTGGCGGGTGGTGACGAGCGCGGTCCACGGCAACCAGCCTCTTGAGGAAGCGCTGCGCAACGCCGAACCAGCCTCTCCCTGATCGCGTGCGATCGTCCCACGGTCTCTCACAATTACAGATCGGGAGTTGTTAACGAGGATTTGCGTGACACCGCATACTCGTCAGTTTCGTGTCCAGCCTTCCTTCGTGTACCTTAGTGTCCTTGGTGGTAGCCAGCTTCCCGCCTTCGTGTACCTTAGTGTCCTTGGTGGTGGCCAGCTTCCCGCCATCGTGTACCCTAGTGTCCTTGGTGGTGGCCAGCTTCCCGCCTTCGTGTACCTTAGTGTCCTTGGTGGTGGCCAGCTTCCCGCCTTCGTGTACCTTAGTGTCCTTGGTGGTAGCCAGCTTCCCGCCTTCGTGTACCTTAGTGTCCTTGGTGGTGGCCAGCTTCCCGCCTTCGTGTACCTTAGTGTCCTTGGTGGTGGCCAGCTTCCCGCCATGATTCTCCGGAGTAACTGTTTCTTTCGCGCATGACTCAACCAGGCAAAAGGTCCCAATCGATGAATCTGTCCCGCACAAGTCAACGTCTCCTATTTATCTTCCTGGCGATTCCCTTTTTCCTCAACGCGCAAACAAAACCCAAGATCACGCTCGACGAGTTCTTCAATTGGGTCGAGATCAAGGATGCGCAGTTTTCTCCCGACGGAAATTCGCTGCTCATTACCACGGATCGCGCCGACTGGGAGAAAGAAGTTTTTCGCGATGAGATCTGGCTCTATCGAATTGCGGAGGGATCGGCGGCGAGCGCCTCGGGAAGCTTAATCCAATTGACGCAATCGGGGCATGATAAAGATGCTCGCTGGTCGCCGGACGGAAAGTGGATCGCATTTCTTTCCGAACGCAACGGGGCTGCCGGCAAAGGCAGCGGAGATGACGACAGCGACAAAGACGACAATACGGATGAGAAAGCGCAGCTCTACCTGATTTCGCCAAATGGCGGCGAGGCCTTCGCCATCACTTCGGGGAGTGAAGAGGTGCATACCTTCGACTGGGCTGCCGATTCGAAGGCGATTTATTTCGCCACGCGCGAGCCGCTGACCAAACCACAGACCGACGATCACAAGAAAGAATGGAAGGACGTGGTTCGGTATCGTGGCGACGAGCGGGGAGATGTGATTTACCGCCTTGCTCTCGACGACGCCTTGGCGCGGCATGCTGCAGTCGGAACGCGCGAGATGCCCGACGCCGAAAAAGATACCAACGCCACACCCGGTGCAGTCGTGGTTTCGCGCACGCCGCTTTACGTCGAGCAGCTGCGCGTCGCGCCCGACGGACGCCGCCTCGCGTTTGTCAGCAATTCTCCATCGCAGCGCCAGGAGAAGATCGAAACCGCCGAACTCTTTCTCGTGCCTTTGACTGCCGGCGCTGAAGAAGTTGCGCCAACCCGCCTCACTCACAACGAAGCTACCGAACTCGATCTCCAGTGGGCGCGCGATGGCCGTCACCTTTTCTTCATGATCAATCAGGGCTCGGTCGAGAAAAAGTACGAAGATGCGCAGCCCAGGCTCTATTGGGTCGATCCCGGCAGCGGGGCGGTCGAGCGCTGGTTCGCCAAGTTCGACGGCGAAGTCACCAAGTATGCGCTCGCCGCGGATGGTTCCGTGCTCTGCACCTGCCGCCTTGGTACCGAAGTGCAGTTTTATTCGCAGACGAGCCCCACAGCCAATGCTGTAAAACACGAGGGCTGGGCTGGCTCTTATGCCGGACCGGCTGCCGCCCCGCATTCCTCCCGCATCGCATTCATCTTCTCAGCCATCGAGAAGCCGAACGAAGCCTACATCGCCGACGGAGTCGGCAACCTCGCGCAGGCGCGCCCCATCACGTCGTTCAACAAGCTGTTTCTTGAGCGCGATCTCCCCAAAGCGAAAGTCTATCGCTGGAAGTCAACCGACGGCACTCCGGTCGAAGGTATGCTGATGTATCCGCCGGGGAAATTCGAGGCGAAGAACCTGCCGATGTTCGTCCTCATCCACGGCGGGCCGCAGGACACCGACGGAAATCATTTCGAAGCGGACTGGTATGAATGGAGCCGCCTGGCCGCAACGCAAGGCTGGCTGGTGTTTGAGCCGACCTATCGTGGCGCGACCGGCTATGGTGACAAATTCGCAACCGCCATCGTGCCCGCGCCGTTTTCCAGTCCCGGCCGCGACATCATGTCCGGCATCGATGCACTGGTAAAAGACGGCGTCGCCGATCCCAACCGCCTCACCATCGGCGGCTACAGCTACGGCGGCTATCTCACGAACTGGCTTATCACGCAGACGACGCGCTTTCGCGCTGCAGTTACGGGTGCGGGCGCAATCGAAAACGTTGCCGACTGGGGCAACGACGATTCCACCTTCGACGATGAATGGTTCATGGGTGGGGCTCCGTGGCAGGCGCGCGACATCTATAACAGCGAAGCGGCCATCTTTCAGATTGACAAAGTGCGCACCCCGACGCACATGGTCGCCGGCGCGGAAGACATTCGCGTACCGACATTCGAGAGTCGGCTGCTGGACCGCGCTTTGCACGAACTGAACGTGCCGAGCACGCTGATTCTTTTTCCCGGCGAAGGCCACGACCTTAGCAAGAATCCCTGGCACGGGAAGATCAAAGTGCGCGAAGAGTTGAAGTGGCTGGAGAAGTATGGAGGGACCAACTAAACCACATCAGCAACCATTGGTCGATAACCTTCGCCTCAGATTCACGTCATATCCATGACATGACGCGGCCCCCAAAGGCAGAGCGTCACTTCAACCGGCTTCCTCTATGAAGACTTCCCGCATTTTCTTCGGAGCATCCGCTGTCCTGTTCGGCGTCATCGGACTGCTTTGGCATGACGCCGAAACCTGGCAAAACGTTCGTGCTCTCTTCAAACTTCCTCTCGGCGCCGTCGTCGCCATCGGGCTAATGATCCTTCAGATCGCCGGCGGCCTGGGTATCCAGATACCGCGCGCTATGCGCTCGTCCGCGATCGTTCTTTGCTTTGTCTATTTCTGTTTCATGCTCGCCTGCGTTCGAGCCATCGTGGCCGCGCCTGCCGATTACGGCTCTTATCCCAACTTCTTCGAACAGCTTTCCATATTCTGCGGAGCGCTTGCCATTTATGCTGCAAGCTCCGCCGGCAAGGCACCGCGTACGCTAGCCCACTTTGCGCGGCTCGGATTCGCAATCGCCGCCGTTTCCTTCACAGCTACTCAAATCTATTATTTTCGTTTCACGGTTGCGGCGGTTCCGAAGTGGATTCCGCCCAGCCAGAACTTCTGGGCCGTCGTCACCACCGTGGCGTTCGGGCTGGGCGCGCTGGCCATTCTCATCAATCAGCATGCGCGGCTTGCGTTGCGGCTAACCGCGCTTATGACGGGACTTTTCGGCGCCTTGGTTTGGGCGCCCACACTCATTGCTCATCCAAAGTCACATTCTGCCTTGTCTGAATTCGCGCTGACTGTTCTGATCACTGGAGCGGCATGGGTGATCTCGCAACTTTGATCGGCGATTTTGAAAGTCGGGCATACGAGCAGCATCCCATTTTCATCATTGAATTGTTGGGAATAAGCTCTAGCGCCGCACCGATGCCGCCTGCAGCTGCGCCACCCGCGCCCGCGGTGACGATTCCTGATATCGCGCGATACCTTTGAAAAGCGCCTCGGCAATCTGCTGACGATAGGCTTCCGATTGCAGATTGTGCTCGTCGGTGGGACTGCTGACAAAAGAAATTTCAGTGAGAATCGACGGCATCGTCGTGCCTGTCAGCACCACAAACGCCGCGTCTTTGGTGCCGCGGTCGCGAATGTCCGGGCTCTTCGTCGCCAGAGCGGAATAGAGTGCGCGCTGCACACTTGCCGCCAGTTTGCGCGACTCTTCTATCTTCTCGTGCAACCCTGCCGCCGACAGCGACGCCGGCGTCAACTGCGGCGTGCTCACGCCCACCTGCTTATCCATCTCTTTCGATCCCGGCGCGGCAAACAGGTTTGTGTAATACGTTTCTACGCCGCGCGCTGTGGCCGAGGTGCTGTAATTCGCATGCACCGAGACGAACAGATCGGCTTGCGCGCGATTGGCGAAGTCGGCGCGCTGCTCGAGCGGCAGATAATCGTCGGTGGTACGGGTAAACATCACATCCGAACCAAGCCGCTCGTGCAGCAAACGTCCCAGCCGCTGAGTCACGTCGAGCACAAGGTCTTTTTCGACCAACCCCTGACGTCCGACCGTTCCGAGATCCCAGCCGCCGTGACCCGCATCCAGCACGATGCGGAACTTGCCAGTCTTGATCGGCGTGGGCTCGACCGCAGCCTGGGTGGGGCGGACATTCTTGTCCGCCTCGGTTGACCCCGCATTCGGCGCTTTCGCCAGCAGTGCCTTCGGCATCTCGCGCAGCTCGACGATCAGCCGGTACGGATCCGACTCCAGACTCACGGAAAAATTCGAACTGCCGCGCGTGTCCAGCACGATGCGCGTCACGCCCGCAACCGGCTGCGCCACCCTTACGCGCGACAGCGCCGGATCGCCGACGTCAAACGTCTTGCCTTCCAACTCCGCCGCCAGCGCCGTGTCGTGCAGATCGAAGTAAATTCGCTCCGGCGACATCAGCCTGTGCACTTCATACGGCACCTGGTCTTCCATGTCGATGACGACCGTGCTTCCGAGCGACGATGCCCAGTGACGCACAGCCGTGATCTTTGGCAATGCCGCCAGCTTGCCTGAAGGCACCGGGCTCAACGGAGATTGCGCTTCCACCTGCGCAGGGTCCATCAGGTTGTCGGCAGGCTCGCCCGTGGTTGGCTGCGGCGAACTGTTTGGCGATGAAACCGGAACCAGGGTTGCGCCGCTTTGTTTCGCGTCTGCACCCGCTCCCGCGGCTGCGCTTGCGTGCGTCGCAGTGGAATGTGTATGCACCTGCATCCCCCACCAGACGCCCGCGGAAAACAGCGCCGCCACCGCCACCAGCGCGAGCACCACACTCAACCCCGGATGCGCGGTCAGGACATTCCCCTCGGCTTCCGGCTCCGATGGCGGAATGCGTAACTCGGGCGCGCGTGCCAAAGGCCGCCGATCGGCGTAAGCCGAGATCTCGATTGGAACTTTCTCTTCTTTTACCGCCTCGCCCGCTTCCGCAGAGCTCCAATCTTCTTCCGGCTCACGAATGGCCGGCACGCGCTCAATCACGGCTTCGACGTTCGCCTCCGGCATGGTTGGCAAAGCCACCGGAATCTGAGGCTTTGTTTGTGCCACGCGCGGCGCAGGCCGCAGCACATCGTCCGCTACGTCAGCCAGCCAGTTGAACCTGCGATCCTGATCCTCGGGCCGCAGCGCGGCAAGAATCAGTTCCGCAAAAAGATCGAGGCAGCGCACGTCGTCGTCGGTAAACGACCACGGCGCGCCGGCAAATGCCTGCATCACGCCGATAACCTGGCTGCGCCCGCGCAGCGGCACGATCACGGTCGAGCGCGCATCCATCGCCTGCGCGAAATCGAATTCGGCCTTCGCATCAGCGCTCGTGTCGTCGCAGCGCAACGTCCGGCCTTCGGCCAGACATTCTCGGAGAAACTCCGACGCGCTCTGCAGGCGAATGCCGCGCGGAATAGGCAGGCTACCCGCCGAAGCGCGGCACTTCAGTTCGACGGCGCTGTCTGCCTCGGCATCACTCAGAGCGATCATGACCGCGTCGGCCTGCGTCAGGCTCTGCGCGCGCGAACAAATCAACTGCAAAACTTCATCGAGGAAGAAGCTCTCGGTCTGCGAGAGTCCCTGGGAATTTGTCGCGCCGGCCGCCAGCTGACGCCGAATCTGCTCATGCAATTCCGAGAAAGCGAGCAGCGCGCCCAGGCTCTCCTGCCGGGTGATCGACTCGAGGACGCGATTGCCTTCGGCGAGCGGAAGCGAAGTATCGCCGGGGCATGAGCCGGTGCGCCCGGCTTCGCCGTCAACTCGAATTGAAGTGGCGCTCATTCGTTATGACAAACGTGGAAGCGCGAAAAGATACCCTGGGTGTAATCCTATTCGCGCGCCCCGCACGGATTCATTACCGGTCTGGTTCCGGGGAAGCTGGTTCCGCAGAACGCCTGCCAAAATCGGCACAGGCCCGCAAAAGTAGCACATTTCCGCGCTAAATCAGCGTAATAGTCTTTAGGCGTGGCCCGCAATGTCCTTTGGTACACGTCCGATAGGTCGGTCGCCCGGGCTACGCTACGCGGCCTTTTCCAGCAGTTATCGCTCGTTTTACCGCCACATTTTGCTGCGACCCTTCAGAGTTTGCTATGTGCTTCGAATCGGCCTAGTCTGAACCTAAGCGGTAGAAAGAGGACGGGTCATGGTTGCGGTAAAGCAGGATGCGGTAAAGCAGGATGTTCTAAAGAAAGTTGCGGTACAGCAGGTTGCGGCCGAGAACGACGTCAAAAGCGATGGCAAAGCGGAGCCGATCGAGACCACTAAAGAACGTAGATTCAATTGGTTATGGCCTCTGGGCGTGGCCGCTACCGGCGCAGCGGGCATGCTCCTGCTGGCCCTTCGCGGCTGCTGGCACCGCCAAATGAGCTGGCCCGTGCGCGCCCAGGGACGGTCTTACCAGGTTTGCCTGGGTTGCGGGGTCAAGCGGCTCTTTGACGAGAGAAATTTTTGTTCATACGGACCCTTTCGCTACGACCTCAACGAACTCATCGAGTGGGACCAGGGCCACAAAGCTGACCCGAGCTCTATAGCACACTCGCAGAGGAATGCGTCCTAGCCGCCCGCATTTTATTCATCAGGCCCGGGCATAGCGACGATCCATGACTGACTTTTCTACTGACTTTGCGGCGGGTTCGACGTTGACGGCTTGGGCGCCGGCTTCTTGTTCTGCGTCCCCGCCTTGGCCGCGCTTCCCTTCTTTTTCGCCGCCGGTTTCTTCGGCGGCTCGGTGTCATCCACGATAATCTTCTTCGGCGGCGGAGGCGGCACGGCCGCGCTCAACGTCTTCACCTGCGTCCGCAGGCGCGTTAACTCTTCTTCTTTTGCGGTGGCCAGCTTCTGCATTCTCTCGCCCAGCGCGCGGCGCGCGCTCTCGAGCCCGTTCATGTCGTTGCTCAGGCCCTGAAATTCGTCCTTCGAGCCGAATGCGCCCGCGTTCTCCACCACCGACCCGAAAACGTCATAAAGCGCGTCTAGATTTCGGTAGAGCCTGAAGCTCGCCGCCAGGTCCTCCGGAGAAGCGTTCACCTGGCCGATGATTTCGGGCAAGGCCGATTGCAGGTTACGCCGAATCGAATCGACGTTCGCCTGCGTCTGGCGCTTGTTGGAGGCGTCGGTCTTCCACTTCTCAATCCGCATCTTTTCGACGTCGGCCTGCATGGCGCTGGCGGTGCTCTTGAGGCCCGCAAGAATTCCGTTGAGTTCGTTTACGGACGAGTACGCTACCGGCGCTGATGCGGACGGCTGCCCATCCTGCGCGGCCGCCACGGCTGCGGCAGCGACTGCGGCAATAAAACCCGCGCGCACGAGGCGGGACAAAATCTGCGGGCGCCGGGCGCGCCGCATCCGGAATAGCGAAGAATTTCTGCGCAAGTTCAGCATGGGGCTCCAGTGGTCGACTCTTGGACGCCTCTTATCCTAGATGAGTTTGACGCAACGCGAAAGCTGGTGGGGCGTCCCGCAATTCAAGGTTGCGCGAATCCACCGGGATATGGCCAAGCTGATGAATCCATTCGGTCGCGTCCCCTGACCTTTTCCCTCAAACTGTCGATAAAAATATAGACATCATTGTCCAGTTCTCTCCCGGCGAGGCTCCAAAAACCGGGGCCAGGATAAAAAGGGGCCACATAAAAAAGATATGAGCATGAAGCGTCTCAGCTTGAAAACCAAACTTCTCATCGGGTTCGGCTTGTTGCTGGTCATTCTGGGAGCGACCGTCACCGTCGGCTATGAGGCCATCGCCCGGATCGACAAGACGAACGACGAGGTGCAGCGCAAGGCGGGAGAAGTAGAACTCTCCGCCATGTTGATGGAGTCGGTTTTCAAGGAAGCCGCGGGCACGCGCGGCTATCTTCTTACCGGGCGCGAAAAGGCGCTCGCTCTCGACAAGGATGGACAAGACGAATTCCGGGAAACGGTCGAGAAGCTCGTTCCACTTGTTCACTCCGCGACGGGCAAAGGTCTCTTTGCCGGCATTCAGAACGCCCATGTCGCCTACCGCGCAGAATTGGACAAGGAGGCCGGCGCGCGGCGCTCACAAGTTGGCACCAGCCCGGAAGAACTGCTCGAGCACGAGGAATCGGCGCTCGCCTCCGTCGACAAAGCCACCGACGCGATGGTCGAGCACCTGAAAAAAGACCAGGAGCAGCTCAACGCCGGCCAGGATGCCGTGGTGGCGAGTGCGAAGCTCACCCTTGTCACCCTGGGGCTGATTGGAATCCTTCTGGGTATCGTCATCGCATGGCTCGTCACCCGGTCCATCGTTTCTTCTACCGGAAAAATGCTGACGTTCATCCAGGAGCTGGCCGCAAACAACCTGCTGGTCGAAGATATCGAGATCCACACCGCGGACGAGATCGGAAGAGCCAGCATTGCGCTCAACCACATGAAGAACAGCCTGCATGAGATCATCCGGGCGATTTTTGGCACCGCCCAGCGCGTGGCCGGGGCGAGCGAGGAACTCTCCGCTACCAGCCACCAGATCACGGCAAACTCGGAGGAGACATCGGCGCAGGCCAGCGTGGTCAGCCAGGCTGCGGAGCAGGTGAATTCCAACCTGCAGAGCGTCTCCACCGGCGCTGAAGAGATGAGCAGTACCATCCAGTCCATCGCCACCAACGCCAATCAAGCGGCCTCGGTAGCTTCCAGGGCGGTTGAAACCGCCCATGCCGCCAATACGACCGTAGGCAAGCTCGGCTCCTCTTCGGCCGAGATCGGCGAAGTCATCAAGGTCATCACTTCCATCGCCCAGCAAACCAACCTGCTCGCCCTGAATGCGACGATCGAAGCCGCTCGCGCGGGCGAAGCGGGCAAAGGCTTCGCTGTCGTTGCCAACGAAGTCAAGGAACTGGCCAAGCAGACAGCCAAGGCCACCGAGGATATCAGCCAGAAAGTCACCGCCATCCAGAACGACAGCAAAGGCGCGGTGGAGGCGATCGGCACGATCGGCGAGGTCATCGACCAGGTCAGCGGCATCTCAACCACCATCGCCACCGCAGTCGAGCAACAGACTGCCACCACCAACGAGATGTCGCGCAACGTCACCGATGCCGCCAAGGGCTCGGAGGAGATCACCCGCAACATCGCCGGAGTCGCCGAGGCAGCCCATGGCACCTCAACCGCCGCGCAGCAGTCGCAGAAAGCGGCCGACGATCTCGCCACGATGGCCACGCAACTGCATGGTCTCGTTTCCAAATTCAAAATCGAGAAAAACGTGGAAAACCACTCTGGCCAGGTACCCTTCTCGCCTTCTCTCAACGCGCTGGGCGCCGCTGCCGGAAACTAGAATGGCCGCACATTGAAACCACCGTTGGCGCATTGCGCGGCCCTCCGCGCCTCGGCATGAAACCGATCCCTGCGCGCACAGCACGCGTCTGCATCGAGTCGTTGCCTCTTGGCTCTGCTCTGGAGAATCTGTTACGATTGACTGCGAAGCAGCCAAATTCCACGCTTCCCTACGTAGTTGAAATCCAAAGATGTGGGCCTGTGGCGCAGCTGGGAGCGCGCTTCCATGGCATGGAAGAGGTCGTCGGTTCGATCCCGACCAGGTCCACCAAATCTCTCAATAACTTAGGCGCGGTGAATAGTCGCAGCGGTTGGGTTTGTGTCATGAGTTGTGTCGTAACCCGCCGTTTTGGTACTCACTGCAAGGGCTTCCATCGCATTGCGCTTGGCTTCCATACGGACGTGGCTGTACCGCTCCAACATGCGACGACTCACGTGGCCGGCAATTGCCATGATCGTCGAATCTGACGTGCCGTTCTCCGCAAGCTGGGTGATGGCGCAGTGTCGCAGATCGTGGAACCGGAACCCCGGCAGCCCCGCTTTCTTCGTCAGCGTCCTCCATGCCGTACGCCAGCTTTTCACGTGCCGTGTCGGATCAAAGGCCGTGACGTTGTAGTCGATCACTCGCTTTCCGCTGAACGTGAACTTGGGAACGAAGCCAGCAAAAACATAGTGGGACGACTCAACCGTGCCGAAGCCCTCTGCCCTTCGGCGCAGCCTTGCCAGAGCAGAGGCGGCAACGTCGGTCAGAGGTACAATCCGCTCCCCCGCAACAGTCTTGGACTTGCGAATCGTCAGCGTCTTTGAGAACAGGTCCACGTCCGACCATTGCAGCCCCTTCAACTCGCAGCCCCTCGCCGTGGTATTGAGGCAGAGAATCGCGGCAAGGTAGGCCGTTTCCCATTCGGGCCGCATGACGGCGGTTTTGAGCAGCCGTTGCTTTTCTACCTCGGTTAATGCCCGCCCAATGGAAGAAGGCTCGCGCAGCGGGCGTATATCGTCGGCAACACGCGCCCAGACTCGCGCACGCTTCATGATGCGCCGCAGAATGCCCAATTCGGCGTTGAGGGTTGCCGGGCCAACTTTCTGCTCTGCTCTCCAAGCCCGGTATTCAACGATCCGCTTCGCCGTGATGGACTTGAGCGGTTCTTGTTTGAAGTACGCCCGCAACTGCACGAGCAACTGTTTCTCTTTGGCTTTGCTCGCTGTCGCGAGTTCCAACTTCCGGGCAGTCACGTAGTCATCTGCTGCCTGCCCGAATGGTTGACGGGCCAGCGATGAAGATGTCTGCGTCAGCTTCCCATCCATGGCTTGCCCAATTAGGTCCTTCTCTTTGGCTTGTGCCTCTCGCCAGTCCTTCGTTCCCAGCGACTGGCGAAATCGCTGCCCGTTCACTACGAAGTGGCAGTGCCACGTCTTACCGCGTTTTGTGAGTGACATTGTTCCCACCTTTCTTTTTCAATTTGGACTCCTTCCTTTTTTGCCTCCATGCCTTCCCGTGCTCTGCCCACCATCGACGCCTGAATTCGCGCTGCATGGCTTCGCTACAATCGGTTGAGCAAAATTTCTGTGCCGCACGCGCCGCGATGAACTTTGTGCCGCACTTGTCACAGACCCTCGCTCGCCAACTGTCCAGAAAGAGCAGGTAAAGTGCCCGCTGGAAATCGCAGTTACCCTCATACCAAAAATGCCCTTCGTTCCAGTCCGCATAGAACTTGGCTCCTATCGTGGCCAGATCAGAGATCCACGCATCCTCAGGTGTTCCTTCGGTCGGCGCAGATTCTATGCCGAGCAGAATGCGCAAGTATGGCTCGGTCTCTCCGCCTTTCCAGATTTGGTCCAGCCAATAGGGATAGCTGCGGACGCTGAGTTTTCCACCTTGCGCCACTTTGTCGTACTCCCATTCGGGGAAGAAGTTCGGCCAGCGCTTTCTGAAGTGTGCCCACCCCTCAGCATCGGATCGAATATTCGCAAACTCCGCCAGCGCCCGAAAGAGCTTCGGGCGATCTTTTCGCAGAGCACGCATGATCCTGCGCTCATACTGTTGCGACATCTTTCTTAATTCTGGCGATTGCATTGCTAGATGAAACCCTCTCTGATTAGTGCAATAGTAATCATTACCATTGACACTCTAGCACACTCACGCTCATTCTAGAAGTAGTTTTAGCGAGCAGTATTTCGGAGGTCGTCATGGCGTTAAAGAGTATTCAGCAAGCCGCGAACACGTGGGGCGTCTCGGTGTACACAGTGCGCCGTCTGGCCGCTGCGGGCCTCGTGCGCACGGTGAGAGTGGGCCGGCGGAGATTGGTGTCGGAGAGCGAGATCGAACGGATTATTGCGACGGGAGTGCCCAGCGCAGTCACACCCACAAAGGCAGGGCGGCGCGTCCCGAGGAAACGGCGAGGCTAGTCATGCCTGAGAGTGTTCCGCAACTGCTGACGCTGCTCGCGGTCGCCAAGGCGCTGTGCGTCTCGCCGCACACCGTCCGGGCTTGGGTGCGGCAGGGCAAGCTGAAACCGCTTCGGCTCTGCCGTCGGCTGCTCTTTCATCCCGCGGAAGTCTCGCGCTTCTTAAGCGAGGCTCGTTAGGTCATGAGTGGAAGTGGAAGGTTGGTCCCGTATCCCAATACTGATACCGGAAATGCGGAATTGATCGCGGAACAATTCGGCGATGTGCTGCGATATGACCACCGCCAGGGCCGTTGGCTCATTTGGAACAAGTGTTGCTGTCGTTGGGCCGAGGATCGGACAGATGAGGTGTATAGGATAGCGATCAACGCGGCACGGTATCGCCGTCGGACTGCAGCTCGGATTTCCGACAAGGAAGATGCTAAGCAAGAATTTAGCTGGGCGCTGATAAGCGAAAACCGGTCGCGACTTGACGCGGCCCTCGACATCGCGAAGTCCCTGCCGCCGATTTCCGATCCTGGCGCAGAGTGGGATGCGGACCCCTGGCTATTCGGAGCACAAAATGGCGTGATTGCTCTACGGAGCGGAAGTCTGAGAACAGAACGACCCGATGACCGAATCACAAAACATTCGCCCGTTTCGTTTGACTCAGCTGCAAAGTGTCCACGCTTCGAGCGCTTCCTGAGCGAGATTTTCAGCAGCGACATGGCGCTCGTTGACTACATACAACGTATGGTGGGCTACTGCCTGACAGGATCAAATCGAGAGCAATGTTTTTCTTGCTGGTATGGCACCGGTGCGAATGGCAAGACGACGCTGGCCGGTGTGCTGCGGCACATCTTCGGCGAGTACACCGTGAATCTGCCGTTTAGCGCCCTTGAGATGAAAAACAGAAACAGCAACGACCTGGTGGCCCTCGCTGGTGCCCGCCTAGTGACGGCTGCCGAAACAAACGAAGGAGTGCGCCTCAACGAAGCGCGGATCAAAGCACTGACCGGTGGGGATCCGATCACAGCGCGCAGGCTCTATCACGAGAGTTTCACCTTCGAACCGACGCACAAGCTGGTGCTGGCCTTCAATCACAAGCCCGTGATCGCAGACGACTCGGAGGGTATGTGGCGCCGCCCACACCTGATTCCGTTTATGCGCGAGTTCAAGCCAGAAGAGCGTGAGAAGGGCCTAGACGAAAAGCTGAAGGCTGAATCGCCCGGAATTCTCGCTTGGGCTGTGCGTGGCTGTCTTGAGTGGCAAAAGAATGGCTTGGGGATGCCGCAGGCCGTGGCGCAGGCGACGGCCACTTACCGCGAAGAAAGCGATCATGTAGGCGAGTTCATCGAGGACTGCTGTGTCGTGGAGAAAACGGCAACTGTAGCCTCGGGGTCACTTTGGAAACGGTATCAGCGATGGATTATCGAAAACGAAGAGGTCCCGCTCTCTCGGAATGTCTTCGCCGCACGGCTGGAACGGCGAAATTTTCTCACCCACAGAACAGGGCACGGCGGAACTCGCACCTGGGTTGGCTTACGCCTGGGCGAAGCGGCAAGCCCGGCGTCTGCTGACGCGGTGACACCTGGTGACGCCCTATCTGACAATTTTCCTTAGTGTACGCGCGTAAGAAGAGTTTTCAGAAAGGGCGTCAGCGTCGCGTCACCGTGTCACCCGCGTTCGGGCGGCCACAAAAGTTGCACCCGGTTCAAGTGAGACGAATGTGGCGGCACATGCGCCTGGGGAGGCGTCTCCGCGAACTCACATTCCGCTCCCATCGTGTAAGGATGGACACAATGGGAGCGGGATTTCGCGGCCACACACCCCGCAAGGTCGAAGGGAGTCTGTAATCGCGGGCATCACTAAAGGAGTGTCTATATTTCAAGGCAAGAGGCTGTCGCCCATCATCTGCGCCCGCCTGCGAAAAGACGCGCAATTCGCGCCCTGTCGGTCTTGTAGGTAGCATTCTCCAAACGCGAGGCGCAGTTGCGAGCCGAAAGGCCTGTATTGACAAAAATCTGTCCAAGGACCATCTAGTTCATGGAGATGTGCTTTTGCTGGCAGCCGAAAAGAGCCTATGGGTTACTTATCTTGTAGACCGTTCCGGCTCCGTATTCACCACCATTATAGGTTGTCCCGTACAGGGTCCCTTGTCCATCGAGGATGACGCCCCCGCGAGGATAGGATCCGTCCGTTCCCGAAAAGCTATGCAGCACAATCTGCGTTCCAGATGCGGTCAACTTGAAAACCGCGCCCATACCATAGTCGCCACCCTCTTGCGTTGTGCCGTAAAGATTTCCACTCTTATCCATGATGACCCCCGCAGGCATCATGCCGTCAGCCCCTCCGGTGAAGCTGTACAGCACTTGCTCCTCGCCTTTCGTATTGAGCTCAAACACTGCTCCATCGCCGTAGGCTCCGCCGTAAGTGGTCGCACCGTAGAAGTTACCCCGATCGCCCAAGATCAAAGAGCTTGTCGGACCGTCACCGTCTGCACATCCGCTTTGGCCACAAAAGTTGTAGATCGTCGACAAACTCCCATCCGACCTAAGCTCGAATACCGTCCCTCCGCCGTCACTTCCAAATTCGCCGCCCCCCCTAGCGGTCCCGTAGAAATTGCCTTGACCGTCGGCGAGGAGAGCCAAAGGATCTAACCCGTTCCCCGGCGTGCCTGTGAAGTTGTGAAGCACACTGATCGCCTTCGGTTGGGTTACTTCGAAAATGACTCCATAACCATAAGCGCCACCTGATCCAGCCGTACCCCACACTTGACCCTGTCCGTTCGGGATCAGTGTGACTGGCCCCCGGCCATTCGTCCAAGACTTCCCGAAATTGAAAAGGAGCGTCTTCTTCTTGAACGATGGCTTCTTCAGCTCGAAGATTTCACCGAGGCGATTGTGTTTGCCCCCCGTCGGCACATAGAGATTACCTTCCGGGTCAAAGACAAGTTGACCTGGGTATGCAGCGTTGGCGGGGAAAGTCTTAAGCACCTTCTCCGTACCACTTGGCGAAACGACAAACACAGTGCCGCAGCAAGATCCCCAGAGGCCCGTCGTCGTCCCATACAAATTGCCCTGCGTATCCATGACCAAATTAGTTGTCGGATAAGCCCCATCGCCAGCATATGCGCCGAAGTTATAAAGCGTCGTGAAAACCTGAGCATTCGCCTGCTGTACAAAAAGAATGAACATGGCCGACACTGTGAGTAGAAGCCTAGGTCGTGTGATGTTATTCCCGCGTGAAACAAAGTGGCACATATTCTGTTCTCCTTCCAGGGAGCACAAGGGCAAAGATCACGACATGCTTATCTTGCAGCAAGAGCATTTGAGCATAAGAGTCTCCGCTCAACATAGTTAGTAGTGATTTCAGGATCGCGGCAATTCCGGGGGGGGCTTCATCATGAACTGTAAGGTGCTCTCCAGTCAACAACAATATGGCAGCCAATCGGCTGTGAACAGCAGATCAATCATGAGGAGAACCCGGAATCCGGGCCCAGAAAATGAACTGGTAGGGTTTTAGAATCTGTCTGGATTCTCGGTCGTGCCGGACCACCAGTGCTCAACTTTGGAAGACTGGAATCGCCCTGCTACGTTGCCATCCTTGTCATAGACCAGGAGTGATCCCTGCTTCTCCTCGGCACTGACACCCTCCTCGACAACCACTATTTCGTCGCGATATTCAACTTTATTCTGATTGGCATTTATCGCTCTTTTTCCTGATGAGGTTTCGGGGCGTCCATCTTTGAACTCCCGACCGATTGCGCAGCTTTCACCCAGCAGGAATAGCCAAAGGTCACAGGTTGGGCCCTGCCCGTTTCGTCTGTCCACAACATCTTCGTTACTTCGGGGTCGTCGGAGCCCACGTCAAACTCGAAGCGGTAGTGCCATATTTTTGATCGGGGCACTTCGACATCGTCCGGCAGCCCCAGCACTGCTCGCAGCATTGCCTTCGCCCAGATGGTGGCTAGCTCTGATTCGGTCCGAATGTTGCGATCGCAAGCCTTGGCTACTTTTTTGTCAGTGGGCTGGAGTTGATCCAGCGACCAAGCGCCAGCCAGATCGAATTCGACAACGCCTTGGTACGGCGCACGTGCGGTCGTGCCCTCCATAACGTCCCAGATGACATTCACGGCAGACCCAACATTTGCCTCTGCGCTAAAGCACTGACTGTTGGGGGGAGACGCGCGATTACCCGCTGGTGGGCATTGCTTCACGGACTTGGCAACCTGGCGCGTCTGCTCTGTCGCCCTCGTCTTTTCCTTCGCGTGGTCGTCTTGGCCATAGGCTGAACCGACAAACATGCAGAGAAGTATGGCTGCCACGGAGCGCGCGCCAAACGTAATCATTTTCCGCCTCCAACCTCTCCTGAGGCCTATAGCCGATTTATCGGCCAAAGCCTACAGCCATCATTAGGGGCGTGTCCACTGATATCTGCGTCCGATTCGGCAAGCGATTGCGCACACTGCGAAAGCGGCACGGCTGGACACAGGTGTACATGGCTGAGCACGTGGGCATGGACCGCAGCTTCATTTCAGATCTGGAGAACGGTAAGAAGGAAATCTGCATCCGGAACCTCGGAGTGCTCGCCGATGCATTTGGGATGTCAGTGTCGCAGCTCTTGACCCGCCTCTGAAAACGGTTTGTCCGCGCCATCCGTCGCATTCGCGAGGAGCAGGCGATCAATCAGGAAGAGGCTGCGGAGCGCTGCGGGTTGCATCGGACGTATTACAGCGGCATTGAGCGCGGTGTGAGGAATGTGTCGCTTGTGAACATCGAACGGGTAGCCAAGGGACTCCGAACAAGCCTCCCGAACCTGTTCAACAGAGTGTGAGACGAACGACTTTTTAATTAAAGTCGACATCTGTTCGCATCTGATTCAATCCAAGATGAGCCTGCCAGCGCCACCGGAGGGCGCGGACTTTCTTACTGTTTCTTCCGCCTCATCCCACTGCGACGCGAGAGATTCCAGGATCAAATGAATCGGTGACAGCTCCGCAACCAAAACGATAGGGCTGAGGGAATACTTTTCGAAAAAAATCCCGAACAACAATTTCTCGCTCGTCGCCTTGTGGCTGCATTAGGCAGCAGGGAGGCAGCCAAAGATGGTTCGCATGGCTTATACGTTATTGAAGAATGGCGCATCGTCATCATTGCGTGGAAAGAGTACCGACTTGAGGCTTGGCACAATCAAATCCTTCACGGCGAGCGTGAATTGGCCGAGCAAAGGATCCTCCGTTCTTGTAAGGAGGCCATTCTGTATCAATTGGCGCGGAAGATCCATCATGTCGAGTCCCGAACGATTCGCGGCTGCACGGAAGACGACATCCTGCCGAGCGGAACCGCCCTGCAAGAGCAGGAACCTGAGCAAGTCACGCTCCCGACAAGACAGCGGTTGGATTAGAGCCCGGATATGTTGGGTTTGCTGTTCATCAAATGCGCTAAAGCTATCTGGTGCCTTTTGTTCCCCTCTGCCATTACCGTCCGCGACATCGTAGCCTTCCGACGCGACGCGGTAGACGCCTTCGGACATGTGCTCCAATAGATCTCCGCTCGCTAGTTCATCCAATGCAGATTTCCACCTCGCCCTCGATCTAGGGCTTCCATCTGCCAGAAATTCCTCGACGCCCGCACGGAGACCACAAGAGTCGAGCCCCTCTTGAAAAATAATCACCCCGTCGTCGGAGGCGGCCGCATGAAGGAGACGAAGAGCGTCTTCGCTTAAGTTATGGCTGCCTTCGGAATCATCTTCAGGAAGGGCTAGCCAACGATACCTCGGTTGATTCAACTCTAGGTCAAGATGATGACTGAAAACGACTCTAAACTGGTCAAGACTCTCGAACGTCGCATACAACCCGGTGGTTCGACACTCATCCCGAAAACTCTGAACTAATGCGTATTGCTGGGCATCGACCGAACTCGGAGCGACTGGAACATCCGAGAAATAGATCTTGGCAGTTTTTCCAGCGGCTACATGCTTTTTGATCTCCTCGACCGTGCCGCTAATGTACTCCTCGGTGGGCGTCCCTATGCGTGTGCCGAAGATGCCGATGACAATGTCGGCCTCGTCAAGCAACTGGCGATTGATGATGGTTTGAGGGTGCCCTCCGAGCTGAGGCGTGCTGTGCGTTTCCCACTTTACGGGAAGTAGAACCAACCGACGGGAAGATGCGTTTGCATCGTTCCAGCGATGAATCGCGTCGGTAACAATCGCCCGTTCTCGGGCTACATCTCCGGGCGATGCAATCATTACCCTCAGCACATTTGCACGGAAACTCACAATCCTTTCCTCCGGTGAGTTAGTCCTATTGTAGCCAACCGCATCCCGCCAGCTGCTTTTCTGCAAACTAGAGGCTCGGTCAACGGGTATTTTTTCGTTAACGAACAACCTCGCGACGCCGTGACTCAGCTCTATTGGAACAGACTGTGTTGGGATGCCCTTTCAAGTGGTTGTGAACATTCCTCATCATCAATCGCCGTGTGATTGACTCGTGTGCTCACCGGATAGCAGCGTATCTGACGGGCGTCGTAGGGCCTCAGCATGTCGGACACGACGTGAGTGTCCTTCATGCCTGGATCAAGCCATAGGTCGTACGCTTCAGGGTCGACGATCACCGGCATCCGGTCGTGGATGGGGCGGGTCACGGCGTTCGGAGTCGTCGTCAGGATTGAACAGGTCTCAAGTACAGTACCGCTCGCGTCTCGCCAGCGGTCCCAGAGGCCAGCGAAGGCGAACAGCTGGCCGTCATGCACCTCGAAGCAGAATGGCTGCTTTGCTTTTCCTATGCGCCGCCACTCGTAGAAACCGTCGGCGGGAACGAGGCAGCGGCGAAGTCGCAGCGCGTCGCGGAACGCAGGAAGCGTGCTTGCGTTCTCCGACCTCGCGTTAATCATCCTGGCAGCGCCCGAGGCGTCCTTAGCCCATGACGGAATCAGGCCCCAGCGAACGAGGGACAGACAGCGCACGGGCTCTTTCGCGTCCTGGCGAATTACCGGCACGGGCTGCGTAGGGGCGATGTTGTAGCGGGGAGTCCAGTCGTCTTCCCACGGATCGGTGGCGAAGTGTTTCTCTACCAATTGCTTCCGGCGGGACAGGCGGTAGCGGCCACACATGAGGAGATTATGACAGAGCCGGTTTGATCAAGACACCGACTGAGGCCATTTCAGGGAGGCTCCCAAGGCAGTGAAGAGAGCCTCATGCGATGGACGGGGGTATCGCCGATCACATCTGGACAATCAGAGAAATATTGGCTATACAAGGCAAGAGGCCCGACGGCGAATCGGGCCTCTTGACAATCTCTACTATCGGTCGGGTTTGGGTGGCCATCCAAATCATATAATGGGTGTGTGCCGCATGCAATCCGATAATCCACAAAGTCAACTGCGCGATCAAGAGATACGTAAAGCTCTTCGGGACAAACTACGGGCGATTCACGCCCAAGAGTCCGACACAGCGATTATCGACGAGCTTTCACTTTGCCAAGGAAACGCTCGGGTTGATGTTGCGGTAGTGAACGGTTCTTTTAGCGGATATGAAATCAAAAGCGACCGTGACACTCTGGCTCGATTGCCGAACCAGCTCGCCGCCTATGAACTGTGTTTCGATACGATGACCATGGTTGTCGGAAAAAAGCATGTTGCGAAATGCAGAAAGGCGTTGCCGGAATGGTGGGGTATCTGGGAAGCAGTGCGGACCGTGAGTGGAGTTAGATTTTCTTGTTGGCGAGAGCCTCTGCCCAACACAAGAATTACATCTGAGAGGGTTGTTCAACTTCTCTGGAAAAAGGAATTACGGGAGGCTCTTGAAGGACACGAGATAACAGTTCCCGCAAAAGCCTCTCGCCGTGAATTATGGTCCGCTCTCATTGCCGCAGTTCCACAAGCCGATCTGTTTACAATCGTCCGGAGTTGTATCCGCGCTAGGGGAGATTGGCGATCTGGTCCAACACCGTTTCGATGTGGTGATTCGTCCCGATCCGCCGCCAAGTCTCAGCGCTCCCGGGTCCACCGACGTTATTTGCTTTCTCTTGTATATCAGCATCCCCCTGACTGAAGTCCGGACCGCGGTATTCGTCTCTTTCAACGAGGTCTGCGCAGATCGCATAGAACTGATCGAATCCATCAGGGTCAGTGAAAACATTTCTTCCCTTCCAAATGATCCAGTTATCAGGAGTGGCATAACGCAGTTGGGCCAAGATTGTTGCTCGTCCTTCAGGCGGCAAATTGGGGTGGGCAATCGTGTAGTCGCCGTAAGCGGGCAAGCGGCTGGGCCTCTTTGCTCCTGCAACAATCTGCCTCCAGCCGCGCCATTCCACTCGCGGCGATGGGTTCCATTGGTCCCTGGCTAAGGGAGCTAAACCTAGGGGGAATGCGCTTGAAGCAACTGTCAGCGTCCGCCACTCGCCTAGACTCGGAATTAAGTCAATGTCGGCGCGATACATTTGCGCCACCGTACCGGCAGAGACACCAACGACTGACCCAAGATCAATCAATAGATCAATTTCGCTGCGCTCGACTCCAAACACTCCAGGAATCCCATCAAGTGTTGCTTCCAAATCATCTACGTCCTCGAAGTCATCTGGAATCAGCCGGAGGAGTAGCCCATTACCTTGTTCTGCAACTACATATTGGACGGCAGTCTGATAGCTGGGTGAGCGAGATAGACCTGTAACGGGAATCGCCAGTTGATCTCTTGCCGCAACATCTGCGAAGCACAATCTTAGTGGATGGTCTTCTGGCGTCGGATTGTCCTCTAAATCGTCAAAAAATTGGAAATCAATAAAGTAAGGATTGTCGTTCGGCCATTGAGCTGCCATACCTTGCGGTATTTGTATCGCAGGCTTAGAGGGTATTGCCTCTAGTAGTGGAGTGATTCCGTTCTTGGAGTTTATCAATCCTAGGGCCGGAAACTCTGCGCGCTTACCTTTAAGAATGGAGACATAGTGGCGGTGATCGAATTTCATGGAGGGGGCATCCTTTCAATGCCCAACACAAAGACATTGCGGCCCCCCTCAGGCGCGAAGAAATTATACTCGCGGCACGGAGTTATGTGAAAAACCATTTCTTGGATAAGGGCAAGTCCTAAGTGTCTGGGGGGACGAGTGGCAACGCATTGATCGCTAATTTCCTCTTTTGCTCCGTTTTGGGCAGTGGAATCTCTTCCAGCACATCTAGAATCTGTGGATACTCCGCACTGTCGTTCATCCGTACGCGAAAACCCCTTTGCCGATGCAGTTGGGCTCCCGTGACGGGATTGCAATAGGCGAAATGCTTCGAGGTATAGTTGCTCGTGGTTTCATCAAAGATCTCGAAGACGAATCGATTTTCCTTACTCGGTCCAACCGTTCTTGACCTCACAATCCGAATTACGAGTGTCTGACCGCGAGCGTTGAACATCGTGGCACTCCCTTTGTTCTTGGCACGTCCGATCTTGCCAACGATGAAGCCCCTGTCGACTATCGGATGACTCTGGGCGGCAGCCTTCGCGAGTTTGTCAACTTGCCTTAGTAGCGCAGTGGACTTGTTCTGCACTTTGAAAATGTCAACGCGAACGCCAGCGTTTGCTTTGGCCGACAAAAAGTCCTTCCAAAGCTCAAAGTGTTCAATGGGCCGACCCGCAGCAGTGCGCCATTTTGCCTTCTTCCAAAACGGGCATGAGCGCTGGCCGTTAACTACGTATTGAGAGTCGCTGAAGATTTGTACCCTGCCATATCTCTTCCCAATGTTTTCTGCCCTCACCCACTGCATCGAGGCGATGCAAGCGGAAAGCTCCATGCGATTGATTGTGCTCTCTTTGAATCCTTGAAACACGATTTCGTGTTCGGTCGAATCGTCAGGGTATACGACAACGCCCGCATATCCAGATTTCATGCCTCGAAGCGGAAAGCACGAACCGTCGACAAAGATTTGAATAGCGTGCGGATCGCCCGGCATCCTCAGCTCATTATAATTGTTGACCTCAAGTCGTATGGCGAAGAAAAAGCGAATATGCTATTCTCGCTCTCGCCATGGCCCGCCGTCCTACTCTCGAAACACCGGATGTTCTGACCGAAGAGGAACTCAAGCAGCTTCGTCACAATCTGGCGCACCTCAGTACGGACGGAGTGAGGCAGTTCTACGAGCGTGCGTATCAGGATTGCCGTTTGATGTATGACAAGGTGCCGAGTCCGTGCAAGATACAGACACTAGTCCAGGTGTGGAAGCAGTTGCGGAAATGGCGATGGGGGTGAGTCGCTCCAACTTGGCAAAGGCGGCCCGACTTGCCACGGTGAACCGGCGCTTGGGTTATGCGCGGACGATTCTTTGAACCCTCAGGCTCCGCACTTTCGGCAGCAGAGTCTCATCGATTTGGTGGATTTCATCCAATCCGTATCCAAACAAATGCCAATGGGCGTCGGGTGGAATCCGGCCCTTAACGGACCATGCCGCTCGAAGGGTTCTAAGGCAATTGCCCAATAGCTTGAGAAGGAATGGTCCAGAGAACTTTAGAAACATGAACGGCGGATAGTATTCCGAGTACAGCGGCTGCCAGTAGGGCCGCTGCTCATGAAAGAAGCGGTTTTCGTCGAGGTCGACCTTGATGCCGTGAACAGCCGCATTTCTGAAGTTTTCATATAGCAATTCAGCGACAGTTTTGGAACGAAGCAGAGGCTGGATGGCTTTCGAAAGCTTGTCAATTTCAATAGGTCGTGAATGCCTGAACTCGTGCCTAATGGCTTTCGTCAACGTCCCAAGCTTGAGCGTGGCCGGCTTCCTTAACGGTTGTCCCGGTCGGCAACGACAATGGTATTCGACCACCCTCATCAGGCGAGTTAACAAGCGTCGCGCGGCATCCACCGTCAGCGGGATATCACTTTGGTCCAGCAGATCAATTACTGGATCGTTTATCCGCGAAAAGCGAACAATTCGACCTGGTTTTGGAAGCATGCCCTCCATTAGCCACCGATGATAACCAAGCTCATAGTAGAAGTCGCCAGCGCTAACGCTTTCCATAAGCTCACGTTCCCCGCCGTACGCACTGACCAACCTTGTGAACGACTCCCGATTCGATTGATCCTCGCTAGAAATACAGGATGCTAACGCATCCAGCCGAGCACAGAGCAGTAGCAATACTTCTTGCGCATTCTCCTTTGCGGCAATCAGCCTTTCCGCGAGGCGTATGGTGGGGTCGAATAGAGCGAAAAACCTGTGTGTCTCCTCTTTGAGATCTACGCTCTTTCTCGAAGCCATCTGTGCCTCTTGCATCCAGTTTAGTTCGAAACCACAATGCAACAGTTCTATTTTATGGGCGTTTATCCGATCACCGACCCTGCTGCGGCCCGACACAAAGGTCAATGGGCCACAGACATTGGAGTGGGAGAAACGAGTAGACTCTTCCCGCCACAGTTGACGGCCCGAAAATAAAAAAAAAAGAGCGCTCCGAGCGGGTACAAAGGCGTCCGCATCCACCCCCGCCCGTCACTGCTGGACAACTCGGGGATGTCCCATCACCACACACCGGGCCGGTTCCGTGCCTATTGCCGCGCCCCTGCCATCCCTAGAGTTCCACATAGGGGCGTCGCTCATCGGGGGCTGTGCCCCCTCCTCGCCCCGCAAGAATGTAGGGAGGCTCGCTGCGCTCGCGTTTTATTTTTGTGTTTTGCGCCCAACACCGGCGCAAAACGACCTCGCGCTAAACGGCCAGGTTGCCCCCACAAAGTGCGCGTGGGGCACCAGCCCAGCGCATCGGCTTGCGCTCCCCCTTCTTGCGCTTCGCGTAGCGCAAGCGAACACAACCGCAAGCCCGCCGCGCTTCGCGCTTCGACGCGGGGCCAACCCCCGCGCCCCGCTGGGGGCTGTCTGCCCCCAGACCCCCGAGCAATAGGTATCGAACAAAGGCGAACCCCGCAGACGACCCGCGCGGCACAGGGGGAAAAATAAATAAAAAAAAAAAATTGCGGAGTACGCGGGTGAAAAGGCGTCTCCGGCATCCAGCACCAGGGGCTTGCCGGACAACTGGCGGCCCGGCCTGCACACCCGAGCGGCGCGCGGAATTTTGTGTCATGAGTTGTGTCGTAACCCTCGCATCCCTGCCCGCATCAGGCGCTGTCGGTCGCTGTCGCTCCGGTACACATGAAGGGCACCGAACAGCGGGCAAACCAGCATGAACACTGCCCCTCAATATCACTCGCGTTTTCGCCGTGTCGCTCCGCTACAGTCGAAGATGAGAAATGGCATGGAAGAGGTCGTCGGTTCGATCCCGACCAGGTCCACCAATTCCCTTCCAGTAAGTTAAATCCGCTGGATACTCACTCAGATTGCTAGCGAATCCATGACGCCAAACCCTCACCAGTCGATCGCGCGATGATGTATCGCACGGTCCCGCTAAGTGCAGAAGTGATGTCATCCCTCTGATCGTCGGCGGTCTGCGCCGTGTTCCCGTCGGCATCGTCCTCGGGAGTCTGCGCGGTCGCGCCGCCAAATACGGAAGCGTCGGTTAATCGCCAAATGCAGATTCCTTTGTAGGGGGAGGATGGGAAACACCATTGCGTTCCCATTTCGTGGCCGGTGGAGTCGAGCCAGAAACTGCTCGGAATTCCATACTGTGTCGGTGGGTATATGGCTTGATCGTTGGGGTCCGCCTGGGAGTATGTAATTGGCGCTTGCGCGTGGAGTGTGGTTAGGAGACAGAGGTTGACAGCAAGAGTGACGAGCAGTCTTCTCATAGCAAGTTCTCCTTTGGTGGTCTTCTTTACGTCACCGGACTTTCTCCCCTGTGGGCTAGGTGACGTTTTCTTATGGGGAGGTGAGTACCGCGAGCGAACAGTTTCCTAAACCCCATCGGCGGGCGAGGCTCCGCCACCGACTATCGCGAGCCGTTTTACGACTGACGCTTCTGGTGACAGTTTTCTATGGGGTCAGCTTAAACACCACGCCGCTGCCGTAAGTTCCGCCCCCAGCGGTAGTGCCATACAGATCCCCAGTCTGTGGGTCCTGGACTAGCCCCGCCAGCGGCACGTCTCCGTCCGCCCCACCAGCGAAGGAGTGCAGAATGGTTTCACGCCAGCGGCCGTGCTTGGTCGGCGGGGGCGAAAGCTCGAATATCGTGCCGCAACCGCCGTAGCACGGGCCCGCGCCGCCACCGTCAGTTGTTCCGTAAAGGTTTCCTGTGCTCCCATCCAGAACCAGGCCGGCATAGGGCCATGCGCCGTCGCCTTTCTTGGGGCCCTTGAAGTTATAGAGCACCTTCTCCGAGCCGCTCGCGGCCAATTCGAAAACCACACCGTGGTTAGCAGTTCCGCCGTACATGGTTGTGCCATACAGATTTCCTTGCTCGTCCATAACTAACCCCGGGTCGCCAGCCTGGCTCACACCCATCCTTGGGGTGGCCTGTAAAGACATGAACCGTGTTTACTGCCCCGGTAGGGGTAAGCTGAAATATCACACCACAACCCAAGCCGCTGAGGGGGAGCAGCCCGTAGAGGTTCCCGGTCTTGGCATCCAGTACCGGCTTGCTCGCGGGGGAGTCTCCGACGCCCCCCGGCCCGCCGAAGCTGTAAAGCACTGTATGGGCTCCGCTCGGGGTTACGCTGTAAAGCGTGCCGCCGTTGTCCGCTCCCCCTGCAAAAGTAACGCCATAGAAGTTGCCGCTATTCGGGTCCTGAACCAGTCCTGACGACGGGTCTTCCCCGTCCGCGCCCCCCTTAAGGCTGTAAAGCACTCCCTCGACGCCACTCGGATCTATTTTGAATATGACCCCGTCCCCTTCTCCATAGGCGCCTCCCCAGGCCGTTCCGAACAAATTTCCTTTGGCGTCCCGGGATACACCTCGGGGCATTGCACCGTCGGACGGCCCTGTAAAAGCGTGGAGAACGCTTTCGATACCGGCTGACGTCACCTCGAACACGGTGCCGCAACCGGGATACTGGCAGCCGCCGGAGCCCCCACTGAACGTAGCTCCATACAGATTGCCGGTGGTTGCATCCACTATGACAGGCGCCTCGGGGTCTGCCCCGTCTGACCCGCCGGAAAAGCTGTGCAGCACGGTATAGGTTTGTGCCGATGCCAGCGCTGCCCATGCCACTAAGAACGTTAACGCCAGCGCAAACATCACAATACGCTGTCGAATCTCCGGCCCCGCTCGCTTTGCAAGCCGTCCCGACCGGCAGATCGTCGAATTGCATATCACGCCATTCCTTGTATCAGACCCCTATGAAGTCATAGTTTCTCCCTGCACGTTTCGAAATTGAGGCCCCAATTTTCCTGGTTGCGAAGATGCCGGCCGTGTGGGGGCGAATTTAGGCGTGCCGAACGCCCAGCGGGTCTTCATGGCCCATCTCCCGTGATCTTCGGTTTGCCCCCTCAGGAAACCAAGACCCTCTAAGAATTGTCAGTCATGGTTGGATGTGTTACAGGCCATTGTCAAGCAAAAAGTACGAAATTACTTTCATACGAGATGGGCGGCAAAAATCAAATCCTAACTACTGTTTGCTGCATATGAATTACAGGCTGTGTCATAATCCGCCGGAGGGCGGCCGTGACAACAACGTCCAATTAAGAGCAACCTCTTCGCGCTTGAGACGATCAATAACAAATAAGAAAGTGGATAGGGCATAGTTATGAAACGCGTTCACCTCCAGCACAGCCTCAGCGCCGCAACTCTTCTACTGTCACTAGCCCTCCCGCCGTTCCTCATCGCACAGAGACACATCCCTCCCGGCACGATTCTCCCACTGGAACTCCGTACGACGTTGAACTCGGAGAAGAGCGGCGCCGGTCAGCAGATCACCGCGAGAGTTATGCAGGACGTGCCGCTTCCCGGTGGCTGGAAGATTCCTGAGGGCTCCAAGGTGACCGGATTTGTCGAAAGTGCGACTCGGGCGAGTGCGGGACAGCCCGGTTCGATCACCATCAAGTTTGTTCGCATCGAACGCAAACGCGAACCGCTCGCTCTTACTGCAAATCTTCGGGCGCTGGCCTCGGTGATGGAAGTGGAAAGCGCCCAAATTCCAACGACGGGAACCGGCCTGGGCACGCCATATAGCTGGGCGACGCGCGAGCTGATTGGCGGCCAGGTTGCCTATGGCGACGGCGGTCCGGTCGCGAGCGGGTTCCAGGTAGTGGGCCGCGTCGCCGATGGCGGCGGCGTGCTGGCTCCAATTCCGCCCAGGTTCGGCGGGACTTTTGAGTCGCCTCGCTTTCTGCGCCTCGGTCTATGGGGCTCGAACCCGGTCGTCGAAAGTTGTCCCGGAGACGCTCTCGATAATGAATCGCCGCAAGCCTTCTGGCTTTTTTCTACCAACGCCTGCGGCCTGTTCGGCTACCACAATCTGTATATCGTTCATGCCGGAACTACCGCGCCTCTCGGCCAGATCACCATCGCGGCCCGGCACGGCAAAGTCAAAATCGAGAGCGGCAGCGGCCTCCTGTTGCGGGTCATGCCCAACTCGGCAGCATCTGGTCATTGATAAAACCGGCCCGTTGCGCCCGGTGCCGTGTACAATGACTCCGATCTTTTACTGCGCGGAAATCGAGTGTGGCGAATCCGCCGGAGCCCGTTCGACCCAACCAATTTTCAGTAGCAGGAGCGATTCACTTCGGAGGAGAAGTATGCAACGCAAGCTATCTCGCACTTTGACCGTCGCCGCGATCTGCCTGATAGGCCTGACTGCATCGGTCGCACAAACGTCGCCGTCCGCACCAGCGCCTTCATCCACGACCCTCACGCAGCAGGAACGAGACGCCGCTCTCAAGAGCCTTCAGGCCACGCACGACGCATTTTTGCAGGCCATCCAGGGACTTTCCGAGAAGCAGTGGAAGTTCAAGCCCGCGCCTGACCGTTGGTCGGTGGCGGAAGTTTCCGAGCACATCGCGGTCGCGGAATCGACGATCTTCGGGCTCGTCCAGACAAAGTTCATGGCCGGCCCGCCCACTCCCGAAAAGCGCGCGGAAGTAAAAGCGACGGATGACGTAATTCTCGCGAGGGTTCCGGACCGCAGCCACAAAGTGCAGGCGCCGGAATTTCTGCAGCCGACGGGCCGCTTCGCCAATGAAGAAGCTACCATCAAGGCGTTCGAAGAAGCTCGCGCGAAGACGATGGACTACGTCAAGACCACCCAAGACGATCTGCGCGATCATTTCGGACCGCATCCTATGCTGGGAACAATGGATGCATACCAGTGGATCCTGCTGATCTCGGCGCACAGCGCGCGCCATACAAAACAGATTGAAGAGGTAAAGGCGGACCCCAATTTTCCGAAAGACTGAAAGAGAAAACCCGTCCTGGCGACAACTTTCTCAGCAAGGTCATCCTGAGCGAAGCAGAAAGTTCGCAAAGCGAACTTCCTGCGCAGTCGAAGGACCCCTACCCGACTTCGAATCTGTCCCGCTCCCGCGAGAGCGACCGAGCGAAGTGAAACAGAATCGGGGTGATGCGCAAAGCGCATCACCCCCGGTACTTCGACCCACGCCCGCCTGCGCAGTTGCGGCCGGCTACGCCACTGCGTACTTCCCAACCTCAATCGTCTTCTGCGCAATCTGCTGTCCCAACGCAATGGTGTTAAACGGCTCATGCTTCGCCAGCCGCCGCACGATCGCCAACTGCGTGCGCAGCATGTCGCCGTCGGCCACATCGGCAATTACTTTCTTTGCCGCCGCCTCGATCCGCTCCAGCGCCTGCGTCATATACAGCCGCGTCATCGCAATCGGCATCGCCGCAGCCGCTTCGCCCTTCTGCTCGACCAGCTTCTGCGCGCGCAGCACCGCCGACTCCATCGCATAAATCTCGATCGTCATATCGGCGATCGCTCCCATCACTTCCTGATGGTCCTGAATCGCCGCCATGTATTTCTGCGTCGCTGCGCCCGCGGCAAACAGCCCAAGCTTCTTGGCGTTCGCCACCAGCTTGCGCTCTTCCGCCAGCGCTCCCTCGACGTCTTCGCCCATCGACGGCCCGCTCAGCACCTCGTCCATCAGCTTCTTGATCGCCGGCATCAGTGGCAACTGCCCGCTCATCGCACGCTTCAGCAGGAAGCCCGTGATGATCAGGCGGTTGATCTCGTTCGTGCCTTCGAAGATGCGGTTAATGCGCGCATCGCGGTACGCCCGCTCCGCCGGATATTCTTCGACGAATCCGTATCCCGCAAAGATCTGCATCGCCTCGTCGACGACGTAGTCGATCATCTCCGATCCCCACACCTTCAGGATCGAGCACTCGACCGCGTACTCTTCAATAGCCTTGCGCGTCTCTTTGTTAACGTCCGGGGAGGACTTGTCGATCTCTGAGAGCAACGCATCCATCATGCCAACCGTGCGATACACCAGCGATTCGCCAACGTAAATCAGCGTCGCCATCTTCGCGATCTTCTCTCGCACCAGCCCGAAATCGCCAATGACCTTGCCAAAAGCCTTGCGCTGCTTGGCATAGGCAACCGCGTGCTCGAGCGAAACGCGCGCTCCACCCACACACATGGCGCCTAGTTTGAAGCGCCCAATATTAAGGATGTTGAACGCGATGGTCGCACCCTTGCCCGCTTCGCCCAGCAGGTTCTCCACCGGCACCTTGCAGTCATTGAGAATGATCGGGCAGGTCGACGAGCCGCGAATACCCATCTTGTGCTCTTCCGCGCCCACCGAGAATCCAGGGAAATTTCGCTCGACCAGAAACGCGGAAAATTTCTCGCCGCCAATCTTCGCGAACACGGTAAACAGATCCGCAAATCCAGCGTTCGTGATCCACATCTTCTCGCCGTTCAGGATGTAGTGCTTCCCGTCCGGCGAAAGTTCCGCCCGCGCGCGGCAATTCATGGCATCCGAACCGGACGACGCTTCCGACAACGCATATGCGCCGACAATCTCTCCGGTCGCGATGCGCGGCAGGTATTTCTGCTTCTGCTCCTCGTTGCCGAAGTAGACGATCGGCAGCGTGCCGATGCCGCTATGCCCGCCCCACGTCGTAGCGAAGCCCGCATATTTCGCGATGTGGTCGGCGATCACCGCTGCCGTCACCTTGTCCATCTCCAGCCCGCCGTAAGCCTCCGGAATTTCCACGCCGCTCAGGCCCAGGTCGCCCGCTTTCTTCAGCAGGTCGCGCGAGACGGAAAAATCTTTGTGCTCGATCTTTTCCGCGTTCGGCAAAATCTCGTTCGTCGCAAATTCTTCCGTCGTTCGTCCGATCATCCGATGCTGATCGGTAAAGTCCTCGGGAGTGAACACCTCGGCGGTCTGCCGCTCTTCCAGCAAAAAGCCGCCGCCAGAAATCTTCGTCTTAGGAATTACCGCAGTAGCCATGATTGGCCCTCTTCTCTAGGAACAACCACAAAAGACACAAAGATACACGAAAGCATTCGCTGGTCTTCCTTCGTGCACCTTCGTGTCCTTAGTGGTAAACCTCGCCAGTTCTCCAACTGTCACCCACCACAAATCGCTTGATCCCATCCTTCAGGTGGACAACATTGAAGTTTATAAGCAGTCCGAGAGATTTACCACTGAGCTTGAGGTAGGAGAGGATCTGCGCCTGATGAATGGGCGCAACCGCATCGACAGACTTGAGTTCCACGATCACGAGTTCTTCCACGAGCAGGTCAATCCGATACCCGAGATCGAGTTTCACTCCGTCGTAGACGACCGGCAGTCCAACCTGCGCCAACGCCCGCAATCCCATTCCCCGCAGTTCATGTTGAAGGCACGCCGCGTAAGTACTCTCCAGCAAGCCGGGCCCAAGTGCAGTATGGACCCGCATGGCCGCAGTGATGATGGCATGAGAAACCTGCTGAGCAGTAATTCGACGGACAGGGCTGGCAGACATAGCATCCGTTATCGCGCAAGCCAAACCCATGCAATAGGACGGCGATCACACCAAATTAGTTCGGTTTCCCTTCGTGAACCTCATTGTCCTTGGTGGTAGTGAATTAGTTCGGTTTTCCTTCGTGAACCTCATTGTCCTTGGTGGTAGTGAATTAGTTCGGTTTCCCTTCGTGAACCTCATTGTCCTTGGTGGTAGTGAATTAGTTCGGTTTTTCCTTCGTGAACCTCAGTGTCCTTGGTGGTAGTGAATTAGTTCGGTTTTCCTTCGTGAACCTCAGTGTCCTTGGTGGTAGTGAATTAGTTCGATTTTCCTTCGTGAACCTCAGTGTCCTTGGTGGTAGTGAATTAGTTCGGTTTTCCTTCGTGAACCTTAGTGTCCTTGGTGGTAGTGAATTAGTTCGGTTTTCCTTCGTGAACCTTAGTGTCCTTGGTGGTAGTGAATTAGTTCGGTTTTCCTTCGTGAACCTTAGTGTCCTTGGTGGTAGTGAATTTCTTGACCACCAGGACACTGAGGTTCACGAAGGAAACGCTAATTCAAAGTCTCAAAAATCCCCGCCGCTCCCATCCCTCCGCCAACGCACATCGTGACCATCCCATACCGCGCCTTGCGCCGCTTGAGCTCCCGGATCATGCTAGCCGTCAGCTTAGCCCCGGTACATCCCAGCGGATGCCCGAGCGCAATCGCGCCACCATTAGGATTCACCCGCGCCGGGTCGAGTCCACCTTCTTTAATCACCGCCAGCGACTGCGCCGCGAACGCCTCGTTCAATTCGATCACCTCAATGTCCGCCAACTTGAGCCCCGCCAGCTTCAATGCCTTCGGAATTGCAAACACCGGCCCCAATCCCATCTCCTCCGGCTTATACCCCGCCGTCGCAAACGAGACATACCGCGCCAGCGGCTTAATGCCCAATGCCTGAGCCCGCGCCGCCGACATCACCACTGCCGCCGCCGCCCCATCCGACATCTGCGACGAATTTCCCGCCGTAGTCACGCCCTTCACATGAAACGCCGCCTTCAACGCCCCCAGCGCTTCGAGCGAGGTGTCCGCGCGCGGACCTTCATCCGCCTTGAACACGATCTCCTGCCGCTTTGGCTTCGACCCATTCGGCACCGTGAAGCTCACCGGCACCGGCACGGTCTCTTCCTCAAACTTCCCCGCCGCCAGAGCTGCCAGCGCCTTTTGGTGCGAATGCAGCGAAAACTCATCGCACTCCGCCCGAGTAATCCCAAACCGCTCGGCCAGCCGCTCCGCCGTCAATCCCATCGACAAATATGAATCCGGATAATTCTCCACCAGCCACGGATTCGGCGAAATCTTGTTCCCGCCCATCGGAATCATCGACATCGATTCCGTTCCGCCCGCCACCATCACCTCAGCCCCGCCGCTCATGATCCGCTCGGCCGCCATGGCAATCGCCTGCAGTCCCGACGAGCAGAAACGATTGATCGTCACCGCCGAAACTTCGACCGGCAGCCCCGCCCGCAGCGACGCAATCCGCGCCACATTCATCCCCTGCTCCGCCTCAGGCATGGCGCAGCCAAGGATGACGTCTTCAATCTCTTTCACATCAAGCTGCGGCACGCGTTCGAGCGCGCCCTTGATCGCTACAGCAGCCAGTTCATCGGGACGAGTCGCGCGCAGCGTGCCCTTGAACGCGCGCCCCACAGGAGTGCGAACCGAAGAAGCAATGATGACTTCACGCATTCGGTAATTCTACTCGCAGCAGCAGCGGCCCGGACACTTCTGTCCCGCGCGGATGAGCCGCGCGCAATGAAGGCCTACTTCACCACCCGGAACTCCACATTACTCTGCAACGTCTCGCCCTTCGCCGTCGTCACCGTCACCGCTCCGCTCTTCGCGCCCAGCGGCACCGTCGTCACCATCTCCGAATTCGACGCCACCGTAAACGCCGCCGCCACTCCGCCAAAGCTCACCGCCGTCGCGCCCTTCAGCTCCGTCCCCAGAATCGTGACCTGCACGCCAACGCTCCCGAAAGTCGGCTGCGTCTCGACAAACGGCGCCAGCCCGGTGGACATACGAAACACAACCCCATCATCATTCTTCCCCCCAAAGTATGTCGTCCCATAAAACGCCCCGTCCGTATCCTGCATGAGCCCATACGGATTCTTCCCATCATGTCCATTGAACGTGTGCAGGTTGGTCAGGGTCCCATCCGGCGTGCATTCAAACACCGACCCGCGCACGAACTTCGTCCCTCCATACTGCGTCACACCGTAAAGATTTCCGTCGCTCCCCAGCATCATCTGGTAGGGCGAAGCGCCGTCCGCGCCGCCAAAACTGTAGAGCAGGTTGAAATCGCCGCTCCCATCGATGGTGAAGATCGTGCCGTCGTTCCCCGTTCCACCTCCGGCCGCCGTCCCGTAAAACACTCCATTCGCAGCCTGCACCAGCCCGCCATAGGGATATTCCCCATCGCTGACGTCGAACACATGCAAAGTCTTCAGCTTTCCATTCAGCGTCATCCTGAAGACCGTCCCGCAGCCATTCACATCGCAGTCCGCATAACTGCCGCCCACATGCGTCACGCCATAGAGATTTCCATCCGTCCCCTGCGCCAGCGTCCCAGCCGGAGACTGGCCGTCGCTGCATCCCGGCTTCGAGCAAAACTCGTACAAGGTCGTCAGCGCCCCACCCGGCGTGATCGTGAAGATCGTGCCCGCTCCGTAGGTTCCACCCACCGCCGCACTCCCGTAAAAGTTCCCATTCGACGCCAGCACCAGCCCGCCATAGGGAGCCGCGCCGTCATCTCCATTAAAACTGTGCAGTACGCTCAGCGCTCCCACCGGCGTGATCCTGAATACTGTTCCGAAGGTAAAAGTTCCTCCCGACTGCGTGGTTCCATAGAAATTCCCGTCCGCACCCTCCACCAGCGCCGTCACCGGATACTGCCCGTCCGCGCAGTTCGCCTCTGAGCAGAAGTCATAGAGCGATGTCACCTTCCCGCCGCGCGCCATGCGAAAGAAATTGCCGCTGCCGTTCGCGCCGCCATCGATGGTCGTGCCATACAGATTTCCATCCGTGCCCTGCACGAGCGCGGCATAAGGGTTGGCCCCATCGCTGCCGTTAAACGTGTGGACGGATCGCACGCTTTGGCCGGACGCCCGCCCGCCGAAAGCGAGCGCCGCGCCAATCGCGATTACAACAACGGCAATTTTCGAGGAAGCAAATCTGGTCATGAGAGTTCTCCGAGGGGAATTAGAAGCCCAACCGCACATAAAAATGACCGTTGGAAAAAATCGCGGCGCCGGAATAAGAGAGGGGCGCTCCCTGTTTTCGAAGGAAAAACCGGCGGCAAAGCGGGCTGCAGCGAAATCATCGTGCGATCCGGCAATGTAGGAGAATCGAAACCGCGACGGCGACAACGCCCGTCCACCAAGGCATACGGAACTAAGGCAGTGGGATTATGGTCTGGACTAAAGAGCCTGTCAAGCAAGGGGCGAAGGAGGCAGGGGCGCCGTCCGGAACGGCCCCCACCCCGCAAAAATGCTAACCGGCGTCAAGCGCCCACAAATCGTTGCCTTTCTATTTGTCCGGCAGCGGAAACCCTGGACTGCTAGCCACGGGAGCCGCGGTCGTCACTACAACCGTCGTCGGTAAAGTCTGACCCACCGGCACCGTCACAGTGATGGAAGTGTCTGTCCAATTTACTATTGCCGCCGGTGGAACCGGCACGCCCCCAAACTCCACCGTCCCCGTCGCGGCGGCAAATCCCTCCCCCGAAATCTTCGCGCTCTGCCCACCCACCACCGGTGTCGGCGACACTCCTGTGATACACGGGCCACTCACTGCGCATACGACAAACGGATTCGGCGCGCTGTCCGCCCCACCGCTCGAAACAACAATGTCCTCTCGTCCTGCCGTCGGAATATTCGGCACCGTAACCACAATCCCCGTCGTCGACCACGAGGTCACCGTCGCCGTCGTTGATCCGAATTTCACCGTCCCCTGCGACGTTCCAAAATTCGATCCCGTAATCGTCACCGCATCGGTCGGCCGCCCCCCGCTCACCGACAACGAAGCCACCACCGGTGCCGAAGGCACCTTCGCGATGTGCATGCCCGCCACAAGAACATAAGTCGATTGATCCATGGCCAGAAAATCGTCCAGTCGCCACTTCTTAACCGGTTTTTCCAGCGCCTTCTGCGGAACAAACGTCACAAACGGTACCGATCCGCCCTTCGGCACCACCATCTTGTAAGTTGTCGACGCGCTGAAAGCCAGATCGTTCAGCCGGTTCAGTTGATCCACCGTGTAGTCGGGAAACATCCGCTTGAGCGGCGGGATGAACGCCCCTAAAACATTGGCCGCGCTCTGCAGATCCTGGAATCCCGGTGTGATCGGTGTATTCGAAGTTCCTATTTGCGCGATGGCCCCCGTCGTCGCCGAAAGCGTGTCCAGTCCGTTCATCACCAGGTTGCGGGGGTCCCGCGATTGCCCCACCGTCGATACCCCGCGGGCCAGCAGTTTGTCGCGGCCTGACCCGAATTTGGTGTTCGGCGCTGCGAGTATTACGTCCTGTATCAGATAGTCGTTATCCTGATTCAGGTTTCGTACAACCACCTGGACGACAAGATACGTACTCGCGATCCTCCTTCCGAATATGTCCGATGCTTCATTGAAGCTCAGGAGCGACCGCGAACAAAGTAGATCGCTTGGCGGTGTCAGCGCCGGCGGAACCGGGTTCTGCGCTGCTGCGATCGAGCGGTTCACCGATTCCTGCACCGCAGCGTTCGGGATCTTGTCGATCGCCGCCTGGATTTCAACCCGATTCTGCGCCTTGCGCGTGGTCTTCAACGCTTCTTTAACTTCCGGCGTTGCAGGCGCGCTCTCCAGGCTCGTCACGGCCGCATTCCTCGTTCGCAGGAAAGTCGGATTTTGGTCGTCTTTCCACTTCGCCTCTTCTTCCGCCGTGAATTGGCAGGAAACATAATCCTCCAGATTCGCCCCTGCCCGGCCATTGGCGGCCACGGCTCTTGCTTCGAATACCCCGCACATGCATAAGACCATCAATCCCCATAAGCAGGTCTTAATTGCCAACTTACGAACCGCCATACTGTTCGCGCCAGAGGGCGAAGTTAGATTGTGAAACGGCTGACGAGTTGACCACACGGAACAAACCTGACCAGTCGAAGCGCGCATAACTATCTCCTGTCTCGAAATAGCTTGAAGTTGTCAGGGAAGAATTCGACACACGATACACGGCGCTTACTGGTGATGCAAGAGGTATGTTTGTAAAATTACTCGGTTTGTCGCTTAATTACATCCGCCGCGGTAACTTCGTCGCGGCCAATTTCAAGAAGGTTAACGCACACGATACGTCTTGGTCGCTACGCTGCCTGCGGTGACAGGGCAGCTAGTCGGCCTCATTAAACCCAAAGTAGAAATACAGTCGAAGCCGGAATTTGACAAGGACTAGAAGAGGATTTGTGCTTCCCCCGTCCCTGTCGTTTGGTGGAGCGCCTCTACCTCTTGGCCAGCTAGTTCGGCATCGGTAAAAGAACCTCCTAAGAACCCTTCGTGCTCCTTAGTGCCCTTGGTGGCTAAGAAACAGGTTTCCGGAGACCCAATCACCTCCCCTTCAGCTGCTGCTTCCATCCCAAAATCCGAGCCTTATTCGCCTCGGCTTCCGCCTCGGGAATCATTCCCTTCTTCTGGTACAGGATCGAAAGGCTGGTATGCGCCAGCACGTCATCGGGATCCAGCGCGGCGATCCGGTTTGCCACCTCGATCGCTTCGTCCAGCCGGTTCAGGTTCTGCAATGCCCGGCTCAAGCCGTGCAGCGCGTCGGCAAATGTGGCATCGGCCCCGAGCGCCGCCCGATACTCTTCGATCGCCGCTTCGTCCCGCCCTTCCGCCACATGGTCTAGCGCCGCATAGTAATGGTCTTCGGCCTCGGCGCGTGCGTCACCACCGTTCAAGTTGGGTCCCTTCTCGTCCATAAATAAACTGCCATGATTCTAACAAGGAGATGTTTCGTACAATCTGTTTAAGGATCGCCGCAGGCAGATCCTCAGGAATGACAAGTTCCCCAAACCCGACTTTACAGGACCACCGCTGCCGGCACGCCAGTACGCGCGAAGCGCTCGTCTTGGCCGCATCGCTACTGGCGATATTGACGCTGCTTCCCGCCTGCGGACGCAAACCAAACGTTCCCGATTCCGACTCCGCCGGAAAGCAGAACCTGCCATTCGATCGCCAGGCGCCCGCAAATGGTCTTTCCCCGTCGCGCTCCCTCGTGCCCAGCGCCACCCGCTTGCCCGAAGGAACGTCGATCACGGTCCGCCTGCGCACCGCCCTTTCCAGCGCTACCGCTCACGCGGGAGACACCTTCGACGGAGTCACCGAAGACCCCATCGCGGTCGATGGCCAGATCCTCGTCGCCCGCGGCGCCGATTTCGTCGGCCGCGTCCTCGAAGCCAGGCGCTCCGACGGCAAGGATCGCGGCTATCTGCGCGTCGCGCTGGTAAGCGTTCAGGTAAGTGGAAAGACCGTCCTCCTCGATACCTCCAGCATCTTCTCCAAAGCCGGAGCGCGCGATGGCTCCGGCGCTAAAGACGTCATTTTCCCACCCGACCGCCGGCTCACCTTCCACCTGACCAAGGCAGTGGACTTACCTTAGCGTAGCTCCAGATAACTATCTGCCGCCCTGCGCCACCAAGTTAGTCGGAGTTAGTGGAGACTGCCAAGCTCCGGATTCATCACAAAAGTGGTGTGACCGCGGACACTTCCCTGAAATCCATTTCGGGCTAGATTCTCCCTAAATAGGTTAGCTCAGACCATTCGCGGAAGAGTCTCTCCCAGCTTGGAACGCGAACCTCGCTAACGCTCGGCCACTAAGTCTGCCGGGCCAACGGGCTGGAACACGGAGACTAATTTCCGCATGGATGCAACACATCCAACTCAAGGCGCCACAGCACTCGCCGCTTACCTGCCGGAGCATACCCCCATGCCCGACTCGCTCTTCCGGGCGGCATTCGATGCGGCCTCGGTTGCCATGGGCATTTGCTCCCTCGATGGCCACTTCGTCCATGCCAACCGTGCCATGGAACGCCTTTTCGGATATGAGGCCGAAGAACTGGATGGCGCCAACCTGTGGCAACTGGCCCTGCCGGATGGAAGCCCGAATCGCCTTGAAGATGGCGCGGCGGGGGAACTGGATCCGGTCGAAAAGCGCTTTCGCCGCCGCGATAGCTCCGAATTCCAGGGGCGGCTCACGCTCCTTCGGTTGGCGGGCGCTGAAGGTAGCTTGCGCTCGGGGCAACGGCATGCGAATGAAACCTCCACTCTCGTTCTCGCCCTCGTCGAGGACGTGAGCCAAAGCCGTCAACTGCAGGAGGCTCTGCGGCAGTCCGAGAAGATGGAGGTGATCGGACGCCTTGCGGCCGGAATCGCACATGACTTCAACAACCTGCTCACTGGAATTTTCCTGTACTCCGATCTCTTGCTGGCCGAGCTGCCGCCGGGTAGTCCGCATCGCCGCTTCGTGGAGGAACTGCAACTGGCGAGCGAACAAGGCTCGGCGCTCACCAGGCAGTTGATGGCGGTGCTGCGCAAGCAGGGTTGCGAACCGCGCAGAATCGCCGTGGACAACGTGATTGCCGCCATGGAGCGGCTCATTCGGCACATGATCGGCGAGCGAATCGAGCTGCTTATTGTTCCCGGTGCCGCAGCCGGATACATCGTCGCCGGCGATGGTGAATTCCGCCAGATCGTGCTCAATCTGGCGCTGAATGCGCGCGATGCGCTCGACTGCGGCAAGGAGGCCGGGGCGAAGATCCGGCTCAGTACACGCATGCCGAATGACCGCGCCATCGAACTGGCCGTGGAAGACAACGGCTGCGGAATGACGGCGGGCATTCAGGCCCGCCTGTTTGAGCCGCTATTCACTACCAAGCGGCCCGGCGAAGGAACCGGACTGGGCCTCGCCACTGTGAAACGGATCGTAAGCGAATGGGGAGGAAAGATCGCCGTCGCGAGCGCGCCCGGTTGCGGCACTCGCATCGAGGTGTCGCTGCCGGCAGCGCAAGGGCCGGATGCAGATCGCCAGGCTTCGACAGGTTCGAGTTTATCTGTTGTTCATTCATAACTATATGTCATCCGAATAGGAGGTTATTTATGTCAAGCGCCAGCGCGGGAACCGCATTAGGAAACGGGAGCCAGATTCATATCCAGAGCCGGTTGCCGCAAACCCAGCCCACCAACTTCCTGAACCTGCTGATTCTGGACGAGGACCGCGCCCTGCGCGACACATCGCGCGACGTGGCACACTCGATGGGATTCAGCGCGCACATCGCCGAATCCGCCGAGCAGGCCTACCGCATGATCGACAGCCATGGCATCGACGCCGTGTTGCTCGACCTGCGTCTGGCCGGCACGAATGGATTGGATGCCTTGCGCACCATCAAGCGCCAGCGCCCCGAGACCGTGGTCGTAGTCATTACCGGCTTCGGCACGGTCGAATCGGCGGTGCAGGCGATGAAAGCCGGCGCCTACGACTTCGTCACCAAACCCTTCGGCACCGAAGAGCTCCGCCGCCTGCTGGGGGGAGTGTCCGAGCATCTGCGCGTCAAGATGGAAGGCAGAGTTCGCCGCGAGCAGACCCGCAATCGGCAAGGCTTCGGAAACATCGTGGGGCACGCCCCGGAGATGGAAAAACTCTACAGGATTATTTCCAAGGCCGGCCAGAGCACCCATCCGGTGCTCATTCTCGGCGAGAGCGGCACCGGCAAGGAGATGGTGGCGAAGGCCATTCATCAGGCGGGACCTCTGCGGGCCAAGCCTTTCATTCCCGTCGATTGCGGATCGCTGGTGCCGACCCTGATCGAGAGCGAGTTGTTCGGACACGTGCGCGGCGCATTCACCGGCGCAACCGGCTCGAAGGATGGACTGCTGGCGATCGCCGAGGGCGGAACCGTCTTCCTCGACGAGATCGGCGAACTGCCCATCGACCTGCAGGCCAAACTGCTGCGCGCGATCCAGGAGAAGGAAATCCGGCCGGTGGGAAGCGTGAAGCAGGTCCCCATCAACGTGCGCATACTGGGCGCGACTAATCGCGACCTGGAGCAGGCGGTCAATGAAGGCACATTCCGCCGCGACCTGTTCTTCCGGCTCAATGTGCTTACCCTGAGGATCCCGCCGCTGCGCGAGCGCCGCCAGGATATTCCCCTTCTGGTAGCGCATATTCTGGACCGGATCGGACGAGACTCGGGCTTGGAAAAGAAGGTCTCGGATGAAGCGCTCAAGCTGCTCCTGGCGTACGAGTGGCCCGGCAATGTGCGGGAGTTGGAAAATTCGCTGGAGCGGGCGTGCGCGCTCTCGAGCAATCCTGAGATTCAGATACGCGACCTGCCCACGCACCTCTCAAGCGCGCCGATCGCACTGGTCGATCAGTCGGCCAATGCCATTATCCCGATGGCCGAATTGGAGAAGCGGACGATCCTGAACGCGCTCGCGCAAGTGAACGGCGACAAGATGACCGCCGCGCGCAGGCTCGGCATCGGCAAGACCACCCTTTACCGGAAGCTGAAGGAATACGAGATGGAGGATTGACCGGATCGGGACGATCGAGGCACAGGGAAGAAGATGCGCACGCTTCCCGAATCGGGTTGTTCCGGCACCCACAGTTCTGAAATCGGACTTTCCCCGGGCGCGCCGTCGCTTAAGTCCTTCCAGGACAATCGGAGTAGTTTGGCCGCAGGGTTGCTGGAGCGGATGCATGATCCTGCTCGTCACGGCCATCGAACGGCGCAGTGAATGTGCGGCAGCGCTCGAGCGGGCAATGAATGAGCCGGTGCTGATAGCGGAAAACCTGCTCGAAGCAACGGCGGCATTGCGGGCGGAGAGTTGCACCACCGCCATCTTCGATGAGCACGTCGCACAAAGCGAACCCGCGGAGCTGGAGAGGGCTCTCGAACATCTGGGTCCGGCGCTCCCGGTGCATGTGAATCTCGCCATCAGCGGGAGCGAGCGCGTGGTGCGTCAGGTGCGGGCGGCCGAGCACCGGCGCAAGTACGAGGCAACATCCGCGCGCGAACACGTGGCGAGAATCCTTCGCGGCACATTGAGCGGCACCCTGACCACCCTGCTGATGGATTGTGAACTGGCGCTGGAAACCTCGGGTTTGCCGCCCCAGGCCATCGAGCGGCTCGACGCGGTTCACAACGCCGCCCAGATGTTGCGTCTGCAACTGCAAGAGCAAATCGAAAAATAGAAAAACGATCTGACTGTGGTCGCGTTTGTGCCTTGCGCGGGCATCGGGCATCGTGGGCCCTAAGATGAACGCCCCATAAAAACTTTTTGTCCTTTACAAATCTCTACCTCCCAAACCGCAAAGCCGGGCATCAGATTCGTTCATCCAGTAAGGCTTCAGGTCGCTCTGCCGCGACCGTAAATATTTGAAGGAGGCAGCTAAATGGAAGAACGAACCACAGTGCTCTACGTCGATGACAATCCCAAATCCAGCCGTCTGTTGGCTAGCGTTCTTGAAGAATGTGGTTTCAGGATGATCAGCAAAACCGATCCATTGGAAGCGCTTGCGCTTTGCCGCAGAACTTCTTTTGATCTCGCACTGCTGGATTACGAGATGCCGGTGATGAGCGGCGCGCAACTGGCGCAGGAAATCAAACGAATCATGCCCGAGGTTCCAGTCGTTCTCATCTCCGGACGAACCAGCATTCCGCCTGACGAACTCGAGTTTGTGGATGCGCATTTTGGCTTTGGAACTGCGCTCGATGACCTGCTGTGGAGCATGCGGATTCTGGCGCCCCCGAAGCTGGTCAGGCGCGGGCATGAGACGAAGGAGAATGCGACAGCTGGGCTCATTCATCCGCACCAGACTGGACAGCCTCGCGGTTATCAGCGCATGCCCGAATCGCGCTGGGCCGATTCGACCTAAAGGGCAGATTCAAGCTAAAGGAAAAGATCTTGGCGCTGCTCAGGGGAAGTGCACGGGAGTGTAACTCGGAGCGTTCTGGAACCAGGTCTCCGTGTTGCTGGCTCCCGCCAACTTCCCCCTGCTCCAATTGCCCCCAGGTCGCATGACACCGAGTCACACTGACAAAATCTGGCGCAACACGACTCGCGCTGACAAACCCTGTCGCATGCCTGGCTCACTGCGTCCGTAGCCCTCCCTACACTTCTGAATGCGGGACCGTTCGGAATTCAGGAAAACAGCGCATTTTCTAACCTTCGTAATCGTCGGGCGAGACGCGGCCTTTTGAGTGCAATGGGATGGGAGAAATCCAAAAAACTCAACCCACCCCTCGGGCCGCGGAGCAAAGAGATGCGAAGGGAAAAAGGCTTTTCACTGATCGAATTGCTGATCGTCGTCGCGATTATTCTGATTATCGCTGCGATTGCCATACCGAACCTCCTGAGGGCGCGGATCGCCGCCAACGAATCGTCGGCGGCATCGTCGGTTCGAACCGTCAACACCGCACAAATTGCTTACAGCTCAAGCTATTCAACCGTTGGTTTCGCGGGCGCAATGTCTTCTCTTGGTGGCACCAGTTGCGCGCCGCCCAATTTGACCAGCGCTTGCCTGATCGACACGCAGCTGGCCGGCGGCAGCAAGAGCGGTTACTCGTTCTCGCTGAGCGCAACCGGGACTCCGGCTTCCGCTTATCAGGTGATCGCTTCGCCCCTGCAGCCAAACCAAAGCGGCGTTCGCTACTTCTGTTCGTTTGCCGATGCGGTGGTGCGCGTGAGTCCGACAACCTCCATCTCGACTTGCAGCTATAGCGTCAGCCCGTTGAACCAGTGATCACGACGGAAACGGCGGACGCAGAGTTAAATCACCGGTAAGTGGGGAGACAGGTGCCTAAGACAGGGGCGGGATACAGTGATGCCCCTGTTACAGGCTCGAAGGTCGATAAGTAGAATTGATTCCATAGCAGTGTCGGGATTTTTCGCCGGGTGGCGAAAGACTGGCTCACGCAGGCAGCCCATCGCCGTCTTCACCACCTCGGTGACCCGGAGACCGGGGCCTTTGTGATGGCCGTCTTACGACTGTAACGACCGGCGATTTCACATCTTGGCAAGTCGCTGAGCCCTCTGGCGGCGATGCTCCGGCCGCGGCGCTCTCGACTCTCCGGCAGACGGCTCGAAGGCGCGCGACGGGACGGTCTCCCCCAAAAAAGGGCTTTTCACCGGCTCGGAACACCTCTACACTAGAGCTACTTTGCCCGTGGTTTGGGGCGGTTGAACGAGGGTTCTGTGCGGGTTTTGGTTACAGCTGACACGTTCAGCGGTGTTTGGACTTACGCCCGCGAACTGGTGACCGGGCTGGTAACGCAGGGCGCGCAGGTGACGCTCGTCAGCTTCGGCGAGATTCCGTTGCCCGAACAGACCGCCTGGATGCAGAGCCTCCACGGCCTCGAATATCATCCCACCGCATTTCGGCTGGACTGGATGCAGGAGGGCGAGCAGGATTTCTTCGCGGCGCAGGAATACCTGGGCCAGATCGTGCATGACACCCGTCCGGATGTTCTGCATTTCAACCAGCTGAGCTTTGGCGCCCTGCCGGTGCCGCAGCCGCGCGTGCTGACCGTGCACGGCGATGTGATCACATGGTGGCTGACCATTCACGGGAAGGAACCCGCCCATTCGGAGTGGCTGGACTGGTATCGAGAGACCATCGTGGCGGGCTTGAAACGCGCCGAAGCCGTGGTGACCGCCACCAATTGGATGGCGCAAATGTTGCGCCTCGCCTACGGCGACGTTTTCTCCGGGCACGTAATTTCCGCCGGAAGAAATCCCATCTATTTCAATCCCTTTGTGGCGAAGGAAGAACTGATCCTTGCCATTGGCCGCTTGTGGGATTCAGGCAAGCAGGTCTCCCTGCTGACACAACACACGCATAAGCTGCCCGTGTGCATTGTCGGCGCGGATAATCCGATCCCAGTTCCGTCCCTGCCAATCCGCGCGGATGTAAAGGTTTCGACCGGCACAACAGAGGTTTCGGTCAAGGGAGCGCAAACCGAATCTCAGCTGCGAAATCTCTACAGCAAGTCCACGGTATTTGCGGCCACCTCACGCTACGATCCCACGGGACTCGCCTCCATTGAAGCGGCGTTCTCGCGCTGCGCGCTGGTGGCGAACGACACCCCGGTGTATCGCGAGCTCTGGGGCGACGCCGCGCTTTACTTCGAGCGCAATAACGCCCAGAGCCTCGCCGAGGTCTTGGCGCAATTCGATCAGGACCGCGACCTGGTGCGCTTTTACGGCACACGCGCCTATAACCGCGCACGCGAACGCTTCACCGCGCGGCGCATGGTGGACGAGTTTCTGCAACTCTACCGGCGCTTGCGCACCTTGAAAAACGCCGCCGCATAGCCCGCGCGTTCGCCCTCTCACTGCCGCGGAATTCCCGATCGCCGGCTGTTCGCGTTTCCATAAACATTGCCGTCACTAGGGAGAACGCCCTGTGCGGAAAACCGTTTCTTTAACAGCCTTTCCCGGCAAATTTACGATTCCTTAATTCTCTCGTCACGAAGCGGCAACATTGCCTGCCTAGTCTTGCCTGCAATCCTCGCGGGTGAGGAGTTCGGCCGCGCGCCGGACATTTCAATTCAATAACAAGAACAAAACTGGAGAACAAGCATGTTTGAAACACACCATGCCTCTGCCCACCTCAGGAAGACGATGGCGTCTATGTTGGCGCTGGCGATTTCTCTGGGACCGAGCGTCACTCCTGCATTCGCTGCCAACAAACATCAAGCCAAGGCCGCGGCGACCGCGACACCGATTCAACATCTGGTTGTGATCTTTAACGAGAACGTTTCTTTCGACCACTATTTCGGGTCCTATCCCTACGCCACGAATCCGGCGGGGGAACCGAAGTTCGTTCCGGCGGCCAACACTCCGACGGTGAATGGCTACAATAACGCGCTGCTGAATTTCAATCCGAACCTGAATCCCGCCAACGGGGCCGGCGCAACGAATCCGTTTCGCCTCGACCGCACTCAAGCCGTGACGGCGGATCAGGATCACGCTTATACCCCTGAGCAGCAGGCCTTCGATATGGGCTTGGCCGATCTTTTCCCTCTCTACACGGGCGCCGCGGGTCCGCCGCCGCAGGGTGGCGGAATCGTGAACACGAACGGCCTGGTCATGGGCTACTTTGACGGCAATACAGTGACCGGTCTGTGGAATTACGCACAGCACTTTGCCATGAACGACAACTCGTTCAGTTCGACCTTTGGCCCGTCGACGCCGGGACTGATCAACCTCATGTCGGGACAAACCAACGGTGTCATCAATGTGCTGAACGGAACCGGCGACGAAGTCAGTGGCGGTCCGGATGGCTCGCTGACGATGATCGGCGATGCGGATCCGACCGGCGACGTCTGCTCTTCTTCCACACGCGCTCAGGGCAACCTCGCCGGACTGTCGATCGGCGACCTGCTGAACTCCGCCGGCATCACTTGGGGAACATTCATGGGCGGATTCGATCTGACGATCACGAATCCAAACGGCACGACGGGATGCAAGCGCAGCTCGGCCGGTCTTGCCGGAACCACGGCGGATTACGTTCCGCACCACTCCCTTTCCAGCTACTGGCCTTCCATCGCTAACCCCCAGCACACACGTCCGCAGTCGATCGCGGAAATCGGAAACGATGGGCCGGCGAATCACGAATACGACATCAATGACTTCTATGCCGCCGCCCAGGCTGGGAACTTGCCCGCAGTCAGCTTTTTGAAGGCGCCAGCGATTCAGGATGCGCATCCGGGATATTCGGATCCGCTCGATGAACAGGTCTTTGTCGTTTACACAATTAACGTTCTCGAATCGCTACCCACTTGGAACAGCACGGCGGTAATCATCGCGTATGACGACTCGGACGGCTGGTATGACCACGTCATGCCGCCCATCGTTAACACGTCGACTGGTCCCGCCGATGCACTCACTGGCCCCGGCGCTTGCGGCACGGCCGCGACGGCCCTGCCCGGCTATAATCCCGCGGCAAACCCGCACGCCTTGGGACGTTGCGGCTATGGCATGAGACAGCCGTTCCTGGTGGTCTCACCCTGGGCGAAGAAGAACTTCGTCGATCACACCCTGACCGACCAGAGCTCGATCATTCGCTTTATCGAGGACAACTGGTTGAACGGCCAGCGCATCGGCGGCGGCTCCTTCGATGCGATCGCCGGCCCGATCACAAACATGTTCAACTTCAAGAAGATTCGTTCGAATGGGACGCTCTTCCTGGATCCGAGCACCGGACTGAAGGAGAAATAAATAAAGAGATAGTTGCAGAACCTGTCTCGCAAATCCGCGGGCATTGCGAAAAATTACTCGCGATGCCCGCGAGATTTTGTGGGCGCGATTTTCCGCCTTGCCGCCCACGCGGCTCCATGAAAAGATCGAACTGATTTTCCAAGGAGATTTGAACCCTGTCATTCTCGCGAAGAGTTTTCCTGCAACGCAGCGGCCTGGCCGCCATGGCATTAGCGGCGCGCGCCGGCGCCTCGGAAAAACCGGTGCCTCGCTTTCGGACCGAGCTCAATATGCGGTCGCTGGCGCAATTCGTCGATCCTCTCCCAATTCCCGAAATCGCGAAACCCGTTGAGTACCGGCCAAGCCCCGAGAATGCCGCGGTGAAGATTCCATACTTCCGGATCCCGATGCGGCAATTCGAGAGCAAAGTGCATCGCGACATGAAGCCCACGCGCATGTGGGGATTTGGAAGTGCGGCTCCGGGACCGACCTTCGAGACGCACAGCGGACAAGGCATGCTGGTGGAGTGGGCGAACGAACTGCCCGAGAAACATTTTCTGCCGATTGACCACAAGCTGCACGGAGCCGAAGCCAGCTTGCCCGAAGTAAGGACGGTGGTGCATTTGCACGGCGCGAAGGCGGGACCGGAGAGCGACGGGTATCCCGAGAACTGGTTTGTCCCGGGCAAGTCGGCCATTTGTCATTATCCGAACCGGCAGGGCGCCTCCATGCTCTGGTATCACGATCACGCGTTGGGCATTAACCGCCTGAATGTCTTTGCCGGACTTCTTGGCGTCTTCTTTGTGCGCGATGAAGTCGAAGATGCGCTGAACCTGCCGCGGGAAAAATATGAAATTCCGCTCGTCGTTTATGACCGGGCTTTCGATCTGGAGAGTCAGCTCAATTATCCGGTTTCCGCCGACGCCGACAGGCCATGGACGCCGGAGGTGTTCGGCGATGCCTTTCTGGTCAACGGCAAGCTGTTTCCATTTCTCGAAGTCGAGCCGCGCAAATACCGGTTCCGCATTTTGAACGGCGCAAACGCGCGCTTCTTTCATCTGACGCTCTCCAACAATCTCGCGTTTCAGCAAATCGGAAGCGATCAGGGATTGCTGGCGGCGCCGGTCTCGATTCCGCGCGTTTCGCTGGCGCCGGCCGAGCGCGCGGACGTGATACTGGATTTTTCGGGAATCGCGGGCCAGAAGATTACCCTGCGCAACGACAATCTTGATTTTATGCAATTTCGCGTGGCTGCCGGCGGCGTGCGCGACGACAGTCAACTGCCAAAAGCCTTGCGGCCAGTGGAGAGAATTCCTGCGACCGCGGCCGTGAAGACGCGGAGACTCAGCCTGGTGGAAGTGGACGACCTGAAGGGCCGGCCGTATCAGATGCTGCTGAACAATGCCCATTGGAGTATGCCGATCACTGAATCCCCGCTGCTCGACTCGACCGAAATCTGGGAACTGGTGAATACGACAGATGACGCCCATCCGATCCACCTTCATCTGGTGAAATTTCAGCTGCTCGACCGGAGGACCTTCGACCTTCTGCCGTTTTGGACGAAAAATGAGGTTAAGTACCTGGCCGATGCCGTGCCGCCCGAACCGGTCGAAATGGGCTGGAAGGATACAGTGCGTGCAGATCCGGGTATGGTCACGCGAATCATCGTGAAATTCGAAGGCTACACCGGCCGCTACGTCTGGCATTGCCACATCCTCGAACATGAAGACAACGAGATGATGCGGCCCTTTGAAGTGGTGGCGCCGAAGTAAGTGGCGCCCGGCGCAGTGCCCCGCTCCGGCCTTAAGGCATTGAGCGCTCAGTGTTTGTGGACTCGCCTTCCAGCGCGCATGTTATACTTTTTCAGCATCTCCCCCGCATCCGGCGAAACGGAGGATTCGTATCGACAAGCGTTTTATCCGCATGAATGAGCGCATTCGCGCGCGCGAAGTGCGTGTGATTGGTGACGAAGGCGAGCAGATCGGAATTATGCCTCCCTTCGAAGCGCTCAAGATGGCCCGCGAAAAGAACCTCGACCTGGTAGAGATTTCTCCCACTGCGCAACCTCCGGTCTGCCGCATCATGGATTACGGGAAATTCCTGTACCAGAATGAAAAGCGCGAGCGCGAGGCCAAGAAGAAACAGAAGGTCATCACCGTAAAGGAAGTGAAGTTCCGTATCAACGTCGACGACCACGACTACGATACGAAAAAGAATCACGTGCTGCGTTTCCTCGAAGAGGGAGACAAGGTCAAGGCGACGATCTTCTTCCGCGGACGCGAGATGACGCGGCAAGGCTTGGGCCGGCAGATTCTCGAACGCCTGATCAAGGATGTCGAGAATCATGGCATCGTCGAATTCAGGCCGCGGCAGGAAGGCAACACCCTGCACCTGATTCTGGCGCCGAAAAAAGATGCAGGCGGCGCAAAAGAAAAAGCGCCCAAGCCGCAGGTCGCCAAGCCGATTCCGCCAGCGCCCGCGCAGGGCGGAGCGCAGACAGCGTAGAACCTGTCGGCCATCAGCTATCAGTCATCAGGAAAATCTCTTGGTGCGATCGCTGGCAGGCTGCGGAAAAACTCGATGTTGCACTTGATTTTGGGTGGCGCAGCGATTTATCGCTGCGGTAGCTGTCCTGTTTTCAATGCGGCTTTAGCCGCTGCGGTCGCACTTTCTACGCGGGAATGAGTTTTTCCGCAGCCTGCTAGAGAGAGTAGAGTTGTGCAATTTAAGGTCTTGGTTCTTACTGAGAGCTGACAACTGAAAGCTGAGAACTGATTATGCCAAAACTGAAAACACACAAAGGCGCTGCGAAGCGCTTCAAGAAGACCGGGACCGGAAAGATCAAGCGTCACAAGACCGGACTGCGTCACATTCTGAGTTCCAAGTCAAAGAAGCGTAAAAAGCACTTGGGCAAAGCCACTCTGGTGAGCGATGGCGATTACCAGAAGGCAGCACGGATGATCCCGTACGCGTGATCGGACGACGGGCACAGTCGCCCGTCCATAACCAAGTCTGCGCAATGAAACAGCGCGCAGCGGCGTGTGAAGAGGTCGGGCTTCGGAAATCCCTTAGGGTAGAAGCCTCCTTACCTCCAGCCGCCAAACGAAATAAAAAAGGAGAACACCATGCCTCGTGTAAAACGCGGAACCAAACGCCGCGCCAAGCGCAAAAAGATATTAGAGCGCGCCAGTGGATATTTCTTAACCAAGTCAAAACTGTATCGTGCGGCGAAAGAAGCCGTCGACCGCGGGCTGAAGTTTGCCTATGCCGGCCGCAAGCAGAAAAAACGCCAGTACCGCTCGATCTGGATCGTGCGCATCGGCGCCGCCGCGCGCCTGAATGGCATGAACTACAACCAGTTCATCAGTGGGCTGAAAAAGGCCGGCGTCGAGCTTGACCGCAAAATCCTGGCGGATTTAGCCGTGAACGACGCGGCAGGCTTTGCCAGTCTGGCCGAGCAGGCGAAGGCCGCGAACGCGGCGTGATGGTCTGCTGTCAGCCGTCAGCTATCGGCCGTCAGCCGTCAGCTATCAGCCGTCAGTTCTTCAGTCTTAAGGTTTAGCATGTCATCCTGAGCGGAGTAGCTGCTTCGCAAATGCGAAGCAGCTACGAAGTCGAAGGGTCCCTACCTTCACACGATTGTTGCGGCGATAGGGTCCCTTCAACCTGGCACCGTGCGCGCTCTGACTTTCTTGACAATGTCAGCCGGATGATCGTGAATTCTCTTGACTCGACCGCAAACCGCGCGAAAATAAAAGGCAAGCGCATAAAGCGCCGAGCCAGATTCGTTCTTTGAAAATTTGGAAGGTCGAAGGCAGTCGAACCCCGTGTAAGCCAGTCGCGGGTTTAGGACTGCCCGTAGCTCGCGGCTCGAAGCTGGTTGGCAGTACGCAATCGCCGACATAAGTCCTTATCCCGCAATATTTTGCAGGTAAGTCCTTATTCCTGAATATTTTGCAATGATCTACCCGCGAGACGGCTGGATAATGGCTATTTTTGGTATCTATCTCCCACGCGCTCAAGATTTTACATATAAGTCCTTTAAATGGAAGATTTTGCCAGCTCATTGAGCAAAAAATAACCAAAAATTGAGCTTAACTATAAGCGGCCAAAGCAGTTACAAAAACTAAGTCTAAGTCTTTATTCTGGAATATTTTGAGCGGATACTTATTCTAACTTATTGATTACAATAGATCGGAGTCAAGGCAAAAGGGGAGGGGGGTACCCCCCCGGCATAGAGAACGCCCCATTGTTGGCAAGCCAAAGCGAAGACTATCCATCACCAAAGCGAAGACTATCCATCAGAGGATTGCAATTCTGCGCGTTCGATGACACTGCGCAAAAGCCAAAAAGTCTGCGGATGATAACCAACAAAATTACGAACTCTCACGACGACATCGTAGGATGTCGTATCGCTTGACCGTGCCCTACACCGTTCCAAAACTGACTGACTTCTCCTCGGCTGCCCTCGATGCCGCGGCGAGCGAGTTGGGCTCTGCTCTGGAGCAGGAATCTTCCGCAGTCGTATCGGAAAATGACTGGAAGGCCTATCGCGACCGCTGGATGGCGCGCAAGAATGGCGTTCTCACTCAGCTTAACGATCTCTGGCTGAAGGTTGCTCCGAAAGACGCCAAGCGCGATGTCGGCCAGCGCGTTAACGAACTCAAGAAAAAAGTTGAAGAGGCGATTGACGCGGCCCTCGCCCGCCTTCAGAGCGGCGCTTCGTCATCGCGGCTCGCCGCCGAGCGCGTTGACATCACCCTTCCCGGAATCCGCCGCCTGATCGGCGCCGAGCATCCCGTCATCAAAACGATGAACGAAATGATCGCCGTCTTCCGCAACCTCGGCTACTCGGTCGAGGAAGGCCCCGAGATCGAAACCGACTTCTACAACTTCGAGGCGCTGAATTTTCCGCCCAACCATCCGGCGCGCGACACGCAGGACACGCTGTTCATCGCCGGACAGGAATCGAAGCCGCTGCGCGACCGCCTGTTGCTGCGCACGCACACTTCGCCCGTGCAGATTCGCACCATGCAGAAGATGAAACCACCAGTGCGCGTGGTCTGTCCGGGCAAGGTGCATCGCAACGACGCGCTCGATGCGACGCACTCTCCGATCTTTCATCAGATCGAAGGCCTCGCAGTCGATACCAACATCACGTTCTGCGACCTGAAGGGCACTCTCGATCACGCCATGAAAGCCATGTTCGGATCGAGCGTAAAGACGCGCTTCTATCCGTCGTTCTTCCCTTTCACCGAGCCAAGCGCCGACGTGCAGATCAGCTGCATTTTTTGCGACGGCAAAGGCGCGCGCGATGGCGCTCCATGCCGCAACTGCAAAGCCAGCGGATGGATTGAGTTGCTGGGCTGCGGCATGGTCGATCCGAATGTGTACGGATTCGTGGATTACGACGCGAGCAAGGTGTCAGGATTCGCCTTCGGCATGGGCGTCGAGCGCATCGCGATTATGAAGTATGGCGTGGACGATATTCAGTTGTTCTTTAACGGAGACGTGAGGTTTTTGGAGCAATTTGCCTAGAGCTACGAGTTGCGAGCATCGAGTCCCGAGTCTTAGGTCTCGAGTTCTGAGCATCCTGTTTTGCGATTGTCATCCCGAGCGCAGCGAGGGATCTGCAGTTTCTTCGTGGCTGCAAAATGCAGATCCCTCTCTGCGCTCGGGATGACAATGATTTCTACTGATAGCGGAAAACTGACAGCTGAAAGCTAAATGAAAATTTCTCCCCATTGGCTGCGCGACTTCGTCGACCTTCCGGTCGACTACCGTCGTCTCGCGGATGAACTCACCCTCGCGGGCGTCGCCGTCGAAGGCATTTCGGGCGAAGGCGAATCCACTGTCTACGAGATGGAGATCACGACCAATCGCCCCGACGCCATGAACCATTACGGCGTCGCGCGCGAGGCGTCGGCACTCTACGATCTCCCGCTGCGGCCAATCGAGCCGAAACTGCCTGCCGCGCAAGGCAAGTCCGAAGTCACCGTCGAAATTCAGGAGCCGGAGCTTTGTCCGCGATTCACCGCGCAGGAAATCCGTGGAGTTCGGGTAAAACCGTCGCCTGCGAAGATCGCCTCACGCCTCGAACTGCTCGATCAGCGGCCCATCAGCAATGCCGTCGATGCGACCAACTACGTTCTCTGGGAAAGCGGCAAACCAACGCACGTATTCGATCTCGATCTGCTCGAAGGCCGCGCGCTCGTCATTCGTAAAGCACGCGCAGGCGAGACGCTCAAGACGCTTGACGGAGTCGATCGCAAACTGACGCCTGAGGATTTAGTAGTAGCCGACGCCGTGAAGCCAGTCGGCCTTGCCGGAGTCATGGGCGGCTATGACACCATGATCACCGAGCGCACGAAGAACATTCTGATCGAGTCGGCCTGGTGGGATCCCGTCACTGTGCGGCGCATGTCGAAGCGCCACGGCATTCACACCGACGCCTCGCATCGCTTCGAACGCGGAGCCGATTTCGAATCCACTGTTGTCTCCACGAACCGCGTCGCCGAGCTGATTCTCAATTCCGGCGGCGGTACTCTCATCGGCGGAGTGATTGACGTGATCGCCCGTAAACTCGACCTCGCCCCGGTCGAACTCGATCTGCACGAAGTGCAGCGCATCCTCGGCGTGAATCTGCCCGCGCATGAAATCAACCGCATTCTAACGCGGCTGGGTTTCGTGCTGACAACCGGCCAGGAAGACCGCTATCTCGTGCAGATTCCCAGTTGGCGGCTCGACGTCGAGCGCGAAATCGACATCATCGAGGAGATCGCTCGCCTGCATGGCTATGACAAGTTTGCCAACACCCTGCCCGCTTACAGCGGCGAGGTGCGCGATCTTCCCGACGCGCACAAAGATGCACGGCTGCGGTCAACTTTCCTTGCGCTGGGCTACGACGAGACGATCTCGCTGACCTTCATTTCGAAAGAAGATGCGAAACAGTTCTCCAGGTCGGCCGAGCTTGATCTGGCCAATCCGCTGAGCGACGAAGCTTCGGCGATGCGCAACTCGCTCGTGCCCGGAATGTTGAACATGCTCGCCTACAACCTGAACCGTGGCAGCGAGAATGTGCGGCTCTTTGAAGCGGGGAACGCGTTTGAAGCGGCGGGCGAAAAGGCCATGCAGCACAAACAAATCGTACTCGGCGCAACTGGAAACGTGAACGCCGGCATCGTGCACGGCTTAGCCACCGGCGCGGAAACTCGGCCGCTGACCTTCTTCGATCTCAAGGGCGATGTCGAAGAAATACTCTCGCACTTCGGCTATTGGGAACTCGGCTACGACGCGCAGACGGCGGAGTACTATCATCCCGGCCGCTCGGCACGCGCGGTGATGGACGGCGCGACCATCGCGCAGTTTGGGCAGATCCACCCGGATGTCGCGGCGGCGCGCAAGTTGAAGCAGGATGTGTTCGTCGGGGAGATCTATCTCGACCAACTCTACAAGCACGATCTGCGGCAGGCACGGTATGAAGCACTCGCAAAATTTCCCGCCGTCGAACGCGATTTTTCGTTTGTATTCGCCGACCAGGTGGAGTTCGAGAAAATCCGCCAGAGCGTGGCGGGATTGGGGATCACCGAGCTTCGCGGTTTTGCGCCAATCGAAATTTTCCGCGGCGATAAAGTAGGGCCGGGAAAATACTCGATCCTGCTCCGCGCCAAATTCCAATCCAGCGAGCGCACCCTGCGCGACGACGAAGTAGCCGCGTGGGCAGCGCAGATCACAAGATCGCTGGAAGCGCTCGGCGGCGCCCAGCGAGCGTAAACCAATCACTCTTCGCCACGCAGACACAGAGTCATGGAGAAAGACTTTTTTTGCTTTTCTCTGTGCCTTCCTGCATCTGTGGTGAGATCAATTCCTCCTGTGCTAGCCTTTTCTTCCATGACTCTAGCGTCTTCCCTTCCCAAACATTTCCTCAGCGACAAGGTTGAGCACTTCACCGAGTCGGTGATTCGCGAGATGACGCGGCAGGCAATGCACCATGGAGCCGTGAATCTGGCGCAGGGTTTTCCTGACTTCCCCGCGCCGGACGAGGTCAAACGGGCCGCGCAGCAGGCGATCTCAGACGACGTAAACCAGTACGCCATTACCTGGGGAGCGAAGAATCTGCGCAACGCCATCGCGCGGCAGATGAAAACCTGGCAAGCAATCGATGTCGATCCCGAGCGTGAAGTGGTGGTTTGTTGCGGGTCGACCGAGGCGATGATCGCCACGCTGCTCGCCATTTGCAACAAGGGCGAAGAAGTCGTGGTATTTGAGCCGTTCTATGAGAACTATGGCCCCGATTCGATCCTGAGCGGCGCGAAGCCGCGATTCGTCAGTTTGCGGCCTCCTCAGGATGGCGAATCCGAATGGACGTTCGATCCGCAGGAATTGCGCGAAGCCTTTCAGCATCACACCAAGGCCATCATTCTTAACACGCCGAATAACCCAACGGGCAAGGTTTTCACGCGCAAGGAACTGGAACTGATTCGCGATCTGTGCGTCGAGTACAACGTGCTCGCCATCACCGACGAGATTTACGAGCACATTCTCTACGAAGGCGCGCAGCACATCTCGCTCGCCAGCCTTGACGGCATGCACGACCGCACGATCACCATCAACGGGCTCTCGAAAACCTACAGCGTGACTGGATGGCGCGTCGGATGGGCGGTTGCGCCACCCGCGATCACCAATGCGATCCGCAAGGTACACGACTTTCTGACGGTTGGCGCGCCCGCGCCGTTTCAGGAAGCGGGAGCTGCGGCTCTCGCATTGCCCGCCAGCTACTATCAGTTACTCGCCGAGCGATATCAAACGCGCCGCAATCATCTCATTCCTGCTCTCGAGCGCGCCGGGTTCAAGTGTTATCGTCCGCGCGGAGCTTACTACGTCATGACCGACATCAGCGCCTTCGGATTCAAGAGCGATGTCGAATTCGCCACGCATCTTGTCAAAGACATCGGCATCGCCTGCGTGCCGGGTTCGAGTTTCTACAAGCACGCGAAAGATGGCGCGCAGCAGGTACGCTTTGCGTTCTGCAAGAAGCCCGAGACGCTAGATGAAGCGGGCAGAAGGTTAGGGAAGTTGGCGAGAGGGTAGAAAAACCCCATCTCTGCGCCCTTCGGCGTCACTCAATTGGGCACGTCCCCGGGCCAATTCACAGCAATCTGCGCTATACTCGGCGAAAGATCGCAACCTACCGAAAGCGAGTTTTGCATGTCTGCTAAGGCCGTTGAAGAGGTATCTGCCCAGGTTCCTACTGAAGATTTTCAGGCGCTGGAAGAGAAAGTTTATCGCACCATTGAGTTATACAAAGCCGCGAAGGAAGCGAAGGCCACCGTGGAGCGCGATCTGGAGCGGCTGCGCGAGCAACTGGAGCAGCGCGAGGAAGAGAACCAGGCGCTGCGCCGCGAACTGGTACAACTGCGCAAAGACCGGGAGGACATACGCGGTCGGGTCGAACGCATGTTGAACCAGATGGCAAGCCTCGGCCAGGAGCAGGCCGCAAGCTAGTCGGGCGGCAACCTCTCGCGCGTGCGCGAATCATACGAGGGATAACCGGCGCGGCATAGCCGGGAAAATCCGCCGAGGAGTGACATGGCGACTGCCAGCAAGCAAATTCCCACCAAGTATCCAGCCAACGGAAGCGTGCGTGTCGAAATTTTCGACCAGGTGTACAACCTGCGCGGCTCGGACGCCGATTACATTCTGAAGCTCGCCGACTATGTCGACAGCAAGATGCGCGCCGTGTCGGAGCAGACGTCGACGGTGGATTCGGTACGGCTGGCAGTGCTCGCGGCGCTCAATATCGCCGACGAATATCATCTGCTCAAAAAGAGCCTCGAGAAAAACACGCCCGAGGCGCGGCAGCGGGCAAACAAGCTGGCGAGCGCGCTGGATGAAGTTTTGCAAGAAGATCGGCGCGCCGGCTAATCGGCAGTAACATCGCGTTCATGCAGTGTTCATCGGGCTGTACCCTTCCGGGTAGGTCCCGTAGCAACCTTTCTGCCAACTATTTTGCTTACCCCTCTTGCGCATCCAAGCGTTGTTACCTAGCATCGAAGCTGTAAACCGGCCTGCAAAGTTGGTGTTGGTGGACAACCGATTTTTGAACCAATGCCGAATGAACGGGGACTCTACTCGAATGAACGATCCTGTGTGCTATGTTCCGCCACGCGGAAAAGCCTAACGGGTCGCGGAGGGTTCCCACCGTCTTAGACGGGTTCATTTTCGGCCCACCGCACGGCCCCGCGGGTCGGTTTTTTCTCTCTTTAGTTCCAGGCTCTCGGAGACTTTTCCAAAAGTTTTATCCGCGAAAATCCGCGTGAATCCGTGGCGTAAAAAATTGAGTCTCGCTTGGCGCTGCGAGCTGGAGCTTGTTTTTCCTGTTAGACTCTTCCCAGCGTTCAAACGCATCTAACCAAAAGTGTTCCCACGACTACTTCAGTTTGGCAATTTCTATCTCCCGACCTACGGCGTACTCGTCGCCAGCGGCGTACTGCTTGGTCTTTGGATCAGCGTCCGTAACTCCGAAAAACAGGGCCTGAACGGGGACGACGCCTGGAACCTCGGCATCTTCATGGTTCTCGCCGGAATCATTGGCGCGAAGATTCTCTACATCATCAACGACTGGAGCAGCTACGCCGGCCAACACTGGCGCGACATTTTCAGCATTAATACGCTTCAGGCAGGTGGAGTTTTTTCCGGCGGCCTGATCGGCGCGTTGGTCGTCGGCGCGTGGTATATGCGACGTCACCATATGCCGCTGCTGCGCACGACCGATGCGTTCGCCCCCGGACTCGCCTTTGGCCACGTCTTTGGCCGCTTTGGGTGCTTTTCTGCCGGTTGTTGCTACGGCAAACCAACCCATCATTTCTGGGGCGTGACTTTTACGAATCCGCTGGCGAATTCCGTGAGCCAGACGCCGCTCAATATTCCTCTCGAGCCGACGCAACTGATCGAGGCGGCTGCGGAATTTTTCAATTTCGTTTTCCTGATGTGGCTGCTGAAGCGCAAGAAGTTCGATGGACAAGTGTTTGGGACGTTTATCGCGCTTTACGGAGTCGAGCGCTTCTGCATCGAATTCCTGCGCGGCGACGAGGGACGAGGCGTGGTGTTTGGCGGGCTGATGTCGGGCACGCAATTGATTTCTATCTGCCTCGTGATCGCCGGCGGCCTGATCTGGTGGCTGAAGAGCGGATCGACGCAAAGCGCACCTGCTGCTGTCTCGAGCCAGCCTGCGCTCGCGGGGCAAAAATCGCCACGTTAAGGTCGAGCCGTCTCCTGTAGCATTTCCCTGATGGCGGAATTCCCACTAACATTGACCGCGTCTTACGAAGACGCCGGCCAGCGGCTTGATCGATATCTGGCGGCGCAAATTCCGGAGGTCAGCCGCGCACGAATCCAGCAACTGATCGAAAAGGGTGAAGTGCTCGTGAACGATGCCGCAGCAAAAGCATCGCTCCGCCTGCGCGGTGACGAGCAGATCACGATCTCCGGCCCACCGCAGGCGCCACCATTGCGCGCCATTCCGGAAGAAATTCCGCTCGATATCGTCTATGAGGATGGTGACCTCGCGGTCATCAACAAGCCTGCCGGGATGATGGTTCACGCAGGAGCGGGTGCGACCGAGGAGGCGCGCAATCGTGGGACTCTGGTGAATGCCCTGCTGCATCACTTCAAAACGCTCTCCGGTGTGGGCGGAGATTTGCGGCCGGGGATTGTACATCGATTGGATCGCGCGACCAGCGGATTGATGATCGTCGCGAAAAACGACGAGGCACATCGGAAGCTGGCCAGGCAATTCAGCGCGCGCGAGGTGCATAAGACGTATATCGCCCTCGTGCATGGCTGGCCCAAGCATGAGCGCGGCACGATTCAAAGCGCAATCAGCCGGCACGCGCAAAAGCGGACGCGCATGACCACGCGCGGTTTTGGCGGCCGCGATGCAGTCACGCACTTCAAGGTGGTGCGAAAGATCGATTCGCCATATGGCAAGTTCGCGCTGCTTGAGGTCAAAATTGAGACCGGACGAACGCACCAGATTCGCGTGCACATGTCGTCGTTGGGCCATTCGGTGGTAGGAGATTCGCTTTATGGCGCACCCGCCGAATTGCGGGCGTTGCCGAACAAGCGTCGAGCCGCCGGAATGCCGGCCGTGCTGACTCTTGAGAGAAACTTCCTGCATTCCGGCAGGCTTGAGTTTCAGCATCCGCGCTCGGGGCAGTTGCTTGAATTCTCGCGTCCGCTACCGGCGGAACTCGACGGCCTGCTGGGAAATCTAGAAAACGGCAAAGAAGAGCCTTCTCCGCGTCGTGTTGGACGGTGAACCAAGGTCATCGCGGGCCGCTGGTTTCACACGTTCTTGGCCCGCGCCATTCTGGATATAATGAAGGCAATCCCGATGAAACCACGTATTGGTTTGTTCCTTAGCCTGTTGCTCGCGTGCGCATCCATGCTTGGCGTGAGCCAAGTGGCCAAAGCACAGGCCGCACCTTCGCCGAAAGCCGATGCACCAAGCGCCGAGAGCAAACCTGCGGCGCAACCAGCCTCGGCGAGTCAGGGCGCGACGCCTCCAGCGCAACAAGAGGCGGGACAGGCTCCGGCGCAGCCAAACAGCGCGGGCAACTCAGACTCTCAATCCGACGAGTCGGTGGCAACCTTCAAGGCCATCACCAACGAAGTGCGCGTTGTCTTCACGGTTACCGACAAGCACGGACATTACATCAAGGATTTGAAAGAGCAGGATTTCAAGGTCGTCGACGACAAAAAGCCGACGCAGTTGCGCAGCTTTCACAGCGAGACGGACCTGCCGCTCCAGGTCGGGCTGTTGATCGATGCCAGCAACTCGGTGCGCGACCGATTCAAGTTTGAACAGGAAGCCGCGATCGAATTTTTGAATGGAACGATTCGCCGCGGATATGACGAGGCGTTTGTTGTAGGTTTTGATGTAACTCCCGAAGTCGTCCAGGACTTTACCGACAACTCGGAAAGTCTCTCCATCGGCGTCCGCAGCCTGCGGGCGGGAGGCGGCACGGCAATGTACGACGCCCTTTATTTTGCCTGCCGGGACAAACTGCTTAAGCATCAGGAAACGCACCAGGTGCGGCGCGCCATTATTTTGCTGAGCGACGGCGAGGATAATCAGAGCCACGTGACGCGCGAGGAGGCCATTGAGATGGCGCAGCGCGCGGATGCGATCGTCTATACCATCAGCACCAATATCAGCGGCATGAAGGGCGCGGGCGACAAGACGCTCGAAAGAATTGCCGACGCTACTGGAGGGCGTGCGTTCTTTCCTTTCCAGATGCGCGAAGTGTCCGACGCGTTCTCTTCGATTCAGGAGGAACTGCGCAGCCAGTATGCGCTTGCCTACAAACCGGAGAACTTTATCGCCGATGGCCGCTACCGCACCATCGAAATTCAGGCGCCGGGAAAAGGGTTGAAGGTGCGGACGCGTAAGGGATATTACGCGCCGAAGCAATAGAACCGTTCTCAGTTACTGGTTATTAGTTGCTGGTGGCGAGTTTGGGCCCGCTGGCAAATAACTCATGGCTGGATATTCCGGAACTCCGCTCCCCAAGAAACTCGGAATCAAGGATGGCTTCCGCTTGGCGCTTCTCAATGCGCCCGCTGGCGTTAAGTCCGAACTTGCCTCCTCATTCAAGAAATGCAGGCTTCTGACGCTTACTGCCGGAGCGCTGGACTTTGTTTTTCTCTTCGCGAAGTCGCGTGCCGAGTTGGAATCGGAGCTCACTTCCGCCGCTTGCTCGCTGGCTCCGGCTGGGATGCTCTGGATTTCCTGGCCGAAGAAGAGTTCGGGTGTCGCCTCTGACCTCGACGAAAACATCGTGCGGCAACGTGGGCTAGACGCCGGGCTTGTCGACATCAAGGTTTGCGCCGTAACGGACGTCTGGTCGGGCTTGAAATTTGTGATTCCGGTTAAGGACCGACCGAAGTCGAAGTAGCGACTGGCCGAACTTGTCGCCGCAATCATCCTTCGGTCGATTTAGTTCACGGGCGGAAGCAGCGTATCTGCATCCACAAACGCGGTGAAGACCGCACCGGGTTGTATTTCCGCGTCCTTGCCATGAACGAAGATTCCGACCGGAACCACCGGCACGAACATCAGACCGATGGCCTTCCCGACCTGGTCATGGCCCTCCTTGGCGGCGCCGCCGTAAAGCTTGATGGTCACGTTCCCGGCTTCGAGCGACTCCGCCTCGAAGTAGAGCGCTCCTGGCGCGCCTCCCAGGCCGTTCTTGTCCACCTCGGTGACGATGGCAGATCCCGGCGTTCCTTTCTTGAGCAAAATCACGCTGCCGAGCTTGAGGTCTTGCGCCAAAGTCAACGGAATCTTGTCCCCCACATCCGCAGTCTTTGAGGTCACTGCGGCGGAGAACGCCAGCGCCACGGCTGTATCTTGCGGCAACAGATACTTTCCATCTTCAAGACCCGGCTCACTTATTGCCACCGCTGCCGGACGCCCACTTCCCGCAGGCGCGGTGGAGAGTGCTTGCGTCGCTCCTTGCACGACGTACACCGCCGAAGCGATCCGGCTGCGTCCACCTTCGGGAGAGTAAGCGATGGCTTGAACGGTTGTGGTCGAGGCGATCGTAACCGGGCCACGATAGCGGGTTGAACTGTTCGTCGGCGTCCAGCCATCCAGCGTGTAATAGATGACTGCGCCGCGGGTCGCGTCACGGATCTTGACGATAACCGGCGCGGAATACATTCCTGGCTTCACGGAAAAAGAAGGCATGCGCGCGAAACATCGAGCGCACTGGAACGTTCGGTCCGACGCCTGCTGCGCGTTCTGCATGGCCTGTTGGGCGTTCTGGGAAGCCTGTTGCATGTCGCGCATGGCCTGATCGCTGGCTTGCTGGGCAGCCTGCATAGCTTGTTGTGAGGCCTGCTGCGCGGCATCGATGCCCGGATCCTGCGCGAGCAGATGGCCGGCTGACACGGCTAAGAAAATGATGGGGGAAAGAACTGCGATAAGGAAGGTTCGCATGGCGGACGTACCTCCTGTAACTATGATGGGCGCTTTCTGCCCGTTCGATGCCTCAACGCTAGCACCGCAGGTCCGGCGCGAATCATTGATTTTGTAACGAGATGGTAAAAGTCGGTAAAAGAGCCGCGGAACGGGGTTCGCCTCTGCGCAACTTGGATCGACCGATTGTGTTTGCACTGGAGAAGGCTTCTAGCAAAGCGGTGACACGCTTCCGTTGGTAACTCCCGAAGCCTTCCCAAGGATCAGGAGGAGATTATGAAACGCACCATTGCAGGAATTGTGTTGCTATTGACACTCGGCACCGGTTCGTTGTTTGCCGAAGATGGCTATTGGCGCGGACGCGATGTTCGCCGCGACGAGGCGAGGATTGCACGCGACCGAAACGAACTGCGCCGCGATCTTTATTACGGAAACTATCGGGCCGCCCGGAACGAACGGCGTGAGTTGCGGCGGGATTATCGCGATCTGCGCAACGACCGTTACTGGAACCGGTAGTCCTTTGGCGGCATCTGGACTACACCACGCTTCGACCATTCCCCGACGTACGTAACTTGTGGGGAGCGCCGATCCGGGTTCTGATGATCTGGGAGAGAGAATCATGCGAATCGGAACCCGCCTGGCGGCTGTGGCATTGGGCGGAATCGCAGCTTGTGGATTGGCATTGGCGCAGACGACGGAGCCTCCAGAGGAAGTGCGCGCGGTGCATGGGCGATCGTCTGCATTGCAGGCGGAGAAGGAATTGTTTGCCGAGATCAACCGGGCGCGGCGCGAACAGGGACTGAGCCCGCTGCGTTGGAACGATTCTCTGGCGGTAGCCGCGCGCCGGCACGCGGCTGTAATGGCCGAGCATGGCGAGGCGCAACATGGATTCCAAGGTGAGCCGGGCCTTTCAGCACGAGTCAAGTTGACCGGCGCACACTTCAGCTGGCTTTCGGAAAATGTGACACAGGGACCGGGTGTGCGGTTCGTTCACGGGCAATTCATGTCGTCTGCCAAGCATCGTGCGAATATTCTGGACACGGATATGAACTCGGTGGGCGTGGGTGTGGTCGTCGTTGGCGAAACGTTGTTCGCGGTCGAGGACTTCGCGGAGTTGCACTGACTTCCTGATTGCAGATTGCAGCGGCACAAAACTAAGCGGGCCTCATTAAGACGGCCCGCTTTTTTATTTCAGTAAATCTGTTTAGTGATGCTCTTCCCAGTGGCAGCGATGACGTACGTCGTCGAGCTCGTGACGGCGCTTTTCGGCCTGCCGGCTATGCTCGCCGTGCTTCTCAATGGCGATCCGGAGGTTTTCTTCCGCCTTGTGGACATCGCGCTCACATCTAGAGTGCTCGTCGGCGAAGGCCTGCATGGACGATCCCACGAGGCCAACCACCGACAACAGGGCGATACAAAGAATCCTTATGCTACGTTTCATTCGCTTTCTCCTTCTTTTTGTAAACGCTTGAATGCAAACCCCGGCCCGGCTCCGATGTTGCGCCCGCGGATAAGGGTGAGCGTTCGATGCGGAGCGATTGACACCTGTTGTATTCAAGTTTGCGGCCGCGGTCAAGCGGGAGGACACCACCTCGACACAGAACTCGCGACTACCGCGGATGGGAATTTTTCATTAACGACCGGCATTATCTTCAAGCCACGTGTGCCGATGAAACTGTCTTCTACTGCCCCGTCCCCGTCAGCTTGATCACTTCGGGACTAAGCGGCGCATTGTCGATTACGGTCACAGCTCCGCTGATCGACCCTTTGATGTTGGGCGTGAAGGTCACACTGAAAGTGCACGAAGCTCCGGCGGCAACTGTTGACCCGCACGGTGTGCTGCCCGAAGGCACGGCCGCGAAATCTCCGCTAGCCGCGAGCTCCGAGATCGTCAATGTCGTGCTCGAATTATTCGTGAGCGTCACGGTTTTTGGCGCGCTCGTTGTGCCGATAGCCTGCGAAGAGAACGACAAGCTCGTCGGGGCTAACGTTACGGGATCGCTTCCCGTACCGGACAAGGCCGCGATCTGCGGACTGCCGGGTCCAGAAGTTGCAATCGCGAGTGAACCTTTTACCGATCCAGTATCGGTCGGAGTGAATGTGACCGAGAGCGTGCAACTCGCGCCCTTGTTGAGCGCACCGCCGCAAGGTGAGCTGCCGCTGCCCGCCGCGGTAAAGTTGGCGCTGGCACTGACGCTGTTGATCGTAATCGCGCCCGTCCCGTTATTCGTAACTGTTACGGATTTGGCGGTGCTGACCGAGCCTACGCCGGTCGAAGTAAAGGTCAATGAGGTGGGACTCAGCTTCAAAGGCACCTTCGGCCCGCCGGTGGCGGCCCCGCTCAGGCCAACCGTGATCGGACTGAATTCGGTGCTGCTGCTAATGGCAAGCGCGCCTTTGATCGTGGCTTTATATTGCGGCGTGAAGGTCACGATGATGGTGCAGCTGGCGCCGCCTGCGAGAGAGCTGCCGCAGGTTCCACCGGTGACGGAAAAATCTGCACTGGCGCTTGAACTCAATGTTATCGAGCCGCTCTGGCCATTTGTTACCGTCGCTGTCGCGGTTGAGGTCGAGCCCACGGCCGTGCTCGGGAATGTCAGACTTGCCGGGCTAACGGTGAGAGGGGCTTCGCCGGTTCCTGTCAGCTTGACCAGTTGCGGACTGGTGCTGGCGCTGTCGCTAACAGTTAGGGCCCCGGTGAAGGCCCCGAGGCTGGTTGGGGTGAATTCAACGTTGATTGTGCAGCTGCCGCCGGCGGCGAGCGAGCTGCCGCAATTGTTGGTTTGGCTGAATTCGCCACTGGCCGAGATGGAACCGATGGAGAGCGGCCCCGCGCCGGAATTGGAGAGCTTCACCGGTTTTGAGGAACTGGCCGCGCCTGCGGCCTGTTTGCCGAAGGCGAGAGTTTTTGCGTTCAGGGTGGCCGTTCCGCCCGTGGCAATTAGAACGTAGAAGGTCGTAGGAACATAAGCGGCGCAACTGGCCCCGGAGGGGAAATTGCCGACCGCGACCTGGAAGCCACCGGCGGTCGCGATGTCGGAGGCGTTGATCGGCACGGTCAGCTTGGTCGAGCTAACGAATGTGGGCTGGCGATAAGCGCCGCCAATATACGCAGCCGTCAACGAGGTGAAGCCAGCGCCGTTGATGGTGAGCGTGAACGCGGCGCCGCCCTCAATCGCATTCGGCGGGCTGATGCTGGTGAGCTGCAATGGAGTCGTCGTGGTGCTGTAGTCGGAGGCGACCAGAACTTCGTCACCGACCGTGAGATTCTGCGGGTTTGTCGTGCCGCTCAAGTCGTAGTGCCAGCCGGTAAAGGTCCAGCCAGGTTGAGGAGTTTGCATGAATGTCAGCTGGCTGCCGGCGGGATAGAAACCGTCTCCGCTGGGAGAACCCGGAGAGATGCCGATGGAGCCGGCGCAACTCTCCAGCGGATAGTCTGTGACGTAGAAATCGGGAGTGATGTTGGCTGTGTAGGTGGCCCCTCCGCTCGAAGGAAGCGTGACGCTGTGCGATTGCGCGCCACCGTCGCTCCAGCTCGAAAAATTGAAACGCGTGTTCGAACTCCATGGGTACTGGGGCGAATCGATGTTGAGCGTGTGCGAGCTGGAGGCGGTCCAGGTGGAATCGTAGGGCAAGGCGAAGTTACGTGGCGCGTACCAGAATGTGTTGTCGACTTGGACGCCAACGTTCGATGCAACCGGATTGGTGGTGACCGTGTAAACCGGCGAACTGGTGAAGTAGGTGGTCAGGTTGATGGAGCTACCGTCGTCCATCACATAAAAAGTCTTCGGATTGGCTCCGATGCCACCGGGCAGGTAGAAGGGCGAGTTGATGAAGTTCCAGAAATTCTGCCCGGCGCTTGGATTGGCGGTAAGCGTCACAAGCTGGCGGATAATGTAGTACTGGCCGGAGAGTCCCGAATAGCTCTGGGGATTCGGCGAGGTCGCAACCGTGCCGGCGCCGCTCGGAGAGATTGCGTTTACATAGGGCACAAGCTGAATGAAGTTCGCCGAATAGACGGTCACGGCAGGCGAAGTTGCCGGCTGCGTGATCTGGTTATTGCCGGGCGTGACGGTGATGGTGTGAGTCTGCGAGGTCGAGTCATTCCAGCGGCCGTAGACGTAGCTGACGCCTCCGGCCGTTTGCGGCGAAGAACCAACGCTGAGCGTGTGCTGCGAGTTCAGCGTCCAGTTGAAAACCTGTGGAGTGGTGACTGTGGCGCCGTCGACAATGACCTGCAAGCCGGGCGGGTTGCTGGTGACAGTCACTGACGTTGGAATTGCTCCGTAGAGACGGTTGATGCCGTCGATGTCGGAGGCGCTATAGCCGTTGGGATTCGAGAGCGGAATGCCGGCGGGGATGGACTCGATGCAGGGCTCACCATTGCGCGAGAAGGAGAAGGCCGGATACTCCATGACCGAGGCGTAATCGTACGGGCCGAGAACCTGGTTATCGTCGAGCAGCACGTCGAAGTTTCCGCGCGAGCCCTTAATCACCGCACCGTAGTTGACGTTGACGTAGGTGTCGCGGTCGGGGCGCGACTGCTCGTGCCACACACCAACCGTGTGGCCCATTTCGTGGAGAATCGTCGCCACTGTGCAGGAACCTGAACCGCCCACGGTTTGCTCGCCGCCAATCATGCCTTCATAAGTTTCGCAGGAGCCGCTGAAGTTATTGGGATCGAAATCGAAATTGACGTAGTTAGTTTCGTTGGTGCGCTGGACGAATTGGATTACTCCCGCAAAATTGCTGTTGAATTGGCTGATGGCCGTATTCAGATTTGAGACATCGCCCGAAGACGGATCGATGATGTAGGGAACTTCATACACGCTGCCGACCTTTGGCCAGAGATATTGCGTATATGCAAGCCCCATGCTGTTGCCAATCGCTCTACCGGAAGGCTGTTCGTCGACATGATCGAGAATGATGTCGCCCTGAAAGACGGCCTTGCCCATTCCGTTGTTTGCCTTGCTGGGGACCCAGGTGTAAGTAACCTTCAGGCCGCGGAAGATGCCGGTGCGGACTTCGGGTTGCTGGCCCTGTGCTGAAACGGCGGCGGCAAGGCACACAGCAATGGCGGACGAAACGAGGCGGCGGATCATACGCAGACACTCCTCCTGGGTAGAGGTCGCAAAAAGGGGAAAACGGGTCAACGGACATGGGGGATGTCCGGGTTGGGATAGTGTTGACTGGATCGGTAGGAGATGTCAAGAAGGAGAAGCTTATTTAATCATTAAGTCATTGAGGTATTGAGTCACTGAATCAATGTGCGATTAATTGACACGGGCTCTTCCGTGTCTATAGAAGATGACTTAATACCTCAATAGCTCAATGATTCAATACCCTACTGTTCCTGGTGCTTGATGGCGTAATAACCGCTGCGGGCTTGAATTTTGTAGTCGCCCTGCCTCGACTTGATCTCTACTTTACGAAAGCCGCCATCGAGGTTGGCATTGGTGGGCGTGTATCCTAGGTTGTACTGGCTGCGTAGTTCGGCGGCAATGTCGTCGAACGCCTTGCGCAGCTTCTCAATCTTGTTACCAACCTCGATCACACGGCCTCCGGTTTCCTGCGTCAACTTCTTCATCTCGGAGTCGCCGGAATAACCACCAAAGCCGTAGGCCCATGTCCGGTCCGCGATGAGCAGCACGTAACAGATCACGTCCGCCTTCTGGGCAGCTTCGATGGCATCTTTTATCTTCAGCCGGCTTCCCTGGTCTTCACCGTCGGTGAGGAGGACCATTGCTTTGCGTCCGACTTCGCGGCTCAATTCGTCGTGCGCGGCAAGGTAAACAGCGTCGTAAAGCGCGGTGCCCCGCGGACCGCTCGAACCGCAGGGGATCGGCCCCTGCGGCCCAATAGGCCCGCTTGAACATCCCACGCCTCCGGTATTGATTTTCGCCTCATTCAGGGCGTGGCGCAGGCGGCTCACGGAATTCGTAAAATCCTGCAGCAGGGTAATATCCACGTCGAAGCTGATCACGAAAGCTTCATCCTTCGTCCGAATGATGTTCTCGAGAAACGAGGCCCCGACCTCTTTTTCCATGTCGAGCACGCGTTGCTGGCTGCCGCTCGAGTCGATGAGAATGCCCATAGTAAGCGGCAAATCGGACTCCGCCTTGAAGTACTTGATGTTTTGCTGCTTACCATCCTCGAAAAGCTCGAAATTGTCCTTGGCAAGGTTCGGGATCAGCGCGCCGTGCTTGTCTTTGACGTTGAAGAAGAGCTGCACCACATCGACGTTTACTTTTAGAGTCGCGGCGGTGTCATCCTGGCTATCGGGCGCGGGAGAATTGTCGGGAACATGCTCGGATGATGATGAATTGGAGGTCGGCGCGTTGGAGGCCTTGGGTACATTCTGAGCCGGCGAAGATATCGCGCCAGCCGCGAGTGCGACCAGGGTCAGAAAGCGGATCAGGGCGTGGGTGTAGGAGGACACGTGGCGCTTGAAAATGGGTTTCGCCATGGGCATTTTGTTCTTTGGACTTTGCTAGTCTATCCTGTAGAGGCTCTTCGGGGTTAGATGCACCATGACGACAAGGTCAAGCATCTTAATTGGCAGAAAAGCCGGAAGAATAGTAGCAAACAGAGGCGAATAACGGGGAGACCATGGCGAAGGAAAAGAACCTGATTTCGGGAATGATTGCCGTTGGCCGCGCGACGAGCGCCGCACTGATGGTAAGCCTACTGTTACTTCTTCCTGGCAGCTTGGGGGCCCAAGATCAGAAGCAGGAGCAGATTCCCGACGCTCCCTCCTCCGTGCGTCCTATCCCGCCGCCGGACCCGCCCAGCCCGCGCCCGGGGGCCGACCAGTCCCAAGATGACTCTTCGCAAGCCGGCGAGAGCAGTTCCAAAGGCGGCGCCGAGGAACCGCCACGCAGCGATTCGAGCCTGCCGCCACCGAATTCGGAGCAAACGACGCCGCCCCCAATGCCGCCCATTAAGACCGTTCCCGCGGGAAGCGTCCCGAAGGATAAAGATACAGGCGAAGCCCTCGATTATGTAATCAAGTCGAATGTAAACCTGGTGCAAGTGCCGGTCACGGTGAAAGACCTGGACGGGCGCATGGTCAACGGCCTTTTGCCAAAGGACTTTTCCGTTTTCGAAAACGGGCAGCGGCAGCAGCTTAAATTCTTTACCAGCGATCCGTTTTCGCTCTCAGCCGCCGTGATCATCGATCTCGGCATGCCGGATGAAGGTCTGCGCAAGGTTCAGCAGACGCTGCCGGCGCTACAGGGCGCGTTCACTCCGTATGACGAGGTAGCGATTTACACCTACAGCACAACTGCGGGCCGAATCTCCGATTACGGCGGGGTGGGCAAGCAACTGACCGCGGTCCTCAACCAGGTTAAAAGCTTCAGTGGCGCCAACAATGGTCCTCCGGTGACCAGTGGGCCGCTCGGTCCTCAGGGTCCGATCATCAACGGGATACCCATCGACCAACCCGTGACGCCGGTTAGCACGCCCCCGCGAGTGGCTCACGTATTGAATGACGCCGTGCTGCTGGCCGCCCGCGACTTGTCAAAGCGCCCGCGGGAGCGACGCAAAGTCATCTTCATCATCAGCGACGGCCGCGAGCTGGGCTCATCCGCCAGTTACAAAGATACGCTCAAGGTATTGGAGACACAGCAGATAACGGTCTATGCGCTTGGACTGGAGAGTGCTGCAACCCCGGTCTACGACAGACTCCAGCGCATCCATCTGCCCAAGACGACTGCCTTGCTGGGCTATAGCGACATTCTTCCGAAGTACGTTTCCGCAACCGGCGGAGGTACGGTCTACAACGAAATCAGTTCCACGTCGATTGAGCGAGCTTATAGCGCAGCCCTTGGCGACGCCCGCAACCAGTACACGCTCGGCTATAGCAGTAAGGGCATCGGCGGCTATCGCGAGATCGAGGTACGAGTGCATCGCCGGGACGTGAAGGTCTACGCCAAGCAAGGCTACTATCCGCTGCCCTCGGCCCGGTGAGCGCAAGAGCCCGCAGCCGTTAGCTGCCAGCTGTTGATATCAGCTTTACGGCTCCTTGCAACCGACGCCTGTCCCCGAAAGCTGGACGGCTGCTTCTAGTAACCCGGGTAACCTGCACCCCAACCTTCCGGTGTGATATAAGAACGGCAGGAATCCGAAGTAGATTTTTGTGTAGTTTAGGCGAGTCGCACCCCGCTTCAGGGAGGGCCTCGCGAGCAGTCATTATATGACCGGAGTTCTTGAGGGAGCGTTTTGAGTTTCATCAACTTCGCGGCACGCGAGATTAACTGTAAGATCGTCTATTACGGCGCCGGCCTCGGCGGCAAGACGACGAATCTGCAGCACATCTACCAGAAAACTGCCGAACAGCAAAAGGGCAAGATGATCTCGCTCGCCACCGAGACGGATCGAACCCTGTTCTTCGACTTTCTCCCGCTCGATCTCGGTACGGTACGTGGCTTCAAGACTCGAATCCACCTCTATACCGTTCCCGGTCAGGTCTTTTACGACGCCAGCCGCAAGCTGATCCTGCGCGGCGTCGATGGCATCGTCTTCGTCGCCGACTCGCAGGAGGAGCGCCAGGACGCCAATGTCGAGGCGCTCGACAACCTGATGTCGAACCTGAAAGAGCACGGCTACGACTTCAACAAGATTCCCTACGTGCTGCAACTGAACAAGCGCGACCTGCCGAATATTCTGCCGATCGACGCACTCTCGAAAGACCTGCGCAAGAAGAACGAACCGGTGGTGGAAGCGATCGCCTTTCAGGGCCAGGGAGTGTTTGAGACGCTGAAAGAGATTGCGCGGCAGGTGCTGACGGAGTTGAAGGCGGGCGGGTAGCAGGTCGTACTATTTGCGCGTCAAATGAGCCACGCGCCCATCTCCCAGCGAACTCGAGTCATCGCATTCGCCGCTCTCAATCGGACACCTGGTCAGCGGACACACGCTCAAGCACCTTGCGGCGGCTAGGGCAGGATTCTGGATTTTGCGAATGCTGCGCTTAGGGAAACCCTCCCCTCTCTAGCCGCATGGAAGAACTCACACCTGTAGTATGATACTCGATATGAGCACTCGTGTGAGGTCCCGCAAGTTGCGACGGACGTTTACCCTCTCGCCGCACAATGTTGCCTACATCGAAGACCAGACACGGGAGCGCAAGATGCCCTCGCAGTCGGCATTTCTCGATGAACTATTGGATGAGAAGACGCGGGAACAGAAACTCTCCGAACTTGAGGCCAAAACAATTGCCTACTACAACAACCTGACCGACGAGGAAGTCGAGGAACAGCGTGCTTGGGGAGAACTCGCGCAGCAGACTCTAGTACTGACTGAGGAGGAACTCGCACATGCCCAATCCGCAGCGCGGCGAGATCTGGTTCACAAAACTGCCCACCGACCCTCCGGACAAAGGAAAGCGCCCGGTCGCCATCGTCTCGGCCAACGGAAGAAACAATCATCCGCGGGCTAACACTGTGCTCGTCATCCCTCTGAGCACCTCCGTGCACAAGGGGGAAGATTTCTATCATCTCGTTCTCGAACCCGGACAAACCGGGCTGCGCGAGCGCGCTGTCGCCAGAGCTCAAGACATCACCACCGTCTGGAAATCGGCGCTCGAAGCACCGCGCGAGCGATTGCGCCCATTGAGTTCACACCAGGTCTGCGATCTAGCGCGCAAAGTGGAACTAGCGATGGGATGCGTTGCGTGAAAATAGTGTTGTCGGCAATTGTGGCGGTAGTCTTTTTCGCGGCATTAGCTTTTTTTACGTTCATCGTTTCGACCGTCCCATGCTTTATTACTACGGCGCCTCTCCTGAGGTTCCTCAGGGTAGAGCCATTCCTGTTTTCAATCCTCTTCGTGACCATAATGACGAAAAACTTGCAGAGCGGCTCATTCGCGATCTCAGAACTCCTGAATGTGAACGGATAGTCAAAGAGAGATTGCAATCCGAGCCCGCGCAGGTATGCCCGCTGCTTCGAAGCGAAAATAGAGTTCGCCTCATTTGGATCGGACCCAAGCAGCAACAACCCTTCGGTGCATCTCGCCTTCTCTACTACGACTTGCCCAAAGCGAAAGCGCGGCTTTCCGTCTATTTCGGAATGGATGAATCAGGATGGGAAATAACGACGGTGTCGGTCCTTCGCTAGACCCTTATTTACGCGAGCGCCTCCGACAGCTCTTCCCATTCCTTCATCAAGCTCTGCAGTTGCTCTTTCAGACGCTCCAGGTCCCCGCTCAAGCGCTGCGTCTCTTCGGCGCTCACAAAGGTTTGCAGATGGATTTCGATCTGCCCCACCGTGTCCTCGGTCTTCGCGATTTCCCGTTCCACTTCGCACACGCGGTCTTCCATCTGCTTTCGCTTGATGGGATTCAACCGCTTGCCTTTGCTCTCGCCCGCGTCCGACTTCGGCGCCTCGCCGTTGCCAGCCGCCCCGTTCGCCCCGGCACGCGATTTCGCTTCTTCTTTCCCGGAGCCCGGTTTCATAAAGCCCGGTTTGACGAAGTCTCCTGCCATCTCGCTCATGGATCGGATCGCCGCAAGCTCACCGACCAGATCATGCTCGCTCGCCGCCTGCCTCGCCGCTCCGCCCTGCTTGCGCCAGAGATAGTCTTCGTAGTTTCCGGGATAGAGTTCGACCTTGCCCTCGCCGATCTCGAAGACGCGGGTGGCCAGCTTGTCGATGAAGTAGCGGTCGTGCGAGACGAAGACGACTGTGCCTGTGTACTTCATCAGCGCTTCGAGGAGCACGTCCTTGGCGCGCATGTCGAGGTGGTTGGTGGGCTCGTCGAGAAGGAGGAAGTTCGCGGGATGCAATAACAGCTTGAGCAATGCGTAGCGGTTACGCTCGCCGCCGGATAAAACACCGATGCGCTTGAAGACATCGTCCCCGGAGAACAGAAAACAGCCGAGCAGGCTGCGCAGTTCAGTTTGCGTGGAAGCAGGCGACAGCTCGCCGAGATCATCGAGAATGCGCGCTTCGGGATCGAGTTCCTTGTACTGATCCTGCGCGAAGTAGTCGAGATGAACTTCGTGCCCAAGCTTGTATTCGCCGGCCGTAAGCGGCTCGGTCTGCGAGAGGAGCTTGATCAGCGTCGACTTCCCCGCCCCGTTGACGCCAACCAGCGCGATGCGCTCGCCGCGCTCGATCATGAAGTTCACGCCGGCGAAGACTTTGTGCTCGTTCGGCATACCCGCGCTGTAACTTTTCGCCACATCCTTAAACTCCGCAACAATCCGTCCGCTCGGCTTCGGCTGCGGAAACTTGAAATGAACAACTTTCTCCTCTTCCGGAATCTCGATGCGCTCGATCTTCTCCAGTTCCTTAATCCGGCTCTGCACCTGCTTTGCCTTCGTCGCCTGATAGCGGAAGCGGTTGATGAATACTTCCAGTTGCTCGATGCGCTCGCGCTGCGTCTTGTAGGCGGATTCGAGTTGCTCCTTGCGCGACGTTTTGGCGGCGAGGTATTGATCGTAGTTTCCGGCGTAGAAGTGCAGCTTCTTGTTCCAGATTTCGACGATGCGGTCGACCGTGACGTCGAGGAAATAGCGGTCATGCGAGATCAGCACAAATGCATTCGGATATGTGCTGAGATACTCCTCCAGCCAGTTGCGCGCTTCGAGGTCAAGGTGGTTCGTCGGCTCGTCCAGCAGCAGCAGGTTAGGCTTTTGCAGCAGTAACTTCGCCAGCGCGATGCGCATCTGCCAACCACCGGAGAATTCGTCCGTCAGCCGCTCCCAATCTGAACGCTGAAAGCCGAGGCCAGTGAGGACCTTCCCCACTTCGGCCTCGAGCGTATACCCGTCGCGCGCGCGGAATTCGTGCTCCAGCATCTGATAGCGGTCGGCAACATCCGCGTACTCTTTGCTCGTGTGGTCCAGCTCCGACATGCTGTGCGTGAGCGACTCCATCTCCTTTTCCATGGCATGGAGATCGTCGAAGACCGACATGCACTCGGCGAAGATGGAACGGCCGGAGAGCGTGAGGCCATCCTGCGGAAGATATCCGGCGGAAATGCCCTTGGCACGCGAGATGGAGCCATAGTCGAGCGTTTCGAGACCGGCGAGAATCTTCATCACCGTGGACTTGCCGGTGCCGTTCGCGCCCACGAGGCCGATGTGCGACTCGGGCGTAATGAGCCAGTCGGCATCTTCGAAGAGGAGTTTGTGGCCGTAGCGCTTGCCGGCGGATTGCAGCTGAATCATGCTGACTTTATGGTCTCATGAGATCGCGCGGGCCGGCACGACCGGTAGACTTCCTCATCACGATTTCCGCGGCCTCTGCTTGGCCGCAATCGACCGGATGATCAGTTTTCCGCGGCCTGAAGTTGGAAGAGGCGGTTCAGCCTGAACAACCGCCGCGTGCATGAGCTCTTTTACCTCCGGTTTCGAGAGCGTGGCTGTGTCGGGCAAACGGACGAAGCGGTTCTGGTTGCCGCTTCCGAGGAGAATCTTGTGAGGATCGGGTAAGGTCGAGCCGTAGTAGAACGAGAGCCCGACGCCTTTAGCGTTTGCGGCCAAAGAGAACATGCAGTCCGAAGGGCGTTCGGTTGTCGAGTATCCGATGACGAAGAAGTTGTAGTTGTCATACACCAGCTCGTTGGCCGTTGGATAGCGCTTGCGCATGACCTGCCGCGCGTCCCGGATCTGCCTGCCAATCTTTGGATCGAACATGGCGAGGAAGCTCGCCAGTTGCTTCGCTGCCGAAACCGCTTTCACCTGTTTCGCCATGCCCGCTCCTCAGCAGGGAATATTCATCGGTGCGAGAAAAGGAACGATAACACGCATTGCGCCGACGGAACAGAATGGAATTCTTAGCGCGCAGTTGCCATGCGCGGTTGAGCAATGTGGTCCACCGCGAGATCGATTACGGCCTGCAACTCTCGCGCGTACTTCACTTCCCTGCCCTTGGCGAGAATGGCGCGCGCATCGTCCGCTTCGAACCAGGTTGGATTGCGGCCATCCTCATGTGGATTGCGCGTCTGGCGCACTTCCATCAGAAACGCCTTGACCGCGTATTCCTGCACGCCCTTCGGCTGCCAGAAAACACCCTTCGAATGGATGTAGATGTGGAAGTGACGCGGCTCGATGGCGCCGATTGCGCCAGCTTCTTCGCGGGCTTCGCGCTCGGCTGCCTGACTGTGGGAAAGACGATTGTCGGGCGCTCCCTTGGGGAATGTCCACTTGTTGCCGCCATTGGTGTTGACCAGCAGGAACTCGGCATGCGAGTTCACTCGTCGATAGCAAACGGCTGCAACCTGCAGCGGCAAGGCGAAATGAGATGAGCGTGCAGCTCCCATACGACGCTAATCGGCAGTTTACCGGGTAGATATTTCAGGAGTGTTAAATATGCACTGCAAATGGGGCACTTTGGTACCAGCTGACAGGTCACTGCTCACAGCTGACGGCTCATCGCCCACACGAACGCAGGTGCAGCTTTCAGCCGTGGCTTTCAGCGGTTAGCGGTCCGCCGCCGGTTTACGCAAAGTGCATCCCGCTTAGTCGAGAAACTTTTCCCGTATCGATGCCTCGGCTCGCGAGCAATACGTGGAACGTCTCTCCCATTCCCGATGGCGTTACGAGATGCTTCAACTGAAGCGCTACTTTGGCTCGCTCTTGCGCCAATCGACAACCCTCGAAGGCGTCAGCGAATTCCGTCTTCTCGCCGATTCCCATCAGGAATTGAGATTGCGTGAGCAGCCTCTGTGTTTCAAGCCCCGCAGCTTCGGCAGCAGCCCCTAATGCGGTGAAGTTCACGTGTGCGGTTAGATCCTGTTCTCCGGGAGCTTTATACGGATTCTCGCTGGCGGAGTGCTGTCGAAAGGCCATCAGCGTTCCGCGATGGCGTCCTGCCAGTTGCTCGGCTCGCGTGTAGCCGTAATCGACAACGACCAGAAAGCCGCGTTGGATGGCCTTTGCGGCTTGTGTGATCCATGCTTGCGCGGATAGGGAAACTTCGATGCGTTCATTATCTTCAGGATGAACGCTGTAGCGATTCAAGAATGCAAGTTCGTCATCTGCCGGAGGAAACCAAATCTCCTTCAGATGATCGCCTTCGACAGCCAGATGCAGCCTGCCTTGCGCGCTCAAAATTTCGACTGGAAGCGCGTCGAAGAACTCATTAGCGAAGACGATTAGTGCGGTTTCGCCCGGCCAGGTGCGGCGGACTTCGACTTCGGCAGACGCGTCGAGCCCCGTCTCTACCTTCGAGATTCCGACTTTACCGGGCATAACGTAATCGCATAGCGTTTCCTCCAACTTCGCTTGCAAAGTAGGCGACGACTCTTGCAGCGTGTACTTCAGGGACGCGAAGAAGTCGGGGAACTTCTTTCGCGACCAGTCAAGAACATCGCGGGCGAACAGGCCTCGACCCGGACCTAATTCGAGTATCTCGAGTTCTGCTGGGCGGTCGAGCGCTTGCCACATCTCCTCAAACTGGCGCGACAACAGGCGTCCGAAGACAGCGTGAATGTCGCTTGAGGTGTAAAAGTCTCCAGCTTTGCCGAACTGGTTGGCGTTGCGCGAGTAATAGCCGTGTTCTGGATCGTACAGGCAGATTTCCATGTAGCGCGAAAACGGCATTGGTCCGTGTTCGCGAATCTCCTGCTCGATCTGCTCGCGGAGCGACACTCTACCCCCTCCTGGCCGGTCTATTAGGATCAAAGACTTAGCGGGAGCACTTCCACCAGATCTTTTAGAAATAGCGACTCATAGGTAAAGCATTTATAAATCAATGATGTAGCCGGAATCTCGAAAACCGTCAACCGCGGAAGAAGTCTAAATTCGTCCCACATTCTTCCTGTCCTGCGGCGTGTGCGTGAACATTTCAATGAAGTAGTCGTGCAGGCCGTCATAGAGCTGGCGCTGCAGGTGCCAGGTGAACTGCGGATTATCGAGATCGCGCGGGTGGATCGGGAACACGTAGGTGTGAACGGGAACGGAAGCGTTTTTCAGATCGATGAGGACCTCGATCATGCCGTTCCTCTCGCGCGCCGAAAAAGTAAGGAGCGGGTGCTCGTACAAGGTCAGATGATCGAGGACTTTGGCGAGGTTTGCGGACTGGGGCACGGGAGCATTCTATTGCAGATCGCAGATTGTTGATTGCAGAGGCAAATCCTTGGGGTCGGGCAGCGCTTTTAACCCGTTCGGTTTTACCTCTGCAATCTGACATCTACAATCTGCAATAGCCAGACCCGGCAATCTGGCCAGCCCCTTGCTTGCTACTTGCCCTTGCCGGAGAGCGGGACCTGCTGCGGACTGTTGCTTGCGTTGTCCGTAAAGGTCACATCGCCGGTGCGCGTGCCGGTCTGGGCCGGCGTGAAAGCAACCTTGATCACGCAACTGCCGCCCGGGCCTACCGTGAGGCCGTTGGCGCAGGGAGTTATTTTCTTCGTCGCTTTGACGGTGGTAAGTGCGAAGTCGCCGGTGACGACGATGCTGGTGATGTTCAGGGCTGTGCCTCCGGTATTGGTCAGCGTTACCTTCTTAGCCGGGCCGGTGGAGCCCACCAGGATCTTTCCCCAGGTTAGAGACGCCGGCATCAAACTGACGACCGGACCGCCGCCTCCGCCGGTGCCATAGGTGAGCGTGACTTGCGTCGGCGAAACCTGCCCGCCGTAGTTGCATTGGGGTGTGAGGCCCTGGGCCCAATTCGTTATGGACCACGCCGGATTCGAGACCTGGACCAGGTTGTAGTCGTAGAGAGCTACATCGAACGTGAGCGAGCCGCCCGGGGGATAATCGCTGCACTGGTTCACGTTGTAAACCTCCAGCGCGCCAGCGAACGCCCAATTGAACGTCTGCCCTTCATTTGGCGAGTTGCCCAGGAGGGTGGTTCCCCCCGTGGTCTGATCGGTGGTTGTAATGTTCCAGGTGGGGCACGTGAGCGTTCCCGCGCTGCAGGTCGACGCAGTGACGCCGAGAATACTATCGCCCACGTTGACCTTTACCGGCGCACTTTCCCATGTGGTTCCGCTGACGCAGCAGTTCCAGCTGGCGATGCCCCACGCTTTGCCAAAATCGGCATTCCAGCCGAGCACGGGCTGAATGATGCTGACGACATTGTCGATGTCCTCAAGGCCGGGGAAAAAATAAATGGTTTGCCGGTCGAACGAAGTTGGGGCGGGTGGAACGGTCCAGGTTGCCGTGATGTTGCCATACGACGTATTGGTGACGACGTCCCCATCCACGATCCAGGCATGGCCGATGGAGGCGGGCCCGGGCTTTGCGCCCACGGGGATAGCCTGTCCGCGAGCCGTGTAGCGGGGATATGCGCAAGCCGGAACATCCTCCACAGTTCCATTCGTACGCTGGAGGAGGTGCCCACCTGCCAGCAGAGTTTCTCCTGCAGCTAACTGCCGGACACATGAAGGATGGAAATAACCGAAGGGTGTGATCAGGTATCCGGCCGGCACGGCTGCGGGCCTATTGGGCCCAGCCGGCGCTTGCGCATATGCCGTGGATGCAAGGAAGGTTATGCATAGGGTTATGACTGCAAGTACCGCGAAGGTTCTCGTTCGCATTTGAAGCAATCCTCCTGGTGAGATCAGCATGAGTCAAAGTCAACAATTAGCCGCCAGAATGACGGTCTTGCATTGGCGGGTTGGGAGCTTGGGACGGGCGGGCCATCCGGGGGAATGAGATGACTGCGGCGGACTGTATACAAAAAGTATCGAAAATGCAGTGACGAATTTCACAGCTTGAGGTGATAAGACAGGCGGGCGGCCGGCTTCCTAACCGTGCTCTACGCATGCCTTGATGTCGTCGTAGGCCGCCTCGATCAGGTGGGTTAGCGCGGCGGCGTTTACCGGGGCTTCCGGTTTTAGCTTTACGTGACGCATGAACTTGCCATTGCCCTGGAGAAGGCGGGCCGGATCAGCCAGCGATGCTCCATGGAAGAATCCTACGTTTACGTGCGAAGCGAAAACGTTGACGTATCCGAAGGGCGCGTCTCCCAGGCAGGCGGTTGGAGCGCCATCGTGCAGGAGTTCACGGACCTCGTCTCCGCATTTGCGCATCACCTCGAACCATTCCTGCGCGATGACGCCTAATTCTCCGGCATGCTGTTGCTCCTTCATCCATGCATCGATGGCTGGGTCGCGCTCGATTGCGCCGTTGAAGCGGAGGAAGGTGGATTTCATTGTCGGCCGGCGTTGAGTTTGCTTCATCCTCGCGAGATTGTAAATGGAAATGCGCGGCACTCGACCTCAAACCATGGCGCTGCGGGAGGCCATGACACCAAATAACCCTCGGGGTATACTCTCGGACCACTTAACCTGGCGAAAGCGGTTGCCACCGTTTCCTACCCTCGAGCGCCCAAGTTCGTGCGACCCACACCCGGCACCATGTGGGCTTGCGCCCGCTTAAGGCGACGGAGGCCCAGCCAGTAAGCCAGTGTCAAATCTACTCGTAGCGCAGCGCTTCGATCGGGTCGAGCTTCGAGGCTTTGATGGCCGGCAGCATGCCGCTGACGACTCCGACAAATCCGAGGATCAGTGTCGAGGCGATGAGTGTGGCGGCGTTGATGGTCAGGCGAATGTCGCCGTCTTTGCCGTTTTCGATGAAGGCACTCCAGAGCGTCAGGGACCCGACGGACCAGGAAACGATGTAGGCAAGCACCACGCCGGCGATCCCGCCGAGCGCGGTGATGACCAGCGCTTCCGCGAGGAATTGCACGAGGATGTGCCAGCCGCGCGCGCCCAGGGCTTTTTCTACTCCGATCTCACGCGTGCGCTGTGTGACTGAGACGAGCATGATGTTCATCAGGCCAACACCGCCGATGCCGAGCGTGAGCAGTCCAATGAAGCCGAGCAGAATTTTGATTCCGGTCGTGATGACGCGCAGGTCGAGCAGGTCGGCGAAGACGTCGAAGATGAAAACGGCCCGCTTGTCCTTGGGATCGAACTCGTGGTGGAAGGCCATCGAGCGGCGGACGGCATCGGCGACTTTGGCGTGGTCGCCCTCGTACTCGATAGCGACAGCATTGATGTAGTAGGTGTTGACCAGGTCGCTCATCGCGCTGAACGGGATGTAGACCTTGCCGTTCATATTGTCGTCGCCGTTTTGAATCGTGTACTTGAGGACGCCGATGACTTGGTAGTTGATGCCGTCGATCCGAACCTTTTCGCCGATTGCGTTCTGCCCGGAGAAGAGCTTCTTTTTTACGTCAGCGCCGAGGACGGCGACATGGCTGCGCGTGTTCTCGTCGAGTTCGGTGAAGAAGGTGCCGTCCTGCACGTCCATGCGCCGCATGTGCGAGTAATACGGGTAGACGCCGCTGACGCCATAGTTATCGCTGCGAATGCCATAGGCCACGAGGCACTGCTTGGCTGCTTCCGGCGAAATGCGCTTGAGGAGCGGAACTTCGTTTTGCAGGTAGTCGAGGTCGTTGACGGTAAGTTTGATTTCGCTGCCGGCCTTGGTGCCTCCCGCCTGAAGCGAGGTGCGCCCGGGAAAAACGAAGACGAGGTTGGTGCCCCATGAGCGGAAGGCGATCCAGAGGGCGTTTTCGAAGCCGGTGCCGTAGGCGAGCAGCAACACGACCGTGGCAATTCCCCAAGCCATGCCGAGCATGGTGAGCACGCTGCGGCGGCGGTTGTGCTTGAGCGCGTTGTAAGCCTGACGGGCGAGTTCAATAAGCATATTTCTGAATCCGCTGATTTGTAATTGGTAATTTGTAATTTGTAATTGAACCCCCTAGATTGCGGTCTTGGGGTTTTCAATTACAAATTAGAAATTACAAATTACAAATTTCTCTACTCTTGCCGCAGCGCTTCCACCGGTGGCAAAACTGCTGCCTGCCTCGCTGGATACAGTCCCGCTGCGATTCCCGCGATCGCCAGCGACAGAATCGCCACTACTGCAGACGCCGGCACGATGCGCGGGGTATCGAATCCTTCCGGCGCTGGCAACGCCGCTAGCAGCGTTACAAACGCCGTCGTGATCGCGAGGCCAATGCCTCCGCTTAGCGCCGTCAGAAATGCTCCCTCCACAAAGAACTGCGTCATGATGGCGCGGTGCGTCGCGCCTAGCGCTTTGCGCAGGCCGATCTCGCGGGTTCGCTCGGTCACCGACACCAGCATGATATTGATGATGCCGATGGCGCCGAGCCCGAGCGTTACTACGCCCACCACGCCGAGGAACCAATCCATCGCGCTGAAAATTTTGCCCACCCGCTTGTTGTCTTCGATCGTGTCCCAGTCTTCGAAAGAGTCGGTCAGCTTCGGATCGAAGCCGTGGCGGCGCGCGATAATTTCGTGCACCTCGGCCTTGGCTTCCTTGTCTTGTGTTGGCGTCAGCGGACGGTAGTTCAGGAACGAGATCGCATCTTCGGAATTTTGGTCTTTGATCCGGAACAGATCGCGCATCGTGTCGATGGGAACGAAGATGCGGGCATTGGTGCCGTTGTTGCCGTCCTGCCCGACCTTGGTGACGACGCCGATGATTTCGAAGCGGACGCCGTTGAGGAGTATGGCTGAGCCGACGGCCGGGCGTCCGGGAAAAATGTTCTTCAGCAGTTCCCAGCCGACCACGCACACACGGCGGGTTTCGCGGTTGTCCTCATCGTTGAACCAGCGGCCGGGCTCGACTGGAACGTGGCGAATCCGGTTGTAGTCGGGCGCGATGCCGAAAACCTGGCCATTGGTCGACCCGTATTCGCTCACGGCGCGAATGTCTTCGCGGTTGAGCACGGGTGAGACGAATTTGAGCGAGCGCGCCTCGTCTTTGATAGCGAGGTAGTCTCCGTAGGTGAAATGGTAGGTGCGTCCCGATTGCGTGCTGCCCTCGACGGCCGGAATGCGTCCGGGGAACGTGAACATGATGTCCTGGCCGAGGTTGGATAGCTGGCGATTTTGGCCGCTGCGGAAGCCCTCACCCAACCCAACAAGAAGCAGCAGCGACCCTACGCCCCAGGCGATTCCGAACATGGTCAGGAACGAGCGCAGCTTGTGCGCCCACAGCGTGCCGAGCGACTGGCGCACGATTTCGAGGAGCATCCGCATAAAGGCGTTTGGAGGAGGCAGAACTCGCCGATTCCGCGTCCTGAGATTAAATACGCAGACCTACGGCTTGGAGTTCCGCAAAAAGTAGATGGATTACATGATTAGACTGGCACTTCGAATCTTGGTTAGCGCGCCTGGTACAAAATGTTTGCTGCAGCGTCCCAGCTCGCGCCGCTCACCCAAAACAGGACGGCACGTCTAAGACGCTGGCTGGGGTGCAGCCGGCGCCGGCGGCCCATTCAATCAATTTCATTACAGATTGCACGAAGGAGGTAATTCCCTATGCACTTCCTGCAGCAAGGAAGCTCCCGCAAGTCGTTCCGTGCGGTTTCACGAGGAATTCTGCTGTGCCTTTGCATCGCATCGCTCGCGGGCCTATGTATGGCCCAGTCGTTTGTGCTCGACCTCCCGCGGCAAAGCCAGCACGCCACGGTGTCGCAGCGCGTTGGCATCACCGACATCACGATTAACTATCACCGCCCCCTGGTAAACGGCCGCAAGGTCTGGGGCGATCTGGTTCCCTACGGGCAGGTGTGGCGCGCGGGTGCAAACGAGAACACAACGATCACCTTCACCGATGCAGTCACCGTTGAAGGCAAGGCGCTCGCGGCCGGAACTTACGGGCTGCACATGATTCCCAACCAGGACGAGTGGACCGTGATTTTCTCGAAGAACTCGACTTCGTGGGGCGCGTTTACCTACAAGCAGGACGAAGACGCTCTGCGGGTGAATGTGAAACCGCAGGCCGCCGAGATGCACAATGCATTGACCTACGACTTCGACGAGGTGAAGCCCGATTCCACCGTGGTCGTGCTCGCGTGGGAAAAGGTTGCGGTGCCGTTCAAAGTCGCCGTCGATGTGCATCCCCTGGTCCAAGCGAGCCTGCAAAAACAGCTTAGGAGTCTTTCGCAATATACCTGGATCAGTTGGGACGACGCTGCCAACTATTTTCTCGGAGAGAAGTTCGACTACGAAGATGCGGTCGCCTACGAGAACAAGTCAATCGAAATTGAAGACCGCTACGACAATGAGCATGCGAAATCGCTGGCGCTGCGTGCCCTGAATCGCAAAGACGAGGCCGACGCCGCGATGAAACGTGCACTCGATCTGGCGACGCCGCTGCAGGTTCACATGTACGCGCGCGGCTTGCAGGGCGAAAAGCGCAGCGACGAAGCCTATGCCATTTTCCGCGACAATGCCAAAAAGCATCCCGACATGTGGTTCACGCATACCGGACTGGCGCGGGTCTACTCGGCGCAAGGGAAGTACGACGATGCGGCCAAGGAGATGAAGCTGGCGCTGGCGGCGGCTCCGGAGAACCAGAAGACTTATGTCGGTGGGTTGGTTAAAAAGTTGGAGGACCGGCAGGATATTAACTGAGTTGCGAGTTGCGTGTCACGAGCTGCGAGACTGACGCTCTTTAGCTCCGAACCCTCAGCTATCAGCCGTCAGCTATCAGCAATTCCCCAGGTCTCGAACAGCGCGAGACCTGGGGCAACCCCCATCTACTGCTTCACTGACTGGCCGACAACTGCAGGATGGCGTTGCCGGCCAGGTTCAATCCGATGGCCCAGTTCTTTTGTGCTGCCGGTGCGTCGTCCGCATAGCCGCTTACGTAGAGCGTGAAATAGAAACCCTCCGTCGTATCGCGCGGTTCGACGAAATAGCAGCGGCGCAGGCAGATTTCAGCCGACGCTGCGATTTCCGGTGCGCGCTGTAATAACGCGGCCCACTTCTGTGCAAATTCCTTGTGCGCTTCAAACGACGTTTGCCGGACGCGCTCCGAAAACACCAGGTCGATATAGCTGGCCACCTTGCGCGACGCGTTGTAGGCGTCTTCTTCGGGGCTTAGCTCGGTGGTCGACCATGCGTCGCATTTCGCGCTTTCGACGGCGCTGTGCGAGGAATTAATCGCCTGCAGAAACGTCGCCAATTCTGGAAACTTGTGCGTCTCCTCGATTCTGGCGATCAACTCCGGATGGCGCTTCGCATCGACATAGGCCAGCTTGCCCGAAGGATCGGCCCAGGGGAAATCGAGGACCGGATCGTCGGCGCCCAGTTCGATTGAGAAGTCGGCATCCATAGTTAAGTTGCGAGTTGCTGCTTGCTAGTTGCGAGCGAAGAGTGGTTACCGTTCACCGTTGCTTGGCAATCGTGTGCACGAAATTTACGATTTTTGTTTCTGCCCAATAGCCATCGTCTTGCAACTTTGCGCCTCCTTCCGCTTCCGATCCATTGTGATTGCGCGCTCCGATGAAGGCACAATGGCCTCCGTCTTCCGCCTCGACGAACCTGATGTTGGAATTGGCCAAAATCTTTTGCCGTGTTTCAGGGGTGATCCGAATAAAAGGATCGTTGGCCGAGTGAATAATTAATGTCGGGACGGAGATTCTTCCTACGACGTGCGCGGCCGAGGCGCGGTCGTAATAGTCGTCGGCGCCTGTGAATCCGCAGTAATATGCGGTGATTTTGTCGTCGAATTCGCGCAGGCTGCGAATTCCTTCAAGACGCGCAAGATCGAAATGCCCCGGAAAGAGGCTCGCTTTCTGGCGCATTCTGCGGCGCAGCGCCCAGAGAAAATAAGCCTCATACAGGCGATTTGACGGCGCGTGCAGTGCATCGGCTGATGCTGCGAGATCGAGTGCGGGGCAGCAGGCGGCCACGGCGCGAAGCTCAGGCGGTGGGTGCTCACCCCACTCGCCGGCGAGTTTCAGCACCAGATTTCCGCCCATGGAGAATCCAACGAGCGCAAGCCGCGATATTCGGTCACGGGCAATAATCTCGCGCGCGACCGCTGCGATATCGGCAGAAAGGCCGGAGTGGTAGAGCACCGGGGCGAGCGCGTCGGTGCCTCCGCAATTGCGCTGGTTGTAGCGGACCACATTCATGCCGGCATGCAGCGCTTTTGCGGTCGTGCCCAGCATGTATTGCGACTCGCTTGAGCCTTCGAGCCCGTGAACGACCAGCAGGGTCAGCGCCTCGGTGCGGTCAGGCTGCCAATGGCACTGGCATAAGACCTGAACCCCGGGAGCGACCTCGATCATGCGCGTCTCCGGTGCGGGCAACCGGATCCGGCGGGAGAGCAGGAAGCTGGCGACCGTCTGAACATGCCCTCCGCGCAGCCCGCGCTTGGGAACAAAAGAGCCAGGTTCTTTTGGAATTTGCGGACGACCCACACTTTGATTTTAAATAGAAACCAGCGATTTTCCGCGGAGAGACGATTCATGCCAATTTTCGAGTACGTTTGCAAGGAATGCCACCACCAGTTCGAGGCGCTCGTTTACGGCCAGCAAAAGGCCGTGTGCCCGAAGTGCGAGAGCAAAAAACTGGAGCCGAAACTGTCTGTGTTTGCGGTGTCGGCGAAGAGCGGCGGGTCCGGAGCGCCTATGGCGGCTGGTCCTTGCGGATCGTGCGGCAGCCCGGACGGGCCGGGATCGTGCGCGTGGAAGAATTAAGCTGCCAAAAATCCCTCGCCGCGGATTCACACGGATTTTCGCGGATCTAAATTCCTCTTAATTGATCCGCGTAGATCCGCGTCAATCCGTGGAGAAGAATTTCTTCCAGCCACCCACGGGACCCCGAGCCAAGCGCCCCTCCCTCAAGTAACCTCCTCTGATCACCAACGCGATCTTCCTCAAATCGACGGTCAGACCTATGATCCGTTTTGGCTTCTTCTAGCACAGACCGGCGCAAAGAGCCGCGGCTCAGGGTCGAATTTCCGGTGCGCATCCGGGGAGTTGACCGGATGGCCCGCCCGTTCGCGGAGGTCGTACGGGTCAAGAATGTGAGCCGGAGCGGCGCCGTGCTGTTGGGAGTGCGTGCCAAATTAAGCGCCGGCGAACTCCTGGACGTGCAGCACGGATCACAACAGGCGCGCTTTCGGATTGCGTGGGCGAGCTCCGGGGAGGCGGGCATTGAGGCCTTGTCCTCCGAGCCCTGCATCTGGGACGCAACGCTGTCAAAGACGTTAAACCCGGTGGGAGCCGGATAGGCCTATCGCCGACAGGCACACTGCGGCCAACTAACGTGGATGCACGTGGCCGGCTCCCGCTTTTCCCATCTAAACTTTCCGCGGCTCCCCAGCCAACCTGCCGTCATCATTAATTGCGGTTCCTGCGGCTGCAAAAAAAGCAGAGGATCTCTCATCTGCTTTGAAAGGGCGCGCCTCCAGAAAACCGCCTTACTGGTTCAGCGGTGTCTGGGTGTAATCGCAGGTCGAAATTGCAGCCGTCGGGTTTACGCGCACCACTGCGTCCTGGAACGAGCAGAAGTAGCGTACGCCACTTTGGTTCGGCTGGGCCGGCGAAGCGATAACCTGATAAGTCATGTTCGGCGTCCCTGAAGCTCCCTGCACGACAAATGAGTAACCGCTCTTGCTGCCCGCGGCGAGTTGAGTGTCGATCAGGCACGCGCTCGCCGACGACGGTGGAGCACAGCTGGTCCCTCCCAGACTGGGGAGATCGGAAGAGAAACCGACTGTGGAATAAGCGGAGTTGTACGAAATTTGCGCCGTATTAACGGTACGCACGGACGAAACGGCCGACGATTCGTTCGCGGCAATGCGAGCACGCAAGAGATTTGGAATAGCGATCGCAGCGATGATCAATATGATCGCGACGACAATCAGTAACTCAATCAGTGAAAAGCCTTTCTCCTTCCGCAAGTGACGCCTCCTCGACCCGGTTTGTCATGCAAGCCGAAGTTCGATAGAACTAATATTGCACTTGTATGTTCGATAGCGAACGTTACATAGGTCTCCGCTACTCGATAGAACGAGTTATTCATTAGAAATCGCTTATAACTTTACGATGCTAGATATGTAAGTCGTTGAGTTACTTGCGACAGTAGCACGAAGGTTCCGATTACCGAGGTAGCAGACAGGTGTTACTTTCGTATGCTATCGATTATCCGTGAACGGGTTCAGGAACAGGAGTTTTGCTCAATTTCGCCGAGCAGGAATCGCGAAAAGGCTTCGTTAGAGAGCAACCGGCCACGGGGAGTCAACCGTATATTCCCTCCCTGCTGCACGATCAACCCATCGCGAATGCAGTCATCAATCGCCGGTCCATAGGACGCGAGATCGGAACCGAATTCCTCCCGGAGAGCCTCGATCTCAACTCCGCCATTCAGCCGCAATCCGAGAAAGAAACTCTCTTCCATTGCAGCGCGTTTATCGACCGGGACAACTTTGCGCGGGGATTGTTTCATGTAGTCGTCGAGCGACTCCGGGGTCGAGATGCGAACCGCTCGCGCGCCATCCGCATCCGCGCGGAAACGCAGCATGGAGTGCGCATCGACACCGAATCCGAGATACGGCTGGCGCTTCCAGTACTTCAAATTGTGACGGGATTCCCAACTCCCTGCGCCCGGCAGAGATGAGCCGTCGCGCGCGGCTTCTGAGCGAGAGCGGGCAAAGTTCGATATCTCGTACTGCTCAATTCCTCCGGCCGCCAGAGTCTCGCAGGCCTGGTTGTAGAAATCGGCGGTGGCCGCGTCGTCTGGAACGAAATGCGCGTGGTAGCGCGTCCCTCCGGCCATCAATTCGCTGCCCAGCCGCGAATCTTCATCGATCTCCAGCATGTAGACGCTGACATGCGGCACGCCGAGGGCAAGCACCTCGTCGAGAGAAAACGACCAACTCTGTGTGGTCTGATAAGGAAGTCCGGCAATCAGGTCCACGTTGATGTTGTCGAGGCCGCTGTGGCGAAGGCGCGCGACCTCATCGAGAACCGTGGCCCGTTTGTGAAGGCGCGCGACAGACTGCGCTTCGCGATCGACGAACGATTGCACGCCAAGGCTGATGCGGTTCACGCCGGCGCGGAGCAGTGTTTCAATGAGGACGTCGGTCAGCGTGCCGGGAGCACACTCGACCGTAATCTCTGCCTCCGGGCTTACATCGAACTGCTCGCGCGCAGCTTCGAAGATTCGCAGCAGCTGGGAATTCTCGAGAATTGACGGCGTGCCCCCGCCCAGATAGACCGAATCCGCCTGCTCGTCGAACTGCCCTCCCACCTCAGCTGCGGTCGCGCGCGAAGCTGCAATTTCCTCGATCACTCTCGCCACATAGTTTTCATACGCAGACTTGGAGAAAACGTCGGAAGCGAAGTTGCAGTAACTGCACTTGGTGCGGCAAAAAGGAACGGCGATATACAGGCCGAGAGGCACGTCCTAAGTATTGTAGCCGGAGAACTCGCTCCCGCTGCCGTGTTCGCTAGAATAGGAACTGCAATGCCTCAAAGACAGAAGAGCAAGATTCCGCAGAGCGACAAAGTCGACGCGCTCTGCAAGGACTGTGGGAAGACGTTTTCTGAATTTCTTCACAAGATGGAAGAGCAGAACGCCAAGGTGGTGTGCCCCTCCTGCGGCAAGAAGCAGGACCATACGCGAGCCGCATCACCGAAGAAAGGCGGCTCTCCCAAAAAGCACTGAATGATTTCGTTGATTAGCGCCTTTGGCGATGCGCCTAGGCTCTCGCCTTGAGAACGTCGATCGTCCGCTTGCAGATCTCATCCGGCGCGCCGACGGCGGGAATCGTCACCAGCAGCCCGAGCGACTTGTAGAACTCGATCAGCGGCGCGGTGCTCCGCTCGTAGGTGGCCATGCGAACCGTAATCGACTCGGGCCGGTCATCTTCGCGCTGGTAGAGCTTGCCTTGGCAGCGGTCGCAAACTCCCTCCGCCTTTGGCGGATTCCCCGTGACATGATAAACCGCTTTGCATTTTTCGCAGGTGCGGCGGCCGCTCAGGCGCGCCACGATCTCGGCCAACGGCAACTCATAACTGACTACCGCATTGAGCTTGATATTCTGCTGCTCCATCAACTGTCGGAGCGACTCGGCCTGGCCAAGCGTGCGCGGAAAGCCGTCAAGCACGAAGCCGGTGCTGCACCGGATGCAGTCGGCGCGCTCGCGCACCATCTCCCAGACCGTGCCGTCGGGAACAAGTTCTCCGCGCCGCATGTGATCCATTGCCGCGCGCATGGCAGGACTCTGCTCGGTATCTTTCTGTTTGGAGGCCGCCCGGAACAGGTCGCCGGTCGAGAGGTGGCAGGCATTGAGCCGCTGGTTCAGGAGGTCGGCTTGCGTGCCCTTGCCCACGCCCGGGGCTCCGAGCAATACCAGCCGCCACGGCGCGCCATTCACCGGGCGGACGTCGGGGCAAATCGAGGATGACGCTTGGAACCAGCCGCAGCGTTGCTGGCTTTGTTCGACTTTCGCTACCGGATTAGTTTGGGCGCTCATGCTGCCTCCTTGGGCATTAGGGCGGCAAATATCCGAAAATCGTAGAAAAGTACCGCACTTGGGGCGGTGACCGCAATCACATAATGACGTTTGCGGCAGCCATTTTGCTATGGAGGCTCGCCCAGGTGCGGCAATCGACGGGGCCAGGCGCAAACCTTTTCCATCCGGCCTGCCGCTGGGCCATCTATTTAAGGTAATCTTGAGTTTTTGCCACCATTTTTTGGCACGGTTCCACAGGGCGAATGGCCAATCAGGAAGACGAGATCATAGGTAAGGCATACGACGGCCGCCTCATGCGGCGGCTGCTCGGATACCTCCGCCCCTACAAGTGGCATGTTGTCATCACGTTAGTCTCGATCATCATCAAGTCGATCGCCGACGTCCTCGGCCCCCTCCTCACCAAAACTGCCGTCGACAAGTACCTGACCCATACGCCCGGAGCCCATTCCTGGCTGGGCGATCGTCTGAGCGCCGCTCCGCTTACGGGCATTGCGCAGATTGGCGCGCTCTATATCGGACTGCTTCTCTTCACCTTCGCGCTGGAGTTCGTCCAGACCTACCTGATGCAGTGGACCGGGCAGAAGGTAATGTTCGACCTGCGCAGCCAGATCTTTCGCCATCTGCAGCACATGCACGTCAGCTTCTTTGACAAGAACCCGGTCGGCCGACTGGTCACGCGCGTGACCACCGATGTCGATGCGCTCAACGAAATGTTCACCGCCGGCGTGGTGTCGATCTTCGAGGATGTGTTCGTCCTCAGCTTCATCCTCGCCATCATGCTCAACATGAACTGGAAGCTGGCGCTGCTGACGTTTATCGTGTTGCCGCTGATTTTTTACGCAACCAGCATCTTCCGCGACGCGGTACGCGATTCTTACCGGCGCATTCGCTCGGCGATCGCCCGCATCAACTCGTTTTTGCAGGAAGCGGTTTCCGGCATGCTGGTGCTACAGCTCTTCAACCGCGAAAAGCGCGCCTATAAGCAGTTTTCCGACATCAACGCCTCGCACATGGAGGCTTACAAAGATGCCATCCTCGCTTACGCGGTCTATTACCCGGTCGTAGAAATCCTGGCGTCGATTGCGGTGGCCAGCATCATCTGGTTCGGCGGCAGTGGGATACTTCACCATTTCACGGCCTCATCGTTGTCGGTGAGTTTTCATCGCGGAACTCTGCCCCACTTCCAGGTCACCCAGACTTTGATGACCATCGGCGTGTTGGTTGCGTTCATGCAATATGCGCAGCGCTTTTTCCGGCCAATCCAGGATCTGAGCGAGAAGTACAACATCCTTCAGGGCGCGATGGCTGCCGGCGAACGCGTGTTCAAGCTGCTCGACACCAAAGTCGAGATCACCTCGCCAGCGGTGGCAAAGAAGGCGGACGGGCCGGGGCGGATCGAATTTGATCACGTCTGGTTCGCCTATCGCACGATTCAAGCCGAGGAAAAATCCGAGACTTCTCCGCACGCGAACGGCAACAGCAGCGAGGGCACACCCGATTGGGTGCTGCGCGACGTGAGCTTCACCATCGAGCCCGGCCAGACGATCGCCGTTGTCGGCCACACCGGGGCTGGGAAGACAACGCTGATCTCGCTGCTCATGCGCTTCTATGACGTGCAGCGCGGCGCGATCCGCATCGACGGCGTCGATATCCGCGAGATGAACCTCGACGACCTGCGCAGCCGCTTTGGCGTGGTGCTGCAGGATCCGTTCCTGTTTACCGGCACAGTCGCCGGCAACATTCGCCTCGGCACGACGCGCATTCAGGACGAAGACGTCGAGCAGGCCGCTGAAGACGTGAACCTGGCCGACTTCATTCGCAGCTTGCCGGGAGGCTTTCAGGAAGAGGTGCGGGAGCGCGGTTCTACGCTTTCGACCGGCCAGAAGCAACTCATTTCTTTTGCCCGCGCTCTGGCGCACGATCCGAAGATCCTCATCCTCGATGAAGCCACCTCGAGCGTCGACACAGAGACCGAGTTTCGCGTGCGCGACGCCCTCAGTCGCATGGTGGAAGGCCGTACGTCGCTCGTCATCGCGCATCGGCTGTCTACGATTCAGCGCGCCGACATGATCATCGTCATGCACAAAGGCAAGGTGCGCGAGATGGGCACGCACCAGCAACTACTGGCGCGGCACGAGATTTATTACAAGCTTTATCAACTGCAATACAAAGATCAGGAAGTGGCGCCCGCCAACTCCGTGGTGCAACAATCGACCGTCAGCGCCGACGACTAGTTTTCCGATTTCGATTGCGCCTAGCAATCACCAGCGGATAAATTCGATTCAAGCCCCTCGCTACCCGGTCGATCGCGAAAAAAATTCTGGAGACTTAAATCGCAATGAAATTCCTGGAAATGATCAGCAAACCCGGCGCTCTGGTGAGCGGATGGACGAGTGCAATTCTGTGCTTTAGCGCGGCGAGCGGATTCTGGTTGGCGGGCGAACGGGGCCGGGCGATCTGCTGGACGGTCATCGGCGTGATCGAGGTGACGGCGATTATCTGGTAGAGCCTTTCCCCACCGGGCGGCGCGGAAGCTGTCCCTCCCCGCCGCTCCCTTACAATTGCAGCGTGCAAATTCTGATCTCGGCCGGGGAGGCCTCCGGTGAAATGTACGGCGCCGAGTTGATCGAAGCGCTGCGGAGGCGCGGTACGTCGATCAGTTTTTTTGGCGCTGGCGGCGAGCGCATGCGGGCCGCCGGGTGCGACATCGTCGTCGATGCCCGCGACCTTGCCGTGGTCGGCATCACCGAAATCTTCAGCCATCTCCCGAAAATTCTCGGGCTCTACAAAAAACTTCTTCGCGCCGCCAACGAGCGCCGCCCTGCGCTCGCGGTGGTCATCGACTCGCCCGCTTTCAATTGGCGCATAGCGCGGCAGATGCAGAGGCGCGGCATCCCCGTCGTTTATTATGTCTGCCCGCAATTCTGGGCGTGGCGGCAGGGGCGGGCGAAACTCCTGCGCAAATACGTGAACAAGGCGCTCGTGATTTTTCCGTTTGAAGAGAAGTTCTATCGCGACCGCGGAGTGGACACGGCATTCGTCGGCCATCCGCTGGCGGACCTCAAGCCGCCGGCAATTACGCGCGCAGCCTATGCCGCCGAAAACGGCCTCGATCTCGCGAAGCCCTGGATCGCGCTCATGCCCGGCAGCCGTCGAAAAGAAGTGCGCATGAATCTGCCGGCGATGCTGGAAGCCGTTGCGCTTCTCGGCAACAGCTATGAATACCTGCTGCCGGTCGCGCGAACACTGGAGCCGAAGTTCATCCGGGAATCGATTCAGCAGCAATCAGGTGGCCGCGGCCTGAATATTCATCTTGTTTCGGAGGCACTGCCCGCGCTTCATCATGCGCGGGCCGGCATTGTCGCAAGCGGCACTGCAACGGTCGAGGCCGCGCTTATGCAACTGCCCTTTGTGATGGTCTACCGCGTGTCGCCGCTCACGTATGCGCTGGGCAAGCCTCGGATCAAGGTCGCGCATTATGCGATGGTCAATCTGATCGCGGGCGAGGAAGTCGTCCCCGAACTGGTGCAAAGCAAGTTCACCGCCGCAAACGTCGCCGCCGAGTTGAACAAGATCATCCCCGACGGCGAGCCGCGCACCCGCATGCTGCAAGGCCTCGCCGGAGTCAAAGAGAAGCTGCGCCGTGGTACAAATGGCGCCCGCCCAGCGGATCTCGCCGCCGAAACGATCCTGAATATGCTGCGCGGGGCTGACGCTCGCGCGCGCGCCTGATGTTCTTCTACTGGCAATATTGCGCGTATTCTGGCGGGCACTCCGCATCCGCCGGCGCCTGCGTACGAATGCTGCGGACTCCGTTCTTGACGTGGATCGTCGTCATCACCGCCGGATAAGCCCACCAGAATTTGCGGATATATTTGTCACCGGGAAGCCAGGAGTGCGGCTTCTTCAGTTCGTAGGTAAGCAGCCACTCGGCGGCGAAGATGGCGCCGTACTTTCCGACGAGGTTCTTGTTGTCGGGCACATGCGTCACCCAGGGTGCGCCGGCAGCGTATTCGTTGTCGAGCACCAGCTTGTGGCTGGTGTAGCGAAGAACTTCCGATCCGGCCAGGGTTCCCATCGCAGCGATGAATTTCTTGTCGATCACTTTGGAAGTTTGCGGCGTGGGCTTGTCGGGAAGGATGACGGGCGCGATGGGCGGCGCGAAGACGATCGAATCGTCGACCTCTTTTAAGCTGGGGCCGGAGGGCAGGTTTTGAGCGGCCGCCAAACTGGCCATTTTAATCATGGCCATGGTGGCCAGGACGAGAATGCAGACAATCTTCAAGCACGGGCTCCTTGTGGTTTATCTCGCGGAGCCCGATGCCGGAGGAGGAAGCCAATAGCTCGCCGGCTGCGCGATTTGAGTTAAACGCGAACAGATGTGCAACCGCCCCGCCAGTACCATGTCTATTTTGGGAAGCGTGTTTTTAACGGGGTGAGTGCTCATTCCCGATGTGGAACTCATCGTCGGGCAGCGAATGTGCAGAGATTTTGATCGTATGGCCGGTGATTTTCCACTCGCCTCTAGCGATAACACAGCGCTCTGCGCCTACGAAGGCCTGAAGAGTAGCGGGAGATTGACGGCTTCCCCCTTCGTCAGTGCCGTAGGCTGATATGGCGGTTCAATGACTCAATGACCAAATGACTAAATGTCTAAATCATTAAATGGCTCAATACCTCAATTGTCGAAATAACGAAATCGCCTCCGACCCACCGCCCTGTCATTCTGTTGTCCCGCCGCTGTCATCCCCTTGTCCCATCAGCATCTTTTGCGGGAAAATCTACATCATACTGATTGCGGTGATTCCCTAGGAGAGTTCCCTGATGCTCTGCCAGTCTCGGCTACTGCGCCGGACCTGTTTCGCCTATCTTATTGCTGTGGTTAGCGTTCTGGCCGCGTCCGCTAAGGCGGCCGAGAAGCCGCGCATGCGCGTGGACGATTATCAGTTGGCCATCGAACTCCTGCCGGAGACCCACCACCTCACCGCACACGCCATCGTCAAGGTCACGGCGCTTGAAGACCTGAGCACGGCGAGTTTCCAGCTGAACAATGCGCTGCGCGTGACCAAACTGGTCGACGCCAACAACAAGCCGCTGTCGCCGGAGCGCGCCACGCAGGATTCGAGCATACGGTTCGCGCTCAACTCCAGCCTGCAGAAAAATACCAGCACGACTTTTGCCTTCGACTACGAGGGCACTCTCGAAAATGCCGATGACAGCCCAGTGCAGGGGCTCAAACTCGCTTATGTTGGCCCGGACACGAGCTACCTTTTTTATTCGGGACTGTGGTTTCCCGTGGCTGGATATGGCGTGAACAGATTTACAGCAACCGTTAGCGTTACCGTTCCGGCGCATATGGTGGTGATCGGGAGCGGCAAGGAGTCTGCACCGGCGGAGTCGGCGAAGACTTCGGAAAAGAGTTCAGAGAAGAAATCTGAGAAGCCTTCCCTGCCCACTTCGCTTGCAAACTCCAGGACTTTTCTTTTCCGCTGGACCAAGCCGTCGTTTCCCGGCACGATCATCGCCGGCGCGTTCTCCGAATATAAGAGCGACGAAGCCGGCATTGATCTGCATGTTTTCTTCAAACCGGCTCATCAGTCGCTGGCCTCTGAATACGCTTCGACCGCAGTAAAGGAATTTACTTACTTCATCACGCAATACGGAATTCCTCCGTCGTCGCGGCTGCAGGTGGTCGAAATTCCCGACGACACGGTGCCGTCCGCCTATGCTCCTGAGATTGCGGCGATTGCCAGCCGGGCCGTGAGCGAAAAGGTTAATTACCGGCTGCTCGCCAACACCATCGCCCATCAGTGGTGGGGCGTTTCGGTGAGTCCGGCCTCGAAGAATGACTGGTGGATCAGCGACGGCTTTGCGCGCTATTCGGAGGCGCGATATGTAGAAAGCGCGGCCGGAGCGGCGGGGCTCGATGAAATGGTGAAGGATATGTCGGTGGGCGCTCTCGCTTATGACAGCGTGCCGCTTTCAAGTTCCGACAAGCTCGATTACTTCTCGCCTGAGTTTCAGTCGCTGGTTACAGATAAGGGCGCGATGATCCTCCACATGCTTCGGTACGTCGTCGGCGACGCCAAGTACCTCAAGATCATGCGCGATTTCGCCACACAATATGCCGGCAAGCCCGCCACCACCGACGATTTCCGCAAGCTGGTCGAAAAAGTCGACGACCAGCGCCTCACCTGGTTCTTCTCGCAGTGGATGGACTCGACTAGCGCGCCCGAATTCAAGACGAAGTATACCGTCTACCGCATGGGCAACAACAAGGGCTTCCGCATCGTGGGAGCGATCCAGCAGGATCTGGACTTGTTCCGCATGCCGGTGAGGTTGCGCATCGACACCGATGGCAAAACGGAAGAAAAGCGCATCGAGGTAGTTGGAACGGATTCCCCGTTCTCGGTAGAGACTTTCGGCCGGCCGCGTCGCATCTCGGTTGATCCCGACAACCACGTCCTGACCAACTCAAAGGACATCAGACTGCGCTCCTCCATCGTCCGCGGTCAGGGCCTCGTCTCGCAGGGCGATTTGGCCGGCGCACTGAGCGAATTCAACAAGGCTCTCGAGGTCAACAAGAACAGTTCCCTCGCCCACTATCGCATCGCCGAAGTCTTTTTCATGCAGAGGAACTATCAGTCTTCCGCGAATGCTTATCGCGAGTCACTCAACGGTGACGGCGACCCGCGCTGGACCGAGGTCTGGAGCCATCTGCAACTGGGCAAGATTTTCGATATCACCGGGCAGCGCGAGCGCGCCGTAAACGAGTACCGGCAGGCCATTCAGACCAACGACAACACCCAGGGCGCGCTCGACGAAGCCCGCCGTTACATGCAAAAGGCCTTCGAACCCCAACCCAACAGCTGAGCCAAATCGGCGGATTTTGTAATTTTGGTAAGAAGTCATCCTGAGCGAAGCATGACGATCGCGGCAGCGATCCTCATGCGGAGTTGAAGGCCCCCTACCGGCTCATCAACCCGATTTCCCCCGCAAAAAGTTGACCCGCACGCGGGGGCGATCCGCATACGGGTCGGGAGGAAACAGCAACAGCATATCCCTCGTTCCCTCCTAATGTCAAGTAATATTATCGGGTTTATGGAATAAAGCAAGCCCCTTGTAGCCCGGCCTCTTGTAGCGCCGGAATCCCGCCGGCGTCCCCATCGCGCGCGGTTTTCGCGGGATGGGGTGGTTGGCGGCAGTCGCGCGGGTAATCAATCCCTCGCAGGACCAAACAAAAAGTTGCCCGGATTTTATCCCTTCGGATGAAACCCCTTGCGGCGCTGCTCGCTGTAGCGGTGCAGCGCGTCTTCAAGGATCGGATACGACTCTGCCGCCGGTTCGATCTCATCCACCTCGACGGACTTCCCTTCCAGCTGCTTGTAGTCCTGAAAAAATCTCCGCAGCATGAGGGACCGATGGGCGGGCATCTCCGCGGCTTCGCGGTAAGAATTAAATTCGGGATCTTCGGTGGCCACCGCGATTATCTTGTGATCCTTCTTCCCCGAATCGATCATGGTCATCAATCCAATCGCCCGTGCGTGGATGATGGTCAGCGGCACAACCGGCTCCTGGCAGAGCACCAGCACGTCCAGCGGGTCGTCGTCTTCGGCCAGCGTTTGCGGGATGAAGCCGTAATTGGCCGGGTAGTACACCGCCGAATAAAGAATGCGGTCGAGCTTGATGAGGCCGCTCGCCTTATCGAGTTCGTACTTCACGCTCGAACCAAACGGGATCTCGATGACGGTGTTGAATTCCTGCGGCAGCTTGTGTCCAGGTGTGACATCGTGCCAGGGATGAATCATGGAATGTGCCTGCCTCTTTAGCTAATGGGGAAAAAATTCGGCCATCGGGAGATCGGGTCATCGGGTCATTTGATCTCCCGGCTATGCAGTCAGCTTACCAGCAGATACCTTTATACGATTTGGCGCCGGCTGGCCGCTTGGCGTGGTCGAGGTGAATCAGGTCGATGACGATGTGCTCCGGCCGCAGACAGCTCGCCAGCCGTTCCTTGCTCGCCGACTTGTTGCCCAGAATCACAACCTCCGCCGTCTTCATCACGCTCCCAAGATCAGCCGTCAGCACCGACCCGATATGCGGAATGACTTCTTCAATGTATTGCCGGTTCGCGCCCGCCAGCCTCCCGAGCGACACATCTTCGTCCCACACGCGAACTTCCAGCCCTTCGCCCATTAGGCGCTTAATTACCTGCACCTGCGGGCTCTCTCGCAAATCGTCGGTGCCCGCCTTGAAGCTCAGTCCGAGCTGCGCAATCTTCTTCTTGCCGGTGCTCAGCACCATGTCGACGGCGCGGTCGATATGCTCAGCGTTGCTCGGCATCAGCGACTCCAGCACGGGCAGTTTGAGATCGAGTTCTTTTGCCTTGTAGGTAATCGCCCGCAGATCCTTCGGCAGGCACGAGCCGCCGAACGCAAACCCGGGAGACAGGTACGCCGGAGAAATGTTCAGCTTCGTGTCGGAGGTAAAAATTTTGGTGACCTGGTGCGCATCGACGCCGAGGTGCTTACACATCGTGCCCATCTCATTGGCAAAGCCGACCTTCAGCGCGTGATAGCAGTTTGAGAAATACTTCACCATCTCGGCGACGGGAATCGTCGTTTCGTACAGAGTGGCCGGAACATCTTTATAAAGCTCGCGCAGCGGGGCGAGATGATTGAGGTCGCTCGCGCCAAGAATCGTGTACGGCGGGTTCAGGAAGTCGGCGACGGCGCTGCCCTCGCGCATGAATTCAGGGTTATAGCAGACGGTAAAATCGCGTCCGCACTTTTTTCCGCTGGCCTTCTCCAACGCGGGCAGCGCCACGGTTTCCGTCGTCCCGGGAAGCACGGTGCTGCGCAGGACAAAAACGTGTGGCGACTTCTTTTTCCCGATCGCGGTGCCAATTTCCGCCGCCACGCTTTCGATGTGGCTCAGGTCCAGTTTCCCGTTCTTCAGGCTGGGCGTGCCGACACAGACGAATGACACGTCGGAGTTCAGCACCGCTTCGGTCGGGTCGGTCGTCGCGTGCAGGCGGCACGATTTGTTCGCCTCGGCCACCATCTCGGCCATGTGCGCCTCGATAATCGGCGTGCGTCCAGAGTCGAGCATCTCTACCTTCGCCCGGCTGACATCGACGCCGATCACCTTGTGTCCCATCGACGCAAAACATGCCGCCGATACCGATCCCACATATCCCAATCCAAAAATGCTGACTGACAGGCTCACCGGAAACTCTCCTGAAGATGATTGCGCTACTCTGTTGAAACTATAGCAATACGGGCCCCTCACGAGAGGCGGTCACGAGCCCCGCCACTGGCCAAGCCAACTCAAAGCAATATTATTTTCAACAGCTTGGGGAGTCTTCTTATCGTAGCTGAACTGGGCCTGCCGCGGCGGGCAAAAAACGCGGGCTTGCCAACCCTCGGTAATCGCGGCCCCTGGCAACGCCGTTGGGAGCCGCCTTTTGCGCATGTAAGATAGGGTATCTGTGGCTTCAGGATGGCACAAACTGGCGCGCATCTTCCAGGCCGACTGGAAAGAAATTCACGCGCGCGGCGGCCAGGAACTGCAAAAGAGAACCGAACTAGCCCGCTACCGGATGGGCTGGCCCACGGCGGCCGCTCAGATTCCTCTGCAGCCGAGCACGGCAACAAACTTCTTCTTCACGCCCGCCGAAGCTCGTGAGCGTTCCCGCCTCCTCCAGCAGCATCTCCCCGATCAGGCCGAGGCCGTTGTGCGCGAGGCCGACGACATCTGCCAGCACCGTTTTCGCCTGCTCGGCTACGAGAATCTCGATTACGGCACGAAGATCGACTGGCACCTCGACCGCGTTCACAACAAGCGCGCCCCGCTCGACCCTTGGTTCAAGATTCCCTTTCTCGATTTCAACACTGTCGGAGATCACAAGGTTACTTGGGAACTGAACCGCCATCAGCACCTCGTCACGCTGGCCAAGGCCTGGCTGCTGACCGGAGATGAAAAATACGTTCGCGAGGTCATTGGGCAGTGGCAGAATTGGACCGACGCCAATCCTTATCCGCTGGGAATCAATTGGGGCAGCACACTCGAAGTCGCGTTTCGTGCTCTGTCGTGGATATGGGTGGATCGTCTGCTCGCGGACGCGCCACAATACGCGCAATGCCGCCCAAGGCTCCTGTCCGCACTCGCGTTTCACGGACGCTATATCGAGCGCTATCTATCCACGTATTTTTCTCCGAACACACACCTGCTCGGCGAAGCCTTGGCCCTATTCTTCATCGGAACGCTGTATCCGCACATGCCGCACGCGCGACACTGGCGCGATGAGGGCTGGGAAATACTAGTGGACGAAGCTGGACGGCAGGTTCGTCCTGATGGCGTGTATTTCGAGCAGTCGCTTTATTATCACGTCTACACGCTCGACTTCTATCTGCATGCGCGGTTACTGGCGGCACTGAACGGAGTCGCTGTTCCTGCCGCATTCGACGATGTCGTTAGGAGGATGCTGGATGTTGTCGAGGCGCTCGCACAGCCTGGAATTGCCGAAGGTTTCGGGGATGACGACGGCGGGCGGCTCTTCGATCCGCGCCGCAATCGGACCGAACACATGTCGGACCCGCTGGCGTTGGGTGCGCTGGCTTATGGGCGGGGATATTCTGCGGCGCGTTTGACCGAAGAGGCGATCTGGTTATTCGGCGAGCGTGCGGTTACTGATGGTGCCCTCGCGGGCCAGGGCGCTCGCGCTACACAGGCGGTGCGTTCGACGGCATTTGCCGATGGCGGGCTTTACGTTGCTGCTGGCGCTGTGCCCTTCGCGCAAACGATGGTCATCGACGCCGGGCCGTTTGGTACCGGGCGCTGCGGGCACGGACACGCCGACGCTTTGAGCGTTCGTCTCGCCATGAATGGCGAGCGTTGGCTGGTCGACTCGGGCAGCGGCGTCTACATCTCGCCAGACCCCTCCGAGCGAGATTCGTTTCGCGGCACTGCCGCGCATAACACGCTGCGCGTCGACGGTGCGGACCAGGCCGTGCCCGACGAACCATTTTCCTGGAAAGACATTCCTACGACTCGCGTCGACAGCTGGGTGACCGGGAAAACTTTTACCTATTTCGCTGGACGTCATAACGGATATGAACGCCTGCCATTGCCCGTAACGCACGCGCGCCAGGTTCTGTCCATCGACGGCGGCGTCTGGCTAATCCGCGACGTAGCGTTGGGCAGCGGCGAGCACGATCTGGAATTGAATTGGCACTTCGCCGGCGACCTCACACTGAGCGAAACGAGTGCCTCAAGTTTCATTGCCTATCGTCCCGGAAAAGAGGCTTCGTTGCGCCTGATCGCGCCGGATCAAACAGATTGGAACGCCACCGTCTCGCAGAGTCGGATTGCGCCGGCCTATGGGCGCTTTGAGAGTGCTCCCGTGTTGCGGTGCAATGCACGGCTTAACCTTCCCGCCGAGAGCGCGACCGCGCTGCTCGCCGAAAAGGCCTCAATCGGCGCGAATCCCGGTCGGGTTCTCTTCAGCGCTCAACACGAAGCCGTACAGATGTACAAACTGCATCGCGAGGCTGAAATCTTCGCCTTCTTTTTTGCGCGCGACAAACAGCCTTGGAAAGCAGGGCCGTGGAGTTCGGACGCCGAGCTTCTCGTCTGTTCGACTAGAAATGAGAAGCTGGAGCAACTGGTCGTAATTGGCGGAAGTTCCGTGGCGTGGCACGGCGCGGCTCTCTTCAAATCTGCCCTTCCGTTTCAGTTCTTCGAATGTCGTCGACGCGATGGCATCGTCGATCCTTCTCCCGAGTCGCTTCCCACCACTCCCGCTTTCGAAGAATTAATATCAGGGTTGCACAGTCCTTCGGGCGGCGAGCATCCAACTTCCACGTACGCGGAGAAGCGCTAGATGTGCGGCATTGCGGGCATTCTTGAATTCGGACGCGACGCGCGGGCAAGCGCCACCGCGCTGCGCGAGATGTGCCACGCCATGTCTCACCGCGGGCCTGACGACGAGGGCTTCTACACCGACGGTGCCGCCGCCATCGGCATGCGCCGCCTCAGCATCGTCGACCTCAAAACCGGCCACCAGCCCATCTCGAACGAAGATGGCACGCTCTGGATCGTCTTCAATGGCGAGATTTACAACCACCGCGCCCTTCGCGAAGACCTCACAGCTCGCGGCCATCAATACCGGACGAACAGCGACACGGAAACCATCGTTCATTTGTTTGAGGAGTATGGCCCCGCCTGCGTCGAGCATCTGCGCGGCATGTTCGCCTTCGCGATCTGGAACCGCAACACGCGCGAACTCTTCATCGCGCGCGACCGCCTCGGCATCAAGCCTCTTTATTACAAGCTGACGCCGGAACGCCTCCTCTTCGGCTCCGAAATTAAAGTGCTGCTGGCGCACGGCGGAATCCGTGCAGAGTTCGACCAGTCCGCGCTGCCCGAGTATCTAGCCTTCGGATATCTCTCGGGAGAAGAAACCTTCTACTCCGGCATCCGCAAGCTGCCGCCTGGCCACGCCATGACGATCGGCGCCGCCGGCCAGCCCGACATCCGGCAGTACTGGGATCTCGATGCCTCCAGGCCGCACGAATCGCGCGACGAAAATTACTATGTCCGCGCCTACCGCGAGTTGCTCGAAGGCGCAGTCGAGAGCCACCTCATGAGCGACGTTCCGCTCGGCGTCTTTTTGAGCGGCGGTGTCGATTCGAGCGCGGTCGCGGCCCTGATGACAAAAATTCGCCGCGAGCCCGTCGAAACTTTTTCCGTCGGTTACGGCGAGCAGGCTTACAGCGAGCTACCGTTTGCGCGCACGGTCGCCAACCACATCAAATCGAAGCACAACGAAGTCATCGTCAGCGAAGAAGATTTTTTCAGCGCATTGCCTCACTTGATCTGGCACGAAGACGAGCCGATCGTGTGGCCGTCCAGCGTCTCGCTTTATTTCGTTGCCAAGCTGGCGCGCGAGCGCGTGGTCGTGGTGCTTACGGGCGAGGGCGCGGATGAAACGATGGCGGGCTACACGCGTTACGCCTTCACGTTGAAGAACGCGGCCTTCGATCGGATGTATCGCGGGATGACGCCGCGGTTTTTGCGACGTGCGGTACGGAACTCGGTTGCCACATCTTCCCTGCTGGGCGCGACGCTGCGGCGCAAGCTGGAACATACATTTCTAGGTAAGGATGGCGAGGCCTGGGACTCGTTCTACTTCGACAATTTCTTTTCCGCATTCAGCGGAGATGAGCAAGCCGGGGTGCTGACAAATGAATTCGCGGCTCAATTCGCTCCAGACACCGCCTACAAAAACGTGCTCGCCTATTGGGAGCGCGCCGCCACGCAGGCGGGAGGCGAGATGCTGCAGCGCCTCCTCTACACCGACATTAAAACGTATCTAGTCGAACTGCTCATGAAGCAGGACAACATGAGCATGGCCGCGTCGATCGAGAGCCGCGTGCCATTTCTCGATCACGTGCTCGTCGAGTTTGCGACGCGCATTCCGCAGGAAATTCAGCTACACGGTCTCGCCGGCAAGCGCATCCTCAAAAAAGGTATGGAAGACCTGCTCCCGCACGAGATTCTCTACCGGCCCAAGCTCGGCTTCCCGACTCCCTGGAGCCGCTACCTCGCCGGGCCGAGGCTCGAAACGATCCGCGCCACGCTCCTCGAACCGCGCAGCCTGCAACGCGGATACTTCCGCCGCGAAGCAATCGAGAAGCTTTTCGACGACCACAAAGCCAAGCGCCGCGACAACTACGACCGCATCTGGCGCCTGCTGAATCTCGAACTCTGGCATCGCGTCTGTATCGAAGGCGACTCGCATGAGGAAGTGCGCTTGTCCGAGATGAAGTTGGTCACGGCTTAATGTTTTCTGAGCTGTCATCCTGAGCGGAACCCGAAGCTCGCGAAGCGAACTTCGGGTGGAATCGAAGGATCCCTATAGGCTCGAACGCGCCCGCCCCCCTCACCCTGCCTGTCCCTGTTGCGTCCCACCCCTCTTCAAAAATGCGGTCTGCAAGTTCAACGTCAACTGATCCAAATCCAGCGGCGTGTACATTCTCTTCATCCCCAACGGATCATCCCCAGCCCGCACCGCCCCATACGTCGTCAGCACCGCCGACTTGAATCCCGCTTCCCGCGTAATCGCGAGCGTCTCCGCCGACCAATGCGGATTCAACGCCGGATGCGGATAAGAAAAATGCTCGACCGGGTCGCCCAGCTTCTCTTCCAGCCGCCGCTTGCATCCGGCAATCTCGGCCCGCGCCGCCTCCACACTCACCTGCGCAACATTGGGATGCGACAACGTGTGCCCGCCAATCGTGTGTCCAGCTTTCTTCAGCGCACGCACCTGCTCCCAATCCATCATCATCCCGTGATCCGCCCGAGCATGAGCCGGATCAATCTCCAAATCTCTCTCGACACTGTCAACAAACGCCCGCTGCTCCGCTCCTGCCAATGCCGCCCCGCGATCCCAAGCCACCGGCATCGCCGCCTGCCGCTCGGCCTGCGAACCAAGCGTGTATGTTCGGCCCGTCTCGGCGTACGTCCACTCGCTCTTCTTCGTTGTGTTGAATGCAAAACGGATCCGGCAGTACCACGGTAACGTACCGTTTTCGACCGCATCGACCATAATGTAAAAGGTCGCGGGGACGCCGTACCGGTTCAAAATCGGCAGCGCTACCTCGTAATTGTCGGCAAATCCGTCGTCGAAGGTGACGGCGACGGCTCGTGGGGGGAGTTTCCGGACGGACCGGGCGAATTCGGCAACGTCGCCCAAGGTCACCGGCGAAAACTTGCGGGCAAGGGTCTCGATGTGGCGCTCGAAGTGAACTCGCGCCCGCGACGAGCCCAGAATGTAGTCGGTTTTGGCTGGCTCTTCGACCACCGAATGATAGGCAAGGATGGCGGCGGCAGGTGCGAAAAAGCGGCTGGCGGCGGGAAGAATCGAGCTGCGCACAAGCGCTTTTTTCAGCCAGCGCTTGGATTTTGACGCCACCACTCTCGAATTTCTCCCGGTCTCCGCGAGGCGCGGCGACGCTATGATAGCATACGGGTTAAGGGGTTCCAGCCGGCTTTTCCGAGAGACCCATCAGTTCAAAAGACATGCAAGTTCGGGCCATGGAAGCGCCGTCTGTGCGTTTCGAAACAGACAAAATAAGACGGGCAAACTGAAGATGACAATGGGGGCGATGTGAGCACGAAAGAACAGGTAACCGATCTCTTTACACAGACAGTCGACGACTGGGCGCGGTTTTACGACGATCCCAAACCGCCCACGCTGACCGCGCAGAATTTCGTCTCGCGCCGCCGTTTCGCGATTCAGATGATCGAGGCCCGCCTGCCCAAAGGCGCCAAGGTTCTCGACGTCGGCTGCGGTACCGGGCACCTCGCTGCCGAGCTCGCCCGCCGCGGCTACGTTACCTGCGGCACCGACCTCTCCGAGGGCATGATCCAGTACGCCCGCACGCACTACAATCCCGACTCGTTCCAGGTCGCCGACATCGAAAAGCTTCCGTTCCCCGACAATACCTTCGACGGCATCGTCTGCCTCGGCGTTGTCGAATACCTCGCGTCCGACGATAAGGCCCTCGCCGAGATGCACCGCGTGCTCAAACCAGGCGGCTTCGCCGTCATCACCACGCCCAGCAGCATCTGCCCGTTCTTCTACATGGACCGCGCCCTGATTCGCTTCCGCTTCACCGTTCGTCCAGCTCTCGGCGTAATTCGCAAGATGTTCGGCGGCAAGAATAGCGAGGCCCAGCCTTATCCGAAGGTTCAGCATCGCCGCTACCGCAAAGGAAGCTGGGACAAACTTCTGCGCTCCCACGGCCTGCACATGGACGATTGGGTCTGTCACGCGTGGGGCATGTACGGCATTCAGCGCTTCTGGCACCAGGGCGGTTTCTGCCGCTTCAGCGACCGCTTCGCCCGCAACGGCGCCATCAACTGGCTGGCCTCAGATCAGCTCGTCTGCGCGAAAGCGGTGAAGTAAGGTATCCTCGCTTTCATTCTGGAGAACAGAATGAAACGCTGGATCGCTGCTCTACTTCTTTGCTCGTCGTCGCTCTTCGCCCAATCTTCGGGGGCTCAGTCGCCCGCAGCGCAATCTCCGGCAGCGCAGTCTTCTACAAAAGACCGCTGGGCTGCGTGGGAGCCATTTCTCGGCACATGGCAAGGCGCGGGCTCCGGTCAGCCCGGCCAAGGCTCGGGTGAATTCACACTCGAGCGCCACCTTCAGGGTGGAGTCCTCGTCCGCCACAACTTCGCCGAGTATCCCGCCACCAAAGACAAGCCCGCCTCTCGCCACGACGACCTGATGGTGATTTACGGTGACGGAGAACGGAGATAAGACCCGTGCCGACTATTGGGACAACGAGGCGCACGTCATTCACTACTTTGCCGAGCCATCGCCCGATAAGCTGGTCTTCACCAGCGACCCGGCGCAGCCCGGCCCGCGCTTCCGCCTGAGCTACGCGAAAACGAGTGCCGATGAGTTGAAGATTATTTTTGAAATCGCGCCGCCGGATCATCCAGGCGCATTCAAGACCTACATCGAAGCTTCGGCAAAAAGAAAGGTGAAGCCGTAGCGGCTCCAATCGCTACTGATTTTTCTTCCCTTTTCCTTTTTCTTTCAAGCGTCCCTTGAGCGAGCCGGCCCCGCCATTGCGGCCGCTGACACCAGACCCTCTGCCGCCCTTGCCATTGAAATTAATCCCCGAGCTCCGCGATTCTTTCGCGTTCTTCACCTTGGCGGCCGGCGCCTTCTTGGCGTGCGCTCCCTTGCCAGGTTTTTCGTGCTCGATCTTTTGCAGGTCTTTGCTTGACGATCTGGCGCTCTTCGGCGCGTGGGCTGCCACGGGAGCCGTGCTCTTGGGTTCATTCTTGGTGGCCTTGGCTTTTCCTCCGCCGCCGTTTTTTTGCGCGAAGCCGTTCACGCCCAACGTCAACATCAACGCCAATGCCACTGCTAAAGATCGCATCTCACTCCCCCAACCCGACTCAATCCAAATGAATTCGAAGACGTGCGGACGGCGGGCACTCCGCCTCGCCGGTCCCTCTATGTTAACCCGTAAGGCTCAGAAAGTACTCGCCTAAATGAAAAGCCGATGACGGTCGTGCCTACTATCGATCCGCGAAAGAAATCAAGCTGCCACTTGCTATATAAACTGTTTTATTGCATAGGCTTACATAGCTAAATAGAACTGCATTTTTAAAATAAGAGATCTCCGCCCTAATACCGGCTCCGCCTCCACGTAAGAATGGTATTCACCCCATAGTTCCACACTGAACTGATCGCCGTTCCCGTCACGCCGGCGATGTACCAGGGAATCGCCTGCCGGTTTAGGAACGCCGCAAAGCTCACGTTCATCAGCGCGCCCACCGAACACGCTAGATAGAAGGTCAGCATCCCAGTCAACAACCGCCATCCACGCAAACGCCGGTCGCGAAAAGTCACCACATTGTTCAAGAGAAAGTTGAAGGTCATCGCCGCCAGCGTTGCGCTGGTTTGCGATATGACAAAGCTCGCATGCGCCCCCTTGTAAAGCAGTGCCAGCGTGCTCAAGTGGATGATCATTCCCAGCGACCCGACCAGCACGAACATCACGAATCGCGTCGGGACGTACTTGCCGATCATCTTGTCGATCAGCAAAAACAAATATTCAAGTTCAACGTTAACATCGAGCTTGCTCTCGCCGTGCTGGCGCGTGCGAAAGCGATACGGAACTTCGGCCACTCGAACCTCGCGCCGGCTCGACGCCAGAATGTCCACCAGGATCTTGAATCCCGATCCGGTCAGGTCGTGCACGATCTCCTGAAAAAAGTGGCGGTCGATGACGAAAAAGCCGCTCATCGCATCCGAGACATCGCAATGGCAAACCAGACGGCTGACGCGGTTCCCCATATTGCTCAACCACACCCGCTTCCGCGAAAACTCCCCCATGCTGCCATCGGCAAGGTTGCGGCTCGCCACGACGAGGTCCAAATGCTCGTCGCGAATTCTCGCCAGCATCTTCGGCAGGATGGTCTCGTCGTGCTGCATGTCGGCATCGATCACTGCAATATATGGAGCCGACGTGCTCAGCATCCCTTCGATACACGCCGACGCCAGGCCCCGCCGCCCAATCCGCTCGAGGACGTGGATGCGCGGATTTGTCGCGGCCATGTCGCGGACAAATTCCGCCGTTCCGTCCGGCGAATTGTCGTCGACAATAATGACCTCCCAGTCGACGTCATCAAGCGCCCGTCCCAGCGCCGACAGAATGACCGGAATGTTCTGGCGTTCGTTGTAGGTGGGAATAACAACGGCGAGTTCGATCCGCGGCGGCGGCAGTGGCACCCTGACGCTCGCCCGATCCAAGGTTGTAGGTTCACCATTCATATTCACATTTGCATCAAATTCACCTGCAGCTTCGCATACCCGCGCCCCTGCGCCCAAAGATCCAGCGCCACCGACGCGATCTCATCCACCACCGGCTCGCCCAAGCCGTTCTTCGTCAAATCGACCGTCTTGATGTAACTCTTGCAACTCTCGCAAGCCTCCACGCGGACATGCGGCAAATCATCCGCAGTGTAAACCGCCAGCTTGTCCGGCCTTTCCTCTCCGCAAGCCGCACAAACCATCCGCCGAAATTCCCACTCCCCCAGACAAAACGAGCAGATCAGCGACCGCTGTCCGCCCTCGCCCAACGGCCGCAGCACGCCTCCCGACGGCTTGCGTCCACAATGGGGACAAACATAAGGCGCCGGCCCGCTCCACCGTATACTGGCTTTTTCACGCAGCAGCGCACCCAGCGGCTGCAAATATGCGCGCGCCAGGAAGTCGTCTGCGCCTTGAAAGCCAGGGGCGCCAGACCAGAAAGCCGCCAGGCACTCGTACTGTGCATCCTGCCCGGATATGCCAAGTTGCGCCGCCGCCTCCGCGAGCTTTGCCGGACCACTCTCCTCGATCATCTTCAGAAACCCGCCAAGTCCCCTTCCCGCCTCCGCCACCAACGGCTCCGCAAACGGATTTCTCGCCATCGCATCCGCCCGTCGTGCCCTATGCAATTCCCGGTAGAGTTCAAACTGATAGCCCAACACCGCCCGATAGAAGCCCAGAATCTCCGCCGCAGATTCCCGTTGCTTTGTCAGGTCATCCGCCCGATCCATCCGACGCTGCCAATCCCGTTCGCTCATTTCTTCGCCCAATTTTCACTACGCTTCCAAACACTCTACCGCCCGGTCCAACCGTGTTTACAATTCCTTAACATTTCTGGACGAAATCCCTCATTGACTCCCGCCCTGCGCGAAGCATATAGTGACCCGCATCGTAGCAGTTGGACGCGTGGGGCGTCTGCATCTTTCGAGGCGTCTTTAACATCTACCTCCGTATTTCAGAAAGTAACTTTTTGGAAAGGCGCCTGGCGGAGGCCTAAAAATGGATTTCTCTCGTCGCACTTTCCTCAGGGGCACGGCCCTTGGCGGCGCAGGCTTATCGTTACTCGGGTTCGATCTTACTCCCCTGCACGCCCAGACTCAGGGCCTGAAAATTTCCCGCGCCAGTGAAACGCGCAGCACATGTCCCTATTGTGCCGTCAGCTGCGGCGTCATCATCTACACCCTCGGCGACAAAGCTAAGAACGCCATCCCGCAGGTTGTGCACGTTGAGGGCGACCCCGACCATCCCATCAATCGCGGCACGCTCTGCCCCAAAGGCTCGTCGCTCGAGCAAGACATACTCAACGACCGCCGCCTGCTCAAGCCGCAGGTTCGGCGTCCCGGCGCTACCGATTGGGAGGACATCTCCTGGGATCAGGCCTATGACGAGATCGCGCAGCGGGTGAAGAAGACGCGCGACGACAGCTTTGTCACGACGAACGCCGATGGCAAGACCGTCAACCGCTGCGAAGGCATCGCCTTCACCGGCGGCTGCACTGATACCAATGAATTCAACTATCTCGCCGTCAAAAGTATGCGCAGCCTGGGGGTCTGCTACCTGGAAAACCAGGCCCGTGTTTGACACGGCCCAACGGTCTCCAGTTTGGGGCCCACATTCGGACGCGGTGCAATGACAAACGGTTGGGTCGACATCAAGAACACCGACATGATGTTGATCATGGGTGGCAACCCGGCCGAAAACCATCCCTGCGGCTTCAAATGGGCGATCGAAGCCAAGGTTCACCGCAACGCCAAGACCATCGTCGTCGATCCGCGCCTCACCCGCACCGCCGCCAACGCCGACCTCTATCTCCAGATCCGCGCCGGCGCCGACATCGCTTTCCTCGGCGGCGTCATTAATTACGCGATCAACAACAACCGCATCGCACACGACTATCTCGTCAACTATACGAATGCCGCCTTCGTCATCAAGGAGGGATTCAAACTGCCGGACGACGGCCTTTATTCCGGCTTCGACGACGAGAAGAAGACCTACGACAAGTCAACCTGGAACTACGAAGAAGGCGGCAACCTCGAAGGCAAGTGGACAGCCGCGCCCGAAGGTGCTGCCGCCAATCTGCACTCCGCTACGGGCACTCCTCATCCGGCCAACGAAACCGGAGGCGATCCGCACAAACTCGAAGGCCCGGGACACGCTGGCCAAGGAGCGGCAGGTGCGAAGGGCCAGACCGCGGCTCCCATTCCACCGCCCAAACTGCCCGACAAGGTCGCGTACGATCTCTCGCTCCAGCATCCGCGCTGCGTCTTCCAACTGCTGAAGCAACAGTACTCGCGCTACACGCCCGAGATGGTCGAGCGCATCACCGGCATTCCGCAGGACCAGTTTCTCAAAGCCGCCGACATGTTCACGTCCATCCGCAAAGATGGCGACATGAAAAAGGTCGCGACCATCATCTACGCCGTCGGATGGACGCAGCACAGCTTCGGCACGCAGATCATTCGCACCGCGGCCATGCTCCAGTTGCTCATGGGCAACGTTGGCCGCGCCGGCGGCGGAGTCAACGCCCTCCGTGGCCACTCCAACATCCAGGGCGCAACCGACATGGCCGGCATCTTCGACATTCTCCCCGGCTACCTGAAGATGCCGAATCCCAACGACGTAGATCTCGCGACTTACCTCAAGCGCGTAACGCCGACTTCCTCCAAGCCCGATCCGTGGGATTCGTTCAACTACTGGTCGAACACGCCGAAGTTTACCGTCTCGTTCCTCAAATCGATGTACGGCGCCGCCGCTACCAAAGATAACGACTGGGCCTTCAACTATCTGCCCAAGGTCGAGAAGAACCACTCCTGGGTCAACATCTGGAACGACATGTACGAAGGCAAGATCAAAGGCATCTTCGCCTTTGGCATGAACGGCGTGATGATCGGCCCCGACTCCGAGAAGAACATCGCCGCACTGAAGAAGGCCGATTGGCTCGTGGTCTGCGAGGTTTATCCCGACGAGACCAGCGAATTCTGGCGCGCTCCCGGAATCACCGCCGACGATCAGAAGAAAATCAACACCACGGTGTACCGCTTGCCCGGCGCAGGTTTCGCCGAGAAAGATGGAACGTTCGTCAACTCGGCGCGCTGGCTGCAATGGAAGTATGCGGCCGTGCCGCCTCCGGGTCAGGCGCGACTCGATCAGGAAATACTTGCGACAATTTTCCTAAAAGTCCGAGACCTCTACAAGAAAGAAGGCGGCAAGTTCCCCGATCCAGTTGTCAACGCATCGTGGGCGTACACGAATCCGTACAATCCGTCGCTCTCGGAAATAGCCAAAGAGCTTAATGGCAAAGCGCTCGCCGATATCACCGATCCCAAGACCAATGTCACCATCAAAGCCGGCCAGCAGCTTCCCGGCTTCGCATGGCTGAAAGACGACGGCACGACCAACAGCGGCAACTGGCTCTACTGCGGCTCGTGGACGGAAGCCGGTGCATTGATGCAGCGCCGCGGCACCGACGATCCATCCGGCCTCGGTATCTATCCCAACTGGGGATGGTCATGGCCGATGAATCGCCGCGTGCTCTACAATCGCGCCTCCTGCGATCTCGAAGGCAAGCCGTGGGATCCGACACGCCGCCAAGTCTGGTGGGACGAGGCGAAGCAGTCGTGGGCGGGCAACGACGTTCCTGACTTCAAGCCCGACTCCAATCCCAAGGATCACATGGGTCCGTTCATCATGAATCCGGAGGGCATTGGGCGCCTCTTCGTGCCCATCGGCGGAATTGCCGACGGGCCGTTCCCCGAATTCTACGAGCCCATCGAGAGCCCGCTCGCGAACATCCTGCATCCGAAGCAGTCGAACAATCCGATCGTCAAGCGCTACAAGACGGATCTCGACAAGTACGCGCCAGTCGGCGGCGACTACAACGTCATTTGCACAACCTATCGCCTAACCGAGCACTATCACTACTGGACAAAAAACAATCCGATGAACGTGCAGCTAGTGCCCGAGCCATTCGTCGAGGTGCCACACGAACTAGCCGAACGCATGGGCATCAAGGGCGGCGAGAAGATCAAGGTCAGCAGCATTCGCAGCACCTACATCGCAAAGGCAATGGTCACGCGCCGCATTCGCCCAATGAAGATCGACGGCAAAGAGACATACCAGATCGGCATTCCGATTCACTGGGGCTTCCGTGGAATTGCCGAAGACGAAGGCAAAACGGAAAAAAGGCTGGCAAATCAACTAACGCCGACGGTAATCGATCCAAACGCCTTCACGCCAGAGTTTAAGGGATTTTTGGTGAAGATCGAAAAAGCGTAGTGAAGCTTTCAGCCGTCAGCTATCGGCTCTCAGTAAATCGAGAGCCGTTACTGAGAGCTGACAGCTGAGAGCTGAGAGCTAAAATGGCAGACCGCAAAGCACTCCAAGCCGACCAGATCTCCGGACACACCGGGCCTTCGCAAGGCTTTGGCGTACAACGGGACTACGAGGTCTGCAAACTCATCGACACCACGACCTGCATCGGCTGTAAGGCCTGCGAGGTGGCGTGCGTCGAGTGGAACGATATGCCGTTCCAGCCCACCACCTTCGACAACACCTACCAGACGATGCCGAAGACGAACTGGAATTTCTGGAACCTCATCAAGTTCAATGAGCACCAGAATCCCGACGGCACCATCCAGTGGCTGATGCGGAAGGACCAGTGCATGCACTGCTCCGACCCCGGCTGCCTGCGCGCCTGTCCTGCCGACGGCGCCATCGTGAAATACGCCAACGGCATCGTCGACTTCAACCAGGAAAACTGCATCGGCTGCGAGTACTGCGTCTCGGGCTGCCCATTCGACATTCCGCGCTTTAACCCGATGACGAAAAAAGTTTATAAGTGCACGCTCTGCTCCGACCGCGTCGGACAGGGCCTCGAGCCCGCGTGCATCAAGGCGTGTCCGACGGGCTGCCTCAAGTTCGGCAGCAAGGAAGACATGAGCTTCATCGCCAATGAGCGCGCCGCCCAACTGAAAGAGCACTTCGGATTCCAAAATGCCGGTGTCTACGACCCGCAATCCGTCGGCGGCACGCACGTCATCTACGTTCTGCACGACGCCACCGATCCCGAGCGCTACGGCGGCTTGCCGAAAAATCCGACGATTCCATGGAGCTACACCGTCTGGAAGTGGCTTTTCAAGCCAGTGCTCGGAACCTTCGCGCTCTTCGGCTTCTTAGGCGTGCTTGCGCACTACGTAACCACAGGCCCGCGCGTGCCGCAACCCGAACCTCCGAAGAAGGAGGAACTCCATGGCTAGCCACCGCCAGTGTGGCGCGGGCATTCCTGCCCGCGTATGCCATTGTGGCGCGGGCGCCCGCGCCCGCGAAAAACAAGCGGCGTCTCTAACTTATGCGTTTGCACTGCCCCGGCGCTCTTGGGTGGCGCAGCGCTTCAGCGCTGCGGTCCACCATGTTTTCCAGCCCGCGGCTTTAGCCGCTGAGGGAGCACTCCATGGCTAGCGGAGCCATCGACCGTTTCGACGACAACGCCCGCCGCAACTTCGAAGCCCTGGGCAATACGACCGTCTATCGCGGCGAACTCCTTCGCCACCCCGTTTACACGCGCTTCATTCACTGGACGGTCGCGCTCTTCTTCTTCCTCGCGCTCTTCACCGGTTTTGGCATTTACCTGCCGTGGCTCTTCAAATGGTTCGTGCCAGTTTTCGGCGGAGGCCCGCTCGCCCGCGCCATGCATCCGTGGTTTGGCGTCGGCTTCGTTTTCTTTTTCGGATTGCAGGTGCTCAACTGGATCACGCCGATGATCTGGACCCCGGCGGACACGAAGTGGATGCGCCACGCTCACAAGATCATCAGTAACGAAGAAAAAATGGACCCGCCCGAAACCGGCTTCTTCAACGCCGGCCAAAAGCTTCAATTCTGGGAGATCATCGGCGGCTGCATCGTCTTCATCTTCACCGGAGCAATTATGTGGGGCGGCGCGAGATACTTCGGCGGGACGGCAGTCGCCATCAGCTACGTGCTGCACGACATCTCGGCACTCATCATGCTCGGCGGAATCTTCATCCACATCTACCTGAGCACCATCGGCGAACCCGGCACCTTTCAGGGAATGATTCGCGGCGCAGTCAGCGAAGCCTGGGCCTGGACATTCCATCCCGCATGGTACAAGAAGGTCACCGGCCGCGACCCAGTGCAAGCTTGCGAAGAAGCGCGGCGGCAGATGGAAAAACGCCCCTAGCTCGGCGCCGCTTCATTTCGCACAGACCCGCCATTTAATCGTTCCCGGTATGTCCCCATTTGCATGTTGCAATAACAACACGTTTATGTTGCAATAGCAACATGTACGATTCAGCCGCAATCGAACCCCTGGCTGCGATCTTCCAACGGCGCGCGGTGAAGCTCTTTGAACCCGCGGAAATTTCCCGTGAGCTGCGCGAGCAGATTCTCGATGCCGCCCGTCATGCCCCCTCCAGCTTCAACGCCCAGCCCTACAAACTCTATTGGGTAGAATCTGCGGCTCAGAGGGCGGCAGTGGCGAATCTGTGCCTCGGGCAGAAGCCTGCTGCAACCGCATCCGCGCTGGCCGTCGCCGTCGCGGACATCGGATCGCTCTCCTCAACCTCGCAAAGCCAGCTGGAGTGGATGCGCGGCAACAACTTCGAGGAAGCGAAAATTCGCGATTACGAACGCACCGCAAAGATCGGCCGCATCCTCTTCATGGCGGGCCCATTCGGAGTATTTGCCGCAGTCAAGCATGCGCTCTTCCGGTTCTTGAACCTGTGCAAGGTCCTCGGCATGCCGCCGCTCTACCGCCACGAGTTGTTCAAATGGGCAACGAAGAGTACCTCGCTCGCCTGCCAGAACCTGATGATCGCCGCCGAAGCGCTGGGAATGAATACTTGCCCGATGGAGGGCTTCGACGGGCGCAGGCTCTCGCAATTCCTTGGCCTGTCAAGCCGCTGCCATGAGATCGTAATGGTCATCGCCATTGGCAAGAGATCGCGCAGCTACGCTGAGCCTCCGCAGTGGAGGCGCCCTCTCGAGGCAACCGTGACCGTCCTATGAATGACCGCGCTATGAGCATCCCTGGGAAAGAAATTCCCGAAGAAATTCTCCGAGACTCGGTCCTCGCCCATATCGCCGCAGCGTATTTTTCCGTCGGAAGAAGATTGGAGCGAAAAACAAAATGCTCGGCGACCCGCGGCTTTATTCTCTCGACGCTCCGTGCAGGAGTGGCCCTCAATCAGAATCAAATCGCCAAGCTCCTCGATTTCGACCGCACCGTGGTACATCGCGCGATCAAATCGCTGGCCCACGAAGGATTGGTGTCGGAGAAGCCGGCAAAATCGGGGAGAGCAATTCTCGTCCAGCTGACGGCTAAAGGAAGGAAGTACCGCGCACGGCTTATCGAAGCGCGGATCGCCGCCGACAAGGCGATCCAGAAGCAGATGACGGCCGGCGAGCGCGAAACGCTTCTCCGCCTTCTAAAGCTGGTCGCGGAATGTGAGTTCTGAGACCGGTTCGCAGGCGCCCAGCTCACTCGAACCCTCCAGATTTGCAGCCAGCGTCTATCTCCCCAACAAACCCTTCTTCAATCCCGAAGTCGGCGGCTTCGGACCAAGCCACACCGAAAACAACGCCTGGCTGAACCCAAGCCCCGGAAGCGTCAGCTTGTCTTTGCCATTGATAGCGAACGTCGTACCGCCATCCGGAATGTAAGTAAAGGCCATCTCGTCGCCGCTCTTCACCGCCTCCATCGCGGCCAGAAACTTCTCGATGTTCGCTCCCTCCGCTTTCCGGACCTCGCCTGCATTGTCGTTAATCGAATCCTTAAAGGCATCGGCAATCTGGTTCTTGCTCAGGTCGCGCACAAAGTGCATCACCAGGCGCTTCGGAGCGTCCGCTTTCACAATCGCATCTCCATCGTCCGACTTGCGCGGGAGATAAAGGCCGGCCACATAGACTTTCACCACGATCTTCGTGCGCAGCCCCATGCCGTTAAGCACAAGGTTGGTGCTGCCAACTTGCACCGAGTCGGGCATCGTAACGCCCGCAACTTCGCCAGCATAAAGATTCGACACGAGTGCGAACGTAAGCACGACTGCAGCTACCGTAAGTCGGCGAGCAATAAATTTGAAAGTCATGGGGTTGAGAGTCGCGGGTCTGAGATTAGCTGATTTGAGAGTCGTTGGGCTAAGAGTCATGGGGACTCCTCGGTGACAGCAGATCATCCCACCAGCCCGCAAGCCCCGCCGTGAACTCAGTCACAAGGCAATGTGCCTCGCCCGCCAATCTGGCCCAATAAATATGGGGTATGGAGCTTTCTCAGCGTTCTCTGCGAAGCCTCAGCGAACCCTGCGTTTAAGATTTTGCTTTTCAGGAGTTCAACACAGGTTCCAAGCCGGACGCTCGTCACGTCCGCCCGTTAGCTATCTCCGAGCCCGCGCCGCCACAACGTCCGTCCTCGACCGGCTAAAAACAAACAGCAGCATCCATTCCCGGTTCGGGCCGCCACCTCCGGCGGGCGCAAATTTCCATTTCTCCGCCGCCTCGACAGCCTTGTGCGCGAAATACCTGCTCGGGCCCGCGCCCTTCAGCGTAGCCTCTTCCACGTCGCCGCGCGCATTCACCCTCACTCGTACTCGAACTTTAATCTTCCCGGAAATCGTCCGCCGCGCGCTCGCGGAAATATCCGGCATGACGCGCTCCACGATCTCATCACCACTCGCAGCGGTCTTTGATCGATCACCAGCCTCCGGCGCCGGAGCAACTGCTTTCTCCTCCGGCTGTGTCTCGTTCGCGCCCGCTCCACCGCCTCCACTCGCGGGACTCGCTGGCTGAGTTTGAGCAGGCTCGGGCGCGCTCGCTCTCTCCTGCCGACTTTTTTCCTCCGAAGTTCGCGACGATCGCAACCACAGGCCTGCAAGAATTAGCGCGATAACCACCACGACTCCCACAATCCAGCGCAGCGGCCGCGGACTCACCGAAGGAACCGCAATCTCCGCGCCCGCCGGAGCTGGCAAGATCTTCCACGTTCCCGCCGCCTCCCGCTTCCCTTCCAGCCGCTCCCGTATCTCTCGAACGTCGCATCTCTTCGCCGGGTCCACTTCCAAACACCGCCGCGCTATTTCACGGAAAGGCTCTGGAATGTCCGCCCCGATCTCCGACGCACTTTCCCGTGCCACATCCCAGCCAGGCGCCCGTTGCGTGAGCACCTCCACCAATGCCATTCCCAGCGACCATATCTCGCTCGCCGTCGAGATTCCACTCGCCTGCACTTCCGGCGCATCGTAAAGGCTCGTACGATGCGGAATCTCTCCCGCCGCACCCAGGTTGTCGCTCGACAACTTCACCTGATCTCCGGCCGCCAGAATGTTCGAGGGACGGATCCGCTCGTGCACAAGGCCCTTGCCATGGAGATACTCCAGCGCCTCCAGCACCGGCCCAATCATCCCGCGCACCTCATCCGAGGTCAGAGCGCGCTCAGGGATAATCTGCCCGAGATTCTCGTCCGCAGCTTCTTCAACCGCATACACCACTTCGCTTCCCTCGACCGCACACTCTCCCATCGTCGAGATGCGAATCAAATTCGGATGAGTCAGCTGACTCGCCGCCTTCCAGCGCCGGAGTTGGCGCTCCGCCTCAGTCCCAGCCGCCGCGACAAGTTTGATCGCCGCCTCTGCGCCACCCACGCGCGTGCGAAACACCGCGCTCCTGTCCAACCCGCCGAGGTAAGTGCCCAGCACAAACTTTCCATCGATGATCCGGCCTTCCCACGCTTTCCAGTTATCAGTCATCTCGGGGCTCACAACCTTCACAAGTAGCGCTATTGTATGGCCACACAAGGCCCAGCAAACTACAGTCTGATCTCTATCGTCCGAATTATTCAATAGATTATGGAGCCCGCCCAGACTCCGCCCGCGCGGAGGTAAACCATAGCTCGAAGCAGCGCCGAAAGAAGAGTCGCACCCACGCCTGCCCGCATCTCTCACCCATGAGCATTCCTGCCGCCATCCACGGACAAAAGTACATCTCGCTCGCCACCTTCCGCAAAACCGGAGTGCCCGTCTACACGCCAATCTGGTTCGCCGAAGACTCCGGCAAGCTTTACTTCATGACCAACAGCAAACTCGGCAAGGTCAAGCGCCTCCGCAACAATCAGCACGTAAAGGTCGCTCCCTGCACCATCCGCGGCAAAATCACCGGCCCGGAGTTCGAAGGCACCGCGCGCATCCTTCCGCCGGCGGAAACTGCGCAGGTACGGCAAGCGATCAAGGCCAAATACTGGCTGGCCCGAGTCCCATTCTTATGGAGGAACACCGACACGTACGTAGAAATCGCAGTGGCGTGAGCGTCCTTCGTCCTTAGTCCATCGTCCATCGTCCTTCGGAAATCCGGGCAGCAAAGGACGAAGGACGAAGAACTAAGGACCAACGACGGGTTCCCACGTCCATCCGTAACCTGCCCTCAGACACCCGCCCGCATTTACGCTTTCTCCTTCGCTTTGTTACCATCGAAGGTTGTCCAGGCTACGAGTTCATCTGTAACGGTATTCAAAATTTTTATCGGAGGCATCATGCCAGTCAAAGTCGGCATTAATGGATTCGGACGCATCGGGCGCAACGTTTTGCGCACCGCGCTCAATGACAAGAACCTCGAGTTCGTCGCTGTCAACGACCTCACCGAACCCAAAACACTCGCCCATCTTCTTAAATACGATTCCATCCTCGGCAACCTGCCCAACACCATTACCGCCGGACCCGACAGCATCAATATCGACGGCAAGACCATCAAGGTCTTCAAAGAGAAAGACCCGGCGGCTCTGCCCTGGGAGAGCGTAGGCGCGCAGGTCGTGCTCGAATCGACGGGCAAATTCACCAACGCCGACGACGCCAAAAAGCACCTGCACGGCTCGGTGAAGAAGGTCATCATCTCCGCCCCGGCGAAGAACGAAGACGTCACCATCGTGCTCGGCGTGAACGAAGGCAAATACGATCCCGCCAAGCACCACATTATTTCGAACGCCTCCTGCACCACGAATTGCCTCGCGCCCGTCGCCAAGGTCATTCAGGACAACTTCAAGATCGTCAGCGGCACAATGACCACCATTCACTCGTATACGAATGACCAGGTCATCCTCGACTTCCCGCATAAAGATCTCCGCCGCGCCCGCGCCGCCGCCCTCAACATGATTCCGACCACCACCGGCGCAGCCAAGGCCGTGAAGCTGGTCATCCCGGAACTCGCTGGCAAACTCGACGGCTTCGCCATGCGCGTACCCACTCCAAACGTTTCGGTAGTCGACCTCGTGGTCTGGGTCGAAAAAGCGACGAATAAAGATGAGGTCAATGCCGCGCTCAAGAAGGCCAGCGAGTCCGGCCCGCTGAAGGGCTATCTCGGTTACGAAGCGGGCGAACTCGTCTCCATGGACTTCCGCGGCGACGAGCGCTCTTCCATCGTCGACGCGCCCATGACCCTGGTGGTCGGCGGCAACTGCGTCAAGGTGATCTCCTGGTACGACAACGAGTGGGGATACTCCTGCCGCGTCCGCGACCTGATCAATTACATGGCGGCCAAAGGACTATAAGGAACGTGTAGGGCGGGCGCCCTCGCCCGCCCTGCCTCCATCGTCGCTCCTCCAGAGCGGGTTCCGTCTGCCGCTTTAACTGAGAACTGACAACTGAGAACTAATTCCATGACGAAACTCTCCATCCGCGATCTCCCGCTCAACGACCACCGCGTCTTCATGCGCGTCGACTTCAACGTTCCCCTCGATGACGGCCGCGTCATGGACGACACGCGCATCCGCGAAACCCTGCCCACCATCGAGTACGCCCTGCGCCACGGTGCGCGCCTCATCCTCGCATCGCACCTGGGCCGCCCCAAGGGCAAGCCCAACGCCAAGATGAGCCTCAAGCCAGTCGCCGAGCGCCTGCGCATGTTGCTCGACCGCGAACTCTCCCGCGGCGAAAACGTCGGTTTCTGCCCCGACTGTGTCGGCCCCGAAGCCGAAGAGGTCGCGCTCAAACTCGAAAAAGGCCAGGCGCTGCTGCTGGAGAACCTGCGCTTCCACGCCGAAGAAGAAGCCAACGACGAAAATTTCTCGAAGCAGCTAGCCAAGCTGGCCGACTTCTACGTAAATGACGCCTTCGGCACCGCCCACCGCGCGCATGCCTCCACGGTCGGCATCACAAAATTCGTGCAGAAATCCGCTGCCGGCCTGCTCATGGAAAAAGAGCTGCAATACCTCGGCCGCGCATTGCAAAATCCCGAGCGACCATTCGTCGCCATCCTCGGTGGTGCCAAGGTCAGCGACAAGATCGGCGTCATCCAAAATCTCATCGGCAAAGTCGACGTCCTCATCATCGGGGGCGGCATGGCCTACACGTTCTTAAAAGCGCAAGGACACGCCGTGGGCAAGTCCCTCGTGGAAGAGGACAAGATCCAGCTCGCGAAAGAACTTCTGGAGAAGGCCAAGGCGCGCAACGTAAAATTCCTGCTCCCCAGCGATCACGTCATCGCCGACCGCATCGACCCGAACGCCCTGACGAAAACCATCGCCGCCAGCCAGCCAATTCCCGACAACATGATGGCCCTCGACATCGGCCCCGAAACCATCGAGCAATATTCCGAAGAGATCAGCAAAGCCCGCACCATAGTCTGGAACGGCCCAATGGGCGTCTTCGAAATGCCGCCCTTCGCCAAAGGCACAAAAAAGATCGCCAACGCTGTAGCCGAAAATCCCGGCGCGGTTAGCATCGTCGGCGGAGGCGATTCCGTAGCAGCGGTAAAAGCCGCGGGCGTAGCCGACAAAATCACGCACATCTCCACCGGCGGCGGAGCGAGCCTGGAATTTCTGGAAGGGCAAAAGCTCCCAGGCGTAGAAGCGCTGACCGACAAGAAGTAGGGACGAGAAGTAGCTCGTGTGGGGCGGGCATTCCTGCCCGCCTCTTTGGGCCAGGTACTCCGCGGCCTCTGCGGCCTTTCTCGGCGAACTCTGCGGTTTAGGATTTGAGACCGCCACCAGATATCAAAGAGCCACAGCCATGCCCGAATTCAAAGCCCGCCTGATCATCACAGATAGAAAAACTCTCGACCTCCTCGGCCCCGCCGACATTACCAAAGAAACCACCGAAGCCATCGTCAACGCGGCCAACTCCTCCCTCCTCGGCGGAGGCGGTGTCGACGGCGCCATTCATCGCGCCGGAGGTTCTTCCATCCTCGAAGACTGCAAGCGCATCGTCGCCAAAATCGGCCGTCTGCCCGCCGGCAAAGCCGTCATCACCACCGCCGGCCGCATGCCCGCCAAATACGTAATCCACACCGTCGGCCCCATCTATCGCGGAGGCCAGAGCAACCAGGCCGAAACCCTCGCCAGTTGCTATCGCGAATCCATCCGCGTAGCCGACGACCACGCCATCGCCTCAATTGCTTTCCCCTCGATCTCCACCGGAGCCTACGGCTATCCCATCGACCAAGCCGCAGCCATTGCTGTCAAGGCCGTCGCCGATTCCCTTCCCGGAACAACTCACGTCAAGCTCGTCCGTTTCGTGCTCTTCAGCAACGCCGACTTCCAAACCTACGTCCGCGCCGCCAAAAAAATATCCCACGAACTCCCTCCGAATTCCGTTATTTTTGAAGAAGCGTCCTAAATAGAATTCATCTGCTAGAAAGGTCTTCATGCGCAAAAAGCTCATCGCCGCCAACTGGAAGATGTACAAAACTCCCGACCAGGCTCGGGACTTCTTCTTCCACTTCCTTCCGCTGGTCAAGGATCACACTCGCGACGAAATCGTGGTCTGCCCGACTTATCTTTCGCTCGACGTCGCTGTGCAGGCGGCCAAGGGTTCCAACGTCGCCATCGGCGCGCAGAACATGAACTGGCAGCAGGAGGGCGCATACACCGGCGAAATCTGCGCCTCCATGCTCCTCGCCATTGGCGTCACGCACGTCATCATCGGGCACTCCGAGCGCCGCCAATATTTCGGCGAGACCGACGACACCGTCAATCTCAAGCTCAAATCCGCCCTCGAAGCCGGACTCGTCCCCATCGTCTGCGTCGGCGAGGTGCTCGAAGAGCGCGAAGCCGGCCTCACCGACGACGTTTTGCGCCGCCAGTGCAACCGCGCCTTCAACAAGATCTCCGCCAAAAAGGCGGGTTCCATGGTCGTCGCCTACGAACCGGTCTGGGCAATCGGCACGGGCAAAACCGCCACTCCCGAAATTGCCGCCGACGCCCACGCCACCATCCGCAGCGAGGTCGAGCAGTCCTTCGGCCTCGAATTCGCCGACAATCTCCGCATTCTCTACGGAGGCTCGGTGAAAGCGGACAACGCGCACGCGCTCATGTCTGCCGAAGGAATCGACGGCGCGCTGGTGGGAGGCGCCTCGCTCGATCCGGTCGCCTTCAGCAAAATTGTGAAGTATTAAGGGGCGGAGGCACGAAGAAATTTGTTCTCTCCGTGCCTCCGTTTTGGAATTCTTTGCCAGTCCAAGAAGTGCTCTACTTCCCCGCCATCGCCCCAACCAGCGACTCGAAAATCTTGTACCCGTCAGTTCCGCCAAGCTCCGCCTCGGCCGACCGCTCCGGATGCGGCATCATACCCAGCACATTCCCCCCCGCGCTGCAGATGCCGGCAATATTCTCGATCGACCCGTTTGGATTCGCCTCCGCGGTAATCTCTCCCGTCGGCGTCGAATACCGGAACACGATTCGGTTTTCGCGCTTCAGTTCCCCCAGCGTAGCCTCGTCGCAAAAATAATTTCCTTCCATGTGTCCAATCGGGATCGTCAGCACCTCGCCCTTTTTGCAAGCGCCAGTAAATGGCGTCTCATTGTTCTCGACGCGCACCTCCACCGGCTTGCACACATATTTCAGCCCAACGTTCCGCATCAACGCTCCGGGCAGCAGTCCGGACTCGCACAGAATCTGAAATCCATTGCAGATCCCGATCACCAGCCCGCCGCCATCGGCAAACTTGCGCACCGACTCCATCACCGGCGAAAACTTCGCGATCGCGCCCGTCCGCAGGTAGTCCCCATAGGCAAAGCCTCCGGGGACAACGATCACATCGCAATTCTGAAGGTCGTGCGAGTCATGCCACAACGCCACCGCAGGTTGGTGCAGAACCTCCGCGGCCGTCCACAAAGCGTCGTGATCGCAGTTGGAACCAGGGAAGGTGATAACGCCAAATTTCATGATTAGCTCTCAGCCCTGAGTTAGGTCTCTGGCCGTCGACGCTGGACTCAAAAGACGGCGCCCGGCCTCCTTCATTATATTTCTGAATCGCTGTTGTCCGTTTTTTTCTACGGCGTCATTGTGAACACGGTCCCGTCATTCGACGTCCCGAAAAACTCCGACGTTCCATAGAGCAAGCCGTCGTGCAAGACCACGATCGACCCATCCGGATTCTGTCCGCTGTCTGGCCAGTCGTAGAGAATCGTGCTGCTAAACGTTTTGCCTCCGGTTCGCGGTGCGAGTTCGAAAATCGTGCCACAACCGAGATAACAAGCGGTTGATCCTCCGTTCCACGTTGTTCCGTAGAGATTTCCGTTCTGGTCAAGCGCCATCGTGGTCGCAGGCGTCGCTCCGTCTTTGCCACCCGCAAACTTGTGAATCGCTCTGAAAGCCCATGCTCTGCCCGCTTTCTTCGGAGGCGTCAGCGCAAATGCCGTTCCCGAGTCGTTCGGCACACCGCTGTAGGAGGCGGTTCCATAGACCACGCCACCCGAGCCCATGGCGAGGCCCCCGATCGGATAGCCTCCGTCCTTGCTCGTTCCGCTGAAACTGTGCAGAACCGTTTCCGTCCACGCCCCTCCCTGTTGCGCGGGAGGAGATAACTCGTACACGGTTCCATAATTCGATTTTCCACCGGCATAAGTCGTGCCATAGATATTGCCATTCCTGTCGAGAACGATGTCCGCGTTCGGTCCCTGTCCATCTCCCGTCGTTGCCGGAAAGGCGTGAAGAATCGTCTTCGTCCAAAAACCTCCCGACTCGCTGAACTCCCAGATTGTCCCGCACCCAGCGTTACGGCATCTCCCGGTCGGAGGCCCTCCGCTCGGCGTGGAGCCGAACAGAGTGCCATCCGTGGCGATTTGGACATTGCCTGGCGCCTGACCATCCTCGAATCCCAGGAAGTCGTACAGCGTCTGCTTCGTCCATGTACCATCGCCCGCGGGAATCAGCTCGAAGATCGTGCCGCATCCGTGGAAGCAGTTGTCCGACCCGCCCAGGTAAGTCGTGCTGTAGATCACGCCACCCGGACCAAACACGATACCGCTGGGCTGTTGCCCGTCGAGGCCGCCGGAAAAAGCGTAGAGAATGTCCTCTGTCCAATTGCCGCCTCCACTCGGCGGAGTTAGCTTGAACACGGTGCCGAACGTGCCAACTCCGCCAATGGCCGTCGTTCCATAGACAGCGCCACTGCCATCGAAGATCACGGGCACAACGGGGGTGGCTCCTTCACCGTTGTTGCCGGTAAACGACCAGATAATCGCTGGCGTTTGGGCCCGCGCTGCGGGCACAGCCAGGCAGACGGCTGCGAGCAGGAGTGTCACTAATCCGAAAACTTGCGTGCGCTGCGTCTTCACAGAAACCTCCGGCAGTCAGGTGTCACTTCGAAGCGGATGCTCGAGGCCCGGTTGTCACCGCCATCTCAAACTCTAACGGAGGCAGGCTGCTCTCTTCACGCAAAGGCATGTCAACATTTTGTAAAAAGCATGAATCGTACAGGACTCGAAAGGAATAGAGCCCGCCCCGCCGGACCCGGGACGCAAAGTACGCAGTGATCCTTAATTCTGTACGGGATTGAATGTGCGCTGCCTGTGCCGAAGTTTCGAGCGCGGCTGACGCACGCTGCGGGACACCCGGACGACTGGCTTAATCCGTGTCCGGATCTTCGTCATCCCGGCCGTTGGACACGAAGGGCTTGGCACGTATCTTTGCCGGCTGCCTTTGTTGTCCGGTAAAGAACTCCGACAGCCCGGGGGAAGTGCAATCCGCCCACTGGCCACCCGCGAGACAAGGCAGCTGAAAGTTCTCTTCAACAAACCTCAGAATGCTCCCGAAATCGAGCGTGGTGTTCGATACGTATCCCGGCGGCGTGTAGGGGGAAACGACCATGAACGGAACACGGAAGCCCATGCAAAAGACGTCTGGGCACGAGGAAGAACTAGGCGGAGGAGGAACGTGATCGTACCACCCTCCCCAGTCATCCCACGTGATGAGAATGGCGGTGTTCTGCCAGTATGTCTCGCCGTTCGGGCACTTGGGATTGTTGAAGACAGTGTTGACGATCGAGGAGACCCATTGCGGGCCAGTGCTGGTACCGCCCGGATGATCCGAGTAATAACTCGATGGTGTAACCCAGACCACGTTAGCGAGGTTACAGTTTTGGATGTCGGTCAAAACCACCGGCGGCTTCAGAATGATGTTCGGAGAGTCGTAGTACTCCGCCAAAGCCAGAGGAGCGTTCCACGCGACCTGCGCATTCGGTGAGTAATATCGCCAGGTAAGATGCGCTTCATCCAACAGGTTAAGCATGGAGGAGCGCGAAAAACACGGATACGTTTTGCCGGTTTTTCCCTTATCGTCGATGGTATAGACCCACGAATCCGGAGGCGCCAGGCAGCCTACTCCGCGCGAACCGTTATGCGCGTTTTCGGCGACGAGCACATCGCTGGTGTCGGAAATTGCCGACGTGCCCGAGATCAGGAACTGGTGGCCCGGAAAACTGGCGCTTTGATCTGTCTGGAAAAAACGGTTTGCCCACCCGCCGCTCATGGCAATGTCAAAGTACGGTTGCACGGTGCCATCGGAGTTATCCACGTAGCGGTATTCCGGGTAAGGAGGCAAGATGCATCCTTTCTTACCCCGAAGCTTCAGATTGAACCCGTTCATCGCCCCTTTGTTGTATTGCTTCCTGAACGGCGCCAGCGAGTGCGGGATGTCATAGCACTCATCCAACGGAATGGAAGCCAACTGTATGGTCTGGGTACCGGAAAGGCCTGATGTCGCAAGATCGACCCCGGGTTCGAAATAGGGATTCGAGCCAAAAAGATTATCGGGGGTCCGATTCTCCTGGATCACGATGACGATGTGCTGGAATTGCTGCGCGGAAAGCGAAATGGAAAGCGCCAGTAAAGCGAGAATCGTTCTTTTCATTAGCAAATCCTTCACCGTGCGGCCATCCAGCAGTCTCCGCAAAGATGGTTGGCCATTACCACCGTGGTTTGCGAAGTTTTCCGGGGAATTCTCGGCAGCGCGGGGGTACGTCTTGCCGTATTGAAATGATGCTATTCCGGCGACCGCCCGTCAAGACGAAAAGGCCTTCACCTGGCAGCGGGCGCGAAAGTGCAAGACTTTGCACGCCGAAGCTAGCTATCTCAAAATAGGTGACTTTAGTAAGCCCACCGCAGCAGTGTGGTTCCGATCGTGAAACCCGCGCCAACTGCCGCAAGCAGCACCAGGTTGCCTTTTTTCAGCCGCCCCTCATCGATGGCGCTCTGCATCGCCAGCGGAATGGTCGCGCCGGTTGTGTTGCCATATCGTTCGATGTTGACGACCACTTTTTCCGGCGCAAGTTTCAGGCGATCGGCAGTCGCGCTGATAATGCGCAGGTTCGCCTGGTGCGGAATCATCAGATCGATATCGTCACCCGTGAGCTTGTTGCGCTCGAGAATATTGACGCAGGATTCCGACATCTTGCGCACCGCGAACTTGAACACCGCCGTCCCATCCTGGTGCACATAATGCATCTTCTTGTCGACCGTTTCGTGCGAGGGCGGATTCAGGCTTCCGCCGCCCGGCATGAAGAGCGAAACGCCTCCCGAGCCATCCACTTCGTGCATGAAGTCGATGAGACCGACGTCGCCGTCGGCAGCGGTCGCGGCCTCGAGGATCACTGCCCCAGCTCCATCGCCGAAAAGCACGCAGGTCGCGCGGTCCGTGTAGTCGATGATCGACGACATTACATCCGCTCCGATGACCATGACTTTCTTGTGCGCGCCGGTGCGCACAAATTGCGCGCCAGCCTGCAGCGCGTAGACGAACTGCGAGCATCCCGCGGAAAGATCGAATCCCCAGCAATTTTTCGCCCCGATCTTGTCCTGCACCAGGCAAGCGGTCGCGGGAAACATCATGTCGGGCGTTACAGTGGCAACGATAATGGCGTCAAGTTCGTCGGGGCCGATGCCGCGCCGGGCAAGCGCAACCTTAGCCGCTTCCGCTGCGAGGTCGCTGGTCGCTACACCCTTGTCGGCAAGATGGCGCTCCTTGATGCCCACGCGCGTCATGATCCAGTCATTAGTGGTGTCGACCATTTTTTCCAGGTCGGCGTTCGTGAGAAGGCGAGGCGGAACGTACGTTCCGAGAGCGCTGATCTTGACGCGCTGTAGTTGCGGCAATGAGGTCTCCTGATGCGAAAGCTGAGGTGATTGGAAACCTATTATTTTGAACGATGCAGGCGGGAATGTCTAACCAGATTGAGTCATCCGGTCATTCGCTCATTGAATCATTGAAATTCCACAGCGAGCGGAATCAGGGAAGAAGCAGCGCCAGCGTGTACGCTCCGAGCGTTGTGCCCAACGGAAGATTGGAAACGGAGAGAACTGAGGCAATGATCGCGCTTCGGCGGGCACTCCTGTGACCGCTGGCCAGCATGAGTCCCGCTATGAGGGACGCGACTCCGGCGATCGCATCCACAATAAACCCGCAGGTGTAGAGAAAGTGAAACGCGAACATCAATGAAAACGGATTGGGAACGCGATTCAGCAGCGCCCCGAACATCACGGTCGCGGTCGGAGTGAAAAGGATAAGCCAGATTCCGAGCGCAAGACGGAAGACGCCATAGAAAATCCAGCACAGGCCAAGGGTTGAACGACGGTCGCTTTGGTTGGACGCCGCGATTGAAGCTGTGGACATTCCGTCCTCCGCACATTGGAGACGCGGAGGACGAAATGAGTTGCTTGCAGACTAGTGAGACCTCGGATTAGCGGGCACACGGCGCGCTAACCTGGGGGGCGCAAAGATTTGCGCTACTTCTGCTTCTTGTCCCAGTCTTCGCGCGACATGGCTTTCACCGGCTGCTGATTCTTGCCTTGCAACGCCGTATTCAGCGCCGGAAGTGATGTCGCGTTGATGGACTTCAGCTTCGCTCCGGCGTCGCCAAGCTGCTTTTCGAGGATGACTGCGCGCTCGAGCTCCGACTGCGTCGGACGCCCGGAATAGCCATTGACCGCGCCGTACAGGTCGCCGAGATGCTCGCGCAACTTCTCTTCGCCGGTGATCATCCCTCCTTCTTTGACCGAGACCAGTGTCTCGCGGAAGTCGTTGAGTTCGGCGAGCAGCTTGTTGAGCTGTTCTTTGAGTTGGGCATCGCTCGCGGCCCCGGCGCGAGTCTTCACCTGGTCCCGCAGATCGTTGGTCGCATCGACCACGTAAGTCAGTTGCGCCAGGTCGTCGTAAAGCTTGGTGACCAGCCTGTGCTGCTCGGCGCGGTCACCCGCCGTGCTCTTGCTGCGCGGGTCGGGCACGAGTTTAACCGTGGAAGTGTAAGTCTCCTTGCCCTTCGTCAGCTTCACAGTGTACGTGCCTTCCTGCACCTGCGGCCCAAAGAAGAGAAACTCGTTCTCGACAAGGCCTGCAGCCGGAGGGACCTTCGGCGGCTTGGCGCGCTCCGGCCACTCCAGACGATTCAGGCCGCGGCGCTTCTCGCCTTGCAGGGACGTGAGCAGCGCGCCTTTGTCGTCATAAATGTCGGCTCTGAGGTCGCCGAAGATGTGGCGCTTTTTCTGGAAGTAGAAGATCGACGCACTCGGAGCTAGAGTGCGGCCCATAAATTCGGCGTCGCCGTCGAAGCGTTGTTCATCGGCCGGCAGTTCCAGCACCGACGGACGCGCCGGAAGCATGACAAGGTCCTTGGCCAGCACTTCAGGCGTGAGCGCCCGCAGCGGAGTCAGATCGTCAAGGATGTAAATACCGCGTCCGTGTGTCGCGAGAACGAGGTCCGATTCGCGCGGCTGAATGAAGATGTCGCGCACGGCAACGTTCGGAAGATCGCCCTTGAACTGCGCCCAGTGCGAACCGCCGTCGATGGAGATAAAGAGCCCAAACTCGGTACCGGCAAAGAGCAGGTTCGAGTTGACCAGGTCTTCCCGCACAACGTGCGCATATCCGCGCAACTCCGCCGTCGACAGCGAAGTCCAAGTCTTGCCGTAATCTTTCGTACGGTAAACGTAGGTCTTCATGTCGCCCATCGCGTGACCGTCGAACGTCACATAAGCGACTGCGGGATCGAAGTGACTCGCTTCGATGGTCGAGACCCAGGTGTCTTTCGGCACACCCGAAACGTTGGACACAACGTTAGTCCAATGCTTTCCGCCGTCGCGCGTCACCTGCACGTTGCCATCGTCGGTTCCGGCCCAGATCACCAAGCCATTCTTCGGCGACTCGGCGATGGTGTAGATCGTCTCGTACTTTTCGGCGTCGGAGTTATCGATGGTCAGACCGCCGGAAAGTTCCTGATGCTGACGGTCAGGATTGTTCGTGGTGAGATCGGGAGAAATGCGTTCCCACGATTCGCCGTGATCGCGCGAGCGGAAGAGGAACTGTCCGCCGAGATAGATAGTTCCCTTCTGATTGGGACTAACCGCAATGGGAGCGTTCCAGTTGAAGCGGAAGTCAGGCTCATTCGCGCGAGGAAGAGGCTTGATGTCGCGCGATTCACCGGTCGACTTACGAAAGCGTGATATCTTCCCGCCCTGGTATTCGACGTACGCATAGTCGGAATCCGCGGGATCGGGGAAAGCCCAGAAACCGTCGCCCATGCCGATCACGCGCCATGCGCGATTGGGAATTCCTCCCAGCCCGCGCGATGGCCCCATCCACGAACCGTTGTCCTGCAGTCCCCCGTAGACATTGTAGGGATCGGCGTTGTCGGCGCTGACATGATAAAACTGCGCCACAGGAACGTTGTTCAGGAAGCGCCAGTGAGTCGCCTGATCGAGCGACTTGTAGATTCCTCCGTCATTGCCGCACAGCATCTGGCTGGGGTTGACGGGATCAATCCAAAGAGCGTGAAAGTCACCGTGGACGCCGGTTTCGGGGCCCTCGGTCGAAATGGCCGAACTGAAGCTCTTGCCGCCATCCTCGCTGACCGTGAAAAAGAAGCCGGGCTTGTAGACGCGGTCTGCGTTTTTGGGATCGACGACGATCCGCGCGAAGTAGAACGGACGGCCGCTGATGTTGAAGGAGTTGTTAATCTCGGCCCAGCTATCGCCCGCATCCTCCGAGCGGAAGAGCGCGGTGTGATTGCGGGCCTCGACCACCGCATACACGCGCTTGGGATTACTCGGAGCAACAGCCATGCCGATTCGTCCGAGATCGCCTTCCGGCAGGCCTTTCCGCATTTCGTGCCAGGTCGCGCCCGCGTCGGTTGATTTGAAGAACCCGCCTCCGGGACCGCCGGAACGGAAGTTCCACGGCTCGCGCCGCACATCCCACATCGCGGCATAGATCACGCCCGGATCTTGCGGGTCCATCGCCATCTCGGCGCAACCTGTGCTGTCATTGCGGCCCTTAAGAACATTGCTCCAGGTCTTGCCGCCGTCGTTGGTCTTATACACGCCCCGCTCCGTGTTGGAATTCCAGAGATGCCCGAGAGCGCAGGCGTAAACGGTCTTGCCGTCCTTCGGGTTGATCAGGATGCGGCTGACGTGCTCGGAATCGGGAAGGCCCATAAAATCCCAGTTGTCGCCGCCGTCGCGCGAACGATAAACGCCAGTCCCGACCGAGACGCTGTTCCGCGCCCACGATTCGCCGGTACCAACCCACACCGTCTTCGGGTCGCTCGGATCGATGGCGACCGAACCGATCGATTGCGTGGGCTCCTTGTCGAACACGGGCTTGAAGGTAATTCCGCCGTCCTTCGATCTCCAGACGCCTCCGCTCGCGGAGCCGACATAGATGGTAAGTCTCTCGCCTTCGTGAACAGCCGCGATGTCGGCGATGCGCCCGCCCATGGCGGCCGGACCGATGGCGCGGATGGGAAGACCGCTGATGACGTCAGAGTCGAAGGTGACGTCTTGTGTGAACGCGGGAATGGCTAGCAGTGAAACGGCAGCAGCAAGGCAGAACAAACGCAAGCGGACGAGCATGATCACCTCGAATGAAGTTTGGCAACGCGCCACGCAGCCACCACGGGAAACAAGGAGTCACCGGGAAACCTCCTCGCTTTTCTCCGTGCCTCAGCAAGTCGCCGATAAATTTTCTAGCGCCTCATTTCCCCGAGTCGGGCGATAACTTCTAGTTGTTTGGTGGATTGGCGGCCGGCGGCGGAGTCTTTGGCGCCTCCGGCTTATCCGTCTTGGGCGGCTCGGGTGCGCCCGGCGCGGCGGCCGGTGCCGCCGGAGTCGCGGGAGCGGGCGGCGGCATCTTGAACTGCGAGTCGTCTGCCGGTACGTTCAGTTCAATCTTGGAAATCGTAATCTTCTGCTTCTGATCGGTCCCCTTCATGCCGCTTTCGATCGCAAATGGGAAAACTATCCCGTCCACCTCTTTGTAGTCCCCGATCGAAGACTCCACATCCTGCTCGCTGCCCCGCACCGTGCGCGTCGTGTCTTCCTTGATGACGAGAAACGAGTCCGCGTCAATGTAGTCGGTCTGCACATCGCCATTCTTTAGCGTGAGCTTCAACTTGTAGGCGTCGGTGCCTTCGATCTTTTCCTTGCCCATCAATTCGACTTTGTGGCCTTTAGCCTTGTAGTCGACGAGCGGGCCGTCCAGGTCGGCGGTCTCTTCGATCTCCTTCGTCTCGTCGCCCGACATGAGTTCCGGATCCTTCTTGCCCATGAACGGCATCACCTGCCACGCTTTGGAGCCGTCATACGCCTGAATCCCGGTCAATCCCTGGACCACGAACTCCATGCGCGCCATCTCAGGACGCTTCTGGATCAAGGTAAGTGGCGCTTCCATGCCTGGCCCAATCGTCATGGTGGCTGTGGTCTTGACCGACTTCACGCTCTTGAGTTTGTCCATACCGCCGCGAGCCTGGATGTTCTTCGCAATGATCTCGTCGACCGTCTGGGCGTAAAGGCCGGGAAGCAGAAGCGCCAGAGCGACGATCGACAGGCAGACTTTTTTCAACATGATGATCTCCTCGAGTTTTGATCCCTACTAATGCCGGTAGTTGGGGCGAAGTGGCTATTGTACGCTGAATCGTATCTGTCGAACTTTCCGCGCCTTCGCGTTCCTTAGTGTCCTTTGTGGTAAATCGCCTTTGGAGCGTGCACGAACTGCGGGTCGCCCCGGGAAGTATCGGCTCCTGGCCATTGGCAACAAAACCACGGTGACCGCGCTCACAGACCGATTCCAGGACCACCGCTATTGTTACTAGTTGTCTACGAAACTCAGGAGAGGTTTGTTCCAATGACGACTACGCTTCAGCCTCCGACCACCTCACGCGTTTTGAACGCCAAGCTCGCCCAGAAAATCATGAGCCCGGAAGAAGCCGCGGCTCTCATTCAGTCTGGCGACCAGATTGGCATGAGCGGATTTACCGGCTCGGGCTATCCCAAGGCCGTGCCCGTTCAACTGGCCCGCAGGATTTCCGAGGCCAACTTTCGCGGGCAGAAATTTCGTGTGAGCGTGTTTACCGGCGCCTCGACCGGGCCTGAACTGGACGGCGCGTTGGCCATGGCGGGCGGAATCAATCTGCGGCTGCCCTATCAGTCGGACCCCGAGACGCGCAAGCGTATCAATGCCGGCGAGATGGAGTACATGGACATCCATCTGAGCCATGTCGCTCAGTTTGTCGAATATGGATTCCTCGGCAAGCTCGATGTGGCGCTGATTGAGGTCACAGCGGTGCTGGAAGATGGGCGGCTGATTCCAAGTTCGTCGCTTGGCAACAACAAGACGTGGATCGATCAGGCGGAGCGCGTCATTTTGGAAGTCAATTCGTGGCAGCCCGCCGCCCTCGAGGGCATGCATGACATTTATTACGGGCTCGAGCCCCCTCCGAATCGCAAGCCCATTCCTCTGACCAGGACTGGGCAGCGCATCGGGTCGCCGTATCTCGAAGTGCCCGCGGAAAAAGTTGTGGCCATCGTGCTCACGGATTCGCCGGACCGCAACAGCGCATTCAAAGCGCCTGATGCCGCTTCGAAACAGATTGCCGGTCACATTCTCGAATTCCTGAGCTGGGAGGTCAAGAAAGGCCGGATGCCAGAGAATCTGTTGCCGCTGCAGTCCGGCGTTGGCAATATTGCAAACGCGGTCCTGTTCGGGCTGGAGGAAGGCAAGTTCGAGGGTCTTACCTCTTATACGGAAGTGATTCAGGACGGCATGATCCGCCTGCTGAAGTCAGGCAAGCTCACCTCGGCATCGGCGACGGCATTTTCGCTCAGCCCCGATATGCTGCATGAAGTGAACGCCGACATGGCGAATTACCGCGAGCGTATCGTGCTGCGGCCGCAGGAAATTTCGAACAATCCCGGAATCATCCGCCGGCTGGGCGTGATCGCCATGAACGGCATGATCGAGGCCGACATTTACGGCAACGTCAATTCGACGCATGTCATGGGATCGCGCATTCAGAATGGCATCGGCGGCTCGGGCGACTTCGCGCGCAACGGTTATCTGTCAATCTTTATGGCGCCGTCGATCGCGCAAAAAGGGACGATCTCGACGATCGTGCCGATGGTCTCGCATGTCGATCACACGGAGCATGATGTTCAGGTGGTCGTGACCGAGCAGGGACTGGCCGACCTGCGCGGACTCTCGCCACGGCAGCGCGCCCATCTGATCATCGAGAAATGCGCCAGCCCGGATTACAAGAGCTTGCTGGTGGATTACTTGAACCGTGCGGAGCGCCTTTCCTATGGGAAGCACACGCCGCATCTGCTGACCGAATCGCTCGGATGGCACAGCCGGTATCTGCGGACCGGCGATATGCGTTTGCGGGAAGGAAACTGAAGTCGGCGTTCCGAAATATTAATTACTGTTACACGGACGATTTGCGTTGAATAGGAATCTTATTCGACGCAAATTCTGCGTCGAATAATCCTCATCACGGTCTACCGCATCCGTGCCGCGAACTCACCCAGCCACGGGAGTTCGAAGCGCTCGCCCTGCCATGCCTTGATCGACAGCACAATCCAGAGGAAAAGCATCGCCAGCGAGGCAAGAATTCCAAAAAGAAGAAAGACAATCGCGGCGGCAACGTTCGAAAGGATGAGGGCTATGACGGTGAGCACGGCGAATATGGCCCAAATCATGAGGCTTTGCCAGGCATGAAAACGTAAAAAGCGGTGGGTGCGGAAGCCGGGGAACAACAGGAAAACTACGGGCGGAACGAACGTCAGATACGCCAGGGCCCCGAGCGCCCGGTCCCCGGCGGGTATCGGTTTCATCGACCATCCACAGGCCGGACAAAACGCCGCCGCCGCCGGCATCTCGGCTTCGCAGTGCGGACAGACCACCATGCTGCCCGCCGGTTTGGATGCTTTCGATAAGTCTGTAGAGCTATACGATTCGCCGCTCATGGGCTTTCTTTCGGGAATCTTCTTTGGGAGTCGCGCCCTCCTGGCAATCGGCGCAGATGCCGTAGATCTGAAAAGTATGCCGGGTGGTCAGGTAGTGATGCTGGCGGCCGATCTCACGCTCGATCGCTCCGGCCTCGGGCGAGAAGAACTCGACCGATGCACCACATTCGGTGCACACCATGTGGTGATGGCTGCGGCGGTTGTATTGGTGCTCGTAGCGCGCGATGCCGTCGTGGAACGCGACCTCGCTGGCGAGACCGCAGCCGGCGAGAAGCTTCAGCGTACGATAGACAGTCGTAAACCCGATCCCGGGGTCTTTTTTCTTGACTAGACGATGAAGTTCGTCCGTGGAGAGGTGCTCGCGGGTTTCCAGAAAGGTGCGCAGGATGGTGTTTCGCTGCTCGGTCTGCTTGAGGCCTACGCGGCGAAGGTGCTGCAGAAAAATAGCCTCGGCCTCGCGGATACTCTCACGCGAGATGCTGGCCTGGTCGTCGATGCGTTTCTGTAGCATGCCTGCGGGCAGCCAAAGGCTCGGAAGTACGATAGCAGCCGGTATCGCAAACATGATAACGGGCCACTCGAAATTCGCCAACTGACCGGACGAGGAGCATCGACAGCCATGCACCCCACCGCCCTCGCCGGGAACATCACATTCCCGTTCATGGTCGGTGGTAACTTTGACCGCGAGGCAATTCTCGCTAGTTTCTAAGAAGGAGACTTCTTATGAAGCTGGACCATGTCGTCTTACATCTCCAACTATCGGCTATGCGCCGTCTGAGACAGTGCATCTCGATAGGGGCCATGGTAATCGCAATATTTACTGTGGCACATGCAACCACTCCGAAGACAACGCCTGACTCCTGCCGGCTTAGCGCCGTGGATGCTGCGAGATTCAATGAGGACGAGAGCACGGATGTCAAGGCTCTATCCGATTTCGAGCAAGCCGCATACGATTTAATGAAAAGGGGAAAATTCGCGCAACTCGACTGCGTAGCAACCTCGGTGCGAACAAAAAAAGAAAAGTTCGCGGGAGGAATGTGGAAGATTCACGCCGTCTATTGGGATCTTGGTAAACCTCCGCTACATCCGACGGAGGAAGATTGGCGCGTACACATGGCATTGGTCAAAAAATGGGTAGCCTTGCGTCCGCAATCGGTTACAGCTCGGATCACGCTCGCGAAATCTTATGTCGAGTGGGCTCAGGACGCGCGCGGCACCGGCTTTGCCGACACCGTGAGCCCGAGCGGCTGGAAACTTCACGACCAACGTCTCGCCAAAGCGAAACTGACTCTGGAAAAGGCCTCGGCATTGCCGGCCAAGGATCCAGAATGGTTTGTGATCATGCAAGAAGTCGCATTAGGGACTCTCGATCCTGAGGCCAATCGGGATTTGTTCGCCCGCGCGGTAAAGTTCGAACCGGACTACTACTACTATTACCAACATTACGCGCAATCCATCTTACCCAAATGGGGCGGAGAGGAAGGAGAGACAGAGAAGTTTGCACAGGAATCGGCCGACCAGGCCGGAGGAGATGCCGGCGACGCTCTCTATTTTCGCATCGCCAGCAATCTGCTCATTTGTAATTGCCAGGACCCGCCGAAGCTCTCATGGGCAAGAATCCAGAGGGGCTTTGCCGCTACCGAGAAGTTGTACGGGCCTTCACACCTGATGTGGAATTATTTTGCTCACATGGCCGTCAATTTTGGCGATCAGGAGGTGGCCGAGAAGATGTTCGCCAGGATGGGAGATCAGTGGGATAAGGATACCTGGCAAACCTCCGAGAATTACGACGCGGCAAGGAAATGGGCGGCTCAGGTCAGCGTCCGCGCCGGGCAGCGGCAAACGGCGGAGGAAGCTGTTGCGGCAAACCTGCGTTCCCCCGAGGGGCAACAGTACCAGGCCATCTTTGCGGAAAAGCTTCTGAGCCTGGCGCAATCGTGCCTCGAGGGGCAGAGTGCCAGCGACATTTCGCCGGTTGAACTTCTGATGAAACTCGGCAAGGACGGCACCATTGAAGACATCAAGGGCGGTGGCAGTCCCAGCGTCATGAGCCATTGTCTTGGCAAAAAGCTTTATGAATTTCAGCAGAACAACGAAACCGCGTTTCCCCCGCCTCCGCAGGCGAGCTACTGGGTTCGTTATGATTTCGGGCCCGAGAGCGTTCCCACAGCGACATTAAAGTAAGATCGAGTCAAGAGAAATGGCTGGCCCGAAGATTCAGGCCGGCCATTTTTGTTGCGCGCTCCCGCCTGAGTCTCTAAAACCCGAAACGTCCGAGTTCGCGGAGAAATGCCGCGAACGACAACAAGGGCGCGCAGAACCGCTGCTCTCTCCTACGCTACAATCTTCAACAATGTCCGCAACTGCCTCCTTGCCTGAAGTCCGCACCAGAAGTGGCGTGGCTCGTTTCTTTCTTGCTCTTGTTGTGATCTTGCTGCTCGCCTTGGCTTGCCTCGCAGGATTCGCCTGGCGAACGGTGCATGCGAATCTGCCGCAGGTCGATGGAACCATCGCCGCGCCGGGGCTTTCTTCCAAGGTGCGCGTGGTGCGCGATGAGCGGGGCGTCCCGACCATCGAGGCAGGCACGCTCGAAGATCTGTTCTTTGCGCAAGGCTATGTCACCGCGCAGGACCGCATCTGGCAAATGGAGATGATGCGCCGCGCGGCCTCGGGCGAACTATCGGAATTAGTTGGACCAGCGACCCTTAAACTGGATCGCCAGCAACGGATTCTCAGCTTGCGCCAAGTCGCCGAGGCAGCCGCAAAGAATATTCCGGGCCGCGATCGAACTTATCTCGAAGCCTATTCCCGCGGCGTTAATGCATTCATCGAGTCGCATCGCGATCAGCTGCCGCTCGAGTTTCGTCTGATGTGCGGGCAGGCGAATCCGCTTTATCTGTTCCACTGCCCGGCCGCGGAGTCTGCGCGCTTTCGCATCCGTCCTTGGACAATCGCCGATTCCCTGCTGATGGGCGCTCACATGGTTGAGTATCTGAACCACTACGGCTACGCGCGGGCGCTGACGCGAGAGAAAATTTTGGCGAAGCTCGGCCCGGAACTAACCGCCGACCTGTATGTGAATTCCTCGTGGCGGGATCGTCCACCCGGCGACGTGCGCGGCATGGATGAAGAGCCGGCGGCTTCTCAAGACAGCGACGAAGACGATGACGACGATGTCGATCCCGATGGCGCGCCCACGCATATAACGTCCATCCTGCCAAACGTTCGCGATCTGAATGAGAGCGACGATTTTCGCCCCGGCTCGAATGACTGGGTCGTCTCCGGCCAACACACCGTCACCGGCAAGCCGCTGCTCTCGAACGATATGCACCTCGAACATCAAATGCCGAACCTCTGGTTCGAGGCGCACCTGAAAACCACGGACGGAAAATTCGATGTCGCTGGCGTCACGTTGCCCGGTGTGCCATTCGTCATCGTCGGACACAACCGGCGCATCGGTTGGGGATTCACCAACGTCGGGCCATCTGTCGAAGACGACTACATCGAAGAGTTCAACGCGCAGGGTCAGTACAAAACTCCCAAGGGTTGGGAGACACCGCAGCATCGCCAGGAGATTATTCACGTCAAAGGCAAGCCGGACGTGACTCTCGACGTCGTGACGACCCGTCACGGCCCCATCATCACCGACTTAATCCCCGGCGAGACGCGCCAGATCGCTTTGCGCTGGACGCTCTATGACGGCATCGGCCTGGCATTTTTCGGCGTCGACACGGCCGACAACTGGGACAGTTTTCGCGCCGCTTTCTCGAAGCTCGAAGCGCCGGGGCAGAACGTCGTCTACGCCGATGTCGACGGCAACATCGGCTACCAGGCCACAGGGCACGTTCCCATTCGCACGGCCGGCGACGGCAGTCTGCCGGTGAGCGGCAGCGACGACGCTCACGAGTGGAAGGGCTACATTCCATTCGACGACATGCCGCACGTCTACGATCCGCCGAACGGCATCATCGGAACAGCGAATGGCCGCATCGCTCCCGACAACTACAAATATTCCATCAGCACCGAGTGGGACGCCCCGTGGCGGACCGATCGCATCTACCGCGTGCTGGAGTCGGGCAAGAAATTTGCGCCAGCCGACATGCTCGCGCTGCAGATGGACTACTCATCGACGTTCGACCGGCTGATTGCGGACAAGCTCGTCTACGCGCTCGATCATGCGCCAAAGCTCTCCGACCACGCCAAACGCGCAGCCGATCTCTTGCGCGACTGGGACGGACGCATGTCTCCCGACTCGGCGGCGCCCACGATCGAAATGAAGGCGCGGCTGGAACTCGTGCGCATGTTGCTCGAACCGAAGTTGGGTGCGGCTCATGACGACTCATCGAAGGCCGCATCCACGGGCTCGGCTCCAAACGCCGCCAGCGTGCGCGAGACCGGCGAACTAACCTGGAAGAGCTATCGCTGGGGAATGTCGACGGTCTGGCTTGAAAACGTGCTCAACAAGCAACCGGCGCGCTGGCTCCCCGCGGACTATCCAGACTACGGCGCACTCCTGACCGCGGCGGTAGAGAACGCCTTGAAGCGGCCAGGCGTTCCCTCCGATCTCGCAAAATGGAAGTGGGGCGACAATTATCCGATCGAAATCGAACATCCCGTGCTGAGCCAGTTGCCATTGTTTGGCCGATGGACGGGGCCGGGCCGGCATCCCCTGAGCGGCGACAACTACACGGTAAAGGCAGGCGGCAGGCAGTTTGGTGCATCGGAGCGCGCGACCTGGAATTTCGCCGACTTCGACCAGAGCACACTAAATCTAGTCACTGGCCAGAGCGGCGTCTTCGGTAGTCCGCACTATATGGATCAGTGGAGCGCATGGTACACCGGGTCGACATTTTCGCTGCCCTTCTCGTCAGCGGCGGTCGAGAAGCATCGCGCGCACGAGATGACGCTGGTGCCGAGGTAAGTCTTCAGCATTCAGCCGTCGGTACTCAGTTACTTCGCCAATCGGTGCGCATAGACCATCAGCGCGCTCACGTCCAGCAACATATGCGCCATGACGACCGGCAAAATGCGCCGCTTCTTCACAAAGTAAATCGAAAACAACAGGAACGTCGAAGCGTGCAGAATCGCCGGCGCCAGCCCTTGATACAAGTGATAAGAACTCTGCAGGAAGACACTGACAAAGACCGCCAAAGCGGTGTTCTTGTAGAAATGCTCCATCTCGGTGATCAGGAATCCGCGGACAATAAGTTCTTCATGAAACGGATTCAGGAACACGTAGAGCACGGTCCAGCCGGTGATGCGAGTGCCAAAGAGCGCTGCGTCATTGAAAGTTCGATACAGCGGGTGGCCAAGCGCATGGTAGATCGCGAATAACACGATGGCGACCGCAAGGCCCACCGGGAACGCGCCAAAAAACAATCCGAAGGCATGTCCAACCTCGTCAAGGCGCATGGGCCAGCGCACACCGATGTCGCTTAAGCTCCGCTTCTGATGTCGCAGGACGAGGTAAAGGCTCGTTAACCCGATCAGTTGGAAAACCACGCCCACAATAGTTCGGCCCGGTGTGGCCGCGTGCAGCGTTCGATGTCCGAAAAAAACGACGAGGGAACTGAGAACAGGCAGGCCGAAGGCAATTGCGATGACCAGATAAAACTGCCACCTTCGTGATGACCGCGCGCGCTCTGCGGACAAGTCTACTGGCGCGACAGACGATGCCGGCGCCGTGCGGTCGGAGGCCATCCGGCTACTTTAGAAGTCCACCGTTTTGACGTCTACAAAATTTCCCACCAGCCCGAAGATCTCTCCTGGATTGTCCGGGTTGTTATTGATGTGCGCCAGCGCGTCAATCGTGACGTCGTACACCCAAAGTGATCCTCCCTGCACGAGGTAAACAACCGTGCGCTGGGCAATGGGCTGAATGCCAGTGGTGTCGCCGTTTTTCGGCGGAATCAGAACACCGCCGGCCGCAACGCTGCCGATCTGGGTGGTTAGCGAATTGTAAATGGAGAGGCACCCCCGGATTTCGCTTGGCTGGCTGATCTCAGTACAGGTGTGCGCACCGATAAAGAGCTGGCCATTTGCACCCATGGCGATTCGGTTGTGATAGCCGTCCGTGATCACGATGGGCGGCGCATAGGTCATGCTGTTGAGATCGAGGATCGTCAGCAATCCGCAGGTCGTTGCCAGCGTTTGCTGCCCCGTGCATGGTTGCGAAGGCGCACCGTCCACATAAGGCGTTCCCGCGAGATACATCGTCGACCCCTGGACGAGGGCGACGGTCGCCGCAGGCACATTTACCGGATTTCCCGGCGGCGCGCAGGTCAGTTCACTGGGATCGGGATTGCACGAGGTCAGGTCAAGAGTCTGTATGCTCGCAGTCGGCTGTACGCCACCGCACTCCGGGCCGCAATTCACAATGTATGCCGTCGAGTCATCGCTGCTGAAATAGGCTTGCACCGGGCGATCAAATCCCGGAACCGGGATCACCGGGCAGGGCTCGATCCCAACGTCGCTCGGTATGACGACGAACACGTAGGCTGGTGACAGGTTGATGCATCCCTGTCCATACAGCGTCGCCTGGACATCGCTGAAAGCCAGCAACCGGTTACCCCCGTTACTCATCGCTAAGAAGTGCACCGAGGGAACGTTGATCTGTCCGGAAGTAGCGCCGGCTCCGAGACTGACGAGTTGAATGTAGCCCGGATTTTGGCCCACCACCGGGGCATTCGGGATCGCGATGTAAGCCGTCGCCGAATCCGGCGAAACCACGAAGCTTTCGGTGTAAGAAGGTAGCGTAAAGTGTACGGCGTTGGATTCGCTCTGGTTATTAATAATGCTGAATTGATTGTCGGAAGACTGGGTATTCGTGCCACTGAATACAAGCGTCTGCGCGCGGTTCGGCGTCACCACCATCATCCCCGGCGCATTGCCGGCTCCAATCGGAGAGACGCCCAGTGGACGCACGTCCTGTTGCGCATCCACGATATAAATACCCGCCGCTGTCGTGCCGGAGACGTCGTCGGAAACGAACGCGCGGTTATGCAGGCCACTGACGTGGGAACCCGGGTTGCCCGTTCCTCCGCAGCCAGCCATATACAGGCTCGCCAACAACACGCCGGTCAGCGAAATCTGTATTTTTCTCAAAGGGAGACTTTCCAAACTGGTTTTGGCCAAACCTAGAGCTCCAACTTCACAAGGGATAATGTCTTGGATGCAAGAACAGGGATTATAACAAACACGAAAACTCGCTGGATGTTCCATCGGCGCACGAGTGCCAGACAGTCCGCCCTTCCTGTATTCTCAGTAGGATGCCGCAAGATTTCAAGGAACGCCTGCAGCGCGCGCCCCTACTCTGCGATGGGGCTATGGGCACGCTCTTGTATGCCAAGGGCATTTTCATCAACCGCTGCTACGACGAGTTGAACATCTCCCAGCCCGATTTGATTCGCGGCATCCATCATGAATACCTCCAGGCAGGCGCTGAGATCATTGAAACCAATACGTTCGGCGGAAACAGTTTTCGCCTCGGCCGCCACAGCCTCGCGGATCGTGTGCACATCATCAATTATTCAGGTGCGCGCCTGGCCCGTGAGGCGGCGAAGAGTTTCGATGTCTGGGTTGCGGGCTCGGTCGGGCCGCTTGGCATTCGCATCGAGCCCCTCGGCAAGACTTCATTCGAAGAAGCTCGAGCTTCGTTTCGCGAGCAGATCGGCGCGCTCGTCGAAGGCGGCGTCGACCTTTTGATGCTGGAGACCTTCGGCTCTCTCGAGGAGCTGCATCAGGCTGTCCTGGCCTGCCGCGATGTCGACGCGAAGATTCCAATCGTCGCCCATGTCACCATCGACGAAGACGGCAATTGCCTCGACGGCTCCGACCCGGAAACTTTTGGCGCTCGCCTGACCGAATGGAACGTGGACGTTGCCGGTATTAACTGCAGCGTCGGCCCGGTGGCCATGCTGGATGCCATCGAACGCCTGCGCGCCGTAACTTCCCTGCCCCTCGCCGCCCAGCCAAACGCCGGAATGCCGCGCTCGGTCGAGGGCCGCAACATCTATCTTTGCTCGCCCGAATACATGGCGAGTTACTCGCGCAAGTTCATCGCCGCCGGTGTTCAACTGGTCGGCGGATGCTGCGGCACCACGCCCGACCACATCCGCGCCATGAAGGCTTCTCTGCGTGTGCAGGAAGCCCGCGGCAACAAGGCCGCGTCGAGCGTTGCCCACTCTGCGGCTGCAGTTCCAGTTCCCGCCAGCGTCCCTCTGGCCAAGCGCTCGCGCCTCGGAGCAAAGATCGCAGCCGGAGAGTTTGTCACGATGATCGAGATCGTGCCTCCGAAGGGTATCGACATTAAGAAAGAGATCGAAGGCGCGAAGTTTGTGAAGTCCGTGGGCGTGGACGCCGTCAACATTCCTGACAGTCCCCGAGCCTCGGCGCGCATGAGCAACCAGGCCCTGTCTCTGCTCATGCAGCAATCCGTGGGCATCGAAGCGGTCTTGCACTACACGTGCCGCGACCGGAACGTGCTCGGCATCCAGTCGGACCTCCTGGGAGCGGCAGCCTTGGGCATCAACAATCTGCTCTGCGTCACGGGCGATCCACCGAAGATGGGCAATTACCCGGACGCCACCGCCGTTTTCGACGTGGATTCCATCGGCCTGGTGAACATCGTCCGCAATCTCAACCGCGGACTCGACCTGGGCGGCAATCCGATTGGTGTCGGCACGAGTTTTGTCATCGGCGTCGGCGCCAACCCGGGGCTCTCCGATCTCGACGAAGAAATCCGCCGTTTCGAATACAAAGTGCAGGCGGGAGCGGAGTACGCCATCACACAACCCGTCTTCGATCTGCGCCTGCTTGAGGATTTCCTCAAGCACATTGAGCACTGCCGCATCCCGGTAATCGCCGGAATCTGGCCGCTGGTAAGCGCCCGCAATGCCGAGTTCATGAAGAACGAACTGCGCGTTTCGGTGCCCGACGAAATCCTGAACCGGATGTCGAGGGCCAGCACTCCCGAAGCCGCCCGCGAGGAAGGTATCGCCATTGCCCGCGAAATGTTGCGTGCCGTTCGCGGGCGCGTGCAGGGTGCCCAGATCAGCGCGCCGCTCAGCCGCTACGCCTCCGCTATCGATGTACTCGAAGCGCTCGGCTCAAATCGAGCGACGTCCCTGTAAATTTTTTTAACAATTGCTTGCGCTTTTCGCGCGCAAAGCCGCGCCCCACAAGACCTTTTCAACAATCTGTTCCCATGAATTTATTTCGGGACTTTTTGTGCCCGACTAATTACAAATCTCCACAATTTTCTCTGGACAATTCTTCTCGCAAACGGCATTACAATATACCTAGGAGCAATTCGAATTGGCCAAGTTTGAAGAGTGCCTTGACCGGTTAGAGAAGATCGTTTTGGAGCTGGAAAAAGGGGAAGTTCCCCTGGAAAAGTCTCTAACCCTTTTTGAAGAAGGCATGCAGCTCTCCGCCTCCTGCCGCAAGGAACTGGAGGAAGCGGAAGGAAAAGTAGAGATTCTGCTGAAGCAGAACGGAAAACTCCAAACCGAACCATTCGAGCCCCCGACCGAGAAGGCGTTGCGCAAGTAACGGAAGAAGCCAACGCTGTTCGCGCTCGGACATCAAATCGCCTAAGGCAGCAACTCGCCGCCACCGGCGAAAGCCACCGTAACCGCGGTGCATGTCAGGGGGAACCATGGAAGCACTCAGTCTGGTTATCTACCACACGGATCCCGGAACTGCTCAGTCCCTGGAAGTCAGTCTTTCCCAACACTTTGAACCCGTCAGGCTGGTCAGGAAATACGAAGAACTGTCGACCGTCATTGCCAGAAATCGTGCGGCAGTGCTGGTGCTCGACCTCGAAAGCTCGCGCGTGGATGCCGTGCGGCATTTCCACAAGGAATTTCCGTCGCTTTGCATCGTAGCCACACACCGGCTCGCCGACGATAAAGTCTGGACGGATGCCATGACACAAGGGGCTGCTGACGTTTGCCAGCCCCGCAAAGAACAGGTGCTGAACTCTGTTTTGCGTGAACACCGCCATTCGTCGGCTGCCGCAGCCTGAAATCTCGAAATTAAAGACAACGGACGCCTGCGAGTTCAGCTCGCGGCGTCCGTTTTTGCGTTTGCGAATTGTTATACTTCGGGCGATGCTGAAACAAGTTCTCGAGCAGGGACGTACCACGGCCGACGCCGCGCTGGAACAACTTCTGCCTCCTGGCACGCAGCACCCTACATCCATTCATCAGGCCATGCGCCACAGCGTTTTTGCCGGGGGCAAGCGCCTGCGGCCGATTCTCTGCATGGAAGCGGGAAGGATGATGACTACATCCTCGCTAGCGCGCGAATCAGCAGCCGCGGCAGTCGCCAGCAGCCCGTGCTACGCCTCGGAGGCCTTGGCGGACTTGGCTCCGCTTCCGGCAGGCATAGAAAATCTCGGGGCCGCGCTGGAGATGCTGCACACATATTCGCTGATTCACGACGACTTGCCTGCGCTCGACAACGACGACCTTCGCCGAGGACGCCCGACGTGCCACAAGGCATTCGGCGAGGCGATAGCTATCCTCGCAGGCGACGCCTTGCAGACACAGGCGTATGAAGTACTCGCACAGCTTCGCTGTCCGGCGGAAGCTCGGGTTTCTATCATTCGCGAGATCGCACACGCAACCGGCACAATCGACGGCATGATCGGCGGCCAGGTCGTCGACCTCGAAGCCGAGCACAAGAAGCCCGATCTGCCGACGCTCGAATACATCCATCGCTCGAAGACAGCGGCGCTGATCACCGCCAGCGTAGTTAGCGGAGGCATGTACGCAGGAGCCGGCCTCGCCGACACCGAGCGCCTGCGCATCTATGGTCAGTCGATTGGCCTGGCGTTCCAGATCGTCGACGATGTGCTGGACATCACGCAAACCTCTGAACAACTGGGCAAAACCGCAGGCAAAGACACAGCGGCGGAGAAAGCCACCTACCCCGCGCTCTTTGGCATCGAAGAATCGCTGCGTCGCGCCGGCGCGCTGGTAGAGCGAGCCTGCGCCCAGCTGGACAAATTCGGCGAGTGCGCCACCACCCTCAAAGAACTAGCCCGCTATTTGGTAGCGAGAAAGAACTAGAGATTCGCCTCAGCGGGCAAGGTCGCCCCCGCACTGCCGGCGAGTCGCCGCGGCCACAACCGAATGTCACAGCTCGCCTCCAGCCACATTCTCATCTGGTCCATTGCCGCGGCAAGCGTAGCGCTCATGCTGATTCGTCCGCGCGGCCTGCCGGAAGTCGTCTGGACCACAGCCGGCGCTTTATCACTGTGCGCGCTCCGCCTCATCTCTCTCCCGCTAGCCGGACATGCCGTGGCCGAAGGCCTGGACGTCTATCTGTTCCTCACCGGCATGATGCTCCTCGCCGAACTGGCAAAGAAATATGGCGTCTTCGACTGGCTCGCGAACATCGCCGTGCGCCATGCCGAAGGCTCGCCCGCGCGCCTCTTCACGCTGATCTACATCGTTGGCACCGCGGTGACGATTCTGATGTCGAACGATGCCACAGCTGTCGTGCTCACGCCCGCGGTCCTGACCGCAGTAAAGCGCGCCAAAGCGCCGCCGCTTCCTTACCTATTCGTCTGCGCATTAATCGCCAACGCCGCCAGCTTCGTGCTGCCCATCTCGAACCCCGCTAATCTGGTCGTCTTCCATTCCGCAATGCCCCCGCTCGGACGATGGCTGGCCATGTTCGCTCTTCCGTCGGCTGTTTCAATCCTCGTCACGTATATCTTGCTGCGCTGGTATTTCCGCGGCGAAATGCAAGCAACTTTTCGCGACGCCGAAGAGCCCGTCGCACTCACGACCACTGGCAAGATCGCCTTCGCAGGAATTCTGAGCGTCGCGGGCGTTTTGCTCACAGCCTCGGCCCTCAATATGGACCTCGGCCTGCCAACGTGCCTCGCCGCGCTCGTCGTGACCATCATCGTGCTGATCCGCGAACGAACCGGTCCAGGATTTCTTCTGCGCGAGATCAGTTGGAGCATCCTGCCGCTTGTGGCCGGACTGTTTGTAATCGTCGAAGCCGTCAATAGCGCTGGCGCGCTCAGCATGTTGCGCGAGGCGTTACTGCGCGCGAGTCATTGGCCAACCGCCGCGACGACGCTCGTCACAGGCGGTGTGATTGGCTTCGGCACCAACCTCGTGAACAACCTGCCGCTCGGCCTGATCACGGGCTCCGCGTTGCGCACCGCAACTTTTTCGACCGCCATGCAAAAGGCAGTTCTGATCGGAATCGACCTGGGCCCAAATCTCTCGATCACCGGCTCCCTAGCGACCATCCTCTGGCTCATCGCGATCCGCCGCGAAGGCTTGCACGTCAGCGCCTGGCAATTTCTCCGTGCCGGGCTCGTGATCATGCCGGCGTCGCTGCTGCTGGCGCTCAGCGCCGAACTGTTAATCCGGTAGATCATCGCCTTCCCTGCCCCGTAACCAGAGCCCTGAGACCTGAGACCTAACACCTAACACCTAAGACCCAAGACCTTGCCCAAGGTCTATAATGATCGCGAAAAATCGGGCCCTCCTATGAGCGACAACAATTCCCATAAAACTGACAAAGACCTCGGCATGAACTGTCCCATCACGCGCCGCGACTTCCTCAACGGAGTGGCGCTCACCATCGGCAGCAGCATGCTTCCCACCGCCGCCCTCGCCTTCGACGACAAGCCCTTCGCTCCCGAGAAATCCGCGGGCTACTATCCGCCGGCGCTCATGGGCATGCGCGGCAACCACGATGGCTCTTACACCTACGCGCACGATCTCCGCGATGGCGACAAGTGGAACGCCTCCGGCGCAGCCCAAAGCACCGGCGAAACCTACGATCTAGTCGTGGTCGGTGGCGGCATCAGCGGCTTAGCCGCGGCTTACTTCTATCGCAAGAATTTCCCCGGCAAGAAATCCCCCCGTATTCTCATCCTCGACAATCACGACGACTTCGGCGGCCACGCCAAGCGCAACGAGTTCCGCGTCGGCGACCGCACTCTCCTTGCCCACGGCGGCACCATGTCCATCGAGCACCCGAAGCTCTACAGCAAGGTCGCGATGGGCCTGCTCGTCGATCTCGGCATCGACACCAACAAGTTCTACAAAGATTTTGACCGCACGCTTTACAGCAAGCTCGGCACGGCGATGTTCTATGACAAGGCGACCTTCGGCGAAGACCGCATCGTCCCCGGCATGGGCACAACGCCATGGCCAGAATTTCTCGCCAATTCCCCGCTCCCCGAAGCGATTCGCAACGACATCGTGCGCGTCTATACCGAAAAGAAAAATTACCTGCCCGGCCTGACGCGCCAGCAAAAAATCGCCAGGCTGCACAAGACAAGTTACGCGGATTTCCTCACCAATATCTGCGGCCTCAATCCAGCCGCGCTTCCCTTCTTCAACACTTACACCAACGATCTCTTCGCCGTGCGCATCGACGCCGTTTCCGCCCTCGACTGCTACCAGGCCGGCGACGATTACCACGCCATCAGCTTCGCCGGTTTCGACGGACTCGAACTCGAGGAGCCCGAGACCGGCGCTGGCAAGCTCCACTACCGCCAGACCGAGCCCTACATCTTCCATTTCCCCGACGGCAACGCCTCCATCGCGCGCCTGCTCGTCCGCCATCTCATTCCCGGCTCCATTCCCGGCAACACCATGGAAGACGTAGTCACCGCCCGCTGCGATTACGCGAAGCTAGACGACGCCGGCTCACCCGTGCGCCTTCGACTGAATAGCACCGCCGTTCATGTTAGTAACATCGGCGCAAGTCAAACCGGCGACCCGCGCACCGCCAAAGAAGTCGAGATCGCCTACGACCGCGGCGGCAAGCTGCAATCCGTCCGCGCCGCGCACTGCATTCTCGCCTGCTACAACGTGATGATCCCCTACATCTGCCCCGACCTTCCCGCAAGGCAAAAAGAAGGGCTGTCGTATCTGGTGAAGTCGCCGCTCGTCTACACCCACGTCGCGCTCACCAACTGGACCAGCTTCCACAAACTCGGCGTCCACCAGATCGTCTCGCCGGGCAGCTTCCACTCCTTCACGCACATGGACTTCCCCGTCAGCATCGGCGACTACAAGTTCCCGTCCGATCCCGAGGAGCCGATGGTCCTCTTCATGCTGCGCACGCCGTGCAAGCCCGGACTCCCCGCGCGCGACCAGAACCGCGCCGGCCGCATGGAGCTGATGGACACAACGTTCGAAACATTCGAGCGCAACATCCGCGCACAACTCGGCGCAATGCTCGGCACAACCGGCTTCGATCCCGCCGGCGACATTGCAGGCATAACGGTAAACCGCTGGGCGCACGGCTACTCCTATATGCCCAACTCGCTCTGGGATCCGGACTGGAAAGAAGGCGAAGAGCCCTGGGTAATAGGCCGCAAACCCTTCGGCCGAATAGCAATCGCAAACTCAGACTCAGGCGCCTCAGCAGAAACGGACTGCGCGATCGACCAGGCACACCGGGCGGTGGGGGAAGTTTTGAAGGCGTAAGTTGTTTTCATAACTCTGCGGAAAATTTCTCTTTCGAAGGTGCCCCATTCAAGCCCTCTTTTGGCTTGAGTGGGGCAGTTCGACAGCTGGACAGAGTGTTCCCGCCGCTCTCTCGCGTCTTCTAGCCGTCCATTCGCATTCGATTTGCACTCGGCCTTCGCTGCCAGTTGCGTACTGAAGGAAGCTGCTCCAAGGCCAATCCTCCGCACGTTTGCATAGTCCGCGTCGCACCGGATTCTGGTGGGTGTAGTTGATTTTCTCCAGGAACTGGTCGTAGTTGCGGACGTTGAAATCGTGATAACGCTTTTGCCAGAAATGGTGAGAAGAAGTCTGACTCGAGAAGGCCTCAACGGTCCCGACGGTGCCCCATTCAAGCCTTCTTTTGGCTTGAGTGGGGCCCTTCGGTCTCTCGGTATCCGCGGATTCAACAGCTGCATCGGTGCCCCATTCAGGCCTTCTTTTGGCTTGAGTGGGGCCCTTCTCGGCACCCGCGGAAGCGACGTTCGCAATTGCGCGCCTCGATACGCCCTGCTTCAAAGACTTGATGGCGTCGGCCAGCAGACTGCGTGCGGTTCGCTGAGAAGTAAGTGAACGTGCTCGGGCATGATCACATAGGCGTAGACGCGAAGTTGGAAAGTGTGGCGCACGCGCTCCAACGCCAGTTCGAAGCTTCGCTTGATGAAATCGGGATTGAGAAACGGCTGGCGATGATAACAGGAGAATGTAACGAAGTGAGTTTGCCCAGATTGCTGAAATCGTTGCAGTCCCCATGGCATGAGGTCAGATTAGGTGCCGCGAAGGCCCCACTCAAGCCAAAAGAGGGCTTGAATGGGGCACCGCCGAACGTTAAGTTTCAGATTGGGAAAAGCGGAAAGCCCGCACGCCCAAGCAACTGTTCGAAGCGCGGATCGGAACGCAGCGGATCCCACAATGCTTCCACTCTGAGGTAGGCCAGACGGCCGTTCCGCTCCTCGCACGCGGTTTCCAGCCACTGAAAAGCTCGATCGGATTCCGCTCCTGCCGCGTCTCCCGTCTGCGTCAGGCCCGTATAAACCAACGCCAGGCTCGAGGCGGGCACGTAGGATTTTTTCGAATCCGCGGCCAGCTCTTCTACAATCTGCCGCGCGCGATCCCGTTCTCCCGCGCGAGCATGCGCATATCCGAGAAGCGCTCGCGACCATGCCGATTGTTGGGTCGCCACCAGGCTTCTTTCCATCTCGCTCACCGCTTCCCCATGCAATCCGGTCACGGAAAAAACCTGTCCTAATACTTCCAATGCCGGCCCGTAGCTCGGATCCATCTCCAGCGTCTGGTGGCATTGCTGCACCGCCTGGTCAAATTGCCTCGCCAGATATAACTGCACCGTGTACATGTGACTGGCAATTGGAGACACGGGATCGCGTTCCAGGGCGCGCTTTGCGATGGCGATCGCCTCTTGCAAGCGCCCGCACGAACTCAGATACAGCGGATAGAACGCGTGGTTCAGAACATAAGAAGGATTGATCGCCAGAGCCTCATCGAAGTGCCGCCCCGCCGCCGCCCAATCGCGGTCATAAGTGTAGCTGGCATAACCAAGCGAAACTTGCGGCTCCGCGAGATGCGCGTCCAGTTCCAGCGCCCTTGCCGCCGCCGCTTTTGCCTTCGGCATCAGCACATTTGGGGCAAGCACATTTCGGAACGACATCATGTTATAAGCGTCCGCCACCCCCACATAGGCGAGCCCATACTTCCCATCTTTCGCAATCGCTTGATCGAAGTACTCGAGCGCCTTTCTCAATCCGTCGGCCGACCGCTTGTTCCAGTGGAAACGTCCCTTGAGATAGAGCTGGTACGCTTCCATGTCGGTCGTCCCCGTCTTAGCCAACGGCGCGCGCCCGTCCACGCCGAGCGTTACTTTCAACTTCTCGGCAATCGTTCTCGCGATCTCATCCTGCACTTCAAAAATATCTTTCAACTCGCGATCGTAACGTTCCGACCAAACGTGGTATCCATTGGCGGCATCGATCAGCTGCGCCACAATACGAACTCGGCTCCCGGACTTGCGAACGCTGCCTTCTAAGACTGTGGTGACGTTCAGGCTCGCTCCGACGGTCCGCAAATCGACCTGCCTCCCCTTGAACGAAAACGCGGAAGTCCGGGCCACCACGCGTAAGTCCTCAATCTGCGTGAGCGCGTTGATGATCTCTTCCGTGATGCCGTCGGCAAAAAATTCGGTATCCGCATCGGAACTCAGATTGGCGAATGGCAGCACGACGATCGCCGGCCCGCGCGCAGGCGCACTTGTCGCAAGAGGAGGCGCCTCCGCCGCTTGTTCAACCGCCTGACCAACATTCGCGGTAACCGGTCCCAGGAAGCGGAATCCGCGTTTGGGAACTGTCTCCACGAAGCGCGGCGACTCCGGTTCATCGCGCAGTGCATCGCGCAACTTCCTCACCGCCACATTCAGGCTGTTGTCGAACTCGACAAAGGTGTCCTGGGGCCAGAGCCGGTCCCGCAACTCTTCGCGGCTCACCACTTCTCCGGCCCGCTCCAGCAATAAAACCAGAAGGCGAAACGGCTGCTCTTGCAGCTTGATGCGCGCGCCCTGGCGGAAAAGTTCGCCGCTGCCCGCATTGACTTCAAAGATGGAGAAACGATAAAGACCGCTGGTTTTTTCGGTGGGCATCGCCTGCCCCTGGTTCGGGATGGCTAAAGTTCGCCAAGTATAGCATCGCGCGCTTAAGAACGCCGGGTAACTGGTAAGCGCGCCGCCACTTAGCTGTTAAGAAAGGCTTCACTCGCTGTTTCGTTGCGTGCTTTCCATTTCTCCCACAGGATGGCTCCCGTGGCCGGCAACGTCGCAGGCCAAATTCAACCAGGGAGTGAAACTTATGCGGTCGAATATCTGGATGTGGTTGTTGTTACTCGCCAGCACGGCAGCGCCGGTTCTTGCCCAGTCCGGCCCGGAGAAGAAATCACCACTCGTCGGAACCTGGCAGGTGCAGGTCACGCAGGTGGATTGCTCCAGCGGCGCGCAGCTCGGACCGCCCTTTACCTCGCTGCTGACCTTCGCCTCCGGCGGCACCATGGCCGAAGACACTGAGAATGCGGCATTCGGAAAAGGCCAGCGCGGCGGTGGACAAGGATGGTGGAGCAGCACCGGTTCGTCAACCTACTCCGCCACCAGCGTGGCCCTCGTCAAGTACACAACTCAGCCCAATCAGAAAAAGCACAACCCGGGCTTTGAGGCGGGCCAGCAGACCATCTCGCAAACCATCACCCTCCGCCAACCCGGCCAATGGACCAGCACCGCATCCGTGTCCTTCGCTGACGTCAGCGGCAATGTCTATCGCACCGGATGCGCCCTCGCGAGCGCCACTGCCTCTTAAGCAACCAGGCGCTAACGAAATTACGCAACGAATTTTCAAACAGCAGCCAAATCTCAACTTGGAGAATCTCCATGTCTTACGCAGGAACTGTGATCGGGAAAAGAATCGGCCTCCGGCTCGCCGGCGGCTTGCTCGCTGCCTTAGTGGCAGCATCCACCCTAACCTATGCGCAGAGCGCGCCCGCAAATTCGGTCGTGCCCAACATCGTGAACTACAGCGGCACCCTTTCCGACTCCGTGGGCAAAGCGCTGACTCACATCGCCGGTGTCACCTTCGCTCTCTATAAGGACTCGGAAGGCGGAGCAGCGCTCTGGATGGAAACCCAGAATATACAGCCTGACAACCGCGGACACTTTACGGCGAAACTCGGTTCCGCGTCGGCCCAGGGGCTGCCCAACGACCTGTTCGCCTCGGGTGAGGCCCGCTGGCTCGGTGTGCAAGTGGAAGGTCAAGCCGAACAGCCGCGTGTCCTGCTCCTCAGCGTTCCCTATGCCATGAAGGCGGCGGATGCAGAAACGCTCGGTGGAATGCCGCTGTCCGCGTTCCTCATGGCCAAACCGCCGAGCGCCTCGTCTTCCTCCCTCCAAAGCCGGGGCGGCAGAGTTGCCCAGGCAAATGGTGAGCAAAAAGCGACCACCAAGGCCGTCAAGACTCCTACCCCCTTCGGCACCGTCAACGCGATTCCGCTGTGGGTGGGCACCAACCCGAGCACCGAGATCGGCGTCTCCTCCATGACTCAAAATGGAAGCAACATCGGCGTGGCCGGCTCTCTGATCAGCAACGTACTTAATGCAAATGCGTTGGTGGGAGTCGACAAGGCGGCCGGCTTTTCGGCAGTTGGCGGAATCAACCAGGACGTGGCTGACATCTCTTACGGGACCTCAGGGCAGAGCTTCAGCAAGTTGGGCATCGGAGTTTTCGGTTTCCTTGCGGCCAACAGCAACACCTTTGAGACAACGGTCGGGCGCGAGCCATTCGGCGTGGTGGGCGATGCCGCAAATGTGAGCGGCGTCGTTCCCATCGGAGTCTATGGAACCGCCGATGCCGGAATCGCCGTCGCCGGCGAGAGCGCCAGTTCGGTTCAGCCGACGGCCTTCTTTGCCAACTTTGACAACACGGCTGGCGACCTCATTTTCGAAGCCCTGGCAAACAAAGGCGAGTGCAACATCGACACCAAGGGTGACCTGACCTGCAGCGGCGCCATCACCGGGGTGGCGCAGGGACAGGACAATCGCATGGTCCGGCTCTATGCGGTTCAGTCGCCGGACAACTGGTTCGAAGACTTCGGCTCGGCGACTCTGAACAACGGGTCCGCTGTCGTCCATCTCGACCCGGCGTTCGCTCAGACCGTGAACACGAATGTCGAATATCACGTGTTCATCACTCCGAACGGCGAATCCGAAGGCCTCTATGTTGCCAGCAAGACGGCCGGGGGCTTTGAAGTGCGGGAGCAGCATGGCGGGCACTCCGCTATCGGATTCGACTATCGCATCGTTGGCCGCCGTGTCGGCTTCGAGAACGTTCGCCTCGAGGACGTGACCGGCCAGCAGAACCAGATGGCCGCTCGCAGGCAAATGATGAAGGGCCACGCGGCCAATGTGCTGCCACCGCCCGCGGTCGCAGCCCAGAAGTAATCGGCGTCGCCAACATCGGAACCGCAGGTGCCGGTGCCCCATTCAAGCCATCCTTTGGCTTGAGTGGGGTAGTTACAAGCAGGTGCCCCATTCAAGCCATCCTTTGGCTTGAGTGGGGTAGTTACAAGCAGGTGCCCCATCCAAGCCATCCTTTGGCTTGAGTGGGGTAGTTAGAAGCAGGTGCCCCATTCAAGCCATCCTTTGGCTTGAGTGGGGTAGTTAGAAGCAGGTGCCCCATTCAAGCCTGCTTTTGGCTTGAGTGGGGTAGCCCACAGCTGGACAGAGTGTTCCCGCCGCTCGTTCCCTCCGTCGCGCCGTCCATTCGCATTCGATCTGCACTCGACCCCCGGGCGGGTGGGCCCGATCTTCGGCACAGTAAAGTTCACCGCGTTTTCTTGTGAGCAGTAAGGAAGACGTGGGTGCCCCCCTTCTCGCGCCGTTCGAGAAGGGGGAACCACAACCGTTAGCGCCGAGGGCTCTGAGCGCCTCCTCCACGCCTTCATCTCCACGGAACCGGACGGGTAGCCCGCCCTTTGACGTTGCTTTTCCTTTCGCGCTCCGGGACTGTGGGTGCCCCGCTCTTGCGTCCTTTTGCAAGGGCGGGCACGACGCTGTTCGTGCGATGAGATTTTCTCAAGCGTCAAAACCGGCGCTGCAAGCCGCATCGTCCCCACCCTTGCAAAGCGCGCAAGGATGGGGCACCCACTTGGCTGCCAGGTGCCCCATTCAAGCCCTCCTTTGGCTTGAGTGGGGCAGTCCCACAGCTGGACAGAGTGTTCCCGCCGCTCGTTCCCTCCTTCGTGCCGTCCATTCGCATTCGATCTGCACTCGACCCTCGCCCCAGTTGCGTACTGAAGGAAGGACGGGTGGCCCGGCCTTTGAGAATCCGACGCCAATACTGCCGAGGGTGCCCCGTCCTTGCGTCTTGCAAGGGCGGGCCCGATGCTGTCGACACGCAAAGATTTTCTCTCTCGGCGTCCGTGGTACCCGTCCTTCGCATAGAAGGCGAAGAATGCCCTCCCCGCCGCGTCTCACTATTAGTATTGAGAAATATAAACCGCTAGTTTATATTTCTCATGTGCAATACATTCACCGGCGACTGACATCCGTACTCCTGGACGCCGCCCGGCACTTCCCGGCTGTGGTTGTCACTGGTCCACGCCGCGCCGGCAAGACCACCCTTCTGCGCAAGCTTTTTCCTAAAGCCCAGTATGTACTGCTCGAAGATCCCGACATTCAGGCACGGGTGCGGAGCGATCCCCGCGCATTCCTCGAGGCGCTGCGGCCTCCGGTGGTCTTCGACGAGATTCAGAACACGCCCGAATTGCTTGCGTATGTTCGTACCATCATCGACACGGGCCGGCGCCGGATGGGGCAGTGGCTGTTTACCGGTTCGCAGGAAGCTCCACTGATGCAAGGCATCACCGAATCGATGGCAGGCCGCGCTGCCATTCTTCAGCTTCTGCCTTTCAGCCTCGCTGAAACCGAAAAGGTGAATCTGCTGCATGGAGGGTTCCCGGAGGTGCTCGCTCGGCCGAAGACCCGCAGCCTTTGGTTTGCTTCCTACCTGCAAACGTATCTGGAAAGAGATGTGCGAGCCATCACCAACGTGCGCGACCTGGCGGCGTTTCGTCGTTTCCTCGCACTTTTAGCGAGCCGTCACGGCCAGATTCTGAATAAGACGGATCTGGCTGCTCCGCTCGGAGTCACCGTGCCCACGATTGGCGACTGGCTGCAAATTCTTGAGGTGACCGGCCAGATCATTCTCGTGCCGCCATATTTCGAAAACCTGGGAAAGCGGCTGATTAAGTCACCGAAAATCTACCTCGGTGACTCCGGCCTGGCCTGCTACCTGCTCGGTTTGACATCCGCGGCTGAGCTTGAGCGCTCGCCATTCCTTGGGGCTCTGTTTGAAGGCTTTGTCGCAGCAGAAGTCCTTAAAAGCCAGGCCGACCGCGGGATGCGCAAAGAGCTTTATTATTTTCGCGACCAACAGGGTTTGGAAGTGGACTTCCTCGTTCCGCGTGCTAACGCCAAACTCTGGCTGGTGGAAGCGAAATCCGCGAAGACGGTCCGGCCGTCCATGGCATCGCCGTTGACCTCGCTTCAGCGCGCTCTGAAAAAGCGAACCGGAAGGCTAATCGTAGTCCATCGGAGGTCACGGATACAGGTTCCTACCGCTGCGATCGCGAACGGAGTTGAGGCGCTGGACCTGGAGCAATTTGTTGGAGAGCTTCTACGGATTTGAATTGGCATTGCCGAGAACGGCGATGTCGACCCTACAATTGCGCAGGTGCCCCATTCAAGCCTTCTTTTGGCTTGAGTGGGGCCCTTCGTCTCGCTATCCGCGGACTCGACAGTTGGACGGGTAGCCCGCCCTTTGACGTTGCTTTTCCTTTCGCGCTCCGGGACTGTGGGCGCCCCGCTCCTGCGTTTTTTTGCAAGGGCGGGCACGACGCTGTTCGTGCGATGAGATTTTCTCAAACGTCAAAACCGGCGCTGCAAGCCGCATCGTCCCTACCCTTGCAAAGTGCGCAAGGAGGGGGCACCCACTTGGGTGGTAACGTCGTCAATTAAAGGCCGGGCCACCCGTCCGAGATTAACCTCCTTTCGGTCGCCGTTCCCACTTAGAATAAAGCGATACGAGTATATGTACGAACTTACGCAAATGCTCCCGACCGCAGAGTCGCTGCTAGCTCTCGAACCCGATGCTCTCGGGGCAAAGATCTTGGCCATACTCTGCAAGAGAAACCCAAACCGAGATCAGGGAATGTTTTGCCTCAATAACCTCATTGGGGAACTTTGGCCTTATCCCATGATGCCTGGGAAACAGCCTCCCTTCCCGCAGATCAGACGGTCGGAGATTGATCTTGCGATCGGTGAAGCGTGGGCATGGCTCGAGAGAGAAGGATTGCTCATACCTGCTGCCGATATTAACGGACGCAATGGCTGGCGGGTTTTAGGTCGCCGTGCCCGCGGTTACGTGAGGGATGCGGATACCGGTGCGCGGGCTGCTCCGATCCCATTCCAGAAAGAATTGATCCACCCACGTATTCTGGAAAAGGCGTGGCCAGCGTACATGCGCACCGATTTCGATAACGCAGCCTTCGAAGCCATGAAAGCCGTCGAGATTGCAGTGCGCGACGCCGCCGGTTACGGTCCGGACAAGATCGGCCTTAAACTAATTCAGGACGCTTTCTCGCAGGGCAAGGGTCCCCTGGCTGACAAGGCTGCGCCATCGGCTGAGCAGGTCTCCAGAATGAATCTCTTTTGGGGTGCAATTGGGTCTTACAAGAATCCACAGTCACACCGGGACGTGAATCTCGGTGACCCCTTGGAAGCTCTCGAGATAATCTTGCTTGCAAATCATTTGCTCCGAATAGTCGACACTCGCGCAAAGGCACCCTCGGCCCACCCTAGGCCGTAATGCCGCACCAAACACCGGCAGTAGTATTGAGAAATATAAACCGCAGGTGCCCCATTCAAGCCTTCTTTTGGCTTGAGTGGGGCCCTTCGTTTCGCTATCCGCGGATTCGACAGTTGCGACTGAGCGCCTCGACACGGGCACCGTCGCATCTTCGAATCGTGAGCGAATACTTGGCGAATATAAACAATCTTCACAGCGGAAAAGCAACAAAAGCGAGCAGCCATCCACCTGTGTTCAAGACACTTAGCTCATCCCCGACGGGATAACTAAATAGTAATTTCCCACCGCAACCCTATGAACCACCCAGGGACTTGACAACCCATGCTTCCAAGCCTGCTCTGGTAACACATTGATACACAAGGTCCCAATTCCGGAATTTCACCGTTTTCCCGCGATTTCCGTCAATTTCCTGAATTACAAAAATAAATTTTGAGCGAACAAAACCCGAACAAATCGCCCTCAGCAGAGAATTTTGCGGGGAAAAAGTCCACCTCAAAGTGGGACTAACACCGCCTGCCAAGGCTTGGCGGGGACCGCGTCGGAAGTTGAGTTTCAGATCGGGAAAATGGAAACCCTGCCTCATGCGCCAGACGTCCGGCCCATTGCATCCTCCCTCCCGCGGCGCTACAGTATCTCTAGCTCTGGCGGTCTCCCACCTCGCGGTTCGCATCACTTTCCTCATACTCAATTTACGTGCAATAGCTGCAGCATGTGTGCAACTAAAAGCGGCGGTGGAAAAGTGGGCCCTATATATGGTGTTTTCATGCTTGACCCCCGCCGTCTTTCGCCGTTAAAGTTGGTGAAACATCGGGGTGCGAAACTCGAACGCGCATCAATTTCGGGCTCGCATCCTGGCAGGCGAATAGCGGGAACCTTGTTGGTTAACAGGGCTCCCAATGGGCTCAAGTGTTCGAGCGCTTCGCCGACGAAGTTGCAGGGCACCCAGCCAATGCCGGGAGCGGATATCCGCTCCCGGCACTTCGGCGTCACATAGATATGCATTGCCGTCGCTTTTAAGGAGTGACCTTGCTCAAACTCAAGAAGCTGCAAATCCTCGGATTCAAGTCCTTCTGCGATCGCACCGAGCTGAAGTTTCACGGCGAGGGCGTGGCCGCCATCATCGGGCCGAACGGTTGTGGGAAATCGAATATTGCCGACGCGATTTCGTGGGTTTTGGGCGAGCAGTCGGCCAAGACCCTCCGCGGCTCCCGCATGGAGGACGTAATCTTCGCCGGCTCCCGCGACCGCAATCCTACGGGCATGGCGGAGGTGAGCCTGACGCTGATCGATCCTGAGGTTTATAGCGGAGCCGATTCGAATGCGCCGACGGAGATTGAGATTCAGGACGATTTAGCGGAAGAAAATTGGGACGAGGCCGAGTTGCGGGCACAGGCCGCGGCGGAGACCGATCATGCGGTAGAAGAGGCGCAGCCGGGAAAAACCGGAGAAGTGGAAAATAGCCCCGCGAAGCCAGCGGATGGTGGAGTGATTGAAGGCAGCAGCGCGACGGTGGTGATGATGCCCTCGGCGGAAGGCGTGGCGGCAGATGCAACGCCGCACCCCGGAGACGGGGCAGGCCCAATCTCTACCGGAACGATTGAGACGAGCGCGGCGGGTGAGACGACCGTCGTCGCTGGAGTGCAGGTGGTTCAGCCGCAGGTTGTGCTTAAGATTCGGCGGCGTAAGTTCAATTCGACTCCGGCGCATGCTGGCGAGATCGCCGTTACGCGGCGGCTGTTCCGCAGCGGCGACTCCGAATATCTGCTCAACGGCAAGCTCTGCCGGCTACGCGATATTCAGGAACTCTTCATGGGCACCGGGCTTGGGCCGGAGTCGTACGCGCTGATCGAGCAGGGACGCATTGGGCAGATCCTGAGCAGCCGTCCGACCGACCGCCGCAACATTATTGAAGAGGCGGCGGGCATCACCAAGTTCAAGACGAAGAAGCGGCTGGCCGAGGCGCGCCTGGAAGAGGCGAAGCAGAACCTGAACCGCGTCAATGACATTTTTGAGGAAGTCACGCGGCAGATGAATTCGCTGAAGCGCCAGGCGAGCAAGGCCGAGCGCTACGGGCGTTTGCGCGACGAGATGCGCGCGAAGCTGCGCGTGGTGCTGGCGAGCAAGTTCACGGTGATGGATCGCGAGAGCGCGGCCCTCGATGCCGAGGTGCTGCAACTCGGCGAGCAGATTCGCGAGCTGAATGAAGGCGTGCAGTTGTCGGAAGCCGAGCATTCGGAGCGCACGCAGCGCGGATATGCGATTGAGGCCGAGGCGCGCGAGAACCGCGAGCGGCTCAGCCAGATTGCGATGGAGACCGACCGCGGCAAGGCTCGCATCAAGACGAATGAGGAGCGGGCGGCGGAACTGGCCTCGCGAATGACGGCATCGGAGGCCGAGGTCGCGCAGGTAACGCAGCGGCTGGCATCGCTGGAAGAAGAACGGGCGGAACATGTGCTCGTGCTGGAGTCGGCAGCGGCTGATCTGGCGGCGGCGCAGGCGGAATTGGCACTTGGCCAGCAGGATGCCGCAGCGGCTGCTGCGGAACTGGCCGCACTTGAATGCGGACAGGAGACGTGCCGCGGTTCGATTCTTGAGTCTGTGGGCAAGGCTTCCAATCTGCGCAATCAGCTGACGCAGTCGCAGGAGCGGCTGGCGGGTATGGAACGCGAAGAGCAACGGCTGCGCACGGAGAACGAGTCGGCGTCGGCGCAGTCGGAAGCTTTTGGCGGCCAGCGCGGACAACTGGCGCTGGAGTTTGAAACCGTCTCGCAGCGGGCTTGCAATCTGGCCTCGGAGCTGGCGAATTTACGGTCGGCGCTCGAGACGAAGCGCACGCGGGAGCACGAGACGAAGCGGCATCTTGATTCGATCCGCGCGGAGTATGCGACGGCGCTGGGCAAGAAAGGGTCCCTTGAGGCAGTCATTGCCGAGCACGGATATTCGACTGAGTCGGTGCGGCGGCTGTTTCAGTCGGGCGCGATGCAGGGCGGACATACTCCCGCGGGCGTGTTGGCAGATTTTCTTGAGGTCGAGCCGCGCTATGAGCGCGTGGTCGAAGACTTCCTGCGCGATGAGTTGAATTATGTCGTAGTCAAGAGTTGGGATGCAGCCGACGAGGGACTACGGCTGCTGCGGTCGGATGTCGACGGGCGCGCGACATTCCTTGTGCATCCGGAAGATTCGCAGGCGAAGTTCTCGTTTGTCGCAGACCAGAACGCTCAGTATGCGCCAACCGACGATGCCATACTTCCGCTGAAGAAGTCGATTCGCGTGCTGAACGGCTTTGGGCGGTCGCTCGAAGTGATTCTGCCGAAGCTTGGCAACGGATACATTGTGCCGGATGCCGCGATTGGGCGCGAGCTTGCGCTTTCGAGTCCTGACGCATTTTTCCTTTCGCAAACGGGTGAGTGCTTCCACAACGTGACTGTTACAGGCGGCAAGCAGCGCAGCGAAGGGCCGCTCTCGATGAAGCGCGAACTGCGCGACGTGATGCAGCACCTTGAAAATCTCGAGCGGGCGCTGCGCGAGAACGAAATGCTGGCGCTGACGCTGGGCCGCGAGATTAAAGAGAGCACTTCCTTGCTCGACCGCCTCGAAGAAGAAAAGCGTGAGGCGGAGACGCAGGTGATGACGTCCGGCCATCTGCTGAAGCAACTCGATGGCGAGATGTCGCGGGTACGCGAGCGGATCGATGTTATCGGGCGCGAGTTGCGGCGACTGGCGACGGAGCGGCACGAGCAGGATGGCTTAATTGCCACGAAACAGGCCGAACTTGGCGCAGTCGAGGATGCGCGTGCGCAGTTTGAGGCGCAACTGGCTGCGGGACAGGATCAATTGGCGGCGCTGAGGAGCCGCCGGGATTCAGCGGCGGAAACGACTTCACAGCGGGCGGCGCGCGTGGCGACTCTTGAAGAACGGCATCGGTCGGCTGCAGCCATGCTGCAGCGGATTGAAACCGTGGTCGCGGAGATGCGCGAACGCGCCGCGGCGTTGCAGGCGCAGATGCAGTCGGCGACGGAAGAAATTTCGCGGCGTCAGGAAGAGAATGTCCGGCTGGCGGAGCAGCTTATTGAGTTCGAGGCTGAGCGCAACGCGAGCGAGGCACGGGCTGAGCTTCTGCAGTGCGAGTCGGAGCAGGTGCGGGCGCGGATGGCTGAGATCGAGGAAACTTTGCGGACCTCGCGGCAGCAGCTCGATGCGGCACGCGACCGGCGTGGCGAGTTGCAGGCTCAGGCGGCGAAGCTGGCTTCGGACCTTCAGCACCTGGCCGATACCTGCTTGAACGAGCTCAACATCGAGCGCGGCATTTTGCTGGAAGACGCGACCATCGTTCCGCTGATTGGTGAAGAACTCGCGGCCGCCGACCAGGCCCATCGCGAGATGCGCGCGAAACTCGACGCCATGGGGCCGGTCAACATGATGGCGCTCGAAGAATACAAAGAGACGGCGGAGCGGCACGAGTTCTTGCAGACGCAGCGCAAGGATCTGATTGACGCGATTGAGAACACGACCGCGACGATCAAAGAGATCGACCAGGTCTCGCGGCAGAAATTCGAAGAGGCGTTCCACAAGATCAACGCGAACTTCCAGACGACCTTCCGCAAGCTGTTCGGCGGCGGCGACGCGTTCATGCGGCTCACCGACATGGAAAACAGCGCGGAGAGCGGCATTGACGTGGTCGCCTCGCCTCCGGGGAAGAAGCTGCAGAATGTGTTGTTGCTCTCCGGCGGCGAAAAAGCGCTGACTGCACTGGCACTGCTCGTCGGCATCTTCCAGTACACGCCGAGCCCGTTCTGCATTCTTGACGAGGTGGATGCGCCGCTTGACGAGGCCAACATCGGCCGCTTCACCGAACTCGTGCGCGAGATGAGCGTGCAGACGCAGTTCATTCTCATCACGCATAGCAAGAAGACGATGAGCATCGCGCCGGTGCTTTATGGCGTGACTATGCAGGAGCCGGGAATTTCGAAGCTGGTATCGGTGAGATTCGGGGCGGCGTAGAAATTATGAGTGACTCGAATCCGTTCGAAAATGTTGATCCAGAAGTGCTTGAGTGGCAGATTCAAGAGATCAAGAAAGCGCTCGAAGGAGCCGATCGCGGCGAGTTCGCAACGGACGAAGAAGTGGAGGAAACATTCAGGCGTTTGATGAGTCCGCGCAACCGAAAATTTTCAGTCCGCCCCTGGCGCGTTCCCGTTGCTGCGGATTGAGAGCTGAGCGGGGAGTAGGGGCTCTTCGATTGCGCGGCGCCTTCGCTTCGTGAAGGCACTGCTCCGCTCAGGGTGACATTCATAGATTTTGCTGTCGAAAAAAATCTCCGCACTCTTGACGGGCTCGCCATTTTTCTGCTTGTTTGCCGCAAAATTCCGCTGTCTTTTTTTCCAAAGTCATCCTCAAGTTTTCCACACGCCAAATCGCGCAAACCGGTCTACTGGCAGGCGTTCTCGCATACACTGAAAGAGTCAACTCTTTTCCCTCCGGCGGCGGCAACCCCAACCCGCCGCCTGTGATCGAAAGCGTTGACAAATTCGCTGACGCGGCTAGAATACGCGACAGTTTTCTCCCGGTTAGAAGAGCACATGAGCCCAGAAATCCTCGACTCCGTATTACTTGAAACCGACTACAAAGACCTCAAACTTTTCGCCAGCGGAAAGGTCCGCGATGTTTATGACATCGACGCCGACCACCTGCTCTTCATCGCCACCGACCGCATCTCGGCCTTCGACTACGTGCTGGCCACCGGGATTCCTCACAAGGGCCGCGTGCTCACGCAGATGTCGCTGTTCTGGTTCGACTTCCTCAAGGACGTCGTTCCCAACCACCTCGTCACAGCCGACGTACACCGCTACCCGCAGGCCGTCCGCGTCCATGCCGGCGAGCTGCGCGGACGTTCCATGATGGTTCAGCGAGCTAAGATGTTTCCCGTCGAGTGCGTCGCACGCGGATATCTCTCCGGCTCTGGCTGGAAGGAATACAAGGCGAGCGGCACGGTCTGCGGCATCAAGCTGCCCGCGGGACTGAGAGAGTCTGACAAGCTGCCCGAGCCAATCTTCACTCCGGCGACCAAAGAGTCGACCGGCCACGACATCAACATCTCGTTCGAAGAGATGTGCAAGATCATCGATCCCAAGGTCAGCGCGCAGCTTCGCGACCTGACTCTGCGTGTCTACAGCAAGGCGGCCGACTATGCACGTGAGCGCGGCATTCTGATCGCCGACACCAAATTTGAGTTTGGCATGACCGCCCAGGGCATCACCCTGGCGGATGAAGTCTTAACACCGGATTCGTCGCGCTTCTGGCCGGCCGACACCTATTCACCGGGCAAAGCGCAAAATTCGTACGACAAACAGTATGTAAGGGATTACCTCGAAGAAATTCGTTGGAACAAGCAGCCTCCTGCTCCTGCCCTCCCTCCCGAGGTCGCGCGCCGGACCAGCGAAAAGTATTTGGGGGCGTATCGGCAGTTGACGGGACGCGAGCTGGAGATCTAGCCGTCGCGCTTGCTTCCCGTTCATCGCTATGAGCGTTGCGGACTGGATCATCCTGGCATTTCTGGTATTTTCCGTGGTCGGAGCGGCCATGGAGGGCTTCTTCCATGAAGCCTTTCATCTGGCCGGTCTGGTCCTCGGCTATTTGCTCGCCGCGTGGCAGTATCAGCGCGTGGCGAACTGGTTCGCGCCCTATTTGAAGACGCCATGGGTAGGCGAGGTCGCCGGTTTTTTCATCATCTTTTTCGCGGTTCTGATCCTGGCCGGATTGGCCGGACGCATCGCGCGCTGGGCGATGAAGAAGGCCGGGCTAAGTTCAATTGACAGGTTTCTTGGGGCACTGTTGGGACTGGTGAAGGGTGTGCTGGTGGTGGCGATCGTCCTCACCGCCATGACGGCCTTTGCGCCAGCCGCACGCTGGCTGACTCAGTCTCAACTGGCTCCGTATTTCCTGGTGGGCGGCAGGGCGGCAATCTGGCTCGCACCGTCAGAATTGCGCCAACGCTTTTACCAGGGACTGGATTATTTGCGGCACGCCGAGCCGCCTTCGGAGAGCAAGCCGAATCCGGCCGCGCCGGCAAGATAGCCAGCAGCAAGAAAATCATTCCTACGTTCAATGGTGCGGAAACGAGGCGTCAGTGAAGGACCAGTTGGAAGCACTCATCCTGCAGATGTACAAAAGCAATATTCTTTACTCCGAAGCAGTCCGCGAATTCAAAAAACGCTTTATCGTAACCGTGCTCGAGGAGAACCGCGGCAACCAGTGCAAGGCCGCGCGCGAACTGGGCATGCACCGCAATACCCTCAGCCGCACCATGCAAGAGCTGAAGATCGACGTGCGGCCGCTGCGCATTGGGGCCAAACGGCCGCCACGCAGCGCGCGCCCGGCGGCGCTCCTCGATCGAAAGCAGCTCCGCTAGTCGACCACGGATTCGACCAAACAAGACAATGGGCGGCCCGATCGGGCCGCCCAAATTTTTCTCAAACTAAACCGGGTGCCGTTACTGCGCCGGCTTCCGGTGTACTGGCGTGGTCTTCTTCGGAGCCGACTTCACGATCATCGCCCCCTCGTTCATTGTCATGATGAACGGCTTGGCGGTGTAGGAGGTCGGTGTGGCCTGGAATTGAAAGTCCGTGTCTTCTTTCGGCATGTCCTTCTTTGGAATCGCCGCAGCCATCGTAAGATCGATATCCGCCTTCTTGGCCTCGATGTCGTCCTCGCTGCCGGCGAGCATCAGCTTGGTCGCCTTGACGGCCGCGTCGATACTGATGATGTGAGCCTGCATGACGAGCGGCTTGCCCTTCAGCGTGGTCCAAACTTTCTCGGCATCGGGCGGATTGCCTTCCGACAAGCAAAGCTGCCACTCGGCAAAAGCCATCTCCTCGACTTTCTTCGACTTCAGAAGATCCGCGCACTGCTGCGCGGGAGTCGGGGGAACATACTGCGTAATGGTAATGCCTGCCGGAGTTGTGGCGGTCCCGGCCTTTGCCACAAGATCGTCCCAGCCGTCGGTGCCTCCGTGGAACTTGTTGTACTTGCTTTGCCCGAACTTTCCGATTTGCGTCTTGCCGGCTCCCTGGGCGAGAGCGGTTGCGCGCGCAATATAGAAGAGACCGGCGGTCTCTTTCGCTGCATCGGAGCATCCGGCCGGCGGCGGGGTAGCCGGAGCGGCCTGTGCGGCATCCGCGCCAGTAGGAGCGGGCGGCGGACAAATCGGCGGAGTCAAATAAGCAAGCGCCAGCGGATAAACATCGCGGAGGCTATTGGCATCGGGAGGATCGGCCTGCACGGCCGCACCCAGATACTGTTGCGCCTTGGCGTAGTCTTTAGCGCTAAACGCCGCCATACCCGCGGCTCCATTGAAGATTCCCGCCGTCTCCTTCTTCAGTTTGTCGAATTCCTCTGCGCTCGTTCCCTCGGGCTTGGGAGCAGTCTGCACGCACTGCAGACCCTTTTCGCCGTACTGGCCGGCGTCGGTCAGATTCTGCGCCGCGTTCTGCCCGGCTTCGGCCAGGGCGCGCTTGGTGAAGGCCAGCAGCGCCAACGCCCGCAGGTTGCACGGATTCGCCGCGAGGACTTTCGTCGCTGTGTCCTGCATCTTGGCGGCATTGCCTGTCTGCTGATACGCGCCCATGAGAAGCTCGAGCGCATCTTCTTTCATTACGCTGTTCGGATACTGGGTGAGAAATGCCTCCAGCCCGCTCACCTTCGCGGCGGGATCCTGCTGTTGAATGGCGCCAACGTAGGCGTTGTACTCGGCCGGGTCTTTGATCTCTTTCTTCTGAGCCGGTGGCGTAGCGGCCCCGGGCGCGGGTGCCTGAGCGGTTTGCGCGACGGCGGTAATGGCGGCTACCAGCAACATCGCAAGAACGATTCTCTTCATTCCTGTGGCTCCTTCTATTTTTCGGAAGCTGGATTCACGTACAGCCCGACAATCGAGCTCTACACCGGGTTCCCATGGGCAATTGCCCCATGAAGACCCCCGTAAATCCTCCGGCCGCATGCAAGAATCATTGAGCGGCATAAGAATTATTCCGGTGAGCGGATTATAAGGATGTACCCTCCCTAAGGCAAGCAACTTGCACGGCGCCGATGCACGGCTTGCTTCGTTGGATGCGCGAAATTTGCCAAGCGTCGAGTCGGACGCTGGCAGGGGCTTCGCTCTGCGCCAAAATGCGACCTACAATAAAGCCTGAGAAAATGTCTGAGGGAAATCCCCGGAAGGAGCCAGACTTGACCCAGAGCCAGCCCAAACCTCTCGAAGAGCAAGTTGCCATCGTCACCGGCGCGGGACGCGGCATCGGCGCGGCCATCGCAATCCAGCTCGCCGCGATTGGAGCCCGCGTCCTACTCTGCGGCCGCACGCGTGGCCCGCTTGAGCACACGGATGGAATCATCCGGGAGAATAACGGACAGAGCGCGGCAATCGAGTGCGATGTTACAGATCTGCGTTCCGTGGAATCGCTGGCGGAGCGCGTTGCCCGCGACTTTGGGCGGCTCGACATACTTGTCAACAACGCGGGCATCGGTGGGCCGGGAGGGCCTCTCCACCAACTTGCGCCCAAGGCATGGGATGACATCTTTAATACGAATCTGCGCGGCGTCTTTTATATGGTCCGCGGTCTCGCGCCCGTCATGATCCGCGCACGGAGCGGGCACATCATCAATATCTCGTCGCTTGCCGGAAAGAACGCTTTGCCTAACGGCGCCGCATACTCGGCCTCGAAATGGGGTTTGAACGGCTTGAGCTATTCGCTCGCGGAAGAACTGCGCGCTCACAACATCCGCGTCTCGGTGATCTGCCCGGGATCAGTTCATACCGATTTCAGCCCGCACGCGGGAAAGAACTCGGAGAGGATGCTGCAGCCGAGTGACATAGCACATGCAGTGGCCATGATCGTGACCCAGGCGCCGCAGGCATTTGCCAGTGAGATTCTGCTGCGGCCGACGCAGAAACCGTAGGAAGCAAATCGCTTGCCGGATTTGAAAGCTGTCGGGGTAAATGGGTTGCTCGTAGCTCGCGGCTCGCAGCTTCACTTCTTGAACAAATTCTCAAACGCCTGCCGCGCATCGTTAGGCTTCTGCGCTTGCTTGCTCGACGTTTCTTTCTCCAGCCGCACGCGGATCGAAAAGAACGTGCAGTTGTTCCGCTTGTCCTTCGGAGATATGCGCTCGGGTATCGGCTGATTGCACTCGAACCGGCTGGAAGGATCGAAGTGCTCGCACTGCTTACAGGAGTGCAACTCGAACCCGCACTTCGGACATTGCCCGAACGTCTCGCTTAAGTTTTCGAGAATCGCACCGCACTCGGCGCAACGCGAAACAGTGCGCGTACCGGGCATATTCAGCGGTCGAGGTCCAAACGTATTGTCGCGCCGCGCCGCCGGCGATTGCTTTTCCATCCTCTGCTTCGGCTCGCTTCCCGAGTCCTGATATCCGCGCTGCCGATATTTTCGATCGGACAAGAATGCCTCCCAAAACGCCCCATTCTGCGCTTTTGTCCTGCCTTTCTCAAGAGCATCTTTTTCCATCTTCTGTTTCCGCGGCTACGGCAACCCGCTCTGCAACAATGTCATCTACTCCTGCGCCCGGCAGGCTTGCTTCATTGTTTTTCACATATCCGGGTGCTACCATCCGATGAGGAATAAAGATTAGGAGGCGTTTATGTCGGATCGTGACAGCAGCAGTTTCCTGTGGTTTCTAGCGGGTTTGGGAGTGGGCGCGGTCGTTGGAGTTCTCTATGCCCCGAAGTCCGGCGACGAAATGCGCGAAACCATTCGCGGCAAGGCACAGGAAGGCGCCGACCGCGCCCGTGCTCAAGGCCGACGCGTGCGCGAACAGGCTTCCGACTGGGTAGAACGTGGCCGCGATGTGATCAATCAGCAGAAGGAGCAGTTCCGCAATGCTTACGAGGCGGGCCGCCAGGCTTACAACGAGACGACCACGCCAGCCGCTACTGCCGAACCGCCGAAGAACATGTAAAGCAGCTCCGAGGAGCTCCGATGAATGACACTTATCTGACAGTCTTTATCGCCGTGACGGCAGGCGCGGTTCTCTTACAGGCAATGATCCTCGTCGCGCTCTACGTCTCCGTCCGCAAGAGCACCGCAAAGATGGACGCCCTCTCGACCGAAATCAAAGAGAAAGCGCTTCCGGCCATCGAGAGCGTTCAGAGCTTCATCACCGAGGTACGCCCGAAGATCGAGACCATCACGGAGAATGTCTCCGAGTCGACCACTACGATTAAGAATCAGTTGCAGCGGCTCGACGCCACACTGACCGACGTACTCGACCGCACGCGACTGCAGGTGATTCGCGCCGACGAACTCCTGAACCGCACCATGGATAAGGTGGAAGAGACGAGCGAGATCGTGCACAAGACGGTGGTTTCGCCACTGCGCCAGGTGAGCGGCGTGATGAACGCGCTTTACACGGGAGTGGAGGTCTTCCTCGGGCACAAACGCCGCGGCGGTAAGAACGGCATGGGCGTTCCGCAGGACGAGATGTTTATTTGATTTGTAATTTTTGATTTGTAATTTTTGATTTGTAATTTGTAATTTTGTGGATGGTAATTGAAAGCCGCGCGGTTGAAGCTTTTCAATTGCTAATTACACATTATTTCTCGTCTCCGTTTTCTTCCCCGCCTGCCACTCGTTCGCTTCTCGGATCCGGCACGAAGATCGTCGGAACTCGCTGCTCCGCGGCCAATTTCTGGAACCTGCCGATATCCACGTTGCGCACATCATCCCAGTGCGCCAGCAGTTCCTCGGTCTGTTTCTTCAGTTTGTCGAACTGCCCATACTCGGCAGCGGTTGGCGCTGCGTCGGCCGCTCCTGCAACCGCCATCGAGAGAAATGCCAGCTTGCCGTCGATCCCGGGAGCGTAAGCGAGTGAATCTTCGCTGGCGCTGATCTTGAAATTGATCAGCGGATCTCGCACCGCAACCAGTTTCGCGTCGAGTTCGGTTACGCCGTCCAACAATGTCTTTGCAGCGTCCGGCCCCACCCGACGCCTGAGCCCGTCCAGTTGCTCGCGCACATCCTGGATCTCGTTGACCGCGTCGTAGACGCGATTCAGTTCCTCGCGAATATCCATCTGCAGCTTGAACTGTTTTTCCAGATCCGCCTGCGAAATCGACACGCGCGGATCGACCTTCAGTTCAAACGGTTGCGTCTCGCTCTTGCCCGCGATGGTCAGCCGCACCTGATACTTGCCCGGCACCGCCATCGGCCCGCGCGCTCCGTCGCCGTACTCCCACAAGTAATAGTCCGGCACACGGTGCGCATCTTCGTAATGCAAGTCCCATACAAAGCGGTTTAGTCCGTCCTCGACCGTAATCTGCTTCTCCGGCTTTTTGCCGTCGGGATCGCGCGGCTCGTCCAGTGGCTCGTTCCGCTTGCTGGAGTAGCTGCGAACCACCGCGCCGCTGGCATCGAGGATATCGATCTTGACCTCGTCCTTCGAAGCCTTATCTTTATCTTTTGGCGCTTTTTTGACGTAGTAATAAATGATTGCGCCGCCCGGCGGATTTTTTCCCGCAAATACAAGCCGCGCCGGTGGCCCATCCTCGCCTCCAGGCGAATGCAACCGGTAGGCAACTGCCGGCTCATAGAGGTGCATGTCATCGTTCGCGATTGAATCCGCATATTGCCGCAGCGGCGTCACGTCATCAAGAATCCAAAATGCGCGCCCATGCGTGGCCACGACCAGGTCGTCATTCTTCACGGCAAGATCATGGACCGGCGCATTCGGCAGATTCAACTGCAGGCTGCGCCAGTGATCTCCATCGTCAAATGAGACAAAGATCCCGCGCTCCGTCCCCGCGTACAACAAGCCCTTGCGCTTCGGATCTTCGCGCACCGCGCGCACAAACGCGCCGTCAGGGATGCCGCTGCCCAGCTTCTTCCAGGTCGCGCCAAAGTCGTTGGTCTTGAAAATGTAGACGCCCGTGTCGTCGTTCTGATGCCGGTCGATTGCCACGTAGGCCTTCCCTGCCTCGAACGGCGACGCCTCGATTAAACTCACGCGGCTCCACTCCGGCATATCTTTTGGAGTGATGTTCGTCCAGCTCTTGCCTTCATCGCGCGTCAACTGAATGAGCCCATCATCCGTGCCCACCCAGATCAAACCCTTCGTCACCGGCGACGGCGCGATGGCAAATACGGTGTCGTAATATTCGGTGCCCGTGTCGTCGATGGTGACCGGCCCACCCGATGCCTGCTGCTTCGACTTGTCGTTGCGCGTCAGGTCCGGGCTGATCGCCTCCCAGTGCACGCCACCGTCGGTCGTTTTGAAGACGCGCTCGCCGCCGTAATAGATCGTGTTCGGATCTTGGGGCGAAATCACAATCGGCGCGGTCCATTGAAAACGATGTGTAAGCCTGGCCGCACCGCCGCCGTCGCCCAATTCCGGCGATACGGCAATGTTCTGAACCTGGTTCGTCCGCCGGTCGAAGCGCGTCAGGTTTCCCTGATAATCGCCGGCATAAACAATATTCGGATCGGGCGGAAACGGCGCGATGTAACCGGCTTCCCCGCCGCCCACCGCGTACCAGTCGTCGCGCCCGATCGCTCCATCATCACTGCGGCTTGCGATCGCCACGCTCGAGTTGTCCTGCTGCGAGCCGTAAACGTAATAGGGTGTTCTCGTATCCGTGATGACGTGATAGAACTGCGCGGTCGGCTGATTGTCTTCGCGCGTCCATGACTTCCCGCCGTCGATGCTGACCGTCACGCCGCCGTCATTCGAGGCGATCATGCGCTGGTTGTTCTTCGGATCGATCCACAATCCGTGATTGTCCCCGTGCGGCACATGAACCTTGTTGAAGTTCCGCCCACCGTCGGTCGACTTGAAGAACTCGACATCGGCGACATACACGGTATCTGCATCTTGCGGATCGGCAATGACGTGCATGTAATACCACGCGCGCTGCGTCAGGCCATGATTGCCATTGACTTGCTCCCACGACCCGCCCCCATCGTCGGATCGGTAAAGGCCGCCATCTTCCTTCGCTTCGATGATCGCGTACACGCGATCCGAATTCGCCGCGACCGCAACCCCGACTCGTCCATACGGGCCCTTGGGCAATCCATGCTCTTCAAGGTGCTTCCACGTCGTGCCACCATCGTTCGAGCGATAAAGCCCGCTTCCCGGGCCGCCGCTCTGCAGGGTCCACGGCATTCGCTGCACCTGCCACAGGGCGGCAAACAAAATATTCGGATTGTGCGGATCGAACGCGACATCGACGGCCCCGGTCTTATCGTCCTTATAGAGAACTTTGTCCCAGGTCTTGCCGCCGTCGGTCGTGCGGAAAACTCCGCGCTCCACATTCGGCCCGTAGGGGTGTCCGAGAGCCGCCGCAAACGCGATGTCCGGATTGCGCGGATTGATAATCACCCTGCCGATCGCGCGCGAATCCTTGAGTCCGACGTTCTTCCACGTCTTGCCCGCGTCCAGCGACTTCCAGACACCGTCGCCCTGCGCGATGTTGCCGCGCAGGCAGGCCTCGCCCGTTCCCACATAAATAATGTTCGGATCTGATGCGGCTACCGCCAGACTGCCGATGGCCGGTGCTCCGTCATGATCGAAAATCGGAGACCAGGTGTTCGCGCCGTCTGTCGACTTCCACACCCCGCCGCCGGTCGCGCCAAAATAATAAGTCGTGGGATCGCCCGCGATTCCCGCAGCCGTTAGCGAACGGCCGCCGCGAAACGGTCCGATGTTGCGATATTTCATGCCGCGGAATTGCGGATCGCCTTCGTCCTTTTCCTTTTCGTCAGTCTCGCTCTTAGCCTCAGGCTGGTCCGTCACCGGAACCTGCTTTTCTGCCTTGGCCGGCCGGCTCCGTTCCTTCTGCTGAGCGAAAGAAAACGGCGCAAAAATTAAGACGAGCAGCGCAAGCGAAGCGCCGCAGAGAAAGAGTCGCTGTTTCATGGCTTCTAGTGTCCCAAGGGATACGATGTTTAAACAATGGTAATGCCACATCGCCAAAAGGTAAATCTGGAGGGCATTGAGGCTATCCCAAGAATCGCCATGTCGGGGCGTCACGGCGATGCGTAACGATCACGGAGAAATCGATCATGATCTTGGTATGGACAGACAGGTTCTGACGCAATACCCTTGTTCTGAAATATGACCAAGCGTAAATCCAAGGGCGCATACATGATCTCGGCGGTCGCCGAGATGTATGAGATTCATCCGCAGACCCTGCGGCTCTATGAACGTGAGGGCTTGCTCAAGCCGAGTCGCACGGAGGGCAACACGCGTCTCTATACGGATGAAGACCTGCAGCGCCTGGAGTTCATTCTGACGCTGGCGCGCGATCTCTCGGTGAACATCAGCGGCATCGCCATCATCCTGCAGATGCGCGAGCGCATGGAAGAAATGCAGCGCCAGATTCACGATTTCGTTCAAAACATTCAGAAAGAAATGCTGCAGCGGGCCACGGCTGCGGCGGACCCATCGAAGGGCGCGATCGTGCCGTTGCGGCGCCCCGCGGTTCCGATTCTGGATGCGCCGGTGCGCAAAAAGGACACCTCGCGCTAGTGGATTTTGTGGACGGCTGCTCCCGAACTTTCACAAGATATTCATCTTGGCGCAACCAATTGGCCACAACATCCACCTAAGTTGACACCATGAGAATCGAGCACGCCACTCCCGTCTCATCGCCGAAATCGGCGGGCAAGTCCTACGCTGCAGCGCCCGAGAAAATTCTTAAAGTCAGTATGGAATCGGCGAGGCTCGGCAGCGCGGTCGTGCTGTATTGCCACGACGGCGCGATCCTCCGCAAGGATGGGCGAGCACTCGCAAGCCTCATCGCCGAAGTCCTTCCCTCGGCGCGGCGCATGATCGTCGACCTCGGCGCGGTCCAGTCGCTCGACAGCGGTGCGCTCGGTGAACTGGCAATGATTCACATGTGGGCCGAGGCCGCAGGATACGCGCTAACCTTCGCCAACCTCTCCGACCGCGTGCATGGGCTCTTCGAAAGTACGAATCTGATTTCAGTGTTTGACGTTTATCCGACCGTAGAAGCAGCCATAGCCGCGCTCCAACCGGAGCCAACGCAAACAGCGTAGAAGGCGGTAAGCCGTAAGCGATGAGCGGTAAGCGGTCAGCTGTAAGCCATCACCCTCCGGCTACCGTTCTCCCTGAAACCGATACCGCCCCGCTTTGGTTTTTGCAATCTGCTCCGCCACCTTGAAAAACGCCCGCCCGGCGTGCGAGAGCGCCGAGTCTCGCCGATAAACAAGCCGCAGCTTCCGCTGAAAGTGAAGGTCGCTCACAGGGACTCGCACCAGTTCACCCCGGGCCAGCTCATTTTCCACGCTGATCTCCGGCACGAGAGCAACGCCATTTCCCATCGCCACAAAGCGCTTGATCGCTTGCAGCGTGGGTAACTCAACCTCCATGTGCAGCGGAGTTTTGTGCCGCCGAAAGGCCTCGATCACCTTGTCCCGATAAGGTGAGGTGACAATGTGAGCAACAAAAGACTCGGCGCCAAGCTGCTTTACGCTGACCTCGTGCGCCGAGGCCAGCGGGTGGTCCGGCGGAACGACAAACACCAATTCGTCCAGATAGACAACAATCGATTTCAGCTGAAACTCCTGCGGGTCGTAAGAGAGAACGCCGAGTTCGGAGTCATGCTTAAGCACGTCGTCAGGAATGTGGCTGCCAAGCGAACGGTGCACCACAATGCGGATCGAAGGATGGATCCGCCGAAACTCAGCCAGCACCGGCAGAAGATAGAGGACAGTAAATTCGTTGGCCGCGATCACCAGCTTCCCCTTCTGTAACTGGCGGAGTTCAACCAGCGCCTCCTGCGCGTCCTGCCGGAGATTAACCAGTTTCTCCGCGTATTCCTGGAGCACCTGTCCGGCGTCGGTAAGAACTCCGTCGCGCGACGACCGGTCAAAGAGGGGCTCGCCGATTTCAAGTTCAAGCTTGCGGATCGACTGGCTAACCGCAGATTGGGTCCGGTAGAGCTTCTCGGCCGCCCGAGAAAACCGCCGCTCCCGAGCAACAGTAAGAAACACTTCAAGGTGAGAGATGTCCATCGTCAGTGTTCAGCTGTGAGCTGTGAGCTGTGAGCTGTGAGCAATCATGATTAATTCAACGCGAATTGTCAATAAGCTTTTCTTATATAATAAACCCACTTAATTATTCCGCAAAGATAATAAGCTTCACTTCAGCCCGATCCTGCCGATAAGGTAGAGATACAAGACCTATTTTCGGAGGATTCCGTGAACGACCGGCCGCACATCACCATTTTCGACACCACGCTTCGCGACGGCGAGCAATCGCCGGGCTGCAGCATGAACGTCCAGGAAAAGGTGCGGCTCGCCCGGCAACTCGACCGCCTCGGCGTCGATGTCATCGAGGCCGGCTTCCCGATCGCCTCTGACGGCGACTTCGAAGCCGTCCAGGCCATCGCGGCCACCGTCCGCCGTCCCATCGTCGCAGGCCTCGCCCGCGCCTGCCGTCCCGATATTGCCCGCGCATGGCAAGCTCTGCAGGCCGCAGCGCGCCCGCGTATCCACGTATTCCTCGCCACTTCCGACATTCACCTGAAATACAAGCTGCGCATTACCCGCGAGCAATGCCTCGCGCAAGCTCGCGAAGCAGTCGCATATGCCAAGTCACTCTGCGCCGATATTCAGTTTTCGCCGGAGGACGCCACCCGCACCGACATTCCTTTTCTTTGCGAAGTAGTCGAGGCCGTCATCGCGGCGGGCGCCACAACCGTCAACATTCCCGACACCGTCGGCTACAGCATGCCCGAGGAGTACGGCCAGCTCATCCGCACGCTGCGCGAGAACGTCAAGGGCATCGACAACGTCACCATCTCAACCCATTGCCACAACGACCTCGGCCTCGCGGTCGCAAACTCCCTCTCCGGCGTGCAGAACGGCGCGCGCCAGGTTGAGTGCACGATCAACGGCATCGGCGAGCGCGCCGGCAACGCCTCTCTCGAAGAAATTGCCATGACTATGCGTGTCCGCGCCGATCGCTACCCCTACGAAACCGGCATCGCCGGCGAGCAGATATTCGCCTCCAGCCAGATGCTTGCCGAAATCACGGGTGTGCCAGTGCAGCCGAACAAGGCCATCACCGGCCGGAACGCATTCGCGCACGAAGCGGGCATCCATCAGGACGGCGTGCTGAAGAATCCGCTGACCTACGAGATCATGACGCCGCAGTCGGTCGGCGTGCCAGACTCGCGCTTGGTGCTAGGCAAGCATTCCGGCCGCCACGCGCTCGCGCTCCGCTGCGAGCAACTGGGACATAAATTTGACCGCCGCGAACTGGATGAAATCTACCGCAAGTTCGTCGTGCTGGCTGACCGCATCAAACGTGTCCACGATAACGACATCATCGGCCTCATCCGCGAGACCACGAACGGGGTGGGCGAGATCGGCGTGGCAACGATCCAGAAGATCGGTCCACATTCCGCAGTCGTCGACAGCTTGGCTCGCGCTGCGGCCGCCGCGCATGAAGGCAGCCCGCGGAATTCGCAGCCCACGCATCACGGGCCCACTTCAACTCTCTTCCCCGAGCGGCGAAGCGAGCAGGAAGACTATCTCTGGGGCGTGTAGATCCGTTTTTCCTCCGTGCCCCCTCCGTGTGCTCCGTGGCTGAAGGGGTTGATCTGGGCAACCTTGTGAACCCTGTGGTAAGCGGTCTTTGAAGGCAAACAAGACGGCCGGTCGTGTATCCTAACCCTCGCACCGCAACCGTTCCGCGGCCTTTCTCTATCCAATGAAATTAAAAATTACGACGCTGCCCGGCGATGGCATCGGACCCGAAGTTACCGCAGAAGCACTCCGCGTCCTCTCCGCCGTTGCCGATGTCTTCAACCACGAACTCAAGCTCGAACAAAAAGAAATCGGCGGCGACGCGCTCTCGAAGTTTAACGACCCGCTGCCCGCGTCCACTGTGCGGTCGTGTCTCAACTCCCAAGCCGTTCTCCTCGGAGCCGTCGGCGCGCCAGTCTTCGACAACAATCCCCGCGAGCTTCGTCCGGAGGCCGGCCTCCTGCGCCTGCGCAAGGAACTCGGCGCCTATGCCAATCTCCGCCCCGCCGTCTTCTATCCGGCCTTGGCCGCCAGTTCGCCGCTACGCGAAGAGATCGTGCGCGGCACCGACATCCTAATTGTCCGAGAGTTGTTAGGTGGCCTTTATTTCGGGGAGCCCCGAGCCATCGAGAGCGAGCCCAGTCCACGCCACGCCATCAACACCATGCTCTATGGCGAGCCCGAAATCGAACGCGTCTCGCACGTCGCTTTCACCCTAGCCCGCTCCCGCCGTCGCCGCGTGCTCTCCGTCGACAAGGCCAACGTCCTCGAGTGTTCTCGCCTCTGGCGCGATGTGGTCACGCGCGTCGGCCGCGACTACCCGGACGTCGAGCTCTCGCACATGTACGTCGATTCAGCCGCCATGTCGCTCGTGCTCAAGCCCACGCAGTTCGACGTCATCCTCACCGAAAACATGTTCGGCGACATCCTCTCCGATCAAGCCGGCGGCGTAGTCGGAGCGTTAGGTCTGCTGGCCTCGGCCAGCATCGGTGGAAGTGTCGGGCTGTACGAGCCGGTACACGGCTCCGCGCCCGATATCGCCGGCAAAGGCATCGCTAATCCGCTGGGCGCCATACTCTCCATCGCCATGATGCTTCGCCACACCTTTCAACTGGCGCGCGAAGCCGAATGCGTAGAAACGGCCGTGGTGTCCGCATTGAACGCCGGCCTGCGCACCACCGACCTGGCGCGCAAAGGCGAAGCGTCCAGGTCAACAAGCGAAATGGGCAAGAAAATCGTGGAACAAGTGCGCTCCTCCGTCCAGGCCAACACTCTGTCTCAGTAGCAACGACCACCTCGACTTGAGACCCGCGCCGTATCCAGTCAGAGTCCCGTATTACCTCCGTACCCTTTCCCTACTCCGCTCCCCATCGAACAATAAACACGTAATACCGATGGATATGATAGTTGCTGGCCAAATGCTCCAATTCGTCTTGTTCGGCGTCTTTTCGTTTCCTACATTCGGGTAAGTTGTTTCAGTTCGAGAAGCGGGCCTCGCAAACAGAAAGCAATAACGTTTACGCGGCGCGGCCATATGGCCTGGAATTTTTCTGGCTATGCGAAAAGTGCGCGGCTGAGTTTCGGTTGACGTGGGATCCCGTCGAAGGCATTCGGGTCGTCCCTCTAACCCGCGCGCTTCTCAAGTTGCCTCACAGCTTGCCGGTGGATGGAACTCCAATACTGGCGTAAGCGCCGGTCATCGAGTTCCAGCGGATTCGCAGGACTTCGCCAAACATTCGTACGCCGTCGCGGAAGGGTGAAAGCCGTGTGCCCTCGCTGTGTGCCCACACGACGGGCACCTCTTTCACACTGAAGCCCAGGCGTCGCGCAAGAAAGAGGATCTCCGGATCGAAGCCCCAGCGCTCAATGTGCTGCAGCGGAAAGATGCGCTGCGCCGCCGCCCGGCGGAAAGCCTTGAAGCCGCATTGGGTGTCGGCAAAATTCAGTCCCAGAAAAATCCTCAGAACGAGATTGTAGATTCGCCCGAGAAGTTGCCGGTAGAGCGGCTGGCGTTCGGTCTGCAGATCGGCACGCAGCCACCGCGAACCGATAGCGATGTCGGCGCCGGCAGAAATCGCGTCAAACAACTTCTGCGCCTCGTCAATCGGCGACGAAAGATCGGCATCCGTGAACAGGCAAACATCGCCCCTCGCGTGCAGCATGCCGTTGCGAACACTGTAGCCTTTGCCGTGGTTTCCTGGATTCTCAACCAACACAACCTGCGGATGGGTCAACGAGTATGCACGAACGATGTCGGCAGTATCGTCCCGCGACCCATCGTTCACAACCAGGATCTCGATCTCCCAGTGCTTCTGCTCGGCATAAGCGAGCAATTTGTCGAGAGTTGGCCGCAGCCGTCCACTCTCGTTATACGCCGGAATGACAATGGAGTAGGTCAAATCGATTTGGTAATTGGGTCATTGAGGTATTGAGTGATCGAATCATTGAGTCATTGAGTCATTGAGGTATTGATTCATTGAAAATCCCCAATCTCTCAATATTTCAATCTTTCCATACCTCAATACTTCAATGAATCAATGACTAAATAGTCTCACGCGACTTGCCGCCGCTTGTCGAGCATGGCAAAGAATTCCGCAACCAACTCTTCATCCCAAAGCCCGGCCTGCGCCTCTTCGCGCATGGTGACGGCGGCCTGTTCGTGAGTATGCGCGGGCTTATAAGGACGCGCCGTACGCAGCGCATCATAGATATCGACCACCTGCAAAATCCGCGGCAGCAGCGGAATTTCCCCCGCCCGCAGCCCATCTGGATATCCGCTCCCATCCGAGTGCTCATGATGGTGGCGAATAATCGGCAGCACCAGGCGCAGCGACTTCAACGGCCGGCAGATCGTCTCTCCCGTCAGCGGATGCTTCTTCATGATCTCCCACTCGGCGGGCGTCAGGTTTGTGCCCTTCTTCAAAATCTCGTCAGGCACGGAAATCTTCCCCAGATCGTGCAGGTATCCGCCGCGCCGCAACGCGACAATCGATTCCTCATCGAGACTGAGATACCGTCCAAGGTCGCTCGCGTTACGGGCAAGCCGCTCGCAGTGACCTTCGGTATAAGGATCGCGTGCTTCCACGCTCAACCCCAGCGTGCAAAGCACTGACTCAGCCGTCTCAAGCTCGTCGGTAAATTCTTTCAATTTCAGCGACGACTTGACCCGCGCAAACAACTCTTCCGGACTGATCGGCTTGGTCAGGAAATCGTCCGCGCCCGCTTCAATCGCCTTCAGCCGGTCCTCATGAGCGTTCAGGCCGGTGATCATCACAATCGGAATAAGCCGCGTCGCGGCATTGTCCTTGAGTTCGCGGCAAAGTTCGTATCCGGTTTTACCCGGCATCACTACGTCCAGCAGGATCAGGTCGGGAGCCTCTCGCAGAATTTCCGCCTCCGCGGCGTCGGCGCTCGCCACAACCGAGGCCTGATAACCCCGCATGGCGAGCATCTCCCGCAGCAATTCCGCGTTCAGTCGATGGTCGTCGACTACCAGGATCGACTGCTTACGACGACCTGGAACCAGTTCCACCATAAGAATTCGAATTGAAACGGTGAAGGAAAGGTTGTATCCAAAGCACGCTACCCCTGTGCCCACACCAATTCTGCGTGCGCCCACCCCACCGGTCAACAATTCTTCATTTTATCCGATCCGTGCGATCGAAAATACCGAACATTTTCAATGTTCAGAGATCATAGCGGTCAATAAGCGAAGAATTCATGCTTTCCTCATGACCGCAAGACTTCATCTTCGTCTGGCAACCGCACGCAGCGCCGGCCTGAGCCATTCATTTTGCCTACTCATGCTCGCTCCTCTGGCGACTCTCCTCTTTAGTCTCCCCTGTCGAGGCGCGTCGAAGCCGCACGTCGTCGCCTACGGCAAGCCGATCTCCGTCAAATGGCTTAGCCCCACAGAAGAAAAATCGTTCGATCTCAAAGTCCGCCCGCTCGTAGTTGACGGCCGAGTCAAGGAATATGTGACCGGCACCCCTCACGAGATCACCGACCGCCTGTTCGCCGTCCGCCGCGCCTTTCGCGTGAATGACGCCCTCCCCGGCGATCCATCGCCGCGCTGGCAATGGCAGCGTGGAGCCTGGCTGCTGGTCGACCGCCTCACCGGCCACATCGCCCAACTGAATCTACCCGAATTCGACGCCTTTCTCTCTCCATCGAACTGGTACCGCGATTACGTCGCATACTGCGGCCTATCGGAAGACGGGAAAAAGCTGTTTGCGGTGGTGATGCAGATCGGCCGCCGCAAGCCCGTTTGGAAGAATGATATGGAAGAGACCAGCGTCACCACAGAACCGGATTCCAGTTGCGCAATGCCAACCTGGCAGCGCTCTCCGCTACGGGTTACATTCCAGACAAACGACAATCGCAAACTCGTCTTCTCTCTTCATACTCGTGTCGTCGATGTGGTGAACGATGAGGAGGACAGCGAACCGTAGCTATGCGCTGCGCTCTCGCGCATCGGGAGAGGCGTTTTCGATCAGCTTGTCACACACCCTCATGCAGCTCTCACGCGTGGCCTCAATAACGCGCTCGTCTCGTGCGGAAGTCACCAGGGTCGCGGCACCGTGGCAAAGCAGGAAGATTCCCTCATAGATAATCGAATACTGCTCCGGATCTCCGCCCAGCCGCGCCGCCAACTGTGTCAGCATCCACGTGCGCACCGGCCGGGGCGTCGAAAAGAAATATCCCCAGTAACTACCTAATAGCTCGTACTCGCGCGGGTGGGCGTCCACATACCCGAGATAACGCCGATGAGACTGCTCAAGGCTGGGAGCCGAGAGCACCGCGGCAGTCAGCTCATCCCGAAAACGATGCGCCAGCGCGAGACGCAGCGCTTCCTTGTTACGAAAACGTTTATAGAGAGTAGGTGTCGTAGTACGCGCCTGCCGGGCAACGGCGCGCAGGGTTAAACCGCTCTCGCCACGCGCCCGCCACAGTCGCTGGGCGGCTTTGAGTATTCGTTCCTCGAGATGCTTGTCCGCGATGGGAGGCATTCGGTTGAACTCTCAACTCATTTAGGAACGTGTCAGTGTACAACTTATTTTTCCCAAGTAACAACGAAATTAATTAACCGGCGAGATACCGCCACTCCTACTAAGTCGAGAGATTCCTGAATGAAAAGCAGGTTTTTGTGGGCGCGCCATTCGCGCCCACACGCTTTCACATTGACATCGTTAAAATAACAATGTTAAAGTTCACCCTCAATTTGCGCGCGGCATTCCCCAGGACCGCACCGCCGGGCGTAAAAACCGCCGTAGAACAAAAGTTGGGTGTGATCGGAGCCCGTACCGGGCCTGAAGAAGTGAGCCTTGGAAGACTTTAGGTTGCCACGGAACCCGGGGCGTTTGATCCTCAATTCGCTCCCGCGATTAGACGCCAGGTTCTGCTGGCGCGCGGACGGCGGCGGTTAGCAACCCTTCCCCTAAGCCGCCGTTCGCGCTCTTTCGATTTCGATTTTCGATCTGGATCATGACTAGCCCGGCCCTCAATCGCTGCCAGGTTCCGCCGGAGCCAGTTCCTCGACCACCGGCCGCCTGTGGATCTTCGCGCTGGTCACCATCACCACCGACGCCACAATCACCGCACTCCCCATCGCGATATAGCGGTCAATCCTCTCGTGCAAAACCAGCCATCCCAGAAAAACCGCGACCACCGGATTCACGTACGCATAAGTCGAAACCTTCGACGTCGGCACATGCTGCAACAGCCAGATGTACGCGGTGTAGCCAATCCACGATCCACACACGACCAGATACAAAATCGCGCCGATGCCGCGTGCCGTCCACACCGGATGCAACCCGCGCTCGACAACCAGAGCAAACAGCAAATTCGCCGCTCCCGCGAAAACCACTTGCCACGCGGTCGTGCTGAACGGATCTCCCGCCCCGGTCTGCCATTTCTTCGAGAGCACCGAACCCAGCGCCCAGCTCAACGATCCCCCCGGCAAAGCCAGCGTCCACCACAGTTCCCGCCGCCCAAAAGACGCCGGATGAACCAGCGTCGGCCAGATCAGAATGACAACTCCACAAATCCCCACCACAAGCCCAATCTTCCCCCGCCGCGAAATATGGTGGTCACCTAGCAGAAGCGAGTCGAGCACTAGAAACCAAAGCGGACTCACCGCCACCAGCAATGCCGCAAGCCCGGTGGGCACAATTTTCTCCGCATACGACAGCGTGAGGTTCCCGCCCATCAGCAAGAGAATTCCCACCACCGCCAGATGAAAAAGATGCTCCGCCGAAAACCGCACCCGCCGCCCGGTAATCGCGCAATAAGCCAGCATAATCACTCCCGCGATCGTGAAGCGCGTAGCGCACATGAACGCGGGAGGAATCTGCTCCACCGCAATTCCAATCCCAAGATAAGTCGACCCCCAAAAGACATACACCAAGCCAAACGCGACGATGATCTTCCACTGGCTGGGAGATGAAGGGGGCATGAAGTTTGATGTCCGGAAAAATCAGAATAGCAGAGAGAAAAACAACGCGGAGAGAACAGCTCAGATGCAGGGATGGAAGGCAGACCGTAGCCCCGGCGTCCCGTCGGCGCTGAGGCGGGCGCCCTCTCCCGCCGCACAGCACAGCACCGCCGACTTCGACCTCTCAGCCGACGCTGCTAATCCTCATGTCCCTGCTGCCGCTCCACCGACCACACCCTCGCCAAGTCCTTCTCATTCGGATAAACATGCACCATCCAATTGAACACGATCGGATGAAACGTCCCGCCCGCGGCATCGCAGTCAGCCTGCGTAGCAATCGACCCATGCAATCCAAACTTCGGATTCTTCCCCAGCATCTCCGCCCCACGTCCCGCCGGCGGCGAGCAGAAATTCACATGCTCATGCCACTGCGCCACGCTCAACGGAATCCGCTTGTCCAAATCATCCTCCGTATACCGCTTCGGCGCCGTATACATCACGCCCACCAAGCGGTACCCGTCGCCATCTTTCTCATACAGCAGCGAAGTCGGCTTCTCGGCGTCGAACTTCCACGCCGCCGCAAACGCGTTTCCGTAATTCGTAAAGTGATACTGCTTCTGTGGAATCTCCGGATGAAAAATCTTGAAGTTCTCATTCAGCGCCGTGTGATAGTCCTTATACTTTTCCATTACCTCGCGCGCCGCCACCACCACCTTCTGCGCGCGCTCGGCATCGCCCGGCTGAGCCGCCCGCATCGCCGTCATCTTCATATGCGGCCCCATATCCATGTGATGCCCTTCCATCGAATGCATCGCGCCCGACTCGTCCCCCTCGCCCCCACCCGCCATCTTCGACATGTCATGCCCCGCCATCTCCATGCCCTTCATGTCATGCATGTCAGAGCTTCCCTGCGCCAAACTTCCTTGCGATGGACTTTCCTGCGATGAGCTTTGAGACGCCTGTTGCGCAAAGGCAAGCGAAGAGACAAGCAAAAAGAAGAGGCAGAAAGCGACCAGTAATTTCCTCATGAAATCCCCCACGGTGCTAATGATGCTAACACCGCCAGGAGCCAAGAGTTTCGCGAAGAGCAGTTACGTGCGGAGTTACGTCAGTAATCCAGAATGGATTCGGCTAGCCCTCTTGGACCTAGGAAAGGGGTGGACAAAAGTTCGCTTGCACGATCGCTTGTTTTTGACAATGGAACTCAAGTTCCGCTTACGGTGTCTCTGTTCGTGGGAGAAGCGATCAAAGAATTGGGTTCCGTGACATGCCGGGAGAATTGTGTCCTAGCAGCTGGCAGGAATATGGGTGCCGTTGGAATATCCAGTACCTATGGCACTGGACGAATTCATTTGCGCGCCTCGATTTCTTCGTGCTAACACTGCTGCTTGCCTACATTTTCGTTCTCGCCATCCGTCTTGCCTTCCGCTGCCACAAGGCCCGATGTTCACGAGGCATCGAAAACAGCCGAAGCGTTAGGGAACTCACTGCGAATTTACGCATTCAAGTACGCGGTCTTAAGTCAATTTCGCTCGCCGCCCCATATCTCGGATCACTCGGCGCTTGCGCAGGCCTGTTAAGCATGTTCGAAGGCTTCGCAATGGAAAGGCACGCCGCCGAAGTAATGCTCGTATCGAAAGCAGCCGCCGCGCTCCTTACGACCGCGGCTGGCATACTTGTGGCGGCTCCAGCAGTCTGTTTCTACAACTATTTCCTCATGCGCATTGACCTGATTGAGCGCGTGGCATCCGATGAGCCAGCCATGCACAGAGACCGCCACCGTCAAGGTGCCGAAAACTTTCCACTAAGAAAACGATTCTCAGGTATCCCGACATTTGCGATGTTGGCAGCACCGAGTCTGGCTATTCTCGCCATGGCCTGCACGCCGTTCTTGAGAACCAAACATGGGACGGGTTTTGGCGTCGAACTTGTCCCGACCGGCTGCAAAGCCGTTCAAAATGATCAGGTCACTGTTCTGCATATCACGAATGCAGGAAAATTTCTCATTAACGATGAAGAGAAGGACCGTGAAAATTTGGCTAGCGGTCTGTCAAAGCTATACGGCGTTAGAGAGCAGAGAACGCTTGACTTACTCGCGGACAAGGAAGTTTCTTTTCAGACTGTCGTAGATGTGATGGACATCCTGGCCGGTGTCAAGAGCACTATAAAAGGAGAGGCTCCAAACATCAGGTTGCGCCTGATCACCCCAGCCGCAATGAATGCTGGCTGCGTCGCCATCCCTTCGCGGCCCGCATCAGTCCGCTTGGGCCGACGTAAATGGCGATAAATCGCGATCACACTCAAAACCAACGTCGACCTAACCGCCCGGATTCCAGACCCGTCATTCCTGACACCGAGGCCCGCCCGCGTAGCCCAGAGTCACACAACCGATCCCAATGAGTTGTTGAAAACTCCCATCGCGTCCTCACGAAGATCAGATCTTAGTCAAAACCTCCCCAACTTCGCCTTTGTTTCGCCAAAAATCGCGCCTAGCAACCTCCATCGAATCAGCCGCTTGCAAGCCTCGAACATCGAAACCTTTCCCGCCCGCCAAACCCGATCCCGCAACTCCCCACGCCTCAATCACTTCCAATCTCGTACATACACAAATGTCAATATGCCCTTGACAGCCATGATCTCAGCGCTTCTCATTTTCCCGCCAGACTAACTCCTTACCCCACAATAACTTGATATTTCCACAAAACTCGAAATTTAGCCAATTTCTCTCACTTTTTCTCCGCTCAAAAAAATATTTTTGGCGAAACTCAAGCGAAACAATGTGACCTCCAAAAAAATCGTGTGACGTCCAAACATTCCGATCCCTAAAAGCTGTGAAACCCTGTGCACCCTATGGTAGGACTCGAGGTTTTCCTCCGTGAACCTCCGTGTCCTCCGTGGTTAAAGCTTTTGACTTTGCCGCCGATTCCCAAGCGGCATGGAAGAGTGGACGTTTCAGGAATGCTGGCGCCACTGTGGAGGAGCGGCGCTTCAGCGCCGCGTCAAGCGCCTCGAAAGAAATGGGGCTTTAGCCCCGGTGGCCGTCCCCGGCAATATTCCAGACCCGCAGGGGCGAGCCACCTTAGCCCAGCGCTTCAGCGCTGGGAAAAGCGGCAAGAGTTGATTCAAGTCCCGGAGGGACGACCCACCTCGCACATGATAATGCTGCGAATAATGTCCCGATTTTGAATGGCTCAGCGCATCAGCGCAGGATTTTGGATAGCGCAGTGGTTCAGCGCTGCATTTTTGGTAGCCCAGCGCTTCAGCGCTGGATTTTGGGTGGCGCAGCGCTTTAGCGCTGCGATTGAGCACTCGTTATAAGAGCGGCTTTAGCCGCTGCGGGCACTCAAGCCGCCGACCACATCCCCATCTCCGACAGAATCTTCGTCGCCGCCTCCGTCCCCGACCGCACGCAATCCGGCACTCCAATCCCATTAAACCCATTCCCCGCCAACGCCAGCCCAGGCAATTTCTCGCACAGCGCCTTGATCCGCTCCAGCCGCTCCAGATGCCCCACCGAATACTGCGCCATCGCGGCCTTCCACTTATAAACCCGCGAAAACAGCGGCTCCGCCCGCAGATTAATAATCTGCCCTAATTCATTGCGCACAATCGCAAGCATTTCCTCTTCGGATGAAGAAAGAATCTCCTCATCCCGAGCCCCGCCCAGAAAGCACCGAACCAGCGCCCGGTTCTCCGGCGCCCGATGGGGAAATTTATTGTGCACAAACGTAGCCGCCAGCATCCGATGCCCTGCGCTCCGCGGCACCAGAAATCCAAAGCCCGGCGGCAGCGACCGCCGCACCTTTTCGTCATACCCCAGCGTCACCGTCACCGACGAGCTGTAGTTAATCTCCGCCAACTCGCTCGAGAGGTTCGCCTCAGCCGAAGCCAGCAAAGCCGACATCGCCCGGGCCGGAGCCGCAATAATCACCGCATCAAACCGGTCGCTCTCGTATCCCGCCGAAATAGTCCACCCGCCATCCTCTAGCAAAAGTGATTGCACCGGCGACGAAGTCCGCAGCGTAGCCGGATCGATCCGCGCCAGCAGCGCATCCACCATCTGCTGCATGCCTTCCTTCAGCGAAGTAAACAGCGGACGCGCCGGTCCCTTCGACATCGCCGCCATTTTCTTGCGCGAAGCCAGCATCGCGCGCCCCAGACTTCCGTGCTTCGCCTCCATGTCGGCAAACCGCGCCAGCACAGCCCGCACACTCAGTTGCGAAGCCTCTCCGCCATAAACTCCCGACAGCAGCGGGTCCGCCAGCAAATCCACCATCTCCGACCCGTAATGCCGCTCCACCATCTGCGCCACGGTTTCGTCAGCAGTCGCTTTGTGAGGAGGATGAAACCACTCCGCCGCCATCCGCATTTTGGTGCGCAACGAAAAAAGCGGCGACATCACCGTCGGCAAAATCTTCGTCGGCACCATGAACATCAGCCCGTCCGGCATGACAACAAGCCGGTCGCGACCGCTCTTGCGCATCACGATGTAAGTCTTCCGGTCGGCATCGTTCGACCCAATCAGTTGATCGCCAAGCCCGATCTTCCGGCAAAGGTCCGCCGCCCAAGGCTTTTCGCTGATAAACGAATCCGGCCCAGCCTCGACCAGGCATCCATCGACATGATCGGTAACCAGCACGCCGCCCATCCGTGGCGCGGATTCAAAGAGTACGTATTCAATCTCCGCCCCACCCTGCCGCTTTTCTTCCAGGGCGAACGCCGCCGAAAGCCCAGAAATTCCCCCGCCGATAATGGCAATTCGTGACATTGAGTTAGTAGCTGCGAGTTGCGAGTAGTTCTCAGTTCTCAGTTCTCAGTTCTCAGTCCTCGGTTCTCAGAAGCCATCTCGTAAATGTTTTTGGGTGGGGCGCGGCTTCAGCCGTGCCGCTACGAATCACCCGAATCAGGTGACAAATCCAAAATGCATGCGCCACCGTGTCAGGTGACAAATCCAAAATGCATGCGCCACCGTCTCAGGTGACAAATCCAAAATGCATGCGCCACCGTCTCAGGTGACAAATCCAAAATGCATGCGCCACCGTGGAGGAGCGGCCCTTCAGGGCCGCGTTATCCACCCGACCCACGAGGGCTTTAGCCTCGGTGGTTACTGCTTGATGCAGAGCCGGAATTCGCCGCCGCCAAGCGCCGACGCACCAACTCCGCCAAAGCCGTAGTCAGCGTCTGCGACCCATTCAACGACTCCGCCCGCCACAACCGCATCCCCTGCTTGTCCGCAAACTCCCTAAAAAAAATATCGATGTCGAACAAAACCTCGACGTGATCGCAAAGGAACCCAATCGGCTGAATGAACACACCGCTGTGCCCTTTTCCCTTCAGCCCAAGAATTGTCTCCTCCACAGTCGGCCCGATCCACGCGCCGCCCGACATTCCCTGGCTCTGAAAAGCGAAGATCCACTCATCGTCCCCCAACCCCGCCTGCCGAGCCACCAACTCCGCAGTCTCTTTCGACTGCGCCTCGTACGGATCGCCCTCAGTAATCGTGCGCGCCGGCACGCTATGCGCCGTAAAAATAATCGGCAGCTTCGAGCCGTATTCGGCGTTCGCCTTCTCCCACCCCGCGCGAAGGTTCTCCGCAAACGCCGTCGCCAAAAGCGGCTGGTCGTGCCACTCTTCCACAAAGTCCATCGCGAACGGCACGCCGCTCTCTCCAATAACTGCCTTGCGATAAAGCCCAACGCTAGTCCGCGAATTCTGCGGCGCCAGGCAAACGGCAATCACCCGCTCAAACTTTTCTGCCTCAATGGCTCGAACCGCGTCAGCAATAAACGGCTTCCAGTTCCGCATCCCGACAAACACCGGCAATCCCAGCGTCTGCGAAAGCTGGTCCGCTTGCAGCAGAGTCCAGCAGGCCAGCGGCGAAAATCCAATCAGTGAATAGCGATGCCGGATTTCTTCAATGACATTCGGCGGCATCGGCCGCCCGCCCGTGACATAACTCAAAAATTCAGGAATCTGATCGGGATTCTCCGGGCTGCCATGCGCCAGCAAAAGCACGGCGGTTTTCGCGAACGAACCAATCTCCGACTTCGGCGGCAAAAACGAACTAACGTGGTTGGCGCAGTAACAAGCTCCGGCCAAGCTCAGCGGGCACGAGGTCATTTCTTGCGCTCCGCGGATTTGAACTCAGCCGAATGCTCGCGCACAAACGCGCAAAGAGACTTCACATTTTCGACCGGGGTCTCCTGCAATATTCCGTGCCCAAGATTGAAGATATGTCCCGGCCGCCCAGCTGCCTGGCTCAAAACATCCGCCGCGCGCGACTTCAATTCTTTCCAGTCGGCGAACAGCAGAACAGGGTCAAGATTCCCCTGTACCGCGTTCTTGTAGCCAAGGCTCTTCCATCCCGCCTCCAGCGGAATGCGCCAGTCAAGCCCAATCACCTCGGCACCCGTCTCTTGCATAGACGGCAGCAGCGTCGCGCTGTCGGTGCCAAAGTAAATAACCGGTACGCCGGTCTTTTGCAGCCGCTGCACAAGCTTCGTCACATGCGGCAGAACAAATCGCCGGTAGTCTTCGACGCTAAGGCATCCCACCCAACTATCGAAAATCTGAAGCGTGTCGGCACCGCTGCGAACCTGCTCCGCCGAGTATTCAGCCGTCACCTCGACCAGCTTCGCCATCAACTCATTCCACGCGCCGGGCGAGGAGTACATCATCTTCTTAGTGTGAATGTAGTTGCGCGACCCGCCGCCCTCGATCATGTAACTAGCCAAGGTAAACGGCGCCCCGCAGAACCCAATCACCGGCAGCTTGTCCCCAAAATATTTGCAGACAAGTGCAACGGCCTCAGCAACATACCCAAGTTCACCCGCCCGATCCGTCCGCAGCCGCTTGATGTCGTCAACCTCACGCACCGGCTTTTCGATCTTCGGCCCTTCGCCCGACGCGAAATGAAACGGCAAGCCCATAACCTCAAGAGGCAAAAGGAGATCGGCAAAAATAATGGCGGCATCAACGCCAAGAATCTCGGCGGCTTCGATCGTCACCTGCGCCGCCACCTTGGGCTTCTTGCAGATTTCAATCAACGAATACTGCTTGCGCACAGCCCGATACTCAGCCATGTACCGGCCAGCCTGTCGCATCAACCAGATAGGTGTGCGTTCCGTAGGCTGAGCCTTCGCGGCCCGGACAAAAAGAGAATTAGGAGCAGACATAAGCCTTCCAATTTAGCATTTTCAAGCGCGCCAACCCCACAAACGCCCGTTTGAATCCCAAAGTTGAATCCTTAGCATTGTCGCGTCCCACCCGAACAATCTCCTGTGATCCCCGTCACCTGCAGCGGTACCAAGTCTATAATGTCCCCCACCGCCGCCCCTCACGCCGCAACGGGTCGACGCTAAAAACGATTCATGACCAGGAGACGCATGCGAACCTCGGCTGCTCTTTTACTCGTTTTCACTTTGACATTTTCGACTTTCTCGTTCGGTGATCCGACTACGGACACTGTTCCGCTCGCCGGGTTCGCACCGCGCAGCAGCCACGCCGAGCGCGAGTGGGAGGCGAAGTTCCGCGCAATTCCCGACCCCGCCAACTTGCGCAGCTACATGGAGCATCTCTCGGCGCGTCCGCACCACGTTGGGTCTGCGTACGACAAAGAGAATGCCGAGTGGCTACTGGCAAAGTTCAAAGAGTGGGGACTTGACGCGCACATCGAGACGTTCAACGTTCTTTTTCCCACGCCGAAGCTGCGCGTACTGGAAATGGTCTCGCCCACGAAATTCACAGCCAAGCTCGATGAGCCGGTTGTAGCGGTCGATCCAACATCGAATCAGAAATCCGAGCAGCTTCCAACTTACAACGCCTACTCGACTGATGGCGATGTCACGGCTCCGCTCGTCTTTGTGAATTACGGCTTGCCGGAAGACTACGAGCAGCTTGACCGGCTTGGCATTTCGGTCAAGGGCGCAATCGTGATTGCGAAGTATTACCACTCGTGGCGCGGCGTGAAGCCGAAGGTGGCAGCCGAGCATGGTGCGATTGGATGCCTGATTTATTCCGAGCCGAAGGATGACGGCTACACAGTCGACAACGTCTTCCCCGAAGGCCCAATGCGCAATCCAAACGGCGTGCAACGCGGCAGCGTCATGGACTTTGCCTCGTCGAGTCCGGGCGATCCGCTGACTCCCGGTTGGGGTGCAACTCCGGATGCAAAGCGTCTCGACATCAAAGACGCAAAGAGCATCACGAAAATTCCGGTACTGCCGATCTCCTACGGCGACGCACAGCCGCTGCTCGCCGCGCTCGCTGGGCCGATGGCACCCGAGGAATGGCGCGGCTCGCTGCCGATTCCGTATCACGTCGGCCCGGGGCCAGCAAAAGTTCATTTGAAACTCGCGTTCAACTGGGACATCAAGCCCGTCAATGATGTGATTGTGAAGATTCCCGGTAGCCTTGAGCCGGACGAGTGGATTGTCCGGGGCAACCATCACGATGCATGGGTAAATGGCGCCGAAGATCCGGTATCCGGACAAGTTTCTCTGCTCGAGGAATCGCGTGGGCTCGCCACTCTTTTAAAGCAAGGATGGAAGCCGCGCCGCACGATCATTTATGCCGCGTGGGACGGCGAGGAACCGATGCTACTCGGCTCGACCGAATGGGTCGAAACTCACGCCGAAGAATTACGCGCCCACGCCGCTGTCTACATCAACACCGACGGTAATGATCGCGGCTTCCTTAACATGGGCGGATCGCACACCCTGGAGCAGTTCATCAACGGCGTGGCCCGCGACATCGACGATCCGGAAACCCATATGACTGTCTGGAAGCGCGACCAGTCTCACCGGATTGCGGATGCGAAGTCTGCCGAGGAGCGGCAGGAACTACGTCAACGCGCCGACCTGCGAATCAATGCCTTGGGCTCGGGCACAGACTTCACCGGCTTCCTCGACCACCTCGGAATCGCGACGCTCGATCTTGCGTATGAGGGCGAGACGGAACAGGGCATCTATCATTCCATTTATGACGACTTTTACTGGTACACGCATTTCTCGGATCGCGATTTCGTGTATGGACGCGCCCTCGCGCAAACTGTCGGCACTTCGGTGATGCGGCTCGCCGATGCCGAGGTGCTGCCCTTCGATTTCGTCAATTTCGCCGACACAATGGACAGTTACAAGAAAGACCTGCAAAAACTATTGGCGGCAAAGCAGGAAGAAATCCGGGAACGGAACCAGGAACTGGAGGACGGAGTTTTTGCCGCGACAAATGACCCGCGGCAACCAACTGTCGCGCCAGCAAAGGAAGAAGTCCCTCCGCACTTGAACTTCGCGCCGCTCGAAAACGCAATCGAGTCGCTCACGCGCAACGCCAAACACTACCAAAAGGCTTTCGCAGAGAAGCAGAGTACGTTTGGAGAAGAAGCGATGGCAACCAAACTCGCCGCGCTGAACCGCGATCTGATCGAAAGCGAGCGCCGCCTCACCAACGACGACGGGCTGCTGCGACGTCCGTGGTACAAGCACATGATCTATGCGCCCGGCGTCTATGCCGGTTACGGAGTCAAGACGATGCCCGGCGTCCGCGAGGCGATCGAACTGAAGCGTTACTCTGAAGCAGATCAGGAGATCGTACGCGTGGCGAAGGTTTTGGAAAACGAGGCTGAGTTAATTGAATCGGCCACACGGGAACTTGAGGCGGCCCGCTAAGAACGCATACAAATTGCGCAACCAAAGGGTTCACGGGGTTTCACAGGGTCTTGAGACGGCCGACGCCTACGCCGCCCCGACCTGCTCTTTTAGGAACGTTTCCCCTTTGCGCTCCGGCCCCAGAGTGACCACCATCGCCAAGAGAATGATCACCGCGATTTCGAATCCAGCTAACGCCCACGAGTAACCCCACCGGTCGCGCAGCGCGTACTCGATCTTATTTACAGGCGAGGCGACAAAATTTCCCAATTGATACGCCAGCCCGGGAATCAGCCCGCGCACGGCAGCCGGCGAAAGTTCGTTCAGATGCGCAGGAATAATTCCCCAAGCCCCCTGCACTCCTACCTGAATGACAAATGCGCCGACAGCAAGCGCGAGCAGACTCTGTCCAAACGCCCAAAGCGGAATCACACAAATTGCAACCAACGTAGCGAGCACAAGCGCGCGCCGGCGGCCGAGGCGTTCGGAAAGACGGCCGAACGTAAACGCTCCGATCAGCGCGCCAATGTTGTAGAAGATGGCGACGTTCGCAACGGTCTGCGTCGTAAAGCCATGCGACTCGAGGAAGTGCGGATACAAATCCTGCGTGCCGTGCGAGAGAAAGTTCATCAGCGCCATCAAGCCGATCATGTACAAAAACAGCGGCCAATTTGAAGCCGCAGCTTTAGCAATGGACTTGAATTCGGGCACGCGATGCTGCTTCCACGCTTCCGACTCTTTGACCTTCAGGCGGATATAAAACGCGAGCAGCGCGGGCAGTCCGCCAGCCCAGAACATGGCGCGCCATCCCCAGACGGGCAGCACAGTCTTCGCGGCGATTGCCGCAAGAATGTACCCGCAAGAGTAGCCCGACTGCACGATGCCGGAGATAAGCCCGCGGCGTTGCGGAGGAATGCTCTCCATCGCCAGCGACGATCCCAGTCCCCACTCGCCGCCCATGCCAATCCCGTAGACGGTGCGCAGAACTAGAAAAATCGTGTAGTTTGGCGCGAACCCACATAGCAACTCGACCACAGAAAAGAAGATGACGTTCGCCATCAGCGGCCCGCGGCGGCCGTAGCGGTCGGCGAGCATCCCGAAGATCACCGCTCCAACCGGCCGCATCGCCAGTGTCCATGCGGTCGTGGCCACAATGGCCGAGGCGGGCACTCCAAAACGCGCCGCCAGCGTATTGATCAGGAATACGACGACGAAGAAGTCGAAGGCATCGAGCGTCCATCCCAGAAAGGCTGCGCTGCAAGCATGCCATTGCTCACGGCTGAGATGAGGTTGCGGCGAAGGCGACGAGGTCATGGGCTCCTAACCCCTGAGAAGTCACCGTATTCTATAGGAACAGCCGCCTGCGAAGGCTTGCCTGAAATCGGGCTCAAAACGCTTTCTGTGAGACGCGGCGCTTCGCGAATGTATAAACCGATCTAGAAAATCGTGCTAAGCCGCAGAGAAAAACTGCGCGAAGGCCCAATCGCATTGCCGGAAAATAGTCCGCCAAAGTCGATCACGTTCAGAACATTGGTCAGATTCTGTCCATCGGCCTGGAGGCGCATCTTCACGCGCTCCGATTTGTAGATGTCTGCCCCTGCGGAAGCGTTCACCTGAAACGCCGGCAGAATTCTCCCGCGGTCGAAATTCAACCTGTCAAATACTGCTTGTCCGTATTGCTCCAGCGCTGTACCGGGATCGCCGTCGAATTCGAAGGGCAAGCCGGTATCGTATTGAATGCCGCCGGCAAACCAAAAACGTGGGTGCGCCTGGTACCGCAGTCTCCCGCGCACTGTGTGCCGCTGATCCTGCGAATCGGGGAAATGACCGCTCGTCGGAATTCCCTCCGCGTCGTCGCCCAGAAATAGGCCGCCCGTCACCGGGTACCAGACATTTCCGACCATATATGAATAGCTAAGAAATCCCGAGAACCGCCGCCATTCCGGCAACGAGATCTTGATTTCTGTTCCGTAGATTGTCGACTTTGCGAATGCGATGGGAAAGCTGATGGCCGTATTGGCAATTTGGTCGTCATCGGCATAATTCGCCACCAGTCGCCGGTAGTAATTGATGTCTACCCTTGTCTTTCCGTAGAAAACCTTGGTCAGCCCCGCCTCATAATAATTTCCCTCGGATGGTTCCACCGGCAGCCGGAGAAAATTCTCCGGATCGATGGACTGTACCGCGGTTGAGTTCGAAAGCAGGATATTTTCGAACGAGGGCGTCTGGAAAACGCGGTCATAGGAAAAGTGCACCATCAAGTCGGCCGCCGGGAAATAGCGCGAGACCGCAAACCTCGGATCGACCGCGTGCCGGTTCAGCAAGAGCTGGTAATGGTCCCAGCGCAATCCTGCGCTGATCGTCCAGTTCTTCAGATGGATCTGATCCTGCACGTAGAACGACTGTTCCAGGTCGGGGCGGGCCCCTATAAAGCTGAAATCGATCGGCGTATCGTCGTCGAACTGGGTTGGGTCGGTAATGTGATAGCGAAAGTTTTCGTTCAGGAACATATTGTCCGACTCGAATCCGAACTTCCACTCGTGCCGGCCACGACGGATGGTCGCGCTTCCGTTGAAATATGCTTCGCGAAAGAAATTGCCCTGGAACACTTCGATCGGGGTTGAATTGTCGTTCGAATTGAACCCGATGGAATTGTCGCGCACCATCGTCCGGAAGTCCGCCGCCGCATTCGAAGAAAATGTGTGCTCGTACGACGCGATGCCCATGGTCTCGATATTGTCGGCGGTTTGCAGTTGTCCATTTGCCTGTTGCAATTGCTCGTTGGGAATGTCGTAGCGGGAGAGCTCGTGCCGCATGATGAACCGCAAGCGGTCCTTTGCAGTCAACTCGCGCTCATAGTTGACCGAAAAGTCTCCCAGCGTTCCCGTATTCGTAAAATTCTGCGGGACCACCGGATTCAGGTAATGCTCCGTCATGCTGCCGGCCGCGCTGGCGCCCAGCGCATTCTTCGCCCACGCATACTCGCCCTCGGCGGAAGCCCCGGCAGAATCGAAGCTTCCCCCGGAGAGCACGACCTGCCCATGCAATCCCGTCTGGAGATCGTGGAGAGTATTCACCTCCACCACGCCCCCCATTTTGCGCCCGTATTCCGCCGGAATTCCGGCCGTGTAGATGCTCAGCGACTGCACGTCGTCGGCGTCGATGGTCGGGCCAAAACTCGGAGAGCGATTGTCGGTGAGGGGCACTCCATCCACTACGAACTGCGTCTGATATTCCGACCCTCGCGGATGCAGCACGGCATTCCCCTCATAAAGCCAGCCCGGCTGCGAATTCACCAGGTCCTGGATCGACCGGCCCGGAATCGACCCCAGCCGCGTTTCGATGTTTTCCGTGCCAATTTGAGTGACCGCCCCCGGTTGGTCGGGATCGATCAATGTGTCGACCGCCGTCACACTGACCGACTGCTGCACCGTTGCCAGCGTCAACCGGATGTTCAGGTCCGCCGCTATCGACGAGTGAATGTCGACCGATTGCGTAACCTCGCTAAACTGCGGCTGCGCAACCTCTACTCGATAGATGCCAAAAGGCAACCGCTGCACAACGAGGCCACCATCTTCCGCGGTCATCAACTCGTTCCGGTAGTTGTTCGCGTCACTGCTGATGCGCACCGTGGCTCTTACCCCAAGCTCCTGGGGATCCGTCACCCGCAGCCGCAATTCGCCTCGATTGCTCTGCCCAAATGCACGCCCGTCCAAACCAAGTTGGATCAGCACGCTTTGACAGAGAACCGGCAAAGCGGAAAGAAACAAGATTGCGGCAGCTCTTTTCATGAAAATCAAGCCCCTTCAGTCTAGCGGTTGCCGGAAGTGCGCCATCGGTTTTCCTCCGGAAGAATAGTTACCTTGGGGGGGAAGCGGCCATGGCCCTGCATTTGCCGGTCAATCGAATATTCCTTTCCGCACCGTTCTGTTCACTCCTTAATTTCTTGCTCCACCGAGGCCCATGCGGCCGCACAAAATATTGAACAATCATCCCCGAACCGGAATATATATATGAGGTTCCGAGCGTCCTTCTATGGATCGAACCGCCCATTCCGCGGTCTTGCCCGCTGCCACTTCTAGCAGCGTAGTTTGCTCTCCAAGGCCAACCGGGAACGAGCGCACGGTCATGGAATTCTTCGAGCAGTTCCACAATCCTCTCTTTCGCTATGCGCTCTCCTTCGGCTTGCAAGTTTGCGATGCCGAAGAAGTCCTCCAGGAAACGTTCCTGGCGCTGTTCCGCCATCTTCAGGCTCGCGGATCGCGAAGCAATCTGCGCGCTTGGATTTTTCGGGTCACTCACAATCTGGCATTAAAACAGCGTATTGCCAGTCAACGCTCGGCGTCGCAATGGGTTTCCGATCAAGCTGCGGCGGAAGAAACTTTGGATCCCTCACCCAATCCAGAGGAACAGTTGTCGAACGCCCAAAAGCAAAAGCGTTTGCTCGCGGTCGTCGAGGCTCTCCCCTTAACCGATCGGAGTTGCCTGCGGCTGCGCGCGGAGGGCCTGCGCTACCGGGAAATCGCCAGTGTCCTTGGCATATCGCTCGGAGCGGTCTCGATCTCACTGACCCGCTCCCTTGCGCGCCTGATTCGCGCCGACAGTCGCGATTAACCGCAAGTTGAGAGCATTCGTGACGTAGAGCAGTATCGGAAGGAGCGGCATCATGATGGAGAAGCGTCAGGAAATCGGCAAGATTCATTTATCGGATCAAGAGTTGCTTCAGGCCGCCGACGGCGAACTCCCTGCCCGCCGCGCCGATCAGGTTCACGCCCACCTCGCTGCCTGTTGGGATTGCCGGGCGCGCATGGGCGAAATCGAACAGACGATTGCCGACTTCGCCCGGGCCCACCGTCGCGCCAACAGTGACCTGCCACCCATCGATGGTCCACGATCGCTTCTGCTTGCTCAACTCGGCGAACTCGCGGCTCACCCTCCCGCGCACGCCTGGTGGCCATTTCGTTTCGATTCTTTCGTGCGTACAGCCGCTGTAGTTACGGTCGCGCTCTTTCTAGTGGCCATTGGAGGAGTGTTTTTCGTCGGTTTGGTGGGCCACAAAACTGCGCAACGCGCCGTTGAGCCGGGCGCCGAGCCCAACCGCATTCTGACGCCGGGCGCTACCCGCCCCGTCAGGATCGACAACATCTGCTCCATGCCCCGCGAAGAGGTCGTCAGTGAGGTTACGCCCTCGCTGCGGCAGCAAGTCTTCCGCGAATACGGAATCTCGAATCCCCGTCCCGAGGACTACGAAATCGACTACCTGATCGCCCCTGGCCTCGGCGGCACTGAGGAGCTTCACAACCTGTGGCCCGAACCATCCACTGCCCGCATCTGGAATGCCCACGTAAAGGACACCCTTGAGGAGCATCTTCACGAAATGGTCTGCGCCGGCCAAATCGATCTCCCAACCGCCCAACGTGAAATCGCCACCGATTGGATCGCGGCCTATAAGAAATATTTCCACACCAACGCGCCTCTGGCTCTGCGCTCCAGCCTTTCAGTTACAGACCAGATGGGCGCTCTCGGCCCATTCCGCGATTGACTTCCCCCGCATTTCGCGGGAAACTTCCCGCTATAGCCTGTCCCCCGTAAATCCAGGCTGCAGGAACAGCGCATGCTCCCGCACCCCTTGTCGAGGTCCGCGCCGGGCACAAACCCTCCTCTGCCCGACCTTGCGCTCCTGCTCGAACAGCACGCCGCTGCCGGATTTCCGCGCGATCTCGCGCTCGATCTCGTGCTGAACGAACTTGTCGTGCGCGCCGCCGACGCCACGCAGGCGACCGCCGCGGCGCTAGCCCTCCTCCGCGAGGATCAGATGGTCTGCCGCGCGGCCACCGGGCTGCATGCTCCCGATCTCGGCATCCCGCTCGACACACGCGACGGCCTCTCAGGCGCGTGCCTGCGCACTCGCGCGCCGCAGCTTTCCAGCGACACCGAAAGCGACAGCCGTATCGACCCCTCGATCTCGCGGCGCCAGGGCATCCGCTCGATGTTGATTGTGCCCGTCTTCGACCACGAAGAAATGGGCCCCGACCACCGGCCACCGCTCACCGGAGTGCTCGAGGTCTTCTCGCCCCTGCCTGACACGTTTACGCATCAGTCGCAAACCCTGCTCTCGGATTTCGCGGACGAATGCGCCCGCATCTGCCGGGTTGCCGCGCAACTGAAGACGGGTCCGCCCGCCGAAGTCATACCGCTCGAAGGAGAGATCGCAGACTTCGATGAGGAAAGCGGAGGCACGGGCGCCCCGCCAGTACGATCCGAGAATCGACGTGAGCTCGTATGGCCCATGGACAATGAGACAGTCCAGACTTCCGCTGAGACTCTGGCAGCGACATTTGAGCTCGACTCCGCCGCCCCCACCACCCCACCACGTCAGCCCTACGAGGCCTGGACTCTCATCCTTGGGGCGCTGGTCATCCTCGCCGCGGCTGGATTCAGTTTCATCATCGGATCTCGGGTGGGATGGCTGCGCGCTTCAAGCGAAGTGGTACACTCTCAGCCCACATCCACTACCCCGAACGCAGCGCAGGGTTCATCTCCAGCGCAACCCGCAGCGGCGCACAAAGACTCCCCGAAGCCCAAGCCGCCATCAACGGAGGAGGGCGCTGCAAAGCCGCAGTCCCCGTCCTCCGATCAGCTCGTCGTATACGACAAGAACAAGGTCGTCTTCCGCATGGGACCGACACAATCAGACGCGAATCCGCAGCCATCGGCAGGCGACACTCCAAAACCGGATTCAGCGGCGAAGAAGATCCCCTCGCAAGCCAGTTCCCGCCATTCCATCTGGCTCGCCCCCGCGCAGGCGGAGAGCCGCCTCATCAACCGGGTCGACCCGCAATATCCCCCCGATGCGGTCGCCGATCACCGCGCCGGCGATGTGACGCTCGAAGTACACGTCGCCGAAGATGGTACAGTCTCATCGGTGCGCACCCTCAGCGGCGATCCGATACTCGCAGCCGCCGCGGCAGAGGCCGTGCGCAACTGGCGTTACCAGCCCTATCGAGCAAACAATCAGCCGTCCAAGTTCCAGACGGATGTCACGCTGACGTTCTCGCTGCCGAACTAGAAAATAACCGACGGGACCACGGGTAAATGCTCTCCGCTACAAAGGCCAAGATTTCGAAATCTGCAATCTGAGCTCTGCAATCCTTAGGAGTAGGCCAGTTCCTTCGCCCTCTGCACCGCCTTCACCACCGCCTTGATCAATGTGACGCGCAATTTGCCTTCCTCGAGTTCGAGAATGCCGTCGATGGTGCAGCCTGCGGGAGTAGTCACTGCGTCTTTCAGAAGCGCAGGATGATCGCCGGTTTCAAGCACAACCCTCGCCGCCCCCAGCGTAGTCTGCGCGGCAAGCAGCGTGGCCACGTCGCGCGGCAATCCGACTTTGACGCCCGCTTCGGCCAGCGACTCAAGAATGATGTAAATGTAGGCGGGCCCGCTGGCCGAAAGCCCGGTCACGGCGTCCATGTGCTTTTCGTCGACGACTACGGTGCGACCCACCGCGGAGAAAAATTTCGTCGCCAACTCGAGGTGGGCTTTTTGCGCAAACTGCCCTCTGCAGAGCCCAGTCATCCCCGCGCCCAAAACGCACGGCGTATTCGGCATGGCGCGGACAACAGGCACATCTTTTTCGAGGCCCCGCTCGATCATGTCGGTAGGAACCGACGCCGCGACCGAAATAAGCAACTGATCGCGCCGCACGTGCGGACGGATCTCGCGCAGCACGTCGGCGACGACCTGTGGCTTCACGCAAAGAAAAATAATGTCGGCATGGCGCACGGCTTCGCAGTTGTCGGTTCCGGCATGGACCTTCAGCTTGTCTTTGAGCGCGCGAGCTTTTTCGGGGTGAGCGACGGTGGCCCAGGTTTTATGCGCCTTCAAAAGGCCATCGCGCAGCAATGACTGCAGAAGAATCGAACCCATCTTGCCCGAGCCAAGAATTGCCACGCGCCTTTCCGCCGACACTTTTGCCATAGTTACTCTCCTGCAAACTTTTTCTCCGCGGATTTCACGGGTTCTCGCGGATGCTCTCAGCTCTCTATTTTATCCGCGTAAATCCGCGTGGATCCGCGGAAGCGTTTCCTGGACTTGTCTTTAAGCTCTAACCTTCTTCACCATGCCGACGATTTCGCGTCCGATAGGCAAGGACGCGGTCGCGGCCGGAGACGGCACGTTGAGCACGTGCAGAAATCGATCCTTCGCGACAAAGCGGAAATCGTCGACAAGCGAGCCGTCAGCGGCAAGAGCTTGCGCGCGCACGCCCGACCCACCCGGCGACATGTCTTCCATGCGCACCTCAGGCACCAGTCGCTGGCAGGAACGTACGAACAGCCGCTTCGACCAGGAGCGCCGCATTTCGCCGAGTCCATTTTTCCAGTGCAGACGCGCCATCGAGCGAAAGCCGGGGTAGCCGAGAACTTCCATTGACTCGCCAAGGTCAAAGTCGGTGCGCTTGTAACCCTCGCGGCGGAAGGCGAGCACGGCGTTCGGCCCGGCGTCGACATTGCCGTGAATTCGCCGCGTGAAATGTACGCCGAGAAATGGATACGCCGGATCAGGTACGGGATAGATCAGCGAGCGAACCAAACCCGCGCGCGCGGGAGCGAGATCGTAATACTCTCCGCGAAATGGCACCAGCATCATGCCGGGATCGTGCCCAGCTAGCGAAGCGACGCGGTCGCTGTATAGTCCGGCGCAGTTAACAACGTAGCTCGCAGGAAAGTCTCCTGCGCGCGTGCGTACCACGACTTGAATCGAATTCGCCTCGAATCCCACAACGCCCGCGCCCGTTTTCACCTCAACGCCGCGCGACGCCGCAATCTCGGCATATTTCGCCGTCACCTTCGAGTAGTCGGTAATACCGGTAGCAGGAACCTTGAGCGCGCGCAAGCCACCAACATGGGGCTCAATCTCCCGCATCGCTGCCCCGTCGAGAATTTCGAGGCCGCTCAGTCCGTTGGCCACGCCGCGAGCGCGTAAGTCATCGAGGCGCGCGTCTTCCTCAGGAGTAGTCGCCACGATCAGCTTCCCGCAGACTTCATACGGAATCCCATGCCGCCCGCAAAACTCAACCATCTCGCGCGCACCCGCCACGCACATGCGCGCCTTCAGCGATCCAGCCTTGTAATAAACGCCGCTATGGATGACTCCGCTGTTGTGCCCTGTCTGGTGCCGTGCCAACCCATCTTCTTTTTCGAGCACAAGAATGCGCGCCTGCGGAAACGCTTCCGATGCCTGCATTGCGAACGACATGCCAACAATGCCGCCGCCGATGACTACGATGTCATAGGTCATAGAGTGAGCGAGTTCATCTTACATTTCCGATCGTAACGCTTGCTCGACTATGAGACTGTGACGTGTGAACGTGCGTCATGCCGTTCTATGGAAGACATCTGACGAAGGATTGAAGTGAAACCCCGTGCAACTCAGTGAACCCTGTGGTTGCAGCCGTTTATTTTCCGGCGGCGCTCCGCAAGGATGCGCCTTCACTCGACCGTCAATGTCACTGGACTCGAGTGCTCGCCGCCCCCCGCAGCAGTTGCGGAGATCTGAACGTTGGTATAGCTTCCAATCGTGGTCGCAGTCTCGATATTTATAGTAGCGGTGCCCGGCGAAGTCGCCTCCGCAGAAGACGCTGTCACCGTCACCGATGCCGGATTCGGCGCAACCGCAGGCGCCGAATAGAGCCCGCTCCCATCGATCGTGCCATCCCCGTCGCCTCCGGTTACCGCCCACGTCACAGTCTGGCTATTTCCGTTGTTCACTACAGCCGTGAACTGAAATTGCGTAGCAGAAGCCGGCCATGTATTGCCGGGCTCGCTGGCATACACGCTCGCAACTTTCGGGCTGACCGTCACCGTCACCAGCGGAGGTTGCTGCCCGCCACCTCCACCACCGATTCCGCCGCAGGCCGCGAACAGCGAGAGACCGGAAAGCGCAAGTAAGAAAGTTACGAAGTTCAACCGTCGACTTTCCTTTTCGCGCGCCGCTCCGGCAAGAAAAATTCCTGCCAAAGGGATCGTCAGTAACCAAGTCCAGGAGATGTTCATGCTCGATGCCGACGTCCCCGCCCCAACGCCGCCCCTAAGAATTCGTTGCCTGTCCGAACTCGAACTGCCGCTGTTCGGGCCAGTCGTAGAAATCGTGAGCGTGACCGCCGTAGTTCCCGCGCCGGCGGCGATCGAGGTAGGACTGAAACTACAACCGGTCAACGCCGGCAAATTCGCGCAGCTGAAATTCACTGCGCCGGTAAAAGTCGATCCGCCAGCAGGCGCCGCGGAAAAGCTATAAACCGCGCTCTGCCCAGCCTGCACAGTCACTGAATTATTTCCGGTGTCGGTCCACGTCACGTCGGTGCCCACGGTCAGCGCTACCGCCTGCGAATGGGTCAAAGTCCCATCGGTGCCCTGGACGCCGAAGTTGAACGATCCGGTGCTCGCGCTTCCCGTAGTCACCGTAAACGCCGCGCCGCTACCCGTCGGCACCAAGGACGACGGACTCACCGTGCACGTCCCTGGAGCCGCTCCGGTACAACTCAACGCGACGCTGGAACTGTACCCGCGGAGCGCGGTCAGCGTACCGCTCCAACTCACGTTCTGTCCGACCACGGTGGAGCTTGGCGTCGCATTCACCACCAATGAAAAATCCGGACCGCTGCCAGTCACAGTCAGAGTAAAGGTCTGTGTTTTCGCAGCCGGAGCGCCCGCCACGCTCGCCGCCAGCGTCACGGGTGTAGGCCCACCGCCGGGCGTGCCGCTCCCTGCGGTCACCGTCAACGTAACCGTGACCGGATTGCCCGCAGTCGGATTCACGGAACTCGATGGCGAAAACTGGCACGCAGCGCCCGACGGAAGCCCACTCGGGCACGAGAACGTGACAGTCCCGGAGAACGAACCCGAAGCCGTCACTTGAAACGTGCTCGCATTCGAAGTCCCGCCCTGCGCCACAGTCAGGGCGTTCGGAGAGGGCGCGCTCAAATTGAAGTCGACCACATGCAGGACGACCGCCGCGTCGTGCGTAATCGTCTGCGGATCGGTGCCCACAGCGTGCGAGTTGAACGTGTAATCTCCAACCGCGCCGCCTGCAGCAAGCGTATATGTTGCAGTGGGCGTCTCTTGCGTAGGATTCGTCGTGCATGTAGACGGCGCGCCCCCACTGCAGCTCAAGTTGACTTTGCTTGCGTATCCGCTCAGCGCGGTCAGAGTGCCATTGAATGTAGCCGTTTGCGATGGGAAGATCGTCTGCGGCGAATTTGAAATCACGTTCGTGAAATCGGGCCCGGTCGCCAGCGTGTACTCCCAAATTCCCCGTCCGTAAGTCGAAACGCGCAGCTTCTTCGTGCCTCCGTAGCCGAACATGCGAACAGCCGTGACCGGCACATTCGGCAAATAGCCCGTCGCGCCGGGCTGAGCCTGAGTACCAACCTCGCTCCAACTCGGGCTGGTAGTCGAACTGACGAACACACCCACATCGGTCCCCGCATAAACAAGGTGCGCCGAAGAGTCAACCAGCAACGCGTTCACCGGAGCATCCGGCAGGCCTGTCGCTCCACTCCCGGACCAGTCCGTCCATGTCGCGCCCGCGTTCGCAGTCTTGAACACATGTGACACGTTAAAACCCATAATTCCGGCGTAGCCCGTCGCACCCGTCGCGTCGCCGGTATCCAGCGCAACCGACGAGATCGTGTAATTCGACGGGTTGATCGCGCCGGTGACGTTGTTCATGGGAACAATTCCGGCATTCGTCGTCACCCACACTTCGCCGCCAAATGGCGTGGTTACATTCGGGCCCGTGCCTTCCGTGGTCGCATACACAGCAGTTGACATGTACCCAGCCGTAGGGCCGCCTGCGGCCAGTGCGCTCACCAGGTTGATTTCCTCCCCGGTGCAAGTGTTCGAACCAAGCGTGTCGAAGTCGGGCCCCAGCGCGAGAAACGAACTCGGTGGGACAGTCGGCGTCCCGCGCCACACGCGGCATGTGCCGACCAGCATCGCAGTCTGATCCTGCGGGTCGAGAATGAACGGCGCGTAGAACGCACTGCCATCGCCGCCAAGCTCTTCGCTGCCTACAGTCAGAGAAAATTCGTCTGTCGAGCAAGTGATCCCGCTCGGGCACGCATAAATGTTGACGTAGGGGTTAGCCGTGTACCACTCCGTCGGAGTCCACGCGCTGATCGCGCTAAACCCTCCATCGCCTCCGTTGACCGTGGTCCATTGCAGGCTGGTGGTCGCCGACGCGGTTGCCGCCGACCCATTGCCCTCCGTTCCTCCCACAATCGTGTTCTGATCGGTCGGATGAAGCGAGAAAGAAACAAACTGCGTGAGGGAGCCAATCGTGCCGCCCGCAACCGACGACGCGTTCAGATTGTCGAACCCATTCGGCTGCCCGCACGTTCCGCTGTCGAGGTCGGCAAATCCATTAAGCGTGCGATACACCCCGCCGTCATTGCCGAAGTACATCACCGCCTTGCCGCTCGCAACAACGAAATCGACCCCGTGCTGGTCCGGATGCACACTGGCAATGCTGCTGCACCCATAAGCGTGCGTAAGGTTGATCCACTCATTCGGAAAATTCGGATCAAGCGTGTTGCATGTAGTCGCGCCCGAGGAAATCTGGCACTTGTACAGATTCACCGCGCCCGCATAAATGTCAGTAGCCTGCCCGTCCGGGACGGCAGCAAGTTCGAGATTGTAATAACCCTGATCGACGCCGCATCCGATATCCCCCGGGTCGCCGCAGTTCGCGATCCCGTTCTCATTGATCTGAGTCCAACTCCCGCCGCCATTCGTCGATCGCCAAATTCCCTGATCCATAACCGTCACACCGTCGCCAGCGATGCTGACAAACCAGAAATACATCTCATTGCGCCCGGGCACCACCGCAAACTGCCCACGATAAATCGGACAGGTAGAGTAAGTGTTCAGGATTTGTGCAGGGCAATTGCCGGTACTCAACTGTGTGGGATTCGGCTGATTCGAAAGCCGAGTCCAGTTCTGCCCGTTGGCTGACGAATACACGCCGTGGTAGCGAATCGCAGCGAAAAACTTCCCTGCCGCCGCGTTATAGACCACGTCGCTCGCCGAGACCGACGATGGGCTGATAGACACACCCGCATCCTGCGGAACCTGAAACGCCCAGGTCTGCCCACTGTCCGTCGAAAGGTAGAGCCCGCGATTCGTCGAATCGGTGATATCACCATCGTCGAAACCCTGCGTAGTTGTGCCGGTTGCAGCCATCACCGTGCTCGCCGAGGCCGTGCTCCATGCAAATTTGGAAAAGCCTAGACCGGCAAACAAATTGGTGCCGCCATCCGCCGAAGAAATCAGCGTCCACGTCGACCCAAGGTTAGTCGACCGCAGAATGCCAACGCCGTAGTAGCTGTCGATGACATTGTTCGGCTCGCCGGTCCCAACCAACACCACGCTTCCGTCCGGCTTCACAGAAATCGCCCCGTTCACGAGCGAAGCCTGCTGATCGGTAAGAGCAGTCCATGTAACGCTGGCAGCCACAGGATTCGCCGCATTCGCTGACTTCCAAACTCCGCCCGATGCGGCCGCCACATAAACAGTGTTTCCGGTCGTATCGGTGGGATCAATGGCGAGCGCGGTGACGCGCCCGGAAACCGCACCATAGAAATTCTGGTCCGAGATCAGCGGAGCAGGCCCCAACGGTACCCAAGGCGTGGAACTCTGAGCTTGAGATTGCGCGTCTGAAAATGAAATACCGTTTCGCCGACGTAAGGCCGCGTTTGCCTGAGTCTCCCGCATGGCCTGCTTCTGGCGAAGCGCTCGCAAGCGCAGCGCGGCGGGGGACTGGCCTCGCGCAGCCGTGCGCCCCCGCATCATCCACCGCCCCCGCAACTCGGGACGCTCTTTGTCTTTTTCGTCAACCGCATCGTAAGCAGACGTCCGCTTCGACGCAGCAAAGACAACCGGCCCATTCAAAAAAGAGCCAGCAAAACAAGCAATAAAAAAGAAGAAGAGAACGCAAAGGCGTGCAAACCGCTTCGTCATACAAATACACTCCGCCCTGCGCGAAAGTACTAAAGAAGACGCCGATTGAATGTGATTTCAAGCGGGAACAATGTCCACGAAAGTAGAGTGAACGGAGGTGGGCCATGACCGCTGACGGCTGACAGCTGACGGCTAAGATCACTTCGCCAAGCCCAACCCCGCTCTTCCGCTATACTAGAAGAGCAATGTCCGTCATCAAGAACATCGGCGCCATCGCCAAGGGCATGGTCATCACCGGCAAGGAGATGTTCCAGCCGACCATCGTCGAAAACTATCCCGACGGCCCCGGCCCGCTCAAAGGCGCGAAGTTTCAGGAGCGTTTCCGCGGTATGCACGTGCTCCAACGCGACGAGAACGGCCTGGAAAAATGCGTCGCCTGCTTCCTCTGCGCCGCCGCGTGCCCCTCGAACTGCATCTACATCGAAGCCGCCGAAAACACGGAAGAGAAGCGCATCTCCGGAGCCGAACGCTACGCCAAGGTCTACAACATCGACTACAACCGCTGCATTTTTTGCGGCTATTGCGTCGAGGCCTGCCCCACCGACGCCATCACCCACGGACACGGCTTCGAACTGGCGACATTCAATGCCAGCAATCTCGTTTATCGCAAAGAGCAGTTGCTGGCCATCGCCCCCGCCCACATGGGAGCCAATTCGGTCTTCAACGGAGCCGAATCCGACGGAGGCGCGCCGGTGCAAATGGTGACAGGGAGCTAGAAAGACTTTCAGAATTATGATTCAAACCAAGCGCCGGCCCCAAGCGGCCGGCGTTCGTGCATTAAAACAGTTTTTGAGTTCCCGGTTCTCAGTTGGATGACTTCCGATTACCGAATAATGTGCGGTAATAGCCGAGACACTGGAGAGAGCGCGACGATAGCATAGGAGCGAGCGACTGGCCACCGACCACTGGCCACTGACCACGAATGACTACCTTTCTCCAAGCAGTCCGCGACCGTGTCGTCATCTACGACGGCGCCATGGGCACCAACATCCAGCTCCGTCAGCCCACCCTCGACGATTTTTGGGGCAAGGAAAACTGCAGCGAGGTCCTGGTTCTAAGCCGCCCCGACATCATTCGCGACGTCCATGCCGATTTCTTAAAGGTCGGCTGCGACGTAGTCGAAACCAACACTTTCGGCGGAACGCGCACAGTCCTCGCCGAATTCGACCTCGCCGACCGCGTCCGCGAAATCAACATCGCTGCCGTAAAACTGGCGCGAGAAGCGGCAGACCAGTTCTCCACCAAAGACAAGCCGCGCTTCGTCGCCGGCTCAATGGGCCCAACTACCAAGCTCCCGTCACTCGGCCACATCACATTCGACGCCATGGTCGAAGCCTACGAGGAGCAGGCCGCCGCGCTCATCGAAGGCGGAGTCGACATCCTCCTGATCGAAACCGCGCAGGATCTGCTGCAAGCGAAGATCGCCACAGTCGGCGTGCTCGAAGCCGTGCGCAAAGCCGGCAAGCGCCTCCCCATCACGGTGCAAGTAACGTTGCAAGAATCCGGCACCATGCTGCTCGGCACCGAAATCGGCGCCGCCCTCACCGCTCTCGAACCCTACGACATCGACATCATCGGCCTCAACTGCGCCACCGGCCCCGCCGAGATGAACGAAGCCGTCCGCTACCTCGCCCTCAACTCCACAAAAGAAGTCTCGGTCCTGCCGAACGCGGGCCTGCCGCAGAACGAAGGCGGCCACGCCGTCTACAAGCTCACGCCGGAAGAACTGGCGAAATATCACAAGCACTTTGTGGTCGATTACGGAGTCCGCATCGTCGGCGGCTGTTGTGGCACCCGTCCCGAGCACATTAAAGCGGTGGTCGATGCCGTATCGAACTTCGAACCTGCCAAACGCGACGTGAAACCTGTCGGCGCCGCGTCCAGCGCTTACACCAGCGTTCCGCTCGACCTCGAGCCCAAGCCCCTCATCATCGCCGAGGAGATGAACACCACCACGCGCGTCGAACATTTCCGCAATCTCGTTCGTGCGAAGAAATACGACGATATCCTCACCCTCGCAAAGAAGCTGGCCAATGAAGGCTCGCACATGCTCGACCTCTGCTGCGCCATCGTCGGTGAAGATGAAAAAGGCTATATCTCCGCCATCCTCGAAAAGATCGCCACGCGCGTCCCGGCACCGATTCTCATCGACTCCACCGAAGCCGACATAGTCGAAGAGGCACTCAAGCGCATCCCCGGCAAAGCCGTCATCAACTCAATCAATCTCGAAGACGGCGAAAAGCGCACCTCGAAAGTCTTGCCCATGGCCAAACGCTACGGCGCGGCGGTCATCGCCCTCACCATCGACGAAGACGGCATGGCGCTCACCGCCGACAAGAAAGTAGCCATCGCAAAACGCATCTTCGAGCTGGCGACAGAAAAATACGGCATCCGCCCGGTCGATCTGATCTTCGACGCGCTCACCCTTCCCATCTCCACCGGCCAGGAAGAGTACCGCACCGCCGGAATCGAAACGATCCACGCCGTCAAGCGCATTAAAGAAGATCTCCCCGACGTGAAGACTGTTCTCGGCGTCAGCAACATCAGCTTCGGCCTCGACGCCTATCCGCGCCGCGTCCTCAATTCCGTCTTCATGCACGAAGCCGTCGACAACGGCCTCGACATGGCCATTGTCAACTACACGAAAATTTATCCGCTCTACAAAATTCCGCAGGAAGAAGTCGACCTTGCGCGCAAGCTGATCTATCAGGACAGGTCGAACGGCGATCCGCTTCAGGTTTACATGCAGCACTTCGCCGGGAAGAAAGGCAAGCCGCAGGCGCAAACAACAGCGCAAGTCGCGACGCTCTCCATCGAAGACAAGCTGAAGTTCGCCATCATCAACGGCGAAAAAAGTGTCGGCGAAGGCGAGCACAAGCGCACATTAGACGAATTGCTCGAAGAAGCGCTCCAGCAATACACGGCCCTCGACCTTATCAACACGGTTCTACTCGACGGCATGAAGACCGTAGGCGACCTCTTCGGCGCAAGAAAAATGCAGCTGCCATCAGTCCTCGACTCCGCCGGAGTCATGAAGGCCGCCGTCGCCTATCTCGAGCCGAAGATGGAAAAGAAAACCGGCGCGCAACAAAAAGCCACCATCGTGCTAGCGACGGTTAAGGGCGACGTCCACGACATCGGCAAAAACCTCGTCGACATCATCCTTTCGAACAACGGCTACAAGGTCGTGAACCTAGGCATCAAGCAGCCGGGCGACACGATCATCCACGCCGCCGCCGAGCATCAGGCCGACGCCATTGGCCTAAGCGGCCTCCTGGTCAAGTCGACACTCGAGATGAAGTACGTAATTCAGGAACTCGAGCGCCAGCAACTCGAGTATCCAGTAATCTGCGGAGGCGCAGCCCTCACCCGCAAGTATGTCGAAGACGATCTCCGCCGCGAATATTCAAACGCAGTCTTCTACGCCGAAGACGCCTTCGCCGGACTCCACGTAATGGAAGACCTCGCCTCGGAAGATGGCCCGCGATCCGCGCGTCTGAGCGAAGGGAAAACCGTAAAGGAATATTCCAAAGCCGCGGCAGTCGACGAAGAAACCGGCCCAGTCTTCGCCGAGCGCAGCACGGTAGTCACCGACGCGCCCAACATCCCGACTCCGCCCTCCTGGGGAGTTCGTGTGCTCAAAGCTCAGGATTCCGAAACGGATGTGAATAGTACCGTGGAGGGGCGCGGCTTCAGCCGCGCCGAAAGCGCTTCCAGTCATGAAGGGGCTTTAGCCCCGGTGGTTCGCAGCTATGACCTCCGCGAAATCTTCCCCTACATCAACGATACCGCGCTCTTCAAGAATCAATGGCAGTTGAAAACAGCTTCGCAGGAAGACTACGCGCGCCTCGTGGAAGAAAAATACCGCCCGATCAAAAAGAAGTTAGAAGAAGAAGTAATCGCCGCGGGCCTCTTCGAACCAAAAGTTGTTTATGGCTATTTCCCTGCTCAAGGCGAAGGCAACGACATCATCGTTTACGAGCCAAATTCGAAAAATGAAATTCTCCGCTTTACCTTCCCGCGCCAGAAAGAAGGCCGCAAGCTCTCCATCGCCGACTTCTTCGCCCGCAAATCCTCCGGCACAATGGACGTTCTCGGCCTAAGCCTCGTCACCATCGGCCCCAAAGCCACCATCGAAACCCAGCGCCTCTTCGAAGCCGGAGAATATACGCGCTACCTCTATCTCCACGGCCTAAGCGTAGAGACCGCCGAGGCCCTCGCCGAGTTCCACCACAAGAAAATGCGCGAAGAACTTGGTATCGCCCAAGACGATTCGCCGCACATCCGCGACCTCTTCCATCAGAAATATCGCGGCTCGCGCTATTCCTTCGGCTACCCAGCCTGCCCGAACCTCGAAGATCAGACCAAGCTCTTCAAGCTGCTGGACCCGGAAAAGAACGTCGGCGTCCGCCTAACGTCAGGCTTCCTGTTAGAACCGGAGCAATCCACTTCGGCAATAGTGGTGCATCATCCAGCAGCCAAGTATTTCGTGGTATAGAGAATTTCTCAGCGGCCGCTGCGAAACCTCAGCGAACTCTGCGTTTTAAGATTTTGACTTTTCGCCAGTCGCCTAACAAAAGCTATTCAGGAGCCAGTTCCGACTCACGCGCACGTGTCCTCACTTCAGCAATACCCAGTCCCCGCCATTGGTGGCGATGATCACAAGATTCATAATCACCAGCATCAGATCGTAGTGCCACCCCGAAGCCTTCTCTCCCCAAAACCCCGTGTGCCACACAGCGATTTTCTTGTAGATCGCTCCAAGCATCACCAGAATCAATCCGATCGCTGCCAGCTGCGTCAGCACCCCAAACACCACGCCCAACCCTCCCGCCAGTTCGGCGACTCCAAGAAACCGCGTGACCCCAACGCTCATCTCAATGCTCTTGGCCCGTTCTTCTGCCTTCGTGACGTGGCTCCATCCGCTAGTAATAAAGATCGCCCCCACCATCAACCGCGTCAGCAGCAACGCCGGCGAAAGCAGGCGGCTCAATTCAGGAAATGTCATGATTCAGTTCCTCTGCCCACATAAGACGCCAGACGACCGACTTCGGTCCAGCTTTCTTGGCGCTCCATCTGGTTCTGGCAATGCTACTCCGGTTGTCCGTCACCGCCCGCGTCCGCTATTCTAGTCGCCAAGTATTTTGGTCGACCGTATGCCAAAAGGCGCGACCCGGGCCCTTCCCACATACAACCTATGACTTTCACGAAGCGAAATTTACTTGCCTCCCTCTGGTCGCGCCCCGACCCAATCCTCGCCGAAGCCGGCATCGCCGGCGAGTTCCTGGTCGCCAAGGTTCGCATCGCCATTGCTTTCCTTCTTTTGTTCATCCCTGCCATCGACGCCATCTTCTTCGACTTCGACCGCAAAGAAAGCTATGTCGGCCTCGGCCTGACCTCTGCAACTCTTCTTCTATCGCTCGTAGTCTTCTTTCTAGTCGCGCGCGAATACCGCCCAGCATGGATGCACTTCATCACCAGCGCCTTCGACATCTCGCTGGTCAGCGGAGCTCTGGTTGTCTTTCTATTCCTCGACCGCCCGCACACCGCGGTCAACAGCAAGGTCGTCTTCGAGGGATATTTCCTCGCCATTGCAGGCACCAGCCTGCGTTACGACAAGCGCGTCTGCATCACCGCTGGACTGCTCGCCTTCGCCGAATACCTCGGCATCGTCTACTTCGCGGCTTCTCACTGGGATCTCAACAATCCTTCTTACTCGCCCTTCGTCTACGGCATGTTCGACTGGTCTAACGAAGTCTCGCGCCTCGTGATTCTTCTGACCGCGTCTGTCCTCAGCCTCGCGGTAGTCGCACGCAGTCAAAAGCTCTTGCATGCCGCCACCACCGATCCGCTCACCGGCCTGCACAATCGCGGATACATTGACGACCGCTTCGCCAACGAACTCAGCCGTGCCCGCCGCTACAACAAGCCGCTCACCGTCGCCGTCATCGACGCCGATCACTTCAAATTGCTCAACGACACATACGGTCATCCCGCTGGCGACCGCGTACTGCAACAGATCGCAGCGACTCTTCGCTCCTCATTCCGACAGAGCGATACTGCCGGACGCTACGGCGGCGAAGAATTCGTAGTCATCCTGCCCGAGACCGACATAGAAACCGCGCAGCGTAAGCTCGAATCTCTGCGCGAGACAATCGCCGCCACCTCGATCTCAATCCCGCCCAGAGGCGAAAAGATTTGCGTCACAGTTTGCGCCGGACTGTCCAGCTACCCGGAAGATGGTGAAGACTCAGCCGCCCTCTTCGCCCTCGCCGATGACAGAATGTTCCAGGCGAAAAAAGAAGGCCGCAACCGCGTCGTCGCCGGCAGTTTATCCGTCGCGATGAGTTGACTCTATTTGGAAGCCCAAATCTCTGGTTCTGCTGCAATAGAGTTATCGGCCATTCAACAACTATCGCCCGTCGTTTCGGTTTACTATGTTTCCTACAAAATCGATCACCGTCTCCCGGAGGCAAGTCCCCTTGCGAATTTCCACGCTCGTCCTTCTCCTCGCATGTCTCGGCATCCCAACCTTCGCCCAAAAACATCCGAAGAAGGAAACGCAAAGACAAACCGACGTGCAAAAGCCCGCCCAGCCCGCCACCAACGTCACCACCCAGGATGACGAAGACACAAAAAACAAAGATCCCTGGAAAGGCCTCGAGTACCGCCTGGTCGGCCCGTTCCGCGGCGGCCGCGTAGTCGCCGTCTCTGGCGTAGTCGGCCAGGCCGACACCTACTACATGGGCTCAACAGCCGGTGGCGTCTGGAAGACCACGGACGGCGGCCTCAACTGGCATCCCATCTTCGACAAGACCAAAGACGCATCGCCCGCCATCGGTGCCATCGCAGTCTCCGAATCCGATCCCAACGTCATCTACGTCGGCACTGGCGAGGCCTGCGTGCGCGGCAATATCGTCGGCGGCAACGGCGTCTACAAATCCATCGACGCCGGAGCGACCTGGAAGTTCGTCGGCCTCCGCGACACTCATGCCATCGGGCGCCTCCTCGTCAATCCCAAGAATCCCGACATCGCCTTTGTTGCCGCTCTGGGCCATCCCTTCGCCGACAACGAAGAGCGCGGCATCTTCCGCACGCTGGACGGCGGCAAAACCTGGGAAAAGGTTCTCTACAAGGACGCCAAATCCGGCGGCATTGACCTCGCCTTCGACCCGACCAATCCCAACATCATCTACGCCGCGCTCTGGCAAGTCCGCCGCACTCCCTGGAGCCTCGACAGCGGCGGCCCTGGCAGCGGACTCTATCGCTCGGCCGACGGCGGCAACACCTGGAAAGAGCTCAAAGGTCACGGCCTGCCCGAAACCACGCTAGGCCGCATCGGTGTGACCGTCTCTGGAGCCAATCCCAACCGCGTCTGGGCCGTGGTCGAGGCTGAGAAAGGCGGCATCTTCCGCTCCGATGACAGCGGCGCGTCCTGGCATCTCCTCACCGACGATCACAGCTACCGCCAGCGCGCCTGGTACTACTCGCACATCTTCGCCGACCCCAAATCCGCCGACACTGTCTACATCCTCAACACCAGCGCCTATCGCTCGAACGACGGCGGCAAGACCTTCGAGAACATCCGCGCACCGCACGGCGACAACCACGGTCTCTGGATCGATCCCACCAATCCCAAACGCCTCATCAACGGCAATGATGGCGGCGCAACCATCTCCATCAACGGCGGAGCAAGTTGGTCCACCGTCTACAACCAGCCAACCGCGCAGTTCTATCACGTCACCACCGACAATCGTTTCCCCTACTACATCTACGGCGCGCAGCAGGACAACTCCACTGTCGGCATTGCCAGCGCCAGCCCCGACGGCGCGATCGATCGCTCCGACTGGTACGAAGTCGGCGGCGGCGAGAGCGGCTATATCGCGCCCGATCCCACCGATCCCGACATCGTCTACGCCGGCTCCTACGGCGGCGAGATCACCCGCTACGATCACCGCACCCGCGAGGAGCAGAACATCACTCCGTGGCCGGTGAATCCGATCGGCTGGGCTCCAGCCGACACCAAGTATCGCTTTCAGTGGACCGAGCCCATCGTCTTCTCGCCGCACGATCCGAAGACTCTCTACTTCGCCGCCCAGGTCCTCTTCAAGACCAACGACTCCGGCATGCACTGGACCATCATCAGTCCTGACCTAACGCGTAACGACAAGTCCAAGCAAGCCGCGTCGGGCGGCCCAATCACCAAAGACAATACCGGCGTCGAGGTCTACGACACCATCTTCTCGGTTGTCGAATCGCCTGTGCAGAAGGACCTGATCTGGGCAGGCACCGACGATGGCCTCATCCACCTCACGCGCGACGGCGGCCAGCACTGGGACAACATCACTCCCAAGGCCATGCCTGATTGGGGCACAGTCAGCATGATCGAAGCCTCGCCGCACGATGCGGGCACAGCCTATGCCGCGGTGGAGCGCCACAAGATGGACGACTTCGCTCCCTACATCTTCAAGACCACCGACTTCGGCAAGACGTGGACGAAGCTCACTAACGGCATTCCCGCGGACGATTACGTGCATGCCGTCCGCGTCGATCCGCGCAAGCCTAACCTGCTCTTCGCCGGAACGGAGATGGGCGTTTACGTCTCCTTCGACGACGGAGCCAACTGGAAATCTCTCCAACTCAACCTGCCTATGTCGCCGGTGAACGACCTCGTCGTAAAGAGCACCGCCGAGAACGACGATCTCGTCGTCGCCACGCATGGACGCAGTTTCTGGGTGCTCGACAACATCACGCCGCTCGAGCAATATCAGGACTCGATCCCGAACGAAGACGCGCATCTGTTTACGCCCTTCACCGCCAATCACTCCACTTTTCCCGGCGGATTCTTCGCCTCCCGAAGCGGTAGCGTCGGTCACAATCCACCAAGCGGCGCGGTGATTTACTACTGGCTCAAGACGTCGTTAAAGCCGGGCAAGAAAGCCGAGGCGGACAAAGCCGCCTCCAAGACTCCGGAAGAGGCTCAACCCGAGACTGCCAAATCCGAAGGCGCGAAAGCCGAAGCCAGCGGCTCCGAGAAGGAGAAATCCGAAGCGGCCAAATCGGAAGCGAGCACTGAAGCCAAGCCGGAAGCCAAATCCGACGCCGACAAAGACAAGGACAAGAACGAAGCTCCCAAAATCACTCTGGAAATCCTCGACGCGTCCGGCAAAGTTGTCCGCAAATTCCCCAAGAAGAAGGAGGACGAAGGCGGAGGCGGCGAAGAAGACTTCTTCAGCCGCGGAGGCGCGAGCGACCTTCCAGTCGATGCGGGGCTCAACCGCTTCGTCTGGGATCTGCGCTACGAAGGTGCAACGCCGGTTCCGCACGCGCCGCTCTGGGGAGGCGGAACCGATGGGCCAACTGCGCTTCCCGGAAATTACCAGGTGCGTCTGACAGTGCTTGGCAAGATCTATACTGCGCCGCTGACGATCGCCGCCGATCCGCGGCTTAAGCTCGGTCCCGACGATCTCTCCAAGCAGTTCGACCTGCTGCTGAAGATTCGCGACAAGCTCACCGAAACCGACGATGCGATCATCCAGATTCGTGACCTGCGCGAACAGATCAGGGCCGTCGACAAGCGCATGAAGAACGACTCGCGCGCGAAAGCTCTGGCCGATGCGGGCAAAGCGCTCGACAAGAAGATGACGGAGGTCGAAGAAGCGCTCATCCAGACCAAAGCCAAGAGCGGACAGGACGTCCTCAACTTCCCGGTTCGCCTCAACAACCATCTGGCGGCGCTCGGCGGAGTGGTCGAGAGCGCCGACTCGGCTCCTACTGCGCAGTCCTACGAAGTCTTCGACATGGTCAGCAAGCAGGTCGATGAGCAACTGGCAAAGTGGAAGGCGATTGTGTCAACCGACGTTGCAGCCTACAACAATCTGGTGAAGCAGCAAGACGTACCAATGCTGCTGCTGGCGAATCCAGAAGCGGGAAAGTAATCGAGAAGAAGGAAAGTAAGTAATTAAAAATATGCAGAGGCCGCAAGAGCTTTTCTCAGCGGCCTCTGCGATTTAAGATTTTGCTTTCGTGATCCAATCACGCGGCAGGCCCGTCAAGCGCCATCAATCTCCACTGGCCTGGGCCTCCATGTAAGAACGAAGGATGGCGTTGATACGCGTCTGGTAGCCGGGGCCATTTTCCTTCAACCACTCGACGACGTCGTGATCCACGCGGATGGTCAGCCGATCCTTGGGCTCAGGCATAACCAGCCTGGCGCTCTTCCAGAAAGACTTCCCGAGCTTGGGGATATCAGAGAAGTCGATGTCCGCGTCGCGCGTCCCTTTGAGCCGCTTAAGATCCGTGGCTCCCTTCGATCGCGTCCGCGAGGCGCCGCCCGGTCTTTTGTTGTTTGGGGGGTACCCCCCCTCCCCCCATCGACTATGTACTTTTTACCGACTTTTAGTAAGTGGTTGGAAGGAAGTTAGTTATCGGTCCCAGTTTGGGAATGCACGGTTTAACTTGTCAAAGAGCCAGCAAGGACGTGACAGGGTTGGCGCCGTCTCTGGAGATGGACACAGTTCTTGATCCTGCACCCTCGGGAAGTTTCGCATGGATCGCGGTTGTTTATCGGTGATAGCTGCACGGGAAAAATGTGATGAAACAAAGGACCAGTGGCAAATTCCGGGCAAGTCGGCGGCGTGATGCCCGCCAGATGTGAGGCAGCCAAATTTCATTACTGCGAAGCACCGGGTGGAGATCGGGCCCACCCCGCCTCACTGCCCCGGGTGTGGGTACGGAATGCTGCGCCTCAGGAAGAGCGGTGGGGTGGCGGGGTGCTTGCCTCGTTGCCATGGGGTCGGCGATCGGGAACGCGGCGCTCAAGCGCCGCTCTTCCACCGTGAGGATACGGCGGACACGGGGACACGGACGTTCACAAATTTTTCTTGCGGGGGGGCTGAAGCTGAAGAGGCGAGCGCCAGCGGCGTAGAATCTCTCGCTGCCAGCTGCATCGTTGCCCATGTCTCGAACCGCGCGAGACATGGGGCACCCTCCAGTGGCGTGGGATCAAAAATGCGGGCGGAGAACCGTGCCGCCCGACCCTCGTTGCCCTGGGGTCGGCGATCGGGAACCGGCGCTCAAGCGCCGCTCACCCCTCCGCCTCGCCATCCGGACTGGCGATCACAACTACAAAACCGTCTGGATCGCGGAGCCACATCTCTCGATGCTGAGGAGACGGATTGAAATGAGGCTCCAGAATCATCTCCGCTCCCAGTTCTCGCGCGCGGGCAACGACCGCGTCGAAGTCTTGCACCTCGAACCAGAGCAGTACTCCGTGCCCGACGGGCGCGGCGCCGGCGTTGACCAAGTTGGGGTGATCCTCTTCGTCCCAGGCGTGGAGTTGAAGGATCATGCGGCCCGACGAGTAGATGCGATCATACAGATCGCGGTGCTCGTGATCGGGCAGCGAGTCGGCCGCCAACAATTTCCCGTACCAGCGGCTGCTGGCGCGGACGTCGCGCACAGCAATAAGAGGTTGCGCTTCCACAGATAAGGCCATCGGCATAGCATAACTGCTTTCCAACCGCCGTGACGCAGTCGGCGACCTGGGACGCGCCGCAGCAGCTTCGACAATGGCAGCCGTTGAAACCGTCAGGAACCCAGATCGCCTCTTGCCTTGACCCTCTACCACAAACCTCTACATAACAGCCGGAATCTCAAGTGATTTACAGGACTTTACGCCAGCCTCGGTCCGCTTTTGCCATAATACCTATTCACGCTTCCTGGCCGCGTCAGCCGTCGTTGTGCCTTCAGGCGAAGTTGCAGGAGAACGATATCTTCTAATCCGTACTACCTACGATGACCGATCAAATCTCTCATACACCCACACCGCCGAATCTGCCGCCGCCGGAAACAGCGCCTTTGCGCAGCCATGAAACCAACTCGCACGAGCACAAGCCCAAAGGCCGCATCTGGGTCTGGATCATTGTGCTGCTCGTCTTCGGACTCGCCTTCTGGTGGGTGCTGCGGAAGAGCAACTCGTCGCCCGCCGCCACTGCGGGAATGGGACGCGGCGGATTCGGCGGTCCCGTCACAGTCACAACCGCGACAGCCAGCCAGGGCCAGATCGGCGTCTACCTGAATGCCATAGGCACGGTCACGCCTGTCTATACGGCGTCGATCGTCAGCCAGGTCACGGGTCAGATCACCGACGTCCACTTTCGCGAAGGGCAGGTCGTCAAGAAGGGCGACTCGCTTGTCGATATCGACCCGCGCCCTTTTCAAGCGACTTTGAAAGTCGCCGAGGGGACGCTCGAACGCGACACGCACCTTCTGGCGCAGGCTGAGATGGACCTGGAGCGCTATCGGACCGCCCTCGCGCGCAACGCCATCGCCAAGCAGCAAGTCGACGATCAGGAAAAGATCGTTTTGCAGGATCGCGGCACGGTCAAGCTCGACCAGGGCAATGTCGATTTCGACCGCGTGCAGCTTGGCTTTGCGCATATCGTTGCGCCGATTACGGGACGCGTCGGTCTGCGCCTCGTCGATCCCGGCAACGTGGTGAACTCGGGCAGCAGCACGACTCTGGCTGTCATCACGCAGCTACAGCCGATCACGGTCGTCTTTACTATCTCTGAGGACAGCCTGCAGCAGGTGCTGTCGCAAATGCACAAGAATCAGAGCCTTCTTGTGCAGGCGCTCGATCGCGCCCAAAGCAAGCTACTCGCGACGGGCAAACTCCTGACCACCGACAACCTGATCGACACCACAACCGGCACGGTCAAGATGCGCGCCGTTTTCGACAACAAAAACAACGCGCTCTTCCCGAATCAGTTTGTCAATACGCGCCTGCTCGTCGACACGCTGCATGATGTAACTCTGATCGACTCGTCGGCGATCCAGCACAATGGTACGCAGGCCTTTGTCTGGGTCATTCAGAATGGCGCCGCTCAGACGCGCAACGTCACAACCGGCGCCACCGACAACAACATGACGCAGGTCACGGGCCTCAATGCCGGTGAGGTGGTCGCCAATTCGAGTTTCGAAAAATTGCAAAACGGCTCGAAGGTAAATGTCGTGCAGCAGCAGGGGCCGCAGGGGCAAGGTCAGAATCAGGGCAATCAGCAAAACCAGAACAACGGCCAGCATCAAAATAAATCCGGCAAAAGCAAGCCGAACGGGAGCAAATCGCAGTGAGCCCTTCGCGGCCATTCATTCTGCGGCCGGTCGCAACTTCACTGTTGATGGCGGCCATCATGCTGGCGGGTATCGTGGCCTACTTCCAGCTGCCGGTCTCGGCACTGCCGCAGGTGGACTATCCCACCATTCAGGTGCTTACCTTTTATCCGGGCGCGAGCCCCGACGTGACTGCGACTACTGTCACCGCGCCGCTCGAACGGCAATTCGGCCAGCTACAGGGGCTGAGCCAGATGACTTCGACCAGCTCCGGCGGAGTCTCGGTCGTCGTCCTGCAATTCGTGCTCTCGCTGCCAATCGACGTCGCCGAAGAAGAAGTGCAATCGGCGATCAACGCGGCGCAGAGCCTGCTGCCCTCAAACCTGCCCGCGCCGCCGATTTACAGCAAAACGAATCCTGCCGACGCACCGGTGCTTACGCTGGCGATCACGTCTGACACGATTCCTCTCTCCAAAGTCGAGGATCTTGTAGACACTCGTCTCGCGCCGAAGATCTCTCAGCTCAGCGGCGTTGGTCTCGTCAGCATCAGCGGCGGACAGAAGCCCGCAGTTCGCATCCAGGCGAATCCTGTAGCGCTCGCGTCTTACGGCATCGATCTTGAGTCTGTCCGCACCGCGCTCACGCAGACCAGCGTGAACGCCGCCAAGGGCAACTTCGACGGGCCCCGCCAGGACTTCCAGATCAACGCCAACGATCAGCTCCAGACCAGCGGAGACTATCGCGATGTCGTCGTCGCCTTCCGTAATGGCGCACCCGTCTTCCTGAGAAATGTCGCCAGCGTCACGGATGGTGTTGAGAACTCCAAGCAAGCCGCATGGATGAACGACACGCCTGCGGTCATTCTTAATATTCAGCGGCAGCCGGGCGCCAACACAATCACCGTCGTCAAGAGCATTCAAAAGCTGTTGCCGCAGCTCCAGGCCAATCTCCCTGCGGCAATTAAAATCACCAAGCTCACCGACCTCACTACCAGCATTCAATCCTCGGTCGACGACGTCGAGTTCGAGCTGATGCTGACCATCGGCCTCGTCGTGCTCGTCATCTTCCTCTTCCTGCGCAGCCTGAAGGCCACCATCATTCCAAGCGTTGCCGTGCCGCTGTCGCTCGTGGGTACGTTTGCGGTGATGTATCTGCTCGGCTACAGCCTCGACAACCTCTCGCTCATGGCGCTGACGATCTCGACCGGCTTCGTCGTCGACGACGCCATCGTCATGATCGAAAATATTTCGCGCTTCATCGAAGAAGGCGACAAGCCGATGCAGGCCGCTCTCAAAGGCGCGGAGCAGATTGGTTTCACTATCGTTTCGCTAACCGTCTCGCTCATCGCCGTGCTGATTCCGCTGCTCTTCATGGGAGACGTCGTCGGCCGGCTCTTCCGAGAATTTGCCGTTACGCTCGCCGTCACCATCGTGATCTCCGCAGTTGTCTCGCTGACGCTGACGCCGATGATGTCGGCCCGCATTCTTAAACACACGCCCGCGTCGCATCAGACCAATTTCTACCGCTGGTCGGAAAATGTTTTCGATCGCATGATCGCCTTCTATGGCCGCACGCTGAAGAAGGTTCTCGAATATCAGACGATCACGTTGCTGGTTGCTGTTGCGACGCTCATCCTCACTGTCGTTCTCTACATCTTTATTCCCAAGGGATTTTTCCCGGTGCAGGATACGGGCGTAATTCAGGGCATTTCTCAGGCGCCCGAACCAACCTCGTTCGACGCCATGGCGGAAAAGCAGCAGCAGGTCGCCGACATTATCCTCAAAGATCCCGCGGTCGAGAGCCTCTCTTCTTTTATCGGGGCTGACGGCACGAATACCACGCTCAACTCCGGGCGCTACTCGATCAACCTAAAGCCTCTCGACCAGCGCCACATGAGCGCATCAGACGTCATCCGCCGCCTGCAATCGAAGATTGGCAACAACGTGCAGGGCTTTCAGATGTACATGCAGCCTGTCCAGAACATCACCGTCGACGACCGCGTCAGCCGCACGCAATATCAGTTCGCGCTCGAAGATCCCGACATCAATGAGCTCAACGATTGGACGGCCAAGTACGTCGACGAGATGAAAAAGATGCCGGAACTGGAGGACGTGGCAACCGACCAGCAAACCGGTGGGCTGGCGGTTTCGCTGACAATTGACCGTATCACCGCATCGCGCTTGGGTATCGCCACCGCGACGATCGATAATGCGCTCTACGATGCCTTCGGCCAGCGTCAGATCTCGACGATGTACACGCAGCTCAACCAGTACCACGTGATTCTGGAAGCGCTGCCGACGTTCCAGCTAACGCCGGATAACCTGCAATCGATTTTCCTGCAATCGAACGCGTCGTCGAACGCCACCGGCACGGGTGCGGCCACGTCTTTTTCATCGTCAAGCTCCGCCTCCGCGGGTTCGAACGCCACGACGCAGTCGGTACAGTACACGCCCACTCCGGGCCAGTCTATCCTCGCACCGCTGCAAACCGCGCTCGCGCGAACCGTCGTCTCCTCGACCGGCACCAGCAGTTCACAGATCGCAAATGCCGTGCCACTCAGCGCCTTCACCCATCTCGAGCTTGTGCGCCGCCCGCTGACCATCACGCATCAGGGACAGTTCCCTGCCGTGACCATCTCCTTCAATCTTGCGCCGCACGCCTCGCTCGGCACCGCCATCAGCAAAATTGACGACCTCGCCGGCAAGTTCAATCCGCCGGCCAGCCTGCAGACGGGCTTCGAAGGCACTGCGGCCTCGTTCCACAATTCGCTCTCGAATGAGTCGTTGCTGATTCTCGCCGCTCTCGTCACGGTCTACATCGTGCTTGGCGTTTTGTATGAGAGCTTCATTCACCCGATTACGATTCTTTCGACGCTTCCGTCGGCCGGGGTCGGCGCGCTGCTCGCACTGATGCTCTTCCGCCAGGATCTCAGCGTGGTAGCCATTATCGGCATCATCCTGCTCATCGGTATCGTCAAGAAAAACGGCATCATGATCGTCGACTTCGCGCTCGAAGCCGAGCGCGAGCATGGTAAGTCTTCGACCGACGCGATTTACGAAGCCAGCCTGCTGCGCTTCCGCCCGATCATGATGACCACGATGGCCGCGCTCCTTGGCGGACTACCGCTCGCCTTCGGCTCCGGCCTCGGATCCGAACTCCGCCGTCCGCTCGGCATCGCCATGGTCGGCGGTTTGCTCCTCAGCCAGGTGCTCACGCTTTATACGACGCCCGTCATCTACATTTTCTTCGATCGCATCGCACAGCGCTTCGCCAAGAAGGGCGCTGACAATCCGGAGCAGAACATTCCGTCGCCGCAGGAGGGCCCTTCGCCGGCGTAGTCCGCCGGCATTACGACATCCATGAGCCTCTCCACCCCATTCATCAAGCGGCCAGTCGCGACCACGCTCATCACGGTCGCGATCGCCATTGCCGGAGCGATCGCCTACACGGTGCTCCCCGCCGCTCCGCTTCCGCAGGTCGATTTCCCCACGATCAACATCAACGCCGGACTTCCCGGAGCCAGCGCCGAGATTATGGCATCGTCGGTCGCCACTCCACTCGAGCGACAACTCGGCCACATCGCCGGCACCACTGAGATGACTTCTTCCAGTCAGCTCGGCAATACCAACATTACGCTGCAATTCGATCTCAGCCGCAACATCGACGGCGCGGCTCGCGACGTGGAAGCGGCGATCAACGCGGCCCGCACTTATCTGCCCGCGAACCTTCCGTCGAATCCGACCTACCGCAAAGTTAATCCCGCTGACGCGCCGATCATGATTCTGGCGCTCACCTCCGACGTCTACAACAAAGGCCAGATGTACGATGCGGCGTCCACAATCCTGGCGCAGCGCATCTCCCAGATTCTAGGCGTCGGTCAGGTCGTGGCCGTGGGAGCCTCGCCGCCCGCCGTTCGCGTGGAACTCAATCCCACGCAAATGAACAGCTACGGTATCTCATTCCAGTCGATCGAGAACACACTGCGGCTCGCGAACGCTCATCTGGCGCTCGGCCAGGTCTCCAGCCGCGATACCACCCTCGATATTGTCGCCAATGACCAGATGAAATTTGCGTCGGATTACCGGCCGCTGATCATTGGCCAGCACAATGGAGCTGCGGTCCGCCTGTCGGACGTAGCCACGGTGCTCGATGGCGTGCAAAACGTCCGCACCGCCGGCTACATGGACGGCAAGCCTTCCGTCACGATGATCATTTTCCGTCAGCCCGGCGCCAACATTATCGAGACCGTCAATCGCGTGAAAGAAGCTATTCCCTCGCTGAAAGCGTCGATCCCCTCCGCCATCGAGATCACCAACGTGTTCGATCGGACTGTCACCATTCGAGCCAGCCTCAGCGACGTCACCTGGTCTCTCGTCGGTTCGGTCTTTCTGGTAGTGCTCGTCGTTTTCTTCTTCCTGCGCAGCTTCCGCGCCACCGTGATTCCCTTCGTCGCCGTCCCGGTCTCGCTCATTGGCACCTTCGCCGTCATGTATCTCTGCGGCTACAGCCTCGACAATCTCTCGCTCATGGCGCTCACGATCGCCACCGGCTTCGTCGTCGACGACGCCATCGTGGTGATGGAAAACATTACCCGCCATCTCGAGTCCGGCATGAAACCTATGGCCGCCGCACTTCTTGGCGCGAAGGAAATCAGCTTCACTGTCTTCTCCATCAGCGTCTCGCTCGTCGCGGTTTTTATCCCCATCCTGATGATGGGCGGCATCGTCGGCCGGCTTTTCCGCGAGTTCGCCGTCACGCTCTCGACCGCCATCGCCGTTTCCATGGTGATTTCGCTCAGCACGACGCCCATGATGTGCGCGCACGTGCTCAAATCGGAAGAGGATGAGGAACATGGCCGTCTCTACCGGCTGAGCGAGCGCTTCTTCAATTTCATTCTTGGGCGCTACACGCAATCGCTGCGCTGGGTGCTCGACAATCCGTGGCTCGTCATCGTGGTTCTGGTGCTGGTCATCGCCCTGAACTTTGTGATCATTGTCCATATTCAGAAGGGCTTTTTCCCGCAGCAGGACACGGGCGCCATTGTTGGCAGCGTACAAGGCCCGCAGGACGCCTCATTCCCGCTGATGGATAACTCCGTCCTTCAGCTAGTCGATGTCATCAAGAGAGACCCGGCGGTTAATTACGTCAACGCCTATACCGGCGGCGGTAACGGCGGCTTCATTTACATCGCGCTCAAGCCGCTGAACCAGCGACCGCCACACTCGAGCGCCATGGAAGTAATTGGCCGCCTCCGTCCCAAGATGAATAAGCTACCCGTCGCGCAGGCATTTCTCCAGCCCGCACAGGATATCCGCATTGGAGCTCGCGGCAGCGCCGCGCTGTATCAGTACACAATTCAGGCTGACAATGTCGATGATCTGAATAAGTGGGGACCTATCCTGCTTGCGAACGTAAGAAAGCTGCCGGGGTTACAGGACGTTAACTCCGACCAGCAAAACGGCGGGCTCCAGACTTACCTGACTTACGACCGCACCGCCGCGGCGCGGCTCGCCTTCACGCCGCAGCAACTCGACTCGACGCTCTACAGCGCCTTCGGGCAGGAACAGACCTCGGTCATTTTCCAGCCGTTGAATCAGTACTACGTAGTGCTCGAAGTCGCGCCGCAATATTGGCAATCGCCCGAGGGACTGAAAAATATTTACATCCCGAACAGCCACGGCAATGTGCCGATCGGCACGGTCGCCACGGTAAAAACCAATACCGCGCCGCTGACCATTGCACACTCGGGCCTGTTCCCCTCGGTGACGGTCTCGTTCAACCTCGCCGCCGGCCTCTCGCTCAGCGACGCCACGCGCATGGTTGAGCAGATGCAAGAGAAACTTGGCACGCCGTCGACCGTTCATGGCTACTTCTCCGGCACACTACAGGCCTATCAGGACTCGCTGGGAACTGAATGGATTCTGGGCATGCTCGCAGTGCTTGCGGTTTATATCGTTCTCGGCATTCTCTACGAGAGCTTGATGCACCCCCTGACTATTATTTCGACGATACCTTCGGCGAGCGTTGGAGCCATGCTTGCCCTGATGATCTTTGGCGACGACCTCAACGTCATCTCGATGATCGGCATCGTCCTGCTTATCGGAATCGTCAAGAAGAACGCGATTATGATGATTGATTTCGCGCTGCAAGTTGAACGCGAAAAGGGCATGACTACTTACGACTCGATCTATACCGCATGCCTGTTGCGCTTCCGGCCGATATTGATGACCACCATGGCGGCCTTATTCGGAGCACTGCCGCTGGCCTTCGGGCACGGGACAGGATCGGAACTACGGCGACCTCTCGGCCTGTCGATTGTGGGCGGACTACTTGTAAGTCAGTTATTAACACTATATACGACGCCGGTCGTCTACTTACTGATGGACCGATTCCGCCTCTGGCTGCTCCGCGCGTTTTTCGGCAGAGAGCGCGACACGCTGCAAACATTGAACGGACAAGGCGCGCCGGGAGAAGGCACTGCATGAACATTAAGAATACAGATTTCGAAGGCGCCCCACACGAGCCTTCTTTTGGCTTGTGTGGGTTTATCACCGCACTTCTCTTTCTAAGTCTCGGCTGCACCGTCGGTCCGCACTATCACAAGCCGCAGGCCACGGTTCCGGCGGCGCCAAACTACAAAGAGTCTCCGCTCAACTTCCAGGACACTGAGGGTTGGAAAGTCGCCTCGCCGCAGGATGCCATGCTGCATGGCAACTGGTGGGAAATCTTCAATCAGCCCGAACTTAATGAGCTTGAATCGCAACTCAACATCAATAACCAGAACATTAAGCTCTTTTTCGAGAACTATCTGGCTTCGCGTGCGTTGATTCGCGAGGCGCGCACACAGTATTACCCGACTGTCACCATTGGAGCTTCGGCTACGCGCTCCCATACCGCCGGAACTGCCAGCGGGGGCGCCGGAGCCACCGGCGGCGGAACCTTTTCGGACTTCTCTCTTCCCCTAGACGTCTCCTGGGCGCCCGATCTTTTTGGGCGGGTGCGAAATCAGGTGCGCGAGTTCCAGGCTAATGCGCAGGTCAGCGCGGCCGACCTCGAGAACGAGCGTCTCCTTGAGCAAGCCACGCTTGCGGAAACTTACTTCGAGATCCGCGGGCAGGATGCGCTGCAGGAACTTCTGAATGCTACGGTCAAAGCCGACGAAGAACTCGTTGAGCTCGCGAAAACTCGCTACGAAGTCGGTACTGACACTGAAGTCTCTGTGCAACAGGCGATCCAGACGCTCGAAAGCGCACGTGCTTCCGCGACGAACATCGGCATCTTGCGCGCTCAGTACGAGCACGCCATTGCTACCCTGCTCGGCAAAGCCGCCACTGACTTCGGCATACCTGTAAAACCGCTGCTTGTTCAACCGCCAGCCATTCCTACCGGCACGCCGTCGCAGCTTCTTGAACGCCGGCCCGACATTGCCGCCGCCGAACGGCAGATGGCTTCCGCCAACGCGGTCATTGGCATTGGTTATGCCGCGTATTATCCGACGCTCACGCTGAGTGCCAGCGGGGGATTCGCCTCTTCCGCCATCAGCAAATTGCTCAACGCCGCGAGCCGCGTTTGGTCGGTCGGCCCGTCGGTTTCAGAAACCGTCTTTGACGCCGGTCTCCGCCGCGCGACGATTGAACAGTACGTCGCCCAGTACAACGCTGATGTAGCCAGTTATCGCCAGACTGTGCTGGCGGCGTTTCAACAGGTAGAAGACTATCTCGCTGAGACACGTATTTTGTGGAATGAAATTCAGCAGGAGCAGGCGTCGGTAACAGCCGCACAAAAAGCCTACGAACTTGAAAAAGCAAGATATGAGACCGGCCTCGATCCATATCTCAACTTACTAACTACGCAGACCGCACTTCTGAACACGCAGCAGGTGCTGGTCCAATCCCAGGTGCAACAGATGAGCAGTGCGGTTCTGCTGGTGGAAGCGCTGGGCGGAGGCTGGGACATAAGCCAACTCCCAACCACGCAGCAGGTAACCCAAAGACCACCCCAGGACCAGCGAACGATCACGAAATAAGAGCGCTACAATATCCAGGTGCGAATATTCATTCTCCTTCTTCTGCTGATCGTCATCGTCTGTCCCATCGCCTACGTCGTAATGCGTTCGGCCACTCCGGTCCTCGATCTGGCCGCTCCTGTCACGGTTCTCGGACAATCCACTTCCATCTCCGTTAAAATCCACGATCCGCGCGGGGTGCGCGCCGTCAAGGCCGTCGTCGAGCAAAACGGCGCCAGATTCCCGATCTTCGAGGAGTCGCAACCCTCCACCGATGCCGATCGCACCGTAAATTTCACGGCCGGCGTGAAGACAACGCCGGGGCTCCGCGACGGCAAAGCGAAATTGATCGTCGAAGCGACTTCAAACGATCTCCTTCGCAAAAGCGCCCGTCTGGAGCGCGATCTCACCGTGGTAACGCAACCGCCCAGCGTCACCGCCGACTCCGATCAGCACTATCTCTATCTCGGCATGGCCGACCTTGCCACCATGAACGTCTCCGGCACGTGGACTGAAGCCGGTGTCCGCGTTGGCGACCAGAAGTTCCGCGCGTGGCCCATGCCCGGCGGCAACCCCGGCATGTTCTCGCTGTACGCCTTTGCCTGGAACATGCCTCCCGGCACCGCGCCCGTCGCTTACGCCTCCAATGGCGGTCTGGAGGCCACCAGCCCGCTCGTCGTCCAGTTTCCCAAGAAAGAGCAACCGCATTACACGACACACGACTTGCAGATCAGCGACGCCTTCATGCAGAAGGTGGTCAACGAACTCGACCCGAGCGGATCCGGCGATCCGGTGGCGCGCTTCGTCAAGATCAACAGCGAAATGCGGCGGGCTAATAATCAAACGCTGGCCGATCTGCGATTGAAGACCGCTGACCATTTTCTCTGGTCGCAGCCTTTCCGGCGGCAGACAAACTCAAAAACCGAAGCGAGCTTTGCCGACGTCCGCAACTACATCTATCAGGGAAAGAAGATCGATCAGCAGGTCCACCTCGGATACGATCTCGCCGTCACGCAGCACGTCGGCGTCGAGGCTTCGAATGACGGCAAGGTGGTCTACGCCGCGCCGCTCGGCATCTACGGCAACTGCATTGTCGTCGACCACGGCTACGGACTGCAGACGATCTACGGCCACCTCAGCCAGATACAGGTGCATGAAGGCGACATGGTAAAGCAAGGCCAGGTCATGGGACTAAGTGGAATGACCGGCATGGCCGGCGGCGACCACATCCACTTCGCCATGCAACTCGATGGCGTCCAGATTGACCCGAAGGAATGGTGGGACTCGCACTGGATCAAAGATCACGTGGCGAAGCGGGTGGAGCTTTCCGGCTTCGGACAGTAAAGAGGTACTGCTCGTTCAAGCCGCTCTCGGCGCCATTTCTGCCGCATCGGGGTTGCGATGGGCGATGTCGGCATTGAGGACGATGGCAAAGGCTACCCACGCGGCATAGGGGATCATAGTGAGCGCGGCGGGTTGATCGATCTCATTCACCGTTTTCATGTAGCGCAGGATCAGGGTTTCCAGGAGTATTGCATCCATCAGCGCTTTCTTGGGCTGGTGCTCGCCGAAGAAGAGTAGAGACCACTCGGCATTGGCTGCCAGTTGCGCTTTCCACAGGCGCAGAGCGTGCGAGCGCTCGGGGGACTCCGGCGATTGCCAGGCCCTCCATCCGGAGATTGCAATCAGCGAATAAAGAATCGACCAAACCGCGGGGAAGACTTCGTCCGGCGGATTGTATGGAGGCTTGTCGAGACTCCTGTACCAGTCGCGCGTGCGTTTGTTCCGCGGGCTGTAGCGCGAGCCGAAGAGGGCGGCGGCCGCTACGGCCGCTCCGAAGCCGAGAAAGCCGAGCCATGGATGTTTCTTGTAATACCGCTCAGGGTAAGAGGCTCTGGACGTGGATTTCATGCGAGTAAGATGCGTGGAAGCAAAGCCGGTTGCTCGCCGCAGTGGTAGATTGAGTCTAATGGCCCGCGGTGCGAATGAGGAAAATTTCGAAGCACTCGTGGAGTGGGCATATGGCACTTTGCCGGAGAAGGTTCGGGAGCAGGCGGATTTTCCGGGGATTCAGGTGGTGGACGAGCCTCCGGAAGACATCTTGACGAAGATGGCGGAGACGCGGCACTGGCCGCGTGGCACCGAGTTGCTGGGATGTTATACGGGGATCTTCAGGACCAAGCGTTCACACTTGCAGCTGGCGCTGGCGCCGGATTTGATTTTTGTTTTTCGCGGGCCGATTTTACGGTGCTCGCGCGGGGACTTGCGCGGCGAGGTGAAACGGGTGGTGTGGCATGAAGTGGCTCATTGGCTCGGATACGAGACCGAGGAGCAGGTGGCGGCGTTGGGATTGTAGGTGCCCGGCGTTCACGAAAATCGATGACCAGCAAGGACACTAAGGAAGACGAATGCTTTGATCAGAAGGCCTGAATCGCCAACTGTTACGGACCGTCGATCGTCGTCGGCCTCGGCCTGATTCCTACATCCAGAAAACTATTACTCTCAGCCGGAAAATAGGTCCATGCCGTCGAGGCTGGTTCGCTTTGCCTCGTCGACGGCTCCCGCGACTGCGCGATTCGGGATTGATTCATTGTCTGTTCGAGAAGATCCCAGTCGCGCTTGATGTCGGTTTGGGAGATGCCTTTTGCCGGAGCGTGGCGAAGTTCCGATTGCAGACGAGCCGCGATTACCTGCTGTGCCAGTTCGGGCGTTGTCGTGGCATTGAGCACATTTCCCGCGGAGAGACCTACACTTACTTTCTTCTCTTCTTGTTGAAATACAGCCACCGGGCCATCTTGATCGTCGAGAGTGGTGCGCGCTTTGGATTGCAGGCGCTGCCACGATTTGTCGAGGCTCTTCGGCGTCGCGCCCGGGTCCTCTTCCGCTAACATCTGCTTCAGTTTTTTCTCGTATGTTTTGCGATCGGCGGTCGTAAGGGGCGGTTCGGGGTTGCTGCCCGGATTGAACACCATTGCATCGCGGTCGGGTTGGAAACGGTTGGCGCCGGTCCCTAGATATACAGCAAAGACACAGCCGGCAAAGATCGGGCTGGCGATGGCGCTGGGGACGATGTACTTCTTCGAGGTGAAGAAAGACTCGACGACGCTTTTGGGATTCGAGCTGCGCGGCATGCTGCCGGGAACCTGCGCGATGACCACGCGCGAGAGTTCGAGTTCGGGATGATGCTTGTTGTACTTCACCAGCATTTTTGAGATCTGCTTGGGCGTGGTGATGCCGGCGTCGGCGATCACGCTGCGGTGCAGCGCTTTAGGATGAAGAAAATTGATGATGTCTTTGGCGAAGTCCGCGCAGTTGCGCGAGAGCAGATGAAAGCGCGAACGGTTCGGCGAATCGTTTAATTTGCGGATGAGCGCGGCGTCCTGCTCGGGCGTGGTTTGGATTTCGAAGCCATAGATGGTGCGGTCGTAAGAAGAGCCGACGAGTTGATACCAGTTGCCGCCGGGAGCGGTGCCGTCGGCGTCGGTGGGGATGAGAGTTTCTAGATGCTTGCGGCGATAGCTGTCGCGCAGGAACGAGACCATCTTCGCGTCCGCGAATAGCGGAATGTCTTCGGGGCTCTCGACCGCGTAGAGATATGGAATGAGCGGGATGGCGAGCCAGTCATATCCGGCGACGTGGTCGTACCGGCTGATGACGACGCCGGTTTCTCCTAGCGTGCAGGGGCGGAGAGTTCGCGGGTCGTCGTTATTGGCGCAGATATTCGAGAGATAGACGGCGGCGTGTCCGGTGCCGGTAAAAAAGCCCATATGCCCATAGGGCTCCTCAAGAAGAAGCGTGGCGGAGGCATGCGCGAATGGCGCGGCTGCCAGAAGGCAGAACGCGAGGAGCAGGAGGATGGGCCGGGCGCGGGGGAGCATGGTTTTCTCCATACTTTAAGAACACGACGGGGCGGGAATAGTTGCTCTGCAACGGGAAAGATGTGCTGGAGTTACCTGTTGATTTTGCGGGTTTTACTGGGGAAACCGGAGTGACAAATTACGGCTCGCAACAATGTCCACAGTCATAGCGCGCTAAGGTGACGCTATGCTCGGACGGCCAGCCCATTTGCAGATTAAGTCAACATCCTGCTGTGAGAGTTTTGCATCCTGATGCATGAGGGTATACATCGGAAGCGGCATCTTGCGGGAGGATACCGCGTCACAGATTAGTCTGCGATCACCGGGCGCATCGGCCAATTCGGAAAAATTCAGCATCCCACGGGCTCTACTCACGTCCTTCGAGACGATCCACGAGACCGGCGCGACGTGGCTATACCATGGCCATTTAGTGCCGCTCGAGTGGCAGTCATGACAGGAGCGATCGAAAATTGCGCCCACTTTTGGGTCGATTGCCAGCGCAGCTGGGGCCGCGTTCGCCGATGTTTTGGGCATTGCTGGAGTCGAGACAAACTGCAGTCCGACAAATACAACGCAAAGTAAAGTCGAAGTTAGTATGGCCGAGTGACGGATAGGTTTGGTTATCTGCATCGTATTATCGAACCTCGGAAGATTGGATTCGAAAATAGCAGCAGCGCTGCGGACTCGAGATCAATTAGTTGTCAAATGATTGTCTGGAGGAATTCGCCAAACTTCTTACAACTGCACTGGATGACATCTCTTCTTGCCGGCACGAAGAGAGCAGAATTTAGCTCGTCGGTCGTTGCGTAGTGTGCTTGATGAACCACTCCTGGCTGTTAAGTTCGCGGCGGTGAGTGTGGTGCGGGTCGCGAACGTAGACGCCATCGGAGTTCATGTGGCGGGCCTTGACGACCTCTTTCAGATACGTCGCCAGAATCGCGTCGCGGAGATACCGGACCAGTTTCGGGTCCTGCACTGGGAAGAGCAGTTCGACGCGGCGGTTTAGGTTGCGGGGCATCATGTCGGCGCTGCCCATGTAGATTTCGTCGTTGCCGCCGTTGCGGAAATAGAAGATACGGCTGTGTTCGAGAAACCGGCCGACGACACTGGTGACCTGGATGTTTTCGCTGACGCCGGGAATGCCGGGGCGCAGGCTACACATGCCGCGAACGAGGAGATCGACTTTGACTCCGGCCTGCGAGGCTTCGTAGAGCAGCTTGATCATGCGGCGGTCGATGAGGGCGTTCATCTTCAGGACGAGGTGGCCCTGGCCGTCTTTTTTGTGGTGCTCGATTTCGCGGCGGATGAGCTGCTCAAGCTGGTCGCGGAGGTTGACGGGCGCGACGAGAAGCTTTTGATATTCGGTTTTCGCCGAGTAGCCGGTCAGGTAATTGAAAAGGTCGGTGCAGTCCTCGCCGATCGCCTCATCGCAGGTGAGCAGGCCGAGGTCGGTATAGAGCTGCGCCGTCACCGCATTGTAGTTGCCGGTCGAAAGATGAACGTAGCGGCGGATGCGGTCTTTGTCCTGGCGGACGACTAACGCCGCTTTGCAGTGCACCTTCAAATTCATCAGGCCGTAGACGACGTGGACACCTTCGCGCTCCAGCTTTCGTGCCCACTCAATGTTGCTCTCTTCGTCGAAGCGCGCTTTGAGTTCGACGAGCACCGCGACCTGCTTGCCGTTTTCGATCGCTTCGAGAAGCGCCTCTACGACCGGAGCGTTGCGGCCCACGCGATACAAAGTGATCTTGATCGCGAGTACATTCGGATCGCGCGCGGCCTTCTGCAGAAAAGCGACGACAGGCTGAAACGAGTCGAACGGGTGATGAAGCAAAATGTCTTGCCGGCGAATGGCGCAGAAGATGTCGTCTCCTTCTTCCTGCGGCTGCAACGTGGGGACGAGCGCCGGAACGAACGGTTTGTCTTTGAGATCCGGACGATCGATGGAAAGAAGATACTTGACGCGCACGAGCGCGAGCGGCCCGTTCATCTTGTAAACGTCTTCGTGCTCGATTTCGAGATTCTTGAGGAGGATGTCGAGGACGTCGGCGGAGATCGCGTGATTAACTTCGAGGCGGACGACGTCGGCGAAGCGCCGCTGCCACACGCCTTCTTCGACGGACTCGAGTAGGTCGCCCGCTTCGAGTTGCTGAATGGCGGAATCGGCGTCGCGCGTGACGTGGAACGGATGCGCCTCGAGCACCTCCATGCCAGGGAAGAGCGCCTGCAAATTGTGAATGATTAACTGCTCGAGCCAGACGAAGTGGAGAGCCTTCGGCGGGGTCTTTGATTTCGACTTCGTTTCTTTTTTCGCCTCTTGCTGAAGCGCGGTCAGGTTGACGAGTTGCGGCAGGCTATCAGGAACCTTGACGCGCGCGAAATGCTCGGTGCCCTGGCTATCGCGAATCAGCACGGCAAGATTGAGGCTGAGATTCGAAATGTGAGGAAAGGGACGGCCGGGATCGAATGCCAGAGGCGTGAGCGTGGGAAAAACCGTGTCGGAAAAATAGCTATTGGCGGTAGCTGTGTCGGTCTCGCTGAGGTGCGCGTAGTCGATGACGTGAATGCCTTCTTTGGTCAGCTGCGGGTGGATCTGGCGGAGGCAGTCCTGCGCGTCTTTATAGAGCTGCGCAACCCGCTCGCGAATGGCAATGAGTTCCTGCGCGGGAGGCATGCCGTCGGGGCCGGATTCGGGAGTGCCGCTTTCGAGCTGGCTCTTGAGCCCGGCGACGCGAACCATGAAGAATTCATCGAGGTTGGAGCCGATGATGGAGAGAAACTTAACCCGCTCAAGCAGAGGATTCTGCTCATCCTGCGCCTCCTCGAGAACGCGGGCCTGAAACGAAAGCAGGCTGAGCTCGCGGTTGAGATAGAGAGAGGGATCGTCGAGCGGCGGAATGGTCGGCGCTTGATTGCCGTTGTTGGATGCAGCTTCGGCGCGACGTTTGCGCGGCGCTCGCTTGGATGAGGTTTTGGGAGTAACGCTTTGGCTGGCCGCCATGACGGAATAGTTTACTAGAGGAACTTGAGCGAATGTTAAGAGGGTGTGAATGCAAAGCAGCTGGCGCATGGCTTAAACCAAAACCCCAGAGGACGTAGGGGACGCGGGGGATTGCCTGGGTTTAGTTATTGCCAAGTCGTGTTGTGACGTTGCAGGTACCAGCAGGGCTGGTTCCACGTGGAGGCCGCGTATTGCGGAAAAAGCGCGCGGGCGCAAGGTTGGCTGCTCGTGCCAAGGTAATCGTATTCGGCTTTGTTGCCTTTGAGATTCGTCGACAGGAATTGATCGACGGAGACGGTCGCCATTCCCATGCCTCGAATGCGGCGAACCTGGAAGATTCCGAAATCGAGGGCGTAGAGGACGACGGCGGTAATGACTAGATATTTGGCGGCTTGGGAGAGGATTCGCACGGTTCGTTTGACGCAGGATTATCGTAAAGGATTTTGGCAAGATCGGCCTGGGAGATTGATGAGCGGGGCGGTCATAACGTGCCAGAGCGGGCAAGACAAAGGCGCGGGCAAGATGTCCGCGCCTGAACATTTCGCCGTCGTTTTTCGCGGGCGAGGGCCCGTTCGGCAGGCTTAGGGCAGGTCCGCGCTACACAAACACTTATTGTTCGTCCGACTCTCCTCCGGGCTGCCCGCCCTTGTGATGGCCTTGCCATTGCTGTTCGCGCTTGGCCTGCATCTCGTCCCACTTCTTCTGCTGCCCGGCGTCGAGCAGGGCGCGGACTTGGTCGTTCGATGTCTTGTGAATGTCCATCATCTTGGCGTGGCGATCCTGCCGTGACATCGACGAGTCGTTGTGCAGAGACTGCATCTGCGATTGCTCTGATTTGAAGATGTCCTGAACTTTGGCCTGTTGATCGGCGGTGAGGTCAAGTTTCTTGGTGAGGTGCGCGGTGCGCTGCGCGGGGTCCATCATCGGGCCGCGGCCGTGGTGCATGGACTCGCCGCCGGCGGGCGGTTGCTGGTCGGGAGCGTTTTGCGCGACGGCGGGCGCCGCACAGATAAGGCCCGCGAGAGCCAGCGTGAGCAGAGAATGCTTGAACATGAGACTTCCTCCTAAGATTGGCGAATTGGCCTAGAGGTATGAACGGTATTGTGACGCCGGAGTTGCGCCGAGGGAATGGGTTTTACGAATCTTTACTTGATGGCTGTCAGGCGTGAGCTATCAGCCATCAGCTAAATCACTTGCCGCGGGCGGTGAGGTAGAACTGAAAATCCAACGACAAAATTTTACAGTGACGACACTTGGGGCGGGCTATGATCCGGTCATCTTACTTTGCAGTGAAAATGGGCATTTGCTGAGTTCTTGCGAGACGAGGCTGCAGTTTTATTCATGAGCGGACTTAGTGAATTTATTTGCCGTTGGTCGACAGTGGGAATATTGCTGGCGATGACGGCGGATTGCGTTCAGGCGCAAGCAGTTCCTTCCGCATCGGCTCAAACGCAGGCTTCAGGAGGGATCATTCGCGGCATAGTGAAGTCTGGGAATATGCCGATTCCGGGGGCGACCGTCGTGATCTCGGCGTCGGGGGCTGTCGTGCCGGCGAGTGGTGCGGGCGTTCCTGACTCGCACGCGGCGAGGGATACGACCACAACTGGCGGAAAGATTTCGACTTGGACCGAGGTGGATGGAAGTTACTCGGCATCCGTACCCACTTATGGAAGTTACACGGTGCGAGTGCAGATGGTGGCGTTCGCCCCGGGCACGCAGACAGTAACGGTCGATGCGGCGCACGCAAATGTGGCCGTGAATTTTGAAATGACTTTGTTGTCGCGTGTCCGAACAGAAAATTCGCGGACTCAAACAGCCGGCACGCGTTTGGGCGAGGGGACGGCGCAGGGGAGGCGAAATGGCGCTGGCGGTGCTGGTTCTCGCGGATTTCAGAGTTTATCGACGCTGGAGAATTTGGGCTCGGGCGAGGGCGGCGGAAATGCGTTGAGCGACGTTGTGCCCTCGGGGATGCCGGTGCCGGGCATCGATCCAAACAGCGCAACGGAGTCGATTGCTGTTTCGGGGAGCGCGCCCAACTCGCTGAACTCGATGAGCCCGGATGAATTGCGGGAACGCATCAACGAGGCGCGCGCATCGGGTGCCGGATTTGGCGGCGGACTTGGCGGAGGTCCGGGCGGCGGGCTGGGAGGATTTGGCGGAGGCGGCTTCGGCGGAGGTTTTGGTGGGGGCGGAGGTGGGCGCGGGCGCCGAGGCTTCGATACCAACCATCCGCATGGGTCAATTTATTACGGACTCGGGGACTCCGGGCTGAATGCTGCCCCGTACGCACTCGCGGGCGAACCGGCGGAAAATCCCTCGTATGTGCGGCACAGTTTCGGCGGGTCGGTGGGCGGCCCGCTCAATATTCCTCATCTTTATAAGGGCGGGAATAAGACCTTTTTCTTTGTGAATTACAACGGACGGCGCGGGGAAAATCCCTTCGATCAGTTCTCGATAGTGCCCACGCTCCTGGAGCGGCAGGGTAATTTTTCGGCGCTGTGCCAGACGGGATTCACGGCTGGCCTCTGCAACGATCGCGATGCGAGCGGGAATGTGATCGACCAGATCTACGATCCAGCGACCGGCCTGCCGATTGCGAACAATACGCTCACATCTATTAATTCGATCGCGAGCGGGCTGTTGCAGTATATTCCGACGCCGAACATCACCCCGGCGCCGGGAAATTTCCAGAATTTTCATTTTGTCACAGCGACGACGAATAGCAGCGACGATTTGAACCTGCGCGTCAATCACGCTCTCGGCGGGGCTTCGGCAGGACCGCGGGGCGGGCGCGGCTCGCGCAACAATCTCACCTTTGGGTTTCACTATCACGCGTCGCACGCGAACATTACGAATCCGTTTCCAGGCGCCGGCGGATCGACCAGCGTGCGCAATATCGATGTCCCGCTGGGCTACACGCGCACGTTTGGCAAGCTGACGAACAGCCTGCGCTTCGACTTCAACCGCTCGCGCACGCATACGCAAAATCTGTATGCCTTCAACAACAACATCGATGGCGGGCTCGGGATTGGGGGCGTGTCGGAGAATCCGTTTGACTGGGGGCTGCCCACTTTGAGTTTTACCGACTCGGCGAGCCTGCAGGATGTGAATCCGCAATTGCTGCGTAACCAGACTTATGCCATCTCCGACTCCATGATCTGGAACCATAAAAAACATACCCTGCGCTGGGGCGGTGATTTCCGCTTCGTGCAGCTCAACACCGAAGCGAGCAGCAATGCGCGCGGCGCGTTCACGTTTACCGGGGCAAATACGGCGGCGTATCAGACGGTTGACGGACAAACGCAGGCCATCCCCGGTACGGGATTTGACTTCGCGGATTTCTTACTCGGATTGCCTCAACTTACTACCGTGCAGTTTGGCCAGGATAACTACTACTTCCGCGGCCATTACTGGGACGTATATGCGCAAGACGAATGGAAGGTTCGCGGAAATCTTACGCTGAATATTGGCATGAGATATGAATATCTCTCGCCATACACCGAGTTACACAACCAGATTGCAAACCTCGACCTGTCGCCGGGAGTTTTGAATCCGGCAGCAGGCACGCCTTCTGTGGCGGTGGTGACGGCGGGACAGAGCGGCCCATACAGTGGGGCATTGCCCAAGAGTCTGGTTCGGCCCGATCGAAATAATCTTGCACCGCGGATCGGATTTGCCTGGAAACCGCTGCGCGACACTGTGGTTCGGGGCGGTTACGGCATCAACAACAACACGGGCGCGTATTCGACGATTGCGCAGCAACTTGCGTTCCAGCCGCCGTTTTCCACGACATCGACAAATATTCAAACCGCGGCGCAGGCGGGAGCTGGATTACTCACCCTGGCGGACGGATTCCCGGCACCGACGGGAATCACTAATAGTTATGCGGTGAATCCTAATTACCGGCTGGGCTATGTGCAGATTCGAAACCTGGATATTCAGCAGCAGATACGGCCTACGCTCTTGCTCAATCTCGATTACACAGGAACAAAGGGTACAGACCTCGACATATTGGAGGCGCCCAACCGGACGCTGGCGGGACTAAGGATCGCGAATGCACAGGCCTTCACGTTTGAGAATTCGGTGGGCGACGCTGAGGCGAATGCGCTCTCGGTGCGTCTGCGAAAGCGGCTGGCGGGCGGATTTTCCATCGGCGGAATTTATACGTGGTCGAAGTCGCTCGATGACGCTTCGTCGATTGGGGCGGGCGCGACGGTGGGATCGGGCAGCGGCGGCCTGGGCGCAGGAGGAACCGGTGCTGGAGCGGGTGGTGGAACTCTGTCCCCGGGCAGCGGCGCGAATAGCGTGGCGCAGAATCCGTTCGACATCGCAGCCGAGCGCGGGCTCTCAAGCTTCAACCAGACGCACCGGTTCACAGCGGATTACTTAATTGACTTGCCGTTCGGCCACGACAAGCGGTTCTTGACCGCGAACACCCCGTGGCGCGCAATCTTTGGCGACTGGCAGTTCAGTGGAGATTGGACGATCGCATCGGGCTTGCCGTTTTCGCCACGAATCGTCGGCAACGTCAACGAAGTAAGTGGCGGAACGACCGGCACTCTGCGGCCGGATGTCGTGCCGGGACAAATGGTGCAGCTTGGCAATCCGTCGATTGCGGAGTGGTTCAATACGGCGGCGTTTGTTGCTCCGCCCGACGGACAGTATGGCGATGCGCGGCGCAACAGCATCATCGGCCCGCCGACGCATCTCTTCGACATGGCGTTCACAAAGATTGTGCCTCTAAAAGAGGCGCGGGTACTGGAGTTGCGCGTGCAAGGGTCGAACATTTTCAATATTCCAAACTACACCGCGATCGATACGTCAGTGACGTCGCCGACCTTTGGAAGAGTTACAGGCGTGGGCGGAATGCGCCAGTTGACGATTACGGCGAGGTTCAGGTTCTAGCGCAGGAAGCTATGACTAATTCGGATTCAATGTTGGCGCGACCCGTGGAGAAGTGGTTTGTGGCCGTCAGCCGCCAGTTGTCAGCCATCAGCAAAAACGCATGGCTGATGCTACCTGCTCTGATTTGCGCGTTTTCGCTTTCATTCGCGCAGGAAGACTATACGTTTCATGCCGAGAGCGACCTTGTTCTGGTGAACGTAACTGTCCGCGATAAGAGCGGGAATTTTGTGAAGGGGTTGAAGTCTTCGGACTTCACCATTCTTGAGGACAACAAAGCGCAAAAGATTGTCTCATTTGATATCGAGAGCGTTGACGCGGTAGCCAGCCAAAACATCGCGCAGGCGCATGCTTTCGGAAATTCACCACCACAGGGTACGCAGAGTTCCCAGGGTCGCACGAAGACTTCGGCACCGGTTGCGAACGCGAATGCCGCGGATCAGTTTAAAGACCGCCGGCTCATCGTTTTATTTTTCGATCTCTCCGCGATGGAGCCGGATGAAATCGATCGTGCTGTGACCTCAGGCGAGAATTATATCGACAAACAAATGGCCCCGGCGGATCTAGTGGCAATCGTCTCGCTGGGCAGTTCACTCACCGTGAATCAGGATTTCACTTCCGATCATGAATTACTGAAAAAACAACTGCACGCGTTCAGTACAGGGAGCGGCCAAGGCTTCGAAGAAGGCACCACCGGAACAACCGAGGGGACACAGGATACGGGGCAGTCGTTTACCGTCGATGACACCGAATACAACATCTTCAATACCGACCGGCGTCTGGAGGCGTTGCGGTCGGTCGCCGAAAAGCTCGCACCCGTGCAGCAGAAGAAGTCGCTGATTTATTTCTCGAGCGGCATGGACCGCACTGGAATTGAGAATCAGTCGGAGCTTCGGGCGGCGGTGAATGCGGCGGTGCTGGCGAATCTGGCGATCTACACGATGGATCTGCGCGGCTTGCAAGCGCTTGTTCCAGGCGGCGAGGCTCAGAACGCCAGCATGCGCGGGACTTCGGTGTATTCGGGACAGTCGTCGATCAATGCGCTGAACTCCAATTTCACCACGCAGGAGACGCTGGTGACTTTGGCCGCGGACACTGGCGGCAGGGCATTTCTCGATTCGAACGATTTCAGTCAGGTATTTCACGGTGTACAGCAGGATACTTCCACTTACTATCTGCTCGGATATCACAGCGCGAATCCCGCTCGCGATGGTAAGTATCGACGAATTTCGGTAAAGGTGAATGCGGCAGGCGCGAAGGTTGACTACCGGCGCGGCTATTACGCTCCGGCGGATTATCGTCATTCGACAAAAGACGATCGCGAGGCGCAGCTCGATCAGGAACTCGCCTCGGAGCTCCCGGCGACCGATCTGCCCCTGTACCTGAGCGCGGCATATTTCCGGACAGAGCCGAACAAGTTCTATATTCCGATTTCGCTGGTGGTGCCGGGATCGCAGATTCCGTTTTCGCGCAACAGCGACAAGGATAAGGCGACGCTCGATGTGATTGGCGTTGTGACCGATGGCGAGCGCCACCCGGTAACGCAGATTCGCGACACGGTGAAACTGGCGGTGAACGCCTCGGCGGAGGTGCAGAAGAAGAATGTGCAGTACGACACCGGAGTGAGTCTGCCGCCCGGGAAGTTTCATCTGAAATTCGTGGTGCGGGAAAACGAGACGGGCCGGATGGGGTCATTCGAGACCGGCTTCGAAGTGCCGGATTTGAAGCCGCAGCGCCTGAAGATGAGTTCCGTCGTGCTCGCCAGCCAGGTGGAGGCCGCAAAGAAGGGATCGACGCCGAATCCGTTGGTGCAGGACGGGTCGGAGATTATTCCGAATGTGACGCATGTGTTCTCGTCGTCGAGCCACATGAGCTTGTATTACGAAGTGTACGATCCGGGACGTGTGGAGTCGGGCCGCGGAATTCATTTGACTTCGAGTATTGCCCTGTTTCGCGGGAAGAATAAGGTGTTTGAGAGTTCGCCAGTTGAGGTAACAGAGCTCAATGCCACGCGGAAGGCGGGAGTGTTTCAGCTCGATTTACCCCTGGCGGGGATCGCGCCGGGCTTTTACACGTGCCAGGTAAATGTGGTGGATGATGCCGCGGCCAGCTTTGCATTTCCACGAGTTGCAATGCTGATCAGGGGATCGCAGAAGTAACAAAGTAAGATTGCGGAACCTCAGTCACTAACTCGCGCTTATGTGCGGCAGTAATTTCGGCGCCTGCCTTCCCTTTGTAGCCTGTTCGAACGCATAAGCCAGCTTGATCAGCACCGGTTCGCTCCAGGCCCGCCCGAAGAATGAGATGCCAACCGGCAAGCCTGAAATAAATCCCGCTGTCACGTTGATGTTGGGATAGCCCGCTACGGCTGCGGCGTTGGAGCTGCCTCCGGCCACGTGGTCTCCGTTGACGAGGTCGGTGAGCCAAGCCGGGCTGCCGGTGGGTGCGACGATGGCGTCGAGTTCGTGCTTTGCCATGAGCGCGTCGATGCCTTCGGCGCGGGCGAGTTCATGGTTCTTGGCGAGGGCGTCAGTGTATTCCTTCTCGGTGAGCGGGCCTTTGGCTTCCGCCTTGATGAAAAGGTCCTGCCCGAACCAGGGCATTTCTTTTTCGCGATTGCGCTCGTTGAAGTCGATCACGTCTTTCAGCGTGCGCACGGGCGAACTGGTCAGGTGCGCGAGATAGGCATTGAGACCGGCTTTGAATTCGTAGAGCATGACGAGCATTTCGGTGTCGTCGAACTTGCCGAAGGAATCGATGTCGGCGGGATCGACCAGCGTTGCGCCTTGCTTTCTAAGCACGTCGAGCGAGCGCTCCATAAGGGCGTCGACAGCATCGTTGAAGCCGAAATATTTGCGGGCCACGCCGATGCGCGCGCCTTTGAGTCCGCCGGGATCGCAGAACTGCGTGTAGTCGGCCTGCGATTTGCCGGCGCTGGCGCTGGTGGCTTCATCGTCGGGATCGATTCCAGCTAACGCGCCTAGGAGGAGTGCCGCGTCCCGCACCGTTCGGCACATAGGCCCGGCGGTATCTTGCGAGTGCGAGATGGGAATGATTCCGGCTCGGCTGATGAGGCCAACCGTGGGCTTGATGCCGGCGAGTCCGTTGGCAGAAGATGGGCAGACGATGGAGCCGTCGGTTTCGGTGCCGATGCCTACGGCGGCGAGGTTGGCAGAGATTGCAGCGCCCGTGCCCGAGCTTGAACCGCAAGGATTGCGATCGAGGGCATAGGGATTTTTTGTCTGGCCGCCGCGGCCGCTCCATCCGCTGGTGGAGTGGCTGGAGCGCATGTTGGCCCACTCGCTGAGATTCGTTTTGCCGAGAATGATGGCGCCGGCGGCGCGCAGCTTTTGCACGACCCCGGAGTCTTTTGCGACCTTCGCGCCGACCAGCGCTAGCGAACCGGCTGTGGTCATCATGCGGTCGTCCGTCGCAATGTTGTCTTTGATGAGGATCGGGATGCCGTGGAGCGGGCCACGAACTTTGCCGGACTCGCGCTCCTGGTCGAATTTGTCTGCGACAGCGAGCGCCTCGGGGTTCATCTCGATGATGCTGTTCAGAACGGGATGGCCGGGATCGTCGCGCATGTCGATGTCGGAGATGCGAATCCAGTATTTTTCGACCAGGGAGCGAGCAGTGAACTTGCCGGACTTGAGACCCTCCTGCAGGTCGGAGATGGTGAGTTCTTCGAGTTCGAAGGGGCGAGGCTGATAGGCGACGGTTTTGGCCGCGCGCTCGCCGGCTACGCTTATCGTGGACGTGAGAGCTGTCGCTGCTCCGGAGATGGCGGCGGTGCTGAGGAACGTACGACGACTAACGGTCGGCAAAGCTTTGCGGGACATGGGGAGTAACTATACAAGGTTAGCGGCCAGAGATTCGAGGTCAGAGGTGAAAACCTCTTGCGGCAATGGATTGTGGCCGTTTGCTTGGAGCTTGGACCTGCATTCACTTGCGCGCCGCTTCCGCCAAAATTTCCTGCGGCACTTCGCGAACCGTAACGCAGAACTCGAACATCGGAGTTTCGGTGCCGCGGCCCCAGCGGCCCACTTCCCAGTGCGCGCGAATGGCTTTGATTTCTGGGTTGGCGGTGAGATCGAGGAGCAACGGGTTTTCTCCACGATAGAATTTCTGCTCGAAAGACGCGAGCGGGACCGGATCGAAGGTAATGCCGTCTCTTGAGCCGCGAATGCTGACGTCGATTGATTCCTGCTCAATGATGTCGGTGATGCCGAGATTGAGTAGGAAGACGCGTGTGGTGGCGGAGCTGACCTCGAGGGCAGGACCGTCTCCCTTGGCAGTGGCGACGGTTTTTTCGGGCACGAGAAAGGCTTCGATCATGACAGGTGAGTTTAGCAGAATGGGCTCGGGAAAGGCCGCGACAAATTTCACTCCCAGCGGATTCCCGCGGATTTTCTCTCTCTATTTTTTGATCCGCGAAAATCTGCATAAATCCGCGGTGGATGAAGTTTCCTTGCAGATCACTCGCCCCTTAGATCAACGGCACAAAGTCGAGAAACTGGCGAAGCACTGGCGCCACGGCTTCCGGGCGCTCCCATGGCGCGTAGTGCCCGGCCTTAGGAATCATCTTCAGGCGGCTGCCGGGTATATTCTGACGCATTAGTTCGCCGCCCGCGGCAGTGGAGAAGACGTCTTCTTCGCCGATAACAATCAACGTCGGCATGTTGATGTGCTTGAGATCGGGGACCGAGTCGGGACGCTCGGCCATTCCTCGCAGCACAAGGTTGATATCTTCGGGCGACATCTTGCGCATCATGCGCAGCGCGCCGTTTACCACGTCTGGTCGCGCCGAGACTGTAGTAGCTCCCATTAATTTTGGAACCTGGCTTTGCAGGAACTGTTCGGTGCCTTGTTCGAGAACCAGATCTGCGTTCTTAAGGCGTGCGGCGCGGGCTTCGACGGTGTCGGGTTGAGGGCGGGTACCGCAGAGCGCCAAAGCCGAAACTCGCGACCGGTAGCGGCGCAGAAACTCAAAAACAATATAGCCGCCAATCGAGCAGACGATAAACGCGGCTTTGCCAACTCCGGCAGCGTCCATGATGCGGGCGATGTCGGCGGCGTGCTTGGTCATGACCGCTGGGCCTTGGCCGACTTCGGACTCGCCGTGCCCGCGCAGGTCGGGGAGGATGAGGCGATAACGCGAGATCAGCGCGGGGATGACGGGTAGCCAGAATTCGTGATGCGTGGGAAAAGGGTGAAGCAGAACGACGGGCGGGCCGTCGCCCTGAATTTCGAAAAAGATTTCGGCATCGTCACTGCGCAGAGAGTGCATGCGAAATCAGGGTATCAAAGAAGCAGCCATTAGCTCTCAGTTGTCAGTTCTCAGGTTCCGGCCGCGTAGTGTCCTAATTCTGACTTGGTGATTTTGATTTTCGAAACCGACAAAAGAAACCCACCGTCAAGCTCCGTCAGGCGGAGGCAAGTTTAGCCGGCAACTGTCTGCTGCGTTTGCACGACGACCGGCGGCAGCGCGTGTTCCTCGGGAATGATGATCCAGGCGAGGATGTAGGCGATCAGGCCAGGGAAAAATCCTGAGGCGAAGGTCAGGAAGACCCAGAGGATGCGCACGAGCGAGGTGTCGAGGCCGAGATGCTCGGCGAGCGCGGAGCAGACACCGGCGACCTTACGGTTCGCACGGGGACGCATCAGCTTGGTTGTGCAGTGCGGATAGGCGACGGCGCGCCCGCAATTGGAGCAGTAACGGGACTGGTCAGACATCTGCGTGCCACAGGCGTTGCAGTACATTGTGCCGGTCATGGTGCACCCCCTGATTATTATACGAGGCGCGAGCCGTGCAGGTTCCGTGGGTGCGCAAGCTGCTGCAGGATTTGGTGACACCAGAGATGCGCGCACACACGGCCGAAATGAAGGCACTGCGCGAAGATATGAACCATCGCGTCGAAGAAGTCAATCGTCGCTTCGACTACCTTGAGCGATCTTTTCGCCTGGACGAACGCATTACGGCGGTGGAAGATCGGCTGCGCCTAGCCAAAAGACGAGAGTCTCACTAGCCACTTTCGCCGCTATTCCCGGTACGCTTCCCGCATTCTTTTCCTGGCCTTCTCCGCTTCAGCGTTTCCTGAGTTGATGTTCACCACCGCCTGATACTTCTTCATCGCGGCGTCACGGTTCTGCATCTGGTCGTACATCTCGCCCGCGCCTAGATCGGCCTTCTGCACAAGTTCGGGGTCCGCGCCGCTCGTCTGCACCACCTGTTCGTAGGCTGCGGCGGCCGCGGAGTACTTTTTCTCACTTCTCAGCATGTCGCCTAGAGCCACGCCCGCTAATTCGTAATGCAGGCTACCGTACTTCCCTTCCCGTCCGCTTTGCCAGACGCGCCGGTATTGCTCTTCCGCTTGATCGAGGCGGCCTGCGGCGCGGAGAAGATTTCCTTGCTCGATGGGCAGAAGATAGTTCCGCGGAAAGCGAGGTGTCAGCGCGTTTGCGATTTCAAGAGCGTCGTCGTAGCGACGCTCGCGGCGCAAAAATACGAGCAGCACCATGGCCGCGTCAACGCTGGTTTCTCCGTTGCCGTGGTACGCATCATACAAATACTGAATGCCCTTTTGCTTGTCGCCACCGAGCCCGACAAGCGAAACGGCCACTTTGACGGCGAATGACAGGCTTCCCATAACGTAATTGTGCGTACCAACCACGAGCTTCGCGTCGGTGTATTGCGGATTGAGCTTTAACACCTGCTCGTGGTCGTGGCGGGCACCGACCGCATTGCGTAGGGCGGAAAACCAGGCGCGCTCGATGAGCCCGGTGTAGAGCGCGAATTGCGCGCGAGTGACGCCACGGGCATAGAGCATGTCGATGTTATTGGGATTGCGGTTAAGCTCGGCATCTTCGATGGCTTCGGCTTGCTTGACGAGTTTCTTGATTCGCTCTTTTTGCGCGGGGTCGGCAGGACGATGAGCTTGGCCGATGAAGCTGTCGCTGGTGTACTCGCCGGTGTTGATGGCACCCATGCGATAGAGTTCGCGGACCATGATCGCGGAAAGCAGATGATTGATGGCGAAGGGGTCGCCCGGGTGACGCGCCATGATGGTCTCGAAGTCGCGAATGGCGGCGTCATGATCGAGGTTGTAAAAGTGCTCGACAGCAGCTTGGCCGAGCGGATCGGCGGGCCGGACGGTGCCGGGAGCGACTGGTCCAGCGTGGGCAAAGGCCGACGCGGAGAGCATCGCTGCAATCAGGACAAGACGCCGCAGGGTGACAGCTGGACTGACAGAGAACCTGGGGAAGACGTAAGACAAGCTTCTTCAGTGTAACTGATCGCCCGCCGGTGCCATGTACATGGAAGCCAACGTTGAGCCATGGTTACTTCCGGGTGTACCACGTCAGATACGCCATTTTCCGGTGAAGTTGTGCAAAATATAGAGGAAATTCGGGCTCATCGCGTAATTCTTGCTCTCCCACCGGACCCCTCCCCCCGTTGGCGAGCCCATAACTGCCGTCTTTGTAATCAGAGGTTTTGGTGATCCGCTTGCGAGTAAGAAGTGGACACAAGGGGAAGTTTCGCATGGCCGAAGCACTCGAACAGGCGCAACACGAGTTCTGGCGCCCACCCGCAAAAGCGGCGGAAGTGACGATTACTCAAGACCGTAGCGAGACCTGTTCACAATGCGGGAGCGAGTTTATTGTCGGCTCGCGCTTTTGCCACAGCTGCGGAGCCAGCCGCAAAGAAGTCGCGGCGGCACAGGCAATCGAGGTACCTGGGGTTGCAGAGTTGACCGCTCTCGGCAAGCTGCTCGGCCTTCCCAAAGCCGCGCTGGCGGCCTTCCTGTTTGGGCTGTTTTGTGTGGTGGGAGCTCTGGCTGTCGGAATTATCTTCACCGCCCACACCCCACTTGATTGGCAGGCAATTCAGCTCTGGCGGATTGAATGGCTGCTGGGGGCGATCGCCAGCTTTGGCGCGGGCCTGCTCCTGAAGAAAGCGGCCTAAGTTTCTCGGTTCCCAGTTCCACCTTATCTTTAGGTCAGTTTCTGTAGTGGGTGAAGTGCGCTGTCTCGGGCTCGGTCAGGATCGTGCTGGGACGTCGCTGCTGGGTCATGCGATAGAGATGATGCAACGGGCCTTTCCCTTTTCCAATCGACTGGGCATTCCCAATTGCAGCTGAAACATATGCCTTGGCGAGGAGCACCGCTTCCGGCAGTCCGCGGCCCTGCGCCAGATGACAGGCGAGCGCGGTGGCAAAGGCGCAGCCTGTGCCGTGGGTTGAGGTGGAGCGATGCCGCTCGGCCTTGAAAAGCTCCTGCTCCACCCCGCGCGTGGTGGTGAAGCTGAGCAGGTCGACGGCTTTCTCGAGATCACCGCCCGTGACAACTACGTTGGGCGCTCCCCGGCCGTGAAGGCTGCGGGCGACCGCGCGCATGGAATCGACGGCCGCGGATAGCGACACCGTTGAGTGGGCGGAGTTCGCCGACTCCACCGCTGCCGCTCCTGCGGCAACTGCTATGCCCGCGAGCAGCGTGGCTTCCTCGAAATTCGGGGTAACAACCTCGGCCAGGGGAAACAACTGATCGATCATCGCCCGGATGCCGGGTGCATCCAGCAGTTCGGCTCCCGAACTTGACCGGAGGATAGGATCGAGGACGACGTGGGGTAGAGCCGCGTCCTTCAAGAAGTCACTGACTGCACTGACGACCGCCTCCGTTCCTAGCATTCCGATGTGGACCCCCTGGATGGTGAAGTCGGAGGCGAGTTCCTGGAGAGTAGCCGTAATTATTGCCGGATCCACCACTTTCACTTTGCTCACGCCTTGCGTCGATTGGACCGTGAGGGCGGTGATGCAAGCGACGCCATAGCAGTCATGGGCGGCTATCGTCTTTATGTCGGCGGTGATGCCAGCCCCGGACGAAGGATCGAAGCCCGCAATGGTAAGAACAATGGGGGGCGGGGAGGGCACCGAACCACTCTAACGCAAAGGCGAAACAATGGATATGCCACTTTCTGGCATATCCCTCCAAAATGGCTGCCCGGCGCGGCATCCTGCCGAAGTGTGCACTAAGGATGGTGCAGCATGTTAACCACTCAGTGAATACAAACATTCATAAGTAATTTGTTATCAAACGGATACAAAAAATACCGTGTAACTACCGGATTTTAAACGGTTTGTTAAAATTTTTCCGCCATCCACTTTCTACTAATTTACCAAATGGTAAACAGATGGCTACTCCTAGTTTCAATCACATAGCGAATAAAATACATGATTTCAGCGGGCTAAGCCATTGATTAATTACTATTTAGTTAATTCGGTTCAGGATTTTTCTGATTGACTTCACCGGACGATCCCCGTAGCATTTCACAATCGTTTGATAAAGGAGCAAACGACCAAACACGACTTTCAAACGGAGGTAACTGAATGCGACGACGTTTCGCCGAAGGTCTGGCCGTGCTTTTATCGGTGGCTAGTCTGGGGGCAGGAGCCGCATCCGGGCCAAGCCTGGAAGCCGCCAAGGTCACCAAGCCGTGGGTTACTGTCACCGCGCGTAAAGCGGACCCACATACGAAGCAAAAAACGAAGAATTCCCAACCCTATCAAGTGGGGACCGCGTCCTGGTACGGAGAGTATTTTCAGGGCAAACAGACGGCCAGCGGTGAACCCTACGATATGCACGATCTAACCGCCGCCCATCCCACGCTGCCGCTGGGGACGTTCGTCAAGGTCACGAACCTGAAGAACGGAAGGGCCGTGGTGGTGCGGATCAACGATCGCGGACCGGTAGTGGATGGCCGCATTATCGACGTTTCCTACAATGCCGCTCGGGCGTTGGGATTCAGGGAACGGGGTATACAAAGAGTCCGTCTGGATATCTACAAGACGCAGACTCTAGCTGAGCTACAACCGGTAGCCAGCCTCAACTAAAACGCGATACACTCGCGAGCGATGGGTGAAAAAATCGACCCGCGCCAGCGGCTGATCATCGCTCTTGATGTACCGAACGCCGACGCCGCCCGAAAAATCGTGGCGGCCGTCGGCGATTCTGCTTCCACCTACAAAGTCGGAATGCAGCTGTATACGGCGGAAGGGCCTGCTGTTGTGCGAGATCTCGTCGCCTCGGGGCGGCGCGTGTTTCTGGATCTCAAGTTCCATGACATTCCAAATACTGTGGGCGCGGCGGTGCGCGAGGCGGCGAAGCTTGGCGTGGATATGCTGACCGTGCACGCGGGAGGGGGCGGGAAGATGCTGCGGGGTGCGCTCGAAGCCGCGGCGAAGGTGAACCCGAAGCTGCTGGTGCTTGCAGTTACCGTGCTGACGAGCCTGAATGACGAGGATCTGGGGACCATCGGAATCCGCGGCGGCGCTTCAGAACAGGTTTTGCGGCTGGCGGCTCTGGCGCTGGGCAATGGATATAAGGGGATCGTGGCATCGGCCCAGGAGTGCGCGGCGCTGCGACGGGAGTTTGGCCATGATTTTACGATAGTTACGCCGGGAGTGCGGCCGGCGGGGAGCGGACATGACGACCAGGCTCGGGTGGTGACTCCGGCTGAGGCGATTGCCGCAGGAGCTACGCATATCGTGGTGGGACGGCCGATCACAGAAGCACCCGACCCGGCGGCTGAGGCGCGAGCGATTCTCTCTCAGATGGCGGCCTGATGACGTTGGCGCTGAATTTTTCCCACTTCAAAGTGGACCAAATCCGCTGAGAAACCGCCTGAATTGACGATCTATTCTATTTTTGTTCGCTAAAAATATTTTTTGCGGTTGTGCGGTTGCGGGCGAAAAAGGCGCAAAATTCCCAAATTGGAAATATAAGTCATTTATTTGCAATGGCTTGCGAGTCAATGGGGTGAAAGCATGGGTTGTCAAGTGGCGTAGTGGTTAACGGCATTGCGGTGGGAAATTACTTTTTAGCTAATCAGCTCTCAGCTGTCAGCTATCAGTTAAGTCCTCTGGTATCTGCGGTCTGGCATGTACCAGGCGCGATTGGGCTTATTGGACGACACCCTTAATTGCGCAAATGGCCCCGATTTCTCAGGTGCTCGGCGGTGATCGAGGAAGAGTCCGAGGATGTCCCGAGGGGGTCAGTGAACAACTCCGGCAGAGGTGTTATGCCAACCATGTGTTCCGGAATTGGCTCCGATTGCGATCCTGAGAACTGATCTTTCTCCATGCGGGACGGGACCTACAGACTGTGACGAAGCTCATTGACAGCTCTCTGCGATCCGCCTAACATCCGGGGCCGAAGAAAAGACCCCTTCCGCTCGAGCGCCTGTTCTTGTTCTTGATCTTGATCTTATCTTGTACGTCTCAGGAGATCGCTATTATGCGCCACCTTCTAACCCTGGCGATGCTTGCCGTGCTGCTGCTGGCGGGGGTTTCAACGGCTCTTGCCCAAACCGAAACGGTGCTCTATAGCTTCATGAACGTCCCCGATGGGGCAATTCCTTATTACGTCACGCCGGTTCTGGACAAACAGGACAATCTCTACGGCACCACTATGCGGGGTGGCGCTTATGGCTACGGCGCCGTGTTCGAGGTGGCAGCGACGGGAACCGAGACAATTCTTCACAGCTTTAATAATGACGGGACGGACGGGGTCTACCCCTACGCGGGTGTGATCCTGGGCAAGAAAGGGAACCTGTACGGCATTACGACTGGTGGCGGCGCTTATGGCTACGGCATGGTCTTCGAGTTGACCCCGTCCGGAAAGGAGACGATTCTCCATAGCTTCCAGTGGAATGGGATAGACGGGTTCGGTCCCTTCGGCGGGCTCGTGCTGGACAAGAAGGGGAACCTCTACGGCACGACTGCCTATGGGGGCGCGCACGGCGACGGCACCGTGTTTGAGCTGACGCCGTCGGGAGCGGAGACGATTCTCTACAGCTTCGATTGGAATGGGACGGATGGGTACAACCCTGAATCGACCCTGCTCCTGGACGCCGAGGGCAACCTCTACGGCACTACCAGTAATGGCGGCACATATGGCTACGGCACCGTGTTTAAGCTAACGGCCTCGGGGAGCGAGACGATTCTGCACAGCTTTGGCGCGAGTGGGGATGGGTACTACCCATCCGCGAAACTGACCTTCGGCAAGAAAGGCAATCTCTATGGCACAACCGGCACCGGTGGAGCTTACGGCTATGGCACAGTTTTTGAGCTGCCTTCCTCCGGGAGCGAGACAATTCTGCATAGCTTCAACGCTGACGGGACGGATGGAACCAATCCCGAAGCCGGCCTGGTGCTGGGCAAGAAGGGTGTTCTCTACGGCACAACGGTGAGTGGCGGCGCTTTCTGCTCTCCGGCCGGTTGCGGCACGGTGTTCGAGCTGACGGCAAAGGGGAAAGAGTCCGTTCTGCACAGCTTTGGCCCGGTAGGGGATGGGTACTATCCATACGGCGGCCTGGTCCTCGACAAGCAAGGCAATCTCTATGGGACTACGTATGACGGCGGTTACGAAACGGGCGAATGTGCCTATTTTGGCGGCTGTGGCACGGTGTTCAAGGTAACGCCGTAGAAGCTGGGCTTTCGCAGTAAGAATGAGAGTTTGTTTTGTCCGACTCCACTCCGTGGTGAGCGAGGTATTTTCCTGAAGCGCGGATGCGTCGTTCAGGGTATGCGACGGGGGTTTTGAGCGCTATGGGGATGCTACGACAGGAATGTTTGTTGGCTACTCGATTAATCGATGGCAGAATTGAGCCCTGTCACCAAGTCTCCGAAGGAGGAAAAGGATGATCAGGAGTCGGATTGCTTTGGTTTTCTCGCTCCTCGTTTGTGTCGTTGCGCTCACATCAGTATCCGCGCAGCAAAGGGCCGCATCTCGTACCGGTTGGATCAGCGATGAGAGTTGCGGAATCCAACACACCAAGACCGGGCATGCCGACTGCGTGCAGAAATGCTGGCGTGGGGGTGCTTCGGTGGGCCACCCAGAATGGAAACCCCAACGGGCCGTCTTCGTGGCGGACGATGATCAAGCAATCTGGATTATCGAAAACCCTGAGACCGTTAGCAACTTTGCTGCCGCGCATGTTGTCCTGGAAGCCAAATTCGATCGCGCGAAGAAGACTATTCACGTGGAGAAGATCGCCGCCTCTGCGGCCCAATGAGCGGAATGGCGATTTAGCACCAATCAGAGCCTTCCAAGAGAGGCTAACAGTATCATGGCGCAGCAGAGCAGCATTATCAATCCAAGAGCACCAGACCAAAACGCATCAACCCAACCAAGCCAACCAAAACCAGAAGGAAAAAAGGAGACGGTGGGGCGCGTCGGGTCTACACGCACGGTGATTACATCCCCGCGTTTATGATCAAAGGCGAGGGCGTCCGCAGCTCGTCTGCTAAATACAAAATCCCGAACGGTGCGACCGGAATACCGATTGCCCTCATAAATGTAGGAATATCGCAGCTCGGCTCTGGCTGAGGAGCGAATGGGCTGTTGGGTTTGGTGAGCAGATTCGACCTCTGCCTCCACCGAAATGCCATGCCTGCTTTGGAAGCGCAACCACACTTCCCGTAACCAGAACCACGGAACGGACAAACCTAGATAACTGTTGACAGGAGGAGCTAGCTTGCGCTCGGGCGGTGTAGCCCAAACATCAGTAGCACTCGCGGCCTCGTTTGTGAGCGATCTTTTTTGAATCTCGTTGTGCAGAAGACTTCTTGCTTCGGGACTTAGTTGGGAGCGTTCCACCCAGAGTTGTAGGAGTTCATCGTCGCTCCGATGACGATATTCGTTAGTGAGATCGCTCATAGAAATGGTATCGCTCGGCATCATAGCTCGAATGTGCCTGGCCTTCCAACCATCGTTGTTGAAATCAGATGGGATGAGAAGGCCGGTCTCCGAACGGGATGCTGTACGCTCCCAAGTTATCGACGTGCTCTGAGGCACAAGAGATAAAGGAGACCGGCAATGAAGAAGGTTAGCACCGTAGGGACGAAGCAG